>Ga0209755_10000037_pt1 | contig 230689 bp, 201 predicted proteins | sample TergutCo191P1_FD_187301 | JGI IMG/M metagenome (GOLD analysis project Ga0209755, IMG submission 187301) | Cornitermes sp. P1 segment gut microbial communities from Petit-Saut dam, French Guiana - Co191P1 (SPAdes) (version 2) | ecosystem: Host-associated > Arthropoda: Insects > Digestive... | reverse complement strand
CCAGACTTGCCTGAGCAAATGCAGTCCCTGTGATCAATGCGAATACGACCATGACCACAATCAGTTTTTTCAACATAATTCACTCCTCCTAAATAATTTGAGGTTAAACAGACTTACCTGTTTCCCCCCCCACGCTGCTTAAAAAAAACGAACGTTTTTTTACAGCAAAACCTACACTGAATGAAAGCAGCAATCAACGATTACTATACTTCTTTCATTTTATGTTACCTTTATATATACCGTAAAATGCAAGAGTATGTCAAGTAAATTTCGAAAAATTTTGTAACTTGTAAGAAAATAATTAATTTTATACAGGTATTTATGTATAGCAGTATATTAATCGTATTATAACAATATTAAGAGGGCTCAAACCTTGACTATATCGCATAATAAAAGGTATTATTTAAACATGAGAGCCGTTAGTTTAATAATAATTGTACTGGCGTTAGGATCGTGCGCAATTACTCCGGCGCCGAAGACCGAGGTCTTTACAGTAGATATAAAATCACCCCATGTCGATTTAGGCGAATTCGAAGCTCAATTTGACACACTTTTAGGCATGGGAAAGATCAGAAAACAGTCCGTAAAGGTCGTTTATTACCCAAAAGATGATGTAGTGTGCCTTCAATACAGAAATAATTTGATGGGATACAATCAATTTTGGAGCAGAAGAGGCAGAATGGGATATTCAAGCGCCCTTTTTCAGTATAATGACGATTATTCCAACCGAATTTTAGCCAGAAATGAAAAAAAATCCTCAAAAAAATACGGAATTTACGGCGGATACCTCGTTTGGCAGCAAACAAGCTTCTTTATACAGGCAAAAGCGAGTATGAAAATGGAAATCGGCTATACTTTTAAGGATAATTCGCCTTATTTTACAATTACACAGCTTCCCGCAGAGTATATAGACGAGCTTCATACTGATAATAACAGAACAAGCGATCAGATTATAATTTATTTTACAAGAGCGCAGGCAGCTGAATTGGAAGCTCTGTTTGAAAGCGAGATAATAGGAGAATACTACACGCCTCCTGTTTTAGATGTGCCTTCAGCGGATTTTTTCGCTGAAGATGTTCCGCAGAAAAATACCGCCGCGGATTCGGATGATTATTAGCGTATGATACAAAAAGAAGAACTTGAACAGTGTTCGTCTGTCATCTCTGCCTGTAAAAAAGAAATGGCAAAGAGAATAGTAGGTCAACGGGAAATGATCGACGGGCTGCTCGCCTCTCTCGTCGCAGGCGGGCATATACTCCTTGAGGGCGTGCCCGGTTTGGCAAAGACGTTAGCGGTAAAAAGTCTCGCGCAGATTACAGGACTTGAGTTTAAAAGAATTCAATTTACCCCCGATCTTCTGCCGGCAGATTTAACAGGCACAATGATTTTTGAGCAGGCTAACGGAAGATTTTCCGTGCGCAAAGGACCTGTCTTCGCGAATGTAATTCTCGCCGACGAAATTAACCGCGCGCCCGCGAAGGTGCAGTCCGCGCTTCTTGAAGCGATGGAAGAAAAGCAGGTAACAATCGGCGAAACAAGTTATCCTCTGCCGGATCCGTTCTTCGTTCTCGCTACTGAAAATCCGATTGAACATGAAGGCACTTACTCGCTTCCTGAAGCGGAACTCGATCGTTTTCTGATGAAACTGCTTATCACCTACCCTGCCCCCGTGGAAGAACTCAATATCGTAAAAAACAGCCCTTCGCTGCAGTCAGGCTCGTGCGCGGGACATGAGCCTCTTTCCAATGTTTTAACGCCGGATAAACTTTCGCTTTTGCGCAATACCGCGGAAGCGATTCATATAGATGAAGAAATCAGCAGGTATATTGTGTCGATTGTAACGGCAACGCGCCCTTCTTCAACAAGATCGCGCGCGGTTAAAGCGGCGGGCGCGGCGGGCGCGGAAGGAGCAAAGGCAGAAGACGGCGTTTACCGTTATGTGTCATTCGGCGCGTCTCCGAGAGCGAGCATAGCACTTTACCGCTGCTGCAAAATTCTTGCAATGTTCGACGGACGCAATTTTGTAAATCCGGAAGATGTTAAAACGGCGGCGCTTCCGGTATTGCGCCACAGGCTTGTGCTCAGTTACGAAGCGGAAGCGGAAGGCATGGACGCGGACGCGGTAATCGAAAGAATTCTAAGCCATGTGCCGGTGCCGTAAAATGCATGGAAACAAGTGATTTATTAAAATCTATTATTAATCTTCCCATTATTTCCCGCGGACTCGCCGAAGAAATGCTCGCCGGAAATTTCAGATCGATTTTTAAAGGACAGGGAATGGAATTTGACGAAGCGCGCCATTATGAACCCGGCGACGATATCAGATCCATAGACTGGAACGCGAGCGCGCGTTTCGGCAATCCGTTTGTTAAAATGTACCGCGAAGAGCGCGAACTAACAGTTATGGTGTTACTCGATGTTTCTCCTTCGATGCATAGGACGCATATTGCGCGTCACGGCTTAAGCCCGTACGAGCAGGGGCTTCTTTCCGCGGCGTTAATCGCTTTTTCCGCGGAACACACAGGACAGCAAATCGGCGCTCTGTTTTTCGACAGAGACATAGAAAAAGCGTTTCTTCCGCGCAAAGGCAGAAAATATTTAATGACGCTTATAATGGCGGCGCTTCAGTATCAGAATAACGTAATACCGCGCAGGTCTCAGTACGGAAGCGATCTCGCCTCGGCGCTTACAGGCGCGCAGCGTCTTTTGAAAAAAAGATCGCTTGTCGCTGTCATCTCCGATTTTTACAGCGTCAACTGGGAACAGGAGATGGGAAACCTCTGCCGCAAACACGATGTAATCGCCATACGGATAAGCGATTCAAAAGAACTTCCTTTTCCCGGTCTGATAACGCTTGAAGACCCTGAAACCGGCGTTCACATGGAAGCGCCCGCGGGTTTAGACTCATTCAAGGAGAGCTGGTCGGAGTGGCACAGGGAAAAATCGACATGGTGGGAATCGCAATGCAGAAAATGCGGCGCCTCATTTTTAGATCTCCCCATAGACGCCGACGCCCCTTCGCTTCTAATAAAATTTTTCGGCAGCAGATCCAAAACCAAACACAGAAGCCGGAAAAAGATATGATAAGGTTTATCTCAATATTAATAATATTTCTATCATGCGGCGGTAGTTTATCCGCGCAGGCGTCGCGGGCGTATCTTATTCCCGGACAGATTTATGTGGGAGACCAGGCGGCATTGGTGCTGTCGCTTCCGGCTTCGCAGATTTCGCAGGATATTATTTTAACTAAAAGCAACTATTTTATTACAGGAGATAAATTCCCTTCGCATGAAAGCATCGATTTTCAGAGGGTAATACTGGAAAGGCGTCCTGCGGGAAGCAGGCTGATAATTGAATTTACGCCTTATGCCGCCGGCGCTTTGGATATGCCCGTTATCGAAATCGGAGATGAATATTTTACCGGCTTGCGCGTAACGGTAAAATCGCTGTTGGACGGACGCGCCGCGCCTGTGCTTTCTTCCGCGGCGTCCACTTTGGCAATGCCGGGAACCGCGATAATGCTTTACGGCTCGATGGCGGCGGTTGTTTTTTTTATACTTTCCGTTGTTTGGTTTATTTTTAAAGGAAGAACGGCGATTATAAGATGGCGCGAAAAATGGAAACGCAGAAGGCTCTTTGTTTCGATTCGAAACGCGGAAAGACGGCTTTACCGCGCTTTGCAAAAAGGCGTAGATAAACGCTTCGTTCTGGATAAACTTTCGGATGAGTTCAGGGATTTTCTTTCCATTCTAACGGGCGATAATTGCCGCGCCATGACCGCGCGCGAATTTGAACGAACATTTGAAGCGCTCGAAGACAGCTTGTTTCTGGGAAGTTTTTTTACAAGATGCGACAAAATGCGTTTTTCCGGCATCAGCGCGGAAACCAGCGACGTTCTCAGGCTGCTGGATGATATGCGCAGTTTTATCAATGTTAAAGGCAGGGAGGAAAAAGCAAAATGAACCTTGGCTTTGATAATCCTATCCTCGCCTTTTCAGCGTTTATAATTATTCCGTTAGCCGCAATTATTTATTCGCGGATGAAAAACCCATTTGTCGCCGCGATTCCGCTTGGCGCTCCCGGCGGCGCGCATTTTAAAACTTCGCATGTCGGCGGCTTTGTAAAATTGCTGCGGTTTCTGGAAATCTCCGGGATTTTTCTGCTGTTCTTCAGCGCGGCGGGACCGTCAATTAAAACCGCGGAGACTGTATGGCTTAACCGCGGCGCGGATATAATTTTTATAATGGATACAAGCCCCAGTATGGCGGCAATCGACATGGACGGAAAAAACCGCTTTAACGCAGGCAGCGTCAGGATTGCGGAGTTTGCGCAGAAAAGACCCACAGACAGCATCGGGCTTGTCGCGGTCGGCGAAGACGCTGTGCTTCTCCTTCCGCCGACTTCCGACAGGAACGCTTTGGAACTCCGTCTTGAACAGCTTCAAATAGGAGAACAGGGAGACGGCACCGCTCTCGGCATGGGAATCGCGGTTGCCGCTTACCATCTTGATAAATCCAACGCAAAGAGAAAAGTCGCGGTGCTGATTACGGACGGCGAAAACAACGCCGGAGCGATTCACCCGGAAACCGCGGCGGCTCTGTTACTCGAAATGGGAATATCTTTCTGGGTGATCGCGGTGGGAACCACAGGCGAAGTGCCGATTGATTACATTGATCCGTATTCTAGAATCAGAAGAACGGGTATTTTTGATTCGCGTTACGACGCTGAAAGTCTCAGGCGTTTAAGCGCTGCCGGAGGCGGCATTTTTATACCTGCCGCAAACGCGGACGCTTTTGCCGCCGCTTTCTCTCAAATTGATGACGCGGAAATTACCATTCAAAGATCGCGCATCGTTAACCGCATGACATCCTGCTCTTTTCAGTTTTTACTGGCGGCTGTAATTATTCTTACGGCGGTTAAGTTTACAAGACGGTATCTATTGGGGGCGCTGATATGAAATTGAAATCCGCTGATATTGATCCCGTCCTCAAAACAAAAATGCTTGTATCAGATTTGTTTTTCTATTTGTTTCTTTTGTTATCTGTCATCGGGTTGCTGGGCCCGAAATGGGGGACGGGTTATTCGCCGTCTGAATACAGGCGCGGTTTAGACGCCGTTTTCGCGGTTGATATTTCGCGCAGCATGGATATCCGCGGGGAAGCGCCGTCTCTGCATTCCCGCGCTATGCCTCAATCGCGTCTTGAACGCGGTCTTGCCATCGCGAAAGAAAGCATCGCTTCTGTTTCAGGCGCGCGTTTCGCGGCTGCGGTCGGCAGAGGCAGAGGTTATTTGGCTGTTCCCTTAACTTATGACAGCGACGCCGCGCTTGTTTTCCTCGATTCAATAGACGGCTCTTCAATGACGGGAAGAAGCACAAATCTTGAATCGCTGATAGAAGCCGCGGCTAACGCTTTTCAAAGCGCGTCGCCCGCGAGAAAAGTAATTGTTCTTATCTCCGACGGCGAACCTCATTCCGGCGTTATACGAAACGCGGTAAACCGCTGCGTAAAAGAAAATATTGTTTTAATATCTGTCGCTGTCGGCAGCGACGACGGACAGTTCATTCAGGAACGGCTTGACGATCCCGATTCCCTGCCTGCGCTCAGCAGCAGGGATTCATTCCTTATGCGCGGAGCGGCTGAAAGGACGGGCGGCATTTACATTGACGCGAACCGCGATGACGCGTCTTATACGTTATCTTCTCATTTATTATCGCTTTCGCAGGAAATGGAAAACACAAACCGCAATAAAGAACCTAAACAAAGGAGATCCCTTTTTGTCGTTCTCGCGCTGATCGCGTTTGCGGTTTCAAAGTTTGTTACGCGTCAGCCGGGTAAGTCCGCAATGCGCCGCGTTCCGATCGCGTCGATTATCGCGGTTATGACATTATTCTCTTCCTGTTCCGAAGGAAAACTGCTTTTAATAGAGGCCAATTATTTAAACTCAAGGGGCAGATACGATGAAGCGATGATAACATATTTAAAAGCGCTTGGGCACGATGATTCCGCTCCTTATGCCGAATACGGTCTTGGTCTTACTTTTTATCTTTTAGATGAAGGCGAGGCGGCGTTAAACCGCTATACTGATTCTCAAAAACTACTGGAAAAATTTTCGGCGAATGAACACCGCGAACTGCGGTACAGGAATCATTACAACACAGGCGTAATACTTTTTGAAGAAGGCGAATACCGTTTAGCCGCGGATTCATTTAAGGAAGCGCTGAAGGAAGACCCAAGAAGGCTGGACGCAAAACGCAATCTTGAACTCAGCCTTATGTCCGTTAACATGGAAACAAACACAAAAAGCCGCTCCCGAAGCCAGGAAGAACTTAAAGAAGTTCTTTTTGAATATTTAAGACAGGAAGAACAGCAAAAATGGAAAAGCCGCGAATGGGCTCCAGAAGAAAACCAGACAGGCCCGGATTATTGATATGAAAACTTTCCTTTTAACATTCGCGTTTTTAACCGCGTTTCTCGTCAACATTAACGCGCAAAGCAATTGGCCAATGGCGACCGAATTAAAACAGCGGGAAGATCTGCCCGTCCTGCCCGCAGCGCCTGAAAAGCGCATAACAACCCATATTTTAATCTGGGAAGCCTCCGGTGAAATGACATTCAAAACCCGCCAAACCCTTACGTTACGCGCTAACAGCCTGATAGACCGCCTGCCGCCTCCCTCTTTCTTCATGCCCAAAGTTCCGCAAAACGCGATTCTCTCCTCCGCCGCAATCACTCCCCAGGAAAAGTCCCGCGGCATCGTATTAAAACTAACGCTGATTCCCCTCAGCGCGGGATCATTTACAATACCGGCGTACACATTAACTCAGGACGAAAACACAAAATTTGAAATACCCGCCCTGCGCGTGCTGGTTAAAGAGTGATACGGAAGGAATTTGTTAAAATTTTATTATTTATTAATTCCGATGCTTGCGTTCTTGTTATATATATCTATCGCATTTTCAATAATTTTTGAAACATCTTCAGGTTTTATATCGGTTCTTAGCATTTTAATATCGGTTAGCCATTCATCATCTTTTATGTTCTTGCTTTTTATTAATAATGTTCTTTTCATAAGCAAAGGACTGATCGATCCAAATTTTTCTTTATATAATTTAAACATTTCCCTTAAAGGAATATATTGTAATAAAAAAGCTATGTCAATTAAATCGCGAGGCTGGGATCTTCCAAAAATGGCTCTTAATTTCATTGCGGATATTTCATTCATGCTAAACATCTTTATATTATCTTCAACTATTGGTTTATCTATATTTTTTTCTTCATAATAAACTAATTCAATTTTAACTTTATTAATATACACTCTAAAAAAACGATCGTTAGCTATAGCTATATCAACGTCTTTATAATTTTTATAAAAAAAATCGGAAAGAGACTCAACATTTTGAATTTCTGACGAGAATAAATCAATATCCGTAGATGTCCGGTGTCCGATTTGAAGAGCAAGAGCTGTTCCGCCTGCTAAAATACAATTATTAAATAAAGAATTACTCTGTAACTCTTTAATAAGATTATACATTTCAGGGACAACTGCATCTTTCTTTAACAATTAATTACCTTTCCCGTTTAAAAAATAATTATTTCTCATACCACATCTTTTTTCCGTAGGATTTAAAATCTTTCTCGTTAACTTTTAATACAAAAGCCGTATATGTAACATTATCTCTATGAAGATTCTCCATATTCATTGCTATATTTTTTATATCTTCATAAGAATAAAGTTTCCACATGATAATCTCGTCGTTTTCTAAACCTGCGTCAAGGATTCGTTCTATAATTCGCTTTTTATCTCTAATATAGTCCATTTTTTCAACATTAAAATTCCAAAGTAAGCCGCCGGTTAATTGAAGCAGCGGCTCATAATTATTATTAAATTCAACATTGTCTTTAACCATAATTAGCAATGCTCCCTGATTAATAATTATAAGCTACCTTCTCAAAAAAATCTACATTTTCACCGCTCTGATAATCATTACGTCGCCGCAGTTGAAAATTTTTGCGAGGCGGTCGGCGGGTTTCTTAAGCCATTTTGGAGAGGAGCCGGCGGCAAGACCGCCCCATGTGCGAATGCGGGTTTTTTTGAAGCCTGTCTTTTTTAACAGTTTTGTTAATGTGCTTTCGGAGAAAAGGTAGAGATGGTCGAAGATGGCTGAACGCCAGGCTGAGCCGAAAAGACGCGCCTGAAACCCCGCGATGTTCGGCGTTGTTATAAAAATTGTCCCGTCCTTTTTTAAAATACGGAAACATTCCTGTAAAAAAGTTTTAGGATCGTTTAAGTGTTCAATAAGATGAGACGCGTGAATTACATCGAAATATTCGGACGGAAAATTATTCTCTTCCAGCGGGATTGTTTTAACGTCTAAAGAACGCTCTCTTTGCGCGTACGCGCCGGAGGGAGAAATTTCCACGCCTGTTACGTGCCATCCGCGTCCGCGCAGATGCGATAAAAGCGCGCCTGTGGCGCAGCCTATATCTAAAACCTGCGGTTTTAGAACCTTCGGTTCTAGAACCGAAGGTTCTTTAACCATTGGTTCAACTTCGCGGAGAAAGAGATTTTTTTCAATTTTGTAAAAACCAGCGTCCGCGAGAGCCAGTAACTGCAGGTTCAAAAATGATTCTTCGTTTTCAATTTCGTAGCGGAGATAGTCGTTTCCGAAAGATGTTTTATACCGCGCGATTATTTCTTCTTTATCGGGCTGAGGATTTCTTTGCACAAGATTACATCCGGCGCAGCGGACAAACGAAAAGCCTTCACATTCAAGCGCCGGTTTAAATTTTTCAAGAGAACAGCAGGCGCACGGCACAGTTTCGCTTTTTCCGGCGCTGACCGGCATAGACCATGTTTTCACTTAATTTACAATTAAACGGTTTACAACGCTGCGGTTCGCGCCGGAGATGTCCTGCACAATTATTTCCAGAGTTACCTGTCCGCGCGTAAGAAATACTTCGGCTGCTTCAAACGACGGATAGCCCGAATAAATCTGCCTTGCCGAAACGAGTCCGTTACGCGAAACCATCAAGGTGCCGTCTCTTGCGGAAACTGCCTCAAAATTCAAAGAGCTAACCTCCGCGCCGTTTATAAGGCATACAATTCTCTGCGGAGCGTACTGCTGCATGCCGGCTCCCGCCGCGTTAACAACAACTGTGTAGCGCCCCTGCGTTAAATTGCGCGACTGCATAACAACTCCCTGCTGATTGCGCAGATCAACAGATATTATCTGCGGAGGGCGCGTTTCCTGAATCGGGGTTATAATCATCGCGGGATTAATCCACCGCCTTTCTCTTCTGTCGAAAAGCATAAAATAAAAACCGTTCTGCAAAGACCAGCCAGAAATTCCGCTTAAGGCAATCGGAGTCTGTTTTTCCACCCGCGTCTGCGTAAACGGAATTTCGTGTTCGGCGTAACGGCTGTAAACGCTGATCAACCCGTCTCCGTGATCAAGCGCGGTCCATGAACCGAACGGAGAGGGAAGACGCGATGCCGGATCGTTTTTACTGCGGGAAAAAATCACCTCTCCGCTTTCCGCGGCGAGCACTTCCGTTCCGCCTGAAAAAATCATTCCAAGAACCGGCATTCCCCTGTCGTTGGAACCGAAGTTGCGCAAAAGAGAGGCGTTAACAGAAGGCCAGCTCATCGATTCAATCGAAAAAACCGCAAATACAGAAATAAGCGCGACTGCGGTTGTTATGCGCAATATTTTATTTTTCATTTTACTTTTCCTCCAGATTAAAGGAGATTAAAGATGTTCCGCCCCCCGCGACAACCGACGAGCCGTCTGACGTTCTGCCGAGAAAAACATTTTCGCTTTTAAACGGCGCTTTTAAAAATATTAAATCTTCGGGCGCGTTTCCGGAAAATGTAAACCATTTTTCCTGCGGAAATTTAATTCCAATCAGCTTGTTGTTCTGGTACGGATGCGAAGTAACTAGGAAAAACAACCCCCTGTCGCCCGATTCATCGAAAGCGGCAATATCGCCGTCCAGCGGAATGGTTATTCCGCGTCTCGATTTAATCGTATAACAGCCGATTCCTCCCGAGCGTTCAAAAACAACTCTGGCGTCTTCGTCGATAAACTGAATGCGAACCGGCCGCCTGAATCCCGCGCCGATAAATTCATGATAAATTATTTTATATTCGCCGCCGGCGCTGCCGAAGCGTTCAAACAGCAAAAAGCGCTGTTCATCAATGCCGCAGATAATCCCGATATGAGAGCCGTTTTTGGAAAGAGCGCCGCCGAGTATCACAGAATAGCGTGAGCCTCCCGGCTCAAAATAAAAAATACGCCCGCCTTCTGAATTAAAAACTTCCACAACGCCGTCAAGAGATCCCGTTAACACAAGGCCGGAAACCGCGTCCATGCAGGTAAGCGGCGCGCCGAACTCGTATATCCATTTTATTTTTCCGTATTCATCAATTTCAGACAACGAATTCTGCTCGCTTCCGAAAATAAAAACCCTGTTATCCAGCAGAACGGGATAACCTCCGGCTTTTTCAATCTTAATCTCTGTATTATATAGAATATTATTAACTAAAATATCCGCAGGTTCAGCCCCGTACTCGGACCACATATTCGGGCTTAAATAAATATCGTTTGTTTTTACCTTGTTTAAAGCAAACTGACCCAAAGCGTCAACATAACCAAAACGGGCGCCTAAAGTAAACGGAAGAAGATCGCCCGAAAGAACAACAGGCGCGGCTTCCGGCTTTTCTCCGGCTTCCGCCCTGTAAATATCACCTAACGCAGTTTGCGCAAGGGAATTGATCCATCTTTGGGCAAGCACTGTTTCGCGCGGAATGGGTCTTGCCGCTATAAAAAAATACAATATAAAAATCAGGATAATTATAATTACCCTTACGCTTTTTTTTCTCTGAGCCACGACCCCCTCCCAGGAGAATTCTTCACCGACATTATATGATATAATAAAATCGGAGGCAAGCATGATTGATAACGAACAGATGAATTTATTATTCAAAGAGGCGCAAAAAACAGCGCTGAAAGCCTATGCGCCCTACTCAAAATTCCGGGTAGGAGCCGCGCTCCTCTGCGAAGACGGAACCGTAATAACAGGCGTAAACGTAGAAAACCGCTCATTCGGCCTTACCACCTGCGCGGAGAGGAACACCGTCTGCACCGCTGTCGCTCTGGGTCATCTTCGTTTCAAAGCGCTTGCGGTTTCCACGCCGGATTCCGCCGATCCGACAGGTCCTTGCGGCGCGTGCCGCCAGGTTATCAGCGAGTTCATGCCGCCCGATGCGCCCGTTAGATTCGCGGGAAGCAATGAAAAACAGGTAAATACCACAGTGGGAGAACTTTATCCGCTGGATTCGCTGCATGAGCTGCGGGGCTGATTTTGGCAAGGGATTAGTTGAGCAAAATTTGGTAACAAGCATTAGCTGCGGCAGGAGAAATGCCCTCTAGGATTCGGGAATAAACTCGTTCCATAAGGCATTTCCCCTGCCGCAGCTTTGTATGTTAGTATCAGTTTTTACTAAATCACTGTTTGTGAGGGGGTAATTGTTACAACATAGAAGGATTTTTAAGTAGGTTTGTACATTGGTTCCAAACATAAAGGGTTGTGGGTGGGAAATGACCTTTGAGGTGAGTTTATTCCCGAGCCTCGGAGGGCATTTTCCACCCACAACCCATGTTGTTATTTATAATTTAAGTAGAATATACTGGAAAACATTGACATATATTGATATACTGTGCTTTAATTAACATATGACAGATGACGATATTCTTACCTTGGAAGAAGTCGCGAAATACCTTCGGGTTTCCGAGCGGACAGTTTATGACTGCGCTCAAAAAGGTGAAATCCCGGCGGGAAAAATAAGAACAGCATGGCGTTTTAAAAAATCAGAAATAGACAAATGGGTAGATGAGAAGCTGTCTTCCGGCACATTGAATCCGCAGATAAACCCGATAAACGCCGAATCTATTTTATCGCTGCACCGCATACTTTTCATGAACCATTCAAGCAAGAGGGACGCGCTCTTAGCTCTTGCCGGCAATCTCGCGGCCGCTCCGCAGATAAAAAACAGGCAGGAACTTTCATCTGAAATCATAAAACGCGAAGAATTGATGAGTACGGCAATCGGCTGCGGAATAGCGATCCCGCATGTGCGGCTGTCTTCGGTTACAGACCTTGTCGTTTCAGTCGGCATCAGCCGCGCGGATATAACGGATTTTCACGCCATGGACGACGTTCCTGTGCGCCTCATTTTCATGATTGCCGCGGCGAACAGCCAACATGCCTACTATCTGCAGACCCTTTCATGGTTCAGCGCGAAATTGAGAAACCCCGAATTGCGCGGCTCTCTCTTGAAAGCGGAAACCGAACAGCAAGTCTACGATCTCCTGACGGGTAAAAATTAGATCATTCAAAAATCACCCCAAGCCAGTTATTCGGATCAGAAAAATCCTGCGCGATTAAACCAATGTTCACTTTAGCGGTGGTTTCGGCTACAAGCCACTTTACCCCGAATGATTCAAAACGCGCTCCGTTTCCGGAGAGATCGGCAAGACCCATGGCATGGCTGTGCTGGCGCGAAATCATCATTGAAGCTGGAATTTGCGATCTGTCCAGAATTATTGCCCAAAGCATGGCGCGGCTGTCGCAGTCGCCGCGGCCCTCAACCACCGCGCTTACAAGATTCAGGAAATCGCTTCCGGTTAAATCTCTCTCATAGTTAAACCCCTGAACAAGATCGAGAGCTTTCTGCGCGAACGCTCTTCTCTCCTGTTCGCCCGAAGAAGGAGGACCTCCCCAGCTGCGTACGATAAGAGAAACAGACTCGGAAATTCTGTCGTATGAATCGCGGTAAATAGACCTGTAATAGCGGGTCCAGGCTTCCTGCCAATTCGGCGAGTTCGCGAAATATTGAAGAATAATAAACTCGCGTTCCACTAAAGCCTGCGCGGCCTCGGCGTCATTTTCATTAATCATTCCGTTCACTCCGCTTGCGGCAAGCGAAACGCGTTTTTTATTGCCTCTCGGATAGGTGTATTCCGTAACAGGGCCGGGATAACGGCGCTCCGCCTGAGTTGGGCAGATTGAATCCAGAGCAGATAAGTGAAAAAGATCGAGCTCCTTGTTGGCGGCAGGTCCGTAGGCAAGCGCCAGCAGCCAGAGCGGTGAATTTGAAGGACTATCCAGAGCAACAACAAGCCCCCATCCGCTTAATCCGTTGAATCCCAGGGTAAAAAGAGCGGCAGGCTTGCTCCTGTATTGGAAATAATCAACATCGCCTTTGTTTGAAATGCGTTTGCTCACATCATTAACCAATTCCGCCGCGGTATTGTATTTGCTGTTGTAAACGGCGATATCGAACATTGCTTCGCCGGGACCGCTGAATGAAAACCGGTCTCTGGCGTCACCGTCAACATATTCATAGCCTTCGGGAAGATCGATAAAAAAACCCCATGAAGGCGAATACATTGGTTCGGCAAAAGCCAAAACAGGGATAAAAATCAGTAATATAAAAATTTGTTTCATGTTATATTATCGGAGTGAAAAACGTAGAAATTTTGTATGAAGATGATAAAATTATAGTAATTAATAAGCCTGCAGGGCTCGCTGTCCAGGGCGGAAAAGGGGTTAAAACATCCCTGGATATACTTCTTGCCCAAAAGTTCCGCGGCGAAGGCAAGGAAGCGCCGCTTCTGGTTCACAGACTGGACAAGGATACATCGGGGGTTTTGCTTGCCGCAAAGGGGAGCGAAAACGCCGCGCGTTTTTCACGGTTTATAAATGAAAAAAAAGCGGTAAAACAGTACATTGCCGTCTGCGCCGGGAGTCCTGAAAAAAGCGAAGGGGTTATAACCGAAGATCTTTTGATCCGCGGAATTTCGAAAAAATCAGAAACCAAATACAAAGTAATAAAGAACGGCGAATTAACCGCCTGTAACCTTGATTTCTCCGTCCTTGAAATTGAACTCGGCACAGGGAGGATGCACCAGATCCGCCGCCACCTCGCGATGATAGGAAATCCAATCCTGGGCGATGAAAAATACGGCGATTTTGCCCTGAATAAAAAGCTGCGCAAGGAAGCCGGCCTTAAACGGCTGCTTCTTCACGCGTCCCGGATAATTCTAAAAAACGGCTATAATTTAAATATAAACACAAATTTACCGGATTATTTTGATTTATATATACAAAAAAACAGCAAATAGATATAATAAACCACAATGAAGGCGATAAAACAGGTTGTCCCGGTTTTAACAATACTCTTTCTGGTTTTTACGGGCTGCCAAAAATCAGCCGTATCTGACGCCTTCATACATACTTCACCTAACATCATGCGTATACCGCAGTATCAATACCCTTCTTTTAAGGATATTCCCGGCGTAACAGAAGAAGAAATCGAGTCCATCGAAAACCTTCAAAATCAAAATAGAACATTCACTTACGGCATGATATTAACTCCCGAAACATTTAATAACGAAGACGGAATGATCGGCGGTTTTTCAAAATATCTGTGCGCTTGGCTGACAGAATTAATAGGCATTCCTTTTGTTCCGACACTTTTTGACTGGAACGATCTTTACATCGGGCTTGAATCCGGGAAAATTGATTTTTCAGGCGAACTGACCCCTACAGCGGAGCGAAAAGAAATTTTTCTTATGACCGACTCAATTGCCGAACGCGCAGTTGTTTATCTGCAGATTACAGGCAGCACGCCGCTTAATGATATACCAAAACACCATACGCCGCGTTATGCGTTTTTAAGAGGCACTTCAACAATAAAAGATGTTGCCGCGAATACAAATATCGAGTTTATCACAGTTCTTGTTGACAGTTATATCGAAGCGTACGAGGCGTTAAAAACAAACAGGGCGGACGCGTTCTTTAACGAAGGGGTAGACGCCTATCTTGAGATATATCCCGATTTAATATACAAGGAAGTTTTCCCGATAATTTACAGCCCTGTTTCTCTTTCTACGGCGAACAGCGAACTTTCCGCTGTTATTTCAATTGTGCAAAAAGCGCTTAATAACGGCGGCGTTCTATTTTTAACAAGATTATACAACATAGGGTACCATGAATACCTAAAGCACAAACTTTATATTCAACTAACAGAAGAAGAAAGAGAGTTTATCAGCGGCGCGCCGATTATTAAACTTGCCGCCGAATATGATAATTATCCCATCAGTTTTTATGACAAATATAAAGCGGAATGGCATGGAATCGCCTTCGACGTGCTTCAGCAGATAGAAACCCTCACAAATATAAAATTTGAAATTGTAAACGACGAACAAACCGAATGGCCCGATCTGCTTAATATGCTGGAAAGCGGCGAAGCGGACCTGGTAACGGAACTGCAGTACAACGAAGATCATGACGAAGATTTTATATGGCCAAAATTATTTTATATGACAGACTATTACGCTCTTCTTTCAAAAGAAACTATTCCCAATTTAAAAATTAATGAAGTCCAGCACATGAGAGTCGGCCTCGCGGCGGACACAGCTCAGGCTCACCTGTTTAATAAATGGTTTCCGCACCATAAGCAGACTGTAGATTACGATAACGCAACAGACGCGTTTAACGCGCTTCAAAATGACGAAATCGATCTTTTAATGTCTAACCTAAGCCGGCTTTTAATGTATACCAATTTTTATGAACACGCGGGTTACAAAGCAAATGTAATTTTTAATTACCCTATCGGTTCCGCTTTCGGCTTTAACAAGGAAAAGAAACTGCTCTGTTCGGTTATAGATAAAACTCTTTCGCTTATAGAACTTGAAGAAATATCCGGACACTGGATGAGAAAGACGTATGATTACAGAGTTAAGGTGGCGCAGGCGCAGATTCCGTGGTTTATAAGCGTATCTGTTTTAATTTTATTCATACTTATTTTTATGCTGATAACAGCGGAAAAATATAAACATCAGGGAAAACAGCTTGAAAAACTCGTGCAGGAGCGCACATACGAACTTCACAATTCGCAGCTGGAGCTTGAGTCCGCGCTGGACGGAGCGCAGTCCGCTAACCGCGCCAAATCGGTGTTCCTTGCTAACATGAGCCACGAGATTCGCACGCCGATAAACGCTATTGTGGGCATGACAGCAATCGGGAAAAACGCCGGCGAAATAGAGCGCAAAGACTACTGCTTTACAAAAATTGAAGGTGCGTCCCGCCACCTGCTCGGCGTTATAAACGATGTTCTGGACATGTCAAAAATCGAAGCAAATAAATTTGAATTGTCTCCCGCGGAATTCAATTTTGAAAAAATGATCCAGCAGGTTGTCAATGTTATTAACTTCAAGGTAGAAGAAAAACACCAGCATTTTACAATACAGATAGATCCGAATATTCCAAAAAATTTAATAGGAGACGATCAAAGGCTTGCGCAGGTTATAGCGAACATCCTGGGCAACGCGATAAAGTTCACGCCGGAAGGCGGACTTATTTCGCTCAGCGCCTATGTTATGGGAGAAAAAGACGGGTTATTCACAATACAGATAATGATCAGCGACAACGGAATCGGAATCAGCCGCGAACAGCAGGCGCGCCTGTTCCAGTCATTCAATCAGGCTGAAAATACCATTGTTAGGAAATTCGGCGGAACGGGGCTTGGTCTTACCATTTCCAAAGCAATCGTAGAAATGATGGACGGCAAGATTTGGATCAATTCCGAACTTGGAAAGGGAGCGACATTCTTCCTGACAATCAAAGTAAAGCGCGGCGCGGACAAGGCGAAGGAAGAAGAAAACCCGGACGGAGAAACAGCAGTAAAAACTGAAGATATTTACGCGCTTTTAAAAAACAAGCATATTCTGCTGGTAGAGGATATGGATATTAACCGCGAGATTGTAGCCGCGCTTTTTGAGCCTATCGGTCTTGATCTTGTACAGGCGCATAACGGCGTGGAGGCGCTGCAAAAATTCAAGGAAGCGCCCGATAAATTCGACGCGATATTGATGGATGTTCAGATGCCCGAAATGGACGGCTATGAAGCGACGCGCAGGCTCAGATCCTTAATTATTCCGAAAGCTAAGCAAATCCCGATTATCGCGATGACAGCGAACGTGTTTCAGGAGGATGTTGAAAGATGCCTTAGAGCGGGCATGAACGATCATGTCGGCAAACCTCTGAACATGGAAGAAGTCTTAAACAAACTGTATGTTTACTGCAGTTGACTTAAATTAGTATTTTTTCCACAATTGGATTAACATGGCAGATAAGCATAAGATTCCTGTATCACGGCATAAACTGGAGAGCCTAAGTACAGATGAATTGATCAAAATGGCCGACGAGAACGGCATTGATATTCCTTTCGCCCTTGAAAGGATTTTCATAATCGAAGAGCTTCTTGAATTGTTTAATACGGACAAGAAGGAAAATTCCAAAGATCTTGAGCCAAGTCCGACATACCCTGAGACGGCGGTTTTGCCCAAGCAATACAATATTTCATTTATCGATGTAATTATCAGAGACCCGCTCTGGGTATTCACATTCTGGGAAGTAAAAAGCCACGACAGAGAAGTGCATGAAAACGCCGCGGGTTTTATCGGATACTGCCTGCGCGTTATCCCTCTGGATGAAAACGGAAAAGAATCGCCCGATGATAATTCATTTACAGTGCCGGTTGATATCGAAGACTGCGCCAGATACCTCGGCCTTGCCGAACATTCATCGCTGGACTGGAAGTCGCCTGCCGCGGGCTGTTACGCGGTAAAGCTGGAGGCAATGAGAGGCAAGTCATTGCTGCCGATTGCTTCATCAAAACCTTTTTATCTTCCGAAGCTCAGCGAGTACGAAACATTCACAAGCCTCAACCGCAACCCGCTTATTCATCTTTCCGGAGTGCAGGATTTGGAAATAATTAAAAACATGGATCGCCAGCCCAGGGTAAAGAGGCGGTAGCTATGGAGTTCCGTTACGCGATTTCGCTGGTACTGGAAGCCCATCTTCCGTTTGTAAAAGAATTTAAAAAAGATGACGATTTATCTATTCTCGGCGAAGAAGAGCGCTTTTATGAGTATATCTCCGAAACGCTTCTTCCGCTTCTTGAAGCGCTGTACAAACTGGACAGCGATCATATTCCTTTTAAGCTTGCGATGGTGCTCTCCCCCATTCTCTGCCACTTGTTATGCGACGAGCATTTTCAGAAAAAATATCTTTCCTATCTTGATAAGCAGATTGAATTCGGCAAACATGAACTGGAACGCACCAGAGCGCAGGGAGAATTGAATAAACTCGCGCAAAATTACTGCGACGCGATTAAGGCAAAAAAAGAGATATTCACGGAAAAATACGAAAAGAATTTATTAAAAACTTTCGATTTTTACAGACGCAAAGGAAAACTGGAAATTCTCGCGACCTGCGCGACTCACGCTTTCCTGCCGTTTATCAGCCACAACGCGGAATCATTGCAGGCGCAGATGGAAATTCCGGCGGCAGTTTACAGAAAGCATTTTGCCGGAAACCCGCAGGGGTTTTGGCTTCCTGAACTCGGGTGGACTCATATATTGGAACCGTATTTAAGGGCATATAATTATTCCTACGCAATCGTGGACAGCCACGGATTACTGTTCGGGGATCCCGCTCCTGAAAAGGGATGTTTCTTTCCGGTAAAAACGCCCAACGGAACTTTTGTTCTGGCAAGGGATCATCACGCGGTAAAAGAAATTGAAAAAATGGCAGAGGATGAAATATACCGCAATAATGATCACGACGCGGGTTACGATCTTCCTTCCGAAACTGTAAAACCGTTTTCGGGAGCGGACGGAGAAAGGCACAGAACGGGTTACGATTATTACACGCGCATAAATTCAATATACGATCCTAAAGCGGCTTCTGATAAAGCAAAAGAACACGCGAAAATGTTTATAGAGAAAACCGCGGCAAGGCTTGAAGAAGCGTCAAAGCACATGAAAGAGACGCCGATAAGCCTTTACGCGCAAAAGTGCGGATTTTTCGGCTGCGCGTGGCACGAAGGCCCTGAGTTTATCGAAGCGCTTTTCAGAACTGCCGCGCAGCGCGGCGAGCTGCAGTTTATATGCCCAAGTGAATATATTTTTATGCAGGATTCATCTTCTTTTCAGATTGTATCGCCGGGGTTTTCATCAAGCGGCGAAAACGGCTACGCGGAAACATGGCTGGACGTTTCCAATGACTGGATATACCGCCACCTTTTCCAGTCAATGGACAGAATGACAGAACTTGCCGAGCGTTTCCCGGATGACACAGGGTTAAAGGAGAGGGCGTTAAATCAGGCAGCGCGCGAAATTTTACTTGCGCAGTCTTCCGACTGGCCGTCGCTTTTATACAGGCAGGATTCGACAGAATACGCCCGCAATCAGGCGGAAAACGCTCTTCGCAATTTTACGACAATTTATGAAGCTCTCGGCAGCAATTACATCAGCACAGAATGGCTTACAAACCTAGAAAAAAGGCATAATATATTCCCGAATATTAATTACCGCGTTTTCCGCCGCAAGAAATAAATTTAATACTTTGTGATTTTACATATCAAGTCTGTACAGGTCTTCGATGCGTTCTCTCAATTTTTCGCGTTCTTCAAGCATTGAAAGGCTTTCTCTTGCCGGTTCGTACTTTGGGTTTATCCTGAGCGCTTCTTCCCAGCATTTTCTCGCGTCCTGAATATTGCCGCGCGAAAAAGCTTCAAGGCCTATAAGATATAATTCATCAACCCTCTCTGCCAGCTGCCCCCGCCCTGAGTCTCCCAAATCCAGACGCACAGCCAGACTTATCCTGTTAAGCGGCTGCATTAACTGGGTAAGCAGATCCAATGAATAATTTATATCAAAAGAAATTTTGTTAAGATTGACGGCGCTTCCCACAACAATGCGGCTTGCGCCGGGTTTGTACATAAATCCGGCGCGCATGGATAAAAACGAAGTGATATTAGCTGAAATTCCCAAAGCCGCGTAGGGTGATTCGGAAAGATTAATATCAAGCAAATTAACCGGCAAATAAAAATCCAGGGCAATTACAAGGGGACGAATAGGTTTATACGAAATCGCGGCGTTTATAACCGTGGGCAGAGCTTCATCCAGAGCGGGAGGCCCCAAATTTCTGATAACAACTGCGGCGGAAGCGTTTCTGTCCCTGGAAACATAACTCTTAAATAAATTAAACCGCGTAAGCAGTCCGACATCAGCCATAATCATCGCCGCGGAATTGGAAAGCCCTGAGCCGCTGATAACATTGCTAAAATCGTCAGTATAATCCGGCATCGTCCTGAAAGCGCCCTTTACATTCACGCCGAGGGAAAGCCCGGAAAAATAATATCCCGAGAAAAAATTGTAGGAGGCGTTTAAAATCGCCACTCCCTCGGTATAATAACCGTTTGAAACTCTCTCGCCGTAGTAGTTGTATTCGGTAAACGGCGTATACAGCCATTTTATGCCGGCGCCGAAGCCAAAATTCCCGAAACGAGTTGCGTAAGCGGCGCATTCAATCTTTGTATCCGCGATCCAGTTATTATGAAAAAGCGCCAATTCTGATTTATTAAGCATTGATGAGCCCGCCGGATTGAAATCCATAAAGGAAATATCATCGGAAATCGCGGAAAACGCTCCGGCCATGCCTTCCGAACGCCCTCCCATTGGAATATTAAGCACAGGAAAGGAGGTTAAACCGGTATTTCCGTCGGAATTATAAATACCATCCAGATAATCGGCTATATTTCCGTAATCATCCTGGAAATCCGCCGCGCTCAGAGGCGAAGAAAGAGAAAAAAATACTAAAAAAACGGCAAAAACCGCCGCAATTTTAAAACGGATCATCTTTGATATATTATATATCGGAAAATAACAAAAAAAACAGTATATACAAAAGGATCGTTCGGAAAAATACGATAATATAGTATAGTAATGAAAATGGCAAAGTCTGCACGCACAGCGGCTATACAGGACGTAACGCGGCAAAGATTAACGGCATTTATATTTTTCTCGATTTTTATGCTATTTGCGGCTGAAAGCGCGCTTTTCGCAGCCGGCGGCATGGAAGCGGATATAATCAAGGCAGACACCCTTATCAGCGAAAGAGAATACGATAAGGCAATATCGCTTTTAAGTGACTTTGCGAGACGCCACCCGGATAAATTTGATTTAGCGCAAAGGCGGCTGCGTATAATTATTCTTTTACGCGAAGATTTTAACCGCGCCGCGGATGAATTGATACATACGCTTTTAAATGATCCGGAAAACAATGAAAAAATACTGGAGTTAACAAGGCAGCTCCACACCCTTGAAAAAGCCGACAGCCCGCTTCTTGCAAATTATTTATCCAGAACAATGGAAATAGCTCAGTTTAACGTAAACAGAAAAAGGCTTTTAGACATTATGGAAAGAGCGAGAGATTTTTTGGATAAAGGCGAATGTAATTCCGCGGTTATGGTTTACGCGGAAGGCATGGACTTTATGCGCGATGAATTTTACACATCGGGCTACGGAGCGAATGTTGAAAATGAAATCCGCCGCGAAACGGAAAGAATGAATACTGTTATCGCTTCGTTTCAGCAGAGAAGTTCGCAGATGGGAACAGTCTCGGCGGACATGATCCGCGCGCTGAACGCGGGAGACACCGCGAGAATAAACGAAATAACGTCAAGAATTACCGTGGCAATGGACAGCTTCATCGCGCTGAAACAGGAAATGCACACGGTTAATAATATTTTTACAAGAACGCTTAACCAAATCAGAACCAACGATCCTGAAATAATCGACCGCAACCATCTTTCATTCATGCAGGTTATCATCAACGGAAGACACGATGAAAACGCGCCGGAAGGAATACTCGGCTCCTTTGACACATACTGGAACAATTCAATCGGCAGCGTCACAAGCGCCATTACGCAGTACATTCAAAGCGCAAACTCAGCGTCTCTTTCAGCATTTAACGCGGGGAACTACCAGTCAGCCGCATCGTCGCTTAACAGAACGGAAATTTACGCGAATCTCTCTCCCCTGTATTTTGAAAAACACAGACAGCTTTTTACCTCAAGCGCGCAGACGATTACGCTGTTTTCGAATAATATCCTTCGAAATGATATTGCCCCCTTCCTCGAAATCCGTTCGCTGAGCGCAGCCAACGCTTCGCTTCTGCAGGCGTCAAACGCCGGCGTTAACATGAATATCAGCCATTCCGCGCGCACTTTAAACGAAGAACTTCAAACACGGAACAGCATTGTCGCAATGCGCAATACAATCAACAGCATCAGAATAAACGCGAATCAGACAAACGCGCAAATCGCGGTTCATCACAGAGCCCCGTATATTACAGACGCGCTTGCCGCGATAGAAAAGTTATCCTCTACCCTTCAAATAGAAGAACTTCAATCCGCCCAAAGATATTACACCATTGCGCATAACAACATACAGCAAAGCCTTGCGTCAAGAAGAAGCGAACTTGAAAGAGGCAGAAATTTCCTTAACGGGGAAAGCAGAACAAGCGCGAACGGCATTATAACAATTTTCCGCTATCCCTCCGAAGCGCTCGGAGAGCTAACAGCGATGCTGTCCGCGGTAAACATAGACCTTCAGAACGGCAATTCAATCATGGAGCAGCACAGAAGCGAAGCCGCCGCGTTTTCTTCCAACGCTTCGATTGCCTCTTCGCGCACTGGTCAGCAGAATGTTATAAACGAGCTTAGCGCTATCCGCGCTCAGGGGATGGCTCTGGCGGAAACCGCGCGCAGCCGTTCAGCGCAGGCGGAAGCGTACAGGCAGGACGGCGAAAGGCTCTTAAGAGAAGCGCAAGCCGCTTTTCAAAGACAGAGTTATGATCTTGCGAGAGAGCGGATTCAAAGAGCTTCAGACCGTTTTAATGAATCGCTTGAAATACAGGAATCGGCGTCTCTTCGCCAGATTCGCGACACTCAATTAATAAATTTAGGACAGCAGATCAACATAGCGGAAAATGAAAATATAATTGTCGAAGTGCGTAATCTTGTAAACGCAGCGCGCACATCCTACTTTAACGGCGATTTTCAGCAGGCCGAAGATTCGCTTACAAGGGCAAGAAACAGATGGCGTCTTACAAATCCCGATGAGAACGAAGAAATTATTTACTGGATGGGCATAGTGCGCACCGCCATGTCAGCGAACTCGGGAAGAAATATTCCCGCGACAGCTCCGCTTTACGCGGAAATGAGCCAGCTGCTCAGCCAGGCGCAGAGAAATTTTGAAGAAGGAGTGCGCTTTGTAAACGCGGGTCAGCGAGCGTCAGGGATCGCGAAGTTCGACGAAGCGCGCAGTTTAACAAGAGAAGTCAGGCTGATGTTCCCGGTTAATCAGGAAGCCGGCATACTCGAGCTGCGGATAGAACAATTTTTGGATCCGACAGCGTTTAACTCGTCATTTGAACAGCGGTTAAGAAATGCCGTCGCGGGAACCCGCGCGCGCTCTATCGAGGCTTTCGCGGATCTTCAAAACCTTGCGGAACTGAACCCGAGGTATCCCAATATGCGATCAATATTGACGCAGGCTGAAATAGACATGGGCTACCGCCCGCCGCCGCCGAATCCGGCGAATATCGCGCGTTCAAGAGAACTTACAGCCGCCGCAAGCCGTATTGTTGAAAGCAATACAAGGGCGCAGTACGAAGTCGCTCTCGCGCAGTTAAACGAAGCCATTACGCTGAACCCGGAAAACACGGAAGCGACAAGAGTAAGAGACAGGCTGCTCAGCCGCATGAGCGTTCCCGGCAACCTTGTTCTCTCAAGCGAAGATGAAGCGGATTACCAGAGAGCATTACGCGAACTGCAGGCCGGAAATAATCTTGTCGCGCTGACGCTTGTGGAAAGACTGATGCAGAATCCCAGTAACAGGAATATAACAAAACTTATTGAATTACAACAGAGGATATTATCGGCGTTATGAGAAATTTATACATTACAGTATTATTCATTCTTACAGTAAGCGGCGTTTTTGCTGTGGATTTTTTCTGGGAGGAGGCGGCGCCGTTTACTCCCAGAGCGGGGAAGTTTCCTGTAAGCGCTCACTCTGCCGATTTTTCTGTTGTTGCGTGGCAGGAAGTAAACAACAATAATATTAATATTTATCTGGCTGTCAAAGAAGCGGGTCAGGATTGGGCGCACAGGGGCATGATCGCAGGGCCGTACTCGTTTCTTGGAACTGAGCCTTCGATTATCAGCATGGTGATCGATAACAGAGGAAGGATTATTATTGCCGCTGCTTCGGGAGGGGCGCAGTCTGAGATATTAATTTCCGCGGACAGAGGCCGGAGTTTTATAAAACAAACCGTAGACCTTGGAGCGGAAAATACTGTCGCTCCGCGTTTGTTTGTCCGCGCAGACGGCGGTTATTTTCTTTTTGTTACCCGCGGACGAATGCAGTCTTTGTCAATTTATTATTCGCGCTCTGATGACGGAATTAACTGGTCGCCTTTTGAGTTTTTTACTCCTGAAAATACATTGTCTCTTAACTTCCTGCCGTCTCACGCCAGCGCGGGGCGAAGAGATATTGTCTTCTTTCAGTCGCTGATTATGGGCGTGGAATCGTTATCCACATTCCAGCTGTTTTATAAAATCAGCGATGACGGCGGAAGATCGTGGACAGAGGCGAAGCGATTTACTTCGTTTAACGATCCCGTAATGCAGACTCAGGCCTCCGCGGATCAATTTGACAATCAAAGGCCGCATTTAACGCGGTACGGTGAAAATCTGCTTTTAGTTTGGGAAAGACGTTTCTCGAACAGGTCGCCTCAGATTTACAGCGCGATTATCAATTCAAATGTAAATATGACAGGACGCGCGGAACGCGTTAACAGCACTGAGGCGTATTGCAACAACCCAATCGGCTTTATTCACGAAAATACGCCGACCGTTGTCTGGTTCGATAACCGCAGCGGTAATAACAGAATCGTCCTCGCCCAGCGCAGCGATTATAACTGGGATAACCATCTGCTTTCCAGCACTGCCGCGGACGCGTCTTTCGCAAGGCCTGTCGTAAGCAGCGACGGAGCGTATATTTTCTGGCAGACCACATCACGCAATGCGGGGCGCATTTACATTCTCGCGCCGGATTTTTCAGCGCCAAGTCCGAGAATTACAGCGGTAAACTTTACTCCGCAAAGAGCCAGCCGTTCAGAAAGAGCGCGGGTTACATGGAATATTCCGTCTGATACTTCGGGTATTTTAGGTTTCTCATGGAACTGGAGCCAGGATCAAAACGCGCTGCCGCCTGAACAGGTGATGATTTACAACATCGGCAACGCGTCGAATTTAAATTTGGAACATACTGCCTTAAACGACGGCTTGTGGTATTTCAGCGTACGCGCTCAGGATTATGCGGGAAACTGGTCCGCGCCTTCAAGGGTTGTGTTTAACAGAAAGAACACTCCGCCGCCGCAGATTAATATTATCGAACCGCAGACAGACGCAAACGGGTTTCTGCTTTCCAATACATTTAATTTATCATGGGAACCTTCAGCGGATCCGTACGCGGAAGGATACACATGGAACCTGCAATTTTTGGGCGCAAACGCAAATGCCGCGATTAATTCCGTGCCTTCAAGAATAATGGGAACCAATACATCCGCCGGCTTTTCAAATCAGGATAACGGCATTTGGGCATTTTCTGTTTCCGCGATCGATCAGGCGGGAAATATCGGACAGGCGTCGAGTATAATTTTCAGAACTAATAAATTTATCCCGTACACAAGCGTCAGTTACGTTGACGCGCAGCAGGACGAGCAGGGAATTTTAACAATCAGGATTTTAGGCCGCGGATTTTCAACAGGCGGGATTGTAGATTCAATTGTTCTGGAACGCGAAGGACATCCCGAACAAAGAGGAAACTTTAATATTTTATCGGACAGGGAAATCGCGGGACTGACATTTGAATATATGGAAGAGGGCCGGTACAGGTTAAGATTGCATCACTCGGTCAGAGGATGGTATGCAGCCGAATCATTTATCCCGGTCGCGAGAACCGGAACAGTCAAGTTCGGCGATTACTCGAAAGAATGGCGGCCTTCGTGGCGCATTGAACAGCGAAAGTTAATATCATTTAACCCAATCATGGCGCTTGCGGCGTTATTGTTTGTTTTATGCGCTCTGGGATTAATAGCGATGATCCGCGGGCTTGCCGGAGTTATAACGGAAGGCGCGTTAGTAAAACAGGAAGCGCAAGCGATTATTACAGGAGATTTTATGCCTATGGAAAAGAAACAAAAGATTGTGCAAATACAAAGAAGAGGAAGAGGACTGCGGTTTAAACTCGCGTCATTTACAACAGGTCTTATTCTTCTTGTAGTAATAATGATCTCAACGCCGATGTACATTATGATGATCAATACGCAGCAGCAAACGCTGCTCAGAAGTTTATGGGATCGTTCAGGCGTTTTACTTGAGGGAATTGCTTCAAGCGCAAGATCGTATCTGCCGATGGCGCTTCAATCCGCGGGCGAGCGCGGCGCTCTGGAGCTAATGTATCTTCCGGCTCAATCCGCCGCTCTTAACGAAGCGCAATATATAACAATCACAGGCTACGGCTTTAACTCAATACATACAAATCATATCTGGGCGTCTAACGATCCGAATGCCGGGTTAAAAATTGACACAACGGAATTACGCCCCGGCGTTTCACGTTTTAACGACGCGCTGGATCCTTTCTACGATGAAATCGCAAACGAGCTTAATTTGCGCGCTCAAAGGGAAGCCGGAGAACTTTCTAACAGTATTTCGGGAATGACAGAAGAATTCCTTTCTCTCGCGCTTCGCACCGACGCGGCTGGAGAGCGGATGCGCAGCGATATACAGGTATCGATCAACTCGCTGGAATTAAGGGTAAACGAAATACTAACGGCGATTTCAGGAGAAATCGGTTCCTACCCTGAGTTCCCGCGCAACCGCATCAGCGGCACAGGAGACGGAAAATATATAATATACAAACCCATTATGTACCGCCAGAGAGCTGATAATAATTTCTACCGCGGTTTAATCCGTCTGGAAGTATCTACAGAATCAATTGAGCGTGAAATTAATCAGGGGAAAATGAGGCTCTTAATCACAATCGCGGTTGTCGCCATCGCGGTATTGTTAATCGGAATAACAGGCGCGTTTATTTTCGCAACCCTGATGATCAGACCGATTAAGAATCTTGTAAAACATATCGAAATGATCCGCGACACAGAAGACAAATCCAAACTCGCGGGACAGGATATAAAAATCAACACAAAGGACGAGATCGCTATTCTTGGAAACACAATAAACGACATGACCCACGGCCTTGTAAAAGCCGCTCTTGCCGCGTCCGACTTAAATATCGGTAAAGAAATACAGAAAAAATTTATCCCGCTGGAAATGGACTCAAGCGGCAACAAGCAGAGTAACGGATCGAAACATACGCCGAACCTCGATTTCTTCGGCTATTACGAAGGCGCAAAGGGCGTATCGGGGGACTACTTTGATTACCAAGACCTAGACGGCCGTTACTACGCCATTATCAAGTGCGACGTTGCCGGCAAAGGAATTCCGGCAGCCCTCATCATGATTCAGGTAGCGACGATGTTCCTTAACTATTTTAAACAATGGAAACCAAACGCAAAAGGAATGCATATAGAAGAAGTTGTTTATCAGATAAACGATTTTATCGAAGCGCTCGGCTTTAAAGGCAGATTTGCGGCGTTCACGCTCTGCCTGTTTGATTCGCAGACAGGAGTTGTCCGTTTCTGCAACGCCGGCGACAACATCATTCATTTATACAGCCAGAAGGAAGGAAAGAAAAAAACCATCACCCTGCCGCAGACTCCGGCGACAGGCGTGCTTCCCAACTTTATGATTGAATCAACAGGCGGTTATAAAGTTAACACCATAACGATAGATAAGGGCGATATCCTTCTTCTGTACACTGACGGTATTGAAGAAGCGAAAAGAAAATTCCGGGACGGCAAATTTAAAGAAATACTCTGCACCGAAGGCCAGAACGACACACCGCACGAAAACCATCTTTGCGGACAGGCCGACGAAGAGATGAGCCCCGAACGCGTTGAAGCGATAATAAACGCGGTAATGGCGCGTGAAATTTATACTCTGCGAAAATTCCACAATCCGGAAGGAGAAATCGAACTTCAATTTGATTTTTCATCCTGCGAGGGCACCGGAGAAAATGTAATTATGGCGATGGTATCGGTGGAAAAAATGTTCCGCTGTTACAAACCGGCGGACGCAGGCGAAGACGCGCGGGTATTGGTAGATAAAAAGGTTGATGAATTCTTAAAAAGCCATTTTTTACAGTATAGGCGTTATTGCTCACATACGAGAGAATATCCTGAAAATCCTGCGTATATGTATTATACTCATATTAGGGAAGACGAACAGTACGACGATCTTACCATTCTGGGAATAAAAAGAAAATAAGGAGAGAAAGATGACATTCAGCGAAAGAATGAAGGACCTGTTGGAACAAGGCTGGGCCGCATCAAAAGACTTAGCCATGAAAGCCGGCGCCAAAGCTCAGGATCTTGGGGAAAGGGGCTTATTGATGTGGGACATCAAACAGCTTGAAAACCAGGCTCAAAAATGCCTGACCCGCCTTGGTAACGAAGCTTATATCGCTTTTACAGAGCGGGATCAGCCATCACTCAGCCGTGAATCAACCGAATGCAGCACCCTGCTGAATGAACTTGCGAAAATCAAGGAACAAATAGAACTCAAAGAGAACGAGTTAAAACTGCGAAAAGCGGTATAAACACCCCCTTGAAACATTTTCTTTTTTAATATATTTATTATAGAAGAATATGGGCCGCTAGCTCAGTCGGTAGAGCATCGCCCTTTTAAGGCGGTGGTCGCGTGTTCGAATCCCGCGCGGCTCAAATTAAGGAATCAAGAAAGACTTCGTCTATTGATGAAGTCTTTTTTATTACCTGTGAACGCCTGTTTTCCACAGGTTTTCCACATTGCAATTAATTGAATTTTAACCAAAGGTATGGTATAGTTATCCTATGAATCTAAAAACAGTGATAACAACAGATACTATTGACCTTAACCTGAAAGGCGCCACGAAAAAAGAGATTATCAATGAATTACTTGATATTCTTGTCAGAACAGGAAAAATACAGGACAGGGAAGCCGCGTTAACCGCAGTTATGGACAGGGAGGAAAAAATGTCCACTGGAATGAAGCACGGGATTGCCATTCCGCACGGAAAATGCGCAGCTACCGAAGATTTAGTTGCCTGTATAGGTATTTCGGAAAAACCAGTCGATTTTGATTCTCTGGATCAACAGCCATGCAGAATTTTTATTATGACTCTTTCTCCGGTGGAGAAAACAGGACCTCATCTGCAGTTCCTTGCCGAAGTCAGTCTTCTGTTTAAAAGCGGCGATAAACGCGATGAAATCCTGAAAGCGGCAACACCAGAGGAAGTTCTGGAAATATTATCAGAGTAATCCGCGTTTAAAGAAACGCGCAGTTATCGAAGAGAAACGCACAAATGCGTATAAATAACAATTTAATACTGGATGATGAAGGAAGAACATTAATCCTGCGCGGAGTGAACCTTGGAGGAGACTCCAAGATCCCCATTGGGGGTGACTCGCTGGATGCTAAAAATGTTTCCTTCATCGGAAGGCCTTTCCCGGCAGAAGAAGCGCAAAGCCATTTTCAGCGTCTGAGAAACGCGGGGATGACATTTCTGCGGCTAATCATCACATGGGAAGCGATTGAACATGACGGTCCCGGAATTTACGATGAAGCGTATTTGGCATATCTTCGCAAAATCTTGCAGGCGGCGGAAAAAGAAGGCATCTCCGTTTTTATGGATCCTCACCAGGATGTTTGGAGCCGATGGACAGGCGGAGACGGCGCGCCTTCCTGGACGATGGAAAAACTTGGAATGAATCTTGATAACGGCGATCTATGCGGCGCGGCTGTCACAAAACAGCGTTACGAGAAACCTTACGCAAAAATGATCTGGCCCAGCAATTATAACCGTTACATTACAGCGACAATGTTCAGCCTGTTTTTCGCCGGACTAACCTATGCTCCGGATTTAAATATTGAAGGTGAAAATATTCAGCAATGGCTGCAGAACAGATACATTGCCGCTCTTAAACACGCGCAGCGCCGATTGAAAAATCTTGGGGCAATTGCGGGCTGGGGTTCGATGAACGAACCTCATTTTGGTTTTGTCGGACATAAAAATCTTTTGCGATCCGAAAACCCGTTAATTCCGACACAGCCATGTCCAAGCCCATGGCAGGCAATCTGCGCCGCTTCCGGGTTTACGCAAAAAGTTCCCGTTTATAGTCTTATCTCCGCCGGTAAAACCGTCACGCGTTATGAGATATTTAATCCCCGCGGCGTTTCGCTTTTTAAAGACGGGTATTCCTGCCCGTGGAAACTTTCAGGCGTCTGGCGTGACGAAGGCGGCGCGCCGAGGTTACTGAACGAAAACTATTTCAGCCATTATCAGGGACGCCCCGTAAATTTCGCGGATGACTTTTTAAAACCTTTTATTATTAAATATACAGACGCGATGAAACAGGCCGATGAAAAGACATTTTTCTTTATCGAAGGTTTACCCAATTGCAGGAGAGAAGAATCTCATCCATCGTGGAAAAAAAGTGACAACGCTAATACCGCAAACGGCGGTTACGTAGTAAACGGCGGTTACGTAGTAAACGCATTTCATTGGTACGACGGTTTTTCTCTTTTTACAAAAAGTTTCAGAACATGGTTTACAGTGGACACAGAAGAAGTAAAATTGATCTTTGGAAGAAAGAATTCGGTTGAATATTTTACAAAATGTCTTTCGCAGGCAATCGAACACACCAGAAAAAAAATGGAAAATATACCATGCCTTCTCGGCGAGTTCGGTCTTGCCTTCGATTTAAATAAAAAAAGCGGATTTAAAAAATGCAATTACAAACTGCATGAAACGGCGTTATCAATGTACTACGACGCAATAGACAAAAACCTTCTTCATTCAACAATTTGGAATTATTCCGCAAGCAACACAAACGAACACGGCGACTTTTGGAACGACGAAGATTTATCGATCTTTTCAGAAGGAAAAGAACGCGCCCAAGCCGGCTGGAAACGCCCCTACCCCATGGCAACATCAGGCAAACTCCTTTCTTTTAACTGGAACGGAAAACATAAAAAATTCACCCTCACCTTCATACCTGATAACAGCATAAAAGCGCCTACAATTATTTACCTGCCTGCGTACATTTTCGGCGAATCCGTAAAAGTTGAAACAACATTAAAATGGGAATACAACAAAGAAGAGCAAAAGTTATTTATTTATAATAACGGCAGCGCAGAGGAGATAACGGTTATTGTAACTGTCTAGGATACCTTGCAAACTGTAGGCTATTAGAGATACAAAGAAATTATCTAAAACGGCAGATTTAAAGGTAAACCTAATTCCTCTCCATTAATTCCTTAAGGGTCATGCGGAACTCTTCTTCGCGGATCAGGCGTGAATGAAAGCGGCTTTCTATCTTTCTGCGGTTTTCTAAAATGCGGCTGACGTAATTGAGGGTTACTTCGGGCGCTCCTGTCGATTTTATTCTGCCGGCCCCGGCATTGTACATCGCAAGAGCGGAAATTTCTGTGCCGCCTGAGTTTAAGCATTGGCGTAAATGGCTGATTCCGTAGCGGGCGTTTGAATTAATATTATAATAAACTGATATTTCCAGATGCGGAAAAGAATGATTGTTTAACTGAAATAGGCCGCGGTCTATGCTTCCGTTGCGGTTTTTTCTGTTTACGGCGCTTGGATTAAATCTGCTTTCTTCCCAGCACAGCGCAAACGCGAGCGCGGGAGGAATGTTAAATTCATCCGAACAGTTTAAAATTGCATAAGCGATATCCCTGTTTGAACAAACGTCTGTAAAAAAGTTTATAACCCAGTCTTTATAATCCGGCTTGCGGTAATATTCCAGAACAGGATCGGGTATTATTTCAGAGGGCGCGAACAGAGTGGAAAGATCGTCTTTTTCAATTTCGATATAAACAACAGGGGTAGGTCTTTTAAAATAACCGGAATGATTGCCGATAAAGGCGCACAAAAGGAGAGAACAAAATACCCCTGTAAACAGGGGTATTACGTATTTTATTTTAGTTTTACGAAAACCCCATTCCAAACGGACTTACCTTTCAATCGACCGAACCCTGATTATTCCGTTAACTTTGCGAATCTGATCAAGCACAGGAGCCGGAATTTTCTGTTCTGTATCAATAATGTTATAACCGTAATCATCGCGGTGATGATTAATCAAATCCAGAATATTAATATTCGCGCTTGCAAGATTGGTTGTAATCTGCCCTACCATGTTAGGTATGTTTTTATTAATTACAATCAATCTGTACGGGGTTTGCTGTTCGCATTTGCAGCGCGGAAGATTTACAGAATTGCGGATAGACCCGTTTTCAAGGCATTCCATTATCTGTTTAACCGCCATTACAGCGCAGTTGTCTTCGGCTTCCGGCGTTGACGCTCCAAGATGAGGGATGCCGATTACTTTCTTGCAGGCTAAAAGTTCTTTAGTCGGGAAGTCGGTAACATACGCGCTTATTTTTCCTGATTCCAGCGCTTGAATTATATCTGCGTCATTTACAAGAGCATTACGCGAAAAGTTAATTATGCGCGCTTCTTTTTTAACCACGTTAAATTTTTCAGCGTTTAAAAGACCTTTTGTAGCGTCGCCGAGCGGCAGATGCAATGTGATGTAATCCGATTTTGAAAGCAGGCTTTCCAGAGTATCAGCGCGGACAACTTCGCGTGAAAGGTTCCATGCCGCGTCAACAGAAATATACGGGTCATAGCCGATTACATCCATCCCCAGGGAAACCGCGTCATTGGCAACCATTACGCCGATCGCGCCAAGCCCGACAACTCCAAGCGTCTTCCCTTTAATCTCAGGCCCCGTAAATTTGGATTTCTCTTTTTCTACAAGTTCCGCGACGTCGCTCTTGTCGGCAACCGAAGCAGTCCAGTTAACGCCACCCAATATATTGCGCGAAGACAGCAGCATCGCGGCAAGGGTTAGCTCTTTAACGGCATTCGCGTTCGCGCCGGGAGTGTTAAATACCACAACGCCTGAATCGCTGCAGCGCTGAACCGGAATGTTATTATAACCCGCTCCGGCTCTTGCAATCGCAACCACGCTGGAAGGAATTTCCATATCGTTCATTTCCGCGCTGCGGACTAAAATCGCGTCCGGGTTGGAAATATCGCTTGCAACTTCGTACTTATCCTTTGGGAAAAGATCCAATCCCAAAGGAGATATTTTATTCAATGTTTGAATTCGAAACATAATTTAACCCTTTATTTTTTACCTTCAAATTTTTTCATAAAATCTATCAGCGTTTTTACGCCTTCAATCGGCATGGCGTTATAAATGCTCGCCCTCATTCCGCCTACAAGCCTGTGACCCGCAAGATTAATAAGCCCTTGTGCGGCGGCTTCTTTTACAAAGCGCGTTTCCTGCTCGGTTTTTTTCGCGTCATCATCCGCCATTGTAACAAAGGGAATATTCATTAAACTGCGGAACGGCTTTTCTACGGGTGAATAGAACATACGCGAAGAATCAAGGTAGCTGTAGAAAAGTTCCGCTTTTTCACGGTTAAGTTTTGTGACAGCGTCAACGCCGCCGAGATTTTTTACCCACTCCAGCACTAGACCGATCATGTAGATGCCGTAGCAAGGCGGCGTATTAAACATCGAGCCTTCGGCGGCATGGATATCATAGCGGAGCATCGCAGGCGTCCACGCCGGAGCATGACCGATTAAATCTTCGCGGATAATAACAACGGTAGTGCCCGCAGGCCCAAGATTTTTCTGAGCGCCTGCGTAGAGAAGACCGAACTTGCTTACATCAAGAGGCTCGGAAAGGATGCAGCTTGAAATATCGGAAACCAGCGGCACAGACCCTGTATCGGGGATCTTATCCCACTTTGTGCCGACAATCGTATTGTTTAAGGTTATATGATAATAAGCGTCACCCGGCGACGGAGCGGGAGCTGCAGGAATGTAGGTGTACGCCTTATCTTTAGAGCTGGCTTTTACATCCACAGCGGCGTATTTCGCTGCTTCCTTCGCGGCTTTATCAGCCCAAATGCCGGTATCGATATAACTTGCTTTCTTACCGATACCGGGAGCGTCTCCGGCTGCAAGATTAAGCGGGATCATAGAAAATTGAAGCGAAGCGCCGCCTTGCAAAAAGAGAACTTTATAATTTGACGGAATACCCATAAGTTCCCTGAGCAGGGATTCTGTCTTTTCGATAATAGGTTTGTAATCCTTTGAACGATGGCTCATTTCCATTACAGACTGGCCTGTGCCGTTAGTATCAGTCATTTCTGCTGCGGCTTTTTCAAGAACCGGCAAGGGCAAAACTGAAGGCCCCGGGGAGAAGTTGTATACTCTCATGGTAAACTCCAAACAATTGAGACTTTAACTGTACAATACAGGAAAAAAGGGGGTTTGTCGAGATACGCGGAATCGCCCGCGCTCTAACGGGCATTGGCGACCATTGTTTTTAACGCTTCGCTGAAACGCTCCTGCCTTTCCATTGTTGTATCCTCTATATTGAACCTGCTAAGAACTTTTTCCGCGAAATAAATGCGCTGTCTGGGAGCAGGATGAGTTCTGCCGAATCCTGGACCATGTTTATAAACGGCTTTCAATTCGTTAAGCATATTAATGTAAGCAGAAGGTTCATAACCGGCGGCGCCCATCAAATACATTGCCGCGATATCCGCTTCATATTCCTGTTCTTTTGAATAACCGGAGTTAACCATAGTCTGCATTATTTCACCGACGGATTCATTAAAAATATCGCTCATCTCCAGAGAATCAACTCCCATCGCGTTTTCAAGAGTCGCGGTCGCGGTTACAAGTAAAGCTTCTGTCATTTTGCTTGACTTGATGGATTTAATGCCGTGCCGCAGCTGGATGTGCGCAACTTCATGGGCAATGACGCCTGCAAGAGCGTCTTCATTTTCCGTAATATTAAGAAGACCGAGCGTTACAAATACATGCCCGCCCGATGTGGCAAAAGCGTTAATTTCTTCGGTATCAAGTATCGCGACATGGTAACCGCTGAACATTATGGGCTGCGGAGAATTTAAAACAATTGCCTGACAAATGAGGTTAAGATAGGCTACAAATTCCCTATTCCCTTCTAAAAGCGGATACCTTGAAAGAATATTGGCGGCTACCGCTCTGCCGATATAATATTCCTGCTCAGGCGTCGCGTTTTCAGCGGCAGAACCGAAAGCTCTCGCCGATATGCTGATTACATTCGCGGTGCCGCGATCGATAATTTCGGCATTAGCCGCTGACTGCGCAAGCGTGTCTATATGCTGACATGAACTAAAGATCAGAAATAGAGCTATCAAAATATATATCAGTTTTATCTTCACTGTAAAAACCTCACATGGAAACTAGAATCTTCTGATTGCGCGCACCCTTGCTACAGCGCCTTCCGGAAGCGTGTAAACTCTTTCGACAACGCCGTTTGCGGCTTCAGAAAAATTCTTGTGGAAAATAACTACTTCCCAATTATCAGGATTTGCGGGATCTGTAAGATTATTAGGATCGGGAGGATCATCTTCGTCTACTATCCACGCGGCAGGCAAAGGCGCTTCTTCACCGCAATTAGAACAATAATTTCCTCTGTTTTTTACGCTGCCGTCTACTGTGCAAACCCACCAGCGTCCCGCGTCGTACAATTTATTAACAGCAAAATAATAATAAGCGTCAGAGAATCTTGTTAATCCGTAAGAAAAACATTCCAGCATTTTTTTCAAATGCGCTTCAGTCGGCAATTCCCATCCGAATTTATGCCATTCAGCGATATTATCGCTGCATAATTTTAACGCGGCCTTAACGCTTTCTACATTACCGTCTGTTAAACTTCCAACATCTCCAAAGTCATAAGAAGAACATTGTATGTAACGCCATCCGTAATTATAACTTCCCTTGTCGTAAAACACATATCCGCCGTCCGGCCCGATAACATTGGCGATTTCAAGCGCGCAAGTATTGAGCAAAAAAAACGCGGAAACAGAAACGATTATTAAAATATATTTTTTCATTTTTGCTCTCCTTAATAAATACGGTAAACTACGCCCAGAAGCAGGCGGTGATTAACGCCTATTAAATTTTTCAAGTCCATCGTTGTACGCCCCGCGTATCCTGCTTTAAATAAAATATGACCTTTGCCGATGTAAAAGCCGGTTGCCGCGTCAAAGGTTGGGGTAGTAACAGTCGCGGAGGTTCGTTCTGTGACGCTCTGAATAAAAGCGTATTCAGCTGTCATATAACCAAGTCCTAACCCGATATACCATCCGCCGCTTTCCCTCGGCTTGCCGTAAGAATCATAATCCCTGTTGCCGAATGGCAGAAAGACGTTAAAACGGGCGTATACATAGGTTGATGAATATTCAACATTGCGAATATTCACATTTTCACCCGCCATCCCGTTAATGGTTCCAAATTCGATCCCAAGTTCAAAGAATGAGTACGGCAGCGGAGCTATGGTCGCGTTTAGATTGACAATCAAAAGAGGGGTAGCGAATGAAGTACCTATATTGAGCCCAATGCTCCAGAATTTCTTTCCGTCCATGGAGAAGAATTCATCGCGTTCCGAGGCCGAAGCGGGAACGGAAATAATAAGTATCATCACTAAAAGTAATAATCCGGCTGTTTTTTTCATTAAATTACAAACCCCCTGAAAAAATCACAAAATCTACTATAATAATATTTCATGTTAATAAAAAAGTCAATTTACCCGCCGTGTTAAGCCCTCTGTCATTGCATGGTAAACAAATATACAGTAGACTTAAAATATGGCCGACAGAGTCTTTACAGTGCTTGATCTTATAGACCTCGATCTCAAGGAGCACAATTCCTTGAATTTGCGCTGTATCGGCGGCAGGAAAGGTCTTGGAAGGCCAATCGACATTCCGGATCTGAACCGGCCGATGGGCGCAATAATGGGCTTTTTTGAAGATTTCGCGTTTCAAAGGATTCAACTTTTCGGACGCGGAGAAGTGGCGTTTTTAAGACAGCTCGAAAACGACGGCAGAACCGATTCAATCAGGGAAATGTTCAACTATCACATGCCTTGCTGTATTTTTACTCATAACCTCAGTCCGCACAGGGAATTTTTTGAAATCGCCGAAAACGCGCAATGCCCCATCCTTCAGACCGACCTTGGATCAGCGGATTTTTCCTCGAGAATTATGCGCATCCTGTCAAGAATTTTCTCTCCGCGCCAGGTTGTACACGGCGTACTTGTTGAAGTTTACGGTCTGGGTATTTTGATTCAGGGCGATTCAGGCGTAGGAAAGAGCGAAACCGCATTGGAGCTGATTCACAGAGGACACCGCCTTGTAGCTGACGATGTTGTAGAAATTAACTGCATCAACGGAAATACATTGATGGGCGCGGGCGCTAATAAAATTATCGGACACCACATGGAAATCCGCGGTCCCGGAATTATTAATATAACCCACCTTTTCGGAGTAAGAGCGATCAGAGACCGCAAGGAAATTCAGCTTTTGGTTGATTTGGAAGAATGGGATTCAAGCAAGAATTACGACAGACTCGGCGCTGAGGATCATACAGTCGAGCTATTAGGCGTAAATATTCCCAAGCTGACTATACCGGTAAAACCGGGGCGCAATATCCCGATTATCATCGAGACGGCGGCAATGAACGAGCGCCTGAAATCGATGGGATACCATGCCGCGAGAGAATTCAACAAAAATATTTTAAAGTGGATCGAAAGCGACGCCGCAAGGTCTGTTTTCTTCGGCCACGAAGATATAATTTAAAGGAAGCTTAGAAAGTGTTTGAGAAAACCGTTAAAGTAACAAACAGGGCCGGCATTCACGCCCGCCCTTCCGCGCTGCTTGTTCAGACAACAAAAAATTTCACATCTAATATCTATTTTCAGAAAGGATCAGATCGGATTAACGCTAAATCTATAATGGGTATTATTACCCTGGGCGCCGCTTACGGCACAGAAATCAGAATAATAGCTGACGGAGAAGACGAAGAATCCGCGGTAGAAACAATCGTTAAACTCTTTGAATCAAAATTCGAGGAAGAGTAAGTTTTGTGCAAAAAATAAAAGTGCGCCCTGAATATTCATTTCTAAGCGTTAGAATATTAATACCTATATATTCATTACTTTGTCTTCTAACTGTTCTTTTTTCTAGAAATTTTTTTAAAGAGACTCTGCAGAACGGCGAGATGCCGGGCACTCTGGATTTAATTGTATTTTTTACAATTCCTGTTGTATTAATTATTATTCTTGGAATTTCTGTTTTAAATCTGCTGATGGACTTTATTTTCAAGCGCCCAGGCAGCAAATTTAACGCGATGCTTTTGGCTTATTTCGCCGTTATAGTGGTATTTTCAATCGCGCCGATAACGCTGATGTCCAGCACAGCGCTGAATGAAATTATCCGTTTTTGGCACAGCGTAGACTCAAACGCGGCTACAAGAGCGGCAAACAGTTTTATAGCGGATAACTACTCGCTTCACCTTGAGCGTTACGAAAATATTCTAAAATATACTGATTTTTCTTCAATTGAGCGTTCAAACGGAAAGCTTCCGCAGGATATATCGAGCGTTCAAACTTTCAGGTTAACGCAGGGCAGCTGGGAAGAAACTTCTTTTACAGGCGGTGATGAATACAGGCTTTCGTATCTTCCCTCCGCGGAAAACGGTTTTTTAATAAGAGAAACGCCGCGCGACACGGGAACTATCCGTTATGTGCAAAGAATATCGCAAACTTCCGCGCGTCTGATAAATTACAATCTTGGAACCGGTTTTGACACAGGCAGAGCCGCTTTGAATAAAATGACAGATCGGTTTGAAACAGTAAACCTGCTCAGAAAAAATATACGCCCTCTTTTATTTTATTTTTGCGCCGTATTTTTTCTCCCAACTCTTTTAATGACGGCAATTATCGCAATTTCGTTTACGCGGCGGATTACCCATCCAATTGTTGAATTAACGGAAGCAACCCAGCGCGTCGCGGAAGGAGATTTTTCCATTCAAATCCTGTCGCGCCGCAGCGACGAACTTGGCATCCTTATACGATCCTTCAACTCAATGGTACAGGATCTGGAAAAATCACGCGAAGCGCTTGTAAGAAGCGAAAAAATATCAATTTGGCAAAACATGGCGCAGCAGCTTGCGCACGAGATAAAAAATCCTCTGACCCCGATAAAACTTTCGGCGGAGCGGGCGCTTAGAAGATGGCAAAATGATCCTGAGCATATCGGAGAGATTCTTGAAAGTTCCATGATGGCGATTATTAAGGAAACCGAGGGACTTTCCATCCTTCTCAATGAATTCAGAACATTATCTAAACCTATGGAACCGTCTAAAACCGCGACCACATTATGCGAACCGGTGGTAGAAGTGATTAGCGCGTATTCAAGTTCTTATCCGAAAGTAAAGTTTGATATTGAACATGTGCAGACTGATATCAATGTGAAAATCGACAAGAATCGTCTTTCTCAGATTCTTACAAATCTTGTGATAAACTCCATAGACGCCATGAACGGCGAAGGCGCGATTGAGCTGCGCTCGGATATTGTCAAAAAACGCGAGGTTTGTTATTGTAGGATTAGCGTCAAGGATTCAGGCAAGGGGATAAGCAGCGCGGATAGCCCTCTCATTTTTACTCCGTATTTTACAACAAAAGATTCAGGCACAGGGCTCGGGCTTCCCATTGTTGAACGGATCGTCGCGGATCACGGCGGCGCTATATGGTTTGATTCGGCAGACGGTATCGGCACAACCTTCTACATTGATTTGCCGCTAACGGAAGAGACATAATGCCAGCAATTTTAATAATAGACGATGAACCCGGTATAAGATCCGCTTTATGTTCCATCCTTGAAGACGAAAAGTACAAGGTCTTTACATGTGAAGACGCGCTTGCCGGCATGGAAACGCTTAAACGCGAAACTGTCGATTTAATCTTTTTAGATGTTCTTTTGCCGAAACTCGGCGGTATCGAAGCGCTGGAAAAAATACGAAGCGGATGGCCCCTAACGGAAATTATAATGATTTCCGGCCACGCGAATATCGATATGGCGGTACGCGCCGTTAAACTCGGCGCTTTTGATTTTCTGGAAAAACCTCTGTCGCTCGATAAAGTTCTTACAGTATGCAGAAATGCGCTTGCCATAAAAAATCTGCGCGAAGAAAATAAAACCTTAAAAAAACTAAGCAACTTTTCCTGCGAAAATATTATCGGCACAAGCGCTGCCATCAGAAATATCCGCGAAAATGTAAAACAGGCGGCAGGCAGTGACGCGAGGATTTTAATCACAGGCGAAAACGGCGCGGGGAAAGAAGTAATCGCAAGGGCAATCCATCTTTGTTCGTCGCGCTCTGATAATCCCTTTATCGATGTTAATTGCGCGGCAATTCCGGAAACTTTGATCGAAAGCGAATTGTTCGGACACGAAAAAGGCGCTTTTACAGACGCGGTTTCAACGCGCAAAGGACGCTTCGAGCTGGCGCACGGCGGAACGCTTTTTCTGGACGAAATCGGCGACATGAGCTTATCCGCTCAGGCAAAAGTGCTGAGGGTTATTCAGGAACAAAAAATTGAGCGCGTAGGCGGCGAAAAAACAATCGAGACAGATGTCCGGATCATCGCCGCGACAAATCAGGATTTGGAAAAAGCATGCAAGGAAGGGCGGTTCAGGCAGGATCTTTTTTTCAGGCTGAATGTAATTCCCATCCACGCTCCCGCGCTGCGCGAAAGATCTGAGGATGTTCAGCACCTTTTGTGTTATTTTTTAAGCGCAATGGAAAAAGAAATTATTATTGAAGCTGACGCGCTGGAACTTCTAGCGTCTCATGACTGGCCGGGAAATGTGCGCGAATTAAAGAATTTGGCGGAAAGAATCGCGGTAATGCATACCGGAGACACGCTTAACGGCGAAGAACTTGAAAAGCTGCTTCATAAAAAAGAAAAAAAACCAGCAAATAAAAACAACGAAAACAATAAGACACCCGAAGAAAACATGCCAAAAGGCATATTTAATCAAAATTACAATGACGCAAAAGACAGCTTTGAAAAATACTTTTTGGAGTTCCATCTTTTAAAAAATAATGGTATAATTTCCAGAACGGCCGAGGCAATCGGAATCTATCCGAGCAACCTTCATGCCAAACTGAGAAAGTACAATATATTAACATCAGGTAATAAGGAATAGTTTATGAAAGAGCTGACAGATCGCCAAAAACAAGTCCTCACCTTCATCGCAAACTACATTAAAAAGCAGTCGTATCCGCCCACAATCAGAGAGATCGCGGATCATTTTGAAATTTCTGTTAAGGGCGCGCATGATCATATAACCGCTCTTAAGAAAAAAGGACATTTAAAACAAGCAGACAAACGTCCGAGAACAATGGGACTTACCCATTTAAGACCGGAAGACGCGGATTTAATGGAAATACCTATTCTTGGAACTGTAGCCGCCGGCGTTCCGATTCTTGCCGAAGAAAACTTTGACGGAAATATATTACTTCACCGCTCCATGCTGAAAAAAAGTAAAAAATATTTCGCTTTAAAAGTTAAAGGCGATTCAATGTCGGGAGCCGGAATTCTGCAGGGCGACACCGCGATAATCGAAAAGATGAATACTGTCCGCAACGGTGAAATTGCCGTAGCGGTAATAGATGAAGCTGTAACATTGAAACGCTTTTATAAAGAAAGCTCCAGGATTAAACTGCAGGCTGAAAATCCGGCGTATAAACCTATCTATAGCCAAGATGTAAAAATTCTCGGCAGGCTGTTCAGCATAATCCGCTCATACTAACATGGAAGGCGGCGCGGCGAATTCTTATATCTTTCTCGGACCTGAACTCGGCAAGAAGCAGGACGCTGTTGATTCCATTAAGAAAAAATTCCCTTCATCCGAAACCTCGGTATTTTACGCAGGCGAGACATCTGTAAGCGTGATTGCCGATTCAATTCAAAATCACAGTCTTTTCGCCGAAGCGCGTATTATTATTATTAAAAACGCGGAACTTATTAAAAAAAAGGATGAAACAGAACTGCTTGTTTCCTGCGTAAAAAATCTGGAAAGCGGCGTTCGTCTTATTTTTCTCTCAGATGAAATCCGCCTTGTTTCAGGGCTTGACGACTGCGTCCCTAACGCGAACCGTCAGGTTTTTTACGAAATGATTGAAAGAGAAAAAAATGAATGGGTTATGTCGTTTTTCAGGCGCGAAGGATATTCCATCGGCAATGACTGCGCCGCCGCTATTCTTGAACTGGTAGAGAACAACACAGAAGCGCTTAGAAGAGAATGTTCGCGCTTGATTATGTTTCTGCCCAAAGACAAGCCTGTTAAGGCTGAAGATATCGATAAATGGCTTTCGCATAACAGAGAAGAATCGGCCTTTACGCTTTTTTCGCGCATCGCGGCAGGAGATCTTTCAAAAGCGCTTGAGTCGCTTTCCGTTATGTTAGCGGCAAAAGAAAAAGCGCAGGGAATTTTAGCAGGGCTTGCATGGTGCTTCAGAAAACTAAACGATTATTTATCTTTGCAGGAATCCGGAAACGCAGGTAATAATTTTGAGTTAAAAAAAATAGGTCTTTCGTCGCCGAAGGCAAGAGACGATTACGCGGCAGCTTCCCGCCGTTACAGTGCCGAAGCTGTTGAAAAATGTCTTGCGCTTACCGCTGAGTACGATATGCTTTTGCGATCTCCCGTTTCTGTAATGGAAGAAATATTAATGGACAGGTATGTTCTTGCGGTGGTAAACGCGGGCGGGCGCAATTATATCTGATTTGTGTAGTCTTCGATCGCCTTTACAGCTTCATCAAATTCACTGTGAATTAAAAACCCTGATAAAATATCCAGATGTTCTTTAACAGCTTCAGGCCAGGAGTTTTCCTTAAGCCGGCTTAAAGTATCTTTGGCTGCCTTTTTGTTGTAAATAGAACACGCGTCGCGTATTTCAAGAAGTTTTCCTTTTAATAAAGAAAAATCTCCTTCGCTGCTTTTTTCTTTTTCCTGTATTTTAGTTTCAAATCTGTAAATTACGCCGTATAGCGATTCTAAAAAAGCGGGAAGCTCCGTTAAAATAATTTTAATATCTTTTTCGCGTCCGGCATGCTCAAGCTTCGACGCTTCTTCGGAAAGATCTTTTTCGCCTACATTCGCAAGAGCGCTCTTCATGGCGTGAATATTAATAACAAGCATGGAAAGATCATCCGACCTGCGGCACTTGTTAATGAAAATCGCTTCCATTACAGCCGCGGCTTTCTTCGCATCACGGATAAAAAATTCCGCTAATTGCGGCTCAACAGCCTGTTGATTTATCCCGTTAACAAGATTTTCCTTTTGTTTGCGCGCGGCTTCCACAATTTCGGAAGGATATTTATCGCGAACCATCCTGTTAAGAGTCATATTCAGCTGCCTTATATCAATCGGCTTGGAAATAAATTCGTCAAAACCGCTTTTAATAAACATTTCCGCCTGCCCCGTAAGAGCGTTTGCTGTTAACGCGACAACCGGTTTTGTATAACCAAGACTGCGGATAATTTTTGTAGCTTCAATGCCGTCCATTTTCGGCATCATGTGATCCATAAAGATTATATCGTATTCGGCGCCTTCCCTTATTTTTTCGATTGTTTCAAAACCGCTTATTGCGGTATCAATTGAAAGACCGTACGGCGCCATAAGACCTTTAGCGACATACAGATTTGTTTCCACATCATCAACGATTAAAACGCGTCCGTACGGCATAAACTCGCGCTTTATCTGCACTGTTTTAATCTTAAGCGCGTTGGCGGCATTTAGCTGCATCAGGTTATCTGCTATATCCCTGCCGATCGGCTCGCAATCAACGCATTTTTGCGGCAGATATATTGTAAATACAGAACCCACTCCGGGTGTGCTTTCAATTTCAATTTGCCCGTTCATCATCCGCAAAAGGTTGCGGGTAATGTTCATTCCAAGTCCGGTTCCTTCGGTTTTCCGGTTTGCTTCCATATTAAAACGCGCGTATTCGCTTCCCAGTTTTTTAACCTGATCGGCTGTCATACCCTGCCCGGTATCGCTGATGCGGAAAACAAGAGTTACATTGTTGTCCGCGCCTGAATCATTGTTCCGTGAATAAACCTTAAGGCCTATCATGCCTTCGTGCGTATATTTAAACGCATTAGAAAGAATGTTATTCAAAATCTGTTTAATGCGAAGCTCGTCTCCTGTCAGCATAACGGGAACATTTTCATCAACGCTAAGTTTAAATTCGATGGGCTTACTTTCGTAGCGCATCATGTTTAATTGAACAGTATCGTGAATCAAGCTTGCGATATCATATTGAGCGAGCATTAATTCCAGTTTTCCGGCTTCAATTTTTGAAAGGTCGAGTATATCGTTTATAATGCCGAGCAGAAGATCCGCGGAATTGTAAATTCTTTCAAGAGCCTCTTTTGTAACCTGCGGCAGCATATCATCCTGAAGCTGAATTTCAGTTATTCCCAAAATCGCGTTCATCGGCGTTCTGATTTCATGGCTCATTTTCGCGAGGAACTCGCTCTTTGCTTTGCTGCTTTCTTCGGCTATTTCCGCCTTGCGCATTTCCGCTATCATCGCTTTTTGCTCGCGCAGATCGCGTATATATTCCGTAACAGTAAATTCACCTTTATATTTTACACGGATACAAATAATTTCTGTCGGGATCTGCTCTCCGTTCAATTTTTGATGCATCCATTCAAAGCGGCTGTAACCTTCTTCCAGCGCTTTGCCGACTAAAGCCTGCCCTTTTTCTCCCGATGGAATTCCGTCAGGCTGCAATTCAGGAGACAACTGCACAAAGTTATCGATAAACTCCTGCTTATCGATCATGTCAAACATTTTAACAGCTTCGTAATTACAGTCGATTAATGAAAGGTCTTTATCCCAAAAAATTGTGCAGAAGGGAGCCGCGTCGATCATAATCTGAGTGCGCTCATCGGCTTCGCGCATTTTAATCGTTTGAAGATTGCGGTTAACGGCGGTACACATCATAAGACCGGCGGAAGTTAAAATGTTGATTTCTTCGCTGATGAAAGTGCGTTCGCGCTGGCAGTCATCAATGCTGAAAAGCCCCCAAAAATCGCCTTCCAGAAACATGGGGATAATAACGATGGATTTCATTTCGTAATAACTTAAAAAATCCCTGTCCGATTCCGGCAATTCCGACAAAGGAGCGTTAATATTATTGCCAAGTAAAAATTGTTTTTCCCATTCTTTTTTCAAACTGTAGGGGAAATGCAGACCATAAGGAATTTGCCGGCACCCTTTTCCGTAATCGCTGAGCCATTCGTAGCGTAAAACAAAATGGCGCTCGTCGTTGATTGTTTCATTACGCCAAATTTGAACGCGATCCACTTCCAAACAGCGTCCGACAAGCTCAAAACTTTTTATTATTGTTGTTTCAAAAGAAACATTTTCGTTCCTTGCAAGCAGAATTGTGGCAGCGGTATTTACCGTGTCAAGCAAACGAGTTTGTCTTTCAAGAGCTTTGTCATTGCCGCTAAACATTAACCTGCGCCCTTACATCCCTGAATAAATCCCTTGCTTCAAAAAACACTTTGGCGATTTTCGGATCATAATGAGTTCCGGCATTTTCCATAATGATCTGCACTGCTTCATCATCTGTAAACGCTTTTTTATACGGTCGTTCTGATACAAGGGCATCGTATACGTCTACAATCGCCATGATACGTCCCTGTAAGGGGATCTCTTCTCCTTTAAGCCTGTTCGGATAACCTTTGCCGTCCCATCGTTCATGATGGCTTCCGGCAAACAATCTTGCGTTACGCAAAAATTCGCCCTCGCCTGTCTGAGCGATAATTTTATCGATTATCCGCTCTCCTTCATGAGCATGAGTTTTCATTATTTCATATTCATCGTCCGTAAGTTTTCCCGGTTTATTAACAATAATATCGGTAATGGAAATTTTCCCAAGGTCGTGCATCCGCGCCGAAGAGATTATTTTATCAATATCCCAGTCGCCGATCTCGTCTTTGTAAACTTCCCTTTTTTTCATTTCACTGATTAAAATTTTTATATAAGCGGAAGTTCTTTCGATATGTCCGCCTGTACCCTTATCCCTGCTTTCTACAATATTCGCGAGAACTGATACAATACTGTTTTGAAGCCTGTTTAACTGCGATGTCCTTTCGCGGATTATATCGTCAATCTCAAGATGGGTTTTTATACGATTTAAAAGCACGGGAGTAGAAAACGGCTTTGTAACAAAATCTATAGCGCCCATTTCAAAGCCGTGTACCTCTACAATTGGGTCGTTTCTGCCGGTTAAAAAAATTACGGGAATATTAGACCATACCGTATCGGACTTTAATTTGCGGAGCGTATCAAAACCGTCCATTCCCGGCATTTCAATATCCAAAAGGATTAGATCCGGAAGCATTTTTTCCAAAAGCGCGAACATTTTATCGGAGGAAGCCATTGTCATAACCCGATAATTGTTGTCCAGCGCAGCTTCAGCCATGGAAAGGTTTGTATCGCTGTCATCGACCACAAAAATAGTCTTCATCTTATAAGTATAATACAAAAAACAGCCCATTGGTAATAAAAAAAGCCCCCAATCAAGGATCGGGGGCTTCCAACCGGGTTAAATAATCAATTTAAAACGGTCTTTCCGATAAATACTTGTATTCTTTGAAAATACGTTCAGCCTGTTTCTTAGCTTTTGCGAGTAACATATCGGCGCGCGCAGGATTGGCGGCTTTAAGGCTCTTAAAGCGCACTTCTTTGTACATAAAATCTTCGATCGCTGTTGTCGCTTCTTTGGAATCGAGCTGGAAGGGGTTTTTGCCCTGATCTTTCAATCTTGGGTCGTAGCGGTACAGCGGCCACAGACCGCTTGTAACTGCCGCTTTGCCCTGCTCAAGTCCCTTACTCATGTCGATGCCGTGGTTAATACAATGCGAGTATGCGATAATCAAAGACGGTCCGTCGTAGGATTCGGCTTCGCGGAACGCCTTGATAACCTGATTCATATTTGCGCCTAACGAGATTTTGGCGACATAAACATAGCCGTAACTCATGGCAATCATGCCGAGGTCTTTCTTTGTATTTTCTTTTCCGGCAGCGGCGAATTTTGCTATTGCGCCGACAGGAGTTGATTTTGACATCTGACCGCCTGTGTTTGAATAAACTTCGGTATCCATACAAAGCAGGTTGACGTTTTTACCGGAGGCAAGAACGTGGTCCAGTCCGCCGAAACCGATGTCGTAAGCCCAGCCGTCGCCGCCGAAGCCCCAAACAGATCTCTTTATAAAGTGGTCTGCAAGAGAGAGCAGCATTTTCGCTGTCGGCTTGTTTTCCTTCTTAAGCGCGGCTTTAAGCTCATCAACATTTTTGCGCTGTTCACTGATAGCGGCTTCGTTTTCCTGCTTGTTGGAAAGCAGTTTGTCGATGATTGCAGCGGCGATGCCTTCGCTCTTTGCTTTTTCTCCCATTTCGCGGGCGTGGATCGCGAGCTTGTCGCTTGTAAGCCTGAAACCAAGAGCAAATTCCGCTGTGTCTTCAAACAGGGAGTTAGACCATGCAGGGCCTCTTCCTTCGGCGTTTTTACAATACGGAGTTGTCGGCAAGTTACCGCCGTAGATTGACGAACAGCCTGTGGCGTTTGCGATAAGAGCGCGATCACCGAAAAGCTGAGACATCAATTTAATGTAGGGTGTTTCACCGCATCCGCCGCAAGCGCCTGAGAATTCAAACAACGGGCGTTTGTAAGCGAGCGCTTTAGGATTGCTCAGTTCGCCGTCCGCCGGAGTTTCAGGCAAGCAAAGGAAGTAATCCCAAATTGCTGCCTGTTCAGCGTGGAGTTCGGGATCATCAGAGTAAGATTTATAAGTGAGAGGCGAAGGACTTCCGTCGCCTTTGCACATCGGGCACGCTGTAAAACAAGCGCCGCATTCATAGCAGTCTTCGCAGGCGATAACCAGCGTAGCTTTTTTGCCTTCAACAGCTTTGGGTTTAACTTCGGCAGTCTGGAAACCTTTAGGCGCTTTCGCAACCTGATCGGCTGTAAGATTTTTCATGCGGATACAGGCGTGCGGGCAGACAACTGTACAAATACCGCACTGGGTGCAAACATCGGGATTCCAAATCGGAACGCGTTCCGCAACCGAGCGTTTTTCATACTGGGTTGTAGCTGTGGGGAATGTTCCGTCTTCCGGGATTTTACTGACAGGCAGCGAATCGCCGTTCTGGAAGGAAACTGTTCCAAGCACTTCTTTGATAAAAGGGTCTTTCGCGTGAGCAAAAGGCACTTTCATCTTGTGATTGCCTTCTGTGCTTGAAGGATACTTCACTTCTTCTACAGCGCCTAACGCAGCGTCAACTGTCTTGTAGTTCTTTTCTACAACGTCCGCGCCTTTTTTGCCGTATGAATGTTCGATATGCTCTTTCATCAATTTTACGGCTTCGGCTTCCTGCAATACGCCAGAAATTTTAAAATAAGCAGCCTGCATAACTGTGTTGATGCGGTTGCCCATTCCGGTAGAGCGGGCAATGTGAGCGCCGTCAATAACGAAGAACTTCAGTTTTTTCTCGATGATTTTTTTCTGCACTTCGTTGGGAAGTTCTTTCCAAACATCCGCCGCTTTGTAAGGGCTGTTAAGAAGGAATGTTCCGCCGTCTTTAAGTTTGGAAAGCATGTCGTACATTTCGATGTATGCGAATTTATGACACGCAAGGAAGTCCGCAGAGTTAATAAGATACGGGCGGCGAATCTTTCCCTTTCCGAAGCGAAGGTGAGAAACTGTAAAGCCGCCTGATTTTTTCGAGTCGTATGAGAAATACGCCTGAGCGTAAAGATCCGGTCTTGCTTCGCTGATAATTTTTATTGAGTTCTTGTTCGCGCCGACAGTGCCGTCCGCGCCAAGTCCGTAGAACAGCGCTTCGTTCATACCTTCTTCGGGGATGAAGAAGTTAAGATCGTATTCAAGGCTCTTTCCGAGAACGTCATCTTCAATACCAACGATAAAGTTGGAGATTTTTTTGCCGGAAAGATTGTCGTATACCGCTTTCGCCATGCTAGGTGTAAATTCTTTTGAACCGAGACCGTAGCGTCCGCCTAGAACAATCGGGTCGCCTTTAAAATCGCCCGAAGCCTGCATTTCCGCAAGAGCGGTGCGCACATCTTCATAAAGCGGTTCGCCGAGAGAGCCGGGTTCTTTAGTGCGATCCATTACCGCAATCGCTTTTACATTTGCAGGTAACGCTTTAATAAAAAGTTTCGCGTCGAAGGGGCGGAACAGGCGGACTTTTACCACGCCGGTTTTTTCGCCTTTGCCGTTCAGGTAGTCGACAGTTTCTTCGACAACATCCGCGCCTGAACCCATAATAATAATTACTTTTTCAGCGTCTTTCGCGCCGTGGTAATCAAAAATATGATACTGACGTCCGACTACTTTAGCGAATTTATCCATCTCCGCCTGTACAATGCCTGCGACCTTATCATAATACTTGTTAACGCCTTCGCGTCCCTGGAAATAAGTGTCAGGGTTTTGGGCAGTACCGCGAATGGTCGGGCATTCCGGGGTTAAACCGCGTTTGCGGTGTTCGGCGACAAGCTCGTCATCAATAATCTGATGCATGTCGTCGTAGGAAATTTCCTCAACCTTCTGAAGTTCATGGCTGGTGCGGAAACCGTCAAAAAAGTGCAGGAAAGGAACTCTTGAGCGCAGTGTGCTCGCGTGAGAGATAAGCGCTAAGTCCATAACTTCCTGAACATTGTTAGAAGCCAGCATTGCCCATCCTGTCTGGCGGCAGGCCATTACGTCCTGATGATCGCCGAAAATTGAAAGGCTCGATGTAGCCAGCGCGCGCGCTGAAATATGGAATACCGTAGAAGTGAGTTCCCCGGCTATCTTGTACATATTGGGAATCATAAGGAGCAAGCCCTGAGAAGCGGTAAATGTAACGGACATCGCGCCTGTCGTAAGCGCTCCGTGTACTGCCGCCGCCGCGCCTGCTTCGGACTGCAATTCTACAACATCGGGGATTGAGCCCCAAATGTTTTTGCGCCCATGAGCTGAAAACTCATCGGAGAGTTCGCCCATCGGACTGGAAGGGGTAATCGGATAAATCGCGATTACTTCGCTTAGCGCGTGGGCAACGTGCGCCGCCGCGTTATTACCGTCAATCATTACAATGCTTTTTTCTGCCATAATTTTCCTCTATTTTTATGGAATTTTAGATTATGTGGGAATTTTAACACGGTAATGTGGATAATACAAGGGTAAAAAAAGGTGATATTCGGCTATACAGCCAATTTTTCTGTCTGGCTTTCCAGTATTTTTTCGATTCTGGCGAGTAAATCCGCGGCTTCATACGGTTTTGTAATAAGATCCGCCGCTCCAATCCTGGAAGCGTAGAGTTTTTCTCTAACGCCGTCTAAAGATGTTAAAAAAGCTATCGGGACACTCCGCAGAAGACTTATACCCTTTATTTTATTATAGGTTTCCCAGCCATCCATTTCAGGCATCAATATATCCAGCAGAATTACCTGAGGGATAAGCCCTTTAGACAAAAGGGTCAGCGCTTCTATTCCGGACTTTGCGGTAGTAACTTCGTATTTTTCTTTTAGGATACCCTCTGCAATAACAAGATGGACTTCACTGTCATCTACTAAAAGAACCTTTTTTGTACCATCCATACCGAGTCTCCCTCCTCCCATCGCAACGCCTTAAAGCTTAGACTCTACAGGCTCGCTGAGGGTACCTGCCGGCAAGCCGGCAACATCTGCTTATAATATAGCATAGCTATATCAAAAAGGCAAAGGTTATTTACGCACACTATCCATAAACGCCGAAAGGAAGTATTATATGAGGATGAAATATCAAAATTTACCAGTATTAACCGCAGCGGTTATAGCCGTAACGACTTCGATCGTATTGCTCTTTGCAGGCTGTGACGGCAGTTCCGGATCTTCTAATGGAGGAGTGAATTTCGGCAAAGATGCGTCCTACGCTCTGGGATTAAATATCGGAACTGGATTAAAAGACGGATTGGCTGCCGACGGCGTATCGCCTAATATTAATGAATTATTAAAGGGTATGAAGGACGGCCTTACCGGCAAGAACCCTCGTTTTGATTTAATGGAAGCCAGAAATATTATCGAATCCACTTTTGACGCTGTGATGGAAGAAAAAGGCGCGAAAGTCAGGGAAGAAGGAAACACATTCCTCGCGGAAAACGCCGGTAAACCCGGCATTTCAATTACGCCCAGCGGATTGCAGTATGAAGTATTATCAGAAGGGACAGGAGCCAAGCCATCAGCCGAGAATGTAGTAAAAGTGCATTATGAAGGCAGATTGATCGACGGCACGCTTTTTGATAATTCATATGAATATCAGGAGCCTGTAGTGTTTCCGCTTAACGGCGTTATCCCGGGATGGACAGAAGGTTTGCAGTTAATGCCGGTTGGCAGTAAATATAAATTTTATATTCCTTCAGAATTAGGTTACGGAGCATACGGCGCGGGAGCTTCAATACCTCCGAATGCTGTATTGATTTTTACAGTTGAACTGCTTGAGATAGTAGAATAATTAATATTTTGGAGAAGAAGATGAAAAAGGCGGTAATATTTTTATGTTTGTTTTTGACGGTTCTTGCGCTGCACGCAAAGGCAATTCAAGAAGATTACAGAAACGCTGAAGATCAGGCTCGCGTAAGTTACGCGTTCGGCATGGCAATCGGCATGAATTTCGACATGGGATCGATGGGTATCAACTTTGATTACTCGGCTTTTTCCGACGGATTGAAAGCGGTAGTTGAAGGCAAGGAGACCATGTTCAGCGAAGAAGAGGCAAAAGAAATAATTCAAGCCGCTCTTCAGCAGGCATTTGAAAAAGAAGCGGCAGCGAATCAAAAAGCGGAAGAAGAATTTTTAGTGACAAACAGCCGGAGATCCAACATAAAAGTTACATCCAGCGGTCTTCAATATGAAGTTATAGAAGAAAAATTCGGAGACAAACCAACTATTAGTTCCGTTGTAAGAGTAAACTATACGGGAACTTTTATAGACAACAAACCTTTCGACAGCTCAAACGAAGAAGGCGGCGCGTATATTCCGCTGGAAATGGTAATCCCCGGCTGGACAGAAGGTTTAATGCTGATGAGCCCGGGCAGCATATACCGGTTCTTCATACCTTCGAACCTTGCCTACGGCAAAGACGGCATTCAGGGAATTATTCCGCCCTACTCTACTTTGATTTTCTCCGTTGAGTTACTCGAAATTATTAATGAAGAAGCGGAAGAATAAATTACACAGGTATCTTTATTCTGAATATTGATCCTTCACCGGCGCGGCTCTCTGCTTCAACATTTCCTTTATGAAGCAGGGCAATGTGCCGGACTATACTCAATCCAAGACCTGTGCCTCCGGCCTCTTTGCTCCGCGCTTTGTCCACGCGGTAAAATCTTTCAAAAATACGTTCAATGTGCTCGGATGGTATACCTATCCCTTTATCGCGCACTTCAAATACCAGCGTTTCATTTTCTATTGCCGCCTTTACCCAAAGTTTGGACTTAACAGGCGAATATTTAATTCCATTATCTATCAAATTGATCAATGCCTGAATAATAAATGAACCGTGCAGTTTTGCTTTTAAATCGTTCTGACAGTCTAAAATAATGCTTATCTGTTTTTTCTTTGCCTGATGTTCAACCGAAGAGACGGCTTCTTCTGTAAGCGGTAAAATATATTGCTCTTCCATATCGAATGTTTTACTGTCATCGTTTTCCAAACTTGCAAGAATTAAAAGATCGTTTGTCAGATTTTCCATGATGCAGGCATTTTTATTAATAATATCGAAAAAATGAGCGTGCTCGCTGAACTTATCTTTTTTTTCAGAGACAGAGTCTAACAGCGTTTCCGAAAAACCTTTAATAACCTGGATTGGAGTGCGAAGTTCATGAGACACATTCGCGACAAAATCCTTGCGTACCCTTTCAAGTTTTACAAGACGCGTAATATCCTGCAGCACAAGGACAGCGCCGGCCGCGCCGCCTCCCGTCAGCGGAGAAGCGTAAACCATTAATATTTGTCCGGTTGTGCCCGTGTGAAATGTTAGTTCAGTTTCAAAAGGCTTCCCAGAGTTAATTGCCTTTCTTGCAATCTCAATAAGCTCTGTTGAACGGGTTGCTTCAAGTAAAGTCATCGCGTTTCCGGAAGATGCGGTTTTAATATCGCAATTTCCCAGGTTAAAAAGCTCTCTTGCTTTGGGATTCACAAGATGGAGTTTTAAAGAGCTATCCATGGCAAAAACCGCTTCCGCCATTCCGTTAAGGATCGCTTCAAGGCGGCTGCCTTCGGACTTGGCGTTTTCAAAACGGATATTAAGCTCTTCTGTCATTGCGCGCATCGCTCTTTCAAGACTTAAAAACTCAGGCGCGACCGGTTCTTCGGCTTCAGGACCTGATAGAAGAGGCGTGCCAACCTGCGCGATACTTACAAGCCTTTCAAGCGAAGCCGACAGAGAGCGCGAATACATGAAAACCGCCCAAAACGCGACAGCAATAAATAGAGAAATAAATATTATAAATGGAACGATAATGGAAGATACGCGCATTCCAAAACCTGGAATCGAAAATGAAAGCCTGAATACGCCGATTACATTATTGTTATCAAAAACAGGAATCGCGTGATATATACGCCTCATCCCCGTACTGATTGAATCACGCCTTGAACTTGCTTCTCTTCCTTCAAGCGCGGCGGCTACCTCTTTTCGATCGATATGATTTACAAGCTCTTCCGTTACATGAGAATCCCACAAAACATAACCGGATTTGTTTATCAAAGTAAGGCGATGAGCATCGTCAATATCGATTGGAAAAGAAATTTGCGCGGAATGATCTCCTTCGTGCGATAAAAATACTTCGTTAATATATTCGCCGCCGATTGCCGTCAATAATGATCTTGCCGTATTTTCAAGGCTTGTCATGTTTATTTCGTAGTAGAGGGAATCCATAAATATCATAACTGATACAACAAACGCGGTTGAGAAACCAAGGACAGCAAGACCCAGTGTGAGTAAACTATTTTTAAAAATTGTCATAATATTAGCTCCTTTACAATTTTGGGGTCTGTCCGCTGAAAACCCTGAAGCGGTAGCCTACGCCGCGGATGGTCTCAATCATATCGCCGGCTTTTCCCAGTTTTTTTCGTAAGCCCAGGATTTGCACGTCTACAGAACGATCCGTTACAGGATAATCAGGACCATGGATCGCGGCGATTATTTGGTTGCGGGAAAAAACGATTTCGGGGTTTGAAAGAAAATGTTTTAACAATGCGAATTCAGTGGCGAAAAGATCGAGTTGAGTATCACCGTAAAAAGCGGCATGACGAGCCGCGTCAAGTTTTAATTCCCCCTGCTGCCAGACGGTAACGGAAGTGTCCGTGTCCGATGCTTTAGCTTCGTATTCTTCCTGACGGCGTAACGCAACGCGGATTCTGGCGATTAAAACTTTAGGGCTGTATGGTTTAACTACATAATCATCCGCGCCAAGTTCAAGTCCTGTGATGATGTCGGATTCTTCGCCTTTAGCGGTTGTCATAATCACGGGAATATTTTTGCATTGATCCATTTCTTTTATTTTTTTAAGGACTTTTAAGCCGTCCATTTCGGGAAGCATTATATCAAGCAGAATGCAATTAACTTTTTTTGTTGTTAATAATTTCAATCCGTCTTCGCCTGTCTGCGATTGAAGCAAAGCCCATCCCTCTCGTGCCAATGAATGAGAAAGTAATTCCTGAATTTCAGGATCATCTTCGATAATCAAAATAACCGCTTTACTCATTCAGCTCCTCGTGTATGCCTTCGATCATATAGATAACAGCTTCGCAAATGTTTGTAATATGATCTCCAAGGCGTTCAAGCTGGTTTGATGTGTTAAGGATTTGAAGAGCGCTTTTTACAAGATCGGGGTTTTTCTTCATAACTTTTAAAATGTTTTCTGTTAACGCCTTGTGTTCAGCGTTAATTTGAATGTCCAACGCCGCGGCTTCCCGCGCCGCCTGTGAATCCTGCGCCATAAAAGCGGAAATCGCGGCGCGGATCATCACCTGCCCCGTAACCGCCATTTTTTCTAAATGTTCCTGCGCGCTGAAAGGAGAGTCTTTACCCTTTGAAAGTTTCCTCGCGGCGCGCGCCAAATGTACGGCATGATCGCCTATCCTTTCGATATTGCTTGTAAGTTTAAAGATCGTTACAATCTCGCGAAGATCGCGCGCGACGGGCTGTTGTGTGGCGATAATCATCGCGGCATCATCTTCGATTCTTATTTGGAGAGCGTCTACTTCAGCGTCATCGGCGCGTACCTCTTTCGCCAAATCAGGATCACGCGTTCTAAGAGCCGTAAGAGCTTTGCCGAGGTTTTCTTCCACTCTGGTAGCCATTGCTAAAATGTCCTGCCGCAGCCTGCTTAATTCTTCTGAAAAAAAGTTTCGTGTACTCATACTTTACCCATCCCCTTTAACCAAATCTTCCTGAAATATAATCTTCTGTCCTCTTGTCACGAGGCTTTGTAAAAACTTCCCTTGTATTATTATACTCTATTAACTCACCCAACAGGAAGAACGCCGTTCTGTTACTTACCCGCGACGCCTGATGCATGGCATGAGTCACAAGAACAATTGTAAATTCTTTTTTGAGCTCTCCGATTAATTCTTCGATACGCCCTGTCGCGATTGGATCCAATGCGCTTGTCGGCTCGTCCATCAGAATGATTTCCGGCTTCATTGCTACGCTTCTTGCGATACAAAGCCTCTGCTGCTGTCCGCCAGAAAGCGCCTGAGCCGGTTTTTTAAGCCTGTCTTTTACTTCATCCCAAAGCGCCGCTTTTTTCAACGATGTTTCCACGATGTCGGCAAGAACACGCTTGTCTTTAACACCCTGCATCCGCTGCCCGTACGCGACATTGTCAAATACCGTCATATTAAAAGGATTCGGTTTTTGAAACACCATCCCCACACGGCTTCTAAGTTCCGTAACATCCATTGAGCCGTTTATATCCTGCCCGTCCAGTAAAACTTCTCCTGTTATGCGGCAGGACGGAATTAGATCGTTCATACGGTTCAGTATCCTGATAAACGTCGATTTTCCGCATCCTGACGGCCCGATAAGCGCGGCAACATCACCTCTGTTAATGGTAAAGTTGATATTTTTTAACGCCTGAAAGTCACCGTAAAAGAGGTCTAAGTTTCTTACTTCTATTTTATATTCATTCATATTATTTTCCTTTTCTTAAACATCTCCTAATTTCTTTCTAAAGTTGGCGGTGAGGACTTTGGTTGCGGTATTGATTACTACAACTAAAATAACTAAGACAGAAGCTGTGGCAAAGGCAATTCCAAAATCTTCAGGGCGAACCGCTTCGTTTGTAAGATAATAAAGGTGAATTGTTAAAGTTCTTCCCGATTCAAAAATGGTGCGCGGCATATTTTTTGTTAAACCTACCGTTAGCAGCACAGGCGCAGACTCGCCCACAACGCGCCCGATTGCAAGAATTACAGATGTTAAAATCCCCGGAAGCGCGGACGGTAAAACAACATGAATAGTTGTTTGAAACTTTGTCGCGCCCAATGCAAGAGAGCCTTCGCGGAATGAATCGGGAATCGATTTTAAAGATTCTTCCGTTGTACGAATAATTACAGGCAGTATCATTATGCTCAAAGTGAGGGAGCCCGCTATTATTGATTGCCCGAAATTTAAAAATCGGCAAAAAACAAGAAGCCCGAAAAGCCCGTAAATAATCGAAGGAATCCCGGCAAGCGTCTCAATCGCAAGCCGTAAAATTCTTATAAACGAAGAATTGCCGGAATATTCATTTAAAAAAATCGCGGTCGCAAGCCCGACGGGAAGCGCGACGGCAATCGAAACAAGAACAACATAAAGAGTGGTAACAATCATCGGCAGAATCCCGGTCTGCGCGTTCGTAAGAAACTCCCAATTTAAAAACCCTGCCTGCGACTTAAAAATATAAATAATAATAAACGCTAAAACCACAACAACACCAGCCATAGCAACAGCCATAACGGTGTATAAAATAGAATCTAAAACCTTACGTTTAATAAGCGTTACATTCATACTCTTCATAGCTCTTGCTCCATTCGTCTTCGATACCACAAAATCACGCTATTCAAAATTAGAATAATCGAAAACAGCGTAACCCCAATCGAAAACAGCATCTCGCTGTGCCTGCCGGACGCATAACCCATTTCCATTGCGATTGTCGATGTTAATGTGCGAACGCTCGCCAAAGGATTTATCGTAAGCTGCGGCGAGTTGCCCGCGACAAGAATTACCGCCATAGTTTCTCCCACAGCGCGTGAAATGCCCAGAATCACTCCGGCGATTACACCCGAATTGGCATGAGGCAGAACAACCTTCCACGCTGTCTGCATTTTGCTCGCTCCAAGCGAAAGGCTTGCTTCTCTAACCGAGAGCGGAACCGCGCGTAAAGAAGTTTCCGCGATTGTGATAACAGTCGGCAGTATCATCAGCGCTAAAACAATTATGGCGGAAAAAAGCGTATTGCCTGATGGAATGTTAAAGGTGGTTCGTACAAACGGAACAATTACCATAAGCCCGAAAAATCCGTATACTACGGATGGAATCCCCGCGAGCAGTTCAACTCCGGCGCGGATAACAGACGCGGCTTTTGGTTTTAAAAATTCCGCCATGAAGAGCGCGCACAATAACGCGATTGGGACTCCCAAAAGAATAGCGCCGAAACTGGCGAGGAGGGTTCCGGCTATCATCGGGAAAACTCCGAAGACTTTATCCCGGCTTGGCCGCCATTCAAGACCGCTTATAAATTTTCCAAAATTGTAAGGCGGCTCGGGAAGGATAACATGTATCCGTTTTTGAAGCGCGGCAATCGCCGAAGGCCATGAGATAGTGTAAACATAACTTTCGGGATACGCAATTTCAATATCGCCGTTATGTGTAAAAGAAAGACATTTTTCAGGATTTTTTTCTTTTGTATCAATTTTAATTTCGAGAGAATTAACAACATCTCCGACAGGAAAACTAATTGAGATTACTTCGGTATTTTTTGGAATATCAATAAAAGTGTTATGATTTTTATAAGACATTCCGTTAACTGTAATTTCATCTATACGCTGCGCGACAAGACGTATACCGGAAGAAGTGGAAGTGAAAAACGGCGCTGAACCTTGAGCGAAAACAAAAAGCAAAATAGCCCCCAGCGCCAGTACGGAAAAGAGGGCTACAATGCTTACAAGATGTTTAAAAAAAACATCCGAAAATTTACGGTTCATGCGTGGAAAACCTAATTAATTAACAGGTATCCAGCTCTTTCGGACAATGGCCTGCCCTTCAGAACTGAGCATCCATTGAATAAACGCCGCGCTTTCGGCATGCAAATTATTTCCGGTAAGAACGATAAAAGGACGCGCGATTTTATAAGAGCCGTTTACAACATTCGCCGCGCTTGCCGCAACTGTGCCGACAGAAACAGACTTGGTTGTATCATCAACCGAACCGAGGGAAATATATCCAATAGCGTTTGGATTCTGCGCGATACCGGCTTTAATTGCGCCCGTGCTTGTTGATTCATTCGCCCCGGCGCGAAGTTTACCCTGAAAGCCAACCAGCTCTTCAAAAGCTCCGCGGGTGCCTGAGCCTTCTTCGCGGCTGATAACGGCAATTGTTCCGCGCGCGCCGCCGACCTGGCTCCAATCGGTAATCGCGCCAGTGTAAATGCCTCTAATCTGTTCGATTGTAAGACTGGACACTTCATTATTTTTATTAACAATTACCGCAATGCCGTCGATGGCGACAACCTCAGTTCTAAGCCCTCTTCCCTGTTCGGCCGGCGTAAGATCGCGGCTGGACATTCCAATCTGGTAAGTTACACCGGTATTTGTGATCCCGTCGCCGGAACCGGTGCCGTTAATGTTCACCTTAATATTTGGTTTTTTAATAGCGTATTCATGTGCAAACATCTCCATTAGCGGAGTGACAGAAGTTGATCCGCCAACTTCGATTGTGTACGGCTGCGCAGTACCAGCCTGACTAGTTGAACCCTTTGAACAAGCTCCTGCCAAAACCATAATTGCCGCAACTACAGCGATAAATTTAAATTTCATAATTTACTCCTTGTGTAAGATAAGATAAGTATATTTTTGACAGGTTAAGAGTTAATGAATGAATTGTTAAAATTTGGTTAAAATAGCAAGGTATAAAATAAGTCTTTAATTATTTTTTAGTAACATTCCGCCTGCAAAGACTGTAAGCGGCGCTACCAATATTAAACCGAAACTGCCGACTAGGGTATGTACAATTTCAGAAGAGACCCAGATCATGTTAATAATATTTTCCAGTGGGACTCCCTGCGCGATAAAAACCATTATCATCGCTGTGTATTCCGCGGAATAAGCGAGAAGCAATGTTGTGGTCATTGTGCCGGATGCCTGACGCGCGACCGTATAACCTGAACGCATCAATGCAAATCTTGAAATTTCAGGCTGCTGTTTTTTAATTTCATCCATTGCGGCGGATACATCCATCGAAAGATCTGTCATTGCGCCTGAAGCCGCGATAAAAACGCCTGAAATAAAAAGATGAGCAAGATTTAAATGACCGAAACCTGTAAAAAGCAGATTTTCTGTAAAAGGCCGCACTGCGCCGTGAATCTTAAACCATGAAGTAAAAGCTAAAGCAAGTATTGAGGTTATTAAAATTCCGCCTGCAGCGCCGAGAAAAGCGCTAAGCGCGCGCCGCGATAATCCGCCTACCAGAAATAATGTTAAAGACGTAATTAATAAAGCGATAAGTATTGAAGCGAAGATTGGATTCCAGCCATGCAGTATCATCGGATAAAGGATGCGTACAAGCGCCATTATTGTAAAAGTAAAAGAGACAAGGGTTTTAATTCCCATCCAACCCATAATAAGTATCATGGCGGCAATAAAACATACCGCAAGAAAAATAGTTTTATGGGTACGGTAATGATCGATCATTTGAACGTGAGCTATTTTTTCATCATCGGTTAGTCTTATTACAGCAAGGGCAATATCGCCTTTCATATAGATTTTATCTAATTCCATTTTGCCGATCAGGTTATTTGAAGAAGGGTGAAGCTCTCCTTTGAAACGCTTTGATAAAACTTCAACATCAAGCTGCTGATCACCTTGCCTTACAGGGCCGATTATTTTCAACATTTCATTATTTACATTTACAACGCGTACTCTCGCTCTTATCGAGTTTGAATAAACTGCGCTGCCTTCAAATCCGGTTGGAATAAACATTATTAGAATTGTTAAAATTCCTGTGACAATTATAAAAACGATATCCTTCCTTGATTCTTTATAGAAACCCAGGAAGGATATAGCGTCGTGTTTTAACATTAACTATTTTACCTTTATGTTCATTGCGCTTGCGAGTTTAAAGAAAATATCGGTGTTGTCGTAATAGCCGCCGAATATCTCCTGATGAACTCCGCTGGCAAAAGTCGTAACAGGAACACCTGTGTGCGCAAAACTTGTCCATCCGATGCCTGCCGTCTGATTCATTATCTGGGTTAATTTTATAGTAAGCGGTTCATAACCTCCGTACAGCAAATATTTATCTTCAGCAAAGGAGCGAACCTGCTGATTTCCCATTGAATGCTGAAAAGCGAATTCAATTTCCTGTTTTTGAACAGCGGTAAGAGAATTAAAATCTATTCCAAAGGAATCTTTTATAGCAGAATAAAGATCATCGAGCTTTGCATTTGATGGATTCACTCTTGTTTTATAGGGTTTTAGAATTTCATCGTCGAACGCGACATACGATCTTTTCTGTAACGCAATTCTGTCAAAAAATGTATCGTATTGAGTTCCGGCAAAACCAATTGTCATACCGCCTGTTTCATGATCGCCTGTTATAACAATGAGCGTCTCTTTTGGATGATGATTCGCAAAATCAAGAGCTACCGCAATTGCCGTGTCTAACGCAAGCACATCGTTTATATTCGCTCCGGCATCGTTAGCGTGTCCTGCCCAGTCAATCTTTCCGGCTTCTACCATCATAAAAAAACCTTTTGGATTATCCAGAAGTTCGATTCCTTTTTTTGTAAGATCCGCAAGAGAAAGATCTCCGCTTTTACGGTCGATTTCATAAGGCATCGCTTCAGAATCCTGTAATACTTCATTTACTTTGATCACTTTTCCCACGCCGGGACGCAGCGCGTTAAAACCGGCTTTAGTATCAACGTAAGTAAAGCCGTTAGAAACCGCGATTTCTATCGCGTCTTTTTGATCGCCGTTTTTTCCCCTGCGCTGAGCTAAAGCGCCGCCTGCGATATAATCAATATTGCTATTGGCAAGCTGAACTCCTAAATCATACAGATCGCCGCGTGAAGGAACTGATCCGTAAAATGACGCGGGAGTTGCATGGTTCAGCGTAACTGTTGTAACAATGCCGACTTTCCTTCCCGATTCCGATACATATTGGGAAAGGTTTTTAAAATTCTGTTTCCTGCCAGGATCCATGTTAATAACGCCGCTGAGCGTTTTTTTACCAGAAGCAATCGCGGTTCCGGCGGAAGCGGAATCGGTAATAAAAGTTCCGGCATCATGCGTTGTTGTAAGTCCCGCTACCGGAAACTTTGTGAACCTAAGACGGGTTATCTCAATATCGCTTGACTGGCGCGCTGTAGAGAACACTTCGGCGGCGTTGATCTGAGCCATTGACATACCATCGCCTATAAACAGAAACACATACTTTGCCTTTCCATTAACAGTAAGCGGTGAAGCGCTGATTGATTCTTGTTTATCACATGCCGCAAATAATAATAAAATACCAAATGATAATAAAACCAGTGAAAAAATAATTTTTTTATTCATAATAATTCTCCTTATAAAAATGTTGGGTACAATATGCATTACATTTGTTAAAATTTTGTTTAATTAATGTAAAAAAATAATTAATTAGGTTTCTGCCCATTTTCAAAAACTCCATTTATAATCGATATAAAATACATTGGTAATGCGTTCTTTTGAATCATTCCAGTTAATAATGTTTGTCTTCGCTGAATCAATATGCGTAACATTACCAATTTCAAAATGCGTTCTTCCGTCGAGATTGATCCTAACAGAAGGTCTAATGCTTAATACAGAATGTTCCGCCGCGCTTGATAGAGGAGCATAACCTCTGCGGTGATAATTAGGATTTGCGGACGCTTGCGCAGTTACCGCATTGTGACTCGTCCCGTTAATAAAATACACTAAATCCAAACGAGGAACAACGCTGTCAAACGTGTAACTGCCCCATAAATTAAAAAGCAAACCTGTGTCTTTGTCATTTTGATACAGGAATTGCACAGCGTTTAATCCCAAATTTAACTTGTCGATTTTATAGGCAAAAGTTTCAGATATAAACATAAGACCGTTGCTGCCGAAATCCTGAATATTATCAGCCGCTATTGCCACAACGGCTGTAAGATTCGGAACTGCAAGAAGCCGTAAATCACCGACGAACATACTGGAATTTTTATTTTCATCTATCGTACCTCCGATATTTCTGCCATCTGTATTTGTATTTCTTGTTGTAGTGCCGCCTCCGGCTGTGTTCTCGGTACGGAAAGTGCCTCCGATATAGAAAACATCTTTCAAAGTATATGATAAACCGGCGCTGTATTTTATATCTTCAAGGTAAACTCTGGAATTAATATTGCGCCCTAAGACATTGTTCGCGCCGCCGCCTAATTGAGTAACGGTATAAGCGCCAAGTCCAAGATTAAACCCTTCAAACGGATTCAATTTTATAAATACGCCCAAACCTTCGCCTGCATCATCATTAAACCACCAATCGGCTGTCTGCCAGGAACTGTCATCTACTATACCTGCGCTGAAACTTAATTTATTTTCAAAGAAGTTTATAAAACCGTAAACAAAAGGCATTGAAAAATACATACCGCCGAGATTAACACTGCCGTTTCCTGAAAACGAAAAATCGTGCGTATGATTTTCCTCTTCTTGAGTAGTTCCCGATCCGCTGACACTAACACTTGTGCTCGTATTAAATGTTCTTTGTGATTGAATTCTGAATCTAAAACCCGCATTTTTTGGTTCATTCAAATATGAACCGTTTAAGCGAAACCTGTAGCCGGGGCTGTCAGAATCGACGCTGAATGTTTTTAAAAACGGATCTTCATTTCCTGTTTTTACCATTCCCAATCCGCTGCCAAAATAACCGCCCAATGTTAAATTTTGCGCGAAAACCGCAGACGCTGTTAAAGCCATTGCAAATGCAAATCCAATAATTCTTTTCATAGTTTTCCTCCAAGGATAAATTGTTGAGAAAAAACTAATATTTTAATGTTAGGGTTTTATTTCGCGAATTATAAATTTTAATTAAAAGCGCTAAAACTGGATCAATCAACTCCGGCTTCGTCATCCTCGGTTTCTGCTTTCATTTTACTTCTTCTTTTAATAATGATCCGCGGAACGTAGAATAAAATACCGGATGCGGCGTACATCGAGAAAATGATGAATATCGTATTTTGAGGGAAGATGACGACAAGAATGATAAGAACAATTATTACCGCGAAAAGTTCTATTGTTCTGATTTTTGTTAATTTCAATTTTTTAAACGACATGTATGGAATGTTGGAGACCATCAAAAATGAGAGGACAACTATTACAATCGGCATTGCTTCGAAGAATTCAGGCATTAGTTCCATTAAAATCGGGATTGTATTAAAATTGAGGGTGTATTCTTCAGGCGCTAGCAGCTGATAACACAACACAAAGGATATTATAACTCCTGCTGAAGCCGGAGTCGGAAGGCCGACAAAATGTTTTTCCAGTTCGCTGCTTTGACTTAACACATTGAAACGCGCAAGGCGAAGGGCGCAGCACAAAACATAAAGGACGGCAATGGCGATTCCGATTTTTCCCATTGTGTTTAGCACAAGCATATACATCATTACAGCAGGCGCAATTCCAAACGAAACAAGATCGCTCAGCGAATCCAATTCCATTCCGAATATGCTTGTCGATTTTGTCATTCTCGCGATTCTGCCGTCTACAATGTCGCAGGCAAGGGCGCCGATTAAAAACCATGCGGCGGTTATAAAATGACCGTCGATGGAAGAAACAACCGAGAGGAATCCTAAACTCATGTTTCCGCATGTAAACAACGCCGGGATAATATATATTCCTTTTTTTAATTCTTCCTTTTTAATGGGGACTCTTATTCCAATTTTTTTTTCACGGTTTCTTTTTTGCAATGTTCTTCTAAAACGTATTTTATTGGTATTCATTATATTCTCAACCTCTATATTACAGCCATAATCGTAATGCCTGCTTTGGTCTTTTCTCCCTCTTTAACAATTATCTGCGCTTTTTCGGGCAAATGTAAATCCACCTGAGAACTGAATTTTATCATTCCAATTTTATCGCCTGCTTTTAAAGTATCGCCTTTTTTTGCCCAAGAAACACAGCGTCTTGCGACAAGCCCCGCTATTTGGCGGACAACAAATACTCCCTGTGTTAGAGCATTATCACTTTGAATTGTAATAACATTCTGCTCGTTTTCCGATTGCGCTTTTGGATTCCATGCAGCGAAAAATTTTCCGTTTTTGTGAGTAACGTCTATTACTAATCCGTCAACAGGCGAACGCTGTATATGAACGGAAAAAATCGAAAGAAACACGCGGATAATTTTTTCTTCGCCCTCTTCTGCCACTTCCATTACAGTCCCGTTGCAGGGAGAAAGAATAATGCCATTACCCTGCGATATGGGTATTTTAGGATCCCTGAAAAAGAAAACGCAAAAAAACGAAAAAACAATTAACAGGGAGCCGAGCGCGATACAAGCAATGAACAGCGGAATTAGTGTGATGAAAAATGAGGTAATAATAAGCGCGATACCGGCGGCAAGAGACGGAATAATAAATGGAAAACCTTCTTTTAAAACAGACATTTTTATCATTATTTTATATTATCTCCAAAAAGTGTATATCATTTTTTTACCTGGCTTTCTATATGTTTTTTTATCGCCAGAAAGCTCTTTTCGCTCATGGTATGCTCCATTTTGCAGGCGTCCTGCACGGCTGTTTTTTTATCAACGCCGAGGAAAACAAGCCAGTCGGAGATTGCTACATGCCTTTCGTACATTGAATCGGCTATTTTCCTGCCTTTTGCGGTAAGGGTGATGCAGCCGTCCTCGTCTGTTAAAACATACCCCTTTTCGCGGAGATTTTTCATGGCGATACTGACGCTCGGTTTGCTGAATTCAAGCTCATTTGCGATGTCTATAGAGCGAACCTTTTCCCCTTTTAGGCTTAACGCCAGAATCGTTTCAAGGTAATTTTCTGCTGATTCATGTATTTGCAAGAGTTTATCCCCTTTAATTTATGGTATTACGAAACTGCCTGTAAATCAATAAAAAAATATGTAAAAATTTTTATAAAAACGCTTGACAAATTAGTTAGGATAGACTAACTTGTAGTTAGAGACAACTAACTAAGGATGTGAATATGACATTAAAAGACCTTCAAATAGGGAAAAGCGGAATTGTGGAAACCGTAGGCGGTGAAAAAATCCTGCGCAGGCGGCTTCTGGAAATGGGTATAACTCCCGGTACAACCGTAACTGTCAAAAAAGCGGCGCCTATGGGCGATCCTATCGAACTTCTTCTTCGCGGTTATGTTCTGTCCCTGCGCCTGCAGGACGCCGAAAGAATCACCATAAGTGAGGTAATATCATGATTTTTGCCATTGCCGGAAACCAGAATTGCGGAAAAACTACGCTTTTTAACCAGCTTACAGGTTCAAACCAGCGTGTGGGAAATTTTCCCGGTGTTACGATAGAACAAAAGGTTGGAGAAGTTACAGGCCGTAAGGATATATCGGTTGTAGACCTTCCGGGTATTTATTCGCTTTCTCCCTACACGAGCGAGGAAATTATAACTCGCGATTTTTTAATAAAACAAAAACCTGACGGAATTATCAACATACTTGACGCTACAAATATTGAGCGCAATCTTTACCTTACGTTGCAGCTGCTTGAGCTGCAAATTCCAATGGTACTCGCTCTTAACATGATGGATGAGGTTCAGGCAAATAATGGAAGTATCGATATTAACCTATTAAAAGAGGCGCTTGGCGTTCCTGTTGTGCCTATAACAGCTGTAAAAAATCAAGGGCTTGCGGAGCTTATCGAACAGGCGGTTGAAATCGCTAGGCTGCGAAAAAAACCAGAGCGCATTGATTTTTGCTCAGGAGCGGTACACCGCGCAATCCACGCTATCGCGCACCTTGTTGAAGATCACGCTTTTAAGCTTGGATTGCCTCCTCGTTTTACGGCTACCAAACTTGTAGAAGGCGATGAACCGATCCAAACGAGCCTTTCCCTTGACGAAAACGAAACAGACATGATAAATCACGCGGTAATGGAAATGGAAACGGAACTTGGCACCGACCGCGAAGCCGCGTTAGCCGACATGCGTTATCAATTTATCGAAGATGTCTGCAAAAAATGCGTTGTTAAACCCAAGGAAAGCAGGGAATACAGGCGAAGCGTAACTTTGGACAGCATTTTAACGCACAGGATTTGGGCATTTCCCGTATTTTTGGGAATTATGTTTACCGTTTTCTGGCTCACCTTCGGCGTTATCGGAAACAGGTTAAGCGCTCTAATGGAACTGGGGATCGAAAGCCTGAGCAATGTCACAGACAAAGCGTTATCTGCATACGGTTTGAATCCTGTTATCCATTCGCTTATAATAGACGGGATTTTTACAGGGGTAGGCGCTGTTTTAATGTTTGTTCCGCTAATCGTTACGCTGTTTTTCTTTTTATCATTGCTGGAAGACACAGGATACATGGCGCGCGTTGCGTATGTAATGGACAAACCGTTACGCAAACTCGGGCTTTCCGGGCGCAGTTTTGTTCCAATGCTGATGGGGTTTGGCTGCACAGTTCCGGCGATAATGGCGGCAAGAACTCTTGCCAGCGAACGCGATAAAAAACTTACGATTCTTCTTACTCCATTCATGAGCTGCAGCGCGAAGATTCCAATTTACGCATTGTTTACCGCGGCGTTTTTTCCAAAGTATCAGGCGCTTGTGATGATCAGCTTGTATGTGATGGGAATTATTTTTGGAATTATATCAGGGTTAATTTTGAGAAAGACGCTCTTTAAAGGCGCGCCTGTGCCGTTTGTTATGGAACTTCCCAATTACCGCTTCCCGTCATTAAAAACAGTTTTATTATTGATGTGGGACAAGGCGAAAGATTTTATACAGCGCGCTTTTACAATCATATTTATCGCAACAGTAATAATCTGGTTTTTACAATCATTTAACATCCGACTGCTTTATGTCGAGGACGGAACAGAAAGCATGCTCGCTTTAATTGGTAAATTAATCAGCGGATTCTTTTATCCTCTCGGTTTTTCAGATTGGCGCGTTTCAACTGCTCTTATTACGGGGTTCACCGCGAAGGAAGCTGTTATAAGCACATTGGCGGTTTTAACAGGCGCAAGTATCGCGGAGCTTGGAGAAACGCTTCATGCGTTTTTCTCTCCGCTGAGCGCGTTCTGCTTTTTGGTTTTTACTCTGCTTTACACGCCGTGCGTAGCTGCAGTCGCGACTGTGAAACGCGAACTTGGAAACATAAAGGGCACAATTTTTGTCATACTGTATCAGACAGGCATTGCGTGGATGGCGGCTTTTATAATTTACAGGATTGGTCTGTTGCTTGTGTAAAATTTAAAATCATGAGATATTTACATCATGATTAGAATATCGATCCCGTACTTAATAACAATTGCCGCCGCTGTTCTGCTTCTTGTCGCCGGACACAGCATAATGACGCCTGGTATGATCAAATTTCAAAACGCCGTTAACAAAGTGGTAAAAGCGAAAGTTGAAAGAGTTATCGAAAAAGTTGAAACAAATTATGATTTTCTTGATGATTTTGACGAAGAAAACGAAACTGTTCCGTTAGCGCCCGGCACAAAAATTATTTTTGAAGCAAAAGTATTAGACGGCGCACTTAAAGGCCGGACAATAACAGCGGAACAGACTTTCAGCCCGCTATTAATTGACAGATCAAAAGAAATTGAAAAGGGAAATAAAGTTGTATTATTCAATAATGAAATGGGGTGGTTTTTCGGCGGATACCTGCGCACAAACAAACTGCTCGGTCTTGGAATAATTTTTGTTTTCTGCGTTCTGCTTTTCGGAGGAAAGAAAGGTTTTAACACGATTGTTTCGCTCAGTTTTACATGTTCCGCAATCTTTGCGGTTTTTATCCCGTCGATTCTTTCAGGAAAAAATATTTATATAATGTCGATACTTGTCTGTGTTTACACGATGGCAATGGTTCCGTTAATCGTAATCGGATATAACAAAAAAGCGCTTGCTTCCATTCTGGGCTGCGTAGGCGGCGTTGTAGTTGCTGGTTTTATCGCGCTTGTAATGGATAAATTATTATTCTTTACAGGAATCATAGACGAACATTCGCGTTATCTTGTAAATCTTCCGGGTGACATTCAGATTAACTTAAGAGCGATAATTTTCGCCGGAATTATAATCGGCGCGATGGGCGCTGTAATGGATGTTTCGATATCAATAGCGTCTTCGTTATGGGAAATTAAGGAAAAAGCGGAAAACATCAAATTTAAAGAACTGCTAAAATCGGGCATTACAATCGGACGCGACATTATGGGCACAATGGCGGACACTCTCATACTTGCGTACATCGGATGTTCGTTAACTGTTGTAATACTCTTGAGCATTTATTCAAGTTCTTTGTTTGGATTATTTAACAGCGAGATGATCGCGGTAGAAATTTTGCAGGCTCTTGCCGGAAGTTTCGGCATCCTGTTCGCGATGCCGCTTACAGCTCTTTTCAGCGCTTTTATTTATTTGGGAAAACCGCGCGAAGATTCCGGTTCAGTTTATCAAGATCAAAACCGGCAGTAATAAAATCGGAACCAAGTTCGCGCTGTGCGGATTGTTTTTCCAAATTACCGCCCGCTTCCAGAGAACCCAAAAGCCGCCTGAAGTGGCGCGGGCCGTCTACCTGTTCAGGCGGCGCAAGACCGTCGCCTGTTACAAAACGAATTGTCTCATTTTTAGAAGGCTGATACGAAGACATGATAATTACCTTCACATTCCACTTGGGGCCGTACTCATACACAAGTTCTTTTTTACCGTGAAAATCTATTTCGCATAACTTGACTTTATCATGCAGATATTCTTTATGATCTTCCGCATCGCTTCGATACTCTGTATCATTGCTATACGAAGTATCATTGCTATACGAGGTATCGTTACGGTGCTCTGCATCGTTACGGTGCTCCGCATCGTGGTAAAAACGAAACCGCAGATTGCCGTTCCAACCCATTCCCGTTTGAATCAGCTTATGTAGATCTTCCATCGAAAAATCATGCGGAATTATCGCCCTTCTCCACGCGTCAATTCCGGAAATACTGATTTGAATCATCCGCCATAACTGTCCTGCAGCGCTGCCTCCGTGGATAACAGTTAAATTACTCCTTCTGAAATTATCCATAGCGGTGTTAATAAGTTCTTTAATATCAGAAAAGGTATCGATCATGCTGTCTAAGGAATTGTCCATGGCGGCAATTTCAGATTCGGCGGGTGACTCATCAAACGCAAGATCTTCCATCAGCGCCGCTGCGTGCCCCTGAATCTGCGAAAGCACAATGAATGTATGGCGCGGCAGCCACGCAGCTTCAATTTCGCCTTTTTGAAGCTTTGCGGAAAGTTCGATAACCGCCGTGTGCAATTCCGCGACTCTTTGGCGGATAGGTCCCGCGCCTTGATCCAAAAAAAGAGAATAGCCCTTGTAAAAATCTTCCATGCTGTCTGTAATATAATCCGCAAGCAAATCCCATTCCATTTCATCAAGATGAACAACAGGCGGAACAAGGCGGTTAATTACAAGGTCAATATCTTTTTCGTTTCTAAAAAACGCGTCTCTTATATAGGAAAGAATTACAAATTCGGAAATGGGAATATTTTTTTGAAATAACAAATCTTCTATAAAAGTCCTGTCGGGCGGAACTGTATAATTCTGAAGATTTTTACTGTCGGGAATATCCTTTCCGGCAAACCAAAAACGGGTTTCAATGCCGTAGGGAACAATATCCACACGATTGGTTTTTTCAAAAAGAAACTCTTCAAGCGAATAAGACGGCGTCTGCCTTATCCGCTTGCCGCCGAACCAATACGCGAACGCTATCTGCTCCTCTGTGCTTGCGCCGGGACCGAGCAGAGCGAAACTGTCTTCAAAACCGTTTTCGGCAACTTCAAGCCATTGCATTAAATCTTCGCGCTTCCAATCATCCTTGTTTACCTTTTCAATTTCAAAGCGGCAGTCCTTCCAATCCAAGGTGCGGACTATAAACCTGTCTCCGGGAACAAATGAACTTTCGCGGTAAATGGCGCGCATATCAAGCGTATGAATCGATACTTCAGGCGGGTCTTCATAAGGGTCGGCGTTAAACGCTTCTTCATTTTCGGGATTGTCTCTTGCGATATACTGAGGAGCAAACTCTTCGCCGTAGATGCAGTAATAGGGGTATAGTTCATCGGGCGGCGCCTCTGTTGTTGTTACAGGAACCTCCTCTCCTTTCCAGAAAAATTTATAACGGTGAGGAAGCGTCAGCGGGTTTGCGAACGGAACGCAGCGGTGCCCGGGGATTAAAATGCCGTTAAGCAGCTCCAGCCGCGAAGGGGTAATAACAAAAACAGCCGGTTCAAAACAGCTTCTTCTGGAAACCCAGTATTTATTATCCTGTTTAAAAGCAATTTTTCTAATATCAAGATACGCGCCTATTTCCACAACCAGTTTTTTATCGGGTTTTTGCCCGGACGCCTGCACATAGACTGTAATATCGTCCAGTGTGAACGGTTCAACCGCGTTTTCGAGAAATTCATATAGAGCTTCTTCCTGTTCTAAATCCATTGTTTTCATGATAAAATGAAGTTGACATCAAAATCAATATGGAGAAAATGTTATGATATACGGTTATTTCGATTCGGACAAAAGAGAATATGTTATTGATAAGCCCGACACCCCTGCACCCTGGGCAAATTACCTCGGATCGCCGGCTTACGGAGCGATAATTTCCAACAATGCAGGCGGTTACAGCTTTGTAAAAAGCGGCGCGGCAGGAAGGTTGATCCGTTACCGCTTTAACGAGCAGGATCGCCCCGGGCGTTACATCTACCTGCGGGATGACGAAGACAGCGGCGATTATTGGTCTGCGTCTTGGCAGCCTGTAGGAAAGCCTTTAGACAAGTATAAATCGATTTGCCGCCACGGAACAGGTTACACCCAGATTGAAGCTGAATACAAGGAAATACAATCACAAGTTGATTACTATGTTCCGCACAAGACGGAACATAGTTCCGGCGATTACGAGGTGTGGCGGCTAAAAATTACCAACAACGGGTCGAAGGCGCGGAAAATTTCTGTCTTTGGTTTTGTTGAATTCACCTGCGAAAGTTTTTACGAGCAGGATCAGGTTAATCTTCAGTATACTCAATTTATAACCCGCACCTATTTTAAAGATAAATTCATTCTGCAGACAATAAACGAAAACTGCCTTAACGCCGTCAACGAAAGCCGCGTAGAAACGCGTTTCTTCGGCATGTCAGGCGCAAAGGTAATCAGTTACTGCGGAGACCGCGCAAAGTTCCTCGGTAACTACCGTGATTATGGAAATCCCGTTTCCGTAGAAAACGGCAAACTGGACGGCACATTAAATTACAACATGAACCCCTGCGGCGCTCTCCACACAACAATCGATCTGGCTCCCGGCAAATCCTGCGAGCTTGTATTCCTGCTCGGACAAAAACGCGAAGCGCAGGCGAATGAACTTGTTACTCGCTACGAAGATTCAACTCTCCCCGATCGCGAAATTGCGGAACTTAAAACATACTGGCACAAAAAACTTGACAACTTAAAAGTAACAACGCCGGATGAAAATTTTAACAACATGATTAACACATGGAATGCGTATCAGTGCTTTATTACGTTTGTCTGGTCACGCGCCGCGTCGCTCATTTACTGCGGACAGCGAAACGGTTATGGCTACCGCGACACTGTTCAGGACATTCAGGGTATCATTCACCTTGATCCTGAAATGGCTCTGGAAAAAATAAAGTTCATGATCTCCGCGCAGGTAAACCACGGCGGCGCCCTTCCGCTTGTAAAGTATAATCACAACCCCGGCAGCGAAGATAAACCCGAAGACGAATCTTACCAGAAAAACACGGGACATCCCTCTTACCGCGCCGATGACGCGTTATGGCTTTTCCCAACTGTCTGGAAATATGTAGCCGAAACAGGTAACACAGCTCTGTTAGACGAAATTATCCCCTACGCGGACAAAGGAAAAGATTCGCTCTTTAACCATTTATTAAAAGCAATTGATTTTTCTCTTAACCACCTAGGTATCCACGGATTACCCGCAGGTCTTCACGCCGACTGGAACGACTGTTTAAGATTAGGCGCAAAGGGCATATCCGTATTTGTCGCCTTCCAGTTATATTATGCTTTTGAGATTATGATTCGCTTTGCGAAATACAAAAAAGACAGCGCGACAGAAAAGAAAATGGAAAAATTAAAATTCAAGTTCGGTAAAATAATTGAAGATCGCTGCTGGGATAAAGATCGATTTATTCGCGGCATAACCGAGAAAGATCAAATTGTAGGCAAGGGAGGCGACCCCGAGGCAAGCGTATGGCTTAATCCTCAGAGCTGGGCTGTAATTTCCGGTTTTGCTGATGAAGCGAATCCCTCAGGCAGGCGCGGCAAAGCAATACTCGATTTAGTCCACAAGGAGTTAAACACAAAATACGGCGCGCGTCTTATGGCTCCTTCATACCGCAAACACGCTTTCGACGGAGCGCTTGCGTTATTATTTAATCCATCAACAAAAGAAAACGGCGGAATCTTTTTACAGTCGCAGGGCTGGATAATTTTAGCCGAAGCGCTGCTAGGATGCGGAGAGCGCGCTGTTGAATATTATTTGGAAAGCTGCCCTGCCGCTCAAAACAACATCGCGGAAACACGCTTAATGGAGCCCTATGTTTATTCGCAATTCACGGAAAGCTCAGACAGCCCCTTCGAAGGCAGAAGCCACGTCCACTGGTTAACAGGAACCGCAAGCACAGTAATGGTCGGCTGCGTGGAAGGCATTCTCGGCTTACGCCCTGACATCGGCGGACTGCGTCTGTCACCCGCAATTCCTGCCGCATGGAAATCCTTTACCATGGAAAAAGTTTTCCGCGGCAAAAAATTGAACATAAAGGTAAACAACCCAAACAGCCGCGAAACAGGCTGCCAGAAACTTACTGTTAACGGAGAGACGATGCAAGGGAATTACATTCCCGCCTCGGCGTTAAAGGCAGAAAATGAGGTTGTGTTGGAGATGTAGAGGAATCATTACAATGAAAAAATTAATTTCTATACTTATTATAATTTTATTGTTTTCGTCAACTTGTAACTCTTCCAGAACGGAAACAAAAAAAACAACACCAACAACACAGGAGGAATTAAATATGACAAATAATACGGATACGCCTAAAATATTGGTAGCATATTTCTCCTGCACTGGAAATACACTCGCTGTAGCAACACACATAGCGGATGAATTAAATACGCAAACTATAATTGCAGACCTTCACGAAATAAAACCGGAAGTGCCTTATACATCAAATGATCTTAATTGGAGAGACAATTCAAGCCGGGCAAGTAAAGAGAACGCGGATCCTTCTTCTCGCCCATCTATATCGGGAAATATTCAAAATATGGAAAATTACGATATTGTGTTTTTGGGCTATCCCATTTGGTGGGGACAAGCGCCGAAAATCATTTATACTTTCATAGAGAGTTATGATTTTTCAGGTAAAACTATTGTGCCATTCTGCACATCAGGCTCAAGCGGTATCGGTTCCAGCGCGGCCAACCTTCAAAAAATAAGTTCATCGAATACAGTCTGGCTTCCCGGTTTCCGTTTTGCCGCTAACGCTTCGCGCTCATCTGTAAAAACATGGCTCAATGGGCTGGGTTTAAAGGAACTGCCGAATAGCTAATAAGAATAAACATATGACTTTAATCTCTATCTAATCAATCAACCTTAAACTTGGAAACCTCTTTAAGTAAAGAATTGATAGCTTCACTGTTATTACCGCTCATTTCGCTGACTTGGTGCACCGCGGCGTTTACCTGTTCCGCTCCGGTTGCCATTTCGTTCATGCCGCCTGTGATTTCCTGCGTGGCTTTTTCAAGGTTTTGACATTCGTGCATTACTTCTTTGCTGCCGTTAAGCATTTCTATAGAACCTGTCTTTACCTGATGTGTTGTTTCATTTAAACCGCTTGCGCTGTGCAGAAGCTGCTTGCTTCCTTCTCCCTGTTCTTCCATCGCGTTGCGGATGTTTTCTTCCTGCTGTGAAACGATTTTAACGCTTGATTCAATTGCTTCGAATCTTGCCATCACGTTGTCGGTGGAGCCTGTTATTTTTTTAATTGATTCAGCGATTTTCTTTAGCACCGCGCCGATTGTTTTAGACTGTTCGCTGGAACTTTCAGCAAGTTTGCGAATTTCATCGGCGACTACGGCGAATCCCTTGCCTGCTTCACCGGCGTGCGCGGCTTCTATCGCGGCGTTCATAGAAAGCAAATTAGTTTGGCTTGCGATATTTTCCATTACGGCGTTAATTTCCAGCAAACCTTCAGATTCGCGGGATATTTCCTGAATGTCAGATGATACTTCCTGCAACCCTATACGTCCTACTTCAGAGGCGTCTTTCAGCGAATTTACATTGGCGGCGTTATCGACCAGTGTCTTAGTAACTGAATTAATATTAGCTACCATTTCTTCAATTGCCGATGACGCCAGTGAAATATTATTGCTCTGAGTTTCAACATGATTGTTAAGTTTGTTGATATTGGTAACTACCTGTTCCATAGTCGCGTTAGTTTGCGTAACGCTGGCGCTCTGGTTTATAACCCGTCCCTTAATGCTTTGTATGTTAGCGGTAATTTCATTTATCGCCGAGGCGGTCTTGGACATATTGCCGGACAAACCGGAGCCTATTTCTGACAATACTCCGGCTTGCTTCTTGATAAGCAGCACAAGAGCTTTAATGTTATCAAGCGTAAAACTAATATTTTGAGTAAGATCGCCTATTTCGTCTTTTGTATTAACATTGATGGCATGTGTCAGATCACCCTGAGCTACAATTTTTAGAGCATCGGCGACTTTTAAAATTGGTTTGGTGATACTGGATGTAATATACAACGCTAAAATAACGCTTACAATAATCGCTATAATAATGAGTACAATAATAATACGCTGAGACTTAATACCTAAATTATTATTTTCTATTATTATTTCATTAAGCAAATCGCCGTAGCGGGTTTCAATTTTTTCTAAATCGTATATTACTACCATTGTATTCGGAGAAACATCTTCCTTTAGCTTTCTAAACGCGTCTTCCGTCTCTCCGTTTTTCATATGATTTACAATTTCACCTGCTTTGGAATGAATGAAGCGATGAGGTTCAATAATCGACTGAAGCAATGCGATAGATTCAGGGTCGGTCATTTTTTTTACATCTTCGCTATTTAAATATTTTCCCAAAGAGCATGTGCTGGAATTAAGCGAACCTGTAAACTCGCTTCCTGTATACACCGCATCCGTAAGCCCCTGCCTCCAGATTAAATGCGCATTCAATATTGAGGTTATAGTTACCCTTACTTCTGAATAATCAAGTATATGTTTGGACGAAGCCGTTAGTTTTGCGTTGCTGTAATATCCCACAATGCCAAGCACTAACCCTATCGAAACAACAATAAAAAAACCACCGAAAAGTTTTACGCGTATTTTCATCTTTTATATCCTTTTTATAAGCTTTTGTGAGTATATTATTCAAACAGCTCTTACCATTTAGTAATATAAAAATTTTAATAGGAGAAGGCAAGAAAATAATAATTGATTTCTTTATAAAATAAAGGCGTTTAATTCTTGTATTTATTACAAATTTTATTTAATAAAGTATTTTAATTCAATTTATTAACTATTTCGTACAATTTAACAAAAACAGTGTATAATAATTGTTACATTAGCTATATAATGCGGTTTATAGCAAAAATCCTTAGGGGAAATATATGGTTTATAAAGAATTCGGAAAAACAGGCATTAAATTATCATCTCTCGGCTTTGGCGCGATGCGTTTGCCCATGAAGGAAATTGACGGCAAGAAAATTGTTGATGAAGAACTTGCCGTTCCGCTTATGCAGCAGGCGTTTGATATGGGGGTAAATTATGTTGATACAGCTCCCTTGTATTGTGAAACGCTCAGCGAAAACGCTGTCGGCAAGGCGTTAAAAGGTTATCGTGATAAAGTTTACCTTTCTACAAAAAACCCAATCGAGGACAATGACGGCGATCACTGGATGGAACGGCTGGAGAAATCTCTTAAAAAACTGGACACAGATTACATTGATTTTTATCATTTTTGGGGAATATCACTTAAAAGTTTTATAGGCTGGCAGGACAAAGAAATAAAATACGGGCCAATTCAGGCTGCGCAAAAAGCGAAAGAACAGGGTTTAATAAAACATATTTCATTTTCGTATCATGACGCGCCTGAAAATTATAAACCGATAGCAGACTCCGGTATTTTTGAATCCACTTTGGTTCAATACAATATGCTGGATCGATCCAACGAAGAAAATATCGCTCACGCAAAATTAAAAGGGTTAGGTGTCATTGTGATGGGGCCTGTCGGCGGCGGACGGCTCGGCGCTCCAAGCGAACAGATTCAGGGGTTGCTGAAAGATAAAACAGGAAGCGCGCCTGCAAGTACAGCCGAAATGGCTCTTCGCTTTGTTCTTGCGAACCCGAATGTGGATATGGCTCTCTCCGGCATGAGCGATGTTAAAATGCTTAAAGAAAATTTCGCAATCGCTTCGCGCACAGGCCACCTAACGGAAGAAGAACTTGCAAGTATAAAAAAAATGATGGAAGAAAATAAAAATCTTGCAAAGCTCTACTGTACCGGCTGCAATTACTGTAAACCCTGCCCTCAGGGAATAGATATTGCATACATTTTTGAAATTATGAACCGTTATAAAGTTTACGATTTAAAAGAACACGCAAAAGCGGCATACTATGAAATGATGAAAGGCTGGAGCTGGATTAAAAGCGCGGACGCTTCAAAATGTATTTTATGCGGCGAATGTGAAAAAAAGTGCCCTCAAAAACTGCCGATTATAAAACAGTTAGCGGAAACGCACGCGGCATTAGCGCCGTAGAAAATAATTAAAAAGGAGAAATTTATGCATGTAGGCATTTTATGGGATATAGAAAACGTTACGCCCCCTGCGAATACGAATTATATACAATCTGTAATTGAAAAAGTGGGAGAGAATAACAGAATTTCCTACGCGATGGCTTTCGGAGACTGGAATAAAAATTCAATTAAAAACATCGCGCACGAACTGTCGGTTAACAATTTTGAATTAATACACATTCCAAAAAGCAGAAAAGACAGCGCCGATATGTCGCTTGTGGCGCATGGAGTTGAATTAATCTTTCAATATCCGCACATCGAAAGATTTGTGTTAATTTCCGGAGACGGCGATTTCAGACCCCTGCTCTCTTCTCAAAAAAAATGGGGAAAGGAAACATGGGTTATCTGCGACGTAAAAAAACACGCTTCAGAAGATTTGTTAAAAATGGCGGATAAATATCTTGATTACAGAGAGATAATTAACCCCGAAGACAATCAGGAAAGCGATATTACGCAAATAAGCAGCATCTTAACAAAGGAAATGGCGTTTGAACTTTTTAAAGAAGCTGTTGGAATAATTATCAAGGAAGGAAAAAAACCGTTGTCTTCCTACGTTAAAATAAAAATGAAACTTTTAAACAACGAATTTGACGAAAAAAAATGGGGTTATAACTCGTGGCTCGATTTTGTTAAGGAAGCAAAAACAGCGACTAATATAACTTTCGAAAACGGCTGTTTTGCGATTAACGACAAAGAAGAAACGATTCCTGAAGTTTTTAAAATGCTAATACAGGCAATTAAAGAAACTGATAAATTGGAACTAGCTTCGCAGGTTGCCGAAAAATTTGACTATAAAAAATACGGCTATAAAAAATTCAGAATCCTTGCTCTGGACGCGGAGAAACGCGGCTACATTGAAACGATGTACGACGCGGATAAAACAACGTGGTTTATCAAGAAAAAATAAAAAATATCCGTTAAGCCATAATTACAGAAACATCATGCGCCTTGCCGTCGCCGAACACGGGCAGAATATTTCCATTGTGCGGTTTTCCGTCTACAGTAACGGACTTAACCCCTTTTTCCGCGCCGGCGCTGTTATCCACAGTGATACGGTAAAACGCGCCCCGGAAAAATCGGGTAACGGTAAATCCTTTCATATCCGAAGGAATACACGGGTCTACAAGAAGGCCGTCGAACATCGGCCGCACTCCAAGAATGTATTGTGAAATGCTTACAAATGTCCACGCCGCGGTTCCTGTAAGCCATGAATTCTTGGCTTCACCGTGGCGAGGCGCGTCTTTGCCCGCTACCATCTGCGCGTACACATACGGCTCCATACGGCGTAAATCGCTGTCGTCTTCGCGGTAAGCCGGGCAGATTTTCGCGTAAGTTTCAAAAGCGCGGTTTCCTTTTCCAAGACGAGTTTCCGCGATTGTTACCCACGGATTGTTATGGCAGAAAATACCGGCGTTCTCTTTGTATCCCGGCGGATACGAAGAAACTTCACCTAACTCAAGATGGTAATCCTTGTACGCCGGTTGAAGCAGCACAATTCCGTATTTTGTATCTAAATGCTCTTTAACTGAATTAAGCGCCTTTGCGGCGCGGCCGTCTTCAATGCCGATGCCTGCCATTACAGCGAATCCGTTTGATTCAATAAAAATCTTTCCGTCCTCGCACTCGCGGCTGCCGATTTTTTTACCATACGCGTCATATGCGCGGACAAACCAGTCCCCGTCCCAGCCGTGCTGGTTAACAGCTTCGATCATTACAGCGATTTGTTTTTCAGCGAATTCGGCTTCGTCTGCGCGGTTAGTCCGCCTGCATATCTCAACATAGTCAGGGCCTGTAAACGCGAAAATAGCGGCGATTAAAACTGATTCAGCTACCCCGCTCTCATAATTCGCCGTTGTCTGAAATGATTCGCCGGGAGTAGAAGAAAAACAGTTAAGGTTTAAACAGTCATTCCAGTCTGCGCGTCCAATCAGCGGAAGCCCGTGCGGACCTTTATTATTAACGGTGAAATCGAAGGATCGTTTTAAATGAATAAAAAGAGTGTCCGCAAGTTTTTCATCATTATCAAAAGGAACTTTTTCATCGAGAATGCCGTAATCGCCTGTTTCTTTGATATACGCGGCAACGCCGCAGATCAGCCACAGCGGATCATCATTAAAACCGGAACCAATCTCGTTGTTGCCTCTCTTTGTAAGCGGTTGATACTGATGATACGCGCTGCCGTCGGGAAACTGCGTTGCCGCGATGTCGAGAATACGCGCTCTTGCACGCTCCGGAACAAGGTGGACAAATCCTAAAAGATCCTGATTCGAATCACGGAAACCCATGCCGCGCCCGATACCCGATTCAAAATAAGACGCGCTTCTGGACATATTAAATGTCACCATACATTGATACTGATTCCAAATGCCTGCCATACGCGCCATTTTTTTATCTTCGGCTTCGACTGTAAAACGCCCAAGTAAACCATCCCAGTACTTGTTAAGCTCGCTAAGAGCTTTATTCGCCGCCTCAGGCGATCCGTATTTTTCAAGCAAATCGTTCGCCGGTTTTTTATTAATAACGCCTTGTTTTTCCCATTTTTGATCCTGCGGATTTTCACAGTAGCCGAGTATAAAAACAAATGTTTTAGCTTCCCCGGGAGAAAGTTTTATCTTTATATGATGAGATCCAACAGGCGCCCAACCTGAAGCTACAGAATTATTAGCCTCTCCCTTGAACACAACCTGCGGATGGTCAAAGCCGTTATACAAACCAAGAAAAGACTGCCTGTCTGTATCAAAACCTTCGATCGGAACATTTACCGCCCACATTGCGTAATGATTGCGTCTTTCGCGGTATTCGGTTTTATGATAAATACAAGAGCCTTCAATCTCAACCTCTCCAATGCTGAAGTTGCGCTGGAAATTAGTCATATCGTCATTCGCGTTCCAAAGGCAAAATTCAATAAAAGAAAACATATCAACATTTTTATCTGCATTGGATTCGTTGGTAAGTGTAATTTTATGAATTTCGCAGGTGTCACGTAACGGAACGAAAGACACTTGAGAAAAGGAAAGCCCGTTACGCGAAGAAAAAATACGCGAATAACCCATTCCGTGCCGGCACTCGTAGCGATCCAGTTTTGACTTCATCGGCATCCACGAAGGCGACCATACATCCTCGCCGCTTCCGTCGCGCAGATAGAAATAACGCCCGCCTGAATCCGCGGGAGCGTTGTTGTATCGGTAACGAGTAAGGCGAAGCATCCGCGCGTCGCGGTAAAAACAGTAACCGCCTGAAGTATTGGAAAATAAACCGAAAAACTCCTCGCTTCCCAGATAGTTAATCCAGGGATAAGGCGTGTCGGGGCGTGTAATTACATATTCGCGCGCATCGTCGTCAAAATAGCCGTATTGCATGGTTTCCTCCTGCTATGGATTCAAGGTAATTAAGAAAGCGGTATCTAAGCATTAAATTATATTGCAGAAACAGCGGCTTTTTCCCGCACCATTTCACTGATAATTTCTGTCGGCGTTTTATGCGTTCCCATAGAAACAGACATCAGATAATTGGCAGAAAAATCATCAAGAGCTACCATTCTGGTTACATGACGGGCTTTTGAAGGGTCTACATGGGGCGGATTTTTTGTCACTTCTTCTTCAAGAGCCCATGCTTCTTCTTCGGTCATTCTTGGCATTATCATTCCTCCTACCTGTTAAGTAATGGGTAATAAATGGCACGGCAGTCCATAGCGTGAAAAATATTCACAGTGTGGTCATCTATTTCATTATACATTATTTCTAATAAATTACCAATACGATTAAATCCAATACGAATATATTTGTTCTCAAGGTTATCAATTGGACCGTCATAAAGATAGTGGAAAAAAGCCCAACGAATGTCCTCTTCATTGATTTTATGCCTAAATGCGGCCTCATTAAATTCAATCGTTTCAAACATATTCTATTATTTTATTAATAACAAAACACTATGTCTATATTCTAACTTGTAATTCATGGGAGCCCATAAAAAAGCCCTCTGGCATTTACCAGAGAGCTAAAAGGAAAAATCTACTACGAAGCCGCTTGCACAGATGCAGGCTGGAATATTTATAAATTATTAACCCTTGTCCAAGGTTCCGGTCCACCAAATAATAATACAGCATCACCAGATAATGTAAATGAATCTCCATTTTCAGATAATGTATAAGTAGCATATACATACCCTGGTTCTGGATGGTCTTGACTTATATAATCATACCAAACCCCAATTGTTTTATTTGTTTCAGACCAAATTCCTGGATTATCTGATACATAAGGGACATCATTTAAAAATGCATTCCATGTTCCATCATCATTAATAACTAATAAGCGTACATCATTTGATACTGTCTTTGTCCAACTACCAACAAATGTTTTTACATTTTTTGAATATTTAATAATTGTTCCTATTGTAATAATCCCTTTTTCAGAAACACTCACATTTATTGTTGCATTTTTAGAACTTTCAGAGACGGTTATTACAGCAGAACCTTGACCAACTGATGTAATTTTAATTTTTCCTGATGATATTACTGCGGTTGCAATATTTGCATTACTTGATGAAACTGATGTTCCAACTATACCTAATGAATTAATATCATTTGATATTGTTTCATTTGAAGTTGATGTAAATACTTCTTCGTTGCTTCCATCTCCATTATCACAGGCAATATAACAAAATGCTAGTAAAATTACCAGCAAAACGAAAAACGCACTTTTTTTCATAAAATGCCTCCTTAAATATTTTTTAAGTTATTCCTTTTTAAAAACATAATAATAAGGTTCCCGCGCCCTTAAGGTATAATCACCTGATTTCCATTGCGCAAACAGGTAAAGGTCTTGGGCATATTGTTTGACAACAAATTCAGGTGCATCTTCTCCATTCTGCTCCTTTATTATCCCACCAGTTATTATATTGGTAATCTTGGAACCAACATAAGTATTAGTTGTTGTATTCCAAATGCCTCTATTATTCCAAGTGTCATCCCAGAGATATTTTACAGTTCCATCAGATAGAAATTGAATTCCTTCCCATGTATTTGCATCTGGCCATTCCGGGTTTAACGGATCATAAGTATTAGGATTGCGTATAAAATCGCAAACCAGCCAATTGCCGATAATGTTATTGTTGGAAACAAATGGTGTCATAGTTGGATTGTCAGCAATGATGTAAAACCATTCACCTCTTTTTACTTTAACCTCTATTGTAGATGTAGCAGGTATCCAAGGGTGGGAATTTCTAAAATTTGCCTCATTAAAAGTTGCAAGTTTAGCAATATCTTCCGCATTTAGAGTGTATGGAATAGTTTGACGATTTGATAAAATAAAAACATCACTTGTCATTGAATAATCAGCTTGCTCCAGATCATAATCATACGGTGTATCAAATGTTACAGTGGTGGATGTAAAAATCAGGTTTTCATCATTTCTGTTGACCCAAGTACCAATGGGAAATACACCTCCGGTGCCTTCCTCTAATATAAATATATCAGGGATAGCGTTTGTTCCGTCTCCGCGCCACATAGGATTGGCAGCAAGTGCTTGTCCGTCATCTGACTTTCTATAATAAAGACCTGTCCAAAAACCATTTTTATCATCATCTCTCGGCCAGTTGTCAGTGTCTATCCCGTGAGTGTCTTCAGGAAGAACTCTTTTCCAGAATTGTTTTCCTTCTTCGGAAAATAATTCATAATTAGTCAGTATGAAGTTTACAAGCTCTTCTATCTGTTGCTCAGTTATATTTCCAAGGTTCTCCATCCATTCTGTCCATTCTTCATAGGTATATGATTGCCAATTAGACGGAAACAAATCTGGTACATCTCCGTTGCTATTACCGCTATTTCCAATCCCATTGTTTCCATTATCATCTATTATCCATTCGTATTCATTAAAATTATTAACCTTAGAATTACTGACAACACTACCATCCATAGAAAGAACTAAACAATTCCAACCAACTGTAATATTGAAGCTTCCTTCAAAACTCTCATCAATTTTTACATTATTTTTTGAACCTTTTGAATAGAAATAATATCCAGTGCTATTTCCTGAAGATAATCTAAGATTTTTACCTGAAGATAATGTAATCATTAATACACCGGTTTTAGCTGATTCAGGACCGCCTAAAAATCCACTATGAAGTAAATTGTCATTAACTGATTCTGGTAATAAAAAGTTTGTTATTTTTCCATTAGTTATATTTATATTTGCGGCAATTGCATTATTACCACGCTCTGTTTCCCTAAAACCAGAAGCATACCAAATCGTTCCGGTAATATTACCAGTAAAAACAGTTCCATTTTGGTTATATACTTGTAATCCTTCATTACCATTGTTACCATTTCCATTACCACCATTATTTCCATTATCATCTCCATCACCGCAGCCAACAACTGCCATACCAAATATCAACGTAAAAGCCAATATTCCCAAAAAACTTTTTTTCATTTTTACCCTCCTGTGTTGGTACAATTAAATTTAAACTGGTAAAAATTTACTTGTTAGCTGATAAAATTCCTACTATGTTATTACTTGGGAAATGCATAAATTTGGAAAAAAAACCTATGTAAATACTTGGGATTTATGTAGAAAAACCTTCTGGCGTTTACCCAGAGGGCTGAAACAAGGTTAACTTAATGAAATTGTCAATTTCTTGCCAAGTGCACAGGCAAATCGTTCAAGAGAATCTATGGATGTATTAAATGTAGGATCAAGAATATTATCAACAGCAACTCTTGATGTCTTCATTTTTTTTGCTACTGTGCTTTTTGTTAATTTTTGTTCAAGCATTGCTTGCTGTAATTGATAACTAATTAGTCTTTTTGCAGCTAAATCATTTACTTCATCGTATATGCCTTCTTCCTTTAAAAATTCGTTGAAATTTTGACCTCTTCCTTTCATAATTTACCTCTCTGTTATAATAAATTATTTCTTTTGCAATCTCTTAAATTCCTTTATTCGCCGTATTGCAACATTAATCTCTCGCGGCGGTGTTTTTGGCGTCTTTTTTACAATTCCATGAAGCAAAACAATTTCTTCATTAATGAACGTAAAAAACACCCTGCTGATTCCATCTTTAACATCACTCCTAATTTCCCATAATCCAGGTTTTATTTTTCTTACCAAAGGCAACCCTACAGGAAAACTGTTTTGGACAACTCTAATATCTGCTCCAACAATTTTTTTATCATTTTTTGATAATCCTTTTATGAAATCCCTTGCAGGTTGATTACAGCTTTCTGTTTCGAAAAATACAGCTTCAAATCCTTTTTCCTCATTTTCAGGCATAGCTTAACTCCATAAAATCAGTACTACACCTTGAAATTATGCACATAGTTCCTCGCAGAAAGGTTAATATAAATGTACAATATATTGTGCAAGTTGTCAAGTTGAAAAATTGATTTAATTCCCATAAAAAAGCCCCCTAGCGTTTACCAGAGAGCTGAAAAATGAAAGGAAAAGCCTACTACGAAGCCGCCAGTGAGGATGCTGGCGGTCTTTTTATTATTTAGTAAATTCAATTCTTATTATACGAAGCAGCATTGTACCGGCATAAATTTCCACTTCAGGATCAGCCGAATAGCTGCCTTTGGAAATAACGATCCAACCGTCTTCTGTACCTTCGGTAGGGTTGTCATAAAAACCTGAAATTGGTAACGAAAAACTTTTATTATATCCTTCATCAATTTGAAAATATGGAGGGGTCAAATTTGCATCTGTCCCCCCAACACCTGAAGATGAATTCCTAATTAATAACTCTGTATTATTTCCTCCAATCTTTATCATATCGTACGTAATGGTAAAATTTAAATAATTTTTTGCTTCATCAGGCATTTTATATCCAATACGAGTATGATAATCAGCTTCGCCAGGAGTACCGTTATGAAATTTTACATCATCCCATTCATTTCCAATATCGCTCCAAGTATAACGCATAGATGCTACAACCCACCATTTTTTACCATTATAACTAAAAGTAGTTTTACCAGTAAAACTACCTACTGATGAAAATAAGGTGTCATTTTCATCTGCTTTTATAATTAGGTTAAGATCTGTTGGAGCATTTTCATTTTTATCACAACCAACAAAGTTAAATACCAGTAGAATTACCAGCATACCGAAAAACGCACTTTTTTTCATAAAATGTCTCCTTAAATATTTTTAGCAAAAAATACTAACGGTGCCGCCACGGATGGCGGCATCGATACTTTGATCTTGAACTCGGGTATCACAGTTTTTTATTTTATTTACCGTTCTTAGTGTTCCCAACCGATTGTTTTATTTGTACTGTTGTATTGCTCTGCCCAATAATTGAATCGACCATTAGCTCGTGAGGCACGACAAGCGTTATCGTCCGCATAACCATGACCACTCCATGCCGTTTCTACCGTATATATTTCTTGTTTGTCCTTTCCGTCTATTTTTTCCGGTCTCAGCCAAACCTGTTTCATGTTGCTGTCATAGGCATAAGCCCCTGTTTCTGTATAAACTCCTGCAGTGAATGTATAACCGGATGCTGTAAAAACATATTTTCGGTTTTCATCCTTTACTCTTTCATCATATCCTACCATGCCGTAATAGGTTTGTCCGGAAAATTGATTTGTGCCTTTATTTGCCGGTAATGCCTGTTCCAAAAATAATGCTGTCTCGTCGGCGCTGAAAGAATAGCCATTAGTTTTATTGGAAAATGCTTCATCCGCCGCATAGTTAATATAGGCGGCTATGCTGGATAAACCCATTGCCGCAAGTTGTTCATTAACCATCGCATTAAAGGCGGCTTCTCCAATTTCAGCTTTCCATTTGTCAAACATGGCCTGTATACTTGCACGATAAGCGGTTTGATTACCCAAAGTTCCAATTCCATTGGAACCTGCAAGGGCAACCTTTTCGGGTTTTAAGGTTACGGTTTTTGCCGTCTCATTCCAAGTATAAGTACCAGTTTCAATATCAATATACTTGTACTTACCATTATTATCCAGCACATCGTTCTCTTCATCATCTCGTTCGACACTTCCCTTTATATAGGTTCCATTCGCCGCGCCATTAGCAGTTGCAGAAAAAACAGTTTTTTCATTCCATTCATAATATGTTTTTCCGCTAACGGCATTAACCCCGCTGGCAGCAGGTAAATTTTGTCCGCCATTGCTACCATTTCCATTACCATTACTATTATTCTCGCCATTATTATCGCTGTCATCACAGCCAATAACCGCCATACCAAATATCAGCGTTAAAGCTAATATTCCCAAAAAACCTTTTTTCATTTTTACCCTCCTGTTGGTAAATTTAAATTTAAACTGGTAAAAATTTACTTGTTAGCTAATTAAATTCCTACTATGTTATTACTTGGGAAATGCATAAATTTGGAATAAAAAACCTATGTAAATACATGGGATTGGCACAAGAGAGCAGGATTAATCCTCTTCCATCATTTCTTCTACTGTTTTTTCTTTTGCAGAAATATTTTATTAATTTCTATAAAAAAAACCCTCTGAGTACATATCAGAGGGTTGAAAAATGAAAAGGAAAAACCTACTACGAAGCCGCCTGCACGGATGTGGGCGGTTTTTAATTATCTAATTCTTTCAAGTACAGTTAATTCTGAATCTAATGTTACATCCAATACTGTTACTACTCCATCTGACGATATTTGCCCAACAACTATTGCTCCGTTTGACATTTGCAGTGCATTAAATGTTAAAATATCATCATTTGAAACAGTTAATTTATAAATATCATAATCCCCGTCAATTAAGGTTGAGAAACTATTATCTAAAGGATTTACTTTTACCAAAATAATTTTTGGTGTTCCAGTACTTGTTCCAGCAAGATAATAATAATTTTCTGAAGCAGTTGCAATATTTATTGATATTAGATTAAAAGTATTAAAACCTACAAAACCAAATTGATCAGAATCATTATTAAAGACTTCATATATTCCTTGAGCAGCATTACCACCTTTATAATTATTTATGGCAATAATCTTATTTTTATTTTTTATTTTGAAAAGATAATGAAATCCCCAAATGTTATTATATTCTAATCCTAATGGTATCATATCAGCGTAATCAATTAAAGAATATGGTTCTGGGTCTATTCTTTTAATTTGTTTACCATCATGGTAGCTTTGTTCATAAAAATATAAATTTCCATTAAAATCAGTCCAAAATGAACTTTGCCAAATACTAGGTAAAATTTCATATCCACCATTGGCTTTTCTATATCTAAGATAATTATTACCAGAAGAATTAGTTGCTCTATATGCAATATTTCCATGTTTATCAACTGCAAATGAATTAACAATATCATTTTGTGCTGATACAGTAGATATACTAACATTATTTATATTAGATACTGATATTTTTTTTATCCCGTTATCTGCTATAAAGTAAATATTTCCATTTTCGTCATAAGAAATATATTCACCTGAATATAGACCACTATTGCTATTATCGTTATTTGAAGGATCTGGCAACTCATTTGTATAAACATAACAAGCTTCAGTATTAGTATTTACCAGATAATTATTATTGTAGCCAAAACTGATAATCAGATAATTTCCATTTAAAACAATAATTGTCTCAGGAATTAGAGTTTCAGTTGATGTAGTTAGATTTCCTTCCTCATCTTCATATGTAAACGTAACTTCTTGAATAAAACCATCTTCAGTAATTTTGAACAATTTGTTTGCATTTGAAGTATTTCGCGCCGACCTTCCTATTATTGAATAAGCAGGTGCAATAAATAAGTTTGTAGCGTCAGAAACATTCATTTTTGACAGAAATACATTACCATTTCCATTACCATTATTCTCGCCATTATTATCGCCGTCATCACAGCCAATAACCGCCATACCAAATATCAGCGTTAAAGCTAATATTCCCAAAAAACCTTTTTTCATTTTTACCCTCCTGTTGGTAAATTTAATTTAAACTGGAAAAAATTTACTTGTTAGCCAACAAAATTCCTACTATGTTATTACTTGGGAAATGCATAAATTTGGAATAAAAAACCTATGTAAATACATGGGATTTATAATAAATTCAAACACATACCACTCTTTTTTTAAAAATAAAAAAAAGTAATATAGAGTCCAACTTGAATATAATGTGATTGGAATTTATCAAATAAATAATAATCGAAAGTTAATCCTATTGAAGATAATAATATAGGTAATGCGATTCTTATATATGGACCATGTTTTATCTCTTCATTATCAATATTATTACTAGTTTTCCCATCATCAAAAAATCCCATCGCATATCCTAAGCCAATTCCAAATCCATGCAATAATGCAAATGTATTAGATGTAATATAATAGTTAAACATACCGCCTGCTTGCATAAAAGGAAAAACAGCATTTACTGAAAAAAATATATCATAATCGTTTTTTGATGTATCTTTAGATGTTCCAGTAAAAATATAAGAATATCCGTCATAACGTACACGATCAACGATAGAAGCTGTAGTATAACCAACATTAAAATTCATTCCTAAACTTATAGGCAGCATTGATGGTAAATTACTCCAGCCAACGTATAAAGAACCAGAAAATTCCGTATCTGCATAAGTGTTTTGAATTGTACTGAAAAAAAATAAACAAACAATAAAAACTATCCCTTTTTTCATTTTTACCCTCCTGTTGGTAAAATTAATTTAAATTATTTTAAAAACCCCCTGGCGTTTACCAGAGGGTTTTAAAACTCTTATTTTTTAACAAAAACAGTTTCGGGTAACATCCAGGGTAATTCCAACAGCATTGTATTTTCATCTGTAAATGAATATTTATATAAATAGACTTGTTTCATCGTTTTTACCGATTCATTAGCCATATTATTAGCCATTTTTACAGCCCACGCGGGGTAAGTATCAGTAACAGATTTCATAGCTGATATATCTATACCATTCCAAAACAATGTTAAATCCTCATCGGTAAATGTAAATGTGCCATGGACATGAAGTTCATTGGAGTCTGTATTTGTGCCTGTGTATGGCGGCATTATTTGAAACCATGTATTACCTTCAAATTTAATACTCTCACCGTAGACATTACTCCATGTTCCTTCAAATTTTGTTGATTCCTTGCGTTTTTCCTTTGGTGCGTCAGGGACTTTATCACCATAACCGCCGGATGGCATACTGGTAATATCCTGTATATCAAATTTTATTGTACCGGCATTATCTCTAAAACCAAAAATAAAATATTTATGTCCAGGCAGCATTTCTACATTAGAAAAAGAAATGTCCCGTACGCTGGTTGTTGTAATTGCATAATGGGTTGTTATAACACTGCCGCTTGTTGTCGTACCGGTTTGTTCTCTGTTTGATTCTACCCAATCAAACACAAATGAATTAACGCCTGCGGGTATTTTTATAAAACCAAAGCTACCCGCGGCATCACCGGTTCCATAAACATTTCCTTTGCCATCCCAGCTTGGAATCTTGCCCCATGAAACAGAATTTTTATTAAATTCTTTAACATACACATAATAAATCCTGAGTTCACACATTTGATCTGCCGGAACAGATTTATCGAAAACTCCGTAATCCTTGTAAAAAACCGCCATTGTTGCTTTTGTCATCAAAGACATACAACCGCTTAACAAGAATAAGATTACCGCTGTTATAATGATAATCCCAGCCAATTTTTTCATTTTTACCCTCCTGTTGGTAAATTTAAATTTAAACTGGTAAAAATTTACTTGTTAGCTAATTAAATTCCTACTATGTTATTACTTGGGAAATGCAAAATTTCGGAATAAAAAACCTATGTAAATACATGGGTATTGATTATTATTTTCTACGGAATAATAGGCTCAATTTTAAAGTTGCGGATAGTTGCCATAATCGAACCGTCGGGGATATTTTTAGGTATCCTCTCGCCGGAGTCAAAAATGCCGTATGCGATACCTTTGGCGTTTATATTTGACAGCACATGAACTAATTGAATTTCAAGCTCACCGGGCGGTAGTTCAGAAATAGGTCTATTAAGGGTTCTTCTTACACGTATTACTTCCGAAAAATATCCGGGCCCGATTTTGGTAAAATTGCCGTCAGACCATTTACTGCCCCCAACATAGGTCTTATGGTTCGGATATAATTGCGGAGACACAAGAAAATATTGAAAATCAATAATTACCCTGTCAAGTTTTTTATCAAGTATTCCAGAAATTCGTAAATCAATATAATCATCGCTTCCGGGCGGTATGAGTCTGTCATACCCGGCAGGATAAAGATCAATTAATTTTATGCTTGACCATGAACCGTAATTTTCACCATGGTTACCGGCTTCATCTGTAAACCTGCAAGCCCGCAAATGAACAGTGTTAAAAGTACGCACAATAAAACTTGTTTTGTTGGGAAGTTTTACCTCGCCGACAATCGAGCTGATTTTATCATCTTCTATTGTTAAACTGACATTAGCGTTTCCGGTAAGATTATATGTAAGGCCTTGAATTTTACTGATGGTACTAGAGACAATTACTTCCTGTTCACCGCTGCGTTTTATTCCCAGCTTGCAGCCGCTCCTGGGGCTTGCAGACCAGGAACTATGAAAAACTGTAAAACTATACTCATTGCCCGCAAGATCTGCGCCTCTGTAAGTGGTTGATGCATCTTTACCGGTTGAAGCACAGCCTATAAGCGCCATACCCAATATCAGCGTCAATACCAATAATCCCAAAAAACACTTTTTCTTCATTTTTGACCTCTTAAGTTAAACATAGATTTTAAAAAATTTAAAGGAAATTCATAAGAAATCATACCATGTAAATACATAGGAAAAACAAAATTTTGGACAAAAAACCCATGTAAATACTTAGTAAAGGCGATTTTTTCGTCATTTTGTATTGCAATTTGTATAAAGCTATTTTTTAATATATTTGTCATGCAAAATAGACTTACATCGCGGGAACAGGAAATCTTAGATATGCTGTTAAAAGGATTAACGCCTAAAGAAATTGCGTATAATCTGAATATCAAATATGCTACTGTCGATTTTCATAGAAACAGCTTGTACCGTAAATTGGATGTTCAAAGCATTCAGGAACTTTTTGTAAAGTACGGAAAAGCGGAACAGGCTAACACCGCAGAACAAAATAATCCACAGCCGCCGCACTATGTGCCGGAAACCGAAGCCGCAGGCACTGCTCCGGCAGCGCACACCGCTCAAACTGTCGCGCCTTCATTTACCGCAAAAAAGAAAAATCTTGTTCTCGCTATAATAATAGCTCTTGTAATTTCTTTTTTATTAAATTTGTATTTTATTTTTTCATTTATTTCACAGAAATCAGCGGCATTGAATATTACAGGGAAAACATCATCCTATGCATCGGAGGAAAAACCATTAATAATACCTATGAAACAGCATGAGCCCTGGGGATGGATTTTTCTATATCACCCTCCTAACTTTTTTAATCCAAAGATAACCGAAGGTGAAATCTATACCTTGCATTATAAATTTTCATCGGATGTTGATTTGGATTTCTTATATATTATTCTTGCAGATGATCTTGGAACTGTGTCAGAACCTTATTATATGCAGCTATCCAAAAAGGCGTTTATAAGTTTTGGAAACGTTATAGCAAACACCGAATACGCAGGCAATATATCATTAACTGCGCAAAAATCGGCAAGCAGTGCAGATCACTACGCAAATATAATAGAAATAAACACAAATAACGGCGCAAAAAGCCAGCCAACTATAATATTTACAAAGTTTGAACTTAACATAATAAAATCTGTATCAAATTGATACAAAACTAGCGTATATTTTTACTCTTGTATCATTATTACACAAAAACGCAGTCAACTATTAACAATTTTTATTAAATTAATAAAAAATGAATGTCTCAAGCGTTTCTTAAAGGTCTGTGAGCGGAAATTGCGCCCCTGAACCGAGTCTCTTCCCGAGGTGAAGGGGACAAGTTTCCGCACACAGACCTTAATTACATCTTTAAGACATTCATTTTTTATTAAATAGCAGCAATTATAAAAATTTATAATATCTTGGCACAGTTATTGCTAATAAATTCATGTCGACGAGGACAAGCGGAAGCGCCCGCCGTAAGGGGGATGGTTCGTTGAACCGTAATTTCCGCGAGGAATAAAATTCCAATATCCCGTAGGACAAGGATCACCTCATGAAAACATTAAATGTTTACCGCCCTGCGACTGTGCAAAACGTTTTAAGCGATTTTGACCAGTACTTCGAGTCTTTTTTCGGAGACTCTCTGCTTGCCCCCGCAGCAAGAATTTTTAATCAATTGCCCGCAGTTGATATTCAGGAAACCGAAAACTCGTACAACCTGGAAATGGATCTGCCGGGTTACGATGAAAATTCCATCGATGTTCATATTGACGGTTCAAGCCTGACAATCGCTTCCAAGCAGGCAGAGGAAAAGAAGAGCGAAGAGAACCGCGGCACATTCATGCTTCGCGAGCGGAAGATGAGCGCCTTTACACGCTCATTCAAGCTGCCGGAAAACGCGGATCCGGAAGCTGTAAGCGCGTTATTTAAAAACGGCGTTCTCAGCTTGATTTTAAAAAAGCGGGCCGAAGCGCAAAAGCGGATGATACAGATTAATTCAGCATAAAATGTTTTAACAAGGGAGACCGTTCTAAACAGGACGGTCTCTTTTTATTAATGAAAAACGGCTGTACTTACTGCGTTTTATAACTTATAATGTATTATGAAATTAAATAAATTATTTTTAAGAACGGCATTCATTATCCTTCTTGCCGCAATAACTGGTTTTACTTTAACATGCGTATCAAATCAGACCAGCGGCGAATTCGACGGAGCGAACGTACTTATCACCATTGATACCAGCGTCAAATATCAATATGTCCGCGGTTTCGGCGGAATGGAAGTCGGCTGGGGGCAATTTCCCCGTACCAGCACAGCGGACACAGAACTAATGTACAATCCCGATAAGGGTCTGGGTTTGAATATTTTGCGCGTAATGATAATGCCTAACAGCACGGACATTAACGCGACAATGAGACAAGTAACAGGCGGCAGCAGACCTGATTACTACGAAAATGCAAAAATTGTAAACAAACACGGCGGTTATGTTATGGCAAGTCCGTGGAGCCCTCCGAAAGAATGGAAAAGCAATAATTCAACTCACGGCGCCGGAAGACTTTTGCCGAATTTTTATAAGGATTACGCAAACTATCTCAGAGCTTTCGCGCAGAATATGTACGATAACGGCGCGCCGATTTACGCAATTTCCATACAGAACGAACCTAATTTCGAGGCAAACTACGACGGCTGTTTGTGGAGCCCCATTGAAATGAGAGATTTTTTCATTCAGACAGGACGTTTTACAGAAGGCGTTAAAGGATTTGGGAAAGGTCATGAACTGCCTTCTGTTATGATTATGACAGCCAGTTCCGCGAATAATCCCAATATTCACGACGCCGTGATGAATGACGCGCGCTCAAGAGCGGTAATAGATATTGTCGCGCGCCACACCTACGGCGACAGGTTGAACCGTTATGCGAAAGCCCTTGATCATCCTGATGATCCAAAAGAAGTCTGGATGGCGGAACACAATATAAACAGCGGAGAGGGCAGATACCATTTGGATTCCACATGGGACTTTGTATGGAAATTAATGAACGATATTGATTTAAGCATCAGGTTAAACGACGAAAGCGCGTTTGTCTGGTGGGCGGCAAAAAGATTTTATAGCTATATCGGCGACGGACAGCACGGCACTGCCGACGGCGCCATTCTTCCGCGGGGATACGGAGTATCGCATTACGCGAAGTTCGCGAAGGAAATGCACCGCGTAAAAGTTACGGGCGAAGGAAAAACGGCAGACGGTTTTAATCTTACAACAAGATATTTTAACAACCATTCAGACTCGGTAGACGGCGTTACAGCCAAAGCCACAGCGTTCGTGTCGCCCGACGGCAATACAATCAGCATCGTGCTTTATACTCCGACCTATACAACAGGCGAAGACGGAGTAGATATGGGAACAGTCAAGATTCAGCTTCCCGAAGATTTTATAATACGCGAAGCCGCGGCAATGCGCTCTAAAAAAAATAGTTACGCGAAATGGGAGAATGTAAGAATAGGCGAAGACAGAAATTCGGCGTTTGTAAAATTGCCGGAAAGTAATATTTTATCAGTGAGGTTTAAAAAATGATTAAAAAATTGAGTTTATTGGTTTTTACGGTCGTTTTAGTTTTCTCCGGATGCGAAGAAGGCAAATTTGATAATTCCGCATATGACTCTGATGACGGCATTGTAGACAATACAATTAATAATCAGTCTTTTTCATCAAACATTATAGGAACCGCGAATAATTACGGTTATGAATTCTGGGCGGCAGACGGCGCGACCGGCACCATGACAATCGGAAACGGCGGAACATTCAGAGGCACATGGAACGCGGTCGGACAAGGTAAAAATATACTAATGCGCAGGGGCATAAAATTTTCATCAGGTTTAAAACACGGAGATGTCGGCAATATAACAGTTAAGTATATAGCTGAGTGGAGTTCTCAGGGCAGCGGAGTCGACTATCTCGGCGTTTACGGCTGGTTCAGAGGTCCGCTTGTGGAATGGTATATTATTGACGACTGGGGAGCTTATAATAAGCCGCCGGGAAGCTGGGAAGCAGGAAGGACGCAAAAGGGAACGATAAATGTAGACGGCGACACATACACCATTTGGAGCTCAACAGCTAATTCATATAACATTGACGGCACAGGGCCGTTTACAAAATATTGGAGCGTCCGCACAACAAGGCGTTCAACAGGCGGAACAATTTCTGTTTCCGAGCATTTTAAGAAATGGGAAAGTCTTGGAATGACATGCGGAAACATTTACGAAGCGGCTTTATTAGTCGAAGGATATAATAGCTCAGGCTCCGCGAAAATAACAAAGAATTCGTTTATAATAACGCAGTAAAAATTACAGCTCTCCGAAACCAGCGATAGTGTCACGAAGGAAATACGCGCTGTCTTTCGGAGTGCGTTTCAATGTTTTAAAATCGACATGAATAATGCCGAAGCGTTTCGTGTAACCGAATGACCATTCAAAATTATCCAAAAGCGACCAGACATAATAACCTTTTAAGGGCACTCCCTTTTTTATCACGTCAGCGCAGACTGCCAAATGCTGATGAAGATATTTAATGCGTTCCTTATCGTGAATTCTTCCGTCCGCGGATACCGTGTATTCATATGCGCAGCCGTTTTCGGTTATGTAAATCGGTATCTGCGCTTTGCCGAACGCGCCTTTGGAAATTTCCGTTATCCAAAGAAGCTGCCTGTCAAGACCGCCGGGTGTTATAGGCCATCCCATTCCAGTTGTGTCATGCCAGAACGGTTTCATCGTATATTTGAAAACAGCCGATTCATCGGCGGCGGCGGGAGATTCAGAATAAAAATTTACACCGATAAATTCAATTGGCTGCGCAATTAATTCCAAATCACCGTCCTTAACGGGTATTTTTGCGCCCGATGCTTTTACAAGTTCGGGATAACCTTTGCCGAGGCACGGGAACATAAAAATCTCTGTGTGAAACGCTCTTGCCAAATCAGCCGCTTTTTTATCCTCTTCTTTTTTTGTTGCGGGACGCGGCGTGGTTGGATTCCATGTAATCCCTATCGGCGCCTTTAACCCCGTTTTACGGTACTCCCTTACCGCAGTACCGTGCGCCATATTCACATGATGAGCCGCGGCCAGCGCTTTATCCAGGTCACGGTGTCCGGGCGCATGCACTCCGTACAGATAACCAAGATACGCAATGCACACAGGCTCATTTATGGTTATCCACATATCAACCAAGTCACCCAGTTCTCTGTAACAGACTTTAACGTATTCTTCAAACGCTTCAACAACTGATCTGTTTGTCCAGCCGCCTTCGTCTTCCAGCGGCTGAGGCAGATCCCAGTGGTAAAGAGTCGCGCAGGTATGTATGCCGTTCTTGTGAAGCTCCTCGCACAGCCTGCGGTAATAGGCGATACCTTCGGGATTTACTTTTCCTCTGCCTTTTGGAATGATTCTCGGCCATGCAATGGAAAAACGGTAACTTTTAAAACCTAGTTCAGTCATTAACGCGATATCCTCAGGATAACGATGATATTGATCACAGGCGATATTCCCGTTTTCACCCGCGTAAACGGCAGTTGGTTTACGGGAAAAAGTGTCCCAAATACATTCGCCCCGGCCGTCTTCGTATGCCGCGCCTTCAACCTGATAACTGGCGGTAGCGGTTCCCCAGAGAAAATCCGCGGGAAAACTGAGTTTTTCCATATATAGCCTCCTGCTATAATACAGCATAATTATGGAAACTTGACAAGATAACCAATCGTATATACTATGAATGGACAGGAAAGTTCATGCCAAATAAAATAAGATTATTAAAAGACTCAAGACAGGATGTTATCGCTTATTTCAAGCGTTCCTGGATGCTTTATTTGATGTTAGCGCTTCCAATTGCTTTTTTCGTAATTTTCCGCTACATCCCGATGGCAAATATCGTAATTGCCTTCAAGAATTACAACTTGATCGGCGGTCCGTGGATCACAAATGAGGCGCTTGTAGCAAAAGGTATCCTTCTTGACTACTGCAACGGCTCACCTCATGAGCCGAACTGCGGTCATTGGGTAGGTCTTGACTGGTTTATGAAAGCGTTCGGAGACGGCGCTTTCTGGCGCGCGGTACGAAATACACTGGTGCTCAATATGCTGGACTTAGTCGTAGGTTTTCCGGCTCCTATCATCCTTGCTCTTATTTTAAATGAATTAATTTTTCAAAAATTCAAGAAAGTTACTCAAACAATAATATATTTACCGCACTTTTTATCCTGGATCATCGTATCAAGCATGGCGACAAGGCTTTTAGCGCCGACAAACGGCGTTATAAACGTCTTCCTTGTGGAAACATTCAGCAGAATGTGCGAAGTTCACCAAAGTATGGGGTTGGCTAACGTCACCAATTGCCCGGATTGTCATGTTGTCCAGCCTATTAACTTTTTAATGAATAACGCTAACTGGATCGGTACTTATATCACCTTCGGTGTATGGAAAGAAATGGGCTGGGGAACCATCATCTACCTTGCGGCAATAACAGGTATCAATCCTGAACTGTACGAAGCCGCGGAAGTAGACGGAGCCGGCCGCTGGCGCAAACTGTGGCACATCACATTGCCTGGAATCAGGCCGACTATCGTAGTTTTATTAATAATGAATATCGGACGTATTTTGGGAATCGAATTTGACCGCCCATTTACTATGATGAACCGCGTTGTCATGGAAGTCGCGGACGTAATATCAACGTTGGTTTACCGCGTAGGTATTCTAAATTGGCAGTATTCATATACTGCCGCTGTCGGCTTGTTCCAGTCAATTATTTGCGTTGTGTTCCTAATCGGCGCGAATACGCTTGCAAAGCGGTTCGGCGAACGCGGAATATGGTAGGTGGATGATATGCCAAAAAGAAGAAAAGAAGCCAGCGTCGGCGATTTAATAGTTTTTACAATTTGTGTATTGGTAATATTGGTATGTATAATGCCGATGGTAAACCTTCTGGCTCAGTCACTGAGCAGTTCAGACGCGGTAATCAACGGAAGGGTTTCGTTCCTGCCTGTTATTAACAAAGGCATGGAAACGATCGGCAGAGACTCGGATAGTTACAGCGGAGACAGCGCGGGTTACGGCAGCGAAAGCGGTGATTATGACTACTACGCTGATACCGGCGGCGATTATGACTATTATGCCGACACCGGCAGCGATTACGACTATTACGCCGATACCGGCGATGAATACGATTATTATGCCGATACGAGCGGCGATTACGACTATTACGCTGATACTGGCGATGACTATGCATACAGCGGAGATCATGGCAGCAATTACGGCAGCGATTATGCCTCATGGTACAGTAACGAAGATTCCGGAAGACTTACTTATAAATTCGGAATAACTATGGAATCATACAGGTATGTATTTATGGATCCGGCGTTCACGCGTTCAATGTGGTGGACGGCAATCCTCACCGTTATTTGCACTTTAGTCTCTCTTACAATGACAGTGTTATGCGCATATCCGCTTGTTTTTGACTGGCTTAAAGGCAAAACATTAATTAACACATTGATCATTTTTACAATGTATTTCAGCGCGGGAACAATTCCGAATTATATATTGATGAAATCTCTTGGGCTTCTCAATAACCCGTTAGTCCTCATTATTCCAAACTGTCTGTCGGTATTTTATATGATTATCCTTCGTTCGTTCTTCTACGGAATTCCTGAAAGTCTGAGAGAATCCGCGGAAATAGACGGAGCAAACCCATTTACAATTTTGATTAAAATATACCTTCCGTTATCGCTTCCTGTTCTTGCGACTCTCGCCCTGTTCTACGCTGTCGGCAGGTGGAATGGTTTTTCCGACGCTCTTATATACATAAGCAACGCATTTCAGCAATGGTTCCCCGTTCAGCTAAAACTCTGGACTCTTATCCAAAACCAGACATCTATCGACGTAACTACAGTGGAAATGGTAGCGGGCAGTGTGCCGCGCGCCTCCGACGCAATGAAAGCCGCGGCGATTATGTTTGCCACAGTACCCATCCTGGTAATTTATCCATGGCTCCAACGTTACTTTATTACCGGTGTAACCATCGGAGCTGTAAAAGGTTAATCTTTTATCGGATTATCGCCTGTAATTCGCGGGTTCCGCCCGTAAATTACAGGCATTAATCATAAATTTCATTTTTATGGAGGAGAAACTATGAAAAGAATCGTATTAGCTTTAGTCGTTCTCATGATGGCATCGACATTGCTATTTGCGCAAGCGAGAGGCAGACAGCCTGCGGCTCCCGCAGCGCCGGCGCTACCCGCTACCGGAAAACTTACGGTAGAAGTTTTTGATCGCGGCTCGGACGGCGGAAGAACTCGCGCTCACGATAATGAATGGACAAAATGGATTAAGGAGAAAGTAAAAAAAGACCTTAATATTGACATTACATTCGTTCCTGTCGGCCGCTGGTCGGAAGAAACAGATATTACAAACCTTATGGCGTCAGGAAGCGCGCCGGATCTTTGTTATACCTATAACCTTGGCATGATTAACTCATTCAGGGATCAGGGCGGTATTATGGATTTAGCGCCCTATGTCGGCACATACCTGCCGGATCTTAAAAAATTACTCGGCGCGGATCCGTCATTCCCTGGAAAAGATTTAGTCGTCCGTGACGTCGATCCAAGAACCGGAAGAATTTATTCTATACCGAGTTACCGTGTAGCAATTGCGCAAAGAAATATTTTTATCCGCAAAGACTGGCTGGATAAACTTAAACTGCCGGTTCCGCAGAATTTTAATCAGCTGTACGGAGCGCTCAGAGCATTCCGCGATCAGGATCCGGGCGGCGTAGGCAAAAACAGAGTTGTGCCTTTCGGCGTAAACAATGACGTACGCTGGGGACTCTCAGACCTCATCCATAATTTTATGGATCCGAAAATGAGCGACAGAGATCGCTGGGTAAATAATATCGCGGATCGTAATATATACATGGCCGGTTACAAGAGAGGCGTTCAGGAAATGAACAAATGGTACAACGAAGGGCTTATCTTCAAAGATTTTCCGCTTATGACTACAGCCGACGCTTTTTATAACCAGATTAAGAGCGGCGTTGTCGGCGCCATCTGCCAGAACTGGGACTTCCCTTACAGAACAGACATGAATATTCTCGAAGACCTTCGCAAGAATGTTCCCGGCGCGGACTTTGTTCCCATCAATGTAACGCTTAATAAAGACGTAATGGATAAACCCGGACTTCGTATCTTTATTCCTTCCTTCTCACCGAATAAAGACGCTGCGTTAAAATATCTCAACTGGCTTGCGAAACCGGAAAATTATAAATTCCTCCAGATTGGAAACGAAGGCGTAAACCACAGAATGGTAAATGGCATTCCTCAGACTCTTTCAACTCCTCCGCAGCACCCCTGGTTCATGAATTCTCCGAATAACATCGACCTTACAATACCGATGAACGGCGTTGAATTAGGAAGTGATGAATTGAACGGAAGAGTTCTTGGATTAAGCTACGGCAATGTACCGCCGGAAGTAATCGCGAATGCCTATGTAGTATCAATTCGCAACGCCCGCGGACCGGCAGTATGGCAGGCTACAACAAGGGTAAATCAATATCACGGCGATCTTCGTGAAAGAGCCGACGATTTACTGGCTCTTTCAATAACCGCGAAAACCGCAGATTTCAACCGCATTTGGGACAATGGTATGAAAGACTGGCTAAGATCAGGCGGACAGGAAGTATTGAACGAAAGATCAACGCTGTACCCGAAAAAATAGTTTCTGTAAGAAGACAAAAAAAAGCCTGACTCGCGTCAGGCTTTTTTTATTAGCTCGCAATCATTATTCTGATTTGAAGTTTCCGTTGTGGAAAACAAGTTTTGTAAGCTGAGCAAATGCTACAGGTGAACCTGCGTTGTTCTGAAGAAGAACTGCGCGCGGAACCTGTGAGAAAGTACATCTGACTCCTCTGTCTTTGTGGATCATTCCGGAGAAACCGCCTACGTTAAATTCTTTAACAGGTGTATTCGCGCCGGGTCCCATTGAAGGTCCTCTGATGTCGCCGGACGGATCATAAATCATAGTTACCATTACCATTGAGTCAGACGGCGCAATTTCGGTTCCGTCCGCGCTGAAATATTTGGCATCGATGGTTACTCTGGTATAACCGGACATATCAGACGGCATTGAAGTCGCAGGCAGATCGATTAACAGGTCGTCCCAGCCTTTTGTGAATGCGCTTGCATTTTTGGTTAAGGCTAATGTTGAAAGATCAACGATAAAGGGCGCCGCTCCGCCGCCGGCTGCTGCTGCTCCGCCGCCGCCACCGCCGCTGCCGCATCCAGCAAGGGCAATGATTGCGATAATCGCTAAAATCATTCCTAATTTCTTCATAAAGATTCTCCTCCAATCATGAATTTAAATACCGGAAAAATACATTCCGTTGCACAAGTATACATCGGCTATTCATAATGTGTCAAGAAGAAAATACCATCCATACTATTAAAACACCTGTTCTAAAACGTAAAAAACGCTTTTATCAGTGCCGAAAATCACCCTTTTTCCGGAAATTACAGGAGCCGATAAAATTGACCCCTCGGTTTCCATCTGCCAGAGGATTTTACCGTCTCTCGCGGAAATACATACAAGCTGAGGAGGCGCGTATTCATCTCCAAGCAGTCCAAAATAAACCCTGCCGGAAGCCAATGTCGGAGCGGAACTTACAGGAGTGTCAAAAACCTGTTCCCAGCGAAGACGGCCTGTTTGCGCGTTGAACGCGCGGGCAGTGCAATCACCGCCTGTAAAAATGACCAAATCTTTCCATACAGTGGGAGACATAAAATCAAGAATATCCACGTTTCTGATAAAATATTCCCAAATGTTATAATCATTCCCGCGTTTGAAAACTCCATCCCTGTATTCGCGCCAGACCACCTCTCCTGTGCGTCGATCATAAGCATGGTAACCTAAGTACATCCCGTTAAAAACATCGGCTGTGCCGAAGTATATAAGGTCTCCTTTAACCGCGGAAAAAGAATACCAGATAGCGTCAATTTCTTTGTAATTGTAAAACCACAGGAATTCTCTTTTCTTTATATCGTAAGGTCCGACCATCTCAACTCTCGGGCCGAAGGCATTATAAATCACATCATCCGCCACAAGGAAAGTTACGTTATACCATCCCGGATTGTTAATGCTGAACTGTTCCTCTCCGTCCGGCGACAGAAAATAAATCGCGTCCGCGTCTCCGACAAAAATTATATAATCGCCGTAACGCTGTACTTGCGAATTTATCTGGCTGTCCGTTTGAAAATACCAAATCTCCTGTCCTGTTTCCCGCGACAGAGCGTAAAGTTTCCCGTCCTTGCTGCCAAAATAAACCTGATTTTTATCCGCATATGGAATTGAGTTGATCTCCGCTCCGCTCTTGAAAACCCATCTCATGTAACCGCTTTCAACATCCAGCGCGTAAAAATTGCCGTCGTCGGAGCCGAAATAAATAGTGTCCCCGATTACTACAGGCGGATTAAGCGAGCGGATTTTTTCGTTACCTGACTGTAAATTGATTTTCCACCTTATGCCGAGGGGAGGAAGGATTCTGGATGAACTGACGCCTCTTCCGTCTTCGCCGCGGAACTGAACCCAGTCGGTGTTACGTGAACAGGCAGTTGTTATTAAAGAGATTATTACAACAGTCAGAAATGCACGCCTGAAGATTTTCATAAATATGCCAGTCCTCTTAAGCTGAACAGGCGTTTGATTGTGTGGTGCATGCCTTGTTTGCGTGTTGTGTTCAATATGCTTTCATAGCTTTGTTTTAATTGCGCGTAACTGGTGTTGAATTCGTCTTGCGTTGGGAATTCGCGCCAGCGTAGCTCGGAATATATTTCCGCGAAATCTTTGAAATAGTTCTGGGTGTTATTTATTCCGAATAATTCCGAATACTCATGCGCGGTCTTGGATGCCGGCTTAATCGGGTTGCCGTCGGCGGCTAGTTTTGCCAGAAGCAGAAGATATAAACTGCGCGCTGCGGCGCGGCTTGGGTGTTTTACGTTCAGGTATAAAATTAATTCGCGTGTGTAGCGCAGAGCGTAGGCGGCGATTATTGCTGTAATTAAAAGCGTTAAAAGCGCTTTACCTGCGGCTCGCCAGGGGAATTTACGCACCTGCGAGAAGGTGCGGTTTTCATCGAGGATGGGAATAACTACATCCCAATTGTTGAAGTCGCCCATGCCTTCGGGAGCTATTGAAAAAGCAGTGGCTTCGAAATCAAGCCAGCCGTAATCGGGCAGGTAGAATTGTGTCCATGAATGGGAATGAAGGTTTGTTACCATGAACAGATTATCAAACGGGAACTGCTGCAGGAAAGGGATTTTGCTTCGCAAAGCGGCAATGCCGCGAAGATGAGCGGGAGTTTGTAAACCTTCCGAAGCAAGGTATCCTGTTACAACGCGCGAAGGTATTCCGGCGAGCCTGCCTAAAAGAGCGAATGAATTGGAAAACTCGACACAGTCTCCTTCTTTGTATTCTAAAAGAAAATCTTTTAACGCGTCGATTGAATGATCGTCATATTTGTTTAAATTGTATTGATACTGCGAAAAATTTGTAAGTATTGCTAATATATTTTCCATGTAAACGCGCGAACTCACATCAGGCAAATCATTGCCGTTGATAAATATTTCCTGCAGATAGCTGTCTTCGCCGATTATTTCATCGCGGTTATTTTTCCATCTTTCTATCGCGTTCTTCAAAAGCGTTTCAAATATCTTTTTATCATCTTCTTCTAAATTAATTTCCAAATAATGCGAAAGAGATTTTTTTTCGCTGTCATTCAGCAGGCGCATCGGCGTACGAACAAGCATGAGCGGATCCCCTGAATGAGTATTTGACACAACCTGATGAATATAACGAAGAGGTCCCGTCTCTTCGCTCAATATCGTAGGATCGATTACAACAGGCCGGTACGGCAGATATTTTTGGCGCAAAGTTGAAAGAGATAAAATCTCGTTTCGTTCCCTTTCAATATCATTTTCATTTTCATTATTAAACCATGTAACAAAGAATCTTTGGTTTGCCAAATCATTTAAAGATTCTTCGCGGCTTACTTGAAAACCTTTAACCGGATCAAGCTGACCGTTGAAAATATTACCCATGTAAACGGGCTCGTTCTGTGAGATGACAATTTTTATCATATACTGGCGGGCTTCTCCCGAGTTTCCTCTTCCGCCGGGCCAATTGTGTTCGGAAATACCGCGTAATTCGCCGCGTCCCCCTTCGCCGTCGCGCGGAAGAGTTCTGCGTCCTCCGCTTCTTTTTGGAATGCCTTTGTCGGAATCTGAAGGTTTTATTTTTTCGGGGATTCGTTCGCTGATAAGATTTTCGATTACGGAGTTTCTGATAAAATCAGGAGGTAAAAATGCGAGAATCAAAATCATCGCTATAAGCGCGAAAAGCGAAAGAAGCAGACTTTCTTTCCACACACCGGCGCGGCTTTTTGTATAAATGCACAGATAAATAACTAGATTGTAAACAATAAAAACAACAGCTGTCCAAACCAGTATAAATTGAGTAAGAGCGATACTTTTACCAGCGATTTCCTCGCCGGATCTTGAAAGTGAAAGAAGGCGCAGACATACCCATGTTAAAATAAACGGTTCAAGAGGAGCGATTTTTAGCCACCATACATACAATTTTGAATGAAAAAAGGTAATAAATGCTCCGATTGGAATGAGGAAGAAGCAGACAATTATTCCAATACGATCGAAAGAAACAGAAATACCGGGATGTATGAATATCAATATCATTACGCTGAAATAGAGAACAAGGCGGACAGTAAATAAAAGAACAGATTGTCTTTTCATAATTTTATCTCCGCGTAAAACATTTCCGCCTTGTTTGCGCCGACAGATAACGGATTCAATTTTCCGTACGGCCGCTGACCATGCAGATGATCGTACTGGCCGCGTCCAAGCCAGCCTGAGGAAGGAATACATCCTCTTGAAGTAAAATCTCTTATGCGAAGAGTTTCGATTTCCGCGTTAAATTTTTTATCTGAAGGCTGAATCAGGAAGATCGTTACAGGACGCTGATTATTGGAAAGAAGAAATCTGTTTAAACCAAAATCGCAGGCTGTAGAAAAAATATATATATTGTCTTTACCTGTCTGCTTATCCGCTTCATTCTGCGGAGGCATAAATGATAAAACCGCTAGCTCTTCCAAAAAAGCGTCCAAATCCTTATCGTCTTCAATTTCCCAGTCGCCGCTTGGAGAATGAATATCAAAAACAAACGAAGAGTTCTGCTCCATAAGGCTTCGTAAAAAATATGTAAGACGCGCTTTTGCTCTATCAAGAAGCCACAGCGCTTCCAATGATGGTTCGCCTTCTTTAGTTTTAACGTCAGATTTGCTGATATTTATAATGGTGCCAATGGATGTGTAATTTCTAAAATGCACTTCCAGGCGGTTTATCTTCTCCTGATTATCAGTCGAAATGCGCGTAATGAGCTCGTCCAATTTATCTGAACTTTTCCAGTTAATGTCGCGTAAACGATCTCCGGGAGCGTATTCCCTCATGTAATACCGTTCAACATCGGCGGAAGGTTTATTACGCCTGTCCTCCGCTCCTGTCTGCGCGTTAATGTGAGTCTTTTTTCCGAAGCACGGAGAACATCTTACATTCACCGCTCTGTGCTGAGCCTGCCCGCAGCGGAATGAAAAAAAGCCGAAAATATCGCGAAGGCGGCAATATCCTTGTGCGCGCAAAATTCCTGACATGGGGAAATTAAGCGGCATTTGCGCCTGAGTTTTTCCGCGCGGAACGGAAGTTTCGGCTGACACATAACAGCTTTGTTTTGAACCGCATGGAAAAAATCTGCCTTTGATGATGTAGTGAAGGCGAAAAAAAAGAGGCACAGAAACATCAAGGCCTGTTATCAAAGTTTCATCTTCCGCGTTTGCGAGGTTTCCAATCTGCGCTGTCATTGGAAAAGGAGGTTTCCAAGCTGGTTCCATTGTTATTGATTTCCGCGATTTCCAAAAACCTATTATGCCGGTAAGAAGCAAAAAAAGCAGCGCAGCGCAGGATAAAACAATTTCGTAATAGTTACGGTTAAAAAGAGAACGGATTAAAACGATCAAAGTAATGATAAAAAACGCCGCGCCTACAGGCGTAAAGAAAAAATTATCACTGACCAGCCGCCTGAAAGCAGTGGGATTCGGCATACGGTTCTCTGCGAAAGCCGGCGCCATCAGCGCTCCCGTTTTGCCGGTTCAACAGGCACGGATTTTAAAATACTTTTAAGCGGCGCCTCGGGCGGTATGGAAGGATCGCGTGTAATAATTCTGTGAGCCATTGCGTGTATAAAAATCTCTTTAATAATATCGACGCTGACATAGTCCATGCCTCTGCACAAAGCCAGAGAACGCGCGAGCCGCGAAATGCGCACGCCGGCGCGGGGACTCGCGGGAGTTTCAATATCGGGATGAGTCCTTGTAGCGCGGACGCAGTTTACAATGTATGAAACAACATCGGGATGCATCTGCACGCCGTCTACCATTTTTTTCCAGCGGATCAAATCGGCGCTGTCTATAACGCTTTTAAAACTGTCCCACGCGTCGATCTTTCCGTGCTTGTTAATAATCGCTGTTTCGTCTTCTTCGGAAGGGTAACCAAGCGAAAGACGGATCATAAAACGGTCAAGCTGAGGACTTGGAAGCGGAAAAAGATGAACGCCTTTCAGGTTCATCGTAGCAATAATAAAAAACGGATCTGCCAAGCGGTACAATTTACCTTCGATAGTAACGCTCTGCTCTTCCATCACCTGGAAAAAACTCCCCTGGGTTTTTGGAGTCAGCAGATTAATTTCGTCACATAACACAAAGTGCGCGAACACGGGTCCTTTGTTAAAAAGCATTTTCCCCGTCTGGCTTATAAAACGGTTAAAGCCAAGAATGTCCTGCGGAAGCAAGTCTACCGTGCATTGGATACGGCTGAACCCTTCCATAGCGACCTTCTCAGTGCCGCCGCCCGCTTTTGAAGCGCTCGCCGCCGCTTGATCCTCAGCCCGCCAGCGGATGGACTGAGCCAAAGCCCTCGCGAGGGAGGTCTTCCCCACCCCGTGAGAATCGGCAAGAATAACATGCCCGCCCGCTATCTGAGCGGCAATAATATATTCCAGTTTTTTAGCGTCCACAGAAATCAAGTTTCTAATGTTGTTTATTAATAATTCTATCGATTCTTTTATGCTTGCTGCCATAATTAAGCATATCATATTTAATGGTGTCAGTCACCTACGCTAGGTATAGCGTGTTATAAATTTTTACCTACGCTATGAGTAGCGTACGATGCCGGCATCGTACGATGCTAGGCATCGTAGGTGACTGACACCGCCATATATGCTATACTGGGCTATGAAGCTTATAACCATTTTACTGACCATGACCGGCGGTTTATGCATGTTCCTCTTCGGCATGAAGGTGATGAGCGACGGCTTGCAGAAAAGCGCCGGCGAAAGAATGCGTAAAGCGCTTAATTTTATGACAAGCAACCGTTTTGTCGGGGTGCTTACCGGTTTTCTGGTTACAGCCGTCGTTCAGTCCTCTTCGGCAGTCTCCGTGATGGTTGTCTCATTTGTAAATGTCGGACTTCTTTCTCTTACACAATCCATCGGTGTGCTTTTCGGAGCAAATATCGGGACTACGCTTACCGCGTGGATTGTATCGCTTATCGGATTTAAAATCAGTATTGATGCTCTCGCGGTTCCGGCAATAGGCATCGGTTTTATATTAAAATCAATCAACTGGAAACATCAAAGTATTGGCGAATTTTTATTCGGATTTGGTTTTCTATTCTTAGGACTTTTTTATCTTTCAGAAGGAATCGGCACAATCGAATTTAACGCTAAAGCGATAGAAGCGTTTAAGAACATGGGTTTTATCGCGGTGCTAATCGCCTTCGGCACAAGTTTTGTAATGACCCTCATTATCAATTCATCCACTGCCGCGGTTGCAATGATCATTGTAATGGCAGGCGGTAACATAATAACTTATGAAATGGCAGCCGGTATGATCCTAGGCGCGAACGTCGGCACCACAACAGACGGCATATTGGCTTCTATCGGCGGAACAGCCGACGCGAAACGCTCCGCATGGAGTCATGTGCTTTTCAATGTGATATTGGCTTGCTGGGCAATTCCATTGTTAATGCCTGTGCTAAAACTTGTCGATGTAGTAGTTCCCGGAGATCCGCTTGCGATGGTATATGACGCGAGCGGAAAATCGATTGTAAATGTCGCGATTGGTTTTCATCTCGCGATGCTCCATACAACATTTAAGGTGTTAAATACAATTTTATTTTTACCTTTTGTAAAACAATACGCAAGATTTTTAACATTTATTGTCCGCGAAAAAGTGAGCAAGAAAGACGGAAAATACAGATTTACATATCTTTCCGCCGGTACGATGGAAGCGCCTCAGCTTAATATCGTGCGCGTTGAAAAAGAAATCAGCGATATGGCAAAAATTGTTTCGGTTATGTATTCCAGTTTCTGTTCGGTATTGCGAAACCTGAGCGAAGACGAAACCAAAAACAAAGAAAGCACAGAAGCTCTCTCTGCGGAATTACAGCAAAAAGAAAGTTATATCGATGAAATGCGCGAGGTGCTCAGCAACATTTTAATTGAATGTTCACGCGAAAGACTAAATTATAAAACCGAAACGCGCGTTTCGTATTTGCTGCAAGTCATTATCGCGCTTGAATCAATGAGCGATGAATGTTACAGCATCAGCAGACTCCTTGAAAAAAGCGTAATCAAAGGCAGCGGTTTTAAAACAAAAGAAATGGGCGAACTCATTCCCTATGTAGGACAAGTCGAAGAATTCCTGGAACTGCTTGAGCAGCAGCTTAGCCGCAACCCCTCCATCGAGCTTAAAAAACGCGCCGCAGAGCTTGAAGAAAACATTGACAACAGCCAAAAGAAACTGCAAAAACTCGGGCGCAAACGCATTCAAGCCGGGAAAAATGTTAAGGCAGAACTTTTGTTCATCGAACTTGTCAGGCGGATTGAAAGGCTTGGCGACTACTGTTTTGAGATTTCAGGGCCGGATAGACAAGTATAGCGGTTTTTTTGTATAATAAAAATATATTCAGAAAAACGAGGTTATACATTTTTTAAAGTTAAAAAAATAATAAAATAATGAACAGAATCAAAAACACCTATGGCTTATTGTCAATATTATCTTTTATCTTCGGCATTGTTATTTACATAACATTCAGAGACTTGAAAGATATCCTTCTTTTTTCTTGGATACCAAAACCCGGTTTTTTAGAAACTATACTGGTTCCGCTGAAACCATCGATCTTTGCGAATATTTTAAGATTCAATATACCTGATATGCTGTGGTTTTTATCAGCAATCTTGTTCTTAAGATTCTTCTGGTTTTTTAAAATTAAGGAACAAATAATATATATTTCAATTTTTTATGCCATTGGATTTATTTTTGAAATAACCCAAAATTTTGACAAAGTGCCCGGCACATTTGATTGGCTGGATTTATTTTTTTTAGGTATAGGCGCTTTCGTTGAAAGCTTACTATATAATAATTTTATTTTAAGGAGATTTTTATGAAGAAAAAATGCATACTGCACATTATTGCAGTAACAACCCTTGCTGCTTTTATCATTTTAGGTTTGGCAAGCACTACTACTAAAGCGACGGATGCTGATTATACGGTGCCTATTATCGGTATAGTAAATAACGCAAATATTGCTGTAAAGGATTATACCCCTGTAGAAATCGTTTTTGTATCTTCAAAAGAAATCGTTGACAGCAATGGAAATCATACAGGTTCAAAAATAACCTATGAAATGTTTATGCGTGAAGCTGTAAAGTTACAGGCTCATGATGTAGTAAATATTAAAGTTGATGTTAATCGAAAAACAGAAACAAAAAAGATAAACGGTAAAGACGTAGTTGTAAACACATACACATACAAAGGAATGGGTTTAGCAATAAGATACACTAACGCAATTACAGTTGATATTAATAACAATACTACTGATTTTTCCGAACCGCCATCGGAACCGGCGGCTGGTAAATTAAAAGGCGTAATAAAGAAATAATTAATTACCAAATACTTTAACCAATTACCTGCCGGGATCAGCAGACGCTGCGGCGTATTTCACTTTCTTGGCGGGTAGTTTTTTAGGTTTTTGCAAATACTGGAAAATATTACAACAGTATTTTATTAAACTCCAAAACTGCGCAGTAACTCGCGCGGTTTGCTGCCCTGAGCGGGGCCTACAACGCCGTTGTGTTCCATCTCGTCTATGATTCTTGCGGCGCGGTTAAAGCCTATTTTCAGTCTGCGTTGAATATAGCTTGCGCTTGCCTTTCCCTGCTGCATAATAATTTCAAGCGCCTTTTCGTACAATGGATCGCCGCCGTCGGAAAATAGCGACGCGCCTGTGTCATCCTCTTCTTCCTCAAAGAAAATCTCATCATCAATGTATTCAGGCTCTCCGAATGTTTTTACGTGCTCAACTACCGCTTCAACCTCTTCTTCGGAGATAAACGCGCCCTGCATTCTTATTGGGAACGGATCGACAACGCCTGAATAAAGCATATCGCCTTTTCCTAAAAGTTTTTCCGCGCCTACCATGTCGATGATTATCCGGCTATCGGTTTTACTAGCTACCATGAACGCAATACGGCTTGGAATATTTGCCTTTATAAGTCCTGTAATAACATCAATCGAAGGGCGTTGGGTCGCCAATACAAGGTGGATACCGACAGCGCGGCTCATCGCGGCAAGCCTCGCCACGGTGGATTCAAGTTCCTTGCCTGTGGTGGTCATTAGATCCGCAAACTCGTCAATAACGACAACGATGTAAGGAAGATATTCCTGCGCGAGATTTTTCTCTTTAATGCGTTTATTAAAACTGCGGATATCGCGCACTCCCATGTTGTCAAGACAAGCGTAACGTCTTTCCATTTCGTAAATACAATACTGAAGAGCTTGAAACGCTTTTTTTGACTCTGTTATAACCGGAGTTAACAAATGCGGAATGTTATTATAGAGTTTTAATTCAACAATTTTTGGATCTATTAGCATGAGTCTGCATTCCGCCGGATGGAGCTGATACAGTATCGAAAGAATAATTGAGTTAACGCAAACTGATTTTCCCGAACCGGTCGCTCCGGCGATTAGTAAGTGAGGCATCTGAACAAGGTCTACAGTCTGCGCTTCTCCCGAAATGTCTTTACCCATAACAACAGGTATTTCCATTTTATCATCGGAACGATTTAACTCTCCTTCGATTATTTCCCTGAAAGAAACAATATTACGTTTTGCGTTCGGCACTTCGATGCCTACCGCGTGTTTCCCCGGAATCGGAGCGACAATGCGCACGGAAGACGCGGCAAGCCGCAAAGCGATGTTGTCCTGTAAGCCGACAATCTTAGAAAGTTTCACTCCGGGCGCAGGAAGAATCTCGAACATTGTGATTACGGGCCCCTTTCTGATGCCGGTTACTTCAGCTTGAATTTTAAACTCTTCCAGCGTTTCTTTTAACGCCATTGCGGCATCCCGCGTTGCCTGATCGATAACCCAATATTCGCCGTCCGGATATTCGTTTAAAATATCAACAGGAACTTTGTATTTTTTATATCTTGCGCTTCCAAGCTGAGAATTTTTTTTACGGACTTTTTCAGCATGAGCCACTGCGGCAATTTCCGCTTCTACCAAAGCGCGCGTTACAGCGTCAACATCTTCTGTTTCTTCTTCCTCAACTTCTTCAACTTCTTCGGCATCGTCATTTTCAGCCATATCGGCATCAACATCATCTTCGCTTTCTTCTTCGTTCAATTCTTCTTCGGACTCAACCTCACCAATTTCTTCGATTTCTTCTTCATCATCACCTAACATTTCCGCAGGCAAAGCGGCATCATCCTGTGTTTGCGAATCCTGTTGAACTTCATCATAACCTATAATCATTCCGTCAGGATGTCTTACTTTCCGCGGTTGTGTTAAATCCTCGGCATAAACACCGGCTGCGTTTTCAACTGCATTATTGGTTTGCTCATCGGTATAATCGGCGGGAGGAGGAAGCAGATTATCTCGGCGGATTATTTTCGCTTCTTTAAAGAAGAGTACATTTCTCAGTACCTGAAGGAGAATCACTTCAATAACAGTAATGGTAATTATAAAAAAACTAAACCAGGTTTTTCCTAAAAACCGCAAAAAGGCGATCTGCTCAGAACGAATATCAAAATCACGAATAAATGCAAAACCGATTGAAAGCGTTAAAAACGGAAAAATGAAACACCCAAGAATAAAAATCCTGTCGGGCCGCCATTTAGGGTCTGCCAAAATCACGCTTGCATAGAAAAAATACAGAGGAATTAAAAGCGAAAGTATCCCAAAAGAACGCGCAAAAAACCCGCCCGGAATTGACGGAAAGAAATCCAGCCCAAACATGGCGGATACAACGGATAAAGTAAGCCAAATACCGCAAAAACCCAAAAAAACAGCTAAAAATACGGCTATTGCGCGGAACTTAAAATATCTGTCTGTATTAAATTTATTTTTAAAATCGCTGAAAAACTGCAAGTATATACCTCGGGAGATAAACGGCGTTCTAATTCCGTTTATCGTATTAATATCTGCCGCTTTAACGGCAGATACTAGTATTATCGGTATACAGTTTTAGAAATGTATGCTTAAAGATTGACAGTTATTTTAAGCAATTGTAAATTATTAAGCATAATAAACATGGAAGAAGCAATTTTTAGCAATATAAAAACTCCGGAAAAACCGCCTAATTGCCTGAGATGCAGTCATTTCAGGATAACCTGGGATAAAATCTACCCGCGGGCTTGTGATTTATTCGGGATTAAATGCGCAAATTTGCCGGCGGCAGAAGTTTTTCGCGCTACCGGCGCCAACTGTCCGTCTTTTAGTTTGAAAAAAGGGATAAAATAGTTTTAAGAGAGATTGATCAATCTCCCATACAGGTACCGACAGCTCTGGCTGTTTCGATCATGTAGTGATCAAAGGGCACGTTTTTCACCTTGCCTTCCGGAACGCTCAGGTCGACAGAATCAATATCATTGCCGGCGAGGGCGACCATTCTGCCGTAGTTGCCTTTCGCAAGAAGTTCAACGGCGGCGGTGCCGAGACTGGTTGCAAGCACGCGGTCTGAAGCGCTTGGGATGCCGCCGCGCTGCATGTAGCCTAAAACCGTTGCGCGTGTTTCCATTTCGGTTTCTTCATTTATTTCGCGGGCAAGGCGGTAGGCGACAGACGGACCGTTTTCGTTACGGTATTTTTTTCTGTCCTTTTTATCCATCTCCGCTTCTTTAACAGACATCGCGCCTTCAGCAACGACAACAACTGAAAATGTTTTTCCGGAGTCGGCGCGTTTTTGCAAATGGCGTCCAATTACGCGAATGTCATATGGTATTTCGGGAATTAAAACAACATCACCGCCGCCCGCCACTCCGGCGTAGAGCGTAAGCCAGCCGGCTTTATGTCCCATCAGCTCTATTACAATTACGCGGCTGTGGCTCTCCGCTGTGGAATGAAGCCGGTCGATTGCGTCAGTCCCGATTGCCAGAGCAGAATGAAAACCAAATGTTCTGTCTGTGCCTACTATGTCATTATCAATTGTTTTCGGAAGCCCGACTACATTGAGTCCTTCGCGCGCAAGCTTGCATCCCGTTGTGTTGGTGCCGTTTCCCCCTATAACAACAAGACAGTCTAATTTTAATTTTGAGTATGTTTCCATAATCGCGGAAACCTTGTCGCTTGCAACTTCGTCTTTATCGATATGCGCGAATGGTTTTTCCCTGCTGGAACCGAGGATAGTTCCGCCGAGCGTAAGAATACCGGAGAAATCTTCGGGTTGAAGGATTTTTGTATCTTCGTAGATAAGACCGCGAAAGCCGTTGGCGATACCGATAATTTCCATACCGTATCGATCGTGCGCTGCCCGGCACACTCCGCGTATAGCGGCATTAAGCCCGGGACAATCTCCGCCTGCGGTTAAGATACCGAAGCGCTTCGTTACACTGCGAGTAACTGCCATATATACTTATAACAGGAAAAGGGCGTTTTTTCAAGAGGTATAATCATCATACCGACCCTGCCTTCTTCGCCTCATTCCAGTATCTGTCCATTAATTCAAGATTTTCTTTCTTCATTTCCTGACCTGTTTCTTTCATTTTCTCTTCAATATATTTAAAACGATCCATGAATTTGCTGTTTGTCCTGCGTAGAGCAATCGAAGGCTCAATTTTCAGGAAACGGCACAGATTAATTACAGAAAAAAGCAAGTCGCCGAGTTCTTCTTCAAGGCAGCTGCTGTCATTACCAATGACTTGCTGCACCTCTTCAAGTTCTTCTTTAATTTTATCAATTACGCCTTCTTTATCGGGCCAATCAAAACCAGCTTTTGCGGCTTTTTTCTGCAAGGCATACGCGCGTTCAGCCGGCGGAAGGCCGCCGCTTATTTCATCTAATAGCGAATCTTTTGGTTTTCTGCCTTCTTTTTCAATTTTTATTGCCGCCCAATTATCAAGAACCTCGGCGCTGTCTTTTACTTTTACATCGCCGAACACATGAGGATGGCGGCGGATTAACTTTTCATTTATTTTGCATAATGTGTCCGCGACTGAAAATTTGCCTTCCTGTTCATGCATATAACTTATCATTGTAGCAAGCAAGAATAAATCTCCAAGTTCTTCGGCAATATGCGCGCTGTCATTTTCATCGATTGCTTCCAGGCATTCGTATGTTTCTTCGATCAGCGCGCCTCTCAGCGTTGAAGGCGTTTGTTCCCTGTCCCACGGGCATCCTTGCGGAGCGCGCAATTTTACGACAGTGTCGTATAACGCATTGAATGCTTCATCAGGTTTCATTTTGATTCTGTCTCCGGATTTTCTGAAGTATCATTTTTAGCGGGGATTTGGATTTTTTTCTTCGACCATTCCTTTAGTAAAGTATCAGGCTCGCAGGAAAGTATCTGCGCTAAAAGATTCGCTCCCGCCTCTAGTGTTGGATTGAGAATTTCCTGTTCCGCTTTTGTAAAATCCGCAAGCACCCAGTCGATAATCCCCTCGCCGCTTCCGGCAGGACCGCCTTCGCCGGGAAGCCGAGAATCGGGCCGTCCAAGACCGATGCGCAATCGCCAGAAATCAGCGCTGCCGAAACAGTTTTTCATGGAACGAAGTCCGTTATGCCCGCCGAGGCCTCCTGAAAATTTTAAAGAAAGCGTTCCAAGCGGCAGCTCTAACTCGTCGTGAATGATAATAATTTCATCAATTTTAATTTTAAAAAACGCTGCGGCAGTTTGAACCGAATTTCCTGAAAGGTTCATATATGTTTCCGGCATTATAAAGTGGCAGCTCTCATGCAAAGTGTATAATCCGCTGTACTTTTTCTGCCAGAAAAGAGACGGGTAAAAAGGCAGCGCCGCGGCAAGCATTCGCCCTGCATTATGCCTGTTTTTAGCATATTCCAGCCCCGGATTACCAAGGAAAGCTGCAAGTTTAATCATTGAGAGAATTATATCTGAATACAACCAAAATTTTAAGCAACTGCAGATTAGAGTGTATCTTTTTGTATACACTTTCAAATATCTGTAGAAAAGTCAAATTATTACCGATAATTTGATATCAACTAGACATATTTAAAAAAAAAGAATATACTTGTATTTAAATGCAGCAAGCTCGCTTGCCTGCCTGCCTGTACTGGCAGGGTATATAATATAAAGGAGTTTTCAATGAAGAACTTATTAAAACTTATTGGAATTATCGCAATTATAGCAGTAGTTGGTTTTACAATGGCAGCGTGCGAAGAAGAAGCAGCTGAAGAAGAAATTGGAAAATTGACAATTACAGGTTTTAATTTCACAGATAATGGAAAATTTGTTCAGGCAAATGCAACAACCGCTGACGGCATTTATATTTTTGCGGTAGATAGTTTTGATGCAGACGGCAATGCAATATGCGGCGTAATTAAAAACAGAGTTGTTACTCTCTCAGTTTATGAGCACAAGGATGGAAGTTTCAATCCTTATACAGGAAGCGCCGCAAGCGTAGCTTTTGACGTGTATATTTTTGATACAGAACCTGAGGATCCTTTCAATGATCCTGCTGATGACACTCAGCAAATAACGATTACATTCAGAAAAGGTATTGGCCTTACAGGAATTACCCCGCCTCCGCCTCCGTGCGTTCATATTTGGAATTCTGATAAATCAGGAGTATGTACTGAATGCGGCGTTACACACAGCCCCCACGTTGATAGCGATTCTGATAATGAATGTGATATCTGCGAATTTGACATGACTTAGAAACCTGTCTATCAAATAGACAGCAGAAAGACACCATGTGTTAGCGCATGGTGTTTTTTTATGCTTAAATGATTATCACTTTTTATTAGCCAAAATAATTAATAACGCAATATCACTTTGCCTGACACCAGGTATCCGCGCCGCCTGCCCTACATTCAACGGTTTTACAGCGATCAATTTTTCCTTTGCCTCGGTTGAAAGGCCGTTTATAAACTTGTAATCCAAATTTGGATCAAGTTTGATGGCGTCCATTTTCGCGGCTTTTGCGGCAAAGCGAATTTCTTTTTCGATGTAACCAGCGTATTTTTTATCCAAAAGCGCTCTTTCGATTAATTCCCCGGGAAAGCGGGAAAATTCTTCATCATTCAAAATAACCGTATCCGCTGATACTTTACGCTGCGCGATAAGCTCTTTAATTTCGTCTAACATTTTAGATTTTTCTAAAAAATGTTCCCAGCGGCTGTCGTCTGCCAAACCGGCTTCGCGCCCTTTTGGAGTCAATCTTGTATCTGATGTATCATGGCGCAGCATAAGGCGGTGTTCGGCGCGGCTTGTGAACATGCGGTACGGCTCTTTTGTTCCAAGAGTTGTAAGATCATCTACAAGCACGCCGATGTACGCTTCCGCCCGTCCAAGTATCAGCGGCGGCTTATTCTGCATTTTCATTGCGGAGTTAATGCCCGCAATGAGTCCCTGAGCTGCAGCTTCTTCGTAACCTGAACTACCGTTGGTCTGCCCTGCCGCGAAAAAGCCTGATAAACGCTTAGATTCAAGCGATGGATAAAGATCAAGCGGATCGAGATAATCATATTCAACCGCGTAAGCAGGACGCACAATGAGCGCATCTTCAAGACCTGTAATACTGCGAATAAAATCGCGCTGAACATCTTCAGGAAGAGAACTAGACGCGCCGTTCATGTACATCTCGTTTGTTGAAACCCCCTCCGGTTCAATAAAAATATGATGGCGTTCGCGCTGAGGAAAACGCACAACTTTATCTTCGATACTCGGACAGTAACGCGCTCCTGTGCCCTTTATTTTTCCGCCGAATAAAGGTGAGCGGTGAATATTCGCTTTAATAATTTCATGCGTCTTCGCTGTTGTATATGTAATCCAGCAAGGTAATGAATCTCTCTCAGCGAGGGTACCATCCATAAATGAGAACGGGCGCATCTCTTCGCCGTCTTGTTTTTCCATTTTAGAATAATCAATTGAACTGCCTGCTATTCTCGCAGGAGTTCCGGTTTTTAAACGTCCAAGCGGAAAACCTCTGCGGCGCAAAGACGCGCCAAGCCCCAACGCCGCTTCTTCACCAAGCCGTCCATGCGGCGCGTCAAACTCGCCGATAAATATTTTTCCTTCCATGAACGTACCGGAAGCAAGAACAACAGTACGTGACGTTATACGATGACCGCGTTGAGTTATTACTCCCGCGATTTTTGCGTTAGCGGCAATATCGCCGTCAATAATAAAATCTGTTACCGTATCCATAAAAATCGTAAGATTTTTTTGCTTTTCCAAAACAGAACGCGCCGCCGCCTGATACGCGTATTTATCTGCCTGAGCGCGCGGCGCTTGTACCGCCGGCCCGCGGGAACGGTTAAGCACCCGGTATTGAATCATCGTCGCGTCCGTCAACTTTGCCATTTCACCGCCGAGAGCGTCAACCTCACGCACAAGATTGCCTTTGGAAAGACCGCCAATCGCCGGATTGCAGGAAAGCGCGCCGATTTTATCAGGATTCTGCGTGATAAGAAGCGTTTTAAAACCAAGACGCGACACAGCGAGAGAAGCTTCTATACCAGCATGACCGCCGCCTATGATTATGCAATCGTAGTCCATTTTCACCAGTTAAAAATAATATTATAATTCCCGCGAATCGAAGGATTTAATTCCAGTAATGGTTTGAAAAGCGCTTCGGCGGCTTCGCGCGCCTGTTCCAGTAAATCTTCGTTTTCCTGAACTTGTTTTTCTTTATCAAGTTTGGTGTCGCCGAGCAGGTTAAGCACATCCTGGGGAGTTATTGAACGCGGAAAAAGGCCGCCGCCTGCAAGTTCGTAAGATCGGGCGCGTTCAGGGTATTGTTCATGAGCTAATATTTCAACAGGCGGCATTTTAATTAAAATCTGAGAACCTCTTTCTCTTACTTCAATATTACTACAGTTAAATCCCAGTTTGATTGTTCCGTCAAGAACTATAAGCAAATTGCGCGCGTTCAGCCAATTGCCTGGATTATAAGATCTTTGCGTAATTGACTGGTAATTATAAACAAGACAAACATATTCGGAAGCGGGCAGGATTTCCTTCACTACAGAACTAATATTAGTTTCTATTAATTGTTTAATTACCAAAGGCTTTCTTGCCGCTATCCAGACTATAACGATAAGCATAATAAGAAAAAGGCATATCAATATTATTAATGCGAAAAAGAAAGGAGGCTTTTTTTTCTTTTTGCTTTTTACTTTGTTATTATCCTGTTCATTAGCCATAACAACCTCTATTCCCGAATCAAAGATTTTTAAAGTATAAACTAAAAATACGCTTAAAACAAGGCTGCGAGCTTAGCGTCATTTTCCTACTTTCCAACACAAAACCTGCTGAACATCTCTTGCAAAATATCTGCTGTTGACACCTCTCCTGTAATTCCGCCAAGCAGGTTTACAGCGTCTCTTAAAAGAGGCGCAATTAAATCTAAAGGTTCTTCTCTCTCAGTCATCGCAAGAGCTTCTTCCAGCGCGCGGCATGACTCATCGACAAGATTTTTTTGGCGTTCCGTGCCGACAGCGGCAGCGAAAGTCTCGCCGGTTTGCAGAGAAGTTTGCCGCGAAATTGCGGAAGTAATTTCCGCGTAAAGCTCTTTAATGCCGTCACCTGTTTTGGCGCTGATACAAATGAGTGACAACTCGGGATTCTCATTGGCGTTTGTTATTATATTTTGCAAATTGTTTGGAGGTGACTGACACCTGTCAGCTTTATTCCAAACAAAAACATATCTCTTATCAGTGATATGTTTTTCTATAAATAATTTATCTTCATTGGTTATTTCTTCCAAAGCTCCATCAAGTAAATATAATACAAATTCCGCTTCATCTAAAAGTTTCAGGCTGCGATCTATGCCGATTTTTTCAACAGAGTCGCCGCAGTCTCGCAACCCGGCTGTATCAATAAGCCGGACAGGAATTCCTTCTATGCTTACCCATGCTTCTATCCAGTCGCGCGTTGTGCCTGGAATTTCAGTAACAATGGAGCGATCTTCTTTTAATAAAGCGTTAAAAAGACTGGATTTTCCGGCGTTCGGACGTCCGGCTATTACCAGCGTAATTCCCTCCTGATAAACGCGTTCAATCTGCCATGAAGCAGAAAGTTTTTTAAGGCGTTCCAGCGCATCAACAGCTATGTTTTTATTAGGAAGTTTTCCGGCAGCTTCATCTTCGTCAGCGCTGACTTCATCATCTGAATAGTCAAGATAAATTTCAACTCCGGCAAGAACCTTTACAAGCGAATCTTTAATATCGTTTATTTCATTCTGCAAAGAGCCGCAAAGACGCATGATTGCGTGACGTCTGCCTGTCTCCGTCTTTGCCGAAACAATTTCCATAACAGATTCGCTTTTGGTTAGATCAATTTTACCGTTCATAAACGCGCGGAAAGTATATTCGCCGGGAAGCGCTTCATAAAAGCCGGCGTTTTTTAAAACATTCATTACAGCTTTACCTGCAGAAGCTCCGCCGTGGCAGCATATATCCGCGCTGTCTTCGCCTGTGTAACTTCTCGGAGCGCGGAAAACAGAAACAAGAACTTCATCGATCTTTTCAGCCGTTCCATTATCGTTTTTGGAAATCCAGCCGTGAATGATTGTATTTCCCTGCGCGTTTGTTAAATCGGCGGAAAAGACTGATGATACAAGATCAATTGAACCTTTCCCCGAGCAGCGGATTAAAGTTAATGCGCTGTTTCCGGGAGTAGTTGCGAAAGCCAATATCGGTGATTCATCGCCGTATTGTCTTTTTAAACTGTCACTTGTCATTTTTCTTCATCCATTTCGTATCAAACACAGCGCCCGCAAGACGCAGTTTTATGAATATCCACGGAGCGGCTATTGAAACCCAAAGACTTATAACACCGTAGCAAAGAAAACAATAAAGCATAATATTTTGTCTTTCTGCGACTGTTTCAATAATCCTAACAACTCTGTATTCAATAAAAACAAGAATTGCAATTCCTATAATAAAACGCGCAAGCAATGTAAGATATTTCGCGGCGCCTTTTCTTTGCAGAACATCGGCGCTTTTAAAACCGATAAATCTTTTATTTAAACAATAACCCGCGCCCAAACCTAGCAGAAAACCTCCGGGTATAACAAATTCGTAATTTGGGCGGTACAGGATTAATAAAAATGAAATAACAGCGGTTGTTAACACATATGCCCGAAAACCGCCCAACGATAAAAGAGTTTCGATTTTATTACGCAATAAAAGATAACCGCAAAAGATAACCGCGAAAATAATCCAGCCGATATTATAAGGTAAATTTATCTCCAGCTGCATGTAAACGGATATAACCCATATCGAAATCAAATTTACAATACCTAGCTGTAATCCCGTTTTTTCATTAACGCACCAGTAAATAAGGTAAGATAATACCATCATAAAATATAAAATTTTCAATTCCATTTAAAAACCCTCAAAAAAAGTTTGACGCAAACGGTTAATAGCTGTAGTTTGACTTGCGTTTACAGTTACTTCCGCGCTTGTTCGTGTCATCATATTTCTTATAAAAACCTGCATATTTATTTTTTCAACTGTTGTTAAAATAAAAAACATATAATTGTACGAATGTTCAGATCCATTTTCACTTTCATGCCTTACCCGAATCCAATGCGTATCATCTTTAACAACGCCGGGATATTCAGCGCTATTGGCTTTTTTAATAATACTTTCAAAAAATTCTCCGTATTCATCATCCGGAAAAAGAGATGTTGTAAGATAAAATCTTCTTTCTATCCTTGCCGAAGCAAGTATCGAAAAATCCTGAGTTGTTCTGAAATATTCCGCCCATTTTGTTAACGCGTTGAAATTTTCTCCTTCGTTTACAGAAATGAAAACATATTTATTATTGTATGCTTCAAGACTTTCAACCGCATTAATTCCTCCGTCAAGAAAAGAACGGAGCCATAGCGGCAAATTTCTAACTAAGCCGCTTTGTGAACCTGTAATATTCGCTGTTCCTATGAAAGCAGGCTCATCCATCTGCAATATTCCGGAATTCGGAACCGGAAAAACCGCTGTCTCACCCTGACCTCTGCATGAAATTAAAACTATAGCTATAATTATGATTACTAAAGCAGAAGATTTCATTTTCATATTAAAAATATTAGCTCTCTGCACCGGCAGCCGGCTGCTCATTAATAATTAATGTTTTTATTTCTTCAGCTAATATATCCATTGGAGGCATATAGTATAAAGCAAACTCATCCCATATCGCGGTAACTTCTTGAGGCTCATCTGTATTCATCTGATCAAAATGAGAACCTGATTCATCGGCGATCAGCTTCTGCTGATCAGATAAAGATTCTCTTGAAAATCCAAGCATGATCTGGAAATCACTTTTTATTTCTGCTTCAAGAACAATCGGCTTCGGCGCATGTTCACTGTCGATAATTTCTCCCGCGATATTTATTTGAGCTTTTAATAAACCCGGTAAAACTGAAAAACTAACGCCGGCAGTTAATAATCCCATATCCTGTTTTTCCGCGGCTTCATTTTCAGGCGTTTCCTCTGCCGAAACTGATAAACTTATTGTCTGCGAAACAGTTTTTAAAGGAGAAGATAAAATTAAAATTAAATTGCTTCCCTCAATATAAAAATGCATACGCACATTGCCGGAAGCGGACGAGTCAAACAACACAGAAAAAACGCCTCCGCTGTTCAGTGAATTAAGCCTGAATAAAATTTGCCAGTCATTATCCTTGTTTAGAATTGCTGTTTTCGGTAGGTTGAAAATATTATTATATCCGGAGGTAAGCCCGTATGTTCCGTTCATACCCATCCATTTTAATTTCTTACCGGCAGTCTGTTTTATAACACGATCCGCGGAAGCAGGCATTTTTGAATCTTTTAAGTCCGCTTCAAATTTATACCAGTTTACAAGCTGCGTAATATTTTCAGAAATCAAGTGCAAATCTATTTCTTTAGAAGATACCAGAAGTGATATTTCTTTATTGTAACCGGCTAACTCTTCAAAATTTTCACTCGGGAAAATTTCCGCGCGCAAAGAAAAGAAGCCGCTTTGTTCAGGCGCTTCCCAAAAGAGCTGCCCCATACCGCTGGAATAATGTCCTTCGTCAATTTTATTTTTGCCGTCATACCAGACAATATACGGGTCCAGTTTTTTATCAAATTCCAAATCCGCTTCTAGCAGCACAATAGTTCCTCTGGGTATGAGCTGGAGACTGTCTGCAATCCCCGGCAAATAGGCGTTTATACCCGTATATGAAAAAACAGTCTTACCAAGATAAAAAATGGTCTTCTCGGTTTTTTGCAAAACATCCTTTCCGCTCATTACCTGTGAAATCATTGTATATCTGCCAACAAGCAAGTCCTGAGGCATAGGGAACGCAGGCAGCTCTTTATCAAGACTTACTACAGAAATGATAAACTCATCGCCGTTTTTGTAACTAGCGGGAAAAACGATTTCATCGGCGGGCATTTCCGCGTCTTCAGTGATTTCTTCTTCGGAACTCTCTTCGGCAGCTTCATTTTTGATAGCTTCAGTTTCCTCGATTTCTTCGCCGTCAGGTTTGATATTGTACAGTACCTTTAACCCTACAATCTCATCTTTTGAATTTCTTAGAAAAACCATTAAAGCGGTAACATCAGGATCATCGGAAACAGGTTCCGCAAAATAGGGGTTAATTTTATCGCTGTGCTTTGCGTAGGAACATTCATCAAGAGGATTGCCGTTTATTTGTATATTAATTTTATACGTGCCAGCGTTAGGCAGAAGAGAATCGATTGCCTCACAGCTGCCTAAAAAGGCGGCTATTAGAGCAAAAAAACAGAGAAAAGCAAATGTTTTTACAACATTTTGGACACACATACCCAATATAAATATAACATTTTTTATATAAGGAATCAACTATTTTAATTTTAATCTATTTGATAATATATAATTATGCGAACAAGAGCAGTTATCCATCTTGACCGTTTTAATGAAAATTTGGAATCCGTAAAGACGCGAATTGGCTCCAGACTGATTTGCGTACCTGTTAAATCAAACGCTTACGGGCATGGAGCGGTTCAAATAGCCAAAACAAGCCTTAAAGCAGGCGCTCATTGCCTGGGAATCGCGGCGGTATCGGAAGGTATTGAACTCAGGAAGGCGGGGATCACTGTTCCGATTTTATTATTTTCTCAGCCTTCTCCAGACGAAATTCAAGATATTGTCAAAGCAAACCTTACACCTTTTATTTCTGACACAGAATTTGCAGAGCTTTTAAATAGCGGCGCCAAAGCAGCAAAAACAAAATTGTCAGTTCATATTAAAATTGATACAGGCATGAAGCGGATAGGCTGCGCGCCGGGGAATGCTCTTGCTCTTGCAAGGCAAATTACGAAATGCTCCAACTTAAAATTGACAGGCACAGCTACTCATTTAGCGGTCTCCGATTCGGCAAAAATTCCTGACATCAATTTTACAAAAAAACAATTATCCCGATTTAAAAAAGCGGTTAATGATATTCAAAAAGCGGGCATCAATCCGGGGATTGTTCATGCCGCAAATTCCGGAGCTGTAATTTTACATCCGGACACATGGCTGGACATGGTAAGACCCGGCATCCTCTTATACGGTTATAAGGCAGCGCAGGAATTTGAGGCGCCTGTTAAACAGTTAAAAAAATTAAGAAAATATAAAGCAATAACCGCGGAACCTGTTATGGAATTAATAGCTGAGGTTTCGTTAATAAAAAAAATAAAGAAAGGCGAAAGCGTTTCATACGGCAGAACATGGATCGCGAAAGAGGATACAAATATCGCTGTTCTTTCAATCGGCTACGGGGACGGACTTGCGCGCCTTGCAAGCAATTCATGGCAGGCGGTAATCGGCGGCGAAGCGTATCCGTTTGCAGGGAGAATCTGCATGGATCAATGTTGTGTTGATCTCGGAAAAAAGACAAAGGTAAAACGCTGGGACGAAGCTGTAATTTTCGGCGGTTCGGCTCCAAGCGCGGCAGAACTGGCAAAGGCGGCGGCAACCATTCCGTATGAAATAACATGCGGTATAAATAAAAGAGTGCCGAGAGTTTACAAGCAGTAAGGTTGTCATCGGTATAAAAAACCGTTAATATATAAAAGGAGGCAATTAAATGAATCCATTCTTTTTGGCAGATAAAGAAGACGATGATGATACTCAGGAAAAAGACAAAGCGCCGGTTTTAGATCCTCTCGCGGGGCGAATGTTAAAAACACGGACTATACTTCTTTCCGGCGAAATAAATAAAGAGCTTGCGGAGAAAACCATACGCCAGCTTTTGCTATTGGAAGATATGAACGACGATCCTATTCGGGTTTTTATTGATTCTCCAGGCGGAGACGCAGACGCGGGTTACGCGATTTTCGACATGATCAGATTTGTAAAACCGCAAGTGTGGACAATCGGCATGGGTCTTGTCGCAAGCGCAGCCGCGATTATTCAGCTTGCGTCTCCCAAAGACAGGCGCGTAGGACTTCCCAACAGTCACTATTTGATTCATCAGCCGCTTTCCGGAATTCGCGGCGTCGCGACAGATATAGAAATTCACGCTAAAGAACTTGAAAAACTGCGCGGAAAAATAAATCAGTTGATCTCTGAAGAAACCGGCAACCCTGTTAAACAGGTGGAGAAAGACACAGACCGCGATTACTGGATGAACTCCGCCGAAGCCGTAAATTACGGCTTGATCAGCAGAGTTATAACCAGCAGAAAAGAAATTTAGGCGTTTTCGTAAGTCTTGTAAAGGAAACGCCTTATTTTCTGCTGAGCGTTCTTTTCAAACGGTTCTTTGCGCACACAGAAATCACCAATCTTTTTATAAACAGGCATTGAACGGTTTACAGCTTCGACTTCTTTTTTGATTAGCTCGAAGATAAAGAAATCGTCATTTTCCTTACCGGGATGATCCTCTTTAATAAACTCGAAATTGGGAACCATCACGCCGAAAATAATTTCACCGCCCGGAGTTTTTCTTCCGACAATAAGCAGTTCCGCGATTGAACGGGAACCTGCAAAACAGGATTCCACTTCTTCAGGGTATATATTTTTTCCGCCTGAACCAACAATAAGATTTTTCTTGCGTCCCCTGATATGAACGAAACCGTCATCATCGATGCAGCCAAGGTCGCCTGTTAAAAGCCAGCCGTCATCTGTTATTACTTCTTTAGTCGCTTCTTCATTTTCAAAATAACCAAGCATTATTGAGGGCGACTTGCACGCGATCTCGCCGATGCCGTCAGGACCGGGATCCATAATTTTCACTTCGGTGTAACTAACAGGAAGCCCAACCGATTCATTGCGTTTATGATACGGAGTATTTACGGTAATAAGCGGAGCGTTTTCGCTCATTCCATAGCCGTGAACGATATTAAAACCAAGAGAGTCAAAGAAATCCGCGGTTTGAATGCTTAAAGCGCCGCCGCCCGCAACCATTATGAATATTGATTCAAGACTGGCTTTTTTGCGGATAAATTTTAAAACTTTCCGTCCCCAGTTTGCATTTCCCTTCCTTGCCTTTTCCAGAGCGATTTTTCTGAGAATATTTATAGGCCCTCGAATAATAGGAGAAAGTTTTTTATATCCGGTATCTATCGCCGCCATAAATTTATCGTAAAGAAGAGGGACAGCAATTAGGAATGTTACTCCTCCGTCATGTATATCATCAACAACAACTTTACCTACAATTTTTTCCGCTATCACAGTTGGAATACCAACCGAGAAAGGAGCTATAAATGAACAAGTTGTCGGATATGTATGATGAAGCGGTAAAACATCCATAAAAACATCTTTGGAAGTTGGCCGAAGCATTCGGACAGCCGCGCTTGCGTTGGCAATTATATTTTTATGAGATAATGTAACGCCTTTCGCAAAACCAGTTGTTCCCGATGTAAAAACAATCGAACAAGGATCGTGAGCTGAAATGCTGTTTGGATCAGGAAGAACCTGATTCGCGGCATTTGCTCCGAATGTGTCAAATTCGGTTTTTGTTCCTGTGGGAGCGTCTTCCATTTCGGGGCTTATACATACGCAAACAGGCATAGAAATACCGTTAGATGATAAAGATGATGCGAAATCCCTCTTTCTGCCTGAATAGAAAAATGCTTTTGCTCTTGTTATTTTCATGATATTGATACATTCCTGCTCTGTCGCAAGGAAATCCACAGGTACAATGCAAATGCCGGCTATAACTGTCCCCATCCATATAGCCATCCATTCCGGTCTGTTTTCGGACCACAGCACAACACGATCGCCTTTATTTAAACCTGCGGCTAATAAACCGCGGGCAATCTTGCGGCATTCATCGCCGAATCTGGAATATGTCCAGCGGGTAAATTCTCTTTGTTTGCCGGAACGGTAACGGATAAAATCCTTGCCGGCAAAAACACTGGATTGATTTTCGAGAAATTGGGCGAAATTATCAAATGGTGTATCGGGGATGTTAGAAACATAATCTTCAAATTTCAACATATGTGCTTCTCCTATCGTTTTGTTTAGTATATAAAGAGATAGAAAATTTTGCAACCTTTTAGATTTATTTGTGTCGCGTTGGCTCTTGTAAATGTATGCTTTGATATATTTCCGGGGGTCCTACCGGAGGCTAAACGCGCCGTCCGTGCACGGCACGAACGTCACGTTTGCCACCGGCACCCCGCCAGAGCTTAGCGTGCATATATTTACAATTGGAGAACAGAGGAATGTTGCCAATTATATTTAACTGGGAACAAATAGGTTTATTTAGCTATTATTAATAAGTACCGTTTTTTGCCGGCTCTTAGGGTTAGTTCGCCGTCTGCGTTTAAACGATCTATCCCTATGAGAGTGTTTACGTCTTCGATTGCGATTAAGCTGCCGTCTTTGCTGGAAACAAAGGCGCCGCTTTGTTGGATTAGTCTTCGGGCTTCGCTTTTGTTGGGGGTTAGTCCGGTGTCGAAGAATAGGTCTATCGCGTTGTAGCCGGTTTCAAAGCGCGAGCGCGGGATTTCAATGTGAGGCATGGCTGTTTTGTCTCCGCCGCCGGCGAACGCGGCTTTGGCTCCGCTTAACGCTTTGTCGGCTTCGTCTTTTCCATGGATGAGAGCTGTAACTTCCCATGCGAGACGTTCTTTGGCATCGTTTGGGTTTTTCCCAGAGGCACACAAGGCATTGCACTCATCTGTGGGAAGAAAAGTAAACATTAAAAGAAAGCGGTTGATGTCGGCATCCGATACATTGCGCCAATATTGGAAGAAATCGTAAGGGCTGCATATGGCGGGATCGAGGAAAAGAGCGCCTTTTAAAGTCTTGCCCATTTTTTTGCCGTCCGAGGTTGTTACAAGCGGGAATGTAAGGCCGAAGGCTTCAACGCCTTCAATGCGGCGGATTAGCTCAACTCCGGCGACAATGTTTCCCCATTGATCATCACCGCCTATTTGCAGACGGCAGCCGTGACGTCGGTATAGTTCGAGGAAATCGTAACTTTGCAGTAATTGGTAGTTAAACTCTATAAAAGACAAACCTGTCTCAAGACGCATTTTGTAGGCTTCGAAACTCAGCATCCGGTTGACGGAAAAATGGCTGCCGATTTCCCGAAGAAAATCTATATAGTTAAGGTTGGCAAGCCAGTCTTTATTATTAACGGTAAAAGCCGTCTTGCCGTCGAATCCGACAAAACGATCGAGCTGATTTGTTATGGATTCCACATTGGCATCCAGTGTTTCATAATCAAGCATTTTACGAACTTGGTCTCTGCCTGACGGATCTCCAATCCTTGCAGTGCCGCCGCCGAGAAGGGCAACCCCTGTGTGGCCCGCTTCGCGAAGGTGGCGAAAGGCAAAATACGGAACCATGTGCCCAATGTGCAGACTGCCGCCGGTGGGGTCAGTGCCCTCGTAAAATGTGACGGGACCTTCGTCCATAATTTTTGACAGGCCTTCAGCATCGGTACATTGCTGGAAAAAACCCCTTGTTTTTAATGTTTCTAATGTTGAGTTCATGGGGTTATTGTACCGAAATTAAAGGTGCCTGTCACCGTCTCCGATAATTAAAAAAATGAACATAATAGATATTGTAAAAGGTGTCATCACATCATGGCAGGTAATTGTAACCGCCGTTGTGGTCGTAATTTTTATCGCTATTGTCAATAATACGGCCAAAAGTTACCGCCGTCCAAGAATTAAAAAAGCAAATCCATTCAAAAAGAAAAAGAAAGAAGCAGCCATTGCCGCGCCTGGAGAGGAAATGGAAGTTACTTCAAGCGGAGATTCAAACGAAGAACTTGGTTTGGAAGAAGCTTAAGAACAATAAAAAACCGATGGTTTTTTATTGTTCTTTCGAAGAAACCCGCAGGGTTTCTTCGGGAATTTTTTAAAAAGCCACGCTATATATAGGGTCATTATTTTTTATACCTACGCTATAGGTAGCGTAGGTGACTGACACCAAAAAAACTATAAAATTTTCATTTTTCAATCAAGCTAAATAGCGCCTTCAACCCATATATAGTTGGAGGTTTTTATGAGTGATGATTATCCCGAGATTGAAGATCCTTTAAGCGGCGCGGTTAAGAGCTTGTTCGGGCTTTCGTACCTGTTCCCGTATCAAAGACTGGTAATGATTAATATTCTGGAAGCCGCGCAAGCAGCTGGAATTCAAGTTCGATGGCCCGGACAGGAAGAGGCGGAACCCGCGGAAATATCAGAAAAAAACAAAGTTGATGATAAAGATCAAACAGACAGAACATTGGCAGGAAGGCAGATTGTAATATTACCGACAGGAGCCGGAAAATCTCTTTGCTTCCAGCTTCCTGCAATGCTGATAGAAGGGCTTACATTGGTCATCTACCCTATTCTATCACTGATGTCTGATCAACAGAGACGGCTGCACGACCGCGGTTTTTCACCTGTTACAATCAGGGGAGGACAAAGCAAGGAAGAGCGCGATGAAATTTGGAGAAAACTTGAAAGCGGACAAAGCAGATTTATAATAGCGAACCCTGAGGTGCTTTTAACAGCGCAGGTAAAAGAAAAACTTGCAAAGATAAAAATTGTTCATGCGGTAATTGATGAAGCGCACTGTGTAAGCGAATGGGGAGAAAGTTTTCGTCCCAGTTACCTTGAAATCGGTTCCATAATAGATTCTCTCAATCCGCCGCTTGTTACGGCTTTCACCGCCACCGCCAGCTCTCCCGTATTAGAAAAAATTAAAACATATATTTTTGGCAACAACGAAGCCAATCAGATCATTGGAAACCCGGACAGACCCAATATCAGCTACTGCGCAAAAGGATGCATCAACCGCGATCTTGCGGTACGGGATTTATTAATCGCGAATAAACGCCCTGCAATTGTTTTTTGTTCTTCGCGCCCGGGAACTGAAAAACTCGCCCGCTATCTGCGGAATGAACTTGAAGAGATGGGTCACTCATGGTACAAGGAGATTCGTTTTTATCACGCGGGATTAAGCAGGGAAGAAAAAAACGAAACAGAAAAATGGCTGCTTCACAACACAGAAGCCGTGCTATGCAGCACCTGCGCGTTCGGAATGGGCGTAGACAAATCAGACGTGCGCACTGTAATACACAGAGACTGCGCTCCGTCTGTAGAAGCATACCTGCAGGAATCAGGCAGAGCCGGCCGTGACGGAGAACAATCAAAAGCATTCCTATTATGGGGACCCGATGACGAATCCGCTCTGGCTAGATGTAAAGAAGAAGCAAACCGCGCAAGACTTTTACAATTATTAAATTACGCAAAAAATATTGATCGCTGCCGCCGCCACTCACTGCTTGAAATGTTAAATTACGACTCAGGCGGTGAAGTGCCTGAAAAATTATGCTGTGACGTATGCTGTCCTGCGGACAGCTTCAAAAAGGAAACCAGTGCCAATTTACGGGAAGAGCAATCAGTAATAAATTTTATCCAAAGAAACAAAAGACGCTTTACACAACCGCAAGCCGCCTCAATTCTTGAGCAAAACGAAACAACAAGATGGTCACAAGAAGAGGCTTCAAGAACGATAAGTTATTTAATTAATAAAAAAAAATTAAAAACATTAAACAATATAATCTGGAAGAATAAAATCACGATACCTTGAACAAAGCGTAAATATACGCTCGCGATAAGCTCTGGCGGGGCGTCCGAGTCTGCACCGCGTTAAGCGGTGTAGATAAAAAAATAGCAAGGCGTGGCGCCAGATAAAAGTCAATGAGACAGAAAAAGCGCGAGCGCTTTAGCGCGAGTAGTGCGCCGCCCGTGCCAAGCGTGTCGTTCGTGCTGTGCACGGACGGCGCGTTTGGGCTCGGGCAGGACCCCCGATGATATCTCTAGGCGTATATTTACTCTTTAATACCGCCCATCGTAAGACCGGATATAATGAATCTGGACATCAACGAGTAGAAAATAATAATCGGTATCAGAGAAATGGCAATACCAAGATAGATACCGCCGTACTCGGTGCGGTAAATATCTCCGCGCAAGGCATAAATCAACATCGGCAATGTAGCTCTTTTTTGATCGGAAATAATAACAGACGGCGTAAGGAGGTTATTCCATGAGCCTACAAATGTAAAAATCGCCTGTGCCGCGAGAGCCGGAATCGCGACAGGAAGAATAATGCTGTTAAAGATGCGATACTCTCCCGCGCCGTCGATACGCGCTGCGTCAATAAGTTCGAATGAAAGAACCGACTTCATGTATTGACGTATAAACAACACTGTTGTAGCAGCGGCGATACTGGGAATAATTAACGGAATGTAAGTGCCAACAAGTCTCCATCTTGCCATAAGCTGATAAAAACCAATAAAGGTAAGAGAACCCGGAAGCATCATGATGATTAGAATTAATATCCAAATCGCTGTTCTTCCTTTAAACCTGTAAACATGAAGTCCGTAAGCTGTTAAAGCGGAAAAATAAACACACAACAATGTAGTGCATATCGCAATAAACGCGCTGTTTCCAAAACCTTGCCAAATCTGGAAATTCCTCTGTGTTAAAGCGCGCCAGTTATACACTACATTCGGCGGAGTAATAGTAGAAGCAACCATATCGCCTTTTTTTATTCTTGATCCTTCTTTAGTAAAAAGAACAGCGCCGTCAGAAAGATTAAAAAGCGCAAGCCTTTCGCCGTTATCATCAACAACGACTATACGAGGCTGCCTGCTTTCTGTGCGTATCCTGACTACTACAAGCTCATTAGCGTTTGTTTTTTTATTAAACTGCTCTTTCATTGTGGTGCCCATAATCAAATCAAGATACCTTACAGTTCCTTCCGAGGGAAGATTAATTATTTCTAATTTATCCTCTTCTCCTTCTGCTGATATTTTCACTTCTTTGGTCTCATCCCATTTCGCAATTACTACATCCTTTTGAGGCCAAAAAGCGCCTTTGCCCGGAAGCAAAGAAAGCCCGGAATTAATTTGCTCTGTTGTACGCGTAGCGTTAATTAATACAACATAAATCGGCACAACAGCTACAAGAGCCAGAGCAATCATAAGCGCATGAATTAAATAACGTCTCATAGGAGTATCAGTTCTGCTCATTTCGCGCCTCCTTTCCTAATCTTAATATCAGATCGATCCTGCAGGAAGAAGAATATTAATAAAGCGAGGAAAATGGTTATAACAAATATACCCAAAGAAACAGCAGAGCCGTAAGCATAATCATTTTGCCCCGTAGAGAAAGCAATGTTGTACTGATAAATAACAGTTGTTCTAATACCGAAGGCGGGATTGCCTCTGGCATCAGTTAACGTGTATGGAATATCAAACATCTGCATACCGCCGATCATTGATGTAACAAGAATGTAAAGCATCATTGGGCGTAAAAGAGGTAATGTTATATACCATGCAGTTTGCCGGCTGTTAGCGCCGTCAACCGTAGCGGATTCATACAACGATATTGGAATACTTGTAATACCTGCCATCAGCATAATTAATGTGTGACCGTACCACATCCACCATTGGATAAATGCGACCAAACCCCGCGAGAATGAAACGCTTCGGAAAAAGTTAAACGCATGCGGAATCCATTCTCCGTTTTCAAAAACCGTATCTTGAATACCCAGCGAACGTAAGAATTGATTCGCGGGCGCGTTAATGTACCCGCTATAACCGAAAATACTGCGAAACAGAAGAGCGACAGACGCCGCGGTAAGAAGATTCGGCATATAAATAATTGCGCGGAACATACCCTTACCCGCCAGATTTAACCTTACATCAGAAAGCCAAATAGCCAGCACCAACGCTAACCCCAATTGCGGTATAAAGTTAAAACCCCAAATAATAAATGTATTTTTTAAAGCACCCCAGAAATTATAATCCTTTATAAGTCTGCTGTAATTCACAGTGCCGTAGACAACTTTTCCTTTACCGTTACAATCAGAACAGGTTAAAGGGTTTGCCCATCCATGAACATTTCTGGTTCCGCTGCCTGCGCATGCTTCGCATTCAGAAGAAAATCTTATATTCTGTTCGAAACCTTTCATGTTTGTAAAACCAAGCATGAATGTATAAATGGTCGGCCAAAGATTAAAAAGACCAAAAACGACAATAAAAGGCAAAACAAAAAGATATCCATGACGATTTGTTCTTGCTTCATGACCAATAACTTTTTTTATTTTAACTTTTTTTAAAATAGCTTGTTCTTCTGCGCTTTCTTGAGTCATTTCCAGCGCGGCTTCCTGAGACTCATGAGGCATTTCCGCTGCTGCAACATTTTCCTCGGAATTTGTTTCAGCCTTAATAGCGCCTTTTTTCTTCGGCATAGGTTCCCCCTAAAAAAAAACCTGACCACTTGAACAAGTGGTCAGGCGTAACCTTTTAGATCAATCAACCTCTGTTGATTAGAATCCGAGTGTGGTCTGAACCTGAGCCCTGAAATCAGCAAGGGCCTGAGCTTTTGTTTTCTCGCCGAGGACGAAAGCAGTTGCTTCTTCCTGGAAGAGACCTTCAATCGCCTGGTCTGTTCCCTGAGTAAGTCTGCCGTCTACGGATTTTGCCATTTCAGCAAACGCCGCATAGTGGTTCTGTCCGCCGAGGAAAGCTTCACTGAAAGTGTCTTTAATCTTATTTACAACATTCATGTTGCTGACCATGTCGCCTGTGTCATTTGCCCATGCTGTAAGGAATTCATCACTTGTGGTGAGCCATTCGATCATCTGCTTTGCGAGTTCGGGGTTCTTTGTGCCTTTGTATGCGCCAATCCATGTGCCGCCCCAGCGATAAGCCGCGGGACCCGGGATCATCGCCCAGTCGCCTGATGTGTTCGGAGCATTGGTCTTAAGAACATAGTGCAAGCCCCATGTGGGGAGGAAGTATGAGAAAGCTTCAAGCGGGTTTCCGTTTTCATCTTTGAGCTCGTCTTTCATACCTGCAAACCAGCCTTCTGACCACTGTCCGACGCGTGCGTCATAGCGGTTGTCATGGATGATTTTGCCGATATCTAAATATTTTTCCATATTAGGATCTATATTTAATCTGTTGTTCACAACCCAAGGTGTTGACCTTGAGCCGAGGAATACGTTATAAAGATCGCCGCGGCTGGAAACTACTAAACATCTGCCGTTTGATCTGGCCTTGAGCAGCTGAGCTGTTTCAAGGAACTTGTCAAGATTTGTGAAGTAGGTCTGAACGACATCAGGATTATCTGTGCCGAGATATTTCTGAGCGAGGCTGCGGCGATAGAACATAGCGCCGGGGCATGCCTGCCATGACATTCCGTATACTCTGCCGTTGTATGTTCCAACTTCTGCAGGGTAAGCAAGAAGCTTACTTTTGTTTTTTTCATAAACATCTGTGATATCCAGAAGCTGTCCGGATTCAACATACTTACGCACGAAAGCTGATTCCAAAGCAAAAATGTCCGGTGCTCCGCGTCCTGACTGCAATACCGGATCTAACTTGCTTTCGAACTGATCTGAGGGTGTTAAAGAATAAGTAATCTTTACACCTTCATGGGCCGGCACGTAGTACTTGTGAATCATGGTATCCAGCTCATCTGTGAATGACCACACGACTAACCCTTCTTGTTTACAGCCGCTTACGCTGAAAAGAATAAGCACTGCGCCTAAGATAACTAAAGCTTTTTTCATCTCTTTTCCTCCAAAAAATACTTTTTCTCAACCTTTTTGGGTTTAGATTATTAAATGTAATATTATCATAATGTTTTTAATAGGTCAATACATTTTTTCTATTTTACCCGAATTTCGTTCCTGAGAACCTTTCTGACAAATTTGCCCGATTGTGTCAAATCCTTATCGGCCCATCCTCCCCGCGCTTCCCGGTCAGCATTGAATACCAGTGCTCCGGAATCCTCTCCTTTGTTGGTTATTGACCAATTTACCCAGGAAATTCCGTGTCCTTTAAGGAAAGAGAGCCACTCAAGGAACTCATTTTCGAAGACTCCGCCGCCGCCTGTGTTTCTGGTTGTGCCGCATTCGGTAACAAATATGGGAATTCCCCTGTTTATCGCTTCGTTTACTCTATTTTTAAGCTCATTACCATGAGATCCCGCGTAAAAATGCAAAGTATACATGATATTGGGGAAATTTAACGGATCGAGAGCTGCTTTATCAACGCGTTGACTGTATGATGGAGTTCCTACAATGACAATACTGTCAGGAGCACTTTCCCTGATCACCGGAATAACCGCTTCAGCGTAAGGTTTGATGGCTTCGCTCCATGTTACACTGTCTCCATTAGGTTCATTGCAGATTTCATATAAAACATTGGGATAAGAACCGTATTTTTCAGACATTTCGCGGAAAAAATCGATGGCATATGATTGATATACCCTTGGATCGCGATCAAGATGTGTGTGCCAGTCAATAATCACATAAATTCCGAGCTTTATTGCGGCCTCTACGCTTTCTTCTACCATAAATTTCAAATTTCTCTGCTGCATATAACCGCCTTCGGTTATGTACATGGCAGATCGCCAAATTTGAATATTCCAGTCATCACGAAGCCAGCGAAGAACATCTTCATTGGCAAATTTTCCAGCCCATTGAAGCCCGTGCGAACTCATACCGCGAAGCTGCACTTGTCTGCCGTCCTCTGTTAAAAGTCGGGTGCCTTCAACCTTGAGCCATCCGAATCGTTCAACTGCCGTCCGCCCTTTTTTATCAACAGAAAGTAATCTGTCGTCCGCTGTACAGGATACAAGCAGAATAAAAATAATTAGAAATGCCGGTAAAAATTTATTCATTATGTTTATCCTTTAGTTGTTTTTATACTACTTTTATTTTCGCGGTAACAGGAGCAGACGCGCCTTTTTCCGCCGCAACAGGCACAGGAGCGGCATCGGCTGCGATTATTGTGTAATCTCCGGGCAGCAGAACAGATTCGCCTTTTTCGTTTACCGTTTCAAAAGCTGAAGATTGAATTTCAAAGCCGATTGTACGGCTAACGCCGGCAGGAATATTAACACGTTTGAAAGCGCGGAGCGATGAAAGCGGTTCGTCTTCGCTTCTGCTGTCTCTGGAAATATAAATCTGCACAACTTCATCAGCATCTTTTTTCCCCGTGTTACTCACGGTTATTGCCGCGTTTATTTTTCCGCCTTCGCAAATTGAAGGCGAAGACAGCTGTATTGAATCAAAACGGAAACTTGTATAGGAGAGCCCAAAGCCGAATGGGTACTGCGGTTTTTCTTTCATGTAACGGTAAGTTCTGCCTTTCATGGAGTAATCATCATACGGCGGAAGCTGCGCCGTTGACGCGGGGAAAGTGACAGGAAGTTTTCCTGACGGGACAACATCACCGAAAATTATATCCGCAACCGCCTGCCCGCCTGATTCGCCTGAATACCACGCAAAAACAACAGCGTCGGCAATATCTTCAGGGAAGGCGATGGCGCTTCCGCCTGTCAGTACAAGAATTATTTTCTTTCCGGCTTCGCGCATCTTGCGTAAAAAATTTAATTGCCATGAAGGCAGTTCTATCGAAGTTCTGTCGCCGTTTAAATCTGAAGCAATGGCATCGCCTTCTTCACCTTCCATCGCGCCGTCTAATCCCATTACGGCGATAACAACATCTGTAGCAACCGCTTCGCCGTACATGGCAAGAGTTTTACTATTTTCGCAATACATAAGACAGCTCTGTCTGTAATCAAGACAGATGCCGAACTTGTCTTTAACCTTTTCGCCGATACCTTCAAGAATAGTGATAAAGCGCGAAGAAACGCCGTAATAATTTCCAAACAACGCATGAGCGTTAGCCGCGGCAGGACCGACAACAATAATATTTTTATAACTTGAATCCAGAGGTAAAATATTATTATTGTTTTTTAAGAGAACAATAGATTTATGCGCGGCTTTTAAAGCGAGCTTTCTGTGTTTTTCACAGTTAATAATTTTGCGGTTTAACTTACCGTATTTGCTTTTCTTGGGCGGATCAAACATTCCAAGTTTGAAGCGGGTGCGAAGCAATCGTTCAAGAGATGTATTGATTGTTTCTTCTGAGACAAGCCCCTTTTTGTGAGCCACATTTAAAAACGGATAGGTGCAGCCGCAGTTTAAATCACAGCCGGCGTTCAAGGCAAGAGCCGCCGATTCTTCCGGCAATTTGGTGATCTTATGATACTCGTGAAAGTCGCGGATAGCCCAGCAATCAGAAACAACATGACCTTTAAAACCCCATTTTTCGCGGAGAATTTTTTTCAGAAGCAGATTGCTTGCGCAGCAAGGTTCATCCAGAGTGCGGTTGTAGGCTCCCATTACCGATTCCACACCGCCGTCTACCAATGCCTTGAACGCCGGCAGATAGGTTTCCCATAAATCTTTTTGGCTTACAATTGCGTTAAAGGTGTGGCGGTCTCTCTCCGGGCCCGAATGAACAGCGAAGTGTTTAGCGCACGCCGCAAGTTTTAAATTTTCGGGATCTTTTCCCTGCATTCCGCGCACCATCGCAAGACCGATTTTACTTGTAAGGCAAGGATCCTCTCCGTAGGTTTCCTGCCCGCGCCCCCAGCGCGGATCGCGGAAAATGTTGATGTTAGGCGTCCAGAAAGTAAGCCCCCAATACTGACCTCGGTTACCCTGCTTAACAGCTTCATTATGCTTCGCCCTCGCTTCATCAGAAATCGCATCCGCAATCTGCTCCACAAGGTTTTCATCGAAAGCCGCGGCCATCGCAATCGCCTGCGGAAAAATAGTCGCGATACCCGCTCTCGCCACCCCATGCAGACATTCGTTCCACCAGTTATATTCGGGTATTCCAAGCCGTTCAATAGCCGGGCTTTTATAAAGAAGCTGGGAAACTTTCTCTTCCAGCGTCATTTTAGAAATTAATTCTTTAATTTTTGATTCGCGATCCATGATTGGGCTCCTATGATTAGCGTTAAAAGTATTATAAGGGAGGATTTAGCGGCGGTCAATGTAGAACAACATACATCACGCTGTCAATGTTTCCAGCGGCACAACATTAACGCCATCCTTACGTCTGCAAGCAGCCCCATTAGCAGTAATCACAGTGAGCGCAGCAGGCGCACCCATTTTCTTTTGATCAACTTTTTTTGCGAAGGCGAGGAGATTTTCCGCGGCGTCATTCTGCGCGGCAAAACCCATTTTAACTTCAAACGCTGCCCATGTTCTGTCGGGGTATTCGATTATCGCGTCTACTTCCATATCGCGGGAATCGCGGTAGTGATAAACTTTTCCGTCGTTTGCTTCGGCGTAAATTCTAAGGTCGCGTATAACAAGAGATTCAAACAATAAGCCAAAATAGTTTAAATCCGCTTTTAATTTTGCAGGCGTTAAACCCAGAGCTCCGACAGCGAGAGAAGGATCGGTAAAATGACGCTTGGGCGCTTTTCGCAGAGTATCTGCACTGCGAATATGCGTGCTCCACGCCGGAAGAGGTTCAACAACCATCAGCCGCTCAAGAGCTTCCAGATATTCGGTAACTGTTTCATCGTTCAATTTTGTTTGATCTCCGCCTGCATCTTTTGCAAGGGAAGAAATTGACGCCTCTGTGGAAATATTTCTTGCAAGCGATTGCATAAGACGGATAAGTTTTTGAGGGTCTCTTCTCTTGCCTCCGAATCTGCTAATATCCACTTCGGCAATAAGAGCGATATAATCCTGCATAAACCGAAGTGCCGCTTTACGGCCTGCACCGATAAGATTCGGCCAGCCGCCGATTGTAATTTTTTCCGCGAGGTCTTCAAGGCTGAAATCAACTTGCCCCGAACCGGGCGCGCTTCTTTTAATTATTTTAGCAAGGCTTACCTCGCCAGTAGACCAGCCTTTTTCAAACAATGACATTGTCCTCATTTTAATAACTGAAAAGCGGCCTGCGCCAGAATGAAGCCTTGCTCGTTCTTCGGGATTGGCGGAACCGGTAAGTATAAACTGACCTTTCTTTTTACGATCGTCAACTTCGCGCCTTACATAATTCCATATTTGAGGGTATTCCTGCCATTCATCGATAAGACGCGGAACAGCGCCGTCAAGCATTGATTTAGGCGCAAACTCCATTATTGCCTTAATATCATCGTCTGTATCCATACGCACAAAACTTTTGGCAGCTTGTTTGGCTGTTTCTGTCTTTCCGCAGCTTTTTGGACCTGTTATTAAAATAGCGCCGGATTCTTTCAATCGGTTTTGGAGAGCCTTATCGGTGAAGCGTTTTAAGTAGTCACTTTGGCAGTTACCCTGATTGTTTCCCATGCTTAAAGTATAGTATATCAACCTGGAAAATGTAAGGTTTTTAACCGGGAATTTGTGACTTTTTCAACCGGGAAAATGTAAGGTTTTTAACCGGGAATTTGTGACTTTTGGAGAACTATAGTTTTTCGAGGCGTTTACAGGCTTCTTCTACATCGGCGCGGTGGCCGAAGGCCGAAAAGCGGATAAAACCCTGGCCGGCAGGACCGAAGCCTGCGCCGGGAGTTGTTACCACCTGGCATTTTTCCATGATTTCGGCGAATACTTCCCAGCTGTCTCTGCCGGGGAAGTGCGCCCAAATGTAAGGGGAGTTGTCGCCGCCTATACATTTTATTCCAAGTTTTATTAGCGTACCCCGAATCAATTTCGCGTTACCTAAATAAAAATCTGTTAGCTCGCGGATTTCTTTTATTCCCTTCTCATCTAACGCGGCAAGCCCGCCTTCCTGCGCAATGTTTGACGCGCCGTTGAAAATAGTGCCTGCAATGCGGTTCCAGTCCGCGTTGACACTTTCACCTCCGGCATATTTAATCGCCTTCGGAACAATTGACCAGCCGAGGCGGACGCCTGTAAAGCCTGCCGGTTTTGAAAAAGAGTTTACTTCGATGGCGCATTGGTCTGTTTTCTCAATTTCGTAAATCGTCTTTGGCAGAGACGGGTCGCGGATAAATTCGCTGTACGCCGCGTCAAAAATAATGATGCACTGTTTACTAATTGCCGCTTCTACAAGTTTTGTTAACTGGGCGCGATCCGCTACCGCTCCCGTTGGATTGTTAGGTGAACAGAAATATATAAGGCTGCTGTGAGGAATCAAATCCAGATTGGGGAAGAAATCATTTTCCGCCGTGCAGGGAAGATATGTAATGCCTTTGTAACCTGTTCCTTCCCATCCTCCAGCGGCGCCTGCCAAGACAGAACCGTCAACATAAACGGGGTATGAAGGATCCTGCACGGCAATTTTTACATCCGCGCCGAAAAGTATTTGCAATCTGCCAATGTCGCACTTTGCGCCGTCAGAGATAAAAACTTCATCTATTGAAAATTTACCTTTGTAAAAAACGGAGGAAATCTTTTCTCTGAGCTGCGCCATCCCTTCATCTTGATAACCTGAGTAACCTTCTTTTGTGCCAAGTTTTCTGGCGCCTTCGACAAGCCCGGCATTGATATGAGGAAGAACAGGTTCTGTTGTATTGCCAACGCCTAAGCTAATAATCTTCGCCTCAGGATGAGCCGCGGCATATTCACGCCTGCGCTTTCCAATTTCAGGGAAAAGGTATCCGGCTTTGAGATTAGCGATATATGGGTTACGGGTAATCATCATATCCTCCAAAGAATTATATTACTTAAAACTCTTTACACCATTCATATCCAGCGTAGCGAAATAATCATCTGCTGTTTCCGCTCGGCGTATTTGCACGATTGAACCGTCTGCGCGAAGAAACAATTCGCCGCAGCGGAGTTTTCCGTTGTAGTTAAAGCCCATCGCTCTTCCGTGCGCGCCTGCGTCGTGGATAACAACGAAATCTCCTGCTGCGCCTTCCGCTGCTGTAACAATTTTCGGCAATTGTCTTTGAATTGCAAACTTGTCGTTGTTTTCGCACAGACTGCCGACAACATCGTAAGTTTCGCTTAACGGCGCGTTTTCCTTACCAGGGATCGATATGTGATGATACGCGGTGTAAAGCGCGGGGCGCATTAAATCCGCCATACATGAATCAAGCGCGATGTAACTGCGGTAAATTTCTTTCTTATGAACCGCGCGTGAAACAAGCCAGCCGTAGGGACCGGTTATTACCCTGCCCCATTCGGTGCGGATTCCCATTGGATCCAAGCCTGCAGGAATTAAAATCTCATCGTAGGCTTTCTTTATGCCGTCAACAAGAACTTTATAATCGATAGCAATTTGATCGGGTTTATAAGGAATCCCAACACCGCCGCCGAGATTTATAAACTCTACGCGAACGCCTGTCTTTTTAAAAATTTCAACCGCAAGTTCAAAGAGCATACGCGCTGTTTCGACATGGTATGGAATGGAAAGCTCGTTACTCGCAACCATTGTATGCAACGCAAAACGCTTTACGCCTTTTTGTTTTAAAAGCGCGTACCCTTGTATCAACTGTTCGCGCGTAAAGCCGTATTTTGCTTCTTCCGGCTTGCCGATGATGGCGTTCCCTTCCTTGAGAGGACCGGGGTTGTAGCGCATGGAAATTAGATCCGGCAAGCCCGCAGTGCGTTCCAGAAATTCAATATGGGTAAAATCATCAAGATTTATTACAGCGCCCATTTTTTTCGCGGTGATATATTCCTTTGTGGGTGTTTCGTTGGAAGTGAGCATGATGTCTTCGCCTTTCATGCCGGACACTTCAGACAGCACCAGTTCAGGAAGACTGGAGCAGTCGGCTCCAAAACCTTCAGCGGCGAGAAGTTTAAGGATGTAAGGATTAGGCAGCGCTTTTACCGCAAAATGATTCTTGTAAGAGGAAAAAACCGAAAACGCCGATTTTATTTTGCGGACATTTTCGATAATTGCCTTTTCATCATAGACGTAAAACGGCGTAGGGTACTGCTGCGCGATCTTTTCTAGCGCCGCCTTGTCCAACGGAAAATATTTTTCGCTCATAATAATCCCTTTATTAACCAAGAAAACCCTTATGCTTTAGCAATTCGGCGTTTAAAATGCCGCCGCCTGCCGCGCCGCGAACCGTGTTATGCGACAACGCCGTGAAACGGACATCGAACACATTGCAGGGACGAAGCCGCCCGACAACAACAGCCATCGCCTTGTCGGCATCGCGATCCTTGCGCGGCTGAGGACGGTTATCCTCCTCACGGTAAATGATCGGCTGCTTCGGCGCAAATGGTAAGTCTGCTTCCTGCGGCAAACCTTTGTAAGCCGCCCAGATTTTTTTTATTTCTTCCATTGAAGACGGCTTCTTGTCCGCAAACTCAAGACTGATACAGGCGACATGCCCATCCGTTACGGGCACTCTGTTACAATGCGCCGAAATTTTAGGAAATTCCGCGTTTTTAAAAACGCCGTTGTCGATAGAGCCGAAAATTTTAAGCGGCTCTTTTTCAGATTTTTCTTCTTCGCCGCCGATGTATGGGACGACATTATCAAGCATATCTAAACTCGGAACGCCGGGATAACCTGCGCCGCTGACTGCCTGCATCGTTGTAACGATGAGCCTTTTCGCCGAAAAACCGGCTTGCGCTAAAGCGTGAAGAGGCTTCATATAACTCTGTATCGAACAGTTGGGTTTGACGGCGATAAAGCCGCGATCCCATCCGCGCGCTTTTTTCTGAATGGGGATAATATCCGTGTGTTCTGGATTGATCTCGGCGATTAAAACCGGCACATCGGGTGTCCAGCGGTGAGCAGAGGCGTTTGAAATAACAGGGATTCCTGCCGCGGCGTATTGCTCTTCAAGAGCGCGAGTCTCGTCCTTACCCATTTCAAGCGCGGAAAAAACAAATGAACATTCACCTTTTTTAAACGCCGCTACAGCGCGGCTGACATCGTTAGCGTCTTCCACAATAATATTTCCAACATCGGGAGCGTAAGTTTTCGCTAACTGCCATCTTCCCGCGGTTGCTTCCGCGTATTTTTTACCCGCGCTCCGCGGAGAGGCTGCAACAAAGCGAACCTCAAACCATGGGTGATTATTGAGAAGGGAGATGTATTGCTGCCCAACCATACCTGTAGCGCCCAGAATTCCAACCGGGATTTTTTGTGCCATAAATTGCTCCTTGTTTGCTAATCGTAACATAAAAATAGAAAATTAATAAAGAGGTAAAACCTTATTTCGATGTCAAGTTGTAGACGCCGTCCCATGTGTCTTTCGGCGGGTTTTTCAGGAATTGTTTGCATCGATCGATATACAAAAGCGAAGGAGGATCTTCCGCTCTTATCGACAGCACTTCCAAAAAGCCTTTAATGGCCTGCGACCAAACCCGTCTTTCAAAATAATCCAGCGCTTCATGAAAAACATTTACAATTTTATGATCTTCTTCAGAAGCGGCGTCAGCCATGTCTAAGAGTTCACAGAGACGCACAGGTTCGTTAATGCCGACAACGCGAACACGGTCAAGTTTTCTGTGAAGAAGACTATCACCTGTTTCGCGCACTGTTATTTCCGACGCGAGCACCCATGTGCCGTATTGTTTATTTACGCCTTCAAGGCGGGCGGCAAGGTTAACGGCGTTACCCATGATTGTATAGTTCATTTTATTTTCCGTTCCCATGTTGCCAGCAACCATGTCTCCGGTGTTTATGCCGATGCGCGTTAAAAGCGTACTCGGCGAAAGATTCTCTTCTAAAATAATTTTATTAAGTTCAATTTCAGCTTTTTTCATCTTAATTGCGGAAACGCACGCTCTAAGCGCATGATCCGGCAAATCAAGCGGCGCACCGAAGAACGCGATAATAGCATCTCCTTCATATTTGTCGATTGTTCCCTTTTCGCCCAGAATAACATTACTCATCGCGCTTAAATACCTGTTTAAAAGACTTACAAGCTTTGCAGGATCGCCGAGTTCTTCTGAAATAGTAGAAAAACCTTTAACGTCTGTAAACATCGCCGTCATGTGGCGTTTTGTTCCGCCGAGCTGAAGACGCGAAGGATCGGAAATAATTTCTTTTACTACATCGTGCGAAACGTAAGTTGAAAACGCGGTTCTTATAAATTGCTTTTCTTTTTCTGAATTTGCGTAAGAAATTATTTCGCGGGCGACAATCGCGACAATCATCGCGAGAGTTACTCCGATAGGCCCGAAAAACACTCCGGTTAAACGGAATATCAGTATCACAGCGGCAAAAATAATTACTACTGCTCCGAATCCGACAGAAGCGCGGAAAACAGGAGTAAATTCCGCGGAAAAAATAAAAAAGAGAGGGATTAATACCAGCAGGAACAGTATCTTCCAGATATTATCCACAGAGATAATAAAAGATTCGGAAAGAATTGTATCCAACACAACGCCGTGTGTGCCTACATTGATATATTTTCCGTAAAACGGATTCGCGCCGTAGTCTGTTGTGCCTGTATCAACCCTGCCGATAATGACAAACTTTCCGTTTAAAGTTGTTCCTATTAACTCCGCAAGCTCATTATAACTGTCAAGATTGATTTGCAAATACTCAAATAACATTGAAATGTACGCCGCTTCATCTTCAATATCTTCCGCAGATTCAGGATATCTTTCGCATAACGCTTCGCTTATCTCCCATATCATTGCAGCTGGATCCCACGAAAAAAGTTCGCTCAGAAGCCCAAATGAAATATTACGGTAATTAACAAATTTATCAAACGAATCTTCGTCAGTATTTTCTATAGCATGGTTTTTTAATTCTGACGCGGCGTCAAAAAGATCGATCATGTCATTGATAGTAATTGTAATTGTGCTCAAAGATTGATCAAACTGAGCAAATAGATTTATATCAGCTCCGGTAAGCGCGTGAACATATTTAGAAATTTCAATTTCCAGCGCGTCCAGCAGGTTAAAGTCGGCAAATGAAAAATGCGTATAACTATCATGGTAATCCTCTTTGGGCCAGTCGAGCATCATCCTGCCTTTGGAATCGAGAGGAATAACAATATCTTTAGTTTTGTTGTCTGAAATTTTAGCCTGCTTTATTGTTAGTTTGCGTTTATCAAGTTTAATTTCAGGGTTGCCAAGATGTTCAATTAAAGGGGCAAAAGATAATTGAAGATACCAGTGATTAAAAATATTCTGAGTTAGGTAAACCCGTCTTCTTACGCCGTCTTTATCAATTTCTACATTAGTAAAACCAGCGCCTTTGGAAATCTGCGAAAAAACCGGAAGAGCCGGCAGAATGTCAACAAAGCCAGCTCCCTTCGATGAACCGGAAGACGCGGTTACAGGATACGAAAACCTCTCTTCGGCAATGGGACGGCGTTCCGACTGTTCGCCTTCCAGCGGATATTCGCGCAGATTCAATGTGGACCAGCCATGTCTGTTAAGAGCTATCGCCTGCGCAAGATACAAATCGTTATCACGCGCGACGCCTGCGGCTTTGTTATAAAGATCGTTTTTTTGACTGGTTATTAGATCGGAAAGATCCTGGGCATAATTATTTACATCACCTCGGTTTAAACGCCCGTCTCTGAATGCCGCAAATATTTCCTGCGCGGCTTTTTGAATATCGGAAAAACTGCGCTCAAAATCTGTTTCAAGCCCCTGCTCAAGATAGAGGGTATCTACTCCCTGGGGGCCGCGATCAATATACTCAATATCGAAGATAACAGCATTCGCGCCGTATTCTTTCAAACGTAAAAGGCCGTCCGCAATTACAGAACGAGGCCAGGGAAAAATGCCGTAATACGCGATAGCCTGATCGTCAACATCAAGAAAAACAACATTGTCAACGCGTTCGCGGTTTGCTCTAAAATTTAAAAAGAAATCGTACAGGCGGTCTTCCAACGGGGTAAGCGCGTTAACCAAATACAACAATGAAAACACTGCCGCCGCGGCAAATCCTATCAACGCATTTATCCATTTATTCATAATTAATTATACTATATGGCTGGATCAAGGGCAATCCGGCGCTACTTTTTATTAATCTGACAAAATGCTATGCTGTTCTCATGAAAACAAATCCTGTTGCGGCCTATCTTGCCGCTGTTTCGCCTGAAAAGATTGATACCAATCTGCTGGCTTATATTTGCAGTTTAGCGGAAGTTTCCAAGGTTGCCCCGGAAATCGCATCTTCTATCGTGCTGGAGTTGCAAAACCAGCGTAAACGCATAAAACTTATCGCAAGCGAAAATTACTGCTCCATGGCTGTGCAGTTGGCAATGGGCAACCTTTTAACTGATAAATACGCCGAGGGAACGGCATACCACCGTTTTTACGGGGGAACAGAAAATGTGGATGCAATCGAAACGCTTGCCTCGGAAGAAGCGTGCAAGCTCTTCGGAGCAGAATACGCAAATGTGCAGCCGCACTGCGGCTCCGACGCTAACCTTCTTGCGTACTGGGCAATCCTCTGCACAAGAATTGAAAGCCCTGCTTTAAAAAAATGGGGCGAGACTAATCTTTACAACCTTACAGATTCCCAATGGAACGAATTAAAAACAACAATGGGAAACCAGCGTCTTTTAACTTTGGATTACTATTCGGGCGGACATTTAACGCACGGCTACCGTAATAATATATCAAGCAGAATGTTTGATGTTCACAGTTATTCAGTTTCTGAAAAAGACGGTTTACTGGATTACGATGAAATTGAAAAACAGGCGGTGGAATTAAAACCGTTGATTTTATTAACAGGCTATTCCGCCTATCCCAGAAAGATAAATTTTAAACGCATGAGGGAAATCGCTGATAAAGCCGGAAGCGTCTTTATGGTAGATATGGCGCACTTTGCAGGCCTTGTCGCAGGCAAGGTGTTTACAGGCGAATATGATCCTGTCCCGTGGGCGCATGTTGTAACAAGCACTACGCACAAAACTTTACGCGGCCCGCGCGCAGGGCTCGTGCTTTCAACAAAAGAATTCGCGGAAGAGTTAGATAAAGGCTGCCCTTTAACAATGGGCGGGCCTCTGCCTCATGTAATCGCGGCAAAAGCTGTCGCCTTCCGCGAAGCGGGAGCGCAGGAATTTAAACAGTACGCAAAAAAAATTGTCGATAATTGTCAGGCTCTTGCCGCCGCCTGTATTAAAAACGGGCTTGAAGTTTTAACAGGCGGCACTGATAACCACCTGTTATTAATAAACGTTCATAAAGCCGGAATTACCGGGCGGCAGGCGGAAAGCGCTTTACAGGAATGTAACATAACGGTAAACAGAAACAGCCTTCCGCGCGATCCCAACGGCCCGTGGTATACATCAGGGTTAAGGATTGGGACAGCAGCCATTACAACACTTGGAATGGGAGAGAATGAAATGGCCGAGATTGCTTCGCTTATAGCTTGCGTTGTAAAGGGAGTAAAACAGGCGCCGGATAAAAAGGATCCGACTAAAAACAGCAAAGCAAAATACATTTTAGATGAAGCTATAAAGAGCGATGTTCACAATAGGGTAAAAGCTGTTTTGGATCGATTCCCTGTATATCCGGAACTGGATCTTGAATTTTTAAAGATTCATTTTTGCTGATTACTTTTTATTTTGTCTTTCTTTCTCGTAAATGAATCTTGCAAAAATGTCAAAGAGGATCACGTCTATTTTGTGATGCTTCTCTACAAATTGTTCGCGCATCATATCAATCGCTTCATCCGGTTTCATGGCCTTGCGGTAAACGCGGTTAGGATCCGTTACGCTGTCGTATATGTCGATTATCTCTAAAACTTTTGCCGGGAAATAGGCAATGGCATGATAGTCTAAAATCGGTTCCAGTTCGTAAGTCATACAGTGATCCGGCTTTGCGTGCGGATTATCTTTTTTATACTGCGCCAGATACGCGCGAAAATATCCGTAACCGTCGCGATCGCCGTAATATTCATGATGGTAACCTGTTATAAGGCTCGCTTCCATCGGATAATTTGTTTTTGTCATGATCGACTTATAACCCTGCTTAACATGATCTATTACTATCTGGCGGTTATATTTTTCCTCGCCTTCGTGGTATTCCACAGCGGCGGCTTTGCCGATATCGTGAATCAAAAAGCCAACCGCCCATTTATTAAAAAGCTCAGGCGGAATGGCCCTCATGCCTCCTAAAAAAACACGTTCAAGATCAAAATCATCGGCATGGATATGCGGAAGCAGCTCTCTGTAATAATCGCGGTATTTGGAGGCAAAACTAATCCGCATTTTTTGAACCGCGCTTGACTCAGACAGCAGTTTGTTGTAATACGCAAGAAACGCGATCCCGTTAAGATACACGCGTGTCATATGCTGGATAATTGTGCCGTTGGACTTTTTTACAAGCGTGTTCATCAGATCGTTGCCGAAAATATCATCCGATATTAACTTCGCTGAACTTTTTATCATATCGCGGGTGGAATCGACAAGCCCCTGGGTAATTTTTTTAGCTTCATCGTCAGCGTGGTTGATTGCATCTTCCAAAGCCGCGTGGTTGATAAGCGCAGCGTTTTTTGTCGTGTCTACAAGAGCCTCTGCAATTTCCGCTTTAGTAACCGATTTTGGATCGGCAATAATCTCATCTAACCTGTCTCTGTCTTTGTTAATGCAGGCAACTTTTTCATCGGCAGTCATTTTGGCAATAGCTTTATATTCTTTCCCGAAACTCGCTATATCTTCTTCGGTAGCCGCACCAAGCTCTTCGATGTCGTCGTCTTTCTTTTTAAATTCCGGCTCTTTCATGCCCCACGGCATTTCAAATTCCCACGAGCCGTGTTTGACAATAGCTTTCTCTTTTAACTTGTTGTAATTCTCTCCGGTAAGATAATATTCCCAATCACCTTTTTTTTGATAAAAATAAATATTCGTATCAAATAAAACTTTAAAAGGCATAAGCCGTTTTTTCTTCGTGCCGCGGTTAATACATAATATTGGGATATCTTCATCTTTAATAAGGTCGATATATTTATTATTTGTCTTACCGTCTTCGGCTACCAACACCTTGGAAAGAGGTATTACAATATCTTTCTCAGCCATAACTAAATACTACACCTTGTAATAGTTACTATTTAACCTTGCTCATAATCTCGGATACAATTTTTTCAGCGTCATCATATGTAACCTGACAGGTACCTACCTGCTTATGACCTCCGCCTCCGTAGAAAAGGAGCATTGAACCGACATCTACAGCAGAAGTACGGTTTGTAATGCTATGCCCAACGGTAATCGCCACATTGGATTTGTTTCTGCCGTCTACAATCCAGACAGAAATATTTTGCTCAGGGTACAGCGTATAAATAATAAATCTGTTACCGGCGTAAATGGTCTCTACATTGCGAAGATCAACTTTAACAACATTGCTCTCGACAGAGGCATGTTCCTTGATCATCGTTACGAAAAGATCTTTCTGCTGATAATATAAATCTAACCGCTCTTTAACATCCGGCATTTCAAGAATTTCATATATCGTTTTTTCCGCGCACGCTTTGGAAAGGCTCATCATCAAATCATAATTACTGATGGTGAAATTCCTGAACCTGCCTAACCCGGTTCTTGGGTCCATTATGAATCCTAAAAGAATCCAACCTTTTGGATCAATTATTTCATCGCGCGAAAGATTGCCGGAATCAACTTTATCAACATAATGTATCATTTCGGAGAACTTGCCCAATTTGGCGTCTCCGCCGTAATAATCATAAACAACTCTGGCACAGCTTGGAGCATGCCTAGAGACACCCTCAAAATATGTTTCGTTGCCTAACCGCTCGGATTCGCTTGAATGATGATCAAACCACAGTTTGCAGCCCGGAATATAAGGAATATTAGCTAAAATATCATTGTCCGTAGCTTCTACCAAACCGTCTTGAATATCTTTAGGATGGACAAATTTCCAATCGTCAATAAGCCCTAAATATGACAAGAGAGCGCCGCAGGCCAGTCCGTCAAAGTCAGATCTGGTAAATAATCTCATATCAAACCACCTCTTATAAAAGTACTTTTTACCTTATTTGCCTATCTTATCATTATAAACCAAAATATAAAGAAATGGAAAGGAAAAAAACAGGTTTTTTTAATTATAATCCGTTTTCGAGTCTGCTGTTGAACCAATTTAACACCGCTTCTGCTCTATTACTGAAAGAATTGCCAATTCTGTCAAAAAGTCCGGGTACAGAGAGAGTTTTTGCCATAGAAGCGGCGTAAACGAGGATAGTATCACCGCAGTCAATAACCGCAAAAAAAGAGCGAAGATTGCTCTTTCCTATCACCGGGATAACGCCGTAATTCAAAGCAGTTATATTTTCCTGTACAAAAAAGATTGAATCCCGGGAAATGGTAAAACTATAACGATAGATATTATCGCCGAATGTAAGGTCTTTTTGCTTTGCATAAATCGACAAAGCGGCGGGAATTTGGGTGTAAACGGGATCGGGAAGCGGTTTTTTCGTCTGAGGTCCGTCAATAATACCGGAATATTCATAAAAAGTACGCATACTGCCGCGACTTGCGGAATAATACTCTATTCCTGTCAGAGAACTGATAGCCATCATCTGGTTAAAAACATTAATTTTCTGTTCTTCATCCCAGTTACCCTCGTCCGAGCGCAATTTTTCAGGTTTCAGGTATAAATATAAGGTTTCTACCATCATATTCGGTTTTAATTCGCCTATTGTTCCAGTAATAAACTGCCCAAGTTCGCCGGTATTGGGCAAAAGCACAGGCTTGGGGTTTTTAAATTGAACCTCCATGATTCTTCCCCTCTCGAGCGCCCGTATCTGTTTTATGCTGTCATCGGAAATTATCTCTTCTAGAGGAATAGAAAGAGCGCATGGGATAAAAAATGAGGAAATAATGATTAATAAAAAAAAGCGTTTCATGATTTACTTCAGTCCGCGGTAGAAAACGCGCACCTGTTTATATAAACCATCTCCTTCGCTTTTAGTTTCAACATCGCCGATGTCATTCAATGTGGTATGGATAAGCCATCTGTCAAAAGGATTCATAGGTTCAAGCAATATTGAGCCTCGGCTTTCGCGTACTTTTTCCGCGACATTGTAAGCAAGGCGCACGAGGGATTCTTCCCTGCGGATGCGGTAATTTTCTGTATCAAGAATAATGCGGACATCTTCTTTGCCAAGGCGGCCCGCGTAAATATTTAAAAGCAATTGCAATGCGTCAAGGTTTTTGCCTTTTTTACCAATCAAAATGGAAGAATATCCTGAGTCGATTTTAAGACCCAGCTTGGATTTGTCCCTGAATAAAATCGAAACCTTGCCGGGATACCCCATGCGTTCAATAAGCCCGGATGTAAACCCGATCATTTTTTCTTCAAATTCATTTTGCGGTTCTGGCTCGCCGAAAACCGCCTGACTGGAACTGCCTGTTATGCGATCCCTTTCCATGCTGTCGTTTTGTCTTCTCTCGGAAGAATGCGAAACAGGTTTACTTGCCGCGGACGAAGGTTTGGATGAAACTCCAAAATTACCCACATGAACCCTGATTCGAACTAATCCCTTCTTGAATAAACCGCTTTTTTGGGTTTCAAGAATCTCTACATCAAAGTCGTCTTTTTCAAGACCAAGCTCTCCGGCTGCTCTGTCGATAGCTTCTTTTTCGGTTCTGCCTTCAAATTCAAATTCCATTGTTATATATCTCCTTAAAATTAATGTTTCTTTTTTTTCTTCCCGCCGCCCGGCGCAATTCTCGCAGGAGGCTGAGACTGCTGCTGCGCTGCCTGCGCTTCCGCCTGCGCGGCTTTTTTCTTGATAACATACTTGTTGATTATCACCTGCTGAACAAGAGTCAGAAGGTTAGAGAAAATCCAGTAGATTAACAATCCGGACGGCACATTGTAAAGCACAAAGAAGAACACAATCGGCATAACGTATAACATCATTTTCATCTGGGTGTTTGACTGCTGCCCCGGCATTTGCGTAACTTTTCCGTACAGGAGCTGAGAGCCGACATAAATAAAAGGCAGCGCCCGCAATGCGGTCCAGCCTAAAATCGGCAGCCTGAAATCTCCGGGGAATTTCACGATATATTCAGGGAGTGAAAGATCCGGTATCCAGCCGGGGATAAACTCTGCGCCGCGAAGATCAAAATGGTTGTTAAAAAGCTGATACATGGCGATAAATATCGGAAGCTGCAGCAGCATGGGAAGACATCCCGAAAGAGGATTATAGCCTTCCTGTTTGTAGAAGTTTCCCATTTCCTGATTTAATTTCTGCGGATTGCCTTTATACTTTTCCTGTAATTCCTTAATCTTCGGCGAAAGAGCCTGCATCCGCTGAGTTGCTTCAGAGCCTTTTTTGGTTAACGGGAAGAAAAGTAATTTAATAAGCAATGTAAGGAATATAATCGCAACGCCGTAATTCGGAATAATTTTATGGAAACCCATAAGCAGCCATTTTAGAAGTTTTTCTAAAGGCGCTAAAATTCCGCGCGAACTTGCGGCTTCCACGAGTCCTGAATCTTTAATGCCAAACTCATTTTTTCCCGTGTTGTAATTGGTAAGTATTTCCTGGGTTTTCGGTCCAAGATAGAAAAGGTAAGTGTCTTCCACTTTGGAAATATTCGCGGCGGGGCGGACTATATTTAACCTTGAAGCCGAAATAATTCCAGGTTCATGCCTTTCAGAAAATTGCAAAGTATACTGGGCAAGATACGGAACCGCTATTAAAGAAAAATATTTGCCGGATATCGCGGCCCATGCCGGACGGCTGTCGATAAGTTCATTAACTTTCGCGTTCTTGCGTTTACCGTTTATGAATGTATGGTAATGCCTGTAGTCGTAGTAGTTATCAAGTTTTTCAAACACAGGACCGATCTGCGGTCCGAAGGAAAGAGTATAGGCGCTGCCTGAAAAATTAAAACTCTGAACTGAAAATCCTCCGTCCAGAATAACTCTTAATTCAAACATGTAATCGGAAGGTTTGAATTCATATCTTTTGATCAAACTGAATCTTCCGTCCGAGCCGTATACGGCAGCTGGAACAGAAAATTCGCGGTAAAATTCTACAGAATAATCTGATATGCGTCTAACATTAAAATTAGATGTGAGCGGCTGAGCGTCAATACCGCCGAAGGCGACTGAAAAAGCGCGCGCTTCATTGTTGCCGGAAAGAATTAAATCAACATCTTTGTTATTTCTGCGATCCTTCCATTTAAAAGAAACCATATCGCCGCCCGCATTGGTAAGCACAACCGTAAACAATTCCGTTTCTATTGTTACATACTCTTGTGTAACCTGAACATCCGAAACCGCGGCTTCCTGCTGATCCATGCGCTCGGCAACAGGTTCTTCGCGCGCCGGAGTTGAAAGAATCTGTTCCAGCTCCTGTTTTATAGGATCGATTTCAACCGCTGTAACAGGCGATTGCTGCTGGCCGGCGCCGGGCGTTAGTTGCTGCCTCTGGAAGAAAAACCCCTGTATTAAAAAAGAGGCAATCAACACAACTGTAGAAAGCACGATAGCCAGTATTGTTTTTTTATCCATTTTACTTCCTTTTGTTTTCTAAAAACTAATTTTTCACGGTGAACTGTCTGACAAAGCCAAATCAGGCACAGGATCATATCCGCCGCGGTGAAACGGAGTGCAGCGCAAAAGCCGTTTTACTGTAAGAGCGCCGCCGCGGATAACACCGTATCTGCTGATTGCTTCATAAGCATAAACAGAGCAAGTCGGGTAAAACCTGCAAGCCGGCGGCAAATGCGGAGAAATCGCTAACTTAAAAAAACGAAGCAGAATAAGCGCTATTTTCTTCATATAAATAAACCGGCTTTTTTAAAAAGGGACTCGAGCTGGCTTAATCTGCCGGAAAGAAAAACTTTTTCTTCTGTTTCCTGATAGATTAAAAGGATTAAATCGTTTCCGCCAAAAAGGCGGTTCTTCATCAATCTGTAGGCTTCGCGTCCAAGACGCTTTGAGCGGTTTCTGGCAACAGCGCCTTTGAAACCTTTGGCAAATGTGAAGCAAATGCGGTTGCAGGGCAAATCGTTCTTTAACACAAAAAGTTTCGCGCCCTGGCAGCTATACCGTTTTCCCTTGCCAAAAACCTCCCGAATCTCCTTCCTTCCCTTTAAATGTTCCTCCCGCCTGAAGCGAAAGGATACCTTTTCACAGTTAATAAGGCTTTTTCTCGTCAGAAACCGACAATTTTATCCGGCCTTTGGCTCTGCGGCGCTTTAAAACAAGCCTCCCGCCCCTGGTTTTCATGCGGGCGCGGAACCCGAATTTGCGGTTTCTCTTCACTTTACTGGGTTGATAAGTACGTTTCATGGTATCTTCTCCTATATATATAAAGGTTCTTAAAAACAAAAATGATTATTTAGTTTAGAATAAACAGGAAAACAGGTCAAGAGGGGAACCTTCGCCAGCCGCTTTTGCGGCCTGGCTCGGTTGAGGTTCAAGAGGGGAACCTTCGCCAGCCGCTTTTGCGGTCTGGCTCGGTTGAGGTTCAAGGGGTATTTATAGAGATGAATTTGAAATATACGCTTTCTGGGTTTATATATATTTCTCCCTCAGATGACTGTAACGCCGTCGCGGACGCCATGCTAGAGACCAATTATAATGAAGAATTCTGCCTCGCCGAAGACTTTTCCCCGGAATTTATCGTAAAACTCATGGAAGCCGGGTTTTTAGTAATGTCAATGAACCTGGATCAAGAAAATCCTCATTATATATTACTCCCAAAACTGCATCTTGTGCGCTCAGCCCTCTTTTTTGAAAATTTACACATAAAAAAATCTATCCGCAGGCTGCTAAACCAATACGAATTAAGAGTTGATTCGGATTTTAACTATATCGTGGACAGGTGCATAGAAAAACACGGCAGCGACTGGCTTACCCCTCCCTTGGTTGAATGTATTAAAAATATCAGAGCAAAACAAACGGTGTCACTCCCCTCTGAAAAGGCGCTGCTTCCCACTTCCTGCGCCTACCCGGCTTCATTTGCTCTTTACCGCGGCGGCAAACTAATCGCCGGAGAATTCGGCGTTGTTTTCGGCAAGGTTTACACCAGCTATTCAGGTTTTTACGAAGAAGATAATTCAGGCACTGTGCAGATTATACTAGCTACCCGTTATTTAAAGGAGCATGGGTTTTCATTTTTCGATCTTGGTATGCCGCTGGATTATAAAAATAATCTTGGAGCGAAAGATATAAGTCCGCAGGAGTTTGTCAGTTTATTTAGGGGTTGAATTCTGCTTCCTCAGACTTTTTTTAACAAAGATAGGATCAAAGACTTTATCCATGTCAACTTTAGTAAGGAAATATTTCAGCACAGCGCGGTAAACAAATATTGATATTGCAATGGAAGCCAAAAAGATAAGGGGAAAAGCCCACGAGAGTGCGCCTTCAGGAACTATTGGATTGACAAATCTTGCATAAACAAGCAGAAGCAGCACAAAGCTAATCACTGCGACGATAACGTTAAATAATGTCGCTCCAAGAATAAATAAAAGCGTATTTAATTTTTTATTCATTTAACATTCCTTTCTTTGTCTTTTGAAGGGTTAATAAACATTGTAATAAGGAGCAGAATACAGCACACCACAACCGAAGAATCGGCAATATTAAAAGTCGGCCAGCGTTCCATGCCGAATAAACCGAATATTTTTACGCTGATAAAATCGACTACTCCGTCGGGACGAAAGATACGATCGGTGATATTTCCAAGTCCTCCGCCGATAATGCCCGCCGCGGCCCATCGCTGCAGTTTTGTAAATTCATTGGATTTCAAATAATACCATACCAGAAACCCTAAAACCAATATCGGGAAGGCAATAAAGATTACAGGTTTTAAAAATTCCGGAAGCCCTTCTCCCAGGCTGAACGCGATCGCTTTATTGCGCACATGATAGATGCATAAAAAGTCATTGTTAAAAACATCTTTTATCAGAGCAGGATGAAATGGCTGTGTTTTTACAATGACAGCTTTTATAATCTGATCCACAGTTAGAATCAGAGCTGTAAGCGTTAACGGCATGAGTTTTTCTCTTGTTAAATTTTCCTTAAAAAATGACTTCATCACTACTCTCCAATTAATTAAAATAACCGCAAATTATAATCCGGTAGGTATATCAAGAAATTCGGCGTCTAGACACAGTTCGGCAATACAATGACGCATAACAGCCTGAACGCCCCAGACTTCGGTGCTGTAATGTCCGCCTGCAATCATGTTTAATTTCGCTTCAAGGCATTCATGATACACATAATGAGCGTTTTCGCCGGTTATATAGAGGTCTATGCCTTCTTCTATAGCATCCTTAAAATTAGACGCGGCTCCGCCTGAAACAACCGCTGCTGTTACGCAGTCTTTTTTACCGAACGGCAAAAGTCCCGCGGGCGGCCTTCCCATAAAACTGATTTTATCAGCGGCCTCATCAATTGAAACAGGTTTTGGAAAAGTTCCCTTGTAACCGATTTTCCGCCCGTGATAAACGCCGAACGGCTCAATATTCTCAAGATCTAAAAGCTGAGCCAGAACAATGTTGTTCCCGAATTTCGGATGCTGATCCAAAGGCAGGTGCACCGCGTACAGGCAAATATTATGGTCTAGTAAAAACTTAATGCGCTGCCGCAGGTTTCCCGCTATCCGCGAAGGAGAACCCCAAAAAAGCCCGTGATGTACAAAAAGAAGATCCGCGCTCTGCTCCGCGGCCTGTTCAAAAGTTTCCATAGCGGCATCCACAGCGAAGGCGATTTTACGGAGAGCAGAACCATCGTTGTCAATCTGAATTCCGTTCAAGGAATCATCGGCGGAGGCAAAACCTTCCATGTCCAGAAAGCTTCTGATAAAGGAGTCAAATTTAGCAGTCGTAACTTCTTTACTCACAAATGGGATTATACAATATTTTTACCTTCTTGTAAGTGTCAACAGCGTAAAAATAAGATGAAAATAAAAATAAAGCCGCATAAACCCGGCTGGGCATATGCGGCTTACTTAGTAACAGAAAAAACTACATTACTCTATCTGCTGCCTTTTCCGCTTGCAACAAGCAAGGAAGAGAAAACCATAGTATGAACTGCGAGCCTCTGTAATACGGGCCAGAAGTTCTCAAAGCCGTCCATAATCCAGGAAATAAGACCAACGATAATGTAAACAGCCCAGATAATCGCGATAATAAATATCAGCTGCAGCAGGAAAGATATGCTGTCAATACCAAGCATTTCGAGGATAATACAAACGCCGGCAACGAACGCAATAACGCCGAAAACAACTACAAAGATTTTTATAGTATCATTGTTAAAATTGAAAGACTTAAGCATGATTTCAAAGTCGCTGCTTTTACCAATACCTAAACCCTTTTTAACAAACAACGCTAAAGCGCCGTTTGCAAGAAGATACAAACCTACCGAGAGTTTCCACAGAAAAATTCCTATTCCATCCTTCATAATCAAACCTCTTCTAAAACATATTTCTATAAGAATGAACAAAAATACGACGTACTATTTGCTCACCCGGATAGCCCAATAAGCTACCTAAGACATTTTAAACCCACATTACCCAAAAAACAAGTGACGAAATATTAAAATAATTCAGCCGTTTTTAACTTTGTCGTATTCTCCGTCAAAAAAGCCATCCAGATATGAGTGCCCTTGAATGAACTTATCCGGGTCCATTATTGCGTAATATGCCTGATTTGCCATTTTATCCTGATCAAAAGGCACATAGCTGTCCATCCAGCTTGCTCCAAACTGGCTCCAGAAGATCACATGGTCGATATATTTTTTATATTTATCCAGCATTTTAAAAAACAGAGCGTGCTGATAACCAAGAACATCGGCTTGTTTTTGATTTAAAACAGCCGGCGCGAGAGCCTCCCCGCCGGGGGCGTTATAAGGCAGCCGCATATCAATTTCTGAATAGGCGACACAATCCAGAAAACCTTCGTCGATTAATTCAATGTATAAAAGCAGAGATTGTTGATTATTGCTTGCTAAAACAGGCGTCGCCCACTCGTGCCCCTGGATCCCTAAACATTCAATCAGGTTTCTTCCGTCATAAAGCGGATCGGTTTTCCATGCGGTGTTTAATTCCTTGATCATATTGTAAATAACTTTTGCCTTTGACCAAATATTAATTTCGTAATCGTTATAGGTAAGGATTGGGGGTTTTTCGCAGATATAGGCGTCGATATTTCCGCCGCCGTCATGCCCGTCCATTTTCATGTAATCGGGGACGATATCGGGATTGTCATAACCTTCTTTGTACTTCTGAGCCATCTGCGCGTTTGGAACGGCAATATGCGCGTATTTAAAGAGCAGGTATACATAGTGCTGTTTTATATCGTTTAAATCATCGTCTGTTAACGCCATCAGCCAGGAAACATGCCTTAAAGCCGGTTTCCACTTGCCGGTATTCTCCCGGATAATCATGCTGTGCCTGCTTTCGTGCAGCTCCACATTTAAAACATCAAATGAATGGAAGGGAATAATGCCGCGCTCTTTGCTTGAATCGTACCTTGTATCCGTTGTCATAAAATGGCGCATAACATACATGATGTGGTCAAAGTATATTCTTCGCGCAGTATGTTTGTTTACTTTTAGAAACGGACCTACGGCGTTTGTTCCGCCGGAGAAAAAGCTGCAGTCCATGTTCCATTGCATGGGCGTAATATTTTCAGGAACTATCTGCCTCATCCATGGAGGGGATTGATTAATCCACGCAAGGCAATGACCGTGCATTTTGTATTCGTATGTACCGTCAGCGCGGATTTTAGCGGAATCTCTTATTCCCAAATAAGCGTCTGTAGGAAGTTTCCATTCCGGCAGTGATTCCATAGACGCGTCTGCTTCTGTTCTGAATTCAAACTGCGGAAATAAATTTTTAAGCCATTGCGGAGGTTTTAGATGCCATTGCGGTTTTAAATTATTTTCATCAACAAAAATCTCGTAGTGATATCCCCTGATAGATTTAGGATCAACGGGCCCCGTACCGGTAACGCCGATAAGGAAACTGCCGTTTTCATGGTTATATTTACTTTTAAAAGGAGCGACTTCCAAATAACTTTTTGTGTTTACTACATTCGCAATCGCCTTTTGATCCGGATCCATTTGCGTGATTTTAATATCGCCGAGCAATAGTTTATCGCCTTCAAGTTTTGCGCCTGTCTCTGTATGCAGATCGATATTAAGATATTCCCAGCGCCCGGACGAAACAGGAGTTACGGCGCAGAGAGTTTTTTTATACCATGTCTCTCCGTCATGAAAACCAATCCACGGCGGCTTTATAACGCCGATACTGTCCAGCTCTGATGTTCTTATATAAATTTGCGTTCTGGCAGTTCCGCTGTAACCTGCAACGCTTTGATACCCTTCGCCGCCTGTAGAAGTTGACCAGATTTCAAACCTCATATATTTCCCGGCGGCGCTTTTCGGGTAATAAAGATCAAACTCGATATATGTTTGATTGTTTAATTCAACAGCGGGATAAATCGGCGCCCTCATGCCGAATCCGCCGAACGCTTTTCCGGCAATAGCGGGATCAAAATAAGTTGTAAGAAGAATTAAGCTGCCAAGTTCAAAGGGATCGTTAACAAGTTCGAAATGACTGTTGGGATTCGGCAGAACGCGCCCGTCGCTGGTGCGCCATAATTTCCACACAGAAAAGTTTTTTTCAAGATCAAACTTGAAAACAGGAATGCGTTTAAATCCTACGCCGGGATCTTCGCGGAAATAAGGATCATCACTATCGGTTTCTAAAGCCATCTTTGTAACATGTTATTTTACCACGATATTAACCAATTTGTCAGGTACAGAAATAACTTTTACAACAGTTTGCCCTTCAAGCCATTTTTGAACTCCCGGCAGAGCAAAAGCGGTTTTTTCAAGTTCTTCCTTAGCGGTCCCCGCCGCAGCTGTAAACTTGTCCCGTATCTTGCCGTTCACCTGGATTACAACCGTAACCTCATCAAAGTGAGTTAAAGAATCATCATAGACAGGCCAGCTGCCTTTGGAAACAGAATTATTATGTCCGATTTTCTCCCAAAGCTCCTCGCCAAGATGCGGAGCGTACGCTCCGGTCATTATCACCAGAGGTTCCCACATGGAACGCGGTATTTCAGCTAATTTCGCGATCTCTGCGGAATAAATCATCATGGCGCTGATTGCGGTGTTAAAGTTAAGAGAAGCAGTGTCGTCTGTCACCTTTTTAATGGTTCTGTGCAGCAGCCTGTTAAGTTCGCCGCCTCCCGCTTCATCGCTGCCGGGAAGCGCGTCACATAACGGTTTTTCGCTGATTGCCCAAAGCCGTTCCAGAAAACGCGACACCCCAGTAACGCCCGCCATATTCCACGGTTTGCTTACTTCAAGCGGCCCCATAAACATTTCGTATAAACGAAGCGAATCGGCTCCGAATTCTTTGATAATATCATCGGGGTTAATAACATTACCTCGGCTCTTGCTCATTTTTTGATTATCTTCCCCAAGAATCATTCCCTGATTTACAAGCCGCTGGAAAGGTTCAACCGTGTTTACAAGCCCGATGTCGTATAGCACCTTATGCCAGAAACGGCTGTATAAAAGATGAAGCACAGCGTGCTCTACTCCGCCGACATAAAGATCGACGGGAAGCCAGTAATCTATTTTATCCCTTGCGGCAAAAGCTTTATCGTTTTTAGGATCGAGGTAGCGGATGTAGTACCAGCATGAACCTGCCCATTGAGGCATCGTGTTTGTTTCGCGTTTTGCCTTTGCGCCGCACTTCGGACAAGTTGTGTTAACCCATTCATCAATTCCGGCGAGCGGTGATTCTCCCGTGCCTGTAGGCGCGTAAGATTTTACATTCGGCAGTCTTAGCGGCAGATCGTTTTCGGTCAGCGGAACTATACCGCATGCGTCACAATGCACAACAGGAATCGGCTCACCCCAATATCTCTGGCGCGAGAAAATCCAATCCCTCAGTTTGTAATTAACGGCGCGCTTGCCTATGCCTTTTTCTTCAAGCCAATCGGTCATGCGCTTTTTCGCGTCCTCCGTACTCAAACCGTTGAGAAGCCCTGAGTTTACCGAGTAGCCGTCCGCTGCAGTACATTCCGGCGGCTCGCGCTCAAACTCTTTTTTTGCGGAAAATTCTTCCTTGCTTGCCACAACCTGGATAATCGGCAAATTAAACGCCTTAGCAAAATCCCAGTCGCGCTCATCATGAGCGGGAACCGCCATAATCGCGCCTGTGCCGTAAGAAATTAAAACATAGTCTGCAATCCAGATTGGTATTTTTTGATCGTTTACAGGGTTGATCGCGTACGCGCCGCAGAAAACGCCGGTTTTTTCTTTCGCAAGATCCGTGCGCTCAAGATCGCTCTTTCTTGCGGCAGCTTCGATGTACGCGCAGACAGCCATTTTTTGATCCGCAGTTGTAATTTTTTCTACAAGCGGATGCTCAGGCGACAGAACCATGTATGTTGCGCCGAAAAGAGTATCGGGACGAGTCGTGTATATTTCCAGCGAATCAGAATGACCGTCAACTTTGAAGATCGCATTCGCTCCTTCGCTGCGGCCGATCCAGTTGCGCTGCATGAGTTTAACAGGTTCGGGCCAATCGAGAGTTTCAAGGTCGGCGAGAAGACGTTCAGCGTAGGCGGTTATTTTGAGTATCCACTGACGTATTCGTTTGCGCGTTGTTTTTTCTCCGCAGCGTTCGCATTGACCATCTTTTACTTCTTCGTTGGCAAGACCTGTCTTGCAGGAAGGGCACCAGTTAATCGGGCTTTCCGCTTCGTAGGCAAGACCCTTATTAAAAAGTTTAAGGAAAATCCATTGTGTCCAGCGGTAATAGTCTTGTGCAGAGGTATCAACCTCGCGATCCCAATCATAAGAAAAACCAAGCGCTTTTATCTGAGAGCGGAACCTGTCAATATTAGCTGCCGTAGTTACAGCAGGGTGAGTGCCGGTTTGTATTGCGTAATTTTCCGCAGGCAGACCGTAGGCGTCAAAACCCATGGGGTGCAGCACATTGTAACCGTTTAAACGAAGGAAACGGCAATAAATGTCTGTAGCCGTATAGCCTTCCGGGTGGCCGACATGAAGCCCCTGCCCTGACGGATAAGGAAACATGTCAAGGACATAGCGGCGCTTGTCCTTTGGAATCGAAGGATCTTCCGCAGCTTTAAATGTTTTGTTTTTCTCCCAATATTCCTGCCATTTGGGTTCAATTGTTTCAAAAGGATATTTTGCCATGATAACGGAATTATAGAGGATTTTACATAAAATGAAAACAACTTGACCTAAAATTAATTCCATGTGAAAATACTCGTATGAATTACTTTTTTGCACAAGCAATAAGCGAGATATGTGAACATTCACTTATTTGTCCGGATCGTCCTTTACGCTGTTTAATAATTATGAATCCGGTCGCCGGCGGTTTTTATATAAAATCCAAGTGGGAAGCTCATACTAAGACATTGGATAGGTATAAAGAAAAAGCCAGAGAAAATCCAAGAAGGCAATTGTATAAAAATATTATCGTCAGCATTACAGAAGGCAAAGGTTCCGCAAGCGAGATTACAAAAGGATTTGTTGAAAGATCGATAAAAGATCCAATTCCGTTTTATTTGATTATCAGCGGAGGCGGCGACGGAACTCACAGAGAAGTAATGAACTCCATTTTTGATGCGCCTGCCAATGTCCGCAGAACAATGGCAGTGCTCAGGCTTCCAATGGGAACAGGCAACGACGGCGCCGACAGCAATCAATTATCGGACGCGCTGGAACTGCTCCTTAAACCGACTCATATTGAGTTAGCTCCGGCAATACAGCTAAGCCTCAGCAACAAGGGTCCGACAAACTGGAAAGGACCGTTCCTTGCTCATAATATTTGCTCTGTCGGACTTGACGCCTATGTTACGCATATGACCAACACAATGAAAGGAAAAGTCGCGGGCGATACGTACAAGTTCTGGGTAGATATGGCAACTCTTTCATATCATAAAAAATACAAGGTAGATTTTTTTGACGTAAAAGGATTTGAAAAAGACAAAAAAGAAATTATTTCTTTTAGTGAAAAACTTCTGCTGCTGGCGATGGGCGTAACAGGCGGCAGGACATACGGTTCTCAGCAGCATATACTTCCGGATGCCAGAAATGCCTGCGGGATAAAAAATATGGGCCTTTTGGGTAAATTAATAATTAAGGGACAGGTAAAAAAAGGCGCGCATATAAAAAACCGCAACGCGATTATTTTTAACGCGCACCGCATTGAGTTTACATGCAAGCATGAAATACTCGCGCAAATGGACGGAGAAACGGTTCTTCTGCAGCCGGAAGATTTTCCCGCTGTTATGGAGCTTACAGAAGCGAAGATTCCGCTGTTAAAACTGGAACAGAACCAGGACAAGAAATAAATAAAAAATAACTACAAATTAAAAAATATCTATTGACAAACCAGATAATGCGTGACAAAATTCTATCGCTTATGTAGCTTAAGGGGGAAATATGGCTGCGACAGGCAAGAAAAAGAAAAAAATACCGCCAATCGATCAAGAATTCCTTGATAAGATGGAAAATTCTCTTATGGCCTTAAAAGCCGAAATTGTTGACAATTTAATATCCAGCAATGAGGACTTTAAGGAAATAATGGACGGGATGGAACCCAAAGATCTTGCCGATATCGCGTCTGATGACACAGATCGTAAAATGATCGAAGCTATAGGCGCGCAGGAATTAAAACGTCTTAAACTGATTGAATCAGCCATTACACGAATAAAACAAGGCAAGTACGGCCACTGTATAAAATGCGGAAAGAGGATCCCTCAGGATCGTCTAATTGCAATTCCCTACGCTCTTATGTGCATTGATTGCAAGTCGGAAGAAGAAAGGCGCAACCGATAAATTGCCATGTCAAAAAAAGTAATTGTATTATTAGCCGATGGCTTTGAAGATGTCGAAGCGGTGACGCCTATTGATTATCTGCGCCGCGCCGGAATAGAAGTAACAACAGTTTCGATCTCGCGGAACCTGACTGTTACAAGCAAGTGGGGCGGAATAAAACTAACCGCAGACACAACTCTCGAACAGATATCAGGACATGCGGACTGGGACGCGGTAATTATACCGGGCGGAATGCCCGGCGCGGCGAATCTGGCATCTTCGCAAGCTGCGGGCAATCTGGTAAAAGAGATCGCTGCCGCCGGAAAAATTGCCGCCGCAATCTGCGCTTCTCCTGTGCTGGTTCTGGCTCCTCTGGGACTTATTTCAGGTAAAAAATTTACATGCTATCCCGGAATGGAAAAACAAATTGCAGATGCGTCATGGCAAGATGATCGCGTAGTCGTTGACGGCAATATTATTACAAGCCGCGCGGCGGGAACCACAGGCGAATGGGCAATCGCAATTATTGAAAACCTTCTGGATAAAGCTTCCGCGCAAAAAATAGCGGAAACAGTTTTACTTTAAAACAGATAATCCTTACTCTTTTTCAAACCTGACAGAAAGAATATTGCCGGCAGGCATTTTAACCAGCGCGTATCTTTTATTATCGCTTAGAACAACTTCTTGATCTCCTGCTTTTGTAATTGACGTCGATCTGATGGCTTTTGCGCTCGCGGCGGTAAAATTACCCGGCAGGTTAATTCTGACAACGCCGAGATCCATGCCGCCGCTTCCGCTTGTATTTGTAGGAGTAAATAAAATAATGCTGATTTCATCGCCATCCGGCGACATAAACGCCGTAGCTCTTGCAGACACGCTGTCTTCATAATAGTAAACATTATTAAAATTACTGCCGGCAGAAACGGAGACTCCTCCGGCTGTTTTCCCGGAAACTGTTACGCCTATTCTGTCTTTTTCTTTGGCGTATTTCGCATAATGAGACAGGGCATAACCGCGCGGCAATACGGCTCCTGAACTTGAGCCGTATTCGCCGTCTCCCAGTAAACTGTAAAACCGTTTTGAATACCACCAGATATACGCGCTTTCGTCATTTAAACGTATGCTTAAATCTACTGTATTTAAAAACTTCCATACATAGTTCCATGTGTAATCATTCTTATACGAAGAAGCGTTTCCGCTGTTTTTATTGAATTCGGTCATCCATACTTCTTTTGGGTCAGTTGCATGATCCAAAGCTTTTGCGTAGCGCACCTGCTGATTGCCGTATATATGACGGCCGATTAAATTAATTGCCTCTCTTGATACAGGATCATCAAGCGCGGCATTGTTAATATTCGGGTGGTTGGCGGATTCGCCTGTCATAATCTTTACAGGATAAACAGCTTTGCCGCCGCCGCGTCCTGATGTGCCGTTTGTAAAACGCCCGACTTCCTTATGAAAATCGCGCATTTGTTCAGGCGACCATAAACAGCCGTCGTAATCTGTTTGATAATTCGGCTCATTTTGAATAGAAATTGCGTAAACAGGCGCTCCATTGCCGGACATATACTGCGCGAAAGATTTTAAATAATTCGCGTAATTCTGGTAATTCTCAGGTTTTAGATGAACGCCTCTGCCGCCATTAATAGAATTATTGCTTTTCCACGCGGCGGGAGGACTCCACGGTGACGCCAAAACATAACCGTTATATTTATTAACAATTTTTACAGCCGCTATATAATTATTATGAACAGAATTCATGGAGGTGCTAATATTTGTGCTTCCCGGCGGGATCATTATGCGAAACATATTATAGCCTAACTTATTGGGATCGAACATTGTCTCATATTCTGATATTGAAATTTTCGGAGAAGTCCAGGCGGAATCCATACCGCCGAAACCGCGCACATATTGGTATTTTGTGTTTGAATCAATCGTTATCGTCAGATTGGGACTTCCAATATTTTCAATATTAAAGGCAGCGTCAGGAATGTTTTCTTCCGGCTCCGGGCAGGAAATAAAAATAAAAACCGGAATAATTAATACGAGAATTATTGAAAAAACGCCGGATATAATCTTCTTTATTTTCATAAGATCTCCTTAAATTAATGTAAGCTAATACATTCTAAATATCAAGCGTTACTTCTGCAATATTTTTGCAAATGTTTTTAATTTCTGGCTTTTTATACAGGTACCCGGCACTTCAAGAATTTCACGCGCGACTTTATTGCCAAGCGAAGCGCATTCGGAGATTGATTTATCGCGTATCCATGCGGAAATAAAAGCCGCGCAAAACGCATCTCCGGCACCGACACTGTTACGCGGAACAATTGTAAATGTTTCTTCCCGGTAGATATTACCGCCGGCTATTATTACAGCTCCCCTGCCTCCCATCTTTATGACAATAATCGGGTATATCTCCCCTTCTGTGATAACCTTGAGCGTCGGACAAATATCGCGCATTATCGCCGTTTCTTTTTCTTTCTCCGATGCGTTGAGATCGTATTCAAAACCTTTTCTGATTTCATGATGAAAAGCGAGAGCTTCATCGGCGTTCATAAAAATAAAAAGAGGAAAGCTGCGGCTGTACGTTAAAATTTCTTCCGCTTTGCTTCGCGCCTGCATGACCGAAGCCGCGTCCAACGCAACGGGAATTCCACGCTTGCTCGCAAGTTTTAAAATATGCTGCACAAGCGGGCGGCGGTCGAGAATGTAACCGTCAAGCGCGATAACTTCGGCGCTGCCGATAAGTTCTTCGCCGATATGCGATTCATTCAGATCCAGCGCCGCGCCGGGACTTGCGGCAAAACGCAAATCTCTGCCGGTGTTGCATGCAAAGCACAACCCTGTCTTTTCGTTAGATTTTATAAGCATGGCGTTTACGCCAGCTCCTGTCAGCTCTTCTTCGAATGCCGCGGCAAGCCCGTCATTTCCTGTGCATCCTGTAAAAACGGTTTCCATTCCAAGCATGGCGGCAATCTTCGCCACATTTGCCGCTCCGCCGCCCGAACTTTTTACCGCTCTTTCAAAATCAACACTTGGCTCGCGAATTAATTTCTCAGCTTTATCGCGGTCTATATGCTGAACCGGCTCTCTAATGCCGTATTTCGAGATGAGAAGATGGTCAATATCTATAAATACATCGATAATTGGATTACCGATGCATAGGAGTTCTGTTTTTTTCAAGCCTATTTATCCTCTATAATTAATATATTTGCATAAAGTGGATATTATTGGCTAGGGGGCTTTAAGGCGCTGTTATATTTTAAAAATACATAGTTAGCCGGCAAATGAAAAAATAATAATTACAACGAATACTTAATTACTTTATCAAACATGTAGTAACAAGGTTCTCTGTCAGAAACATATAAAACCACTAAAGCCGCAGAAGACGGATTAGGAGTACTAAAAGCACATGCTTGTAAATTCATTCGATGTTTATGTATTTTAATATTTAATCCCTTTATATTATTTAATTTGACACCATATTTATTAGCGTAATATGCCTTTAAATTACTCTTAAACACAAGCTTGGAACCGTAATCGTCATTATAAAACATTACAGCGCACACATCTTCATGGTATTTTTGATTATTTACTTTATAACTAGCGGAAATATCAAATTCATGTAACCCTTTGCCGCGGTTTAAATCGAGTATTAATTTACAATGAAGTATTTCATTATTCATTAACGTAAAACTATCAGAATGTAAAAGATATGGAGTTATATCAATAGGGATGCCGCCTTCCAATGAAGAAGTTCTTCGGGTAAGACGTTCTTCTGCTTTGTTGTCGAATGGTCTATAGCTAGGACGAAATGTAACATCACCCCTTGCTTGTTCATTGATCGCAGCCTTTCTACCAATTTTTTCTTCTAACTCAGCCTTTTCTTTCGCCTCTCTAGTAGCTACTGCTCCAGATGCCGCAGCTTCTAATAAAAAAAGGAATGTGTAACAATTTGTAAACATTCCCGCGAAAAATATAACGGAAAAAACATAACGATTGATTTTAACGTTTTCTTTATAATCTCTCGATTCCTACCCATAATATTATAAACTACCTCTTTCTAATATAATTTTTTAAATTATCATGTTGTATATATGGAAAATACAATTAAGAAAAAGTATACTTTTAAGGTAATAAAAGTAATTTTATCTCGGCTTAGCCAAAATCCCTTCAAGTTCAAGTTTCTTTTATAGAAAACGGTGCACTATGTATAATATGCCTGTGCGTTATAACCCACCCTTGACAATTTAAATAAACCGCTTTAAACTGCCTTTTGTATATTTCAAAGGAAGAGGGGTGCGTGTTTCTTAAAAACAACAGGAACGCAAATCCTCCGCTATCCCGTAACTGTAATTGGGAAGATTTTGCCGAAAAACGCGAGTTTTATATCAGCCACTGGCTAAAAACGGGAAGGCTGGCAAGAAAATAGCCCATAAGTCAGGAAACTTTGGTATACGTCAAAAAAGGGCTGGGTTTCGCGGATAAAAACCTGGGAGGGGTGTAAATGTTCTCGTCAATTATTAAAAGAGACGGAAGGTCTCAGAGTTTTCATGAAAGCAAAATAACGGACGCAATTTTTAAATGTCTTCAGGCTGTCGGAGAAGCGGATCGTCAGCAGGCGATGGAATTAACTCTCATAGTTATTAAAAAAGTTAAACAGCAGTACAGCGAAGATAATTTTACCGTGGAGAATATTCAGGATTTAGTAGAAACTGTTTTAATCGAGGAAAGTCTCGCAAAGGCGGCGAAGGCTTACATTTTGTACCGCGAAGATCGTTCCAGGCTGCGCGAGGCAAGAAGCGAATTGATGAATGCAGTATCAGAAATTTTGCAGGAGACAAACCGTGATAACGCAAATGTCGGCAATTCTCCGTCGGCGAAGGTGCTGCAAATATCGGAAATCGCGTCCAAAAATTATTATCTTAAACGCGTTATTCCAGAGAAAGAAGCCAACGCTCATATAAACGGAGATATTTATATACACGATTTATCATGGTACGGCAAAACATTAACATGCCTTCAGATTCCGCTTGATAAATTGTTACGCGAAGGATTTAACAACGGACATGGTTTTATACGCCCTCCTAAAGGAATTAAAACCGCCGCTTCTCTTGCCGCGATTATTCTGCAAAGCAATCAAAATGATATGCACGGAGGTCAATCCTTTGCGTATTTTGACAGAGATATGGGCGTTTATGTCGAGCTTGAAAAAGCAAAACAGGAAAACCTGCTGCGCCAAAATTTAACGGAACTTGGTTTAACCGCCGATGAAGAAAAAATTAAAACTGTGGCGTATGAACGCACCAAAGAAGAAACTTTTCAGGCGATGGAAGGATTTATATACAATCTGAATACAATGCATTCAAGGGCAGGCGCACAGGTGCCATTTTCCAGCATCAATTTCGGCACGGATACAAGCGAAGCGGGCAGAATGGTAACAGAATGTTTTTTACGCGCCTACGAAAAAGGTTTGGGTAAGGGCGAATCGCCTTTATTCCCGAATGTTTGTTTTAAAATAAAAGAAGACGTGAACTTTGAAGAAGGGGATCCAAATTACGATCTTTTCCAGTTGAGTATGCAGGTTGCGTGTAAAAGGCTTTTTCCTTCTTTCTCATTTCAAGATTCAAGTTTTAACAAACCTTTCCGCGATCAGGAAGTTGCGTACATGGGATGCAGGACGAGAGTTATGTCAAATATCAACGGGCAGGAAGTGACAAACTCAAGGGGTAATCTTTCTTTTACAACCATTAATCTTCCGCGTCTTGGCATCCGCGCGGAAAAAGATATATCGCTCTTTTGGAAATACCTTGACGAAATTTTTGACACCTGCGTTGAACAGCTGCTAACCCGTTATAATGTGCAGAAAAATTTAAAAGTAAAAGATTTCCCGTTTTTAATGGGACAAAAACTTTACCTTGACAGCGAAGATCTGTCTCCAAATGATACTATTGAAAAAGCGATACGCAATGGAACTCTCAGTATCGGATTTATCGGGCTTGCCGAATGTCTTGTGGCTTTGATGGGAAAACATCACGGCGAAAGTACGGAAGCGCAGGCTTTCGGCGTAGCTATCGTAAGCCATATGCGGCGCAAATGCGATGAAGCATCTAAAAAATTCGGATTGAACTTCTCGTTACTCGCAACACCGGCAGAACAGTTAAGCGGAAAGTTCACCAAAATTGACGCGGATCGTTACGGGCAAATTAAGGGCGTAACGGATAAAAAATGGTATACCAATTCTTTTCATGTTCCTGTTGAATATCAAATAAGCGCGGCTAAAAAAATCGAACTTGAAGGCGTATACCATAAATACTGCAATGCAGGTCATATTTCGTATGTTGAATTGCAATCCGCTCCGGGAAACAATCTTGCGGCTTTTGAATCATTGATAAGAGCGATGGCGGAAGCGGACATGGGATATGCCGCGGTCAACTTCCCCGTAGATATTTGCAGAGATTGCGGTTTGAATGGAATTATCGAAGATGATTCATGCCCCAACTGCGGCGGCAATAATATCAGCCGTCTGCGAAGGATTACAGGTTATTTATCAACGCTTGATCGTTTTAACGACAGCAAATTAGCGGAAATTCAAAATCGGCAGATTCACCACGATTTTAACGGATGATGCATGCGCAAACAAAGCTTGAGCAAACAAAGTTTGCAGTTATCAGGCATTACCCCTGAAAGCCTTGTAGACGGTCCGGGGATTAGGTATGTCATTTTTACGCAGGGGTGCCATCACAAATGCCTTCATTGTCATAATCCCGGCAGCTGGGAAATCAACGCCGGTAAAGAATTTTCCGTGCGTGAAATTATCCGCATGATAAAAAAAAATAAAAAAAATATTCAAGGGATAACTTTTTCAGGCGGAGAGCCTTTTTTACAAGCCGGAGAGCTGGCGCACATTGCAGAGGAGGCTCATCAAATTGATCTGGATGTTGTAACTTATACAGGTTTTACATACGAACAGTTAATCGAAAAAAATGATGATAACGTAAATGCTTTATTATCCTCCAGCGATATTTTAATCGACGGATTATATATTCATAAATTTAAATCCGCGTCATTAAAATTTTGCGGCTCGTCAAATCAGCGCATTATTGATCTGGCGCAAACGCGAAAAAATAATAAAATAATCCTTTGGGATAAAAGTTGATAAAATAAACAGGAGCGGTAATGTATAAAGATGATTTTTCCATAACAGCAAACACGGCAAAAACCAAAGCGGAGTTTTTAAAAAATAATCCGGCAGGGTATATTATCTCTTCTGTACTAGCAGGTGTTTTTATCGGCATCGGCGTTTTATTATCTTTTACAATCGGCAGTTTACTTAACGGCGAACCTTACGCAAAAATATTAATGGGCGCTTCATTCGCTGTAGCGCTGAGTCTTGTAGTTGCGGCAGGGGCGGAATTATTTACAGGTAATAACATGGTAATGTCCTGCGGGTTATTTTCAAAGACGGTCGGGTTAGGTCAGACGCTTGTTCTGTGGGCTGTTTGCTACATTGGAAATTGGATAGGCTCAATTATTATTTCTGCGGTTTTTATCGGCACAGGACTTGCGTCGGGAGTTTTGGGCGAATTTATAAACTCAGCTTCTATCGAAAAAACAAACCTTGCTTTTTTCCCGCTCTTCTTCCGCGCCGCGCTGTGCAATACGCTTGTGTGTCTGGCTATATGGTCATGCATACGCAGCAAAAGCGAGAGCGGCAGACTCATCATTATTTTCTGGTGTATGTTTGCTTTTGTTACAACCGGATTTGAACACTGTATCGCCAATATGACGCTGCTCACTATTTCGCTGATGAATAGCGGAATAAACGCACAAGCATATTTCTGCAACATTTTAACCGCAACTTTAGGCAACATGGCAGGCGGCATACTATTTGTAGCGCTGCCCTACTATCTTATTTCGAGAAAAGACTGAAGTAATACTTTAGGCTATTCCAAAACTTCAGTTTTTGGAATAGCTACCTTAGATTTAAATGAAAAAGCGGACATTGGGACGCTTTTTCAAGAGCTTGTTCCAAAACTAACCGAGTTTTGGAACAAGCTCATTTATCAGTCTTTAACAGATCTTACATAAAGAGCCGCTAAAAACGGCAGCAGTACAATTTGTAAAATAACTGTTGCAATACCTGGCATCCAAGTTGTTTGCGCGTATTCAAAGAAAGGCACATTTAAACGTCCTGATATCGCGAATAAAAGTAAAAATACTATTCTGCCTGCAATCAAAGCCGCTGCAACCGATCCGAATGCTGTGATTTTATTTTTTAACAAACCTGTTAAAAAACCATAAACGGCCAGTTCAGGTATCATTAAAGGCAACATCATCGGCATTGGCATACCTGATATTAAAAACGAAACAACAGGAATTGACGCGCCGACAATCAAACCTGACATAGGACCATAAATCAAACCTGCAAATAAAATCATCCAATGCATTGGCTGTGCGATAAGATAATTTAACCCCAACCTGTGTGTTAAGGTTGGAAGAACCAAAGCAAGAGTAAGGAACAAACACTGCCCCAATACTGCTTTTGTTGTTTTCCATGATAGTTGCGTATAAGCAACATCATTAATAAAACCTGTAGCGACCATAAAAACTCCTCAAGAAAATAAATAATACCCAAACACAAGTTCGAGTTTGTTTTGCGTTCTTCTGAAGCGCAAAATACCTTCATGGCATTATTTATTGGAAAATTGAAAGTAAAACAAAGACTTGAGAAGCTATACCTTCATGGTATACGTTGTCCCTATTATTTCAAATATTGGAAAACGTGTCAACGACTTCATCGTTGGCTCTTTTAAGGAATTGATTTATTGCCTGCTTACGCAGGCGGACGGGTCAATTAGTCTTTTCTTTAATTTTTACAGGAATTTCATTTATATAAGACTGTAATGGTTTATCAGTAACGCCCAAAACAGTTACGCTGCATTTATCAATCGGCAGTAAAATTTTATGCGCTGAACTTGACGAAACCGCCGCAGCCATAGCAGGGCTTATTTCCCCATGCATAGCGTTTGCAAAAATTATCCCGGTAACCCCGATAATGAAGTTTGCTTTAGCACAGTTAAAAACCACAGCATTTTCACCAGTCGCTCCATTGTCCGCGCCTGCTTTAAGCATTGCCGAAGTCGCTATTGAGTTCGTTCCAACCGCCGTAATTATTACATCGGGAAGCTCCTTTTTTATATGCTCAATAATGGATTTACCAATTCCGCCGCCCATACCGTCAATTACTAAAATATTCATTAAACTACTCCTATTTACAATTATACTGCAAATTCTCTTCTTGACATACTCACCGGTAAAATATACACTATCTTTGTATATTTCAAAGGAAGAGGGGTGCGTGTTTTTGTGTAAGCAGCGAAAACGCAAATCCCCCGCTAACCCGTAACTGTGATTGGGAAGATTCCATCAAGTAACGATAGTTACAAGCGGCCACTGGGAAACTGGGAAGGCCGATGGATGAAATGCCCATAAGTCAGGAAACTTTGGTGTACATATGGCTGCTTTAAAGCGGTCATACACATTTTTTCAAGGTTCGAGGAAAAGCCTGTGAAAAGCCGAATTAACATTTATGATACTAATGTCTCGTCATTAATTTAATACGGTCTTTTTGTCTTTTCTCCGGCAAGGAGAGTTTTATGTTGAGGAAGAATTTTATTCTTATCACACTGCTGGCACTGGCAATCATGCTGAGCGGATGTCCTTTGGAGGAGGGCGAACACGATGATACGGGATTTATTCCTGTAGGTGAATGGTCATCTGGTTTTGACAGTTACGCGATCACAAGCTCCAATGTTGATTACTTTATGGCTGGATCTGAATGGGAAGGCACTGTTTATCCGGATACAGTTTTAAAAGGCAATATTGAAAAAGCAGTCGATTTTTCTAATGACACCGGGGTATTAATAATTAAAGTAACAGAAGGCACATATAATACCGCTGGGAAATACACCGGCATTTATTACAGCGAATATAAAAGTTCGTCAATAAAGTTATCGACAGCTATTAACGCTGATTATAGCGCCGCTGAAACAGACACATTAACAGAAGCGTCTTCTCTTTTTTCATCTAGTAACATTGGTACTTATGTTTCAACATGGGGTTCATATACAAAATGAACCGTCTTTGTTTGTTATTGATAATTATTCTTTTCACTTTTTTTACGCAAAACTTAACAGCGGACGAAGAATATATCTTTACAGATAACGACGGCATTACAGTTGTTGGAACGGTTCCAACAAGTCAACAGATTGTAACTGTAGAAAAAGAGCAAATTGAAAATTCAGGCGCGGGCGATCTTGTAAACCTTTTGCAGGATACGCTCGGCTTGAATATTGTCCGTTACGGCGGCTATGGGAATCAGTCAGGAATAACGCTGCGCGGATTTGATTCAAAACGTATTGCCATCTTAATAGACGGGGTTCCTGTAAGTTCATCGCTGGATGGGAAATTCGATATTAATAAATTAGATCTTAATTCGATTGAACGTATTGAGATTGTTTACGGCGGCTCCGATTCAAAATTTAATGTTTCAGGCGCGTTCGGCGGAATTGTAAATATCGTCACTGTTAAACGGCAGAGTCAGGGATTAAAATTATCCTCTTCTGTTTCTAATACTTCGGCGATGCCGGGTGAGTACCGTGATCGCTCAGACGTTATGCAAAATGGTCATTGGGAAGACTTATTTGATACGCAAAATGTTTCGCTGTCCGCGGTTTACGGCGGCAAAGCATTTTCGCTTACAACTAATCTTTTTTATAATCGCGCAGAAAACCATTTTATTTTTCTGGATCAGGCAAGCAGACTTCGCCGGAAAGACAACAACGAGGTGTGGGATACAGGCGCTTCCGCTTCACTTGTTTGGCAGCTGCCTGATTTAACAAAACTGATTTCTTCGTCTAACTTTTATTACGGAGATAAAAATTTTCCAACATCAGGTTTTTCAAGCAATACGGGCAGCCAAAAAGACATCTCATTCTATCAAAGTTTTATGATTGATTCACCGCGCGCCTTTCACGATAACTTGTCATCAGAAACATCTTTTTCATGGCAATACAACCAGCTTGATTACGCTTCACCTGCCGGCGCGTCTTCCAACCACGATCAACAAAGCATTTCCGCGATAAACCGCTGGAATTGGTTTTTAGGTGAAAAACTTACCTTCAGAGCCGGTTTGGATTACCGTTTTACAGGTTTAGATTCAACAGAAATAGGAAACCGCAATCGCCACGACAGCGGTATTTATCTTACAACTGAATTTAAACCAGTAAAATCATTAATGCTCATTCCCTCGGCAAAAGTAATTTTTACAAGCAGCGGCTCGGCAAACGCTGTGATAATACCAAAACTTGGTTTGCTTTGGAATGTATCCGATAACTTTACAATTAAAAACAATTATTTTCGTAATTTTAAATTCCCCGATTTTGAAGAACTATACTGGAGCGGCGCAGGCGGTTTCGGCAACCCCGATTTACGCCCGGAAGACGGATGGGGCGCAGACTTGGGAGCGTCATGGCGCATAACAAAATTGATAAATCTGGAAAGCGTCTTTTTTGCGCAGTGGATAAAAGATTCAATTCATTGGTTTTCAAAAAACGCCGGTATCTGGCGCCCCGAAAATGTCGGAGAAGCCGCGGTTTTTGGATTGGATACAAAGTTAAGCATGGAGTTCCCCGTATCCATAGCATTTATAAAAAAAATATCAACAGCAGTTTCATACCAATATTTATTAAGTTATTTGCTAAGTTACGGTTACACTTTTGATTCAAATAAACGAATACCTTACAATCCTGAACATACGATCAACGGCTCTCTGGAATTTTCATGGGATAGCGGTTCATTCGCTCTCTCTGCTCACTTTGAAAGTTTACGTTACCATGACACCGCAAACTTAACTATGTTGGAACCTGTTTTCTTGCTTAATGTAAATGTGAATCAGAAGATTGGAAAAAATATAACTATGTTTGGTACATTACGAAACATACTTAACACTTCTTATGAATCATTTTATGATTACCCAATGCCGGGGTTTACAATCACTCTTGGTATGCGCGTAACTTTGGAGCCTAAATGAAATTTATATACAACAATAAAACCGCATGCTTAAAGAATTACTCGGGGGTCCTGTCGGCCGCCAAATCACCGTACGTGCTCCGCACGCACGGCGCTTTGCCGCTGACACCCCTCAAGTATTTTATTGAGCATGCGGTTTTAATTTTGTTTGCTGTTTTTTTATTAATAACAACAAGCTGCAGTGCAGATAAGAGTAATGAAATAATGGATCGTTCAGGTAGAAGCGTTAAGATCAAAGGCGAGATAAAGCGAGTAATCTCCACCGCGCCGTCTAATACGGAAATAATTGTTGATATTGGGCAGGCAGATAAACTTGTCGCGATTGATAAACATTCTGCGAATGTGTCTGGTATTCCGGTGGAATTGCAAGGCAAATTGCCGCTGCTGGATTTTTTCTATCCTGACGCGGAAGTGATAATAAACCTTTCGCCTGATTTAATTATCGCGAGCGGACACAATCCGAGCGGCAGCGGCGAAGACCCGTTTCGGCCGCTGCGTGAGATGGGTGTCCCCGTAGTTTATATTTCCATGAGTAAGAGTATCGAAGACATTTACCTTGATATTAAGTTTATAGCGGAGATTTTAAAGGCGGGGGAAGAGGGAGAAAAACTTGTCAGCTTAATGCGCAGTCAGGTTGATGAGATTGCGCGAAAAGCCGCAGGGATTGAAAACAAACAAACAGTGTACTTTGAAATTTCCGCCGCGCCTGATATGATGACTTTTGGGAAGGACAGTTTTATCAGTGACATGATTTATGTTATCGGCGCTGTTAATGTTTTTGGAAATGATAACTGGCTTGTAACTCCGGGAGCAGAGGCGGTTATTGCGCGTAACCCCGATGTGATTTTAACAAATGTAAATTACATTGATAACCCGATTGCAGAGATTAAAAACCGTCCGGGGTTTAACCACATCAGCGCGGTGCAAAATAACCGCGTTTATCAGATTGACACTGATTCATCGGTGAGGCCGTCGGCGAGAGTTGTGATGGCTTTGCGGCAGATGCAGGAAGCTGTGTATCCGGGAATTGGGACACAGGAGCCGCGGATTAAACGGATTAGCACGGATTAAGAGAGAAGGTTTAAAATTAGGTTTATGAGTAGTAAAGCGCGAATCATTATTAGTGTTGTCATCTCCTTGTTTGTTGTGGGTATTGGAGCGTCCCTCGGCAGTTCAAGTATTAGTTTTAGTGATACAATTTTAATAACGCTTCACAAAATTTTTAAATTGCCGTTATCTGAAAATATTGACGCGAAAAATATTTCGATTGTATGGCTCCTAAGACTGCCGAGGGTAATGCTTGCGTTTCTTGTCGGGGGGTGCCTTGCGATGAGCGGCGCTGTTTGTCAGTCGATATTGCGCAATCCGCTTGCCTCTCCTTACATTTTGGGCGTGTCGTCGGGAGCGTCTTTGGGAGCGGGGATTATAATTATCAGCGGCGTTACCCTGCCGTTCATGTTTGGCTTTTCTTTGCCGTTAACTGGTTTTATTTTCGGGCTTTTAACGGTTTTCTTTGTCGCTTCTTTTTCTTCGCGTATTGACAGATCAATGTCGAATAACACAATTATTCTGTGCGGCATGGTTCTATCGCTTTTTTTAAACGCGATTTTAACAACTCTTAGCGCGGTTTTTTCCGACGACCTAAGACGGATCGCGTTGTGGCAGATGGGAAGTTTCGCGATGCGCGGCTGGAGTTATGTCTGGTTGTTGCTGCCGTTTTTTATTATTGGAACCATCGGTATTTTTCTGCATACAAGAGAAATGGATATTTTAAGTTTCGGCGATGAGCAGGCAAAATCCGCCGGAGTTGAAACAGAGCGGCTTCGTAAAAAACTTTTGGCTCTCTGCGCTGTGCTTACAGGCACGGCAGTCGCTCTCAGCGGCGTTATCGGTTTTGTGGATTTAATCGCCCCTCACGCGGCGCGCAGGATCATCGGCTCGCGGCACAAATATCTGTTGCCCATGTCATTTCTGCTCGGCGGCTCATTGATGGTGTGCGCCGATCTTATCGCAAGAACTGTTATCTCTCCGTCTGAATTGCCGGTAGGTGCTATTACGGCAATAATAGGTGCGCCGTTTTTCGCCTGGGTGTACTTCAGAAGGAAAAATTATGCTTAAAGTTGAAAATTTATCCGCCGGTTACGACGGCGCTGATGTTATCTTCGACATCAACTTTAAGGCTGATAACGGCGAAAGTCTTTGCGTACTTGGTCCTAACGGCTGCGGGAAAAGCACCTTATTAAAATCAATAGCAAGGATTATTGACTATCGCGGCAATGTTTTAATGAACGGTGAAAATATTTCTACCATTCCTCGAAAAGAACTTGCAAAAAAAGCCGCGTTATTAAGTCAGAGCGCGCAGGTGTTTTTTCCTTATACGGTATACGAAACTGTTTCGATGGGGCGTTACGCTTATTCGCAAGGATTTTTAAAAACTTTTTCCGATCAAGATAAAAGTATTATCGAAAATATTTTAAAAAATTTAGACCTGTGGGATATTAAGGAACATTTAATTGATAAATTATCCGGCGGCACTTTGCAAAGAGTCTTTTTAGCGCGGACTTTAGCGCAAACCCCGGACATCATTTTGCTTGACGAGCCTGCTAACCACCTCGATTTGAAACATCAAATTGAGTTACTCGACTTTTTAAAGACATGGGTTAAAGAAAATAACAAAATTTTAATAAGCGTGTTCCACGATCTAAACATGGCGCGGCAATTTGGAGATAACGCAATAATATTAAAAAACGGAAAAATCACCGCAAACGGCAAAATCGACGAAGTCCTGAACAGCGAAATTCTAGAATCGGTATATGAAATCGACATTCACAATTTCATGCGCGAATCATTAAAAAAGTGGATATAGAGATCGAATTTCCTTGTTACCGGCTTCCAAATATTCGTATATTTTAACTGATGGTGTTTAAATAAGAATATCACAAATGGATGCATATTAAGCATTATCCGAAAAATACCAATTAGACAGAGGCGAAAAAAATGAAAATCGGAATTAAACTCGTTCTAATCATCAGCTTAGTAAACTTGGTCAGCATCGCAGGTCTTACGCTCTCTGCGTTGATGTTCTCGTCAAGCGGAATTACAAGAATGGCGGATGAAAATGCGCGTAACGTCACGGCAGTAACGGCAGGAGCTATAAAAGCGTTTTTAGAAGTTCCCATGGATGAGATTCGGGGATTGGTAATGCAGTTTAATCATATCGATAAAAATTTCCCTGCGGCTCAAAGGCGTGATGTTATCAATTCAATGCTGAACGCGCTGGTCGTTGAAAGACCGGACTACATAGGCGTATGGGTGGTCTTCGATCCCGATACACTCGACGGCATGGATGCGGTTTATGCAGGCACTAACGGAAACGGCGCTTCAGGAAAGTTCATACCCTACTGGACGAACGACCGCGGAAAAATATCACTAACCACTCTTACAAATTATGAAAACGCTCCTTATTTCACTGTCCCGTATAATACGGGCAAAGAATCTGTCGCGGAACCCTATTATGAAAGCATAGGCGGACGGCGAGTGCTTATCACAAGCGTTTGTATTCCGATCCTGAAGGAAGGACGCGTAATAGGTGTTGCCGGGGTAGATATGGAATTAACAGAAGTTCAGGATATGGTGGACGTAATCAAACCTTTTGGAACCGGTTACGCCAGTTTGTACAGCCCTTCCGGCACGGTTCTTTCCGATCCCGACACCGCTAAACTTGGAAAAAATATTGCGGATGCCGCAAAGGATTTGTATGGTGAATTCATGGCTCCCCTGCTGAGCTCATTAAAAGAAGGCAAGGAATTTCACGAAATATTTTATTCGGCAGAGCATAAATACAGGGTAATGGTAATTACCATGCCGTTCTTTATTGGCGGTGACCCTGTCGCATGGAGCGCGATAACCACTGTGCCGGAATCTACGATTACGGCAACTGTAGTGCAAATGACAACGGTTTTATTAATACTCGGCGCAGTTATCCTAATTGCAATAACAATCATTGTTTTCTTTGTATCCAATGTCTCCATCGCAAAACCGCTTAAGAAAATGGAAGGCATCTTTGAGTTAATCGGCAACGGAGATTTTACCCATGAACTGCAGGCGGACAGCAAGGATGAAATCGGAAACATAGGCAGAGCTCTCAATGTAACTATGGATAAAATAAAAGGGCTTATCGGAACAATCAAAACCGAATCTGTCGAGCTGTCACAGTTAGGAACAGATCTCTCCTCTAACATGAACGAGACTGCGGCGGCGGTTAACGAAATTAATGCAAACATTCAGAGCATCAAGGGACGCGCCATCAACCAGAGTGCCAGCGTTTCCGAAACAAACGCTACAATGGAACAGATAACTGTTAACATCAACAAATTGAATGAGCAGGTTGTAAAGCAGACAGCCGCAGTTTCTCAATCATCTTCCGCAGTAGAAGAGATGCTTGCAAATATCCAGTCTGTAACCCAGACGCTTATGAAGAATCAGGAAAATGTGAACCAGCTTGAATCAGCTTCCGAAGTGGGACGCACAGGATTGCAGGATGTAGCGCAGGACATTCAGGAAATCGCGCGTGAATCTGAAGGTCTTTTGGAAATCAACTCTGTTATGGAAAATATCGCGAGCCAGACCAACCTGCTCTCGATGAACGCCGCTATTGAAGCCGCCCACGCAGGCGAAGCCGGAAAGGGTTTCGCGGTCGTCGCGGACGAAATCAGAAAGCTCGCGGAAAGCTCCTCCGAGCAGTCAAAGACAATCAGCGTCGTATTAAAGAAGATCAAAGAATCAATCGACAAGATCACACATTCAACAGAAAATGTTCTGCAGAAATTTGAAACGATCGACAAGCACATTAAGACGGTATCGGATCAGGAAGAAAACATCCGCAACGCAATGGAAGAACAAGGACAGGGAAGCAAGCAGATTCTTGAAGCCATCGGAAACCTGAACGGCATTACCCGTGACGTAAAACAAGGGTCAGGTGAAATGCGCGACGGCTCCAGAGAAGTAGTAACAGAAGGTAAAAACCTCGAAATGATCACCCAGGAGATTACGGGCGGCATGAACGAAATGGCGGTAGGCGCGGATCAGATCAATATCGCCGTGCACCGGGTTAACGAACTGACAGTTTCAAATCAGGATAAGATCAACATCTTAAAGAAGGAAGTCGAAAAGTTTAAGGTGGATTAATAAAAAGCGTAGAATTTCACAAAACGCTGTGAAACTCCGGATTTTTACACCTAATTAAGGGTTGTCCAAGAGGGCAACCCTTTTATTTTTTAAAAATTCTTGATAAATCAACTGTAATATAATAAAATTAAGTTATGCGTGGGAAAATAGCTAAAAATCATCTGATTTAAGGTTGTAATATCCAAAAAAACAGATAACAGCAGGTTATCTTGCGCATTACAAGGGGTCTATTTATGAAGATTGGAATAAAATTGGCGCTCATCATTTCGGCGGTGAACTTGGTCTGTTTCGGCGGTTTAACCATCTCCTCGATTATGTTTTCTTCAAGCGCAATCACGGCAATTGCGGACGAAAATGCCGAAAATATCACGTCAGTTACAGCCGGAGAAATAAGATCGTTCCTGGAAGTCGCTCTTGATGAAATCCGCGCTTACGGCTTTGTTTTATCAGATATTGATACCATTCTTGCGCCTGCTGACAGACGGCCGATGATCAATTTTATGTTCCGAAGTTTTATCGAAGAGAGCAGATTTATAGGAATTTGGGGAATTTTTGAACCTAATGAACTGGACGGTTTGGACGCTCAATTTGTTAATACATTGGGAAGCGACGAAACGGGAAGGTTTATCAGTTATTGGACTAAAAATAGAAACGGAAGAGTTGTTTTAAACGCGCTTACAAACTATGCGGATGCCAATTATTATTTACAAACCATTAGAACAGGCAAAGAGTGTATTATCGATCCTTATTACGAAACTGTAGACGGAAACAGGATAATGATTACAAGCGCCACATTTCCGATTACACGAGGGGAACAAGTAATAGGCGCTATTGGAATAGACATTGACTTGACGCAAGTAAACGAAATGGTAGAAAAGATTAAACCTTTTGGAGACGGTTTCTCCAGCATATTTTCGAATACAGGTTATATCGTCGGTCACCCTGACAAAAACAGGCTTGGGAAAAACGCCCGTGATACAGAAAAAGACATGGTAGGCGACGCTCTTGATGACATGATGGACGCGATAACCAACAGCAAACAATTTATTCATGTGGTTCAAGGTGACACAGGCTCAAAAATGATGCTTGTAATTGAACCTTTTGAACTGGGAAAAACAGGAACGGCATGGTCTGCCGTTTCCATTATACCGTTAAGCACTGTAATGGCTTCTGTAAACCGCATGACAATGGTTTTAATAATACTAAGCGTTGTTATTCTTGGCATTATAACGGTTATTATTTTAGTTATAGCGCAATCCATTACGGCTCCTCTTAAAACAATGGAAGGCGTATTTGAATTCATCGGTAAAGGCGACTTTACTCATACTCTTGAAGCAAAGACTAATGATGAAATCGGCAATATATCCAGAGCGCTTAACGTAACCCTAGACAATATTAAAGGTCTTATCGGAACAATCAAAACTGAATCTGCGGAACTATCTGAAATCGGCACTGAACTTTCGTCTAACATGAACGAGACTGCCGCTGCGGTTAACGAGATTAACGCAAACATTCAGAGTATCAAGGGGCGCGCGATTAACCAGAGCGCAAGCGTTTCCGAAACAAACGCTACGATGGAACAGATAACAGTCAACATCACCAAGCTGAACGAGCAGGTTGAAAAACAGACAACCGCGGTTGCACAATCATCTTCCGCTATCGAACAGATGCTCGCAAATATTCAGTCTGTAACCCAGACGCTTATCAAGAACATGGAAAATGTGAACCAGTTAGAATCCGCTTCCGAAGTAGGACGCACAGGCTTGCAGGATGTAGCGCAGGACATTCAGGAAATTGCGCGTGAATCTGAAGGTCTTTTGGAAATCAACTCGGTTATGGAAAATATCGCGAGCCAGACTAACCTGCTTTCGATGAACGCCGCTATCGAAGCCGCCCACGCAGGCGAAGCCGGAAAGGGTTTCGCGGTTGTCGCTGACGAAATCAGAAAGCTCGCGGAAAGTTCGTCCGAGCAGTCAAAGACAATCAGCACGGTATTAAAGAAAATAAAAGAGTCAATCGACAAGATCACCCAGTCAACAGAAAGTGTTCTTGAAAAATTTGAAACAATCGATAAACACATTAAGACGGTATCGGATCAGGAAGAAAATATCCGCAACGCAATGGAAGAACAAGGACAGGGAAGCAAGCAGATTCTTGAAGCCATCGGAAACCTGAACGGCATTACCCGTGACGTAAAGCATGGCTCAGGTGAAATGCGCAACGGCTCCAGAGAAGTAATAACGGAAGGCAAAAACCTCGAAATTATCACCCAAGAGATTACGGGCGGCATGAACGAAATGGCGACTGGCGCGGATCAAATCAATATCGCTGTACATCGTGTTAATGAATTGACAGTTACGAATAAGGAAAAGATTGGGCTGTTGATGACAGAGGTTGTCAAATTCAAGGTTGAGTAAACGCCATTAAAACGGCGCTTACTCACGCGATAAGCGACATTGCACGCTTTGCGTGCAACGCCGCCTATCGCAGCGGTTTACGGACAGCGCGAGTGCCTGCGGCACTGTCGCTGTCGGACATTTCGCCTTTGGCGAAACGTCGTAAACCGCCATTGGTTTTATGTTGAGAAAAACGAGGTTAAAATTTGTTAGCTTGATTACTTAAAAGGTGATCGGCTTTTTTTTTGCGTAAACGCAGAAAATAAACTGTAAATCAGTTCTTCTTAATAATCTTTCCCCATGTATCGCGAAGACCTACGGTTTTGTTAAATACCGGTTTTCCATCTTTACTTGTTTCGGGGTCGCGAGCAAAGTAACCTAATCGCTCAAACTGGAAAACCTGTCCCACAGCGACGTTTGCCACGGCTGGTTCGCCCCATGCGTTTTCGATTATTTCAAGCGAATTGGGGTTGAGGTTGTCGGTGAACTCGCCTGCGGAGCCGTCTGCGCGAGCAGCGATTTCCATGGGGCGTTCTACATTGAAAAGATTGTCGTAAATTCGCGCTTCGATTGGAATTGAATGCGCTGCGCTTACCCAGTGAATTGTGCCTTTTACTTTTTTATTGTCGGGAGCGTTACCTCCCCTTGTTTCGGGATCGTAGGTGCAGCGGACTGCGGTTATATTTCCTTCGCTGTCTTTATCAAAACCTGTGCAGGTGATGATGTAAGCGTAACGCAAACGCACGGAATTGCCGGGGAAAAGACGGAAATATTTCGGCGGAGGAACTTCTTCAAAGTCCTCGCGTTCTATCCACAATTCGCCGGAGAACGGAACTTTGCGCTTTCCTGCGCTTTCATCTTCGGGATTGTTTACAGCTTCCAAGTCCTCAATTTCAGATTGCGGGTAGTTTTCGATAATTAATTTGAGAGGGCGCAGAACAGCCATCACGCGCAAAGCCTTTTTATTTAAATCTTCGCGAAGACAGTATTCTAAAAACGCGATGTCTACCATGCTGTCTGTTTTCGCGATGCCGATTTGTGAAACAAAACTGCGGATTGCTTCGGGCGTGTAGCCTCTCCTTCGAAACCCTGCGATTGTGGGCATGCGCGGATCGTCCCAGCCCGAAACTTTTTTATCCTGCACAAGTTTTAACAGCCAGCGTTTGCTCATAACGGTGTAGGTGAGGTTAAGGCGCGCAAATTCAATTTGGCGCGAAGGGAAAACTTCCGCTTCGCGGATAAACCAATCGTAGAGCGGACGGTGTATCTCGTATTCAAGCGAACACAAGGAATGGGTAATACCCTCTTTTGCGTCGGAAAGCGGATGCTGGAAATCGTACATGGGATAAATGCACCACGCATCGCCTGTTCGGTAATGATGCTCGCGCCGTATACGGTACATTACAGGATCGCGCATTATCAAGTTGGGATGGGTCATATCAATTTTCGCGCGAAGCGTTTTGGCGCCGTCAGCGAACTCGCCTGCGCGCATTTTCGCGAATAGATCAAGATTTTCTTCGATGGAACGATCTCTGTAAGGGCTGTTCTTCCCCGGCGGAGTGATCGTAATATTATTTTTATCCGCGACAGCGGTGCCGCGGTATTCGCTCATTTCTGAATCACTAAGATCGTCAACATAGGCATTTCCTTTTTTGATAATTTTTACCGCAAGGTCGTACAAATATTCGTAGTAGTCCGAAGCGTAAAATTCGCGGTCTTCCCAATCGTAGCCCATCCATTTGATGTCGCGCTTTATCGCTTCGACATAAGAGATGTCTTCTTTCTCCGGGTTGGTGTCGTCAAATCGAAGATTGCACTTTCCGCCGAAACGTTCCGCCATGCTGAAGTCGATATAAAACGCCTTGCAGTGACCGATATGCAGCCAGCCGTTGGGCTCGGGAGGAAACCGTGTGTGAACATAATTGAAACGATTATTCGCTAAATCTTCTTTTATAAAATCGCTTATAAAATCCGAGTTGTTGTTATCTGTCATATTGTCTCCCTAAAAATTGGTTAAATAGCAGAGACCAAGCAGTAATATTGCCCAGAAAACTTTCTCGCCTTTTTCTGTATCTTTGCTGAACGATTCTATTAAATGTTCAAGCTTGCCGGCATACCACCAAAAAAGCCCCATCTGGGCGTCGATACGGAAAGTGTATTCTGTAAAGTCTTCTTTGTCGCTTTGAGCGCCGAAAAAAAGATGAGACAGTTCATCAAGAATATCACTGAATTCATTTATAGCTTTTAAATAATCTGTCTGTTCAATTTTTTCCATCAGCATAGGAATATCGTCCTGAAGCCTGCCCTTCCGGTTTTCATCGGACTTCTCTACCCAAGTTTTTTTAATTAATAAATCCAGATTGTTCTGAAACTGCTCTAAAAATGTCCGCATCTCTCCGCTTTTTTTGTCCAGCGCAAGAATACGCTGATATTCAATACCAATCCCAAGAACTTTGGAAAATTCACCGGCAGCCTTAATATCGGGCTTTTGCCCTCTTGTAAATCCTTCCTTCGGGAACAGGCGTTCGGCTGCCTTGCGGTAATCACCGGGTATAGGAATGTTCGTAGCGGTTTGACTTCGATACATAGGTCTAATTTGCAGATAAATCACAATTTAGTCAATAAGGGTAAAACCCATTTAACAATATTTTGACAAATATTCTTTAACCGCCTTTATTGTAGAAGGGAAGGCAAATTGGGTGAAGTCGATTTCCCGGGGGGCAAGGAGAATGGCGGAGGTTACTTCGGCTTCTTCCAGATGAAGATCTTCAATCTTGAGATTAGGAGCGCTTACAGAGAAGTACATGTCACAGGTGTTATACTTTATACCTTTATATTCATAGACATTGGAAAATGAAGCAAACATCTGCGGTGTTGCAGGAGGCGTCCAGCCAATTTCCTCCTGTAGTTCGCGGTAAAGGCCGTCAAAAACACCCTCGCCAATGTCAACAAAACCGCCGGGAAGATCCAGTTGCCCAACAGCCGGTTCTTTGCCGCGAACAAGAAAAAGCAGTTTCTCGCCTCCATCCTCCGGCACGCTGATAATACACCCAGTCGCGGCAGCTATGTTGTGATAATAAACAAACCCGCACTCCGTGCATCGGAACACCTTGCCTTCATCAAAGGTAATTTTTTTAGAAGCGCAGGACGGGCAATAATTGAACATATTTTACTATATCATGTATAATATCCTTATGAAAACACACCTATATATGAAGTTACTTCTCATTTCTCTGTGTTATGTAATAATTTCCTGTGATAAAGAAATTGATAAGGGTAATAATGATCTATATTAATAATTATTTTCTTTGGTTTTCTATAAGCGAGGATTTAATATTACCCAATCTTGATATATCTATTGTACATAATAAATTACAAGAAAATGGTGATGGTGCTTTTTTTATAACATATTCAGATATGTTTGTACATTGGGGTTATAAAATAAATAGCAAATATTATATGATTACAGATCTAAGATCCATCGATTCTGTCGATGGACGTAACGTAAAAAAAAGAAAAGCAGTTATTGACTTCTCAAAAGGTTTTAATTTTTTAGACATGCCTCCTGAAAGGTGGCCAAAACAATGAAATTTAAAATATTAATGATAGTGATAGAAATATTCCTTACAATAACATTATTTACTTTTCTTAGTTGTACTAGATGCTTAACCACTGATCTTTCAGATTTAAATACACATAAGGAGTTTAATGAACAAAAAAACGATACTTCTGACACAAAAGAATATATACTTGATTTTTCAAAAGGTGGTGAATTTTTTATAATTCCTCCTGAGCTGTGGCCAAAAGAAGAGCTAACTATACCTAAAGAAACAAACAATTAGAAAGAATATACATAAAAATTTATTAAAAACACGCTTGGCTTGCCTTAAATAATTGTAAAAAATTTAATATTATTAATTCATGGAAACACAATGCACATTGACAGTCCGCACATACGAATGTGACAGCTACAACCACGTAAATCACGCGAATTACCTGAACTATCTAGAATACGCGCGGTATGAGTTTTTAAAGGATATTGGTTTCAATTATGACAAGGCGTTTAACGCGGGTTTTGGGACTTATATTTCCCGGATGGAGATCGATTATAAAAAGCCCGCTTTTACCGACGATGTGCTTGTCATAAAAACAAAGCCAATTAAAAAAGGCGCTGTCAGCGGCACTCTGGAACAGGAAATCAAGCGCGGAGAAGATGTAATAATCTTGGCAAAAGCTACATGGGTGTTTGTAGATTCAAAGGGGATGCCTGCAAAGATTCCGCCTGAGTGGGACTTACCCGGACTTAAACCGTGAAAAAACCGTTGTTAGAAAGAATTTTCACATGAAGCAATTATTAATAACGCTGCTCTCTTTACTGTAAATTTCATGCGCATCGATAACTACACAAACTTACAATTTGCAAACGCCGTTGTTTGAAGAACAAAGCGGCATTAAACTGGTTTTAATTTCAGACTTGCACAATACGAAACACGGAACAAATCAGGAGAAACTTATAAATTTAATTAAGGAAGCAAAGCCGGATCTAATCCTGCTGACAAACGACATCGGCTATGTGCCAGCCGCGCCCTCGTGATTAACCTAGAACGTAAATCTTATCTCGGCTTAGCCAAAATCCCTTCAAGCTCGGGTTTCTTTTTAAGTTCGTTAGCCAACCCTTCAGCCCTACCCTTGTTAACGTAATCTTTGCTTTGGAAAGAATATTTAAAATGCGTATGCGTGTCGTAATTGCCTTTCATTAAAGCGAAAGCGTCTTCGGTCATTACAAGTTCTTCGTCGGTTGGAATTACAAAAATGGGGATTTTTGACTCGGGTTTGCTGATTATTGTTTCGGCGTTTCTTGTGCAGGAAATTTTATTCTTTTCCGGATCAAAAACCATGCCGATGCCTTCGAGGCCGTTTAAATATTTTTCCCTCATGAACCACGCGAACTCGCCGACGCCTGCTGTAAGAACAAGCGCGTCTACCCTTCCTAAAACCGCCTGATACGCGCCGATGTATTTTTTTACATGATGCGCTTCGATATACTGAGCGCGTAATGCCAGCGCGTCTCCGGCGACTGCGGCGGCTTGAATATCGCGCCTGTCTGTGTGCTTGCCTGTTAAACCTAAAAGACCGGATTTTTTATTAAGAGCGTTTTCTATTTCCGCAACGCTCATACCTGTCTTGCGCATAACGTAGAAAGCAAGCGAAGGGTCTAAATCGCCGGAACGTGTTCCCATAACAAGGCCTTCTAAAGGAGTCATTCCCATTGATGTGTCAAAAGAAAGCCCGTCTTTAACAGCGTTAATAGACGCGCCGTTTCCGACATGGCAAATAATTACGTTTGTTTTAAACGGATCCTGTCCTAAAAGAACAGCGGCGCGTTTTGCGGTGTAGAGGAAACTTGTTCCGTGGAAACCGTAACGGCGCACCTGATATTTTTCATACCATTCAGTTGGGACAGCGTAAAGGTAATTTTCGGGAGGCATTGTTTGATGCCACGCAGTATCCATGATCGCGCAGTGCGGAACATTGGGAAGCACTTTTTTCGCGGCTTCAATTCCCATGATATTAGCGGGATTATGAAGGGGGCTTAGATCCTGCATTGCGGCAAATGCGCTCATCGCCGCGTCGTCTACAATTACGGATTTTGTAAACTTATCACCGCCGTGTACAACGCGGTGTCCGACAGCGGCGATAACAGACATATCTTTTAAAACGCCTGTTTCCTTGCCTGTAATAGTTTTTATAATAAGTTCGATGGCGTCGGTATGAGTCGGGCAATCCTGATTAAAGACAACTTCTTCCTTGCCTTTGGCTTTATGCGTAATAAATGATCCGCCGATGGTTACTTTTTCTACAATACCAACAGCAAGAACATCTTTGGTTTCCCAATCAAAGACCTGATATTTCGCCGATGAAGATCCGCAATTCAATGTTAATATAATCATATTTTACCGCCTTTTAATAAATATTACTTGTATTTATAATATCACACAAAAAGAAAATCCGAAAGAGCGAATCTGTAACATTTCCCATAATAATAAAAATTATAAAAGCGCAGAAGATTTGGTTTATAATTTATTAATTCCAATAAAATACGTTTCCACAGATTCGCCCCTGCAGGCTTCGGGTTTAAAACTTTTGGCGGCTGCGAAGATTGTCTTCATTTGTTTTAAGAGACCGTCAATACCGCTGCCCTGGAAAACCTTAACCGCGAGGTTGCCGCCGGGAGCCAGAGCGCCCTGAGCGTAGGAAATCACAGTTTCGGCAAGTTCAAGAGAACGGGCGGAATCGACAATGTGATTGCCGGTAGTGCTTGGAGCGGCATCGCTGATTATAACGGAATAAGGGCCTTTAGCCAAAAGCGCTTCGCGGTTGTCATTCGCGGTAATGTCACCCTGAATAAAGAAAAAATTGCCGCCGTCAAAAAGACCGTTGTCAAACTCCCGCGAAAGCGGGGAAAGATCGGCGGCTGCAAGAAAAGCGTTTTTGTAATTTCTAAGAACGTAAAGACTCCAGCTTCCCGGAGCGGCGCCAAGATCCAGAATACGAAGTTTTGCTGCTGTTGTTTTAAAAAGGTTAAACTTTTTGACAATTTCTATTAATTTGTAAACAGAACGCGCCGGGTATCCTTCCTTGCGCGCTTTCTGCTGCCAGTAATCTGGTTTCTTGTAATCTGTCATTTATTTGATTATAATGGCTTATGGATCAAGAGTATACACAACGAATATCAAAAATTGATGCCGAGTTGAAATGCTGGCTATCAGAGACAACGGATTCAATCTGGGCGGAGAGAATCTTTCCCGGCATTGGAGAAAAAACAAGCGATGAGTCAAGAAAGGCTCTGACAGAACCTCTTTACGACATGCTTTCGCGCGGCGGAAAACGCTGGCGTCCTTTATTAATGACGCTTGTCTGCGAAACCTTCGGCGGCGAAGATTCCGCGATTCCCCTTACGCCTCTGGTTGAATTTTCACATAACGCAAGCCTGATTCACGACGATATCGAAGATGATTCAGACGAACGCAGAGGCAAGCCCGCGATCCATAAAACATACGGCATCGATACCGCGATAAACTCAGGATCTTTTTTCTACTTTTTATCTTCGTGCTGTCTGGAATCCAGCAATATCGAAAACAAAGAATATATTTATAAACTTTGGATGAATTGTATGCGCACTCTTCATCTTGGTCAGGCGATGGATATTAACTGGCACCGCGACATTTCGATTATACCCAGCATAGATGAATATTATTTAATGACCTCAATGAAAACAGGAAGTCTTGCGCGGCTTGCCGCTGAACTTGGAGCGCATATCGCCGGCGCTCCGCAGGAATCGGTAAAACAGATTGGAGACGCGGCGTGCAAAATGGGGATTGGTTTTCAAATCCTTGACGACCTGAAAAATCTAACAATCGGCATCCCTGGTAAAAAACGCGGCGACGATATTGTAGAAGGGAAAAAAGGGCTTCCCGTCCTTTTATATCTGGAGAAAAATCCGGATAAAAAAGAGAAGGTTTTTTATTCATTCCATATTGCGAAAAGAGAAGGCACCAGAGCGCCGGAAGTGGAAGATATGCTGGAAGCGCTTAACGAATCCGGCGTATTTCCGGAAACAGAAGCAAGAGGTAAGGCTTTCTTAAAAGAAGCGATGGATGTTTTTAGCTCCCACGAATATCCCGGCTGTTCAATAAACGAAAACGGACGCGCGCTTCTTAACGGTTTTCTGCAATTGATTAACTAGGACTGTAATTTGAAAGAAATGCATATAAGCGAAATATGGTCGATTCTCAAGACAAGCCACGGGAACGCCGTATTGCTTAAGCCAAAAGATATGGAAGTCGCCGTGCCGATTTTCATAGGCACTCTGGAGATGCAGTCCATTTTGATCGGAAAGGAAGGGCTGCCACTTTCCCGCCCTCATACTCACGACCTATTTTTAGACATGCTCTCCCATGTAAATCTATCGATAAAAAAAATCGAAGTTTACGAGTTAAAAGACGATGTTTTCCATGCCCGTCTCGTTATTACAGGCGGGGAATTTACGAAGGAAAAACCGCTTATTTTAGACAGCAGGCCTTCTGACGCATTTGCCATCGCTGCCCGTAAAAAAAGCCCCATTTATATGGCTTCTTCCATTATTGAACAAACCGGCGTTCCTATAACATTCTTTATAAATGACCTTGAAGAAGATTCCGATAATAAATACAGGCATTTAAAAGAACAGCTGGAACAGGCTGTCGCCGAGGAGGAGTACGAGCAAGCCGCGGAAATACGCGATTTGCTTAGAATTCTGGAATCTGAAGCGGAAGAGGCCGACTTATAATAAACCGGCTTATATTGTTGCCTAACGGAGTTAAATTCACTAAAATAATTGTATGGAATCACTTCTAAAAAATGTACTAACAAACACAAATGTTTTCCGGCTGACAGCGGCTTTTTGTTTTATACTCATGATTAATCCGTCTCAATATTTCCCACAGGGGAATCCCCGTACCGAAGAACATGGTATCGGCGGCGGATACCTGTCATCCTCTGAGGAAGCCATTTTAGAAGAAGAATCCGAACACATGACCCAAATATCTCTTGAATCAAGCGTTATCGAGGAAATGGAAAAAGCCGAACCGTTTATAAAACCAAATATTCTTCTATATAATTCTCACATAGTCGAAAGCGGTGAAAATATCTCCAGTTTAGCGATTAATTTTGGTTTGAATCAGGATACGATAATATCAACTAATAAAATAGCAAATACAAGGCTTCTCCAGATAGGAAAAGTGCTGAAAATACCAAATCAGGACGGAATTCTCCATACTGTAAAAAGCGGCGAAACCCTCAGTTCAATTTCGGAAAGATACAAATCAGACAGCAGCGCCATTCAAGTGGCAAATGAGCTTTTTTCAGATAAAATAGTGCAGGGAACGGACCTTTTTATACCCGGCGCAAAACTCGATTGGACAATGCTGCAGGAAATTAACGGCGACTTGTTCATTTGGCCGGTAAATGGCGCAGTAACTTCATTCTACGGATGGAGAAGAGACCCGTTTAACAGAAGCCGCCGTCATTTCCACTCCGGTATTGATATTCGCGGAAGCACAGGAACACCGGTCAGAGCGGCAATGGCAGGACGTGTCAGCGCTGTAGGATACGATAATATTTTTGGAAACTATATAATAATCAACCACCATTCAGGCTACCGCACTCTTTACGGACATTTAAACGTAATTCGAACAAGAACAGGCGTTTATGTTTCTCAGGGAGAACGCATCGCCGATGTTGGGAATACAGGTCAGAGTACCGGAGCGCATTTACACTTCACAGTTTACAAAAACGGCGCCACAGTAAACCCGCGGGCGTTAATGCGCTAGCGTTAATGCAAATACGTTAATAATTAATTTAATCTTTTGAATCATCTTCCAGAGACGAGAACATCGACGAGAACGGCGAAACAATACTCACATCTTCGATAAGAACCTGCACATCGTCTTCAGCAACTTCATTCGCAAGGGCAAGAAGTCCTTTACCGAGTTTACCCTCTTTTGCCAGATCTTTTGCTTTTTTATTGGCTGCCCAATATAAACCTTTGTGCGCGGAACGACTCGTAAATTGGTCTGCCTGCCAGAGAAGTCCTTTCTGCGAAGCGGTGTGTTTATCATCTTTTGCGAATTTACCAGCCAGCCAAAGAAGACCCCTCGGCTCAGGCTTGGTTGGTTCTATCGCTTCGCGAAGAGCGGCGTCAATTATATTAATTTCTTCAGGTTCTTCGATTAATTCATCCAAGTCACCGGCTTCTTCGATCTCGTCTAGTTCTTCTATTTCTTCGGCTTCTTCGATCTCTTCTATTTCTTCTATTTCATCCAGCTCCGCTTCTTCCAAAGCTTCAGCTTCTTCAATTTCCTCAATTTCCTCAGCTTCATCAATTTCTTCCAAAGATTCTACTTCTTCAAGCAGTTCTTCAACTTCCGCTTCTTCAGAATCTCCTTCACGGACAGCAGTTCTTGCGGACGGCTGAACAACCGACAGAATTCCGCTGTCCACTTTAAGAATCGCAAGCAGCTCATCCCACGATTTATCGATGATGCCGTTAACATTCGCTTCAAGACGTTTTCTTAATCTAAGACCGCGTTTTAACTGTGTGCGTATTTCATCGCGGCGCTGTTCAAGCTCCAGTATCCATTTTAATCTTTCCTGACCGGATTTATTAACATAGAGCTGTTCAAAAAGGTTATCCCTTAAACGCCTGACGCGGTTACGCACGACCGTTACAGGATTGGGTTTAATATTCAACAGGAAGAATAATGCTAGAAAGAAAGTAAGGAACGCGGAAACCTGCAAAATAAGTTTCATGGGTTCGGAAATTGAGAATAAATAACTGTTTACAAGACGTCCGAAAAATATCCCCTGATTTGTTTTGCCGGAAATAAGAGAGAATGCGATTCCTGAATCTTCGGCATCCAGCGTTACATAATTCTGCGCGCTTTCGCTCCAGATTTCCGAAACTCTGCGCAAGATAACAGACCTTGATGTTTCAGGGCATCCCAAAAGAATTCCGGCAGGCTCCCCTATTACAGAAATACTATCGTTTACTTTCAAACGCCCCTGGGCGATTAATCTCTGAGCAAACGCGTTAATTGACACTGAAAAAAGCGCTGTACCGCGGTAAACATCCATGGAATCGTGAAACGGAAACGAAAAAATAATTCTGTCGCCGCGTTCGTCCATAACTATCTTCGGTTCGCTGCCGTCATGTACGCTTACAGTTTCATAGGGTAAAGACTGTTGATCCTCGTTGTAATTGCGATACGCGGTTGATGTCTGACTCTGGCTCATAATATCGCGCGCGGAAGTTGAATAATGAAGCCTTATTCCGTTATTATCAACAAATTGTATAGATTGAAGACCGCCGGTTGATTCCATCAATATTCCGTATATTCTGGAGCGTTCGTAAATATCATCGGCGCTTTGATTATAAAGGAAACTGCTGCGAATAGCAGGCTCGGTTAATGTCAATTCAAATTTTGAATAAAGATCGTTTATATGAGTCCCGGCAATTTCACAGTCTATGGCATTTTCTTTTGCATGGGAATTTACGGCGGACGGATTATAAAAACGAGTCTGGATAAAATCCAGCACTTCAATATCTGCCAGAAAAGTAAATCCGGCAAAAATGAGGATTGTAATTAACAAAGCCACAAGTGGTTTTATAAATGCAGACAAATAATTACCCGTTTGCAGTATCGTATTAGTATCCGCCGCTTTATCGGCAGATACATTATATATCGGCATAAAATTATAGCAGAAAAACCGGTTTTTATAGAATATTAGCTGCCGGAAGCAGGAGCCGCCGCAGGAACCGCAGGAACACCGGCCGGAAGAGCAGCCGCGTCGGCATTAATCCCAAGGCGCTTCATTTGTTCCGCTTCTTCTTTCTGAGCGCTGTAATCGTATCGAAGCTGATTCGCTTTTACATAGGTATTCTTTAACGCCGAAAGTTCGGGTTTTATACCTTTAATTTTGCCTCTGTCTTCCTGCACGACATTTGCCTTGAAGAATTCATCCAGAGCGCCGAGAATTCTGTGGTAATTGGTCACTTCTCTGATGTTTTTCTCCAAATAGCCGATAATCTGTTCTTCCGTCATGGCAGAAAGTTTATTATACGCGGGTCCGCGGTTAAAACTGGTCAGAATTTTATTCTTTTTATCGAGTTCATCCATCAATGAATGAAAATTTACCTTTTCTTTTACAGGGACTCCCTTAGTTGAGTCCATACTTTCAACCGCGTAAATAACCTCAGGCGGCTCGGCGTTGGTAATTTGTCTTATAAGTTCTCTGATACTTTCTAAAAAACCTTTCTTATGGCTGTCCATTACTGCCTGATTTTCCATAAGTTTCGATTGGATTTCCGTTAAAGAACTCGACGCGCCGCCAATGACAACTATACCGTCTAAAAGAATCTGTTTGTAATTGACTTCTTGTTTTACCGTTTTTTTCGCGGTATCTGCAACCTTTAAACTATTTAAAATTGTGTCTCTGAGATCGACTCCGCTGGATGAATAATCTTCTTTAATTATTTCTTCTATCAGTTCTTTGTAGAAGGGAGAACCCGGCATCGCGGCATTCACTTTCTTCTTGATATTTTCAAGCGTCGCCTCGCCTGCCGACAGATCCTTTGTGGCATTTTTCCGTATATTGAGTTTGTATATTTCTCTGTAAAAGGTATTTAAATCTTTTAAAATACCCATACTGGAAGCGGTTGTTTTTGACAATTTGGACATGCTCTCGCCGATTATGCTGAGGGTAAGCTGATCCACGCCGACTTTTGCGTTTATTGTCATTTCAGAAACATATTTGGTCATAAAGGATTGGGAATCCGGAACTAAACTGCACCAGTCGATGTAGCGCACAAGGCCGACTATTCTTTTTATCCGGTCAAGATTCAGGAAATCCACGCCTAATTGATAGAAGTTTACTAAAAAGTCGAGCTGGCTGTCATAATTTGACAATCGAATGGAGAGCTGCTCTATTTTTTTTGCTTCTTGAAAAATGCTGTTGTCGGGCACTGTAAGTTCGGTAATTTTGGTATCTTGTTTATACGGGTCTTCGTCTATTAATTTTTTCTTTAGATATATATTGTACAAAGAAGCGAAGGAGACTTGATACATCCTAAGTTCATCTTTGAGTCTAACTAATTCTGTTCTTTCCAGCCAGTCCTTTCTTGCATCCAGCACCTGTTGGAGCGTCTCAACATAGGCGGTAACATTTGAATCTGCCATTTGCCTTAATTATCGTCAATTTTTGAGGAAAACTCAAGGTGTCAGTCACCTACGCTACTAATAGCGTGGTTTAAAAAATTAGATACACCATATATAGCGTATGATGCCGGCATCGAAGGTGAATGACACCATTACTTTAAAAATTCCAGCGCCTTGTGTTTTGCTTTATCATGTTCAATCATCTTTAAAAATATCTGATAAGTAACGAATGAATCATACATACTGCCATGCAGTTCATTATTATCTATTTCAACGCCGTAAAAATTTGCCGTTTCTTTTAAAGATGGAAATTTAGGTTTTCCATTGCGCCGTTTTAAACCGATTATTTTGTTATTGGATGTCATCGTGCAGAACATATTGGGAAGCCAGAAATTGATATATTGTTTATCATAGAATATGTTATGTCCCGCGAAATGCTTTGTATCCGAGCAAAATCGGCGGAATGAATCAATGTCGTCCTGGAAATTTTCAGGATAATCGGCGCCGCTTCTTCGCCTGCCTATTACTTCATCGGTTAAACCGTTTACATTTACCGCCTCTTTTCCAATCTCTTCGCCGGGTTTGCGGAAATAAAAACGGTCGTATCTGTCTATAATTTCGCTGTTCGCTTTTTCGCCTTCAATAACCAGAGAGCATTTTAGCGCGGAAATTGAAAGGACGCTGTGATATTTTTCCAAACCATTTGTTTCCGTATCCCAGAAAATTATATTCACATTTATTCCTTTTATTAATTATATACTAAATTATTGATTGATACAGATAAAAAAAGCGGCGCATGGAAAAAGCCAATCAATATGGGCTTATAAAACCATGAACCGCCGTTCGGAAAAGAAATAACAGAATGTAATAATTAAAAACTAATCTATTACAATTCCATTATTTCTATTTGTAATATTCTTACTGTAAGGAAAGGGTGTAGCCATTAAAAACATATGTTCTCGTTTCACCTGATGATAATGAGAAGGAAAGAGTATAATAAGTATCATAATATCCATCTGTTACTCTTAGTCTAAAATTAGTTCCGATTGGAACATCGTTAAAAGTAAGAGTACTATTTCTGTAGCAAGTTCCATACGAGTGAGTAGAACCATCGCTGTAGTAGAGAAGATAGCCAGATATACTACTATCATAAGTAAACGTCGATGTATTCCTAAGAATTATAGTCCCCGGCTGATCAGGCTCAAGTAAATCACATCCCGAAAATACCAGCGTCAGCGCCAGTAAAACCCCAACAATTCCCGCCATTAAAAATCTCTTCTTCATCTTTTTTCTCCTAAAGTTGGTAGTCTATTAATATTAATAAAAATATTAATAGTATATCTAAACAGATATTATATGACTATTTTAAGTCTATTTGGACATATTAATCAAGTGCTTTGCAGTCCATTTAGATATGTTTTGAACTTTTTTCAGCTAAAATAAAATTGATATGAATGATAACGCGTCTGTTTTCTGGGAAAACGTCAAAAAAGAGATAAAAATGCAGAATACTACCCATGAATGGGTAGCAAAGAACTCAGGTATTAGTTTTAATACATTTCAGGGGTGGATATCGAAATGCATATATCCGCGGGTTAATGAAGCGATACGTATAGCGGGTTCACTTAATACATCTGTAGAATACCTTGCCAATGGCGCCATCGATAATAATAAAAAATCTATAGAAATTATCTGCAAGAATTTGCAGCAAATTCAAGAACATCTGGATTTAATAAAACAAGCGGTAAAAAATCTGTAATTAGTCTAAAAAATAAAAAATTTCCGTAAAAATTTAATTTTTCTTATTTTTCAATCAAGCTTTTTCGTACTCTCGCGCCATATATAGTTATGAAAATAATACATCTCAAATTGACAATTTTCTTTATTTTGTCTGTGCAGCTAATCTCCTGCACGGACAGGTTTCCCTCCAGTTACAAGCTGGAGTTTCCGGAAACCCCGGAGTCATGGGTCTCGCTGCTCGGCGAACCTCATTGGCGGCTGGAATGGATAGACGCAAGCGGTCAAAAACAAACAGGATTATATTTACCGCGCGGTTCTCAAAACACAATTGAAATTGAAATTCCGGTTACCTGGACAAACCCCGTTACCGCCTGGCCGTATTGGCCGGAATACAACCTCTTCGCGGGGGTTTTTAAACCGGCAGGAGCGCTATTTCCCTTCGATGTAAACGGCAGCTATTTATGCCTTAGCTGGGAAGCGGGGCCGGACGCTGTTTTCTACTGGGAACTGTCGCTTGCCAACGACGGGAATTTATTAAAAATTCCCGCCAATTTTGACTGGATCAGATTCAGGGAACTTTTTTCAAATCGCACATTGGACGAAGATGTCTGCGAAGACCCCTGGCTGCCTGATTGGCGTTATATCGCTGAAAAAACCATAACATCAAACTTTGACAGGCGCCGCATTACCGCGGAAACGGCAGTTTCACTGCCGATCCCTGTCTTTGAAGGTTTATGGTACGGAGCCTCGCCTTTTGCAAAACCTATATTGGCCGAAAAAAGTGAAATACCCGCTTTTCCGGTGCGTTCAGGCGTAAATGTATGGATCTCCGGCAGCGGAATTCTGCGTGTCAGCGGGAAAACATGGATATTAACAGAAACTAAAAAATAGGAGAAAAAGATATGGCAAAAATCACGGATAAATTAGAACCTCAACCGAGACTGTCTTGACAGGCGAAGGTTCCCCTCTTGATAATATAAATGGAACTTTGGAAAGGATGCTGGAAGTCATGAATAAACCGGAACATCCTGTTATAAAATTTTTACTAGTAGCCGGTATGGTTGCAGGGATATTCAGCATAATGAGCACAATTGATATAATTATTAAGTGGTTTTGAGGAGGACATATGGTAGTTTTTGTATTAGAAGTAGTAAAAGTCATTCTCCACATAGTAGTAATTATTCTTTGTATCAAAATGATAATATTATGTTTTCAAGCGTTACGACACACTAAAGATAAGTCATGAAACGGCATTTTTTTTTATTATTATTAGTTTATTCTATCCCTCTTTGGGCGCAAAATCAGCCTATATACGCAGGTCTCAGCAATGATGAGCAGCTTTCTTTTGTCGGGATGATGATGGCGGATCTTCTAGAAAAACACGGGCCGCCGAGATCGGTTGTCGCGGACAGAGGCAGCGAAGTCTGGCAGGACGATGTTGTTTTCCAATACAACGGAGCGGATTTTTATATCTACAGAGACAGGATTTGGCAGGTCAGGCTTTCTTCAACTCACGGCGTTTCGGACGGAGACAGAAAAGCTGTTGTTTTACTGACATTGAGCGGTGCGGAAGATAAAGGCGATTACGCGCTCTTTGCGATTAACGGTAAAAACTGGCCTTTAATGATGAGAATAAATTTTAACAGCGCGGGACATGTTGCGGCAATCTATATTTACCGCCCCGATTTTTAAAAGATTTTTTTAGGGAGAAATTATGGCTAAACTATGTTTGTGTCTTACCGGAAAAACCATGAAAAGGGATCTGGAAATTTTAAATAAATACCGCAAGATCATAGACATTGCGGAATTGCGCGTAGATTGCCTTGATGCCGATGAACGATTATACATACGCCGTTTCCCGGAACTTGCTGGCGTTCCTGTAATTCTTACAATCAGGCGCGATGTTGACGGCGGACATTATTCAGGCGGCGAAGGCACAAGGGTTAAAATTCTCGCAAACGGTCTCGCTTACGCTAACGAAGATTCAAGATTGAATTTCGCGTATATCGATATCGAAGATGATTTTGATGTGCCAAGCATCGAAGAAGCCGCGCGCACATTCGGAACAAGAATTATACGCTCTTATCATAATGTAAATGATATTATTGATGACATCCCCGAAAAAATAAAATCGATGAGGCGCGCGGGAGACGAAATTGTAAAAGTGGCGCTCGCTGTAAAATCCACGCAGGATGTTTTAAAAATATACGAAGCTTCAAAAATATTCGCAGGCAAGGATAAAATTTTAATCGGCATGGGTCATTACGGCGTCTATTCAAGAATTCTCGCCGAAAGATTCGGATCGTTTCTCACTTATTCCTCGCCGTTATCTGATAACGTAACTACAGGCGGCCCCGGACAAGTTGACATTGTAGAACTTGAGGAATTATACCGTTTCCGGAAAATAACAAAAAAAACAAAGGTTTTCGGCGCTGTCGGCAATCCGCTTAAAAAAACCGTAAGCCCGTGGTTTTTTAATAATATTTTTAATCTGGAAAACGCGGATTCGGTATATGTTCCGTTTCCTACAAATTCTGTTGATGATTTTATGGAACTTGCAAGAGAGCTTGATGTTCAGGGGCTCTCGATCACCGTTCCGTACAAGGAAGCGGTTCTTCATCATTTATCAAAAAAGTCTGCTGTAGTGCAATCTGTTGACGCGTGCAATACTGTTTACCGCTGCGGGGACGAATGGCACGGCGACAACACAGACTGCGGCGGTTTTGCGGCATCGCTTTTGGAATTCGCCGGTAAAAAGAATTTAAAACGCATGAAAATTTCCATCATCGGAGCGGGCGGCGTTTCTCGCGCAGTCGCGTCCGAAATCTCAAAGCTTGGAGGTAAAGCGCTGATTTTAAACCGCACTGTTCACAAAGCTAAAAATATCGCGTCCAAGTACAATTTCAAATGGGGAGGATTGGATAATCATGGGATCGAAGATATGTATAAATACAATGATATTATTATTCAGACCAGCTCTGTCGGCATGGAAGGATATGATACATCAGATCCTATCGAATCTTACACTTTTACAGGGAAAGAAGCTGTCATGGATTTGATATACACTCCGCCTGTTACGCCGCTGTTAAAACGCGCGATGACAGCCGGATGCAAAACAATTAACGGATACGACATGGTTATACGCCAAGCCTGTATGCAGTATGCCAAATTTTTTGAAAAAGAACTGCCGGAAAAACATCTGCTGCAAATAAATAAATTAGGAGCGGAAACATGGAACAAAATACAGTAAATTTGATGAAAGCCGCCGCGGGAAAAGCCGCGGTAGACGCAATGGTAAAAAGCGGAATGAAACTCGGCCTCGGCACCGGCTCTACCGCCGTTCACGCAGTCCGCAGAGTCGGAGAACTTCTTGCTCAGGGTGTGTTACGCGACATTTACGCGTTTGCGACAAGTTTTCAGACAGAGATAGAATGTGAAAAACTTAAAATTCCCTTTTTTACCTTAAACTCGCGGCAGCTTTCAGATGGCCTCGATTTAACCATCGACGGCGCGGACGAAGTTGATCCGAAGAATTATTTAATCAAGGGAGGAGGGGGCGCTCATCTAATCGAAAAAATTGCCGCTTATACCTCAAAAGAATTTGCGATTATTATTGATGAATCGAAGGTGACGGAATCTCTTGGCTACGGCTTTCCGGTTCCTGTTGAGGTTGTCCCCGAAGCGAGAGTCCAGGTAACAAAAACGCTTGACAAACTTGGCGCGGATGTTACTCTTAGAGAAGCGTTACGAAAAGCCGGGCCTGTAATCACCGAGCACGGCAATCTAATTCTGGACATCCGCTTTAGACCTGCCGGTTTGCAAAGCAAGCCCATCGACCCTTCGCTAATGGAAACAGAATTAAATCAAATCCCCGGCGTCGTGGAAAACGGGTTTTTTACCCGAAAGCCGCCGATAGTATTTATCGCGCGTTCCGACGGAACGATAGAAACAAGAGGAAGAAAATGAGAGAGGATGTAAAAGAAGTATCAGCCCGTGTAAAGGTTCTGAGAGAAATTGCGGAAATATCCGCCGAAACTCTTGCAAAAGAGTTAGGTTTTGATCCGGCTGAATATACCGCGTGGGAAAAATGCGAAAAGGAATTTCCCGTAGGGGTGCTTGTAGAAATCGCGGCGCATTTTAAAGTTGACTTGTCAGAATTGATAAGCGGCGCAGCGTCAAAATTAAAAACATACTGCGTTACACGCGCAGGACAAGCTCCCGAAGTGAGCCGCCGCCCGATGTACGGCTACTGGAATCTTGCCTACAATTTTCATAATAAAAGAGCCGAACCGTTCATTGTTGAAGCATCGGCGGAAACGGAAAACAAGCCTATAAGTTTAAACACTCACCCGGGACAGGAATTAAACTATGTGTTGGAGGGGCGGCTGCTGATATCGATCAGCGGCCACGACATTGAGTTGAATCAGGGCGACTGCGTTTATTACAATTCCACCGAGCCACATGGTATGAAGGCTTTAGGCGGAAAAGCAGCCCGCTTTCTTGCCATCGTTTTTTAGCATATAAGCTGGTTTATTACAGGAGTTATTTATGTCTTTACTTGATAAATATTTACCAAAAACAGAATTTGAGTCTTATGAAGATTTTTATAAAAATTACAAGATCAACATCCCGGAAAATTTTAATTTCGCGTACGATGTAATCGACGCAGTCGCGCAGAAAAAACCAAACGAACGCGCCCTTCAGTGGTGCGACGAAAAGGGTGATGAAGCCGCTTTCACTTTCGCGCAAATGAGAGACTTTGCAAACAAAGCCGCCAATGTGTTACGCGAAGCCGGAATCGGCAAGGGCGATCCCGTCATGCTGATTTTAAAACGCCGCTGGGAATACTGGCCTGTGCTGCTTGCACTTCACAAACTCGGCGCGACAGCGATTCCTGCGACCCACCTCCTTACCACAAAGGACATTGTATACAGGTGCAATGCCGCCGACATCAAAGGAATTATCTGCGTAAACGATCGCGGTCTTATGGAACGAATCGATGAAGCGCAAACCACTCTGAAAAAAGACGGCAAAACGCCTACGCTTTGTTACAAGGCGTTTCTTGGAAACCAGCAGGACACATCGCCGCAATGGGTAAATTTCAATCCCCTCCTGCACAGCGCTTCGGCAGATTTTCAAAAACCAGCCGCTGTAAACAAAAACGACGACATCATGCTTTTATATTTTACATCCGGCACAACCGGAATGCCAAAAATGGTGCGCCTTGATTATGTTTATCCGCTGGGTCACATCGCAACCGCGAAATACTGGCACCGCGTTGCGGAAAAAGGTTTGCACCTAACAGTAGCCGACACAGGCTGGGCAAAAGCGGCATGGGGCTGCATTTACGGACAATGGCTGTGCGAAGCCGGAATATTTGTTTACGATTATGACCGCTTTGTGCCGTCCGCCATGCTTGAAATAATGAGCAAATACAAACTGACAAGTTTCTGCGCGCCGCCCACAATTTACCGCTTCTTTATAAAGGAAGATTTAAAGAAGTTTGATTTTTCCGCTCTAAAATACTGCTGCGTTGCCGGAGAACCCTTGAACCCCGAAATCTTCGAGCAATTTCTGGCAGGCACAGGAATTAAATTACGCGAATGTTACGGGCAAACTGAACTTACAGTTTCGCTCTGCACATGGCCGTGGCTGGAACCGAAACCTGGCTCCATGGGAAAACCCGCACCCGGTTACGACATCGACCTTGTACGCGAAGACGGCTCCTCGTGCGCAATGGGCGAAGAAGGTCAAATCGTCGTGAGAACCGATAAACGCAAACCGTACGGAATGTTCGGCGGCTATTACAGGGACGATGCCCTCACATCCAGCGTGTGGCATGACAATGTTTATTTTACGGGAGACGTCGCGTGGAGGGACGAAGACGGCTACTACTGGTTTGTCGGAAGAAATGACGATGTAATCAAAAGTTCCGGTTACCGCATCGGACCGTTTGAAGTTGAAAGCGCGTTACTGGAGCATCCAGCCGTATTGGAGTGCGCGATAACCGGCGTACCTGATCCCGATCGCGGCACAGTAGTAAAAGCGACAGTGGTGCTCGCGAAAGGCTATTCAGCATCGGAAGAATTGAAAACCGAACTGCAGGATCACGTAAAGAAAACCACAGCGCCTTACAAGTATCCGCGCATTGTGGAATTTGTCAGCGAGCTGCCGAAAACAATCAGCGGAAAAATACGCCGTGTGGAAATCCGCGAAGAAGATTCTAAAAAATAAAGAGGTGAATATGAAACTTCGTTTCATTTCCGATATAAATGTGCGGCTAGCCAGCCGCACTAAAGAGAGGTGAATCCATGATGGAAGTTAAAGAACATCTAAGCGAAATAACCGGTAACGATTATATTGACGGCGACTTATACTCAAAGTACAGCGTAAAGCGCGGCTTGCGAAACGAAGACGGCACAGGCGTACTTGTAGGCCTTACCAGAGTCGGCGATGTACACGGTTACGAAGTAATTGACGGAAAAAAAGTCGCCGTTCCCGGCAAACTTTTTTACAGAGGAATCAATGTTGAGCAAATCGCCGGAGAAGCGGCGAGTCAAAACTGTTTTTGTTTTGAAGAGACAATTTACCTCCTCCTCTTTGGAAAACTACCAACGCAAAAACAGCTTGAAGATTTTAACAAACTCATCGGCGAAAGCCGCGCTCTTCCCGCCCACTTTGTAGAAGATGTAATCATGAGGGCGCCTTCGCGTAACATTATGAATAAACTCGCATCTTCCATACTTGCGCTGTATCCTTATGATGAAGACCCCGAAAGTCAGGTGCCTGAAAACGTTCTGCGCCAGTGCGTTGAATTAATCGCGCGTTTTCCAAGCATCGCCGCGTATTCCTATATGTCGATGAGGCACCATTTTGAACACGAAAGTTTAATTATCCATCAAATTGATCCTACATTATCATGCGCGGAAATATTGCTCTCTCTTATCAGGCCTGACAAAAAATACACCCAATACGAAGCGCAGCTTCTCGACCTTGCTCTTGTTCTTCACGCGGAACACGGCGGCGGTAACAACTCTACGTTCACCGTTCATGTTGTTTCATCTTCTGACACAGATACATTTTCCTCAATCGCCGCCGGTATCGGCTCATTAAAAGGTTTCAAACACGGCGGAGCGAACGCAAAAGTAATCGAAATGATGGATGAAATCAAACAAAACGTAAAAGACTGGAAAGACGAAGACGAAGTTTCCGCTTACCTTGAAAAAATCTTAAGAGGCGAGGCCTACGACGGAACAAGATTGATCTACGGACAAGGCCACGCGGTTTACACGATCACAGACCCCAGAGCGACTTTGTTACGCGACAAGGCGAGGGCTCTCGCGGAAGAAAAAGGCATGATAGAGGAATTCAATCTTCATTGCCTTATTGAACAGCTTGTACCTAAAGTTTTTAAAAAGGTAAAAAACTCGGACAAAGACATCTGCACCAATGTTGATTTCTATTCAGGCTTTGTTTACAGAATGTTAGGCATCCCCGAAGACTTAAACACACCCATTTTCGCCGTAAGCCGCATCGCAGGCTGGTGCGCTCACCGCCTTGAAGAAATCATCGCAGGCGGCAGAATTATCCGCCCCGCGTACAAATGCGTGCAGCCTCAGCTTGAATATACTGGTGTGGGGAAGAGGTAGAGGTTTTATGAAGAAGATTATACTATATATTTTATTGGGAATAATGATTTGTTTATTAATTTCGTGTATAAGCACATATACAACACGCACAATACCATCATTAACTGATGATATACTTCCTGTACAAAATGAAACTGAAATAATTATCAGAAATGAAGTGGTTTTATTAGATGATCGCGGAAGGGTTATTCCTGATATGGAAACTGTGCTATTGTTTGTTTATATTGATGATAAATTAATTGCACAAGTTAATCATAATAGTTCTGAAAGGATCATTGTTCCTAATGGAAATCATAGAATAAGAGTTCAATATGGTTTATACTTTCAAGATCATCCAATAAATATTAGTTTTACAGCAAATTCAGAAAGATTAACTTTCATAGCATATTATGCCACAGAGGAAATTATAAATGGCGTTGCAGCATTTGTAAAAATTACTACTTTTGGTTTAGCCGATGTAAATAGAGATATGAAGAAACAGAAATCATTTTTATTATTAGAACAAAGTAAATAATAAAAGGAGAATTAATGATTAATGTTTCAAAAGGTTGGAATGAAAATCAAAAGAATTTAAATATTTATTTATCAAAACAAAATACTTTTGAAAAAGGCATAAAATTACTATTGGAAATGCACAGTTTATTACATGATAAAAAAGTATATAATATTACAAAAGAAACATATTATTATAAATTATGGGAAAATTTAAAGGAAGACACTTGCAAAATAATTTCAAAAAAGGAAACATCCATTTTATGGAATATATGGCATATTACTCGAATAGAAGATTTAATCTCAAACATTTTAATTGGAAACAAAGAAACGATATTCAATAAAGAAATACAGGAAAAATTAAATATAAAAATTAAAGATACAGGAAATGCAATGAAATATTCTGATATTGAAATATTAAATAAAAATATTTGCATAAAAGAATTAAATGAATATAGAATTAAAGTCGGAAAATCTACTAAAAAAATAATTGAAAATATTATATTTAATGATATAAAAAGAAAAGCAGAAAAAGAACAGTTGGAAAAAATAAAGAAAAACGGAGGTGTAATAAATGATCCAAAATCAACATGTTTATTGGATTTTTGGAGTAGAAAAAATGTTTTAGGATTAATTATGATGCCAATAACAAGACATCAAATAGTTCATTTAAATGATTGTTTCAAAATAAAGTTGAAATATAATAAATAAAGCTTAAGCAAGAGGCGTATTATGTCAGAAGAAACTGGAAATATTAGCGAAATACTTAATAATGTATCGGGAATAAAAAAACTGCTATTTAAAAATATATTTAGCAAGGAATTTATTAAAGAAGTCGATAATATTTCAAAAGGACAAATTAATGAGGCGGCGGTTAATATATTAAAAATCATGATTAATAAAGCAGCTAAAAAAGCTGTCTTTTTTTATAATCAAAAAATTGCTATAATACTTACAATTATATTATGTGTAATATTTATACCAATTATAATAACAACGCTTCTTGCAAACGGTAAAATAATTATTACCTTAATAATCTTGCTTCTTTTAATCGTAATTATTTGGATTATATCAGTTATAGTATCTAAGCGATTAACAGAAAAATTATCGGATTTAGTTTTTAAAGTAGTTAATGATAAAATGCTGAAAAATGTTGAGTAGAATTATTATTCTGCTTCATACCCATTATGTCCGCACAAAATATTAAAACAAGGGTGTGGTGCGAAAAGACACATCGGCGACATTCGACGTGAATCGCAACCAAGCCATGCGCGGAGCGAATGTCAACCAAGCCACGCTCGTCCGGAGCCGATGGGGCTTTTCGCACACGCCCATGTATCCAATCTTTACAAAATTGGAAATTAAATCTCCACAACCCCGTCATAAACCGTCACACAGTCACCCGTCATAAAAACAGCTTCATCAGTGTAATTGACGATAAGCTCTCCGCCGGGGAGCTGGGCTTTAATGTTTTTGCCTTTCTCGCAGTGACCGTTTAAAACCGCAGCTACAACTGCCGCACACGCTCCTGTTCCGCAGGCCTGAGTTTCTCCGCTGCCGCGTTCCCATACGCGGATTTTTAAATGGTTTATGTCCATGATTTCTACAAACTCGGCGTTTATTCTGTCCGGGAAAAGCGGGTTGTTTTCGAATAACGGACCGATTGTTTGCAGGTTTATGCTGTCAACTCCTTCGCAGAAAACGACGACATGGGGGTTTCCCATTGAAACGCAGGTTATATCGTAATCTTTGTCGGCGATTTTTACTTTTCTTGCGATTACATTTTCGCCGCTCAGATTGACGGGGATTTTTTCGGGTTTTAATTGAGCGCATCCCATGTTTACTTTTACAGACGACACTTTTCCGTTTCTGGTAGATAAAAACAATTCTCTGATTCCGCTGCGCGTCTCTATCCTCATGTTTTGTTTTTTTACAATGCTGTTGTCAAAAAGATACTTCGCGACGCAGCGGATGGAGTTTCCTGCCATAGCGCCTTCGCTGCCGTCAAGATTAAAAATCCTCATTCTTGCGTCCGCGGCATCCGATGGCAGAATTAATATAACGCCTTCGCCGCCAATGCCCGTGTGGCGGTGCGATAACAGTACCGAAAGCGACTCGGGGAAATTTCCCGCTATTTCCGTGCTTTCTTTATTGCTATTCGGCATACAATTTATATAAATATAATCATTGCCGGTGCCGTGCATTTTTGTAAACGGCAGTTTGACGCGGCTGCTTCTTAAATTATTAATGTCAACTAACTCGGTGTTTATCTCGCTGTAATCGGAAAGAAGCGAATCGGCGAGCGCGTTGGCGGTGTCTATCGAAGTAAGACATGGAACGCCGAGCGAGACTGCTTTTCTGCGGAGTTTTACATCGTCGAACGCCGGGTCTCTGCCTCTTTCAGATGTTGAGATGATGTAACTTATTGTTCCACTAGCTAAAAGCGTTTCCGTATTCACTTCATGGTTGTCGCAGATTTTATCTATTGGTTCAACTTTAAAACCTTTTTTGTTTAAGAATCTTGCGGTGCCGCGCGTTCCGTGGAGTTTAAAACCAAGTTTGTTTAATTTTTCGGCAACGCTGACTATTTCGCCCTTGTCGCCGTCGCGGATTGTTAATAACACGCCGCCTGTTTTTTTCATCTTGTAGCCTGCCGCGACAAGTCCTTTGTAAAGCGCTTCTTCAAGATTTTTTCCAAGCCCTAACACTTCGCCTGTGGATTTCATTTCAGGGCCTAAATGCGTATCTAAGCCTGCGAGTTTTTCAAACGAGAAAACAGGAACTTTTACAGCGACATACGGCGGTATTTTCGCGATACCGGATGAATGACCAAGAGCGGATAACATTTCGCCTACGCTTACTTTTGTCGCAAGCTCACACATTGGAACGCCTGTTACTTTGCTGATGTAAGGCACGGTGCGCGATGCGCGGGGATTAACTTCTATTACATATATTTCATTTTTATATAGCACATATTGAATATTTACAAGTCCGCGCACTTCCAGCGCTTCGCAAAGTTTTTTAGTTACTTCAAAAATGTTACTCGCCATTTCATCGTTGATGTTCAGTACGGGATACACCGCGATGCTGTCGCCTGAATGGACGCCTGTGCGTTCAATGTGTTCCATGATGCCGGGGATCAACACGTCTTTTCCGTCGTAAATTGCGTCTACTTCGATTTCCAGTCCGCTTAAATATTTGTCGATTAAAACCGGATTGTCCTGCTTTTGACGCAGAATTATTTCCATGTACTCTTTTATGTCTTCTTTGGAAAACGCGATGATCATGTTTTGACCGCCGAGCACATACGATGGGCGCATTAAAACAGGGTAACCAAGTTTTTCAGCGGCTTCAAAAGCCTGTGCCTCTGTCATTACGCCGAAACCTTTGGGGCGTTTTATTTGCAGTTTTTCCAAAAGCACGTCGAAGCGTTCTCTGTCTTCGCAGATGTCGATGCTGTCAGCGCTGGTTCCGATTATTTTAACGCCGCGCTCGTGAAGTTTTTTTGTCAGTTTGATTGCTGTGCCGCCGCCGAACGCGACAATTACGCCGATTGGTTTTTCAATGTCGATTATGCTCATAACATCGTCTATGAAAAGCGGTTCAAAGTACAATCTGTCGGCGGTGTCAAAATCCGTGGAGACTGTTTCGGGATTGTTGTTGATAACGATTACTTCATAGCCCATGCTTTTTAACGTCCACACGCAATGAACACAGGCGTAATCGAATTCAATGCCCTGCCCTATTCGTATGGGACCTGAACCTAAAACTACGATTCGCTTTTTATTACTTTTTTGAATAAACGGAAGCGCTTCGTTTTCTTCGCCGTTTTGTAGCGAATAAAAATATGGGGTTTTTGCTTCAAACTCGGCGGCGCAGGTGTCAACCATTTTATAGATTAGATTGTTTGCAAATTTAATTTTTTCTCTATATATATTGAGGAGACAATTTAGGAACCATCTGTCTACTTTAGTGATTTTGTATAACTCGTCTATGCTTACTCCGCGTTTAATGGCTTCATATAAAATAAATAGCCGTTCATCTGTCACTGTGTTAAGCATTTCGCGGATTTCTTTTTCGGTTTTTGACGACAAGCGCGGCATATCCAAACTTGTTAAGCCGATTTCTGCGCCGCGGACTGCTTTTAGCAGCGCTTCTTCGAAGGTGTCGGCTATTGCCATTACTTCGCCTGTGGCTTTCATCTGCGTTCCAAGTTCTTTGTGGGCGTAAACAAATTTGTCGAATGGCCATTTTGGGAATTTTACCGCAACGTAATCAAGGGCAGGTTCAAAAGCGGCGAAGGTTGTGCCGGTTACGGCGTTTGTTATTTCGTCTAACGTGTAGCCGATTGCTATTTTTGTGGCGACTTTGGCGATTGGGTAGCCTGTCGCCTTGCTTGCGAGAGCGGACGAACGCGAAACGCGGGGGTTTACTTCGATAACAGCGTATTCAAAACTGTTGGGTTCAAGCGCCAACTGCACATTACAGCCGCCTTCGACACCTAACGCTTTAATTATATCCAGCGCAGCTGTCCGCAGCATTTGGTATTCTTTGTCAGCGAGAGTTACACACGGCGCGATTACAATGCTGTCGCCTGTGTGAATGCCAACAGGATCAAAGTTTTCCATGGAACAGACTGTTATTACATTTCCGGCGCGGTCGCGCATTACTTCAAATTCAATTTCTTTCCAGCCTGCGATTGATCTTTCCACAAGTATTTGTCTAATCGGAGAAAGCGCAAGACCGTTAGCGGCAATTTCGCGCAGTTTTTCTTCGTCCGCGGCGCTGCCGCCGCCTGAGCCGCCCAATGTGAACGCGGGGCGCACGATTACAGGATAGCCAATTTCATTCGCGAACTTTACGGCTGTTTCAACATCTGTCGCGATTACCGAGGGGACGCATGGCTGTCCTATGCTCTGCATTGTCTCTTTAAAGATTTTTCTGTCTTCCGCTTTGTCGATTGTCTCAGGTGAAGAGCCGAGAAGTTTAACATTGTATTGATCTAAAAAACCGGCGCGGGCAAGCTGCATGCACAAGGTAAGCCCTGTCTGTCCGCCTAAGCCTGACAAAATGCTGTCAGGGCGTTCCTTTTCGATAATTCGTTTTACGGTAGTGAGAGTTAAGGGTTCAATGTAAATTTTATCGGCGATGTTGTTATCTGTCATTATTGTCGCCGGGTTTGAATTGGCAAGAACAATCTCGATCCCGTCTTCGCGAAGCACTCTGCAAGCCTGCGTGCCTGCGTAGTCAAATTCCGCAGCCTGACCGATAACGATAGGACCTGAACCGATTACTAAAACTTTTTTAATGTTTTTATTTAGAGGCATAGTTGTTACACCTCTCTATAAACTTGTCAAACAAAAAGCCTGTGTCCAACGGGCCGCCTTTAGCTTCAGGATGAAACTGAACGGAAAACGAAACGCCGTAATCAAGACCTTCGCAGCTTCCATCATTTACATTGATAAAGGAAAACGAACCTTGGTTCGAATTATCCGCGACAACTTCGTAGCCGTGGTTTTGGCTTGTTATGTACACCATCCCTGTTTGGGTATCCTTAACAGGCTGGTTTGCTCCACGGTGTCCGAATTTCAATTTTCTGGTTTTATATCCGTTTGCCATAGCCAAAACCTGATGCCCCATGCAGATTCCAAAAATCGGAATACCCGTTTTGATAAGCACTTTTAAAGTTTCAATTATCGCCTTGTTGGCAGGATCGGCAGGATCGCCGGGACCGTTACTCAACATAATACCGTTTGGCTTATATTTAATAATTTCTTCCGCCTGAGTGTTATGCGGGAAAGCCTGCACTTCGCAGCCTCTTTTTAAAAGAGCGTTTGCGATTCCGCGTTTGGCACCGTAATCCATAAGCGCGATACGCCTAACAACCTGCGATTCAGGTAATTTTTTTTCGGTTGTTTTTGAAGAAACATCCGCTATCGGGTTTATAACCGTATATTTTTTAATCTCTTCGTAATCGGCGTCTACAGGAGCACGTGAAGATATTTTCCCGTTCATTACGCCGTTTTGGCGGATTATTTTTGTGAGCGCGCGGGTGTCAATACCGCAGAGCCCGATAATGCCGCGTTCTTTTAAAAAGGTATCGAGATCGTTTTTACTTCTGAAATTGGATGGTGTTGAACATGGATGTTTCACAATGTACGCTTTCGCGCCGACATTAGCGCTTTCAAAATCTTCGGGGATTACGCCGTAATTTCCGATTAAAGGAAAAGTCTGCATAACTATCTGTCCGCGGTAACTTGGATCGGTTAACGTTTCAAGATAGCCTGTCATTCCGGTGGTAAAAACAATTTCTCCGGTCACGTCGCCTTGCGCGCCGAAAAATTTGCCTTCAAAAACCTTACCGTTTTCAAGAATTAAATATGCTTTGCCTCCGTTCATTTATTTCCCTTTGATGAACGCCTTTGTTCAATGTATAAAGTATGAAGAAAATTAAAAGTTTTGTCTAGTCTCAGGCAGCGCTGTGTCGACAGCATCACTTTAAATGTTAATTTTTAACAACTGTCTTCCTTGCCTGCATGTGCCGTATTAATCACTCAAAGACATCTTTCTTTGCCCAGTCTGCGTCTGTGTTTCCTGTAAAACAAGCGGTGCAAAATGATACAGCGCAATTTTTACACGCGTTTTTTAGCGAGTCTATGCTAATGTATCCCAAACTGTCAGCTCCGATTTTACAGCAGATTTCGTCAAGACTCATGTTGTTTGCAATTAAATTTTCTTCGCTGTCAATGTCGGTTCCGTAGTGGCAGGTGTGGCGGAACGGCGGAGACGAAACGCGCATATGCACTTCTTTTGCGCCTGCGTTTTTCAGGCTCTTTACTATTTTTTCGCTTGTTGTTCCGCGCACAATCGAATCATCAACAAGCACGATGCGCTTTCCTTTAATATTTGCGGATAACGGATTGAGTTTTAACCTTACCGCGCTGTCGCGCTTATCCTGCGTGGGATAAATAAAACTTCTGCCGATGTATCTGTTTTTTACAAAACCTGTTACAAGCGGAAAGCCGCTTGCCGCGCTGTATCCGCATGCCGCGTCGAGACCGGAATCGGGTACACCGCAGACCGCGTCGGCTTCTACAGGATATTCACGCGCCAGCGCGAGACCCATGTTGTAGCGCGCCTCGTAAACGCTTAAGCCGTCGATCACAGAATCAGGGCGCGCGAAATAGACATATTCAAAAATGCAAATCCCGTGATCCCTTTTCGATTGTTCGTCGTTAATAGATAACTGTTTTGTTATCTCGCCGTGTTCGATCATTACAACTTCGCCGGGCTGCACATCGCGCACAAATTCAAAACCGCAGGTTTCAAGAGCGCATGATTCCGAGGCGACTGCGCAGCCTATTCCGTTTTTTCCGATGCAAAGCGGACGAAAACCATTCGGGTCGCGAACAGCGATCAATTTATTTTTGCTGGTAACAATAACAAGAGAAAACGCGCCTCGCAATAAACCCGCGGCATGAGCGACACCCTGCAGGGAATTTCTTTCCATGCTTATACAGTACGCGATTAAAGAAGAGACAACTTCACTGTCGCTGGTCGCGTTAAAATTCAAACCAAGATTTAAGAGATCCGCGCGAATTTCTTTCGCGTTTGTAATATTTCCGTTATGCGCAGTCGCGATTCTGCCTGTAAGATATTCAGTAACAAATGGCCCCGCGTTTTCCTTACAAGACTGTCCTGTCGTAGAATACCGCGTATGCCCTACCGCTACCTTTCCTTTGGGCAGGCGGGAAAGTTCTTCGCTTGAAAAAATTTCGCTTACAAGCCCCTCATCCTTGTGACAAATAATGCTGCGGTTATTTGCTACAGCGATCCCGGCTCCTTCCTGTCCGCGGTGCTGCAGCGCAAGGAGGCCGTTATATGTCAATCCAACGGCTTCATCGGCGTGCAGACTGACGCCGAACACCGCGCATTCTTCATTTAACTTATCAGTTCGCATATGTTTTTAATATCCCCTCTGCAATTACCCTTTTTGTAGTGCGTAAATCCATCGCCTGTTTTTCTATAAAACGGTGCGATTCCTGCTCCGATAGGCTTAAGTATGAAATGAGCATACACTTTGCCCTGTCAATTATTCGTATGTCTTCTATTTTTTGTTTTAACTTTGCGTTTTCATCCTGCAGCTGCCTTAATTTGCCTTTTACGGATGCGGCGATACTGCGGGCAAGATTTTCACCGCCTTCATCGGAAAGCGGAGCGTCTACAATTACAATGTCATATTTTTTTTCCAAAAGGATTTTTTGCGCTTCGCTTGCGGACGCAGCTACTTTAATTTGATTGATAGAAGCGGCAGCGAAAGCTTCAGAGAATAGCGACACGCTCTTTACTGAAGTTGTGACTATCAATACCGACTCGTTCTCAGCGCCCGAACTTTCCATAACCAACCTCTATTCAACCGTAACGCTTTTAGCAAGATTACGCGGTTTATCAATATCCAAACCTTTATTCGCAGCTACATAATAACTGAAAAGCTGCAAAGCAATAACCGACAAAGACGGCGAAAATAAATCCGTTACCTGCGGCAAACCTATGTAATAAAGTTTTTCACCCATAGTGTCAACCTTGTCCTTCGGACAGTTCCCGATAAGCAGCACCTTTGCGCCGCGGCTAATAACCTGTTCCGCGTTACTCATTATCTTTCCGTACAAATAAGAACAATTTGAAAGAGCGACAACCAGCGTATTTTCTTCTACAAGCGAAATTGTGCCGTGCTTTAACTCGCCGCCCGCGTAGGCTTCCGAGTGAATGTAAGATATTTCTTTCAGTTTTAAAGAACCTTCAAGCGAGATCGCGTAATCGATATTTCTGCCGATGAAAAAAATACTTTTATAACCAACGCATGTAGAAGCGTACATTTGGATTGAACCTATTTTATCCAGAATGGAAGAAACTTTATCCGGTAAAGCGTTTATTTCTTCAATTTGATTCTTCTCTTCGTCGCTGGATAATTTACCGAGTTTAACGGCAAATCGAATCGCGAGAATGTACAGCAGCACTAACTGAGCGGAAAAAGCTTTTGTTGTCGCTACGGCGATTTCAGGTCCGGCTGCCGTGAACAGGCAATAATCCGCTTCCTTCGCGATTGTGCTTCCAACAACATTGACGATAGAAAGCGTAACGGCTCCCTTTGACTTCGCTTCCCTCATCGCGGCGATTGTGTCTGCGGTCTCTCCCGATTGAGTTACTAAAATGACAAGCGTTTTATTATCGATGATTGCGTCTTTGTAGCGAAACTCGCTTGCAAGTTCCACTTCCACAGATATTCTGCAAAGCCTTTCAAACACGTATTTCGCGGTAACTCCGGCATTGTATGCCGAGCCGCAAGCGGTTATTACAATTTTATCAAAGCGCGAAACATCGACTTTTTCCAATATATTTTTATTATTACCGTCTATAACCGCGGATTGAATTGTATCGCGCAGAACTTTAGGCTGCTCCATTATTTCTTTCAGCATAAAGTGCGGATAGCCGTCTTTTTCCGCGCTGTCTAAACTCCATGTTACAGTTTCAATATTTTTTTGAATCGGCTCTTTATCCATATTAAAAAATTGAATGCTTCCTGCGCTTGCGTCTGCTGCACCGCCGCGGCGAAGGATTGCTATCTCTTTATCGTTAAGATAATAAACCTTATTTGTATGTTTCAGCACCGCGGGCACATCAGAAGCGATAAAGTTTCCATGATCGCTTACGCCGAGGATCAGCGGGTTGTCTTTTTTTACAGCGACTAATGTATCAGGCTCATCAATACACATAATACCGAGGGCATAGGAACCTTCGACCGCGTTCGATACTTTGATAACTGCGTCAATTAGATCGCCGTCATAATAATGCTCGGCAAGCTGCGCGATAACTTCGCTGTCGGTCTGCGAGGCGAAAGACACGCCCCAATGTTCAAGACGTTCTTTTAACTGTTTATAGTTTTCGATAATGCCGTTATGCACAACAGCGATTTTATTTTTACTGCCGACATGAGGATGAGAATTAATATCGGAAGGTTCGCCGTGAGTCGCCCAGCGCGTGTGGCCGATGCCGAGATTTCCCGAAAGCGGTTTATTTTCAAGCAGACGATCGGCAATCCGCTCTTCCAGAATCGCTAAGCGGCCTTTTTGTTTAATAACATCAAAACCATCGCGTCCGAAAATTGCGATACCGGCGGAATCATAGCCGCGATACTCAAGTTTTTTGAGACCGTCGACAATAATTCCCACAGCGTCATTTTGTCCGATATAGCCGATAATGCCGCACACGATAACCTTAACCTTGTGCGGTCAAAGACCGCACTCTATAATCGAAAATGAAACGAAGTTTCATAATAGCCTCTAATTTGCGGTATACAATTGCTTGTAAGGATTTTTCGCGTTAGGTTTTAAAACAAAAAATTGATCCTTTAACAAAGAAGCGGAATCCATTTTAAAGTGATCGGCGAACTCTTTTACAAACGGTTCAATTTCCATTAAATCTTCTTTGCACGCAATTTCCACTGCAACCTGATCAGGAAGCGCTACAAGATCTTTCTGCGTCCTAATAAAAATTTTTCCGCCGTGCATTCCAGTTCCTGTAAAATTACCGACAGGCGCAACCGAAGGCTGCGGATCATTTTCCGCTCCAATACCAAGCACAACAATTAACCCTCCCGCAAGATATTCACCGAGAAAACTCCCCGCCTTGCCGCCGATCACAATTACAGGTTTCTTTTCCTTATACTCTTTCATGTGAATACCTGTTCTGTAACCGGCGTTGCCTTTAACAAAAATGCTCCCTCCGCGCATGGCGTAACCAAGAGCGTCGCCGGCATTCCCGTGAATAATAATTTTTCCGTCGTTCATTGTATCGCCGGTTGCGTCCTGCGCATTACCGTGCACTTCAATCACAGCGCCGTCGAGATAACAGCCAAGCGCGTTACCGGGCGTTCCGTTTATAACGAGTGTTTTATCTTTTAACGCGCTGCCGATAAATCTTTCACCATAACAGTCATCGATCTGGACATATGCTCCGGCGGCCTTAATTCGTTCGTTTAACTCTTTAAAATGATGATTTTTCGCTAAAATGCTCATTTTTCCCCCAAAAAAAGGCGCTCATCAGAAGGTAAAAGACGGTCATCAACTCAAAAAGCCGATTATCGCCGTTTGCCACCTGATGAACGCCCTTGTTCAAGCTCATTTATATAAAAAATATAGTGTTTAGTCAAGAGGGAGCAAATGTGTTTTTTTCTTGCCGTCTGCATAAAATATTAATATTTTTGAATATAGATAAATAAATTATGGAGGTCATATGAAAGCAATTGATGTAACAAATATCGAAGAAGTAACTGCTATTAAAGCAGAACAACTCATCGGTACAAAGTGGGAAAGCTGGTGCGAACCGTACCGCGGACGGATGTCAATGGAATTTATCGATAAGACAAATTGTGTTTACATATCAAACCCCAGGGAATTTCCAATGACGTATACTGTCGCGGAAGGCAGAATTTACATCAGCAACATTGAAGGGGCATTTGAACTCAGAGGAGACGTTCTTTTTAATAACGATCTTCCTGTTTTTGAAAGAGGAGCGGCATAATAATTATAAATGTTACTTTGCACCGCTCAGCTTTACAGCTCTTACTTCTTTTGTAAACGCCATGAGACCGGGCTTTTCACAAACCAGAGCGAAATCAATTGAATCAAGCGGCGTACATTCGCGGATCAGGCTTGTGTAAATCCCGGCTTTATCAACATTTCCAATTATGATGTAACCATTCAGCTTATTATCACTGTAGAAAAGTTTTTTATAATTGCCGTTTTCGTTTTTAACAAAATTCTCGCCAACATAATTTCCCGCGGTGATCATGTGCAAACCAAAAAATCCAATCGCGTTCATGGGTATTGCCTTGCCGAATGATGAGTCGCTGTTTGCCATGTTTATACCGGCGCACTCACCCTGCATATAGGCGTTAGGAAGGAGCGCCATAATCTTATTCTGCCCGCTTGAAACATCCAGCGTTTGGGTGCAGTCTCCGGCAGCGTAAATATCTTTTGCGGTAGTCTCTGATTTGTTGTTTACGATAATGCCGCGATCGATATTTGCGATGTCTTTTAAAAGCGATGTATTCGGGCGCACGCCGACAGCAAGAACAAGTATATCAAAATCGGCAGTTTCACCGCTTTCAAAAATTGCGGAATTTTTTCCAAATTTTTTAACGCTGCTTGCAAGTTTAAAATCAATCCCTTTACTTTCCAGATGGCTTTGAACAATTTTTGCGCCTTCTTCGTCAAGGATACTTGATAAAATTCTCGGCGCAAGATCTACAACCGTTATTTTAGAAACTCTCTTTTCAATCCCTTCCGCGCATTTGAGCCCTATCAAACCCGCGCCGATTATTAAAACTTTCGCGTTTTTTTTCTTTGTAAGCATTTCGTCAAGGAGGCGCGCATCGTCAAGGCTCATGAAAGTAGTTTTATCTTTCACAGTATCCAGGCCGTCAAACGGCGGCACAAACGGAGATGAACCTGTTGCGACAAGCAGTCTGTCGTAATGAATGTTGCTTCCTTTTGATAATGATAATTCATTTTTCTCAGCGTAAATTTTTGTTACCGTTGTATTAGTTAAAAGAGTGACATTTTTATCTGCGTAAAAATTGTTACTGCGGTACTTCATGGATTCTTCTGTTACTTTTCCAAGTAACAAATACGAAATGAGTGGGCGCGAATATGTATGATGCGCTTCATTGGTGATAACGGTAATTTTACCTTCCTTGTCTATCTGGCGGATTCCTTCTACCGCGCCGATACCTGCTGTTGAATTACCGATTATTACGTACTGTGTTGGCATAATCAGCTCCTTTCCTCAAAAACAATCGCGCAATTTGGACAGCCGCTTACGCAAGCGGGAACGCCGGCGACAGTTTTCACGCATAGTTCGCATTTATCAATTGCGCCGTCTTCGGAAGGAGAAATTGCCCCGTAAGGGCAGCTCAAAATGCAAGTGAAACAACTAACACATCTTTCCTGATTAACGGTAATAACGCCTTCAGAAATTGTAAGCGCCCCGGTGATGCAGCCCTTCACGCAAAGCGGTTCCTTGCAATGGCGGCAGGAAACGGCGAAACTGACACCGTCCTTTTCCTCGATTTTAATCCTCGGTCTGATTTTTATATCTTTTAACGCGCGCGCCATGTCCTTTTCGTTAGTTCCCGCGAACGCGCAATAATACTCGCACAAATGGCAGCCGAGACACCATTTCTCGTTAACATAAACTCTTTTCATGTATATACCTTTTTAATCTACAGTTTTAAATATTCATCGCGTTCTGCGCCGACAGATACGTAACGTATCGGGCAGCCGACAGCTTTCTCGATATAACGAATGTACTTAACAGCCGCTTCGGGCAACTCTTCAGCCTTGCGGCATTTTGAAACATCGGATTTAAAACCATCCAGATATTCATACACTGGTTTTGCCTTAATAAGTTTGTCGCCGGACGGAAACTTGTCGGTCTTAACGCCGTCAATTTCATAAGCGGTGCAGACAGGAATTTTATCAAGATAGGAAAGCACGTCCAGTTTTGTTAGCGCGATCTCGCTTGCTCCCTGCATCATAACTCCGTACTTGCTCGCGACAACATCAAACGCGCCGACTCTGCGCGGCCTGCCTGTCGCTGCTCCGTACTCTGCGCCTTGTGCGCGGAGTTTTTCGCCTTCATCGCCGAACATTTCAACTGCGAAGGGGCCTTCGCCCACGCAGCTTGAATACGCTTTCATAACTCCGATTACAGAATCAATTTTTTTACCGGGTATACCGGCTCCTATCGGCGCGTAAGCCGCAAGCGTTTGCGAAGAGGTAGTATAAGGATAGATGCCGAAATCAATATCACGAAGAGCGCCTAACTGCGCTTCAAATAAAACTTTTTTTCCGCCGTTTACCGCGTTATTTAAAAATTCCGTTGTATCAGAAATAAAAGGAAGAAGTCTGTTTCCGTATCCGCGAAGCCATTCCAAAATTTTTGAACTGTCGGCATCATCCGCGCCGTAACCTTTTAAAATCTGATTTTTCCACGAAAGAATGTTCGCAAGTTTTTTTTCGAGAGTATCCTGCGATAAAAGATCAAGCAGACGCAAACCCTTCTTCATGTACTTGTCGCCGTACACGGGAGCTATACCGCGTTTTGTAGAGCCGTACTTTTGATCTCCGAGCCTGTCTTCCTCCAGAATATCCTGCTGTTTGTGATACGGCAGGCAGATAAAAGCTTTGTCGCTGATCATTAAACTTTTGGGAGTAACGGTTATGCCTTTTTCGCTTAATTTATCGATCTCGCCGCAAAGGTGTTCAAGGTCGATCACCATTCCGCTTCCCATAACATTGGTAACGCCGTCGCGCAGGATGCCTGAGGGTAGGAGGTTTAAAATGAACTTTCCCTTATCGTTTACAACCGTGTGCCCCGCGTTATTGCCGCCCTGATAACGGCAAATTATATCGTAACCTTCCGACAGCAGATCGACCATACGGCCCTTGCCCTCATCGCCCCAGTTAATACCGACTATTGCTGTAAGCATAAAAACCTCCTTACACAGTTATTTTTGCGTCTGCGCCTAAAAACTCTTTATTCGCATCTAAAATCTTTCTAACATCAAGCAGAAATTCTTCGGTCTGCTGCTGCGCCCTTCCTGTAAATTGTCCGGCATCTAACAGGCTGTTTAACTCTTCGCGTGTTACGCCAAAGGCCGCGTCTTTCGCGATACAGTCAAGCAAATTGTTTTCTCCGCCTTCCAGCTTTATCTTTTTCCCGGCTTCCACAGAGTGCACGCGGATTCGCTCATGAAGCGCCTGTCTGTCGCCGCCCTTCTTAACGCAATGCATTAAAATATTTTCGGTTGCCATAAACGGAAGTTCTTCATCTAAATGTTTTTTTATTACATTTGGATAAACTGTCATTCCGCCTGCAATGTTTATCATCAGCATGAGGATGGCGTCTACGGCGAGGAACGCTTCGGGGATTGTAATGCGCTTATTCGCCGAATCGTCCAGCGTGCGCTCGAACCATTGCGCGCTTGCGGTAAGGGCTGTATTTTGCGCGTCTGTCATTACATAACGCGCAAGGGATGCGATGCGCTCGCTTCGCATCGGGTTACGCTTGTACGCCATCGCGCTTGAGCCGACCTGCCCCGATTCAAAAGGTTCGTCAACTTCTTTCAAGTGCGATAAAAGACGGATGTCGTTAGAAAATTTGTAAGCGCTCTGCGCAATACCTGATAATACGGACAGCGTGTAGTAATCCACTTTGCGCGAATAGGTTTGGCCGCTTACGGCGTACACTTTGTCAAACCCCATTTTTTCGGCGATCTTTTTTTCCAGCATTTTAACTTTTTCATGGCCGCCGTCGAAAAGGGAAAGAAAACTTGCGCAGGTGCCTGTTGTGCCTTTACAGCCGAGAAGTTTTAAACTCCCGATACAAAACTCAAGCTGCTCAAGATCCAAAAGCAGATCCTGCATCCATAACGAAGCGCGTTTGCCAACCGTTGTCGGCTGCGCCGCTTGAAAATGAGTAAAGGCAAGGCACGGCAGAGATTTATGCTCATTTGCAAATTTATAAAGCGTATCAAGCGCGGTTACAAGAAGGCGCTTAACGCGAATCAACGCGTCACGCTGAACGATAATATCGGTGTTGTCACCGACATAACAGGAAGTAGCTCCAAGATGTATAATCGGCATTGCCTTAGGACACTGATCGCCGTACGCTTTGATATGCGCCATAACATCATGCCTGATTTCTTTTTCGTATCTGGCTGCAGCTTCATAATCAATATCGTTTTGGCGCGATTTCATTTCCGCGATTTGTTCATCGCTTATGCTAAGGCCTAATTCTTTTTGACTTTCCGCAAGAGCGATCCACAATTTGCGCCATGTTGAAAATTTAAAATTGTCAGAGAAGATCGCCTGCATTTCACTGCTGGCGTACCTTTTACATAACGGGTTTTCGTATTTATCAGATCCGTCTTTAGACACTCTTAACCTCAGAGAGCCTCTTTAAAACTTCCCTGTATCCTTCAAGCACATCGCCGAGGTCGCGGCGGAAAACATCTTTATCAAGTTTCTGGTTTGTTTTAGCATCCCAGAACCTGCATGAATCCGGTGAAATTTCATCGCACAGAATAATTTTGCCGCCGGCTCTTCCAAACTCAAGTTTAAAATCTACAAGTTTAATTCCCATTTTTATAAACAACGCGCATAAAAGCTCGTTCACCTTTAAAGCCTGCTGCTTCATGTAAGAAAGTTCATCGTTGGTCGCAATACCAATCGCTGTTATCTGACTGTCGTTTATCATCGGGTCTCCGAGTTCATCGCTCTTTAGGCTGAATTCGGTGGTAATATTTTTAAGAGCCGTTCCTTCGGGAACGCCGTACTTTTTGGAAAAACTTCCGGCGGCGATGTTTCTTACGATAACTTCCACCATAACGATTTCCGCTTTTTTAACAACAGCCGAAGTATCATCAATAATTTTAATTAGATGAGTTTCAATGCCGTTTTTCATAAGATATTCAAAGATCAAGTTTGAAATTGCGGAATTTAATTTTCCCTTACCGGCAAGATCTTCTTTTTTTTCGCCGTTAAAAGCCGTAGCGGTATCCTTGTAGCGCATAATATAACTATCGTTATCCGGCCCTTCGCATACAACTTTCGATTTTCCTTCATAAAGCACTTTCTCAGACATTATTTCCCTCCTGAAATTCGCGTACAAATAAGTCTCTGTTCAATTTTATTTATACAGGAAATAGCGAGCTTAGTCAAGGAAGCTTTAAGCGCCTTAAACCAAGCGCGATTGCGTAACCGCCGAAAGTGGAAATTAATCTATCGATGGTATTTACAGGGATTCGCGAAACAATTTCAGCTATTAAAACAGGGGTATCTCCTTTAAACATAGTCGCGCTGAATAGAGCCGTAAACCTTGACTCTCCAGACACAGCCGTTATAAGCCCGCCTAAAAAACTAATTGCAAAACAAAGGGCAAAAGACAGAATTATCAAAACTACTACTCTGTCCATAACCATATCTAAAAGGCTGCTTTTGAAAAAAACTGTTTTATATTTCACAGATTCGTTTTTCGTTATCTTTTGGGAAATTTGCCGTGTTAGATTCAATTCGCTGGAGAAGAACCGCATAAAAAGCCATGTGATAATCGCCGTAGCAGCATTGCAAATAACAAATAAATACCCTTCCCAGCCGTGTCCAAAAATAGTAAATCCTATCAGATTAGTAAGAACTCCGCAAAGCGTTCCCCAAAACACGCCGCAGGTTAAAGTGACAGAAATTGTAAGGGTTGTATCAAGATACAGAGGAAACCCTATAAGTATACTTAATTTATTAAAAGTAATATTCAAGAACGAACCTGTAATACAAATTACTGCCGATATTATTATCTTGCGCATATCCGATTGTATCATATAAAATAATTATATGCCACTTTATGATACCGCTGCATCAGGCGGAATAGAATCTTATATCCGTCTTGTATGGCTCTTTACATTTTCTATTACTGTTCTTACGCTGCTGTTGTGCTACCTATATCTGCGCATCAAAAAGACAAGAAAACGCGAACAGCTTAGCCGTGAGTTTTCTTATCTAGTTATTGAAGAGTTGGAAATCGAAAGAGCCCGTATTTCACGTGAACTCCATGATACAGTTCTTCCGCTTGTCCGCGGAGAGTCGGTTTCGGATAGCATACGTTTAATTTGCATAAATCTTATGCCGCCTGATTTTACGCGCCTTTCTCTTAAAGAATCGCTTGCCATGCTTTGCGCGCAATTTTCCGGGCGGTCAGGAATTGAGTGCGCTTGTTCTATCGAAGAAAACTTTAACTTTTCCGCAGTTGGCGCTGAAACCCAGCTTCATCTTTACCGTATGATTCAAGAAGCGTTAAATAATATCGAGAAACATTCCAAAGCTAAACGTTCTTCATTAACGGTTAGAAAGGATACGCGAAGCTCTTTTGAAAATATTATAATCTGTGTTTCAGATGACGGCGTAGGCATACAGAATCTGTCCGCAGAAAATGAGGGGTTGGGAATGAGAAGCATCCGCCAGCGTGCGGCAATAATCGGCGCGAATGTCGATTTTATCAGCGAAAGCGAAAACGGATTAATGGTGAGAATTGAATATACACCCTCCAATCTAAATGAAGAGCAGCCAAATGGATAAATTACCGAATATCATTATTGTTGAAGATCACCCGGTTATGCGCGGAGGGCTTGTATCATATTTTTCAGGCACACGCCGCTGGAAAGTATTAGGGGCGACAGCCAATATCGAAGACACAAAAATACTTTTATCTTCTCCTTATAACAAAGATCAATCCAGCAATCCGCAAATTGTTGTTGATTTATTATTATTGGACATTCAGCTTGAAAACGGCTGGGGGCTTGATATTATTCCATGGCTTAAAACGCAAGAATTTAAAATGCCGGTTATCGCGGTATATTCCGCTTATGACGATTATGCGCACGCCACCGCCGCTTTAAGCATGGGTATCCAAGGTTATATCTGTAAACGGCGAAGCGAGCGCGAATTGGAGAATTACCTTCTTAAAATCCTTGACGGGGAAACCTGCATCGACGAATGTATTCAAGCAAAATTAGATACTAACGCGAATCTATTTAGTCTTTTAACAAAGCGTGAAACTGACATCCTGCGTCTGATAAAAAACAATCTATCAAACAGCCAGATCGCTTCTCATCTTGGCATCAGTCAAAGAACTGTAGAAAATATTATATGCTGTGTATATGACAAGACCGGCATACGCTCAAGACTCGAACTGCAGCGATTGTAGAAAAGCTCCAAACCGTGCGTAACTACTCATGACAGATCATTTTTTTAATCTTAGAATTAACCCGTAATTCAATAAAGGAGTTATAACTTCCGCGTTGCGGAATCCGCGAACTAAAGGTTCGACGATTAAAATCGCCGCTCATGCGGCAAAAAAGGGTTGATTATGAAAAATAAAAATTATTTAAAAGGAGCCGCGGTTTTATTAATTGCGGCATTCGGGCTGTCATTGGCGGCTTGCGGAGGCGGAGGGGGTAATGTCAACAGTACAAATGCTACGAAAAATTTTAAATATGAGCTGACAAAAGATAAAAGCGGCATAAAAATTTTGGAATACATTGGGACAAAAGGCGGTAAAGTGGTAATACCGGCAAAAATAGAGAATATTCCGGTAGTTGCGCTTGGTAATATTGATGAAGCGTATGGTCCAAATTTAGGTACAATATTCGGAGAATTAACAGAAAAAAGAATTGATGAATTAAAGGCAGACGCAAGAAAAAATAAATACAAACCTGATTTACGACACAATAAAACAAGCGGAAGAACAGATCGTATTACTGCCGTTATTATTCCAGATTCAGTTACATTCATTGACGGATGGGTTTTTTTAAATTGCGAAGCATTAAAATCTATTAAACTGCCGAAAAATCTAACATATCTTGGCGGATTTGTTAATTCCAGCATAACATCAATTGTAATACCGGAAGGAGTAACCCACATTGCCGATCAAGCTTTTAGCGGAAGTAAAAAATTGAAATCTGTTACTATACCAAAAAGTATTAAAACAATAGGCATGAATGCATTTAATAGTTGCAGTGAGTTATCCGAAGTAAAACTGCCATCAGAACAAATAACATATACTGCATGGATGGTAGATGCTGTTCCTGTGGGAAAGTTGGACTACACAGGAAGAAAATCCATTATGGCGCTTTTTCATGCTGTAGAAATTTATAAAGGGGAGCAAAGCAATTGTGTTGTTGAAGACCCCAATAACGGCGCTTTTCAATATTGCCCAAAACTAAGCCTTGCTACCCGCGCCGCAATTGAAGCCTCAGGCTACAAAGGTCAATTTTAGATTAATTACTCTCCGCGCCTGTCTTATATTTTCCTCCATAGACAGGCGCGGACATTAACCGTTTGTTTTGTATAAAAAATATTATTTATCTTTGTTCTGGCTGGCTAAGAATTTAATGTAATAATTCACTCTATACCAATATTAATTCATCCATTATAATCAAATCAAATACTATTATGGAGAAAATTATTATGAAAACGATTATTCTATACTATTCCTGGTCAGGTAAAACAAAGGCGCTTGCGGTAAAAAAAGCAGGTGAAATTGGCGCCGATATTGAAGAAATAACCGAAGAAAAGAAAATCTCTTTAATAGGTTCATTCTTCATCGGCGCTCCGGGCGCGATAAAAAGGAAAACCGCTAAGATAAAACCGATTGCCGCTGATTTAAATAATTATGAGCAAATTATTATAATGGCGCCTGTTTGGGCTAGCCATCCTGCACCAGCATTTAATAACATTGTTGAAGCCATTCCGTCAGGTAAAAAGATAGAAATTATACTGGTATCAACAAGCAGCGGAACCAAGAAAAGCGAAGAAGGAACCAAAAAACTTTTTACCGATAAAGGATGCGAAGTTGTTGGTTATACCGATATAACCGAAAAATAATTTTTATCACTCGCCTGCGTGTTTGATTCCTAAAATCTCAAGTTCTTTTTCATTTAAGCCGACGCCGCGGAGCATTGCTCTGTTGCCTTTCAAACTTTCTATAGAGTTTATTCCCATGCCGCCCATCATTTCTTTTATCTCGTGCTGCCACGCCGTCAAAAGATTAACAAGCCGTTTATAGCCGACATCCGGGTTTAACCTCTTTGTAAGTTCGGGAACCTGCGTCGCGATGCCCCAGTTGCATTTGCCGCCGTGACAGCTTCGGCACAAATGGCAGCCGAGCGCGAGAAGGGCGCTTGTCGCGATATAAACGCAATCCGCGCCGAGCGCGACAGCTTTAACAACATCCGCGCTTGAGTGGATACTGCCGCCGACAACAAGCGATACATTGTCGCGGATGCCTTCATCGCGAAGGCGTTTGTCAACGCTGGCAAGCGCAAGTTCAATCGGGATGCCGACATTGTCGCGGATGCGTGTGGGCGCCGCCCCTGTGCCGCCGCGGAAGCCGTCGATGGAAATAATGTCGGCGCCGCTTCGCGCGATGCCGCTTGCGATTGCCGCGACATTGTGTACTGCCGCGACTTTTACGATCACGGGCTTCTTGTATTCAACCGCTTCTTTTAACGAAAAAACAAGCTGGCGTAAATCTTCTATTGAATAAATGTCATGGTGAGGAGCGGGCGAAATCGCGTCGCTGCCTTCGGGGATCATTCTTGTGCGTGATATGTCGTCTACAATTTTTTTACCCGGCAAATGTCCGCCGATACCTGGTTTTGCGCCCTGCCCCATTTTAATTTCGATCGCGGCGCCCGCGTTTAAATATTGAGGATGAACGCCGAAACGTCCCGACGCAACCTGCACGATTGTATTTTTTCCGTAACGGTAAAAATCTTCGTGCAAGCCGCCTTCACCTGTATTGTAAAGAATGCCGAGTTCCTCTGCCGCGCGCGCAAGGCTTTCGTGCGCGTTGTAACTGATGGAGCCGTAACTCATGGCGGAAAACATTATCGGCATGGAAAGTGAAAGCCGCGGCGGCAGGTTGTTAATCAGCCTGCCGTTTTCCGCGCGTTCAATACGCAGCGGCTTTGCGCCTAACGAGACCTTTGTTTCCATCGGCTCACGGAGAGGGTCTATCGAAGGGTTTGTTACCTGAGAAGCGTTTAAAAGAATTTTATTAAAGTAGATTGGAAAATCTTCCGGGTTTCCCATGCTGGAAAGCAGGACGCCCCCGCTGTCCGCCTGACGGTAAATTTCGTTTATGGTTTTTCCGCTCCAGTTTACATTCTCTTTATAAGTGTTATCACTCTTTACGATTTTAAGAGCTCGTGTCGGGCAAAGCGAAACACAGCGATGGCAATTTACGCACTTTGCGTCGTTGCAAACCATTTTATTATTGTCTTCAAGAAATTCATGCGCTTCATTCGCGCACTGTCTTTCACAGGCGCGGCATGAAATACATTTATCGTAATTTCTTTTTATTTCATAATCAGGATAAATATAATTAATAGCCATTATTTAAAACTCCTCTGCCTTACTCACTGTCCAATTGAACAATAACGGGCTGTCCGCCCTTGGGCGCCCACACATTATCCAGATTCGGCTCGATTATGCGAATAGCCGCTTCTTCACTTGCCATGTAAACCGTATTGTCTTTTTCACCGATTACCATGCTGCGCAGTTTTAACCTGTCGTTCAAAGCCATTAAACCCCGTTCTTTTACGCCGTTATCAAAACCGACAAGAATGGAAAAAGGTCCTGTGATAAGCTGATCCGCGAACATTACGCGCAAATATTCATGCGCCGCCTTGTCTTCTTCGGACATCCGTCCGATTGTCTGCCAGAACGGAGCCGCGATAACCGACGCAATCTCTTTAAAAGTCAGCCCGACTTTTCTGTGAAGATAATCAATAATATATGTGATAACTTCGGTATCTGTCTGAAGGGTGCATTTGTAACCGTACATTTCGATAGCGCGGCGGTTCGCGTCGTAGGAAGAAATTTCGCCGTTATGCACAACTGTATAATCAAGAAGAGAAAAAGGATGCGCGCCGCCCCACCAGCCCGGAGTATTTGTCGGGTAACGTCCATGGGCTGTAAAACACCAGCCCTCGTATTCTTCTAGCTTGTAAAAACGCCCGACATCCTCTGGGAAACCAACCGCTTTAAAACAACCCATATCCTTGCCGCTGGAAAAAACATAAGCGCCGTCAATTCTTGTGTTTACACGGAACACGCACTTTACGGTAAATTCGCGCTCATCGAGCTGGCTTTCCGCAAGTTTTGTAGGCAGAGGCGTAACAAAGTAGCGCCAGATTAAAGGCTCGTCTGTTATTTCTTTAATTTTACGAACAGGTATTTTAGAAAGGTTAATTATATCGAAATGTCTTTCAAGAAATTCTTCGCATTCTTTTTTTGCGGATGTTGAATCGTAAAAAACATGCAAGGCGTAAAAATCTTTATACTCAGGATAAATCCCATAAGCCGCAAAGCCGCCGCCCAGACCATTTGAACGGTCGTGCATCACAGAAATGGAATTGATAATCGCCTCGCCGCTTACGCGCTTTCCGGACTTGTTGATAATTCCTGAAATTGCGCAGCCCGACGGAATCCTTATTTGGCCTTCTCGCTGCATACATACTCCTGTGAACGCCTTTGTTCTATTTATATTCATTCATTTTTACAAAATATATGAATTTGGTCAAGCGGTGGACATTGCTTTAAATTCTCTGTAAACAAACACTGCCGATATAATCGACGCGCAAAAATCCGCTAAAGGAAACGACCAATAAACGCCGTATAATGGGCGAATGCCGATTGATTCAAACAACAGCGGTAAAAATAAAAGCGCCGGTATTAAAAATAAAATCTGACGCGAAAGGCTTACGATTGTAGCTTGAACAGGTTTGCCGATTGCCTGAAAAAATTGCCCGCCTATTAGCTGAATGGCGATAATCGGAAACATGCTGGTGCAGATTCGCATTGTTAAAACTGCAAGTTCGCGCATATTTCCTGCATCCTTGCTGAAAAGCGAAAATAAAAATCCCGGAAAAATTTGTATTATAAGAAAACCTGTTGTAAGAAAAATAGTGCATGCGATTATCGCAAGTTTAAAACATTTTTTAACGCGGTCGTACTGTTTTGCTCCGTAGTTATAACCGATAATCGGCTGAGCGCCCTGCCCTATTCCCATCATCGGCATGAAGATCATGATAAACACGGTAAAGAAAATTGTCATCGCTGTTAGGGCATCATCTCCGCCGTATTTTACAATTGTCGCGTTCTGCAAAACGCCGACAAGACTCATCGCGAATTGCATGATAAAAGGAGCAAAACCAATCGCTAGAATTTTTCCTGTCAGCCTCGGTTCCAGTTTCATATATTTAACGCGGAATCTAAGGCGAGTGTATTTTGAATTGAAATATCCTATAACAAAAACAAGAGAAATAAACTGCGAAATAACTGTAACCCACGCCGCGCCTGCGACTCCCATATCAAGAGCAAAAATAAAAATCGGATCCAAAATAATGTTGAGCACAGCGCCGATAATCTGAACCATCATAGAAGTTTTTGGGTGCCCGTCGGAACGGATAAAATGAGTAATGCCGGGACTCATCGCAGCGAAAACCGCGCCGTAAAGTGTTATGCGCAAATATGTTTCGGCGTACTCGTAAACTTTTCCGTCTACCCCCATGAGATCGCGGAGAATTGGTCCCATAAAAATCAGAACTACAACAATGCAGGCGGCGGGAAGTAAAAAAAGCAGGACAAACGCGTGTCCCATTATTTTTTCAACTTCGTCGTGGCGCCTCTCTCCCATGCGGATGGCAAAGAGCGAATTCGCCCCGATGCCGACAAGCATGGAACAAGCCATTATGATCATTGTAATAGGCATAACAATGCCGACGCCTGCTATTGCCAGCGGATCAACACCCTGCCCCAAATAGATGCGGTCAACAATATTGTAAAGAGCGTTTACAAGCATCCCGATTATCGCCGGAATGGAAAAACTGAGTAACAATCGTCCTATAGGTTCTTTACCGATTCGATCTGTTGCGAGAGACGGCGTTGCGGCTGACGGCGATTCTATTTTTGTTTCAGGCAATTAAAAGCTCCATGTATACTAAAACAGTATATTTTACATGGTGTTAAATAGCAATACATATTAAGTACAGCACAGAAGTTCCTGACTTGCGATGTCAGCATAAAGAACAAGTCCGTCCGTATTAGAAATATGAACAATCTGTTCATAACTTTTTTCCTGCGGTAAATATTCTTCCAGTAAATTACCGCGATTAAATATTTGCTGCGGATTAAACGTAACGCCTTCCATGTCGTCAAATATGG
>Ga0209755_10000036_pt1 | contig 230895 bp, 185 predicted proteins | sample TergutCo191P1_FD_187301 | JGI IMG/M metagenome (GOLD analysis project Ga0209755, IMG submission 187301) | Cornitermes sp. P1 segment gut microbial communities from Petit-Saut dam, French Guiana - Co191P1 (SPAdes) (version 2) | ecosystem: Host-associated > Arthropoda: Insects > Digestive... | reverse complement strand
CTTAACACGCTTCGTCAGCCTCCATGTGCCGTACTTGTTTTGTTAAAGGTTTTGGTTGACTTGTTATCCCCTTCGCTCATCGCGCTTTCACGCGCCTCTTCGCTACTATGAGATAATCCGACTTCTGCCGATACTTCAGAACGCGCTACGGTGGTTTAGACCTTGCTTGCCCTTACCCGCATACTACTCGCGGGATATCGACAGATCTCCCAGGTACACGTGTAATACTTCGTACGCTCGCCACGCTCTCGGACCCCGGCGGAACCTGCGCACTCTCGCAATATCGAGTACGCATTGCGGCCTGCGGTGGACTAAAACACATCGGCTTCCGCTCTCATCTATTACGAGGCTCTATCACTTCACGCTTGCGCATTGCGGCTCGCGCACTCCCATAACTACGCTTAATCTTGGCCTCGCGGCTTCCGATCCAAGTTTTGGTACCGGCTGTTTGCTAAACTTTACCGGAGGTGGACTTGCACCACCCTATATTACACGCGCCGAACTGGCGCTATTAGCCCCCAGAGCAACTAAGCATTTCACACTCTCTATTTTGCCCTCTGCCGCCGCTAAAAATATAGGCGTCATGCCATTTTTAGATTTTGCGTTTACGTCAGCCCCCAAAGAAGCTAAACAGTTTATGCTTGCACTCTGACCGTCTCCAGCCGCTACAAACATTGGCGTCATACCAACCACAGGCTCTATCTCATTTACATCGGCATCGAGAGCTTCCAGACATCTTATACATTCTATATGTCCTGCCTGAGCCGCATTAAACATAGGCGTTTTATTATCCTTGTCTCTTACGTCCACTTCGGCGCCTAAACTTGCCAAACATTTTACACTCTCGGCTTTACCTTTTGTAGCCGCCACAAATATAGCTGTCTGCCCATTATGGTTTCTTGCGTGTAAATCTGCACCATGAAATGCCAAACATTTTATGATTTCTATTCTGCCGCTTATGGCCGCAATATCTATAGGTGAAAAATCCTCGTCATCTCTTGTATTCAGATCGGCACCATATTCCACCAGACATTTTATGGCATCTATTTTAGCCGCCTTCACCGCGATCATAACCGGTGTACTGCCATTATCAGACTTTACGTTTACACAAGCCGGATCTCTTTCAATAAAATATCTCATATCATTGATAGATCCTATCATGAGCGCATTAAAAAAATTGGGATTCATAGTCCCGTCTCCTTTTGTTTTCTAAAGTTTGACTTCTATTGCCGAAATACAATCTTACCACCACACGCACGACAAGTATAATCACCGTCTTCAACAGCTTCCCTAATTATAGGCTTATATTTACGCCACTCCTTCTTAGTGCATATTCTACGAAACCCATAGCAACCCTCACAATACCCTTCTATATAACCTACATATTTAACCCAAAGCACAATTCCCAGAACTATTATTATAATCCCAAACAACTCCATAATACACCTCCATTGTTTTTAGTAAAATGTTTAAAATATATTTCCAGATATCACAGCCAAACAGCAATGCGAAAACGGGTTGTTCCGTAAGAGGATGATCTACTTCCCCTCACTGAACCATATATCATATAAAAATCCACCAATCACCGCACTCCCACCATCACCGACACCCGCTCCCTCTTCCCATCTAACGTAATAACCATGCCCCGAACCAAATACGTACCCTCGGATACAAGACGCCCCTTGCCATCTTTCAAATCCCACACCCCGACCTGACGGCGAACATCTTGCGGACTCAAAGCGTTGTCGATGATTTTTACCTTGTTGATTAGATTACCCGATGCGTCGTAAATAGACAATGTACCCGGCTCTACACGCCTGCCCTGACGCAAAAACGCCACCTTGCCCGCAGACCTCGCCGCCGGATTCGGACCTGCTATAAACTTGCCGGTCAAAGCGGCAACCGGAGCGACAAGCGCCGTTTCTTCGCCTGTATCGTTTGGCGGGATTAGACGGTCGCGCGATTGGATTGCGGAGGCAAAATCTGCTGTTACCGTCACCGCGCCCGCGGGCATTATGAACGAGGTTCCTGGGCTGTTTGCGTCGGCAAATACCACGGTAGAATCACTGGATACCCACTTCACGAATGTCTGCCCATCAGATATCGTTCCTGCGTTGATAGACACTACCACACCCGCCTCATAATTACCGCTGCCTGTCGCGCCTGTCCCTGCGCTGCTCACCGTTACCGCATAAGCCGGGATATCCTCAAATACCGCAGTCACTGTCACCACCGATGCCGGCATGGTAAATGTGGTCGAAGAGTTGTTCGCATTGGCAAATGTCACAGCTGGGGTGGATACCCAATTCACAAATTGCTTACCCGCCGGAACCGTTCCAGAATTGATGGAAACAATAACCCCTGCCTCGTAACTGCCGCTGCCTGTCGCGCCCGTTCCAGCGCTGCTCACCGTTACCGCATAAGCCGGGATATCCTCAAATACCGCAGTCACTGTCACCACAGATGCCGGCATGGTAAATGTGGTCGAAGAGTTGTTCGCATTGGCAAATGTCACAGCTGGGGTGGATACCCAATTCACAAATTGCTTACCCGCCGGAACCGTTCCAGAATTGATGGAAACAATAACCCCTGCCTCGTAACTGCCGCTGCCTGTCGCACCCGTTCCTGCGCTGCTCACCGTTACCGCATAAGCCGGGATATCCTCAAATACCGCAGTTACCGTAACAGCAGCAGACGGCATACTAAATGAGGTCGAAGCGCTGTTTGCGTTAGCAAACGTCACGGCGGGAGTCGAACCCCACCTCACAAACCGCTTACCCGCAGGCGCTGTCCCGGCATTAACCGTTACGGTCGCGCCTGCTTCATAACTGCCTATGCTCACACCCGGCCCCGTAGTAACTACTGTTACCGCATAGGTTGGCGCAACGGTCACAGTAACCGCTACAGTCTGGCTAAGAGGCGTAATAGCTTCATAGTTCGCCAACGTCACTGCGTTGGGAGTGAATATTACCGAATACCCGCTGTTATCCGCCGTCGGAACCGTCGCGGGAGTTGTCCACGCGAAAGAGCCGTACGCGTTGGATGTGATGGATAAAACAGACGACGCCAACGTTTCTCCGACAGTAACCGTCGACGCTGTCGGCCACGTTATTGTTGGGGCGGGAGCCTTGTTAACAGTGATTGCTACCGTATCAGTCAATGTTGACGCGATGGTATAATTCACCAATGTTGCCGCGCTTGGCGTGAATGTTACCGAATAGCCGGTGTTGCCAACAGTAGGGATCGTTGCCGGCGCTGTCCACGTGAAAGTCCCGTACTCTGTGGAACCTCCCGTAAGCGTTATCGCAGAAAGTGCAGTACCATAAGTGATTGTTGGCGCTGTTGGCCATGTAATAGTAGGGGCAGAAGCTTTGTTCACCGTAATGGCCACTAATGTAAACACTCCATCTCCAACATTATAATTCGCCCGCGTTGCCGCATTAGGCGTTAATACCACCGAATATCCGTTGTTGACCACAGTCGGGATCGTAGCGGGGATCACCCAAGCGAAAGTACCGTATTCTGTGGAACCACCTGTTAGTGTGGAAGCCGAAAGTGCGGAGCCATATGTAATTGGTGATGCTGTCGGCCATGTGATGTTCGGGGGAGCCTTATTTACCGTGATTGGCACGGTCTCAGTCAACGTTGAAGCGATGGTATAAGTCGCCAGTGTTGTTGCATTTGGTGTGAATGTTACCGAATATCCGCTGTTACTCACGGTCGGGATCGTTGCGGGGGTAGTCCACGCGAAAGAGCCGTACTCTGTGGAACCGCCTGACAGCGTTGATGTGGAAAGCGCGGCGCCGTAGGTGATTGCTGGCGCGGTCGGCCATGTTATTGTTGGTGGGGGTAGTTTCACCCAAGTCCATTTTGCGTAGAGCGTTATGTCTGATGTTACAATGTCAGTATCGAAATCCCATGCGGCAGTATATTCTATGTCCTGATACCAACCGCCGAAAATATAATTAGTACGCGTGGGATCGGCGGGTCTTATTATTCTCTCATCTGGCATTACGAACTGTGAACTTGCGGGGTTGCCATCTTGTAAATTAAGTGATGCTGTGAAAATTGGTCTGATGCAACTGAAGTCTTCCCAATTAGAAGCAGTGCTATAGGAACTAATACTATTTTCTGGAACATACAGGCAGGAGATCGTTTTGTTCACGCCGTCAAATACACTTTGAGATATATTGAGCGGGGTAGTTTTTAAACTGATTACGGACGTCAAGCCCGTACAGTTTTGAAAAGCAGCATTTTCAATAGAAGTCACACTATTGGGGATCGTTACGGACGTCAGACCACTCCCACTGAAAGTGAAGCTGCCGATAGACGTCACACTATTGGGGATCGTTATAGACGTCAAGACCCTGCAATCGTAAAAAGCACTATTTCCGATAGAAGTCACACTATTGGGGATCGTTACGGACGTCAGGCCCGTACAACCGATAAAAGCATATTCCCCAATAGAAGTCACACTATTGGGGATCGTGTATACACCTTGTTTGCCCATTGGATATAGCAACAAGCGAGTCTTATCTTTATTGAATAATACCCCATTATCAGAGCTATAATTGGCGTTATCTACTGATACGACTATAGACGTCAGATTAGTGCAATTTTCAAAAACACTGTAAAAGTATCCGATAGAAGTCTCACTATTGATCGTTACGGACGTCAGACCTACGCAATTGCGAAAAGCATAGATTCCGATAGAAGTCACACTATTGGGGATCGTTACGGATGTCAGACCCGTGCAATTGTTAAAAGCACTATTTCCGATAGAAGTCACACTATTGGGGATCGTTACGGACGTCAGGCCCGTACAACCGATAAAAGCATATTCCCCAATAGAAGTCACACTATTGGGAATCGTTACGGACGTCAGGCCCGTACAACCGATAAAAGCATATTCCCCAATAGAAGTCACACTATTGGGAATCGTTACGGACGTCAAGCCCGTACAATTGGAAAAAGCATAATCTCCGATAGAAGTCACACCACTTTCAATGACTACTCCGATAATGGAACTTCTATCACTATACCAAGGGGTACTACTATCCCAAGTGGTAATACTATATGAATAATTTGCCATCGCCCCCGACCCACTAATAGTAAGCACCCCCTCACTCAACGTAGCAGTAACCGCCCCCGGCACCTCCCCGCAATCCCACGTCTGCGCCGCCCCCGGCACCGCAAACACCGCCACCCCCAAAACCACCCCAAAGAACCTCCGTATAGCACCCTTCCTCATCCCAACCTCCTATATTTGAATTTACGCATTATATTTCATAACTCAAAACTTCGCCGTCTCGTACCCCCACACCCGCTCCCCCCGTCCCCACCCCCCGCCCCAAACAGATAATCCATCGACCTGCTATAGATCCCCGCCAGCGCCACCGCCTCCGACGCCAATATCCCGTCAGACTCCTTGCGTTCCCGGTACTCCTCCGCGCTCATCCCCAATTTTTGGGCGACGTATTCATCGCTATGCCCTAAACGGGCTTGCTCCGCCTCTAAGTTAGGATACACAGCCGGCTCCTTTTCGGGCAATTACCGTACAAAATGTACTATACTATATGAATATACTGTATTACAGTACGAAAAGTCAAATTTTTTATTAAATAATAGCAAAATGCCTTGACCGTATTATAGAAAACATATAAATTAAGGAAAGGAGATTTTTGCATGGGTACCTCATTTGGGCAACAAATCATACATTACAGGAAAAAAAACGCTATTAGCCGAAAGCGTCTGGCTGAAATTATTGGAATATCATACGACACTCTTCGCCACTATGAAAAGGATATACGGGAACCCAGCATCTCAACCCTGATGAAAATAGCAAAAGTCCTGAACATAACGGTAGACACCCTTGTAGGTCTCGACCCCCTCCCCGACCTGATAGCCCAAAACAGCTCCGAGGCCCTCGCCCTCCGCATTTTCCGCACCCTGAACGACACCGGCCAGGGCCGGGTGCTGGAGTACTCCTCGGTACTGTCGAAATCCCCCCAGCACACCCGAAAGATTTAGCGCTTTTCCGCAGATGCGGCCAAAACTGATACGTTGCCGATTAAAATAATATTGCTGCCGTCCGTACCCTATATTATATTTAAAGTATGGACGCAAAAATACAGGCAGAACCGGATAAGCTCAAGGAACTCATTGTCAACGCCATTCAGAGGGACGGTATATTGATATATGGGAGACCACTATGAGCAAAAAATTAGCGGAATTTATGGTGATGAGCGTGAACGACTTCGCCCACGAGAAACACCTCGCGGTCAGGGAATCGTTCAATTACCTGAATGAACACAAGGGCTTAGACTACCTGCAAGACTACTACGACATTGAGCACACCCTCTCCCCCGCAGATACGGTAGAGGCGCTTACAATCGTCTGCAAGCAAAACGGAGGCACCCTGTAATGATCCTGTACCACGGATCCAACTGCGCCGTAGAGTCGGCCAACTTGGATAAATGCAAGCCGTTTAAAGACTTCGGTCAGGGATTTTATACCACCGAAATCAAAGAACAGGCGCTGATAATGGCCAAACGAACCGCGAGGCTGTTTGGCGGCAATCCGGTACTTAGCGAGTTTTCGCTGGATGAAAATATTTTCTCCGACGAGAAAATACACATAAAAACATTCGCGGAACCGAGCATAGAGTGGGCTACCTTTGTCTTAAATAACCGTAACCGAAAATTTAACACTATATCAGACCCCAACTGCAACAGAGACAATAAATACGATGTCGTGACAGGCCCGGTAGCTAATGACGATATCAGGCTTACAATAGAACTCTACGTAGACGGACGACTATCCCCCGCCGGACTGCTGGACGCCCTGCGGTACAGGGACCTGAGCCAACAGATTTCATTCCATACCGAAAAATCGCTCTCTTTCCTTACGAGGATCTCTTAACATGACAAGCGCAGAATATCTGAAATTATTCGTCACCAGAGATGTTATCACCTACATCGCCGAAGACACGGGCGTAGATATCAAAACCGCTATGGAACAATTCTATAACTCTGAGATTTTTGACAAGCTGCAGGATACCGAGACCGGGCTGTATACGGAAAGCGCGAGTTACGTCTATGAACTTTTCAAACCTACGGCATGTATCCGCTAAACGGAGGTTGATCTGCCTGACTAAAGAGAATTTGCCGGTAGCGGAAGGGTGTTGGAGCAGAACAGATAGTCCATTGACTTCTTATAGATCCCCGCCAGCGCCACCGCCTCCGACAGCAGTATCCCGTCAGATTCTTTCCTGTCCCGGTACGCCTCCGCGCTTATCCCCAATCTTTGGGCAACGTACCCATCGCTATACCCGCAACGAACCTGCTCCGCCTCTAAATTAGGGTACATACACGTTTCCTTCCTGTGCTCAATTTGCCAAATGGACGCCATACTTGATAAATATAATTCCATTTGGCAACAAAAAGCAAATATTTAATAAATCAATTACTAAATGCCTTGACCGTATTTGTGTTATTATATAATTTAGAAAGGGAGGGGGCATTATGGATTCATCGCTGGGGCAACGAATTACACATTTTCGAAAAATGGCGGGTTTTAGCCAAAAAGATTTGGCTGATGCTGCCGGGATATCGTTATCTGCCCTTAGCCGCTACGAAACAGGCAAGCGAGAACCTAATGCGGCGGCGATAATGAGTCTTGCAAAAGCATTGAACGTAACGGGCGATACAATTTTAGGCCTCGACCCCCTCCCCGACCTGATAGCCCAAAACAGTTCCGAGGCCCTCGCCCTCCGCATTTTCCGCACCCTGAACGACACTGGCCAGAGCCGGGTGCTGGAGTACTCCTCGCTAATGTCTAAATCCCCCCAGCACGCCCAAAAGATTTAGCGTTTCTCATGCAAACACAGCCACGATTACGGCAGTTATCCAGCGCAGAGATTTGTAAGTTATTAGTGCGGGTTAACCATAAAAACAGGGGACAGGCGTGATGCCCATCCCCGTAAGATATCGAATACATCAACATCCGCCAACGATAATCACCTACTGCGGTTTCCTCTCCTCTACACACATGGCGTGGTGGACAAACGCCTCGGCGCGGGCAAAGTCCGATACGTATTCGGTTGCCGTTTGCAGGCCTTTTGGCGAGGCCCTGGCTACCGATATGCGCTTTTGGAAACTCTCAACTCCAAGCGGTGATGCGAACCTTGCGGCGCCGCCTGTGGGTAAGACGTGGTTGGTGCCGATAAAGTAATCGCCGAGCGCGACGGGGGTGTTGACCCCCAAAAATACGGCGGCGGCGTTTTGGACGAACTTGAGGTCCTTGTCAGCCGTTTCCGTCATAATCTGCAAGTGCTCCGGCGCTATGGAGTTCGACAGCGCCATGCTCTCCTTGCGGGACGGCGTCACCATTATCGTTATCGCGTGCGGCGGCAGTTTCATCAGAACATTTTTAACCGGTGACTTCTCGATCTCTGTTTTGAGAGCCGCGGCGATCTTTTCGGCTACGGCTTTGCTTTCTACGATACAGACGGCGATTTCGTCACCCGTGCCGTGTTCGGCCTGCGCCAGCATATCAAGCGCGACAAGGCGCGGCGGGGCGGATTTATCGGCGATTATCACCACTTCGCTCGGGCCCGCTACCGAGTCTATATCAACGCTCCCGTATACAAGGCGCTTGGCAGCCGCGACATAGGTGTTGCCGGGGCCGACGATTTTGTCAACGGGGGGTATGGTCTTTGTCCCATAAGCCAGCGCGCCGATTGCCTGCGCCCCGCCTACAGTGTAAACCTCCGTTACCTTGAGATAATCAAGCGCGTACGCCACGCCGGGATCGATATCTTCCCTCGGCGGAGTTACAACGGCAATGTCCTTGACGCCCGCGAGTTTCGCCGGGATGATATTCATCAGCACGGACGACGGATAGACGGTGTGCCCGCCGGGGACATAAACCCCTACGCGCTTGAGCGGCTTCACTATCTGGGCCAGCTCGCCGTCAAGCGTCTTGAGCTTGAAGTCTATAAGCCCCTGCCGGCAGTGAAAGCCCCTTATGCGCCCTGCCGCAGCGCGTATGGACGCCTTGAGCGCGGGCGGCGCGAGCCTTCCCCTCTCCCTCAGATGTGCGAGGTCTATACGCACCGTAGAGGGTGTCAGGCGCACTTTGTCGAACTGTTCGGTATAATCAAACAGCGCGGCGTCTCCGCGTTTCCTTATATCCTCAAGTATAGCATTGACAGCGCGGGAAACCTCGTCGCTGCGCTTCTCCCGCGCGGCCTTTATTTTTTTAAGGACGCTCTTGCCCTCGGCGCTGTCCATATCAGCGGCCGTAATCGATATTTCCTGTAATTTTGAACGCATCATTCTCCTATGCGCAAAGGGCGGGTTTAAAACCCGCCCCTACGCCTTCAAAAATTACCATAAAAATTATACATTATCAGATGTCAAGCTTGACATCCGTAGCCTTAACGCCCCAAATATCTTTCGCGTACTCCGAAATCGCCCTGTCCGACGAGAATTTGCCCATCCTCGCGACATTCAGGATAGACTTCTTAACCCACTCGTCCTGATTGCTGTAGCACTTGGCGACCTGCTCCTGACACCTGACATACGCATCGAAGTCGGCCATCACCAGAAAGCGGTCGTTATTCATCAGCGTATCGACGATCGGGTTGAACATGCCGGTGTCTTCGGGGCTGAAGTAACCGCTTGATATCAGGTCTACAACCTGCTTGAGCATCGGGCTGTTGTTGTAGAAGTCCTTAGGATTGTAACCCCTGCTCTGCAGGTCACCAACCTCATTTGTCCGCAACCCGAAGATGAAAATGTTGTCATTCCCAATCTCCTCATGCATCTCGACGTTGGCGCCGTCCATCGTCCCGATAGTCAGCGCGCCGTTGAGCGCGAACTTCATGTTGCCGGTGCCGCTGGCCTCCGTGCCCGCCGTGGAAATCTGCTCAGACAGGTCCGCCGCCGGAATAACGTACTCGGCGAGCGAGACGCGGTAGTTGGGCAAGAAGTGCACGCGCAATAAATCTTTGGCTGCAGGGTCATTATTTATGATGCCGGCTACGTTGTTGATGAACTTGATAATAAGCTTCGCCATATAGTAACCCGGCGCCGCCTTACCCGCGAACATCACCGTGCGGGGCACGAAGCCCTTAGTGTCGCCGTTCTTTATCCTGTTGTAAAGCTCTATGCAATGCAGCACATTCATGAGCTGCCTCTTGTACTCGTGTATCCTCTTTACCTGCACGTCGAACATCATGTTTGGATTGATCTTGACCTTTTCCCACTTGTAAAATTTGTCGACGAACGCCTGCTTGGCGGCAAGTTTCGCGGCGGCCCACTCCTTGCGGAAAGCCTTGTCGTCGGCGAATTTTTCCAGCTTTTTGAGCTGGAAGAGGTCAGTTACCCACTCATCACCGATCTTGCCGTTTATCAGGCTGCGCAGCGAGGGGTTGGCCTTGTAGAGCCAGCGGCGCTGGGTGATGCCGTTGGTCTTGTTGTTGAACTTCTCCGGCCACATCTCGTAGAAATCCTTCACAAGCCCGTTGATGAGAAGCTCGGTATGCAGCGCGCTGACGCCGTTTACCGAATGGCTCGCGGCGATGGCGAGGTACGCCATGCGCACCTGCTTGTCATCCCCTTCCTCTATGAGCGACATGCGGCGGAGCCTGTCGAGATCGCCGGGAAACTTGTAGGAGACCTCGCGCAGGAATTGCGCGTTGATGTCGTAGATAATCTCAATGTGGCGCGGCAGCAGGTGCGTCATCAAACCGACCGACCACTTCTCAAGCGCTTCGGGCATAAGCGTGTGATTGGTGTACGCAAACGTCTTCTGGACTATACCCCACGCCTCGTCCCAGTTGAGGCGGTGCTCGTCGATAAACAGCCTCATCAGCTCGGCGATAGCGATTGACGGGTGCGTATCGTTAAGCTGTATGGAGACTTTATCCGCAAACGCCTTGAAGTCTTTATTAGTCTTCAGATAGCGCCTGATGATATCCTGCAGCGACGCGGACGAGAAGAAAAACTGCTGCTTGAGACGCAGCTCCTTGCCGGAGATGTTGTTATCGTTAGGGTACAGTATCTTCGAGATATTCTCGCTCGTAAACTTGTCGTGGCAGGCGCCGATGTAATCGCCGTTATTAAAATACTGGAGATTAAACTCATCCGCCGACCGCGCCGACCACAGCCTCAGGGTATTGACGTTGTTGACGCCATAACCGGGAACGGGGATATCGTAGGGCATCGCGATGACGTTCTCGGTATCTACCCAATTCACGCAGTTGCGCCCGCCCTGCTCCTGATACTGCATCGTCCGGCCGTAGAACTTCACGTTGACCTTGTACTCCGCCCTCTCGATCTCCCAGGGGTTGATGCTCTGCAGCCACTGCTCCGGCATCTCGTGCTGGAAGCCGTTCACAATCTTCTGGTTGAAGATGCCGAAGTCGTACCGTATACCGTACCCCATTGACGGCAGCTTCAGGGACGCCATGGAATCGAGGTAGCAGGCGGCGAGGCGGCCCAAACCGCCGTTGCCCAGACCGGCATCGTGCTCCTGGTCAATAAGCTCTTCCCAGTTGAGCCCAAGCTCCCTGACAGCCTCTTCGCTGATATCCGTCATCTTCAGGTTCATCATGGTATCGCCCAGAAGGCGGCCCATGAGGAACTCCATGGAGAGGTAGTAGACGCGCTTTACGTTGTCGGCCTTGTACTTCTGCGCCGTGGAGATCCACCGCTCAATAACGCGCTCGCGGGCCGCGTAGGAGAGGCCCAAAAACTGGTCGTAGGGGGTAACCGACAGACTGTCCTTGGAGATGTTGTACTCCAGGCTGTACAATATACTGAGCTGCACAGACTGCTTGGTCATACCCTTGTGATTGATCTTCCAGCCTTTAATGGTGGGAAAATCCACGGTGCCGGCGGGAACGGTTTTTGCACCCTCTTTACTGACTTGACTCATACTGCCCTCGCAATGTTTTATGGTTAATGGAATCAGTTACAATTACAGACATCACCTATAATATAATTGATGGCAATCCATTATGCAAATTTTGAAATTATTGACATGCCCGCAAAAAATATATTATATTGTTATTGCACGGATATTACACAAGAATCCATAAATACCCGTATAAAGGAGAGAAAAATGGCCTCAGAGTGCAAATTTTGCGGTTCCGGCGCCCACGGCAGCGGCTGCCCGCACAGCCCCCAAGCCCCCACGGGAAGCATCAGCGGTGAGCAAAAAAGGGGGGGACAATAAATATTGAGACACCGGCATTCCGCACTCGGACGGGGGTGGCAGGCACTTAGCAGTGCAGCCTCCGCTTACGAAAATGCCGGCATCTGTTGGTCAGTCAGGATGGTATGCTGGTCAGCCAACCGGCAAACGATCCGGTCAACCAAGGCGGTTGGTCCATTACCGCACATCTATAAATATAATTAAAAAAATTGCCCCGCGTTGTATCGTCAATGTATCGTTAATGTAGCGTTTTTTACGAAATAATGATACATTATTTTGGCGTAAAACTTACTGTTTTTGTATAAAAATACCAGCGCAACCGCTTGATTTTTCGAAGATATAGCCGTTCCACTTCAAAACAGTGCCCTATAATCTCCGGCGCATTACTGCTGTAGTGAGGTCGCCGGGCGGCACCCGGTACACTGGCCTGTAGCGTGTAGATTAAATGGTAACTTTTGATGAAATTCGCGTTTTTTATGCCTGATATCCGCAATTATTTCAACAGCGCGACGTTACGATAATACCAGTCGATCCCGCCGGTGATCTCCCCGTCCGAGAGTTTGCCGCCCGGCGTGCCCACAATTCGGCCATCGTTTGTCTTAATTTCGCCCTCAAAAACGTTGAACCCCTCTTCCAGAATGCGCTTTCTTGCCGCAGCTACCGCCTCCTCCATCCCCGGCTCGGCCAGCGCGGGGTTAAGCGGCGTGATGTCGACCATACCGTCCGCCAGACCGCCGTAGTAGGGAGTGGTATTGAATGACCCGTCAATTATGCCGCTCAGGAGCTTTTTGTAGTAGTTGCCCCAGTTCCAGACTACCGAGGTCAGAACCGCATTCGGCGCGTCTTTCATCATGTCTACGTTATAGCCTATGCCCCAGACATTGACCTTCTCGGCCACGTGCTGCGGTTGCGGGGTGTCGGAATGGTGCGCGATAACGTCGCACCCCTCGGCGGCAAGCCGGCGCGCGGACTGAGCCTCTACGGTGGGGTCGTACCAGTTTATTATCACGGAAACGTACACATTCGCCATCGGGTTCACGCTCTCCACCCCCATGGCAAACGCGTTTATGCCGCCTGTCACCTCGCTGTTCGACTTGTCCATGGCCGCTACGTACCCTATCTTGCCGCTCTTGGTCTTCAAACCGGCCACGATGCCGCTGAGGTAGCGCGCCAGATAGACGCGCCCGAAATAGTTCGTAAAGTTTATGTCGTTCTTCTTGTGGCCCGACGCGTTGGCAAATATGACCCCCGGGTATCTGGCGGCCATATCTTCGCAGGCATCCATATACCCCCAACTGGTGGCGATGATGAGATTCGCGCCCGCCTCTATGGCATCCTCCATAGCGTTCTCAACGGTGGCGGGTTCGGCGCTGTTCACGTATGGCTTGCGGATAATCTGGTCATCGCGCAGCCCCAGCTCCTTCTGAGCCTCCTGAATGCCCAATTCATGCGCCAGAGAGTACCCGACGCGCGGGCCGCCAACATAGATAACGCCTATCTTGAGGGAGTCGGCGGCAAGCGGGCGGCCCGGAACCCAGGGCACGAGCTCGCTCTTTTGGCAGCCGGACAGGCAAACAGCAAACAAAAACGGCAGAACGGCAAAACAAAATTTAATCATTTTTATCTCCGATGCGTCCTATAAAAAGTCCTATATATAAGTATAGTATTCATGCATACGGTATTTCAATGATTATTTTCATCATACGCCATTGTCTGAATGAAGATTCTGGCGGATTAAAGAATCAGGGAACGTTCCGTCTTTCAGCGCTATAATCCGCACATCCGCCCCTGCCGGAATGTATATTTATTCGGTATTGATAACCTTGCCGGGAACACAGAGTATGACCGACTTTTTAAGCAAGACCGCAAAAACGCTGTTCGGCGGACATTTGGAGTTCCGCGTCCGCCTGTTCAACATAATGGCTGCTGGCGGGGCGGGCACAGGGCTCTCTATATGCCGGGAGGTAGCGAGAATGCACGGCGGCGAAATAACGGTGCATAGCATTCCAAGCGCCGGGACGCGCATTACAGTTGTGCTTAACGGAATCAAAAAGGGGGGCGGCAATGGTTGACGGCATAGTGCTGATGGTGGAGGACAATCCGAAAATCCTCGACATAAACCGCCAGATGCTGGCGAAGATGGGCCTCGTTGTGCTGACGGCAAAGACTATAGCGGAAACGCGGGAACGGCTCGCCATCGCCGCGCCGGATGTGGTGGTTTTAGACATCATGCTCCCCGACGGCAGCGGCATAGAGTTCCTCTCGGAGCTGCGGGAGGTGTGCGACGCGCCGGTGCTGTTTCTGACGGCAAAGACGGAACAGGCGGACATCATCGCGGGGCTTACGGCAGGCGGGAACGACTATATAACGAAACCTTACGATATAGACGAGTTCCGCGCGCGGGTAATGGGGTTCCTGCAGCTCGTAAACTCCATGAAGACGAAGCAGGTGAAGACGGCGCCCGCCCCAATGGCGTCTTTACTCACGACAAAAGAGCTTGCCATAGCCGTGATGGCCGCCGAGGGCACAAGCAGCAAAAACATTGCGGAGCAGTGCTGCATATCCGACATTCGGGTGAGAATGTGCCTCACGGGGATATATAAAAAGCTCGGGCTGACGGACAAAAAGAACAAGAGGGCCGCGCTTGCCAAGATATTGCTCCCCAGATAATAGCTGATTTTGCTGAAAGCCGGCATCGGGCGCGGCGCCGGATTATAACCCCCTCCCAGGCGAACCATACAGGCGGCGGACGAAAAAATATTAAAAATCGGTACGGGTGGACGGATGCATAGTGTATATTACATATGTAGAAAAATATCCTTGAGAAAGCTCAAATATGCCCAGACTGTTTGATTTATTGCCGGATGACGCCAAAAAGGGGCTCGCCGACGATGCCCAAAAGGCCGCAGACGGTAAAGCCACGGCTGCTGCCAGCAAATCAACTCAATCCCCTACGCCGCAGTCAATAGCAATACCGGATTTCGTAGCTGTAGACGTAGAGACGACCGGGCTTGATTTCAAGCACGACCGGGTGATCGAAATCGGCGCGGTGCGGTTTGTGGACGGAAAGCCCGAAAAAGAGTTTTCGACATTTATAAACGCCGGCGTGCCCATACCAGACCACATCACGCGGCTGACCAAAATTACCGACGACGACGTACGCCCAGCGCCTAAATTCGCAGATATCGCGATGGAGCTTTTAGAGTTCATCGGCTCCCTTCCCATCTGCGGGCACCAGACCGAGTTCGACCTGACGTTCATAAACGAGGAGCTCAGGCGCGCGGCGTTTCCAGACATCACGCCGCAAATTATAGATACCGCGCTGATGTCAAGGATACTGCTGCAGCACGTGGGCCGCTACTCGCTCAAGCACGCTTGCGCCGCGACGGGGGTAACGCTTGAAAACGCGCACCGTGCGCTGCACGACGCGAAGGCGTCGGGGGAACTGGCCGTTAAGCTGATACCCATGCTTGGCGATCTGCCGCTTGAGGTACGGCAGGCTCTGGCCGCGTTCGCGCCGGGGGGGTCCATGTTCAAGACCCTTGCGATAAGAAGCCTGTTTGGAGCCAGATACGGCGTTAATCTGAAGATGGGCGAGCCGCTGCCCGCACTATTGCCAAAGGTCGACACGCCGGAGTATTTTTTGGAGGTTGACAGGGGGCAAATTGAGAAAGTATTTTCGGGAGACGGCGGGGATATCCGCAAAAACAGCGGCGGCAGCGGAGATATCAATACAAATAATATCGGCGGGATCATCAAAGGATTCATGCCGCGGCCCGCGCAGAAGGAGATGGCCCTGAATGTTGTTGATGCGCTTAACGATAACGGGATCCTCGTAGCCGAAGCCGGTACCGGTACGGGCAAATCCCTCGCGTACCTCGTACCCGCAGCGTTCCACGCGTTAAAGAATAACTGCCGGGTGGTCGTATCAACGCATACGCGCAACCTTCAGGACCAATTGATCAACAAAGACCTGCCAGCCGCCGCAGCGATTTGTGGCGGGACTCTGCGCTATGCCAAACTCAAGGGGCGCGGCAATTACCTCTGCCGCAACAGATTCTACAAGCTTTTGCGCGGCGAAATGGGCAACCTCTCCCCGCGCGAGCGCAACGCCGTACTGCCGCTCATCGCCTGGTCGCAAAATACCGTATCCGGGGAGGTTGAGGAGCAGACGTTCTTCAACCCCAAATGGTTCTTTAAAACGTGGAACATGATCTCCGCCGACAGCCAGGACTGCGCGGGGCGGCGCTGCCCTTACAACTCTACCTGCTTTTTGCGCAGAGCGCGGCAATTAGCGCAGACATCGCATATAGTGGTAATCAACCACGCGCTGTTCTATTCCGACATCTGCTCGGAGACATCGTTTCTGGGGGATATCGGCTCAATCATTTTTGACGAGGCCCACCACCTCGAATCAAGCGGGCATCAACATTTAAGGACTGAATTAGACACGAACCGAACTACCGCGTTTGTGGATAAATTACAAAATCTCCTGCAAACGGCATCTGCATATAAGGACGCCATCAACACCAAAGAGTTTGAGAAAGAGCTTAAAGGCCACCTCAAACACCTGCGCAAGCGCTCGCAGGACCTGCTGCACGAGCTTGACAAATGGGCACGGACAACCGCGCCGGAGTCCGAGGCGGACTATCAGATACCCGTAGGCGAAAACTCATTGCAGCGGCTGCTCGAACCGGCGGTGTTCGATATAACTCTCGGTGAACTGCAGGACGCTTTTCATCAATTCAGGCAGGTACTGTCGGCAGCGGACAAGGATAAGGTTGACGAGCTGCGCGAGGTAACGGCGGCGTGCGCGGAGCAGACATCGCAGCTGCGGGCCGATCTGCAATATCTTGTAGCCGCTAAAACCGACGACCACGTCTTCTGGCTTGAGGGTAACCACGAGAAAAAGTGGACAAAACTTTGCGGCGTCCCGCTTGACATAAGCGAATTGCTGGCGGAGATATGGGGGCGGTGTAGCGGCGGGATTGTCTTCACGTCGGCGACATTGGCGACAAGCGGCTCGACCGACTATTTCAAACGCGCCGCAGGGCTTGAAAAATTCGCGGACAAGACGACATCCATCATCCTGCCCAGCCCCTACGGCAACAACCAGATGCTCTTCGGCGCGTTCAGGACCTGCCCGGAGCCGGACAACCCGGCGTTCCCGCAGTTCGCAGCCGAGGTCATCGCGGGGATACACTCGAAATTAGGCAAGAACATACTCGTCCTCTTCACGTCAAACGCGATGCTCAACAACGTCTACTCGCAGCTTAAGTCGCGCCCCGACGTAGACAGGAATAATCTTCTCGCGCAGGGGTTCGCGGGGAACAGGAACTCGATGCTTGAGGAGTTCAAGGCGCAGAGCGGCATGATACTTTTGGGCACCGACTCCTTCTGGGAGGGCGTGGACGCGCCGGGCGAGGCGTGCGAGGCGGTAATCATCCCGCGGCTGCCGTTCCCCGTACCATCGCACCCGCTCACGCAGGCGCTGGGGCGGCGCATGGAGGCGCTGCACGGCAGCTCGTTCTTCTCCTACTCAGTACCGGAAGCTATCATCAAGTTCCGTCAGGGCACGGGGCGGCTTATACGGTCCGCGAGCGACAGGGGCGTACTGGCCGTGCTTGACAACAGGATACTCACCAAAGGCTACGGCAAGCAGTTCTCGCGGTCGGTGGGGAGCCCGATTAACGAGTTTAATGATGTTGACGGGATGATTGAGCGGGCGCGCGAGTTTTTTGACAGGCCGCTGCCGGACGCGAGTGTTTCGTCAACTGTCAATACGGATACAGGTTCCGGATCGAATGTTACTTATGTACCGTTTGAGGATATTTAAAGGATATTATCAATGATATTTATCGACGATATGTATCAACAATATTTATTAAGGATATCATAAAAATATTATGAGGATATTACTATGATGACGGCGAATAAACTTTATCAATACATAGCCATACTGGCGGTTACCGCGCTGCCCCTCGCGCTGACCTCCTGCTCAATCTACTCGTTCAGCGGCTCTACCCTGCCGACCCACATAAAGACGGTGCAGATCCCGGTCTTCGCCAACACCACGCTTGAGCCTGGCATCAACGACGACGTTACCACCGAGCTGTCGAGCGAAATCCTCAAGAGCCAACTGCGCCCGGCCAACGAAGGCGCCGACGCGGTCATCCGCGGCACCGTTACCCGCTACACCAACCAGCCGCAAACCTTCGGGGCCGGCGGCGCCGAGGTCAACGTCGAGCAGTACATCGTACGGATATCCGCCGACGTCGAGTTCTTCGACAACCGAAAAGAGGAGCAAATCTACAAAGGCACCGTCTCCGGCGAGGGCCTGTATAATTTCCAATCCGAAGACGAGCAGGCCGGGCGCACCAAAGCCATCAAAAACCTCGTTGAGAAGATAATTCAGAATTCCGTGCAAATCTGGTAAATGAAAATTTCTTGCAATCGGCGGCCAGTACACCGGGTGCCGTCCGACGACTGCACGACCAGCGTGATGTCGCCGGACGGCACCCGATGCACTGGCCTATAGCGTGTACATTAAATGATAATTTTCCCAACATCACCATTTTGAGAATCAATTTGGGAAAATCGCACCACGCCGCCGTGCCATCCCCCCAAAATCCCACCATTTCCGCCCCTCCTGAAATTGGCACAATTTTTGCTTTTGCTGAATTCCGCATGCAAGGAGGATTTAATCGGGTACAACGAGGCCGCAAGACCCGCGCGAACGCGCCATAGGCCCCCTGTTGTCCCATTGGACGAATAACCGAAAAGGGGGGCTCCCTGTGAAAACCAAGAAATTATATATCGGCAATATCCCCTATTACATAACAGAAAAGCAGTTAAGAGACCTGTTCCGCTGGTACGAACCTATCCACTCCATAGTAATGATCTCCGACAAGGAAACGCGGCTGTCCCGTGGATACGGTTTTATAGAATTGGAGGAGCCCAAGGCGGAGGCGGCGATGTACGAGCTTGACAACAAGGTCTTCATGGGGCGAAAAATCAGGGTTTGCAACGCGTACGGGAGAGACCCCAAACGGGATGAGATGGAGAAGAAGCGCCTGGAATCCTTAAATATGAACTACTGCCTGAACTGCCCGCTTGTTAAAGCAATTGGCGCGAGGATGGGATATCCCCACGCCATAAATTATAACAGATAGCGCCGTAAACCGTTTAAGCGAGCGCGCTCGCCAGCTTTGAGGCCAGCTTATCGGTGAAATCAGCGGTATTGTATACGCCCATGCTGATATTCGACCGCGCCTCGGCAATTTTTTCGGTTCTGATGTCGGGCTGCGCCCTGACCATGGACGATATGATCTGCATTTCGCCCTTAACCTCGCGCTGCTTCATGCCGTCTGCGGACAGCTCTGAACGGTCTGTGATGCCGGCCCCGGCCTTCGCCACAGGCTGTTCCTTTTCCTGCTTACGGGCAGTACCGTCAACCTTACGCAACTCGCTCTGCATTGCCTGAGAAATTTTGTTGATCTGCATGATTCTCGGCTCCTTTCAATCCTATTATCATTATCGGCACTTTGCCGATATGACTTTAAATAAAAATAAATAAAGTTTGCGATAAAGTCAAAAAAAAATTCAAAAAGCCTTTTTCTTTGAGTTTAAGGCCTTTTCTTCCTCAGTTTTAGCCTGCTTCTCCTCATCGGTTTTGTCTTCAAGCCCCCAAAGCGTGTAACCGTCTATATATAATTCAACCTTGGCCCTGCCATCTCCCCTGCACTGCCACCTCGGTACGAATCTGGCCTCTATATAGCCCTTGGGGGAGGGAAACCTGTCTACCTGCTTTTTAAGCGGCGTATTCTTGATATCCCTATATAATACATAGACTTGCGCCGGGTTGAACGGATCAAAGGAGAGCCGTTTTGTGAGCTTGTAAGCCCCAAATGAGCAGCTTTTGTACTCGTCTACCAGTTCGCCGCTGTTTTTATGGCACGGCAACGGTAACAGCAGCAGGGCCGCGGCGTATACGTACAAAAATACAGGAACCAACCCCATAAACGCACCGCATAGCAGCAATTTGCTCTTTTTGCGGACACAGAACCAAAAAAACTCCGTAAACGCCAGCAGTATCAACAGATAAAAAACCAAATTCGCTGCGTCGGAGCGAAAAGTCACCTTATTCAGATCCAAAACGAACGCCGCAAGCAGCAAAATTACGTAGAATCCGCAGCGAATGCCCCTGAACGGCAACAACTTGCCGGCGAGCAGCCCCGCCGGCATTATAAGCACAATTATAAACCACTCCAAAACGCCGTGTATAAATTCCATCAATCCCTCAATATGTAAACCCGCTGCCTTGTGGTACGCTTATCGCCATCCTGATCCACCAATACTATATGTATAAGATACGTTCCGGTACCTACCAGTCTGCCGTTAATGTTGCTACCGTCCCAGACGATTATATATTGCCCGTTAACAATCTCTGCCGTTAAATTCTTACCCGAGAGGGCGACCGTTTTGCCCATCCTGTCAAAAATACGCACTTTCGGGTCCAGCGCCGCAAAAGCGGATGGCAGGAACGGCTCCACAGTTATCATTATGCGTACCACATCTTGCGAAGGGCTGGGGCCGGCCTTGACCACGTAGTTCAGGCCAGGGTACCTCAACTTGAGCGGGACAGCCGTGTTGTTAGCGTTTTCCTGCGCGTAACCGAACAGGTTGGTTACATAGCCGCCGGCCTTTATGCGGACCGAGTCGCCATCGGTCGGGACCGCCGGGACACGGCCTGAGATGCCTGAGACCATGAAGTAGATGGTCTGCCCATCATGCCTTATGTACCCAAGCTCTAGTTCGTAGGTCCCATTCCCGTAGATAAACACGAACGGCGTGGCAGAGCCTGCTGCCTGCGCGAGCGCGGCGTACTTGTTGAATGTAACCGCGAGCGTGTCGCCATAAACGCCGGACGCGCTGTCTATAAGCGACGGATAGTACACCGCCTCAACAATTACCGGCGCCACGCCGTCCATAATGGTCAGTTCACGCGCGGCCAGATACCCGTGGGCAGAAGTGTACTGTGCGCTCGGAAGCGTCGGCTCACGAATTATCACCTTCGCGTCGAGCGCAGGCTCAATGCCGGCGCCTCTGAAACGGATAACTATGGTATCGCCTCTGAACTGCAACGAGTCTATCACCGGCAACCCAGGCAGCGATATCAGGTCCAGATGCCGCTTTATGATCTCCTCATACGGCTCCTGAACCCGGCTGCCGGAGAGTACCAATTTTACCCCATGCGCAAGACCATCGCCCACATCGTCAAAGAATATGGCGGAGACCGCCGGCACCGTCCTTATCGGCTCATAGACGTGCCTTATGGTATCCGACGGCTCAAAACCGGGGGCGTAGGCCGCCGCGCAGAGCGTCGTCAGTGTCGATATTTCAAGCGGCTGGCCCCTGTAACGGAATGTCCATATCTCGGTCGTGTCGGGCTGCATGCCGTTGAACGTGTACCATATAGATGCCCCCGGCAGCGAAGACAGAGTTATGGAAAGCGAGGCCGAGAACATACCTCCCGCCGGGTCCGCGCGGACGGTCAGGCCGGTCTGCAGGTTGGGGTCGCCGCCGCCGTCACCGCTGGTATCGGGGGGATCGGGATCGCCCTCAAGCGCAAAACGCGAATTGGCAAACGCGCCGAGCGAATCTTTGGGGTAACCGGCAAGATCGGCGTATGCGGTGTTGATGATCGTGCGGCCCTTCGCCGTATCCACAACGCCGCGCCACGTCAGGGTCAGGGAATCATTTGCGCCCAGCGCGTCGGCGGCGCCCATACCGCTCACGACCGGCCAGGTTATCACATTGCCCGAAACCGTACCGGCAACAGGCTGCGGCGCACGAGAGCCTGTGTTGAAACGGCCGGCAGCCGATCCCTGAACATAACTCACACCCCACGGTATGGTATCGCGGATTGTTATGTTGTAGGCTACGTCAAAATGGCTCGCCCAATTTCTAAGCCACCCGTTCGCCTGCCCCTCCGACGCGGTGAACTTAACGCCTGCATATCCCGCCTGCACGGGAATACCGGTATGCGTGTAAGACGGAATCGAAGCCGACGTATCCCCTATCCAAATCAGCAAACTGTCGTTCTTAAACTGCAGCTTGTAGTCAAACGAATCATCATCTTCTATGCGGAACGGGCTGTCTATCCTGAACGGTGCCTGATTGTTCGACGTAATCACAATGTACAGGCCGTCCCACTGCACATCAAACTCAAGCTCTACCCGCCGGCTGCTGTTTGCCGGGTCGGAACGCCCGAATACATAAACGCTGGCCTGATACCGCTGGGGGCGCGCCGAACCGGTAAGCACGCCGTTTGTCCCGTATGTGAGGTTGTGGTACATATCGGTGGGGCCGTTAAGCGTTATGTTGTTCCCGGCGCTGTTCACCCTCGATGTGCCGGTGCCGGTCCACTGGCTGTTTGACGTGCTCGCGACAGGGAACCCGTGGGTCTGTTTGTACGCTATGGTATATGTGACTGTATCACCCTTCTTGAACGTATCTTTGTTTGCCGTCTTCCACATGGTGGTAGGCTCAGGCGGCGGGGGCGGGATAGAATCGGTTGTTACCACGAGCGTACAAAGGCTTGACATGGGCGACTCACGGTCGGCGGATGCCCACGCGCGGGAAATAATGGTTTTGGTGGTTACACCGGCCGGTAGAGGATCGGCGGTAACGGTATACTTTATGCTCCCCTTCTCGCCCACAAGCAGCTTGGGAATATTCCATGTTATGATACGGCCGTTTATCGTAGGGGTAATACCAAACGGCAGCGGCTCAAGGAACCTCTGGTACGTCACGCCCTCCGGGATGGTGTCTATGATTTTGACGTTGTTGACCTCGCGCCCCGGAAGCGGCCCGTTGCCGAATACCCGGCGCCACGTGTAACCGTCCCACTCCTCTATCAATATATTATCTACCGTAACCGACGCCGGTAAGGCGCAGAGTTTACGGTGCAACCTGTGCACCGGAACACCCTCATAGTCGGGATCGGGATCGTCGGTAAAATCGGGGCTTATGGGGTAGCCCCAGTTGGCCAGCAGATCGTCGGAGACCACACCCGACGCGCGGCTGTTGAACGACCAGTCGCCTCCCCAGCTGCGGCTGGCGTAGTTACCGGCAAACATCCGCCACGTAATGCGCAGCGGCGAGTCGACCCCTCGGTGTATTCGCATACCGCCGCGGCCGTCGGCGCTGCCCATGCCGTAGTAGTTGATGACAAACGGCGTAGGCGCGGCCATCGTGGCCCAGTTGGTATCCGAACGCGTGGAATTCGCGTTGTCCACATCGGAGAGCTGCAATATAACCCGCTGGTTCCACCTGCCCTTTGCATCCTCACCGGGCGTAATCATTTCGTGCCGCAGCCCATCGCGCACGCCGGCCTGCAGAGAGGTGGGGGCGACAATATCCGCCGGCGCGTTCCAGCCGTTTGGCCCCAGCCCCGTGTAGTTGTTGTCAAACAGAAAATATGAGATACGGTAATTGCCGTAATCGATATACGCCTCGTGCGCGTCGTGGAAACCCCTTATAAGGAAAGTGTGCGATCCGGCCGTAGCGGACGTGCCGCTGTGCGCGTATGAGAAGTTGACTCCGGGGCGACCGCCGTTCATCCACCCTGCCTCCGCGCTGTTCTCAAAATTGATGGTATAGGTCGCGTTCATGCCGGGGTTAACGGTCTCGCGGAAAACGGATTTATCCACCCGCAGGGCACGGCGGGCTATGTCCACACCGTTGCGCTTCATCACCGAAGAGACCTTGTTGGGATACTCGTTGGACACCCATCCCGTACCGTTGGACGCGGCAATCTGAGCCCTGTTTTCGTAGCGCTTCAGGTTGGCCCGTGGAATAATGACCTTGAACGACACGCTCCCCCGCGTAGGCGCGACGCCGGCCGCCGTTTTAAAACCGGGGACGGTGCCAATGTCCCACCTAACGGAGTTGTTGCCCTGAATGTGTGTGCCGCCGCCGGTGGCCGATATAAAAACCATGTCGGAGTGGAGGCGGTTCATGATGACGACGCCCTGCCCATCCTCGGCGCCGTAGTTGCGGTAATCTATCGTATAGGTGATGGTGTCGTTCTCAAACGCGTATGTTTTGTCCACATCCATATAAACTTTCATATTGGCCGCGCGCTTCATGTTAAGCGGGGCGTGGTGGTTGCCCGTAAGTATCATCATTCCCAGCAGCCTGAAAAAACCATGAAAGTACTGGGGGACGCTCGTGATGTACCCGTCGCCTGTCTCGGCCGCGTCCCACTCAAGCTCGGCCTGCCTGTACATCTCGGCCATAAGGTTGAAGTCCTGCGCGGCGACCGCCGAGGGCGAACCCGTGCCGTGTACCCAATTGAGCGCCCAGGTCCCTTCCACCGCGCCGGCCGGCGTATAGTACTGCTTGAGCATTGAGGGACCCCACCACTCCCCCTCGCCTATTATCTTTTCGCATATGCCGCTCCACGGGGCCTGCCGCCTGTCCCACAAAAAACGCGCGAAACGGTCGCCGGCATCTTTCAAAAACGTGTTGGGACGGTTGCGGACCACTGTATGGGTCACCGGGTTCCAGCTGAAATCAGGGTTGCCGTGCCACATATAGCTCAAAATCGTGCGCCACGGGGCGCGGAAATCCTCGCCTTCGTTGAAACTCGTAAACCGAACCGTCGTATCCCCCGTTATCTCCACCCATCCGGCAAACGGGATGTTTCGCTCGGCCTGCCGGTGGTGCGCCCCCATAAGCCAGTCGCTGGAGGCCTCGGCGCGCTCGAACTGGAAGATATTCCAGCCGTACCGCCGCTCATCCTCCTTGCGCAAAAAATCCGCGAACTGGCGGAAATAAGCCGGCGCGGTGTAGTCTATATGCTGCTTGTCGCCATTAGGCTGATAAACCGCCGGGGTGATTACACCTATCGACACAAGATTTTGCACGGATGCCGCCCACCGGGTCAGCTCGCCCCACGAGTCGCCGCCCTTGAAATACCCGTCGAACCCGATAGTGCCGCTCAGGAGCGTTCGGCTGGGCAGGGTGGCCGTGTAGATCAAAGTATCGGTAAGCCCCCGCAGCACCTTGATTACGTCGTCCTTGTAGGAGATCCGGTTGCCGCGTGAGTCGTTTATCCCCATGAACTCACCCCACTGCATATGGGCTATGAGGAGCGCCAGCGCAATGTCGAAATCACCGTCCGCCGCGCTGTTCGCCCCGGCGGCGTTCGTCCAGCCGGGCAGCGTGCTGAAGGCGTAGGGCGGGGAGCTTGACCCGTCCCGGTAGCGGGTAACGTTGTTCATGGCGAAATCGTGCGTAAACAGCCAAAGCCCGTCAAAAGTGGTCTTGTCCGCCATCATGGCTGCGGCCAGCATGGCGTAACCGGTCCCCTCGGAGCAGTCGGGGGTTGAATTAAATTTTATGTAGCGCGTACCGCCCAACGCGATATTCTGGTAGTAATCGGCGCGGTTCATCATAATCTGGTAGGCGTCCCGTATCGCCCGCTCCATCTCGGCGTGCGTCACCCCCGCAGGGTTGCGGCTGCCCAGATTGTGCAGGGTATCGCCGTTTGGGTGCGCGTACGACAGGAACTGGGGAAACGGAAAAGCGGGATCGCCGGAGTTGATACGGACGGGTACGGCCGCAGCGGCAAACGACACCATTACCAATATAAGGGGCAGAAACAGCCGGCGCGGCATACAAAATACCTGCGGCCCACGCGATATCGACGATATTTTCGGCATTTTCGGCATCAGCGGCGCTTCCAAACCCTCGTTTCGGATAACATATGGAACCCCTTGATATAAATATAATACATTACGTCCTTAAATGTGCAAAAAAATCAAATATCCGCCAATTAATAAAAAATTTGACATCCGGCCCTCCCATAACTTATCATATATATATGTCAGGTGGCTGTCCTTACACAGTACTGCAAGCAAAAAGCACCAAAAAGAGGGAGGGGGGACCAACCAATGCAGCTTTCACCGGAACAAACTGAGAAACTACTTCAGGGAAACTACGCGTTTTCCCTGTGGAGCCTGTCCATGCTGATTACGCGATTGAAAGGCGTCTACGCAAATACCCAAACGCCAGAGGCCTTAGACACATGCACCGGAGAGCTGAACGCCTTTATAAACAAGTTCCGCAAAATCATGGGGCATGACTACACACTTATAGAAAAATTGTAGCAATGCGGCGCACGCCGCAGCAGTTATTGGTACACAACGGCGGTAATAATTATAATAACCGCCAAATACATGGCAATCGACTAAAGGAGACCCTTAAAATATGTTGATGACATTTGACGAAGTGTCAAAGAAAATAAGCGGCGGCGAGCTGCTCCACATCGCCGGTACGGAAACCCTGCTCAAACAGCTGCCCAAGGGCAACTGGATTGGCGGATCCACCGAATACTTCATGGCCAAAGAGGGCGGCAAGGTATCGGGCGACCTGATGTTCGTGACCACTTTCCCCTACTCCGACTTCACCATCAAATCGTACGATACCGGCACAATCAAGAACGTGGCCGTAGACGCCTACGACAACGGCTTCTCCATAGTCATAGTCCCCTTCGACAGCGAGATACACAAGCTCTACGCCGAGAAAGCACCGGGTTTCGAAGACCTGTTCATCAAAAACATAGCCGGTTGGATCGCCGGCATGAACCTGAGCAAGGCGGGGCAAACCCCGGTATCCGTAAACGGGCTCACCGGCGAGGCGCAATCCGACAGGGCCGCCGCGCTCCACATAGGCATCCCCGAAGACAAGGCCGTCACCATCGGCGTAATCAACATATTCTCGCAGGACGAAGAGTCCCCCGTCATCGAATTCCCTGAAGAGGGGTTCGAGGCAAAAAAATGCCTGATAAACGGCACGGAAACCCTCTTCGCCGACTACATAGCCAAAAACGTGATAGACACCAAGCTGCCGCTCGTGGGAGACTACTCCGGCAACGGCGTCAACATATCGTTCAAATCCATAAACAACGACACGGTCTACTTCTACGCCCCGGTCTTCACCGGCATAAAGTACCGCATCGCCAAACCCATATCCAACTACGCCGAAGAGTTCAACAGCCACCTCTCCGACTTCCGCGACACAAGCGCGCTGTTCTCGTGCAACTGCATACTGAACTTCCTCTACGGGGAGCTGGACGGCAAAAGCATAGAGCACTTCACCGGCCCGATAACTTTCGGCGAAATCGCGTACCAGCTGGTCAACCAGACGCTGGTGTATGTGTCGGTGCTGTAAAACGCTTTTGTACCGATTAACCGCAGCGCGGGGGCAGGGTTTGATCTGTCCCCCCCAAAACTGCCTGTGCCATATAAAACATCCGTACCAAGAATACCGCCCGCAGTTTACGAAACAGGCTCTTTGTAAAACGGGTTGACAGCCATAAATACTTTTTTACAATTTCGGTAACACTTTTGGCTTTCTGAGGGATTTATATTATATGGGCATTGAATGCTTTATACCACATTCAGAAAAACGCTCTAAATACGGTATACAGGTTTTCACAACAAAATTAAGGAGCAGCGGCATGAAAGTATCAATAAGCGGCAGGGCAAGGCGAATTTTATTTACAGCGGCGGCGGCAGGGATACTTGCGGCGGGCGCGGGATGCGACAGCGGCGGGAACCCCGGCAACAACGGCGGCGGCGATGACGGCGGCGCGGAGAACACCCTTATCGACACGAGGGACGGCCAAAGGTACCGCACGGTTGAAATAAGCAACCTGACGTGGATGGCCGAAAACCTCAACTACGTGACGGACAGCAGCTGGTGTTATGATGATAACGGCTCCAATTGCGCGGTATACGGCCGTTTGTACAGCTGGGACGCGGCGATGAGCGCCTGCCCGGCGGGGTGGCGCCTGCCGTCTGTACATGACTGGAACTATTTGACTAAAACCGCCGGCGGCTGGACATCCGGCAACAGTCTTAAATCGCAGACAGGCTGGACCGACTACCAGGAATCGAGCGGCAACGGTACGGACGACTACGGTTTTTCGGCCCTGCCGGGCGGCATCCGCCTCGAAGACGGCACTTTTCTCAACGCCGACTCCGCCGGCTACTGGTGGACCTCTTTTGATTACATGACCGACGAAGCGTTCATCAGGTGGATGTATATCGCCAACACAAACGTATCGGAAAGCATAAGCGAAAGAGAGGATGCCTTATCCGTCCGCTGCGTACGGGGAGACCTCGGAAACCCGTATACCGTCGCCTTCAACACAAACGGCGGGGTTCCGGAAGCAATATCAAACGTTATCCTCGATAACGTCTCGGCGCTCGGATCGAGGTTCCCGGCCAACCCGACCAAGGCCGGCAGCACGTTCGCCGGATGGTTTGAAGGCGAGGAGCAGTACACCACCTATACGATAATCATCAAAAACATTACGCTGACCGCGAAGTGGAACGTGCTCGGCGAACGCGAAGACGGCAGCGAACTCTCCGACCCACGGGACGGCCAAAGCTATCGCACCGTGATAATAGGCGGCAAGCGGTGGATGGCCGAAAACCTCAACTACACAACGGACAGCAGCTGGTGCTACGCCGATAACGAATCCAACTGCTCGGACTATGGCCGGCTGTACACGCTGGAAGACGCGCTTACGGCCTGTCCGGCGGGATGGCGCCTGCCGGAGGGCGATGACTGGATGGAGATGGCTAAGACTGCCGGCGGCTATGACGTCGGAGGCGCGGTGCTTAAATCGGAAACAGGCTGGGGCCTTGCCTACGGCAGCAACGGTACTGACGACTTCGGTTTTTCGGCGCTGCCGGGAGGCAGCCGCGATACACAGGGCAGGTACTCCTTCATCGGCAGGGGCGGCTATTGGTGGAGCACCATGCCCGGCGGACCGTGGGCTATGGGTAGCTACAGCGCCGAGGTACGGCCAATGCTGATATCAAGCGGCCGGGACTATAATATGTATTCCGTTCGCTGCGTAGAGGAGTGACAGTGATAGTGACAGGGGCGCGCTTCATCGCGCCCTATGCCGTTCATCATAAAACAAAGGAACACGCGGTATGGACGTATCTATCAAAACCAAAACGCGGCAGATAGTTTGTATGGCTGCCGCGGCAGGGATAATGCTGGCGGCGGGGTGCGGCGACGGCGGCGGGACGGAGTGGCTTGAGGTTACCGAGGCGGCGCTGGCCGGGGATTGGAGCATGCCGGTATTTCGCGGGCAAAACATGATAACCTATATGACGCTTTCGCCTGACGGAGTAATAAAGGGAGGGACCTTCGGGCGCTGGGAACCGTACTGTTATTGGTCAGACATGCAAATTTACGACGACGGCGAATTCTGGTACGTTGGGGGGAAAGATACGCTGTACGTAAAAACCGCAAGCAAAAACTACAACTGTTGGGAGCGCTGCGAGGGTGAAGTAAGCAGATTCAGCGTACAGGTTTCGGCGAACAAATTGAGGTTAAAATACATTGATTATATATTAACTTCCGGCGACACCGTTCCTGTTAAAGACTATGATTGGGATACTTACGACTACGACAGGGTTGACGCCGCAAGGATCAAGGAAAATCTCAAGAACAGGTGGTACCCCATGCCAGTTTTCTCCGAAGACCTCTCGCTGACGCAGGGGTGGGGGTGGGTAAACAACGCCGGAGAATCTCTGTATTTTTGGACGATGGACGATAACGGTGATTATGATTATGCCTTTATATATGAAGAGAGGGACGGCGAAACCGGAGACTTTACGAGGTATATTAACCTTATGCCAAGCTACGGCTGTACCCCCCTCTACTACACCGTAAGCGGCGCGAACAGCAACCGCCTTGTCCTGAAAAACGCAACGGCGGACGGGCAAGAGAATCTGGGCGATTTAGAATTCGAGTACACCATCACCACCACCCCCGCCTTCGACGACATCCTGAAGATGCGCCGCCTCGTAAACGGCGAGCCCGCCGGCGAATTTCAGACATGGGAGCGATTGTGCAACGCTTCGATCTGCGGCGACCAGTGGCCCGAAGGCAGCCTGCCAAAACGGCTCAAGGGAGCTGGCATAAACGGCGCGAAATGCCGCCGCCCACCGCCCATTTGATGTAACCCTTCCACCAAAACGCCTTTTCGGAGGAACTCAGGGCCGGGAGGGCGGCTGGAGCAGCGGGTTGACAAAATTCCACATAAAAAAATATTGCACACTCCCCGTGGCGCTTATACTATATTATGTCAGGATAATCATATCTACCCTAACAGTGCCAAAAGGAAGCCGTAAGATATGCTAACAGCGTTTGTGTCTCTAAAAGTTCAGCGGGACAAGGTCAACGAGATCGCGTCCCAACTGGCCTCAATAGACGGGGTCAGCGAGGTCTACTCAATTGCCGGGCGGTTCGACCTTACCGTCATAATACGGGTGCGCGACTGCGACGATCTGGCGGACATCGTGACCAAAAAGATGCTCCAAATCGACGGAATCACCGATTCGGAGACGCAAATCGCTTTCAGGGTGCACTCCAAGCACGACCTTGACAGCATGTTTTCGCTTGGCGGTTCATAGGGATGATACTGTCCCATAAACGGTGGTATCACCCCGGAAACGGCGGTATCATCCCATTTATAACGCTTATGGATTTTTGAGGCTTGCGCAGTATGGACGTACCTACACCCGACACCCCATCGACTCCCCTGCCGCCGCCCCCGGCCCAGCCGGGGGGCCTCCCGTCAATCCCGCCGCCCGGACCTGTTGGGCCAAACGGGGAGCCGCAGGAGACCGTCAAGGGCAGCTTCCGCATAAAGAATATGCTCTCGTCCGTGAACCGGACGGTTTTGGCCGCAGGGACCGTTGTCGGCAGCAGGTACCACATTATAGAGGAAATCGACCGCGGCGGCATGGCCGTGGTGTACAAGGCGCTGCAGCTCGACCTCAAGCGCGAGGTGGCGCTCAAGGTCATGCCGGCCAACGTGACCCTCAACTACAGGTTCGTCGAGCGCTTCCTGAGCGAGGCGCACTCCATCGCTAAACTGAGCCACCCCGGCATAGTGAACATCTACGAGGTCGCTACCGAGAATAACGTATACTATATCGCTATGGAATACATCTCCGGCAAGAACCTCTATACACACCTAAACGAATACAAGCCCAAACTCGTAGATGTTATCGAGATCGTATCCAAACTCACGGAGGCGCTCTCCTACGCGCACGGCCAGCGGATAATCCACCGCGACCTCAAGCTCAACAACGTTATCATGAAAGACCCGCTCACGCCGGTGCTCATAGACTTCGGCCTCGCCAAGGCGCTTGAGGAGTCAGACAGCGGCGGCGGGATAACACGCACGGGCGAGATCATGGGGTCGCCGGCGTATATGGCGCCGGAGCGGCTTCTGGGCGGCGAGGTGGACCAGCGCAGCGATATCTGTTCGCTCGGTATAATGCTCTATGAGATGCTGACATTCAAAAACCCGTACCTTGACCAGCGCAACCTGCACCAGACCACATACAACGTCATGGAGGCCAACCCCATACCGCCCAAGAAGCTCATTCCGTGGCTTCCGGCGGAGATTGAGGCCATAACGCTCAAGGCCATGGCGAAGGACCCGGCCATGCGCTACCAGTCCATGGACGAGTTCCGCGCCGACATCAAGCGGTATCAGGAGGGCGAGGCGGTTCTTGCCAAGCCGCCATCGCTAAAGAGGCGCTCGGCGCGTTTCATGCGCAAGAAGTGGGCGCCCATCACCATCATCGCGCTTATTCTGCTCTTTTCGGGGGTCATTACCACCAGCTATTTCCTCCAGCGCAAGAAGGTGTATTCGCACTGGCAGCTCGTGTACGCGCAGCCGCCCGCGCCGGCGCCCGACGAATGGTTGTTCGCCGACCGCGACTCGCTGCAGCCCGGAAAGTTCTCGGAATCGGGGCGGGCGTTTACGCTCTCGTCGCCGGGGGTCTCGTATATGCGGCTTGAGCGGCGGTTCAACCGCGACCTGCTTGTGGAGTTCGATGTGCGCGCGCCCGACCGCAATATGTTCCGGGTGGGCGTATTCCTGTTCGGCGAAAGCCCCGACGAGGCGCACCGCATCTACCTGAACCGCGACGGGGTGGGCGCGAGCGGCATTGCGTTCCCCGGCAGCGAATTTCTGTTCCACGACGTGGAGACGAGCGCCATACCCTGGCAGGAGAACAACAGGGTGACGATAGAGCGGCTGCAGAACTCCATATCGCTCATAGTAAACGGTGCGCCAGTCGCGCGCGTGTTCGACTTTTTCCAGCCAATAGGCAAGGCGCACGAGAAAATAGGGTTCTTCGTGGAGGGGACCACCGCGGTATTTTCGAACATTCGCGTGCACCGCCGCGCCATACCTCAAACGCCCAGCCCCACGCTCATAGCCGACCGGTTCCGCGAACGCGGCGACTTTGAGTCGGCCATAGACGAGTACAACGGGCTGATGGTCGACCGCTCGGCGACCAACCTGACAAAAGAGATCCACCTGAACATCGCGGAGTGCCAGATACGCCTCGGCCGCCACGACGACGCATTGGGCACTCTTGAAAAGGCCGCACAGCTGCCCGGCAGCGACGCGCTCAAGGCGAGGGCGCGCTACCTGAGCGGCGTGGCGCACATACACATGGGCGACAGCGCGCAGGCGGAGAACGATTTCGCGACGGTTACGAAGCACTACAGGACAAGCCCCGTAAACTTCACCATAATGGCGGACGCGCTCATACGCAGCGCGGCGATGTATGACCTCCTCGGCGACACCGAGGGGGCGCTTGAGGGTATAAGGACGGGTATGGCATCGCACCAGCGGTTCGCGCCGCACTGGGGCAAGCTCCACCTGAAAATACTCAACCGCCTGACGCGTGCCGGAAACGTGGAAGAGGCAAAACCGATGGTAACCGAAATAACCGCCCTGCACGGCGCGGCCAGCGAAACGAGCGCGCGTGCGCGGACCGCCCTCGCCGACACGTACCTCAACGCGGGGCAAATCATCCCCGCCACGGAGCTGTACAACCAGTCCATTCACACCCCGACCGCGTCAGACAACGTATGGCGGGCCTGGTACGCGCTTGGCACCCTCTACGAATACGACTTCGACTACACACACGCCCAGACGCTCTACGCCAAGGTATGGAGGGAGTGCCCGCCCACCTCCGTAACACACTGGGCGGCGGCGCTTAAAACCGCGGAACAGACGGTGAGCGACACAATGCCCTTAGAGCGCGTGCCTCTCCTGCACGAGGTGATAAATGGGCCGCACCCCTTCCCGATGCCAAGGATCATCGCCTCGTACTATTTGGACAAGATAACGGAAATAGAGTTCCAGACCTACTGGGAAAACCTCTACCCCGGAGACTCGTGGTGCCTGTACTACATAGCCCGCAAGCTGCTGCTGCAGGGCAACCGGGAGGAGGCGCTGTCGGTGGTAAGGGTGCTGCAGAGGCAGCTGCCGCCGGCGTCGTGGCAGGCGTTCCAGGTGCTCAAGATACTGCACGCGCCGGAGAGGTGGCGGTAACAGGTGGTCTTAGGCAGGAGGCGCGGGCGGGCGGCAGTTAATTTATAAATATCCGAAAAACGTAGATGGCAAGCAGGCCCAAAACCGCCAGCACCGCGAGCGGGCGCAGCATATTGAGCCAAAAAATGGCCTTTTTCTCCCTCTCAAGCCTGCCGGGGTCCGTCGCGAACCCGCGCAGCGTACCTTTCGGTATACCATCCCTCACGCCCTCAGCAACGCGCTGCGGCACCGGCTGCCTGGCCGCGCCCGCAGGCCCATGCGACAAAATATCGCGCAATCCGGCCTCAAAATCATCATCGCCAAGTGTTTCTTTCTCTTCATCGCTCATACGGCACCTTCCCTGTAAATTGTTCGCCCCAAAATAAATATAACAAATTTTTGAAAAAAATAAAAATTTTTCTGCATACACCGCCGCCCATCAATTATCTTATAAGGTTATTCATATAATAATAACCTTAATCAGATAAACCATAAAAAGGATGCCGCCGGAATCAGACCAAACAAAAAAATACGTTGATCTTCACATTCATACCAGGTTCTCCGACGGCAGTTGCACGCTTGAGGAGATTATGGACGCCGCTGCGGCCAGAGGGCTCACGACCATATCCATAACCGACCACGATTGCACGGACGCGTACCCGTTGGCGTTGGAGCTGGGTGAATCCATGGACATTGAGGTCATCCCCGGAGTCGAGCTTTCGAGCGAGATAAACGGGATAGATATCCATGTCTTGGGGTACTTTGTGGACTTCAATAACCCCGTTTTTATCTCCAAGCTCCGAGAGATGAAGGAAGCACGTTTTGTTCGCGCTCAAAAAATCGTCTCAAACCTCAATAAACAGGGCATAGACCTCCGTTTCGACACCGTTTTGGCCATAGCCGGCGAGGGCGCCATAGGCCGCCCGCACATCGCCTCGGCCATGCAGAAGGAGGAATTGGTCTTCTCGTTCCGCGAGGCGTTCGACAAATACATAGGCTACGACAGCCCCGCATACGTCGAAAAGCTCAAAATGTCGCCCAAAGACGTCTTCGACCTGATAAAAACCGCCGGCGGCATACCGGTTCTCGCCCACCCCGGCGTAACGGGGGTAGACGAACGCATACAGGAGTTCATACGCGAGGGGCTTTTGGGCATAGAGGCGAGCCATACCGAACACCCCGACGCGGCGGTGCGCCACTACCTCAAAATGTGCAAGAAAAACGGCCTCGCCTTCACCGGCGGCTCAGACTTCCACAGCACCACTCACGGCAAATTCGAGCTGGGCATACCGCGCGTAACCTACACGGCGGTAGAAAGCCTGAAAGACAAACTGGCCGGGCGGCGGTAACGGCCCCGGCAAACACCACTTGCAAGCGGAAGGGGCGTAAAATGTCATCACCAACAACAGCAACTGTCGTCCCCATAATCCTTGCCGGGGGCATAGGTGAGAGATTCTGGCCCATGAGCCGGTCGTCATCCCCAAAACAGCTGCACGCCATAGGGTCAGACAAAACAATGCTGGAGGAGACCATACTGCGGGTCAAAGCCTGCTCAACTCCGGGCGTCAAACCCATGCTCATAACCGGCATAAACATCGCCGACAAGGTCGCGGTGAGCCTGGGGGAAGACAGCAACAATATAGAGGTCATAGCCGAACCAAAAGGCAAAAACACAGCGCCGGCGATAGCGATAGCCGCAGCAATGGTCAGCGAAAGGCACGGCGGCGACGCGGTTATGGCCGTGGTGTCTGCCGACCACGCAATCAGCCCCGTCGACGATTTCACAAAAGCGGTTGAGTGCGCGGTTGAAACCGCGCGGACGCACGGCGGATTGGTCGTATTTGGGATAAAGCCGTCGAGGCCGGAAACGGGGTACGGATATATCGAACTGGGCGACGCTGTTGACGTCAAGACACCATCACCAACAAACTGCGCCGCGTTCAGGGTCAAAAGGTTCGTAGAGAAACCAAACGCCGAGAACGCTGAAAAATTCATGAAATCCGGCAAATTTCTCTGGAACAGCGGGATGTTTGTGTGGAAAGCGTCAACAATACTTGACGAGTTCCGCCAGCATATGCCCGAACTTTATGACCAGGCGATGGACGCGGCGAAAGATAATTTCTCGTTCGACGCCATCAACAGATTTTACTCCGTATGCTGCAAGGAGTCTATTGACTTTGGGATAATGGAGAAAGCGAAAGCCGTAAGCGTGGTATGCGGAAGCTTCTTTTGGGATGATTTGGGGTCGTGGGAGTCTCTCAGCAGGGTTTATGACAGTGATAACAGGGGGACCACTGCCGCCGGTCAACTGATATACCACAGCGAGTGCGCTGATTCGCTCATAATCAACAAATCCCCCCGCACGTTAGCTGCGGTCGGGCTTGATAACGTCGCGGTAATAGCGGTTGATGATGCGATATTAGTCATCGACCGGTCACGCCTGCCGGACCTGAAAAAGTATCTCGGCGAGATAAAATCAAGCGGCCAATTTCCAGAAAAACTTTTCTGAGGAGACGGCTGCAATGTCATCCGCCCCTGCAAAACTGTCCGGCGATACCCGCGCGCCATCCGTAATGTTCATCGCAGGAGAACCGTCCGGCGACATGCATGCGTCAACCATCATCCGCAATTTAAACGAGAAGTATAACGGCGATATTAACATCTGGGGCGTTGGCGGCCCTAAGATGGCGTCGGCGGGGCTTGAGCAGATAATGCCGTTTGAGCCGTTCAACCGCATGGGCTACGTAGAGGTCCTCAGCGGCCTGCCGTTCTTCCTTGACGCGAAGAAAAAATTAATACGCATGATGTCTTCATCAAGGCGCCCCGACGTTCTGGTATGCGTCGACTACTCCGGCTTCAATATGCCGATGATGAAAGCGGCGCGCAAGCTCGGCATCCCCGTAGTATGGTACATCGCGCCTATGGTATGGGCGTGGAAACGCAAGCGGGCTAAGGCCCTCGGCAATCTGGCATCGCACATAGCGGTAATCTTCCCGTTCGAGGAGGAATACTTCTCCCCCTACCCCGCCCCGGTAACGTTTGTGGGCAACCCGCTGACCGAATCGCTGCCGCCTGTCAATACATCATCCCGCAAATTTCCGGCTGACGGCGATTTCCGTCTAGCAATAGCCCCCGGCAGCAGGCAGCAGGAGATCAACAATATGCTCGACGTGATGATCGACGCCGCAGACCTGCTGATAAAAAAGTACCCGCGCGTAAAAGTCTCCGTATCCAAATTCTGCCGGTTTGACAAGAGCCAATTCCGCAAAGCGTCCGAACGGGGATTCGAACTGTTCGACGGCCCGCTGCCGGAACTGATACGGCAAAGCAGCCTCGCGCTGATAACGTCAGGAACCGCGACTTTAGAAACCGCCCTGCTTGGCGTGCCGATGGTAATCGCCTACCGCACCTCTCCCCTGACATACGCCATCTACAAGAGCTTCGTAAAAATAGGCCACATCGGCCTGCCGAACATAATCGCTGGCAAATCCATAGTCCCGGAGCGCATCCAACATGATGTAACCGCAGAAAAATTGTTTGCGGATATGGACAAATTCATATCAACCCCATCCTACTGGGAAGAGGCCGCCCAAAACCTGTTATCCCTCCGGTCAAAACTGGGCGAAAAAACACCCTCATCCGAGGTCGCCGATATCGTGCGGTCTTATTGCGGGTAACCGCCCCTTATTCCACAACAGGGCGTCACCGGTTATACCCAAAGCATCCGCCAGAGATTACGAGCCGGAAATTCCTATAACATAAAAAATACGCCTTTTGGTCACCTGACAGGCGATATTTTAAGGCTTAGGCAGACGATTTCCCCGGCTTTCTGCCAAAAAATGACTTCTTCAGTATTTATACCGATCCTAACAAGTGGGAATTATCTACCGGCCTTATCCATAATTGTTTCAAAATTGCCCTAACTTTTGCCCCAAATATACGCCAAAGAGGCCAGAAAAGACCATCTTAGGATATTTTTATTGCAACAGCAAAATAAATCTACATTTTATGCCAAGGCAATAACTATATTTTAGCTGTACCTCTATACGAAAGAAATATGACCTATGACGCAAATATCTTTATATATCGAGGACACGGTAGCAAACAAGCTCAGCGATGCGGCCCGTTTGATGAACTGTTACATCTCAAAGTATGCGGCATCGCTTGTCTCCGAGCGGTTAGCCGAGACCCCTGCGGCCAAAAAGCCGCGCTCGGCTATGCGTGGCTGCCTCAAAGGCAAGGTCTGGATGTCGGACGATTTTAACGCGCCGCTTTCAGAAATGCGGGAGTAGAGCCGATAAGTTTGCCTGCCGGTAAAAATATAACAAATAATGGAGGAGATGTATGAAAAAAGTCGTATTGTGCATAGTTTTGCTGTGCGTATGTGCACTAACGCCCGTTTTTGCTGCGGGTGATTCGCCCCGAATAGCGGTTTACGTAAAAGGCAGCAAGGAAATTGACGAAAATAAGGCGCTCATGGCGCTTGTCCTTGACGCGTTTGTGAGGAGCGCGAGATACGTCGCGGCGTCGCGTTCCTACGATTTCATAGATTTGGTCAGCGCGAATACCGGCGGCTCGGTTGACGAAAACGGGATCATAAGTTCGGGAGCGCAGATCGGCGCGGGTTTTGTCTGCATAGTAGACGTAACTAAAGCGTTTGGCACTTACCAGCTGTCCGCGCGCATAATAGATGTGGCGGCGGCGAGGGTGACGGCCACGGGCGTTACCTCAAGCGGCATGGAGTCGATGGAGGAGATGGTGCGCATTACAGAGGAGTTAGTTATGAAGATGGCCGCCCCGGCGCAGCAGGCGGCATCCGCCGCGCAGCCTGAGTATGCTCCGCTTCAGGCAGTATCCGAAACAGCGGCCCAACAGGCGGCAGCTCCGGCGAACGCGCCGTCCGAAAAGTACAGAGGCGGGAATTCTTTCGGTATTCGGTTTGGCTATTTAGACGCTATTGATGCCGCTGCCACGCTGACACTGGCAACCCAAAACAGGAGAGGAATGAACGCCCGCGTGGACATTATGGCGGGCTATTACGGATTCCCGTACAAACATAAGTGCAAAGAAAACAGCTATGAGCCGAGTACGTGTAGTGTGGATGCAACGAAAGACCTCCAATATAATAGTTTCCAACTGGCCTTTGTTTTGGGAGGGCAGCAAAAAATTACCAGCGACGGGGCAGTTGTCGGACACCTCAGCCCGGCGTTCACGATGAACTTTGAGGATGAAAGGTATCCGACGGCGCTTGGTTTTGGCATTCAAACCGGGTTGGAATACATCGGCCAGAATTACGTTTTTGGTGTAGACTGGCGTCCGATAGTCTTTTGGGACTATAATAACAACTACAGCGGCGGGTCGGAAGACAGGTCAGGCTGGAAGTACACCATTGGCATGAGCATCCGGCGCTGGATCTAATGGTGCGCGTAAGTTTGTTTTCCAAATGCCGTAATAGGTTCATACCCTGCCCAAAAAGCAAAAAAAGAGACAAAAATAGGCTATGCACCTGAATTAGTGCATGATGCAGTCAATACCCTCCGCTAAATTAGGGGTTAGCGGAGGGATGGCCAGTTTCAGTTCAAGCCAAACAAATCCGCTAATTTACTCTGAACGCTTGCCAGTTTTTCTTCGCAAAGTGTGCCTATTTTATACAAAATGATAGATTTCTCGGTCGTAAATAATTTGTTCGGGCGAACATTGCTGTCGATGAGCAATTTGCCGCTGGTGTCGCCGGGGGTTATTGATACCGCGAATTCATCTCTTACGTGCCGGCTTGTTATCTGGCACAAAACCAAATCATCGCCACCGCCGTTTGCAAGAACGAGCGCCGGGCGGCGTTTTTGTACCCTGCAAATTGGAAAACGGGAATGGAATCACAACAATGTCGCCCCTCACAGAAATCCCCACGCCTCATCCTCTTCGGGCGACAACCACTCTTTCGCGAGAACGCCCTCGCTCGCCATAGTAAGGCCGGAAACAACCCTGCCGGCGGATGCACGGGTCAGAACGATCGCGTCGCCGGTGGCCACAAGCGATACATCACTCTCACCAAAAGTATCCACTATCACCCTCTCAACATCGTGAGGACTGACCGTCGCCTCTAAAACCATAGCCATAGCCCTTTTTAAAGATTATACCCGCATTAATGAATGAACCGACACCTGTATACAATATAAATAAATCCCTTCAAAAAAGTCAACCCCAAACCGCACTTTTCACGAAAAAGCCCGGCTCGCGCCCCAAAAACACCACCCTACCGCTAAACACTGCCAAAATGGGAATTTGCCAAATAGAATGGGAGTAGAACCCCAAAAAACCGCCTTTGGTCGCCTGACAAGATGACATTTTAAGGCTTAGGCAGACTATTTTTCGGCGTATTTGGGGTGGCCGGCCAAGTCGGAGGAGTAGTCCAGCAACTTCTCCTGCCCATCACCGTTAATGCCGCGGAAGTTTCTCAGCAGGTTGTACTCGTCACGGTTTTGAACTACCATGTCGGGTGGCGGATCACCGCCCAAAAGCGCGTCGCTCGTTGTATTCAGCACCTTGGCTATGCTTATCAGTACCGTAATATTGGGCTTTCGCTCATCAGACTCGTAGCGGCTGACCATGGCCGGAGATACCCCAACAACTGCCGCCAGGGATTTCTGGCTAATCCTGACCTTCTTCCTGTAGTGAGTAATCCGCTGCCCTAACGATGATTTCATGCAAAATACCCCTTTTTTATTGAAATTACATTTTCTGCACTAATACGAACAAGGTATTTTGCCTATTGTTTTGTTTACTATTGACTTTATTGTATGTCAGGCATTATTTTCATTATTTATTACCTACATGGTATTTTGCTGAACTTGGGAGGAACCTTTGAATGTACCCAAACTTGGATGCCGAACAAGCCCGCCACGGGCATACCGACGGCCAGATTGCCGATGTGCTGGGATTGACCTTACAAGAGTATCAAGCGCAAAAAGCGTCAAAAACGATCCAATTGCCGGAAGCCCAGAGACTGGCGGCGGTGTACAAACTATCGACGGAATACCTTTTTGAGACTGATACATAGCAGGCAAAACGCTGATTTTGACCCTGAAAACCGCAAAAAGCGGTCTACAGGATATTGACACATTTTCAAGAACAGGATTCGTTAAATGAAGAGACTGACTGTATTCCTAATTATGCTGCTATGTACCGCTGCCGCCGCCCAAGACCTGCCGCGTATTGCGGTCTACGTTACGGGAGATGTCCGCGAAAACGAAACGAGCGCACTCGGCACCCGCATACTCGCATCCCTCGTCAACAGCGGGCGGTACGCCGGCATCGAGCGCTCCGAATCGTTCCTCGCCAAAATAGACGAGGAGCACATAAAACAGCGCAGCGGCGCGATAGACGACGGACAGATCAGCGAACTCGGAAAACAGTTCGGCGTCAAATACATCTGCGTGGCGGCCATCACCCCGGCGTTCGGCGCGTATCAAGTATCAGCCCGCATAATCGACGTGGAAAGCGCGCAGGTCGTACACATCGGCGAATCCAACAGCCCGCTTGATAACATGGACGACTTCACGTGGGTCTCCGACGAAGTGGTGCACGTCATGTTCGGCGGGGAACCCCGCCAGCGCCCCGTCAAAAAACGTTCCGGGATGAGCATAGGCGCGGGCGGGCTCTTCGCCTGCGACTTCGGCGGCGGGATAACCCAAAACAGCGCGGCCACGGTAACTATCCCCCAAATGGGCGGCGGCGCGTACCTGTTCTTCGACGCCGTGTACGCCAGGGCCGTCATAACTTTCGTGACCGCCGGCGGCAGGCTGAAAAATCCCGATGTAGCCGCCGGTATGCTGCCCGACATACAGCACACCTCCGTAAGCGCAGGCGCGTACGCGAAGTACCCGAACTTGGATATCGGACCAATACGGATATTCCCGCTGCTCGGAGCCGAATACGAAATCTCCATCTCCGGCAAGATGAGGCCGGTAACCGGCAGCGAGGTGGAGTTCGACGGCAGGAACGGCTACCCCCAGGCGGGCGATTTCAGCGCGCTGTGGGTAAAGCTCGGCGCCGGGGCCGACATTGCGCTGAGCGAGCGCCTGTTCATCAGCTCCGAAGTGATGTACGGCGCGAGGACGGTCCACGGGGTCGAAAAATGGTGGCGGGACATAAGGCAGCTTGGGGATATCGCCAACGGCCACGGATTAACCGTGAGGGCCGGGGCGGGATTCAAGCTTTAAAACGAAAAAATAAAATCGCATGGGCTTTGCACGCAACGCCCATGCGGTACCAAATAACAATAAACACATTGGGGGAACCATGACAAAATTAATCTCACGCGCGGCCATACTCGCCGTAACCGCCGCGCTTGCGCTCGTAACCTGCGGCGACAAGGGTACCGGCAACGGCGGCGGAGACGACATCGACCAGTACGGCCGTACGATGTACACGCTCACAACTGGCGCAACACCCGACGAGGGCGGCTATGTATCGCGCAGCCCCGACACCGCAAAGTACCCGTCGGGCACCGAGGTCACCGTAACGGCGACTGCGGAGGAGGGGTACGCGTTCGCCGGATGGTCGGGCGCGTCTACGGAGACAACGCCGAGCATTGTGATAACGATGAGCGGACACCTGACGCTCATCGCCAACTTCGAGCTGGTTACGGAGGGCAACTACACGCTGACGGTTGACAGAAACCCGGCATCGGGCGGCACGGTATCACGCAATCCGGACCAGACAGACTATGCCCCCGGTACGAATATCACGGTAACTGCCTCCCCGGCGGAGGGCTACGAGTTCATCGGCTGGTCGGGCACGGCTACATCCACAGAACCGGAAGTGAGCATAGCAATTACCAGCAACATGACGCTGACCGCCAACTTCCAGTTGATTGACGGCGGCCAGTATACGCTGACTATCGAGAGGAACCCCGCTGCCGGCGGAACCGTATCGCGCGAGCCTGAACAGCCGACATACCGGCACGGCACGGCGGTTACGGTAAGGGCTGCCCCGGCCGACGGCTACGCGTTCATCGGCTGGACGGGTACGGTAACCACAACCACAGACCCCGAAGTTACGGTCTCCATGAACAGCAACATGACCATAACCGCCAACTTCGAATCAATAGCCCCCGACCACTACACGCTCACCGTAGAAAGAAACCCGGCATCCGGCGGAACGGTATCGCGCAGCCCCAACCTTACAGACTACGCCGCCGGAACGGTGGTAAACGTAACGGCAGAGCCAACCCCCGGTTACAGATTCATAGGCTGGTCCGGCGCGTCTACGTCTACAGAACTCGAAATACCTATTACCATGAACAACAATCAGAGACTCATAGCCAACTTCGAAATCGTTACGTATACGCTGACCATCAGCCTGGAACCAGATGTCAACGCCACGGTCTTCATCAATAACGCCGCGTCAAACGCAGTAACAACCCACAACGCCGAGACGCTGGTCAACGTAAGGGCCGAAGCACCGGGATACACGTTTACCGGCTGGACCGGCGCATCAACATCCACAAACGCGACAGTAACCGTTACCATGAACGGCAACAAGGAACTGACCGCCAACTTCCGCATAAACACCTACACGCTCACAGCCAACGCCTCCCCCGCCGAGGGCGGCTCCGTGGAACGAAACCCATCCCGCGATAACTACGACCACGGAACCCAAGTCACCCTGACAGCCATCCCGGCGGCAGGCTACGCGCTTGCGGGATGGATTGGGGCAACGGGCATAGGCACACAAACAGCGGTTACCATGGACGGCAACAAAACCCTGACCGCCGTATTCGAGCCAATCCCGGTCAGCCACTATACACTCGATGTAGGGGTAGACCCTGCGGTAGGCGGTAACGTATCTCGCAACCCGGACGCGGCAAGCTACGCCGGAGGAACAGATGTTACGGTAACAGCCGAGGCAAAAGAGGGATACTCGTTTGTCAACTGGACCGGGGCGTTGAGTTCCACAAACCAGTCTGTAACTGTCACAATGAACAATAATGCCACGCTAACCGCCAATTTTAAGGTGAACACATACGCGCTCACAAATAGCCTGACCCCGGCAGGCGGCGGTATCGTACACGTCAATGGCGTAGAGTCAACCGTACCAACCACACACACTCACGGAACAACGGTAAATATCTCGGCCACCGCCAGCCCCGGCTACCGATTCGTCAACTGGGAAGCTACAAGCGGCACGGCGATATTCGCCAACGCTAACAACTCAAACACGACGGTTAGCATAAATTCAGACGCGGCGATAAGAGCCAACTTTGTGCTGTTGGTATCGCTGACGGTCAACTCTGCGGCCGGAGGTACTGTTACCCCCGTATCCCTATCAAACATAGACGCTGGTGCGCCGGTCAATATATCAGCTACTGCCAATGCCGGTTACAGGTTCGCCGGTTGGGAGGTAACAAGCGGAACGGCAGTATTCGCAAACGAGAACAGCGCGGCCACAACGGTTACATTAAGCTCGAACGCGACAATTCAGGCCAAGTTCCAAATAGAGAGATACACGCTTGAAATTAACCGCAACCCAATAGCCGGCGGCTCTATTACCCCTGAGAGCGGATTATACCACGACACCGGAACGGTAGTTAATATCTCGGCTGTTGTCAACAGCGGGTACAGATTTGTTAATTGGACGGTAGTCAGCGGTACGGCAACATTCGGCAACGCGACTTCCGCGAGCACAACAGTTAGAATGAGTTCGAACGCGGTTATTCAAGCCAACTTTCTGCGGAGATTTACGCTGACGGTCAATCGGAATATAACAGCCGGAGGTACGGTTAATCCGTCAAGCGCTACCCTAGATTCCGGGGCAGTGTTCAATATAACGGCTACTGCCGCGTCCACAACTGCAAACTGTTACAGATTTGCTAATTGGACGGTAACGGACGGCACAGCGGTGTTCGGAAACGCCAACTCTGCATCCACTACGGTTTCTTTGAGCTCAGACGCGGTTATCTCCGCTAACTTTGAGCAGGCGTACACACTAACAGTCAATCGGAACGTAACGGCCGGCGGTACCGTTACTCCAACGAATACGCAATGCCATAATACGGGAATAGCGGATATAACAGCTACACCGGCTAAAGGATACGAGTTTGACAGTTGGACCGTAACAAGCGGTACTGCGACATTCGCCAATGTTAATTCTACATCTACAACGGTTGCATTGGGTTCAAACGCGACAATTTCTGCCAATTTCAAGCAAGTGAGCGGGACTTTTACCGATACTCGCGATGGCACGGCTTATAGATATGTAGGGATAGGTAATCAAATCTGGATGGCCGAGAATTTGAATTATGGCGGTGATGATAATAATGTAGGCAGTTGTTACAATAGCGCGCCCGACAGCTGCGCCAAGTACGGCCGCGTTTATCGGTGGTCAACGGTTATGAATGGCGCGGCAAGTTCGACAAGTAGTCCAAGTGGGGTTCAAGGTATTTGTCCCGCGGGCTGGCATGTTCCAAGCAGGGCAGAATGGACAACATTAGTTAATTTTGTTGGCAGTTCAACGGCAGGTATAAAGCTTAAATCAAGTCCACCGGCCTGGAACGGAACGGATGACTTTGGCTTTTCGGCCCTGCCGGGCAGCAGTAGCACCGCCTTCGGCATCCGTGGCGGTTGGTGGAGCGCCACGGTGTACAGTACGAGCCGCACCTACATCCGACGCATGTATACCGACAACGATGGGATTGAGGAGAGCGACGTCGACAATACGCTCTATTACTCTGTGCGTTGCCTTAGGGACTGAGCACCGTGCGATAGCAAAGTAATCGCATGGTGCCGGTCGGATAATTTTATAAACTTTCAGGCTGCGGAAAGGTGGTGAAAAATACGGCAGCAGTGTGGCAGCAGTAAATGTTGTATCCAATATTGAACTAACCAGAGGCAATTCCGCCTCGGAATAACCGCGCTATATTAGCGCAACAAAGAAAGGTTTATATGACTAATATTGAAATAATCGAGACCTGTATAAAGAAAATGCCGATTGCTTTTTGTGGGTCTAAAAGTACTGTTACATCCGACGTGTGTAAAACGTCATGGTGCCATGAGTTTTGTTGTAAAATGAAAGATGCGGGGGTTAATAATATAAATAACGTTGTAGATGAAGGTGGGTATAAAATTCCCAAATCTGGCATAGGCCCTAATCTCGCAATTCCTCTTGAAGGGGGTCTCTATGACTATGATGTTATTATAGAAGTGGAAGTCGACATAGAAAAATCTATAGAGAATATTAAAGAGTTAGAAAATATGATGATTAAGTTTAGACCTAAAAATGGAGTTTTTATTTTAATAGGCTACACAATGGAAGAATTTATAAATAAGATGAGGGACGAAGAATTAAGCGATGACACATCAGCAATTAAAGAAAAAATACATATTTTTACCAAAGATGCTGGTGGGAATGTTGAGCATACAATTTTTAGTAAAATTTTTAATCGTTTATAATAGGATTAGACGTCCGGGTGGGGTTGATCTTTAGTCCGCTCCCATCCTCGCCGTCTCGGTGGTCTGGAGGGCGAGGCGGCGCTGTTATGCCGTCACGCCCTTAATTTTCCCAAGCAAGTCAATCCCGCCCATCCCCATCTTGTAAAACGCGAACCCCTTTCCGCCCAAATCCTTGAGCCTCGCCCCGATGCGGCAGGCGTCTTTGCCGTCCGGGTTGCGGTGGGGCAGTTCTCGGCTACGGCCGTCGAGTACGCCTCCCGTGTTCCCGGCGGTACCGGTGGTCTTTGGGACGGTGTAATATATTTTGTATCCCGAGTTTTGTCTGCTCGGAAGCGCCAATTTCGCCGTTCTGTCCCACATTTTTGTGGTTATTGGCGGTAATTGTGGTCTAGCGGGGGTGGTTGCGGTCTATTTTTTCAGAAAAGTATTGACATTCTGCCGATAATTACTTATATTATTAAAATAATGGGTGTTTGCAGCCCCCTGTTTTGGAGGATAAACATTAAAGAAAGGGTTCCGGTATGCAGATAGCGATAGACATCCCTCCGGAGAAGGCGGATTTTATGGTTGAGGTATTAAATAATTTTTCCTTTGTCAGGGATGTATTCCCTGTTGCGGGCGGAGATGCGGTTTCTTCGCCAAAGAGAGAGATTGGTTTGTTAGACGGTGTGGGTGATATTATTTTTAAGGATGACTGGGAGATGAGCGATGACGAGTTGTTGGGGGCGGGATGAATTTATTGCTTGATACACATACGATGCTTTGGAGTGTTGCAAAAAGCGGTAAATTGTCGGATCGGGCCCGGGGTGCGATTACAGATGGCGGCAATAGGGTGTTTGTCAGCAGTGTTTCATTTTGGGAGATTGCGATAAAGCACAATCTTAAGAAGCTGGAACTGCCGAACATTGATATATTGAAGATTCCGTCTATGTGCAAAACGATGGGTTTTGAATTTTTTGATTTATCGCCTGTTGATGCGCTTGAGAGTTTTCAGCTTTCGCGCAGGGACGGCCACAAGGATCCGTTTGACAGGATGTTGGTTCATTTGGCGATAAGGCATTCGTATACGCTTGTTACGTGTGATCCGAAGGCGAGTCTTTACGCGGTTGACGGGTTGGAGTATTTCTGGTAATGCGGCAACAGCCCACTAATGCGAATTGCATCAAATTAAATCTATCTGAAATCTTCCCCTCAACTCTGCCAAATGGCACCGACCGCAGAGACTCTCCGGATACCGGCCGTCGTTTTGCCGGGCAAGGCGGCGCGGTTATGATGTCACGCCCTTAACTTTCCCAATCAACTCAATCCCGCTCATCCCCATCTTGTAAAACGCGAACCACTTTTTGCCCAACTCTTTGATGCTCGCCCCGAGGTGGTAGATGTCTTTCTCGTCCGGGTTGCGGTGCGGCGTCTGTGTCGGTCTCTATTGATCCTTTGGTTCATAGAAATGATTTATCTGTTTGTGTATTTCAGTGCCACGAAGCGATTTACGGCGTTCGAGCCGCTCTTGGGCTTCGTCGAGGATTTTCTTGATTTTTTGCTCAAACACTGCTTTTGGCGGCAAATCTGTCCAATACTCCGCGACGGCGATTCCTGATTTATCCAATTCCATAAGTTCTATTTGGTTTCTGCTGGCTTTGGTGCACAGGATTAACCCTATCGGTTCATTTTCACCAAATTGCCGTTCGAATTTGTTTAGCCATCTTAGGTAAAATTCCATTTGCCCCTTGTACTGTGGGATGAATTTTCCAATTTTCAGTTCTATGGCCACAAGTCGTTTTAGGATACGGTGAAAGAAGAGTAAGTCAAGTGTGTAGTCATCACCATCCATTGTTATACGCTTTTGGCGCTCCACGAAAGTAAAGCCGTGTCCGAATTCCAGAATAAATTTCTCGAGTTCTGTCAGTATGGCTTTTTCTAAATCAGCTTCAAGAAAATTTTCTTTTAAACCGAAGATATCCAACAAATATGGATCCTTGAAGACATTGAATGGAACGGTGGAATCTACCGGCAGGTGAGAATTGGCTATTTCCTGCCGTTCGTATGCTTTGCGTGAGATTTGCTTGCGAAGCTCACGAACGCCGAGGCGTCTGTCTATGGCGTCTTTTGCGTAAAAAAGTTTGGCAGCCGTCGTTTCCAGCGGTAAGAGTTCGATGATATGAGACCAGCTCAATTGTGGCGACAGTGTCGCCACAATTTGCTTTCCGTAGGCCGCGCGCTTTGATTCAAGCATTATCGAATTGACGTAATGGCCGATTTCCCAGAACATAAGTGTCACTTCGCTGTTGGCGTAAACTGTAGCGCGATATTTTCGGTTCTCTATTATTGCGGATACACGCTCAAACAGTGCATTTTCATCAATCTGCGCGTCATTTATCGGAGTTTTTTCTTGCTTTTTCTTGCCCATAACTTAATTTCCTATATATATAGTATACTTGATTATAGCCAACCTGCCGGGAAATTCACGATTAGAGGTGTTTTTAGATCGTGAATAATAGAGTTGCTGTACGGTAATAAATATAATATGATGCGGTGTTAGAATCAAAATGAAAAAATGTTTTTTTGCTGGCGGGATATTGCAACCCAATACATCGCGGGCGGTCGTACCTACAATACCATTTTTATATGATACTGGCAATGTCTGTTCCGTGTGGTACTGGAGTCCTCGGGTACGGTAGTCGGGTGGTTCGGGTACGCCATCCGTGGCGGTACGGGTCTCACATCTCCCCGATTTAGGGAGGTTTCAGTCCATTTTCCGGGATGAATCAATTCCGTAACCGGACGCTCCAAAACCGCCAAAATAACACTTTTAAGCACGGACATCGCTACGGATTCCGCCGTCAGGCCGGGGAAGCAAGTTATGCGCCTGTTTGTTGTACTGACCTATGAACTCAAGCAGTTCTTTGTTGTGTTCGGCCTGAATCGTGTGCTGGTTAAATGACGGCATCAGGTATTCCTCCGGCAGTAGGGGAAATCGTTGTCAATCAGGAACTGATCAAAGCAATAGTCGGTGATAGTCCAAAAGCTGCAATCGATACCGTGTTCATGGTACAGGTACAGTTTCAAGGTCCGCAGCCAATATAGCCGATTTCCATGTTTTTTATCCTCCCCCGCCCATCCCCGCCGCCCATTAATTATATTATTATTTGAAATGGTATCTATTTCGCCGCCTGAACCGGATTTGCCGGGCGCCGGGATACGCCGTTTTGCTGCGGGGAGTGACACTTTTGGGCCGCTGACCGTATTATATTCAGTATGGGGCGGAATTATTAATATATGAAATTAATATGGATTTGGACCGTAATTACGAGTATGTGCACAAACAGACATCCGAATATATGGCGATTCACATTGCCGCTTATGGCTGCCCTCGCGGCCCTGGCGCCGGCGGCTTTTGCACAGTTGCCGGACCCGTTCTCCATTGCCGCGTTCAACGTGACCGGCAAGGTGTTTGTGGAGCGGAACAACTTCGTGATAAGGAACCCGCGTAACATCTCGCGCTCCGACACGCTCCCGGAGGTAGGCTCGCCGCCGTCGTTTATCAAGCCGGGGCAGGTCGTTATGCGCAAGAAGTTCGGGGCCGACTACCGGCTTTACATCGGCGACCTCGACACCGTGGCGTTCCGCGCGTTCCCGCCTGTCTACTCGTTCCAGATACCGGCGTGGAGCAGGTCGGGGCAGGCTATGTGGTACCGGTTCTACACCGAGATAACCACCAACCGCAACCTCGACATAGAGACGATATTTTTTGACAACGAGCGCATCTATGTGCAGCACCACAGCAAAATCTTCTACTCCCGCAACGACGAGTGGGACTCGATAGCTGGGGTGCAGGCGGCGCCCTACGGGGACCTTCACATAGACAGCGAGCCGCCGGGCGCGGACATTTATCTCTACGGGCGGGCCACCGGAAAGCGCCCCCCCGCCATAATCAGGAACCTTGTGGCCGGGCGGTACGAGGCGGAGCTATTCCTCCCCGACTACCGTTTTCAGCGGCGCAACGTGCCCGTACCGGCGGGCGGCACCGCCACTACGTCGTTCCAGATGCTGTCTGATTTCGACACCCTGCACGTTTTGGGCGAGGCGCAGCACGGCGTTCTCATACTCCCCTTCCCGCCGCTCGACTCGGCCTACCGCATCGGCGACACTGTCAAGGCCGCGTTTCAGGAGGAGCTTTTGGAGGGCGACTACCGCATAACGTGGAACGGCGGGGGACTCTACCGGGATATTGACACCGTCATCACCATCCCTCCGGGGCAGATGGTCTACTTCAACGCGCCGTTCGTGCGGTTAGGCGGGTCGGCCACTTTCCAGCTATTTCCGCAGGACGCGCTGCTCTGCATAGAGGGGTTCCCGTGCAGCCCCGGCGGCACCACCGTGCAGCTGCCCAGCGGGTTCCACACGGCGCGCATCAGCCGGTTCGGCTACGAGCCGGAACGGCGCAAGTTCATAGTAAGCCACGGGCGCAAATCATTCATCAGGGTGGTGCTATCGGTCAACGCCGACCGCGATTTCGACGGGTTCCCCGACTCCATAGACCGCTGCCCGGATGTCTACGGCCTCTACGACGGCTGCCCCAAGCCCGATCTCAGGACCTCATTTATGATGAAGTACGAGGAGTTATTGGAATACATGGAGACCGAACCGCTCTCTTTTTCGGTTACCGGCATAGGCTACATTAGCCGCAACCCGACAAACAGGCGGTTCCACAACTTCCTCGCGATGTTCTCAGGAGGGCTGGCCGGCGGGCTGAACAACTATCAGGGGATAAATCTGGGGAACATATATCAGGTATCGTACCGCGGCTTCATGGCGCAGGCGGAGCTTGGGCAGTGGGCGTCGGGCATCAAGTACCGGCGGCCCGACACGCTCACGATACGCACCGAGCACGACCGCTACTTAGTCTGGTACGACTCGCTCTACCAGATAGACCCGGCGATCTTCATCCCCAGCACTGCGCTGTCGGTGGGGTTCAAGTACCGGCTATACAACTACTCGGTCGGATACAGCCTGGGGTTCCAGTGGGAAGACATTATACTGGACGAGGTGCAGCGGATGAGCGACGGCAGTTTCAGGCGCGTGTACTTCGACAACGACTGGTGGTTCCACGAGATCATGCTGGAGGCGGACCTGCTCATGGACACATTCGTGACGCCGTCGCTCTACGCTAAATTCAAATTCCCCTTCGGCCCGACGATGCGGACGAAATGGCACGTATTCCAAATGGGGTTGCAGTTCAGGATGCGGCCTGTAAACTGGCGAGGGAGGGTATAACTATGAAAAAGCTGTTCATAACCGGCGCAACGGTTTTGGCGGTGATTTTCTGCCTTGTGGCGTCATGCAGCGGGGGGTTCGGAACCGACAGCGGAGACGCGAATGAGCTGGGCCCCGGCATCTTCGGAACGGACTCTACCTGAAAGGGCGCGCCCCGCTAAAAATATATAACCACTTGATATATCGGCATGATATATATTATCATATAATAATGAAAAAGAGCCTGCAATATCTGATTGATAAAAAACGCGCCGGCGCCCCCATCACGGTCGTCACCGCCTACGACTACCCCACAGCCAAGGTGTTGGACGAAGCCGGGATAGACGTAATTCTGGTCGGAGACAGCCTTGGGACCAACTGCCTTGGCTACGCAAGCGAGCGCGAAGTCACCATTTACGACATGATCCACCACGCCACCGCCGTCCGCCGCGCGGTGGAAAATTCGTTCATAATCGTCGATATGCCTTACGGTTCCGTCGACACCATAGACGGCGCCCTCTTCAACGCAAAAATGCTCACCGACTGCGGCGCCGACTGCGTAAAAGTCGAGGGGTGGGGCGAAAAATCGGAAACCGTCAAAAGCCTGCGCGCAAACGGCTTCACCGTATGCGCCCACGTAGGGTACAACCCGCAAACCCACGACAAACCAAAAGTCTTCGGAAAAGATGAGTATCAGGCCGCAGAACTGATGGACGGCGCGGAACTGCTCAGTTACGCAGGGGCGGAACTCATAGTGCTCGAAATGGTCCCGGCAGAACTGGCAGGGCGCCTCTCCGTGTCGCTGCCCATACCCACCATCGGAATAGGCAGCGGAAACAGGTGCGACGGGCAGGTGCTCGTGGTAAACGACCTGCTCGGCCTCTCCCAAAAAATCTACAAACACGCAAGGCCGTTCGCCGACTTCAGAGAGGCCATGTACGAGGCCTTTAAAGACTACATAGACGCGGTTAAGAGCCGGGAGTTCCCCGGAGAAGAGAATTCGTGGTAACGGCATTCCCTGTAATCAATCATCCAATTATAAGAACCCACAATTAAATATTATCCCCGCACTATCCGGCGACTGCACAGCAAGCGTGATGTCTCTATACGGCGCAGGTATAATATTTAATCGTGTATTCAATACTCAAGCCTTACACATCAACCTCACGAATGCGGCAGCCGATCCCAGCAGCCAGAAATTTCTCGCGCCAAAGCTCAAGCTCGTCCGGCTCGTATGGTTTTATTGTGCGGTATGACGGGTCCAACATACGCGGGGCCGGTTCGTACTGCTGTATGAACAGCCTTTTTACGCCCCTCAGCTCAATACACAGGCTGTCTATATCCTCCCGGTCAATAATGCCGGGGGCTGCGGTTATTCTTATCTCCGCGCAGTCGCCCATGGTTTTTACTATGTCTACGGATTGGCCGAGGCGCTCGCGGTAGTCGCGGTATGGCGCTTGCAGCAGCCCGTATTTTTTTAACGATGTTTTTATGTCGAGCGCAAGATAGTCGAAGTCGCACATAATGACCTCTTCCGGCTCAAGTCCGTTGGTGTCTATTTTTACCCTCATACCCAGCGTTTTCAAATCATCGCACAATCCCCGCAAACCACTATGCACAGACGGTTCGCCGCCGGTGATTACCGCGCCTTCTATTATGCCCCGGCGTTTGATGATGTAGTTTTTTATGTCGTCAAACGGTACCGGTTCATATTCTCCGAAAACGACGCCGGGGTTGTGGCAGTAGGGGCAGCGCAGGTTGCATCCCGAAAGAAAAAGGACGGTCGAGACCGTCCCTGGGAAATCAATGAATGAATTTTTCTGCCAGCCGATTATTTCGAGCATCAAACCGCGATCGCTTCCGGTTCTTCAACCGCGTTGAGCTCCTGCACCGCCGGCATCCTGTTCGTTATCGGCTCGCGGGCGGGCGCATTGGTGGCGGGTTCATCCGCGTCAAGCTTGTAGCTGAACTCTTCCCGTTCGCCGAACTCCGATTTTTTGCCGGGGTTCCAGTTTTGCACGGGGCGGTAGTACCCTACAATTCTCGCGTAGACCTCCGTCTCCTCCGAGCAGGTGGGGCACGAGAAGTGTTCGCCCTTCAGGTAGCCGTGCAGCGGGCAGATGGAGAATGTCGGCGACAGCGTGAAGTACGGGATCTGGTAGTTGTACGCTATGTACCTGACCAATTTCTTGCATACCTCCACATCGTCTATGGATTCGCCGATGTGCGCGTGGAAGACTGTGCCGCCGGTGTACTGGCGCTGGATGTCGTTCTGCATGTCAAGCGCGCCGAACAGGTCGGGCGTGGCGTTGACCGGCAGCTGCGTGGAGTTTGTGAAGTACGGGGCGTCGCCGCCGGGTATGATCATCCCCGAGAACTTGCTCCTGTCAATCTTCGCGAGCCTGTACGATGTGCCCTCGCCCGGCGTGGCCTCTAAGTTGTAGAGGTGGCCGGTCTCTTCCTGATACATGATGAGGCGGCTGCGCATATGGTTGAGCACCTCCATGGCGAACTGGCGCGCCTGCGGGTCGGTCAGGTCTTTGCCCATGAAGTTGAGCGTCGACTCGTTCATGCCTATGAGGCCAATGGTCGAGAAGTGGTTGTTCCAGTGGCGCAGGTAGCGCTGGGTGTACGGGAACAGGCCTTGTTCCATAAGCTTTGTTATGACCTTGCGCTTGATTTCGAGCGAGTCCCTCGCTATGTCCATATAGTGGTCGAGCTGCTTGTAGTAGTCGGCCTCCGATTTCGACAGGAAGCCTATGCGCGGCAGGTTGATTGTCACCACACCTATTGACCCCGTGAACTCGTCGGCGCCAAAGAGCCCGCCGCCTCGGTTGCGCAGCTCGCGCTTGTCAAGCTGCAGGCGGCAGCACATTGAGCGCACATCGCCGGGGTTGAGCGTCGAGTTTATGAAGTTCTGGAAGTAGGGCGTGCCGTATTTGCCGGTCATTTTGAAGAGCAGCTGCGCGTTCTCGCTGTCCCAGTTGAAGTTTGGGGTGATGTTGTATGTGGGTATGGGGTACGAGAAGCCGCGCCCGTCGGAGTCGCCCTCTATGAGCACTTCAAGGAACGCGCGGTTTACTATGTCCATCTCCTTCTGGAAATCGCCGTATGTCTGTTCAAGCGGCACACCGCCTACCACGGCGGGCTGGTCTTTCAGGTCATCGGGGACTGTCCAGTCGAGCGTGATGTTGGTGAATGGCGCCTGCGACCCCCAGCGCGACGGCGTGTTTACGCCGAACACGAAGGATTGTATCTGCTGCTTGACGGCGGCAAACGAGAGGTTGTCTACCCGCACAAACGGCGCGAGGTACGTATCGAACGACGAGAACGCCTGCGCCCCGGCCCACTCGTTCTGCATTATGCCGAGGAAGTTGACCATCTGCTGTATCAATGTAGAGAGGTGCTTGGGCGGCTTGGACGAGATTTTGCCCTTAACCCCGCCGAGTCCCTCGGCTATGAGCTGCCGCAGCGACCACCCCGCGCAGTAGCCGGAGAACATACAAAGGTCGTGCAGGTGGATGTCCCCGTTGCGGTGCGCGCTGGAGATGTCGCTGCCGTAGATATTTTCTAACCAGTAGTTGGCCGTAATGGCGCCGCTGTTGTGCAGTATGAGCCCGCCCAGCGAGTAATTGACGTTGGAGTTCTCGTTTACGCGCCAGTCCTCCTGCCTGAGGTAGCCGTCCATCGTGTTGGCGATGTCAAGCAGCAGGTCGTTGGTCGTGCGTACGCGGCGGCGCTGCTCGCGGTAGAGGATGTACGCCTTGACGATATCAACATACCCGTTTTCGATGAGCACCCTCTCCACTATATCCTGTATCTCCTCGACCGCAGGGATGGAGTTTGAGTGGAACTTCTGCCCTATGACCTCCTCGACCCGCTTGGCCAGTTGGAAAGGCAGCGACTTATCATGCCCCTTAACGGCCTCTACCGCCTTAAAAATGGCGTTTGCTATCTTGTAGTTGTCATAAGGCACCAATTTTCCGTCACGTTTACGAATAGTTGAAATCATTAGAAAACTCCGCTTGATATATGTTTACGTTTAAGTTTTTTTCGAGCTAAAACACAATATAAGCCGTACTCATGTAGATAAACATACAACATATGCGATTGTGATTCCAAATTATTTTTTTAATATTTTTATTTTGGAGCACGAATTTCTCTAATCTATTGATTATTAGGGGTATATGCCGCGGCCCGATTCGGCGGGTGGCGGGCGAGGCGCGGAAATCGGATATTTCTTTGACCCGGAGCTTGCCATTTATTATTTTATGTAGAGTGCCGGGGGCGTAAATAATCCCTGCGTATGATATGGGATGAAAAGTGTCTAAGGAATGTAAGTAATCACCTATATATAATATAGATAAAGAAAAAGGAGCGTACAATATGAGCGGTGCGTTGAAAGAATTTACCGACCAGAACTTCGCATCGGAGGTCCTTTCGTGCGGCCTGCCGGTCGTCGTGGACTTTTGGGCCGAGCGGTGCGGGCCGTGCAAGATGCTTGCCCCCATCCTAGAGGGCCTCGCCGCCGAATACGAGGGTACGGTGGCCATAGGCAAGCTGAATGTCGACACATACCCCGAAACAGCGTCAAAATACAGGATTATGAACCTGCCGACGCTGCTGTTCTTCAAAGACGGCAACATTGTGGAGCAGCATGTGGGCCTTCTGGCCAAGGGGCCGCTCAAGGCTAAAATCGACGGCGCATTCAAGGGATAAGCCAATTTAATGAGAATTTTAGCGCTAAATCCGCCGTTTCTGCCCAAATACTCAAGGGAGTCGCGCTCGCCTGCGGTTACCAAGAGCGGTACGCTCTACTACCCCATGTGGCTCTGCTACGCGGTGGGGTACCTGGAGAAGGCCGGGCACGAAGTGCGGCTGATAGACGCGCCGGCGTCGGGGACCACCCTCGAACAGGTAATAGAGTCCGTACGCGAATTCCAGCCGGAAATGGCCGTGCTCGATACCTCCACCCCGTCCATATACGGCGACGTGCAGGTGGGCGAGGCCCTTAAGGCGGCTTTTCCGGAGATATTCGTCACCTTAGTTGGCGTACATGTGTCGGCGCTGCCCGAAGAGACCCTCGCCCTGTCGGCAAAAATAGACGCGGTCGCCTTCGGGGAGTACGACGAGACGGTGGTCGAACTTGCTAACAAACTGTCATCAAGCCGTAATAATTCCGCCGCCGGGGCATCAGCAGATACCGGGAGTTCCGGCGGCACCGGGGATTCCGCCAAAACAGCGGGCTCAAATTCCGGGGGAACCGCCGCTCCCGCCGGTGCGGAGGGGGCGGCAGCCATCCGCGAAAAGGATGCCGGCGGCGCAAACCTCCTAAATGGGATACGCGGGCTGGCCTTCAGGGGCAGCGCCGGGGAGATCAAAAAGAACGAACCGCGGCCATACATAGACGACCTCGACGCCATCCCCCCCGTCTCGCACGTATACCACAAGCACTTGGACATCACCCCCTACTTCTACGGCCACAGCCGCCACCCCATAGTGGTAATAGTTACGGGCCGGGGCTGCCCGTTCAAGTGCACATACTGCGTGCTGCCGCAAACGATGCAGGGGCACCGCTACCGCAAGCGCTCGATAGAATCCATAGTGCAGGAGTTTCTGTTCATCCGCGACAATTTCCCCGGCGTCAAGGAGATAATGATAGAGGACGACACGCTGACCGCCGACAAGAAGCGGTGCCGTGAGCTCGCCGAGGCGCTCATAGCCACGGGGGGCAACAGTGTCCCCTGGTCGGCCAACTCCCGCGCCGACGTCGACATCGAAACCATGCGCCTCATGCGCAAGGCCGGATGCCGCCTGCTTTGCGTTGGATTTGAGAGCGGCGAGCAGGCGATTCTCGACAACATCCAAAAGGCGATAACGCTGGATAAGGTAACCGCCTTCACGCGGGACGCCAAGCGCGCCGGCATCATGGTGCACGGCTGCTTCATGGTGGGCAACCGGGGCGAAACAAAGGAGACGCTCGAAAAGACGCTGCGTTTCGCAAAGGAGCTGACCCCCGACACCGCGCAGTTCTACCCCATAATGGTATACCCCGGCACGAGCGACTACGAATACTTCGGCGAAAAGGGGTGGATAGTCTCGCGCGATTTCCGCAAGTGGCTCACGGAAGACGGGCTGCACTCGTCGGTAGTCTCCAACCCTGACCTGCGCTACGAGGACCTGGTAGCGTTTTGTGACCGCGCGCGCCGCGAATTTTACCTGCGCCCAACATATATGTTCGCAAAAGTCAAGCAGATGGTCGTTTATCCGGCGGAGGCGAAACGGATAATAAAAGCGGGCTTCACGTTCTTCAAATACCTGATACACCCATCCATAAAGAAAACAAAGGTGCAGGAGTGTTGAGTTTGGAGTTTGGAGTAAAAAGCAAAAATGTTATGCTGGGGCGGTCGTCTGTTGTCAGCAAAGAAAACTAAGAGGGTGCAAAAGTGCGGAGTTTGAATATTGAAATGTTGAGGATAAAGTCATGATACTGGGGGAAGGAATGACTTTTTTTCTGAAAATCGTATTTTGGACATCGCTGGCGGTGGTCGTATATTCCTATATAATATACCCCGGGCTGCTGGCGTTATTCGCGCACATCTTCGGCCGGCCGGTAAAGAGCCAAAGCGACTACCTGCCGACGATAGGCGTACTCGTACCCGCGTACAACGAGGAGAAGGTAATCCGCCGCAAGATCGAAAACATCCTCTCCATGGACTACCCGCCGGAAAAGATATCGGTATGGGTCGGCTCCGACTGTTCCGACGACAATACCGACGCCGTTGTCAAATCCATCGCCGGGAATAACCAGCAGGTACACTTCTGGCGCTCCCCGCAGCGCGGCGGCAAGACCGGCATAGTAAACGGCCTCGCGCCAGTCGTAGACAGCGAAATAATCCTATTGACAGACGCGAACACCATGCACCGCTCCGATTGCCTGCGGTCAATGGCAAAGCACTTCGTAGACCCCATCGTAGGCGGCGTAGCCGGACACATCGAGCACAAAACATCTGTCGACAACGAAAACGCAGAGACTGTATACCGCAGTTTCGAATCCTACCAAAAAGTATTGGAAGGGCGCCTCCACAGCACGATATCGGCATTCGGCGGCTCTTACGCCATACGCAAAGAGCTGTTCCAGCCCATACCCAAAAACGCGTACTCGAACGACGACGTACTGATACCCATGAACATCATACGTCAGGGCTACAGGATAATATACGACATGGAGGCGGTCGCCGAAGAAGACATGACCGACAAGGTAAGCTCGGAGTTCCAGCGCCGCGTGCGTATAGGCGCCGGCAACTTCCAGTCGTTCTTCTGGCTGCTGGACTTCTTCAACCCCATGCGCGGCTGGCCTTGGTTCTGCTACATCTCTCACAAGGTAACGCGCTGGTTCTCGCCGTTCTTCCTCATGTTCTTCTTCTTCTCATGCCTGCTTATGGCGATATTGGGAGACTCGAACATCTATAAATTCATACTCTCGTGCGTAGTAATATTCTCGGTATCGGGAATGCTGTACCATCAGGTCCCACTGCGGATCAACCGGCACATCTTCTACTTCTTCGCGATGAACCTGGCGCTGCTTTTGGGTTCGGTAAGATTTGCGGGAGGTATAAGGTCGGCGGTATGGAAGAGGACGGAGCGGTCGTGAGCAAAGGTTGCAGTTTGTAGTTTGTAGTGTGAAGTGTGGAGTTAAAGTCAACATCAACAAGAAACTTCACACTACCTTGTAGTCCTCGCCGTAACCCGGCCCTTCCACTCAAACTTCCCGAAAACGCCGGACAGCACCGCCGCAAGCACCATGGGCAGTTGTATCAACGACGCAATGGGGAGATACTTGCGCAGCTTCTTTTTGCCGAACATACGGGTGCCGGGAACCATCAGCACCAGTTCCCCGGCAAACTTAACCAGCAATAACGATCCGAACAGCGCCAAATACGACGTATTAAACAACGATACAACAGCAACCAGCGCGATCGTCACGTAGAACGCAAATACCGCCGAAAGCAAAGCCACCTGCCGCGCCCCGTAGTGCACCGTTACCGACCCCCACCGCCGGCGCTGCTCAAACAGCGCGCGGAGCGTCTCGGCCGGCGCGGTTTCTACAGCGCCGGCCGGATCGGACATATAGCGAATCTTTTTGCCGGCGGCCCATACGCGCTGCAAGAGATGGTCGTCGTCGCCAAGCGTAACATTGGTATCGCCGGCGTACCCGCCAACCTCCTCAAAAACCTTTTTGCGAAACGCCATATTGTTGGCATTCGAGTTTATGGGCAGGTCCGCGCCTATCGCGGCGGCGGAAATTACGCCGTGGGAGAGGAAGTCCGCCGACTGCAAACCGTAGAACATCTTGTTCATGCCGGTAACGTAACTGTAAGAGGTAATTCCCTGAACGAGCGCGGCATCGGCGTTAAAATATTTACTTATGGCAGAGAGCCAGGTCGGAGAAACCCGACAGTCGGCGTCCGTAAAGACTATTACGGCGTTTGCGGCAGCGGCTATACCCTGCATTACGGCGTGCTTTTTGGGAGATATGCCTGACGGGGGGGCGGTAACGGTTATTATCCTTAAATTTCTGTAGAGGTGGAGATGGTCGTGCAGGATGTAGGGGGTCATGTCTTCGGAACGGTCGTTTATAACTATTACCTCGTAACGGTCTGTGGAGAGGTCTTGTGAGAAGACTGATTTCAGGCAGGCGGCGATGTTGTGTTCTTCGTTGCGGGCTGCTATTATTATAGAAAAAGTTAAATCATCATTATTATCATTGTTATTGTCGTTGTTATTTGTGGGTAAGGATGCGGATGATGGCTGTTGTTGGTCAATGCGGTAAAGGCCACGGCTCAGGAAGAGGATGGCGAGGGTGTATGCGAGTGTGATTATCAGTATAATTGACATAATTAATGCATTTGCAGGAGCGCGATTTATCGCGTCTGCTATCTTTAAATCAGAATCTTTAAAATCAAAATCAAAGTCAACATCTTTAAAGTCAGAGTCAAAATCAAATTCTATTTATGGGCGGGGGCTTTGCCCCCTTTTGACAGGGGGGCACGGCCCCCCCGCAACGCCCCCCTCTCCCGCACAGTCAACACAAATGTTCAAATCATCAAGCGATATTAATACTGTCAACATACTTGCAGGGGCGGCCCCTCTATGGCCGCCTGCAAACATTGTAATTAACTACAACATCAACCGGCAATCAGTGTCTTGCCTGTCATCTCCGGCGGTGCGGTCTCTCCCATCAGCTGCAGGAATGTCGTGGCTATGTCGGCCAGTGTCCCGCCGTCACGCAGTTTTATGTTTCCTGCGCCTATTATTGTTAAGGGCACTACGTTTGTTGTGTGCGCTGTCATCGGGGAGCCGTCGGGCAGTTTTGTCTGTTCGGCGTTGCCGTGGTCGGCGGTGATTATGCAGGCACCGCCCTGCGCTACAACGGCCTCCACTACTTCATGTACGCATGTGTCAACCGCCTCCACCGCCTTGATTATCGCGTCGTAGACACCTGTGTGCCCAACCATGTCGCAGTTGGCGAAGTTGCTTATTATCGCGTCGTACTTGCCGCTTTTTACCGCTTCAAGCAGCTTGTCCTTTACCTCAAATACGCTCATCTCCGGCTTGAGGTCGTAGGTGGCTACCTTGGGGCTGTCTATGAGTATCCTGTCCTCGCCGGGATATGGGTCGTTGCGCTGGCCGTTGAAGAAGAACGTCACGTGCGCGAACTTCTCGGTCTCGGCGCAGCGGAGCTGCTTCAGGCCGCGGCTTGAGAGGAATTCTCCGAGAATGTTGCTGTTATGTATCTCCGGATAGGCTTCAATGAAATTTCCGTTATCGTAATAGTGCGTCATCGCCACGAAACACTTCACGAGAACATTGTCGCCGCGCGCGAACCCGTCAAACGACGGCTCAACCATCGCCTTGGTCAGCTGGCGAGTGCGGTCGAAACGAAAGTTGAAGAATATCACCGAATCGTTGGCGGATATACCCTTGTAATTAACCCCGCTTATGATCCGCGGCTTGACAAACTCGTCATTCTCATTGGCCGCGTAAGACTCGGTTATCGCGTCTTTCCAGCTGGCGGCAGGCGTCCCCTTGCCCTCCATTAACGCCCGGTACGCAAGCTCCGTCCTGTCCATCCTGTTGTCACGGTCCATAGCGTAATACCTGCCTGTAACTGTGGCTACCCTACCCACGCCGGCCCCGTCTATCCCTTTCTGCAGGAACTCCATGTGCTCAAGCGCCGACTTGGGCGGCGTGTCGCGGCCGTCGGTTATCGCGTGGATCAGCACGTTCGACAACCCATTGTCCTTGCACAGCTTCAGCAGGGCGGCGCAGTGCCGGGTAACGGCGTGAACGCCCTCCTCCTGTATCAGCCCTATGAGGTGCAGGTTCCCGCCATTGTCCTTAGCAAAATTAATCGCCTTTATAAACGCCCCGTTCGTAAAAAAGTCCCCGTCCTCAACGCTCTTGTCTATCCGCGTGAGGCTCTGGTAGACCGTCCGCCCCGCCCCGATGTTAAGGTGGCCGACCTCGCTGTTGCCCTGATACCCTTTCGGCAAACCGACGCTGAAGCCCGATGTCTCTAAGAACGTGCCTGGGCATCCCTTCTCGTACGCGTCGGTGTGCGGCGTCTTAGCCATATATATGGCGTTGGACTCCTCCGGGTTCCCCTTCCCCCAACCATCCCTTATTATCAGGCAAACCGGTCTTTTCTTCATATTCCCATCTCCGTTTAGTGGTGTGATTTTGTACTAATTCCATAATATACTATACCGCAGGGGCCTGTTGGCGGATTTTTTTTGATATCTGCGCCGATTTTTTACGGGCCGCAGGGGAGACAGACCGGGGCGGCGAACGGTATACCCGCTAATTTCGAACACTACTTGGGCCTCATACGGATGTGGCGGCAATCTCTTTACGTACCAAATCCCCAATGATCGCCTCCGGGGTGGTATGAGCGGCGGCGGCTTTGACGCGCAGCCAACCGGCGGTTAAGTCATCCACAAGTACAAGATGGTCGCTGTTTTTAGCATGCTTCGCGAAAAAACCGCTCCTCCCATCGCCAGACAGATTGGGAGTGTACGCGGTCCAATACTCGTCCAAAGCGTCGTACTCTTCATCAGTTAAATCAGCCATACCACCCACCTCCCTAATTACCGAGCATCTGCAGAAAAATATTCCGGCATTTCATCGCGTGGAATACTTTCACCCTCCGCTCATCAACAACGTTATACATAATCTCCAGCAAATTTGCGTTATCATCAAACCCTATCAACAAGTGTTTCTCAGAATCATCCTCAAATACATCATTATATATCCAATTCAGCATGGCGCACCGAATATTTGCTCTGGTCAGGCCATGTTTGAAAGCCGACGGCACATAATATATGAAAATATCCATATATTAATATAAATATAATATAAGACGATCAAAATTGCAAACAGGCACAGTATAAAATTTCTGCCGCACGTAATTCAACCCGGCAACGACAGGAAAATGATCAGGTGCAAATATCACAATAGGGGCAGGAAACGAACCGCCATTTTCATTTTATAGATTTTTTTGACCACGGGGCGTGCGGCATATATTATATTAACATTATCGGTATATAAATTATAGGAAGAGACACAATTTAAGGAGCATAGAATGGGAACACCTGACACGCGCTGGTATGCGGATGCCATAGCCGCCAACCCAAAAGTGACGAATTTTACCATATCCACAGCCGATGAGCTGGCGGGGCTGGCGGAGATTGTCAATTTGAAAAAGGACAATTTTTCGGGCAAGAACATCATGCTTGCCGGAAATATAGACCTCTCCGCATACGAAAACTGGGTTCCGATAGGCATTTACGCCAACGACGAAGCCAAAAGCTTCTCCGGCACCTTCGACGGATTCGGGCACACCATAAGCAGGCTTACCATAAACAGCCAAGACAGCCACAAGGGCCTTTTCGGGTTTATTTGCAGTGGCAAGGTCAAAAATCTGGGGCTTGAGTGCATTGTAATCTGCGGCGGCGACCACATTGGGGGGCTGGCCGGGGGCATAGGCAACTACGCCTCGCTGACCGCCTGCTACTCCACGGGCGCGGTCAAGGGCACCGACAAGATCGGCGGCCTTGTGGGAAACGTGAGCAACAACAGCAACATAACCGCCTGCTACTCCATTTGCACGGTGACCGCCGCGAGCAGGGCCGGCGGCCTTGCCGGGGCGGTAAGCTACAGCGATCTGGCAGGGTGCGCCGCGCTTAACCCGGAAGTGAAGGGGAACGGCCTGCACGGGCGCGTTGCCGCCAGCGTCGACAGCAGGTACGCGGTATCGAACAACATAGCCTTTTCGGATATGCAGAGGGGCGACGGGACCTCAAAATGGCAGCGAAAGGGCGCCGGGGCGGTAGACGGCGCGGACATCACCGCGGCAAGCATCAAATCCGACCCCACTTTGGGGGGCCGGTTCACCCCAGCGGACGGCTGGACGACGGAACCGGGCGGGCTACCGGGCTTAGGGGGCAGGCCCGCGCCGATGCCGGAGCACCTGACAACCTGATTTTTAGCGTAAAATAGCCAGTTCGGCCCGGCCGGCACAAAAAATAATAAAAAAATTTTGACATTTATCCAGCAATATATTATCTTTTCATCAAATAATTGTCCGGCGATATGCCGACACTTGTGAACAAAGAAGGAGAAAAAATGCAGTTTTTAACCATGCGCGAGCTCAGCAAAACACCAAAAACGGCCCTTTCGAGGCTCACCCGTGACGGCAAGGCTGTCCTTACCAACAACGGGAAGCCGGCGGCGCTTCTGCTCAACATCGACGAGAACAACTTTGAGCGGGTATTCGGACTCGTGCAGGAGGTTGAGAAGCAGATGGCCGCTATCCGCGAAATGAATCTGGAGGGGTAAAGCCGGGTAAGCGCGCGGGCGGCAATGGTTGCGGCAGTGTTGTAGAGTATAATATAGTATACAAGTGGTATCATAGGTATATGTTGCAATTACAATGTAACATTCAGGAGAGTGACTTTGACAAACCGGGTAGACAGAAAAACTACGTCGATACTGAACCTCGAGCGGCATCGTGCGGCGCGGCTTTCGGTTGTATCGTCTCTGTTAATAGTAACGTTGCTTGTCATTATACCCCTTATAACTGTATACCTGCTAACGCGGTCTTACGACAAGCAGGTCAGGACAGAGATAAACAAGATGTCTGTCGCCATCCAGCGCACGGTGCGCTCTTTTGTAGACGGCGCGTACAGCTTGAGCCAGGAATTATCACTGAATCCCAGCATTTTAACATTAGACGGCGAGATTCAAACACCCATAATAGCCGGCGCCGTAGAGCGCAACGACTACCTTGAACTCCTCTACATACAGGGGGTCGACGGCATACAGACCGCCCGCTCCTCAGGGAGCGAGATGCGCAACACCACCAACCGCTGGTGGTTTATGAAGACTATGAATGAACGCAAGCCGTTCGTTTCGCCATCCTACTACTCGGTAGGCACGAAGATGCCCTGCGCGTCCGTCTTCATCCCCATGTATAAGGACGGGGAGTTTGTTGGCGTATTCGGCACAGACATAAAGCTTGGGTACATACAGCAGCTTGTGGAGCAGTTCTCCGACCACAACGGCGGGCGCTACTCTTTCATTATAGACGGCGAGGGCACCGTAATGGCCCACCGCGACAGTATGTACATGGCCACGCTCACCAACTACAGGACCTTAGTGCGCACGGTATCCCAAAAAGACAGCTCCGGCAACGTGGTGATGGACGCGCTGGGCAACGTGGCCACCATGGAGGAGACGTTCACCATTTCCAACGACTACAAGGAAGTGATAGACGCGGTCATGGCCGGCAAGCACGGCTTAGAGATAGTTGATATTAACGGCAAAACCTTCTACGTAAGCTACGAGCCCATAGCCCTGCCCGGCGACTCGGATTCGTGGTCCGTACTCACGCTCCAGGACTGGGACATGGCCATGGGCACGGTATCTACACTGGTAAACAGCGTTATTGTGCTCATATCGCTTATATTCATCGTGTTCATCGCGGCCATTTTGGGCTTTTTCAGCTCCCTGCGCCGCACGCTGCAGTCCCTCCAGCAGGCGAGGCGCGAGGCCGAGGAGGCCAACAAGGGCAAGAGCCACTTCCTCACCACCGTGTCGCACGAGATCCGCACGCCCATGAACGCCATTATCGGCATAGCGCAGATCGAGCTGCAGAACAGGAACCTGCCCGACAAGCACTTAACCGCGCTGGAGAAGATACTCACCTCCGGCAACAATATGCTCGGCATAATCAACGATATTTTGGATATGTCGAAAATTGAGACGGGGAAACTTGAGATCAGCAACGCCGAGTACGACACTCCGAGCCTGATAAACGACGCGGTGCAGCTCAACATCGTGAGGATCGGATCAAAGCCCATCGAGTTTACGCTCGACATAAGCGAAGACCTGCCGGCAAAGCTCTTCGGCGACGAACTGAGGCTGAAGCAGATATTGAACAACATCCTCTCGAACGCCTTCAAGTACACGGAGGAGGGGTACGTCAAGCTGACTATCCGCCATTTCGGGCACGGAACCACCGATACCGACGCTAACCCGGAAGGCGGAGACAGCGTTTTTCTGCGCTTTATAATAGAAGACACGGGCCAGGGCATGAAGCCGGAGGACTGCGAGCGCCTGTTCTCCGAATACCTGCGCTTCAACGCCACGGTAAACCGCGCCACGGAGGGCACGGGGCTTGGCCTCAACATAACCAAGAGGCTCGTAGACATGATGGACGGCGAGATCGTGGTGGAGAGCGAGTACGGCAAGGGCAGCGTATTCACCATAACAGTTATGCAGAAATCGGTGCCATGCAACCCCATAGGCGAAGAGACCGCGGAGCGCCTGCGCAGCTTCACCTTCGCCGGCGACAGGCTGATCGAGAGGCAGCAGATCCTCCGTGAACCCATGCCATACGGGTGCGTGCTGGTAGTAGACGACGTAGACACCAACCTCTACGTAGCCGAGGGGCTGCTCGCGCCCTACCAGCTGAAGGTTGAAACGGCGGCCAGCGGGTTCGCGGCCATAGAGAAGGTGAAAGAGGGCAAGACCTACGACATCATCTTCATGGACCACATGATGCCGGGCATGGACGGCATAGAGGCGACAAGGCAGATACGCGGGCTCGACTACACCGGCGCGATAGTGGCGCTTACGGCGAACGCGATAATCGGCAACGAGGAGATGTTCGCGAGCAACGGCTTCGACGGCTACATCTCCAAGCCTATAGACGTACGCTACCTGAACGGCACGCTCAACAAGTTCGTCCGCGACAGGCACCCGGAAGAGGCCGGCAAGTGGAAGCCGATAATCGCCGCGGCGCAGGACGCGCAGACAAAAACGTTAGACCCGCGCCTCGTAAAAATGTTCTGCAGCGACGCGCTGCGGGCAACCGAGGCGCTAAAGGAAACTGCGGCGAGCGGCGACATCAAGCTGTTCACCATAAAGGCCCACGCCATGAAGTCGGCTCTGGCCAATGTCCGCGCGAACGAGACGTCGCTAAGGGCCGCCGCGCTCGAAAAAGCGGGATTGGACGGAGACTCGGAGTACATTCTGGCCAATGTAGGCAATTTCGTAAACGCCGTTGAAGAGGTCGTAAAGATGCTGGCCCCCGACGACCTGCCGGTGAACGACGCGGAAATAATCGAAGACAGCGCGTACCTGTCCGAACAGCTGCAAATCGTCGCCGAGTCCTGCGACCTCAACGACGCCAGGGCAGCTTTCGCCGCGCTCGACCGCTTAAACGAGCGCCACTGGAAAAAGGGGACCTCATCGGCTTTAGAAAAAATCCGCCACGCGCTCCTGCTATGCAGCGACTTTGAGGACGCGGCGGATCTGTCGCGGAAGATGATGGGCGAGATTTTGTCCAGCGCCGCGGCGTAACTTTTTTGTTTTTTTGCAATACATATATTATATTTACTCTACTGCGCAGCAACGTAGTACCCGCCGTACCGCAGCTGAAAGGTTGACGGTACATTACGGCAGTTCCCGCTCTCTCTAAATCTACGGATCTCACTATCTTGTATAGCCCGTATTGTCTTTACTGAAGAAACGATTAAACATTATACCCGTGCCGCCATACGGCTGCACGACAGCCGTGATGCCGCACCGCGGCACAGGCATAATATTTAATCGCAGGAATTTAATCAACATTTTTATCTATTAACCAACACACCACACGCCACGAAAGGGGTATGTAGTGATGCAATTTTATCTTGAGCGGTTGGACAGGGAGGACGGCGGGCGGATAAAACTGCCCGAAGGAACGGTAAGCATCGGAAGGAACCCGAAGAGCACAATCGTGCTGCCGGCAGACGACAGGTGCGCGTCGGGGTTCCACGCGGTGATCTACGCAGACCAGGCCAGGCTGCTGCTGCAGGATATGCAGAGCAGCAACGGCACATTCGTCAACGGAAGGCAGGTGCAGGAGCACGTGCTGGAAGCGGGGGACGAAATCGGGCTGGGGCGGAGCGGGCCGAGGTTCAAAGTTATTGCGGATGACGGGGCGGAGGGGTCGGTACCGGTTATTAAGGACATCGGGAGGGATATCGGTACCATCTCGGAAGATGCAAATATCTATGGTGATGCCGATGCTTACGATGACACTGACCCCGGCCTTAGGGTGGATGGCGGTAGGGATAACCGGACGGATGCGGGGATGGATGGCGGCATCGACATCAATCCACCAAAAGCGCCGCCGGCCAGCGCTGCCCCGCCCAGCCGGCGCATCCCCGCCGCAGGCATAATCGCCGCAGCAGCTGTGTTGATCACCATCGTATTATTATTGATATTAATACCGCTGACCTGCCAGCCCGCTAACAGGCAGGATCCGCCGACATCCCCCAAAAAATTCTTCGCGCCGCAGGAAGAGCCGTCAACATCATCACCGATACAGCCTTCAACGCCAACACCGATACCGGCATCAACACCCGCGCCAACACAAACGCCGCACACAACAACCGAGGACCGCATAAACGCCATCCTCATCCGCTTCGGCGAGGACAACTACCAAACGCCCCCAGAGATGACCGAGCGCGTAGAGCACTACATAACCCGGTTCACGGGGAAGATGCGCCGCACGACCGCCGGCTACATGGAGCGCAAAAAGCAGTTCTTCCCCATGATCCGCCGCGTCTTCTCCGAGCGCAACATCCCAATCGAACTCGCGTACGTTTCCATGCTCGAAAGCGGCTTCAACACAACGGCGAAGTCGCACGCCGGCGCTGTAGGCCTCTGGCAATTCATGCCGGCAACCGCGCGGCGGTACGGGTTAGAGGTATCGCCAGGTATCGACGAAAGGACAAACCCCGAAAAAGCGACCTACGCCGCGGCGGCCTACTTCAAGGACCTGATAGCGATTTTCGGCGCGCGAAGCTCGGTAATGCTCTGCATGGCAGCCTACAACGCCGGCGAAACCAGGGTCATCAACGCGCTAAAAAAGATAGACGACCCCGTGCGCGACCGCGACTTCTGGTACCTCTACCGCATGGGCTGGCTGGCCGAGGAAACAAACGAATACATCCCGCAGATCATCGCGCTGATGATTATCTCGGAGAATCTGGCGGAGTATGGGTTTGAGGAGTAGTTTGGAGTGCGGAGTGTGGAGTTTTTTTTCGTTAGCGTCACACTCCAAATTTGCTTTTTGACGATTTTTATATTAACTTTATACAAGGAGGGTTTTACTATTACCATGACCCCAAACCACCCCGGCAGCCCCGGCATATGGCAGCAAATCGACCAGCTTACGCAGCGGTTCGAGGAACTTGGGCTGCGCGGAAATCTGGATTATGACAAGTTCTTCGTATACTCCATCGTAACGCACTCCACGGCTATAGAAGGCTCTACGCTTACCGAGGAGGAGGCGGAGCTGCTCTTTGAGAGCGGGCTGACGGCCAAGGGTAAGCCGCTTGTGCACCATTTGATGAACACCGACTTGAAAAACGCCTACACCGCCGCGATGGAGCAGGCACGGGGGGAACTGATTTTTTCGCCGGATTTGCTGAAGTCGTTTAACGCTATGGTCATGAAGGGCACCGGCGGCCCAAACAGCGTCATGGGCGGGGATTTTGATTCGAGCAGGGGCGATTTCAGGCTGTGCGGTGTGAGTGCCGGGATCGGCGGGAGGTCGTACGTCGCCTACCGGAAGATACCGGAGATGACCGACGGCCTCTGCGACAGGCTGAACAGCCAGCTGAACGCCGTCAACCAAAACAGCAGCCGGCAAGAATTGTACGGGATAACGTTTGGCGCCCATTTAGATTTAGCGACAATCCACCCCTGGGTAGACGGCAACGGCAGGACGGCGAGGCTCATTATGAACCTCCTCCAGTTCCGCCTCAAACTAATCCCCACAAAAACCTTCTCGGAAGACCGCGCCGACTACATAGCCGCCCTGCGCGAATCGCAGGACACAAACGACGCCTCGCCCTTTCTGGCATTCATGGCCACCCAGCACAAAAAAACGCTGGAAACCGAAATCGCAAACGCCAAATAGCGCGGCCGGCTGTCGGAGACGGATGCCACTACATCTCCTCAATCGGCTCAATCCCCAGCAATCCCAAACACTTCCCTGCCGTCAACCGGAACGACGCGACGAGGGAGACGCGGAAGTCTTCTACATCTCCCCCGCTGCCTATAACCTGATTGGCGTGGTAGAACTCGTTGAAGACCTGCGCGAGTTCGAACGCGTAATTGGCGATTACCGACGGGGAGAGGCGGTCGTGGGCGTATTTTACCGCAGTCGGGAAGAAGGAGACCTTCTTTATCAGACGGATCTCTGCGGGCTCAAGATTTTCGGGGACGGCCGCGGGCCTTGCCCCTCCAGCTTTACGGATGATAGATGAAGCGCGGGCGTAGCTGTATAACAGATACGGGCCGGTATCGCCCTCAAAGCTGATGGCCTTATTGGGATCGAAGATCATGTTCTTGGAAATGTCTATCTTTAATAGTTGATACTTGACCGCCGCCAGCGCTATCTTCAAACTCCTGTCCTCAGCCTCGGCGTCAGACAACTCCTTATACCGCTCTACGACCTCCTTCTTCGCAAGTTCTTTTGTCTCGCGGATCAGGTCATCAGCGTCAACGACCGTCCCCTCCCGCGATTTCATCTTACCCTCCGGCAGCTCGACCATGCCGTATGACAGATGTTTCATCTTATCCGCGACATCGTACCCCAGTTTTTTGAAGATGGCGATCAATACCGCGAAGTGATAATCCTGCTCGTTGCCGACAACGTAGAACGAACGGTCGTACTTGAACTCCTTATCCTTAAGCAGCGCCAGATAAAGGTCCTGGACGATGTAGACGCTCGTGCCATCTGGCCGCAGCAGCACCTTGTCGCCGTCCTCGCCGCCGAGTTTCTCCTCTTTGAGGTTGACGGCGACCGCGCCGTTCTCCTTTGTGTGGAATATCCCCCGATCCAGCCCGTCCCTGACAATCTCCTTGCCGCTCTTATAAATGTCGCTCTCATAGTACTCTTTATCGAAAGATATCCCGAACAGTTTATAAGTCTCCCGGAATCCGGAGAGCGCCCACCCGTTCATCCTCTTCCAGAGTTCGAGGACTTGCGGATCCCCGTCTTCCCACTCCTTGAGCATCCTCTGCGCGTCATCATTCCAGGAATCGTCCTCTTTGGATTTTCTGTTAAATATCACATAGTAATCCCCTACAAAGTGGTCTGATTTGACATCAGCGCCCTCCGGTGTCCTGCCGTTGCCGCAGCGTTGGTACGCCAGCATCGATTTGCAGATGTGTACCCCTCTGTCATTATTAATACTAGTTCTGGAGACCTCGTACCCGCAGTACGCCAGAATCCGCGCGATGCTGTCGCCTATGGACATATTGCGCAGGTGCCCCAGATGCAGCGGCTTGTTGGTATTGGGCGAGGCGAACTCGACGACGACCCGCCCTGCCGCCCCACCCCTGCCGAAATCGGCGGCCATAGACTGTTTCAGGGTGGATGCCGCCATCTGCTTCTTGTCGGCGAAAAAGTTCAGGTACCCGCCGGTCGATTTCACCGTTATCCCTCTGCCGGCGAGCGCCGAAAACTTCTCCTTAAGCTCCGCGGCGATCTGGGCCGGGTTCTTCCGAAGCAGTTTCGAGAGGCCAAAGCAGGGGAAAGCGTAGTCCCCCAGGTCGTCGGAGGGGGGTATTTCCACGCTTTTTTCGACGGCATAGTAGGTCAGGTACTCTTTCAGTTCGCCAGCGAGGGCGTTCACTATCAGCTCTTTCATCTGTCTGTTTCCTTATTGCGTTGATGATTTTTTATAAAATACAAAAAATCCGTATATTCTTACAAGTTATCATCGTACAATAATGTATATTATTCTTAACTGAAATTGTGCCGACACGCTGCCGGTGGCTGCCGCCGACGGGGGTTTTATGATGAAATATCCACGTATGTCCGTCCGTATAATCCATGCAATTCTGCTGTTTTGTGCGCTGTTTGGCCTGCCGCAGGCCTCTCCGCCCTCTCCGCCCATCTACCCGCAGGCTATGCCGCACCTGCCCGGCCCCATAAGCTGGGCGGGCACGCGAGAGTTCGCCGCCGGTTCCTTCGACGCCGCGCTGCTCGCCGTCAAAACCGATTCGCGCCGCGCCGACTCGCTGCTCTGGCTCTACAAGCTGGGGATGATGAACGCCGGCGCCGGCAACACCGCCGAGGCGGTCGACGCCCTGAACGCCGTAGGCAAAAAGTGCCCAACGCTCGCCCCGCTTGCCATGGAGCAGTTAGGCGATATGGCCGCAGCCGCAGGGGACGACCCGCTGGCGATGGACTCCTACGGCTCGGCGCTGGGAGCGTCCGGGCTTCCGCAGCGGTACAGGCAATACCTGTTCGAGAAAGTCAAATCGCTCACCGACAGGGGCGTATCGCTGCCTAAGAGCGGCTCATGGCTTGATGACTACCGCAAATGGGAGCGGCGCCAGCGTATGTTCACCGCCGCTGGGCTTGAGGCCATCTGCGACTCGCTTATAGCCGCCGACAACATAGCCGAGGCCGACTCTCTTTTGGAGCAGCACCTCTCCGACCTCGCCCGGCGCGACGCCTGCGGGGTGGTCGACCGCATCTTCCAGAAACGCTCCGGCGATACCACGCTTGTGGGTACAAAATTCCTCTTTTCGCTCGCCACACAGGCTACTGGGTGCCGCAATTTCGTTTTGGCCGAACGTATGCTTACTCAGGCGCAGCGGCGGCCCGATTTTTCCAAGGCGGTAACGGCCAGGCAGTCAAGCCTGCTCGCCGCGCGCATCGCCTACGGTCGTGAGCAGTGGCAGAAAGCCATAGAACTATATAAGAAGTACGATGCCGCGTACGGCGGCGAATCCGAGGTGCTCAACAACATAGCGCGCGCGTACCGCAGCCTCGGCAACACACAGAATATGCAGGTCTGGCAGGACGAGCACATCAAGCGTTTCCCGTCGCACCAGCAGTCGCAGGAGATACTCTGGCTGCGCGCGTGGAATCAGGAGGAGGCCAGGCAGTTCAGGCCGGCGGCGGCGTCATACAGGCGCATCTTCAACACCAAAGGCAGGCGCACCGAGGAGGCGCACATACGCCATGCGCTCTGCTATTACAAACTGGCGCAATACGACAGCGTTATAGTGCATTTAGACACATTCCGAAAAAAGTTCCCGCAGTCTAACTATCTTTGGGCGGGAATGTTCTGGCAGGGCAAGGCCCACGCCGCTATGAACCGGAACGAGGAGGCTCGCAAGGTGTGGAACGAGATCGTGAAACTCGACCCCTCCGACTACCACGCCCACCGCGCGATGCAGTTGATGGGCTACGCCGACAGCGGCACCGGCAAGTACCACAAAGCGCCCCCGAACACCGTTCTGCTGCCCGAAAACATGACGCGGGCGTGGCTTGACTCGATATCGCCGTCGTCTACGAAAAAGAGGTTCTCCGGGGCCGACAGCATTGCCCTGCGGCGCGGCGCGGCGCTGCTTTCGGCAGCGCGTACAGACGCCGCCGCGTTCTTTTTAGACAACTTCGAAACCAACTTCAGCGGCAACCTGCTCCTGCAGTACGATATGGCCAGCGCCTACGCAATAGCCGGGAGCAACGCGCGGGCGTTCAGGGCGGCGCGGCGGCTGGCGTGGCGCATACCCATGGAGCACCGGGAGCGTATGCCCATGCAGGTGCAGGCGGTCATATTCCCGCCCTTCTACTCCACTACTATAAGGCAGTACGCCGAGCGCTTCAACGTAGACCCGCTCTTCGTAAGCGCGGTGATGCGGCAGGAGAGCATCTTCGACGCGGCAATATCCTCCCCCGTAGGGGCCTCCGGGCTAATGCAGGTCATGCCGGCCACCGGACGGCTCATCGCGCAGGAACTCAAAGAACCCAACTTCACGCCGGACTCGCTCTTCAACTACGACCTCAACATCCGCTACGGCACATACTACCTGCGCAAGCGGCTGAACCAGTTCAACGGAGACTTCGTACTCACCCTCTGCGCCTACAACGCCGGCTCGAACAACGCAATCAAATGGCGCGACAAAAACCGCAAGGCGGAGTACGATATCTTCAACGAAGACATCGGATTTTTAGAAACGCGCGGATACGTCAAAAAGGTGATGGGAAACTACTGGACATATCAGCGCCTCGTAGCCACACCGGGATACGACTACGACCTGCCGCTTGAACCCATAGACGATTACCCCTGGGCGCACGAGTGGTAGTATTTCCTCGTACCCGCATACGGCCTGGCCGCAGGGGATAGAGGATTGGCGCATCGCCAAGGCTACGGGGTGGTGGGCCTCTGCGGATATTCTGCTGACGTACGATCCCGACAACAAGCACCTCATCGAAGAGTACGACAAAAGGAGGGGTCTGTAGCACCAACTGTAGCACTTTTTGCAGCACTTACTTGACTTCTACGGTCAAAGCTACATAAAAAAAGCCCAGTAAATCATTGATTTTACGGGGCTTGTATCAAATACGGCTGAAGGGACTCGAACCCCTAACCTTCTGATCCGTAGAAATTTGATAAACCCCATAAGTTATTGATTTTGCTCGAATACCCGGCTTATTTAACTATGCGGCTACTATGTTAACCGCGTTTCAATAACCTTAAAATAACATATTCCGTGGCACCACACACACATTTTTTACCTTTCCTTCGCCTCCTTAATCCACCTCCGCGTCTGTGCCGGCTCCACCCCTTGGGTTTTCATGTAGCCGATGAACTCTCGGCGTTGCTCCGGCGTTTCCAGCCGGCCGGTGTTTACGGCCCGCTTGACCGCCCGTAAGGGTCGGTATAAAACAAAAAATTATCATCAGGCTTGACTTTTTTCCGCCAATAATCGTATATTTAGTCTAAAGGGGGGCACTATGCCGACGTTAGAAGAAAAAATTTTTCGTGAGGAGCTGGCGAACCTGCCTACAGTGTCCTATCCTCAAGAGGTCGTTGAACGCTGGATGAAAGAGGCGGAGATTACCCAGCTAAAAATCGCGACCGGGGAATTTATTCCCAAAACAGTTGATGAATTAGCGGCAGAATTGGGAATAAACCTTGATTAATTACACCGCAATTCCGTCTCCATATTTTGAAAAAGAACTTTCTAAATTGTCGGTTATCGACCAAAGTCTTGTCTTAAAAAAAATCAAAACTCTGGAATCTAACCCGTTTTATCCATCCCTCCGAACGAGAAGAGTAGAGGGAACTACCGATGCCTATGAGAGCAGCGTCAATATGGATATTCGCCTAATCTGGAAATTTGAAGAGAACAGAATCATCTACATGTTGGATGTCGGCCACCACGACGTCCTGAAAAAATACTGACCCCAGCCGGCTCAACGCTGCCTTTCCCTCTCCTGCCTCCGTTTCTCCCTTTCCCGCTCCCGTTCCCTCTCAACCGCCTTATTCACGGTCTCCCGGGCCTCCCTGCCCGGCATCCCATGCCCTGTCAGTTTCTATCCGTTGTCAGTTGCTTCTGTACCAATCGCAGCGCCCGGTCTATCACTTGGGCGGGGGTGTTCCACTCCTCCTCGGACTTTGAGAGATAGTCGCGGATTTCCCGGCCTCGGTTGCTGCTCGCTACCACAGCAAGGCATATTGCCGTGGATACGGTCAGCATAAAATCGAAACTGCCGTCCCCCTGGGTGATGACCCGGTAGTCCTGCCCCTCCACGCAGCCCGCCCTCGTGGTCTGGAACTTAATCCACCCCGAAAAGCCGGTGGTCAGCCACAACACATCGCGCAACCTCCGGGCAGAGACGAACCGGTTGCCGTCACGGTCGTACAGGAACAGGCCGGGGTACTCCTCCGCAGGCGCGGGGATGGGCGCCGGCGGCACGTCCCTATTAATAGAATAGGTACCCGTCTTGCGGATGGCGGGGAGAACCTCGTCAAACACTTTCCGCTCGAACTGCTCGGCAGACGGAAGTTTTGACCGAACTATGAGACGGTACAGGTTGCCCTCGGAAATGTACTTCTTCTGCTGGGTTCTGCCCATGTTGTCGATGGAGTCACGTTTCGTTACCCCATCTCCCTTACAGTGGTCTATTAAGGCTTTCCGAGGGTTTGCGTACCCCAAAGCACGGGCGCACTCGGTTCCGGGGAAATAGTACTTCCCGCCATTATCCCAAACATCAAAGGATGCCCCCTCGAACTCAAAAGAGACGGGTGCGCGTTTCGCGAGGGGGTCTCCTTTGCATGGCGGACGCTCCTTCCACTGAGGCGGAACCGTGATTCCGATTGAATTTAGGTGCCCCAGAATTGGATTCTGCCCCTTTTCAGGCCCATCCTCAACCAGCGGAAGCACCTCCTCGGCGCTCACCGGCTCGAAGTCCCCCAGCTCCTCGGAGAGCCACTCCAAGAAATCCTTGGCGACGGGCTTTCTTGCGCGATGGAGGAGAGCGCTCAGGCCCTCCTCCGCCAAGATGCAAACCTTTTGCCAACTACGGGCGGTATCAATTGTTACATGATCCCGATGCTCCTCCGATGTTGTGGGATAGGTATGTTTGAGCCCTTTCCACGTGTACCCCAGCGCCAACGCAACATCCTTAGCGACGAACCACCTCTTACCGCCTATCATTTTAAAGCGGATGGGCTTGCCCTGAAATTCGAGTTTAGTCATTATTATTCGCCTCCTTCTCTAATTTGAATAGCATCCTTACCGTCACTTCTGCCTTTTCCTCGAATTCCATCTGAAAAAACGCTATCCCGTCAAACATGTTCCCGGACATCTTGGTGACACAGCTTTTCGGGTCCTCGTCTTGAAGGTACAAAAACAGTAACTCAGAGGTATGGGTGAGCAACTTAAGCTGCGCATTGAGACGCTCCAGCCAATCCTCACACTCCCACGCCGTAGGTGCCGCCATGGCCTTCTTCTCCCCTTCCACCTGTTTCACCTTGAACCCTACCGCATTTTTGGTTTTTGTCGCGCTCACGAGGCACCTCCTTCGGGGTTGATGGTGGGGACTACCTTCCGCACGAAGGTACCCATGTTTTCCGGGTCGATCCGGTACTGCTTGCCGACAAGGATTGCCGGGAGACGGCCATCCTTGATAGCCGCCTGGACAGCCCGTATGCTGGTGTTGTACTTCGCCGCTACATCTGGAACGGTTAATAATTGCATTGAACTACCTCCTTATATTATATTGTTAAAGTTGGCGCAGGTTGCGCCGATATAGTAACGCATACAGTTTAGTGCTTACAATATAAGTATAGCACATTTTTTTGTGCAATGCAAGAAAAATTATGCAAAGGTGCAATTTTTTTATGACACCCCTCGAATTTGGCAAAAAAATCAAGGTCGCGTTGGACGGCGCAGCGATCTCGCAGGTGGATATGGCCGCCGAACTGGATATTCACCGAAACACAGTAAGTGGTTGGGTGGCCGGAAAAGGCATTCCAGACGCGCTCCAGCTCGCGAAACTGGCCGAATTGACCCAAAGGTCGGTGGCTTGGTTCTACGGGGAGACCGCCCAGTCTACCCCACCCCCTCAGCTTGAGCGCCAAAATAAGCACCTTTTGGAGATGGTTATGGAACTCCGGGAGGAGGTCTACGAGCTTAAAAGGAGGATTTGGGAGACCGGGGAATATCTGAAAGAGGCTTGCAATGGCACCCGCGACATCGGAAAACTGCTTGAAGAGGTTATAGAACTGCGGGAAAGGTACAAAATCGACCCACACGAGCCGGAGTCGTGAAATATGAACTACTACGTCGAAGCCCTGAAAAAATACTTCGTTTTCTCGGGTCGGGCCTCCCGCCGAGAGTTTTGGTGGTTTGTAGGTATTACTGCATTTCTCTGTTTTGTAGTACCTATATTATGTGCATTTATATTAATAGCAGACGGTGGATATTATCACGAAATAAAAAATTACGTAGGCACAATTTTTGCTGATTACGAATTAAACATATCTAACGGCTCGTTATTGTATATATGTGTAGCTTCATTTATCCCGCTAATATCTGCTACTACTCGCCGCCTCCACGATACTGGTCATAGTGGGAAGAGCGCGTTTCTGGCACTTATTCCGATATTCGGCATTATAGTTATTATCTGTTTTTTAGTTCAGAAAAGCACCGCAGAAAACAATATTTATGGCGATGTTCCTCCTGAAATAAACGACCGTAAGACAAGTATATTTTTGAAAGCCTTTGAGCCGCGTATATTTTGGAAAATATTTGCCGCTATTGCGCTCGCTTGTGCGGTTGCGCTATGCGCTATGTATTTGCATTTGCGGGAAAATCATGTAGGCTATTGGTAGATTCGCCTTGTTCGCCTTTTTCAATCCAACTTCATCCGTTTGTTTTCCTTTTCCCACATCCGCTGCTCTCTCCGCTCCATCTCCTCGTACCCACCCTCCGCCCGGCGGAGCAGCTGGCCGGGGACTCTGCCTATGCCGGGCAGGTTGAGCGTTGTTCTCGCCAATATCTCCATTAAGCTCCCGTCTCCGGCACCCTCGAAGTCCTTTTCGCCTTCAATGAGGTCTTTGATATCAATGGCCGTCCCCGCAATGGTTGACCCCAATAGCTTTTCCCCCGTCCACCCCAGCATCACGGGAAGCTCGTGCTCTAACCCGGCACCGTAGATGTTACGCGGAAATATCTCGCGGTTGCGGAACATGTCTTCCGGGTTCTGTCCGGTGAACCACTCAATATATGCCTTCGCAACTTGGAGTATCGGCTGCATCCCCGATGGTGTGAATATCAGTTCGTCGCCTATCAGGTCGGCAAGTTTTGCAACATCGTAATCCTCGGCAATCATCATGTCGAGGATATTATAAGCAATCGCCCCACCAAACTGTTCTACGTGCCCCTTGGGGATCGTCCACACAAGCGGCGTCCCGTCGGTGTCCGTCAATCCTGATGGGAACACGTAATTGTTGCGCTTCCAATGGCTGATTGTGTCGTTGTACTGTTCTTCGACTTCCTCAGCGTCCCTGCCGAATATGGCCGTCAGCAGCCCCGCTTGGGCCAAAATACCCGGCGCGGACACCAAATAGCTCATTGCCTGAAACGCTATGAAATTCAGCGGCGATTCCTTTAACGCCTCCAGTCCCGCACGCCAGCCCTGTACTGTAATGTTAGAAAACAAGAACGTTGAGTTGGTATAAGCCTTAAGCGTGCCGCCGGCCAGTGCATCCGGCGTACCTATGCGTTTCCGTGTGCGGAAGGCGCGGTCGCTGGCTGTCATCTCCGGGTTGGACTTTTTAAGTGTTCTATAGCCTGCGATTTTTGTTCCCATCTCTATCGATGCGGCTATCCCCTCCAAAAAACTGCCTATCTTTTTGAGGGTATTTCTCACATACCGCTTTTGCGCTTGAGGTTCAAGCGCCCGCAACTTCTTTTCTATCTCGAACTCCCCTTTGTGCGCTTCCTTGCCGGTAGACAGCCCCACGTTGAGCGCCCCTTCCATCAGCATCTCCTTCACGACGGGGTCCATGTGGCCGCGCTGGTTTAACCTCCACGCACTAACAAGGGCTCTGGGCAATCTAAAAACAAAGCCATGACGGAGAAATCCTTTGTTGAGCGCCAACGTAGCGAACACATCCCGGAAGATGTTCTTTATGTGAAACGTCGGCATTTTGTTGACGAATACATCGCGCTGGATGTCAGCGGTAAACCTCAGCGCATTAAGCGCCCAATTACTGAATGTACTCGGTTTGTTCATCATATCGGCAACCTCTTTATCTACATCGTACATCTTGACCACCCCTCCATCCGACACGGGTACCGACTCTATCGGGCGGCCGTCTTCCGTCTTGGCGCGAGCCGTGAGCGGGATGTAGTCACCCTTAACGGTTATTAATTCCTCTACCTCTTTCCCGTCTTTTACGGTTTTTACCATCTTTTGGGTGATGGCCCTTTTGGTCGGCTCCAAATAGTAACCCGCCTCCTTTACAGAATCGAGTTTCAGAATGTTAATAGCGTTAAGCTTATGCCTGTTTCGGGCCGCGTACTCTAACAACCGGACATCTCCCTCCGCCATGCTGATGAACGTATTGGCTATATCGCGGAGTGTTCCGTGCTGCGCGTGAATGCCTACAGCGCCCGGCCCCACCGTTTTACCGTTGGCCTCTTCCCCCTCAAATACCACTTTGAATTTGGCGTAGTGATCATTATTCGTAAGTATTTCCAATAGTTCCTCACTAAACGCGCCGCAAGCCTTGAGTTTCGGGAATATATGCTCCTTACGAATCCTCACATACTCGGCGGCGGCATCTTTGAGGCGCTTGAAATTCTCCCGCCCTATCTCCGCCTCCATCCCGCGCAGGAAGTCTTTGGCCTCTTCTGGACTCAGCTTATTGGCAACCTTTGAGCGCCGCTCATCGTGGGCCATACGGTTGACGGCCATGTACGTCCCAAGCGCCTCGTTTGCGTTCATGGGGCGGACGCCGTTGTCCGTATTCAACATGCCCCACCCGCCGCTATTCCAACCTCCGAGGATTTTACCGACATTCTCGACAATATCATTTGTGTACGCCATTGCCTGCGACTTGACGTAATCTATGTTGGAAGCGCTACGAACAGGGTTATCCTCATTGCTTACTATTACACCCGCCTTTTTAAGACGTCGCGTCAGCCTGATAAATCCGGCCTGCCTGTCAAAGAGCACCTTTTTGGTATCGTGCATGAACTGAGAAAATGAATTGCGTTTTTTCTGTATGATTTCCATTGTTTTAGACTGCGCCGCCCGTTGCGCCTTGTCTGTTTCGGATCCTCGCATTATATCGCTTTTGCGGCTTTGATACACCGCCCCTTCACCCCTGCTATACAACTCCTGCGCGTCCTTGTACGCCTTCGCAAACGGGGTATCGCTCTCCCTCAGCCACCCGGTGAACTCCTTCCAGAATGCCGGCGCCTCCTGCTTGAGGTAGGCGGGATCGTTCATGAGCACCGACATGGCGTCGGCGAGCGTCTCGCTCCGCGACTGCCGGTATTCCATGTCCGTACCCTCGCCAACCGGACGCCATTTCCGGGACAGTTCCCAAAGCTCGCGGTCGATTGCGGGGTTTTTGCCGTAGTCGAAATCGCCGGCGTGGCCGACCTCGTGGGCGAATACCCTTGCCGCGAGGTCCGGGTCTTTAAATATGTCCTTTTGGAGATCTATCTTCCTATTGGACACCTCGCCGGTCTTGGGGTCTTTTTTCGAGGTATACAGCCCCATCACCCCCTCCTCCATCTTCTGGCGGACGGCGGGCGTGGCGCCGTCGATGACGGCTTGGGATATGGTCACCATCTCCGGGCGTCCTACCGGGCGGAGGCCGTCGCTGGCGGAGGCGTTGTAATCCGCCCCGGAGCGAACGCCTTTGTCGTAGTCGCCCCGGCTGGCTTCGCTCCAGGCGTTCCCGCCGGATTTTGGGGGGGCGGAAGATTTTTTGCTCTGGGTATTGACTTTCTGCGGCGATTGTTGTATCTTGTTATTAAGATGCTCTTGCACAATGTCGGATACAGATCTTGAGGGCTTGGAAGTGTCGTGGCTGGCTCTATTGGTAGACGGATCCTCGATACTTCTCTGGCCCTCAACTTTTAAGGCGTGATCATAATACCGTTTTCCATTATAATCTTCCCGCACAACAATACCCACTACACTCGCCTCGCCATCAACGACTGCCCGCGCCGCAAGAATGTGGTTTTTGAGGATTTTTGGGTCGTTAATCTCTTCATCGGTGGCTTTCCTGTACGCACCATCGCTGCCCTTTATCGTAGTTTCAAGTAAAATCCCGTTCTCTACCAACTCCGGCGCACGTTCCAGCAGTGCAACCTTGCCATCCGCTGCGCCATGACTTATTACATTGCGTACACTCCCGTGATTGATGGTGATGTCCATACCCGTATCGGCGTTGCGGTAATCACCCAGCACGTCCTTTTGTGTAAGCCAGTCAACAACCCGTTTCACAAAACCTTGCCCACGCTCAATGCTCTTGACCTCGGCGGTACTCACTTCCGGCGACGGGATAGCGTCGAATTTGGCGCGGGTTTCGTTGGCCGTTTCTGGTCGCCACTCGTCCCTGCCAGTTCCCGCCTCCTTGGAATAATCCTCGCGGCTGTCGGCTATCCGGGGCATTGGCGCCGTTTCCTGCGCCGGAATCTCCGTTTGCGTCGTATTGCGCCCCATAGCGCCCATTTCCTCGTCTGCCCTACTCACGGTATTCCCCGGTTCGATAACGGGCTCCTGTGCCCGTCCCTGCGCGTCTCCGGCGGGTTTAGGGGGCGTAACAGTTGCGGGCTGTGTCTCCGGCGCTATGGTCTCGAATCCTTCTACCCCAAGCTCCGTACCATACTCATGTAAGTGTGCCCGTCTCCCGCTACGGCTGAATACCTTGTGTTCTCCTGCTGGTATTAAGCGACCGCTCGCTATATCTCTGACAGAACCCCCGGACGATACCGTTTCTGACGCCTCCTGTCGGACGCCCTCTGCACCTTTATTATTACCCCATTCCCCGCTAATCGTCTTACCGGTGGCTGTCGATACGCCACGCATAACGCCGCCGGACAATGCCCCATACCATGCCTCTTCAAGGCGCTCGCGGTTCAACGGGCTCAAATTGATGTTTTTCTGGCTTTCGGTATACTGCGCTTCTCTGTCGGGATGCTTGCGCTTTGCCCCCTCCAATGCCAACCACAGCATTGTTTCCTGTGCCTGCCCCTGCATGGCCTCCTCAAGCCCTTCCGTTACAGCACCTACTCCGATGCTTTTAAGAATAGAACGGCCAGCGCCAGATTCCCAAAACGATTTCGCAACGGCATTGCTTACCGGTTTACCAACTGCATTCTTACCTATACCTTTCATGGCAAGTTTGGCCGGCCCCACGAGTATCTCGCTGCCGATTTTCTCTATAGCGCCGCTCACTGTACCATACGCTGCGGCGAAACTGTTAATTATTTCAGGATCGTCAAGCCCTGCACCCTCTGCTGCGTCCACAAAACGGGCAGCCTCTGCACCTATCATTGCGGCAGTACCACCACCCGGAATCATCGCTAATGCAGTTTGCGGGGCGCTCTCGGCAGCGGTTATAATAGCTCCAAGCGCTGCCTGATAGGGGCGGGTAGTAATAGTACGGCCTATGTTTTGAAGGCTGACCGCCTCGCGGGCGCGAGCTGTCATATCACCGTAACGACTATCCGTATCATCTCTCATTATGCGCGCAGCATCACTGCCTAATTGTCTTACCTCTTCCACCTCACGGGCATTGCGCCATTTTTTATAGGCATCAACTGCCATCTGGTCGCCCCGGCTCTTGGGCCGCTCTCCGCTCTCTGAAATCTGTCTGCCCCAATCAATGAACAGTCTGCGGTCCTCCGGCATATCCTCCAAGTTCTCTGCGCCTTGTATTCTACCAAGCGTACCGGCCTGCACAAGACTTGAAGTCATCCCCTCAACCCCGGCCCTGAACGCCCGCGGAATGTCCGCCAACCCCAAACCTTTTTTCTCCGGTGCCGGCTCACTCTCCGACAGCGGCAACGCCGGATGCTCAGGCGTAGACACCGAAGAAGGCCACAGATTAGAGTTAATAGGGGCGCCAGCCTCTACAATAGGAATATCTGGAGTAGGTGCAGAATTTTGAAAATTTGCGCCAGTCAGCATACGATTAATAATCTCGTCAGGAGACAATGGCGCGCTACTGTACGTCTGTCGATTGCCAACAACAGGCTCTGCTTGCGCGAGGGCGGGAGCGCTGCCGCCAAAAAGCATCTCGTTGATAATCTCGTCGGGTGTCTTCATTTTCCTGTACCCACCATAGTCTTGTTATATAGCGCACTACGTTGTCCAAGCTGCTGTATTGTAAAACTCCGCGCACCCGTACGTAGTTCCAAATTTCGAAGCGCCTGTCCTACGCTCGTGCCGGACAGTTCAGACTGGAGCAATGCAAAAGCCCCAGCATCCAAACCTCCAAAGTGCGATTCATACGCCGTAAAAAAGTCACTGCCGTTATCATTACTTACCCCCGTTCTTTTAGCGCCGCCTAACAGTTCATTTCCACGCACCGCAGATCTTAAAGCCTCCAACGCACTAAATACACTGGCGCTTGTGGCTAATGCTCTATCATCAGAAAGATTCGCAACACCCCCCGCGCTATTCATCAAACGCATAGCGTAACCTGCCTCCTCCATTGTCCGGCGAGCGACACGTACGGCCTCTGGGTTATTGGTTTTTACAGCGGCATCGTAATCCAATACGTATTTTTGGTAGTAGGCCATCAAATTGCTTTTCGCCGCCTTTTCAGGGCGTTCGCCCTTTTTACCAGGCTGCCACCTATTAATCTTGTCAATCTCCGCCTTTATCTTTTCGCGTTTTAAATCAGCATTAGGATCAACCGCTTCCGGCTTCACGACCGGCGCCTGTACGTTGGTCCTCGACGTCGCGCCCATGAGCTCGGTGTACTTCGTTTTGTTATCAAGCCACTTGGAGTAACCAATTTTGTTGTTAAGGAAAGCATCATCATTCGCTTGGTTCAATCTGGTAAATTCCTGTTGCTGGTAACCCATGAGGTTGGGCGTAGTCTGCGTTGCGAGAGACACATCGCCAACACCCACAGCCATCGGAGGCAGGGCGCGGACCATTGGGGCGGCGGCCCCGGTCATGCCCCGATCACCGCCGGGATTTCTGTCTATACTCTGTGTAAAGCGATTAACCTCTTGAGGCGGCGCCGTCTGCGCTCCCATTATATCATTAATCATTCCCTGCCCCTGTACCTCCTGTCCTACTCCGGCCAGCATATCGCCGTTGCCGCGCATACTATCGCGCATCGCGCTGGAAAACCTGTTTTCCTCTTGCTGGGCCTGCATCTTATCCGTGTTTACCCCGTTCCTCTGGTTAAACGCGATTGATTTAGTCATCAGGTAGTCGCCCATCAGCGGATTGTCTGCGACTATGGAGTTCATCCAGTTGCCCAACTCCGCCGCGTAGGCCTCGGCTTTCACCCCCGAACGAAAGACTGGGGGCGGGGGAAGTCCGGGCACGTCACCAACAAACGCCTCCGCCCGATTTTGCATATCCCTCCCCTGCGTCTCATTCGCGTCCCGCACGTTGATCTCGTCCTGCCACTTTTGGCCATCGCGCACGAGGCCGGGGAAGGCCGCCGCGAACTGGGCGAAACGGTTTCCCACTTGCGACGTCGTGTCGCCGGGTCTCTGCATATACTGCGCCGGGTTGTACCCGCCAAAACTTGCGTTCATGATTACCTGCCTCCCCATAATTGACGTACCTGATTCTGGAGCCCAACGTTTGTACGGAGCATCTCGTTGATCTGGTCAACGCGGGCCTTTGATATAGCTTTCGCCTGCTGCTGTTTGGCCATAGCCATAGCCTCTTTATCCTGTCCCATTTTGAAACGGTCCATAGTCTGGCCCCAGTCCCACTGACGCTCGGACATCTCTTTGGCTTCCCGCTGCGCGCGCTCTGCAGCTTTGCGGTTCTGGTTGCCGCCAATGAGGTCGAAGACGCCGCCAATGAGAGCGCCCGCGGCAGCGCCGAGGATGTTGCCGAGGATGGGCTTAGCTATGCCGCCGCCGGCACCATCAGCTTTGAAACCTATGTTGACGGCATTAGAGGCGGACATCGCCGGATTGCTGTCGTTGGGCCAAATGTCATTTCCCATATAAATATCCTCCTTATGCCTTGGTTATTTTCGGCTTGGGTTTTGCAAGCCCGATTATTTTCCCGTTACTATCACCGAGAATATCGTAACCGGCGTCAGTAAGGGCGGTTCCGATGTCGGTAAACGCCGGTGAATTAGAATACTTATTGAGCCACTGAACAGGATCAGCCGCTTTAACCAATTCTCGTACCACCGCATCGATAACAGCGTTGTACTCCTCCGTCCCCGTCTTTCGAGGGTCGGTTAGAATAGCATCGGCCTCCGAACTGCCGAGCGGATTGGCGGTGCTCCAATCAATAGCCGCCTCCTCTTCCCCTTCAGGCGGGACAATCTGGTAGTTCCCGTCTGCGTCTTTCGTTATGCCGAGGTCCTTACTTATTATTGCCTGTACTATCCCCTGTACATCTTCATCCGACCAATCGGGGAAGAAGCTCTTGAGCGCCCTCGTCATCTGCACGCCCGCATCACTCTGGTTACGGATATTCTCTACCTGCCGAGCAGCCCAATCCCGGTCATACTCTCCGGCGTTCCCGTTGGCCTCCCACTGCGCCTGCATCGTCCGGTTGAAGTCCTGGTCTGCAAAGAGGTCATTCATGCGCATCGGATCCCCGCTCGCTACCGCATCAACCCAATGCTGATTTATCATAATCGAATTCGAGAACCGTTCGTTCTGCTGATTCTGCAGCTCATTCTGCTGGTTCCTCAATTCGTTCTGCTGCAATTCAAACCGGTTCACCTGATCAGCGTACCCCATCGCCGCCTCCGCGCCTTTCATCCGCATATTCTGGCGTTCCACCTCAAGGCCGAGGTTTGCGTCGAACCGGTTGCGCAGCATCTCCGACTCTGCGGCGTTGGCGGCGCCGGCGCCCATAGGGGTACCGGCGAAGCCTGCGCTGTGTATTTGGGACGCCGTATTCGCGCGGCGGTTCTGCTCGGCGCGGGCGAGCGCGGCGTTCTGCTGAACACCGTACGCGCCCATCGCCTTGCCGGAGAGCATATCATTGATAACGTTCTCCGTACCAACGCCGAACTGCGTGCCGGCGCCGTTCCAGACGGCATTGCCGCCGGGATTGGCGAGGCCATTCTGCGGGGTTACGGACATAGGGGTTACAGCCATAGGGTCCGCCGCCGAGTACACACAGGGTTAAAAACCAAAGACCTAATCGGTATCCCGTGGATGCTGGCATTCGCCCTCCGCGCTGACGGCTGGTACCTGCGGCAAGACATAATATGGAGCAAACCCAATCCCATGCCGGAGAGCGTCCGCGATAGGTGCACCCGGTCGCACGAGTACATCTTCCTGCTGTCCAAATCGCGCCACTACTACTTCGACGCGGCCGCAATCGCCGAGCCATGCGCGGATAGCACGCTGTCCCGTATCAACCAAGACGTCGCCATGCAAGCAGGATCCTCCCGCCAGCCGGGCAAAGGCCGCATGAGGGCCTGTCCACCGCGGTACTGCGGAAAAAAGCAAGCTGATCACCCAACCCTTCGCTCCCGTACAAAGTCCGGCAACGTCTACCATTACAGGCCACGCCGGAACAAGCGCGACGTCTGGACCATAACAACCAAACCATACAGCGGCGCGCACTTCGCGGTCTTCCCGCAGGACCTGATTTTACCCTGCATCCTCGCCGGCAGCAGGCCGGGCGACGTGGTGCTCGACCCGTTCTTTGGGGCTGGCACCACGGGGCTCGTGGCGGTCTCGGCGGGACGGGAGTACATCGGGATAGAACTGAACCCAGATTACGTAACCTTAGCCCGCGAGCGCCTTGGGCTGTTCGCGGGGGAATCATAGAGAGGATGTAAAAATGGTAGAAAAAAAGTATTATTCAAGTAAAGAGATTGCTACAATTATGAATCGGTCTATATGGTGGGTAGTCAAGCACCGGCATAAGATCGTTGGGGCCAGCCGTTGCGGTCGCATTTGGCAGTTTGATAAAGAAACAGTTGACGTCAGGCTGAGGGCCAAAAAAGATATTCGCGTCGGATTTTGACGGCGCCGCTCCCGTGTACTATATTTGGTGCATGTGTGTGGTGCCGTAGGGATTTAAAAGGAGAAACCTATGGCATTAACAAAAATCGGTCCCAATAAGTGGCACGTCAAGGCGTCCGTTTGGGACAAAAACAAGGGGTATCCCATATCCAAACAGACAACCGTTACCGGCACCCGTGCCGAGGCGGTCGTCGTGGAGGGGGATATCCTCAAAGAGCTCAAGGCTCGCACTTTGACATCAAAATACGCAAGCACATTCGGGGAGGCGGTTGACCTGTACACGGAAAACCTGCGTCTCAGGGGGCGGCTGTCCCGGCAGCACGCTCTCATGATCGATTTCTTAAACCGCGAGCTTGGACACGTCCGGCTTGAGGCGTTCGGCGACCACTTTGAGGTTTACCGTCGGCGGCTGATGGCTACGCCGACGTACCACGGCAAGGCGCGCGGGGGAGCGTCTATCAACCGGTATACGGCTATAGTTCGGGCTGTGTTCGGTCATCTCGTAGCGCAGATGATCATTGAGAAAAACCCAATTACACCTGCCAGATTCCCGAAATTTGAAGAGAATCGGCGAGACAGGTATCTGGAGCCGGAAGAACGGCTTCGGCTGCTGGGGGCAATCAGGGAATACCGTCCTTATATACTTCCTATTATTACGTATATGCTTATGGTACCCTGCCGCGTAAGTGAGCTGGTAACAGCCAAAAGGGATCAGTACAGTCCTACCGCGCATATTATAAAGATACCGAAATCCAAGGCCGGCGTTCCCATAACCAAATCGGTACCGGAAAGTATGCGGGAGTACTTTCGGAGCATTCCAATAGATTGTCCCTGGCTGTTTTATCAGGAACTCGCTCCGGGTAAGTATCGGCCCCTGACGCATCTTAGATATGCGTGGGCTTTTTGCCTGGAAAAAGCTGGGATTGATGACATGCGGGTTCACGATCTCAGGCATATGGCGGTCACGGACCTCTACGACGCAGGTAACTCCGAAAGGGCTATCGCCGCCCAAGCGGGGTGGAAGTCGCCGGCTATGATGTCCACGTACTGGCACATGGACGACAAGAAGATCGCGCGGGAAATGCGCTTCGCGGAGTCCTCGGGGGTAGTAACTTCTGACTTTTTGGCGGCTACGGGGTGATTTGGGTCACTATGGTGGTCACTATGAAACGTGCAAGAAGATGCAATAAGGTGCAATATCAAGGGGTATCAGGGTAGTATTGGGAACAAAAAGAAACCCCCGTAAGTTATTGATTTTACGAGGGTTTGAAATTTACGGCTGAAGGGACTCGAACCCCTAACCTTCTGATCCGTAGTCAGATGCTCTATCCAATTGAGCTACAGCCGCATTTTTTCACATCACGGATATATAAAATAATTGATTCGCGCAAAAAAGTCAATATTTTTATCAAGAAAAAAAATCTTTACCCGCGCCGTTGCATAATACTATATTATATATTTGGGGATATTGTATCTTGCCGCGGGCGGTTTGCGGTTTCGTGGCTTATGGGAGATTATGGAATAATGGCTGGCAGAAAGCAGAACAAGGCTATTGCGGTTTTGGAGCAGAAAATGAGGGATAACCCGCGCTCGCGGGCGTTCTCGCGTTTGGCCGACCTATATCGTGAAAGCGGGCAGCTTGACGCGGCTATAACCCAGTGTACAGTGGGGTTGGCCGAGCATCCCGAATACGTTACCGGACGGCTTGTATTGGGGCGTTGCTACAAGGAGCAGCATAATCTCCCTGCGGCGGTTGACGAACTTTCGAAGGTGTGCGCTACTGACACGCGCAACCTCGCCGCGCTAAAGATGTTGGCCGAGATATTTTTGGAGCAGGGACGCAAGGACGCCGCCGGCAGCCTCTACGCCATACTCTCCGACATGGACCCCGACAACCCCGTAATCAGGAAGGCGGTCGCGAAGAACCGGAGCAGGGCGCCGGGGAGCATTTACGAGATTTTGGGGATTACGCCGGCGGCTCGTCAGGCCTCTCAGGCGCCTACCGGCGGCGAACCGGGCGCAGCGGCGCCCGCCGGGGATTTGGACGGCACGGCTGCGGATTCAGTAACAGGTGACGACATAGCCGGGCAGATAGATTCGTTGTTTGGCGAAGAGCAGGCAGACGCGGCGGCAGATGATTTGGGCGCCGTGGCAGACGGGGTGACCGGGGACGACATAGCCGGGCAGATTGACTCCATGTTCGGCGAAGAGCAGGACCTCGCTGCGGGCGGTGTAACGGGGGATGATATCGCCGGGCAAATCGACTCCATATTCGGCGAGGCGGATGCGGTAACGGCGGCGGATTTGGACGGCACGGCTACGGGTTCAGTAACCGGTGACGATATCGCCGGGCAAATTGACTCGCTGTTCGGCGGGGAGGAGACGATGTCGATCCCCACGGGCGACATCCTTGGCGACGGCGCGGACCCGGCGCCAGACCAGATAAGCGGCGACGATATATCGGGACAGATTGACGCATTGTTCGGCGAGCATACGGGCGATGCAGATACCCTCACGATGCCTGCAGTGGCAGATTCCGGCCAGCCATCGGGGGACGATGTTGCCGACCAGATTGACTCATTGTTCGGAGGAGAGTCCACGGCGGCGGAAGATATTGCCCTACAGGCAGCAGAACAGGCCGAGCCTGCCTGGGATAATGCTGCCGACCAGCTGTTCGGCGGAGAGACCATGTCTTTCCCTGCGGAAAATATCGCGGCGGCGGAAGAGCTCGCCATCCTGCCGGCGGACCAGGCACAGCCTACGGGGGATGATGTTGTCGACCAGCTTGACCAGTTGTTCGGCGGTGCCGGGGCCAGAGCGGCAGCACCCGTTGGAAACATCGCGCCGTCCAAACGCACCTCGGCGGCGGAAGATATCGCTGTTCAGGCAGTTGATCAGGGCGAGCCTACCGGAGATGACGTAGTTGATCAGATCGACCAGCTGTTCGGCGGACGCGGGCCGGCGCAGGAGATAGACATTGGTACGCCCGCGGCGGCGCCCGGCGTTACTGCTGCGGCCGCGGCTGTTGACGCAATTGTCAATGCGCCTCTTGATATATCCGTTGATGAGATTTTTGATATACCTGCCGATACTGCTGTCGATGCGGCAACCGCGATTGATATCCCCGACGAGTCGGAGCTTGCCCTTGACATAGACGGAGCGGCGCTTGATTTCCCGGACTCACCCGACTTCGCCAATATACAGGAAGGCATGGACTTCTCCGAAACGCCGGCTGCCGCAGAAATACCCATAGACATTACCGAAACGCCGGTTGCCGCAGAAATACCCATAGACATTACCGAAACGCCGGTTGCTGCGGAAATACCCATAGACGTTACCGAAACACCGGCGGATATAGCAGCCGAACCAGTAACTTTCAATGAGATGACGGCCAACGATATAGAGAACCAGCTCGACACGCTGTTCGGCGCATCTGCGCAGGGAGTTACAGATAGCGGCGACGACGCGCTGGCATTAGGCGGCGGGGACGATATCCTTGCCCAAGCCGATGATGACCTCATAGCCGAGGAGATTGCAGCGGTTGAAGCTGCTCCCCAGCCCGTTGCCGCAGGGGGGCTCAGCGAAGAAGAGCTTGCCGCCCTCAGCGCAGAGCTTGACGCCGAATTCGACGGGAGCAAGGATATTCTTGCCAGAGCCGACGATATTATCGCAAGAGAGATTGAGAATGCCCCGCCTACAGTTGACGCAGGGCTAAGCGATGCCGAGCTTGACGCTCTAAGCGCAGCGCTAAGCGCCGAATTCCCGGACCTTGATACTCCCGCAGGTGAAAATGTCGCGGCCAACGCCGATGACGTCATCGCTGCGGATAATGAAATCAGCGCCCTCGCCGAGGCCGGATTCAGCGATGAGGTGATCGCTAATCTCAATGCCGCAGTCAGCCTTGAAGCCGCCGCCGGGACGGATGAAATCACCGATGCGGATACCGCAATTGCCGCTGAAGATATCGCCGGGACTTATGCCGCTGCGGGTGAGGATATTCTTGCCCAAGCCGATGCCCTCATAGCCGAGGAGATTGCAGCGGTTGAAGCGGCTCCCCCGCCCGTTGCCGCAGGGGGGCTCAGCGAAGAAGAGCTTGCCGCCCTCAGCGCAGAGCTTGACGCCGAATTCGACGGGAGCAAGGATATTCTTGCCAGAGCCGACGATATTATCGCAAGAGAGTTTGAGACTGCCCCGCCTACAGTTGACGCAGGGCTAAACGATGCCGAGCTTGCCGCTCTAAGTGCAGCGTTAAGCGCCGAATTTCCGGATATTGATACTCCCGCAGGTGAGATTAATGCGGCCAAATCCGATGACGTCATCGCTGCGGACAATGAAATCAACACCCTCGCCGAGACCGGATTCAGCGATGAGGAGATCGCTAATCTCAATGCCGCAATAAGTGCCGAAAATATCGGTGGGATTGATACCGCCACAGGTACGAATGAACTCACCGATGTGGGTACTGCCATTACCGCTGAAGATATCGCCGGAACTTATGCCGCCGCGGGTGAGGATATTCTTGCCCAGGCCGATGCCCTCATAGCGGAGGAGATTGCAGCGGTTGAAGCGGCTCCCCCGCCCGTTGCCGCAGGGGGGCTCAGCGAAGAAGAGCTTGCCGCCCTCAGCGCAGAGCTTGACGCCGAATTCGACGGGAGCAAGGATATTCTTGCCAGAGCCGACGATATTATCGCAAGAGAGTTTGAGACTGCCCCGCCTACAGTTGACGCAGGGCTAAACGATGCCGAGCTTGCCGCTCTAAGTGCAGCGTTAAGCGCCGAATTTCCGGATATTGATACTCCCGCAGGTGAGATTAATGCGGCCAAATCCGATGACGTCATCGCTGCGGACAATGAAATCAACACCCTCGCCGAGACCGGATTCAGCGATGAGGAGATCGCTAATCTCAATGCCGCAATAAGTGCCGAAAATATCGGTGGGATTGATACCGCCACAGGTACGAATGAACTCACCGATGTGGGTACTGCCATTACCGCTGAAGATATCGCCGGAACTTATGCCGCCGCGGGGACGGATGAAATCACCGATGCGGATACCGCCATTGCCGCTGAAGATATCGCCGATATCGGCACCACAATCGCAGCCGATGACACTGCAACCGATATCAGCACTGACGGCGCGCTAATAGTTGACGCGGAGGAATCAGCCGAATCCTGCGATGTTATTGAAGACAGATTAGACTCACTCTTCGAAAACGCTGTTGAGCCGATTGCGGAAGCTAAAGCGGCGTTGGTAGTTGACGAGGAAGAGGCGGAGATCATAGACGAGGCTGAGGCCGCAGCCGCCGGCGACCTCTTCGACTTCGGCGAGGGCGCGCCCGCGCCGGTTGACAAAGGCGATAACGAGCGCATCACCGACGGTTTCCCGGTTGATACCGACGAAGACCCGTCATTCCTTCAGGGTGAAGCAGGAGCAGCCGATGCTGTTGATACCGTTGATGCTGTTGATACGCTCGGTACGGTTGATTCCTTTGACTCTGTTGATACAATAGATACCGTCGAGCAAACCGATATCGCCGGCAGCTCCGAGGTAACCGGCAACGACATCGAAAGCCGCTTAGAAGAGCTGTTCCCCAGCGCACTGGATCAGATGGGACCGTCTATAAATGTTAAGGGCGCTGATAATGCAACCGCGAACGTCACCATCGACACGGTTGACGATAGCGTGGTGAGCGGAGAGGATATCGAGGCACGGCTTTCGGAACTGTTTGACACGGACGCTGTTGAGCAGGAGGCCGTCAAACAGGATATCCTCGAACAGGATATTGCAGGACGGGACGTTATCGAGCAACAGGATATCCTCGAACAGGATATTGCAGGACGGGACGTTATTGAGCAACAGGATATCCTCGAATCGGATATTGCGGGACGGGACATCATCGAGCAACAGGATATCCTCGAATCGGATATTGCGGGACGGGACGTCATCGAGCAACAGGATATCCTTGAACAGGATATCATCGAACAAAATATTGCCGAATTGGCCAACATCACACCAAAAGCCGCCGATAGCGCCGATACGCTTCCCGGCGAACAACCCGACGTTACCGCCGAAGAGGAGGTGGAACGCCCGACAGAAGACGACGTTCAGGAAAGAATTCGCCGGCTATTCCGCTCCGAGACCTCCGAGGTCCGGTCTATAGACGTCGGCACGGGCTTTGACGAAGACGGCGGCTCGATAATTGACGACCGCGACACGCCGTTTGACCTGCCGGACCATGTCCTTACGTCTACGCTTGCCGACATATACTACCAGCAGGGGCAGCCGCGCCTGGCACTGCACATTTACGAGCGCCTTTTGCGGCGCGACCCAAGCGACCTGCGCCTGCAGGACAAGATCGAGGAGATCAGGGACATATTGATGCAATCGGACGACTACCCTCCCCCACCGCCGCTTTACAGCAGCGCGGACGAAGAGGAGGAGGCTGACGGAGCACTCTCCGAACGAAAAAAAAAGGATGACGGAGCAAGAGATGACAGACGGCCCCTTGCCGGTGTCAGAATCAAAAAAAGGGACGCCGCGAAGAAAAACATCCGACGCGGAAAGCAGTGAGGCCGCAGATGGAGATTCGCGAGTGATAGGGCACCGGGTGAAGGCGGTGCGCAAGATTATAACAGACCGGGAATTGACGCACGCGCTCGTTACCGACCCGGTGGACGTAGAGTACATAAGCGGGTTCCGCTCGTCAAACGCGACGCTTCTCATATCGCCCGTGCGCCTTGAGCTCTTTACCGACTTCAGGTATATGGAACTGGCGCGCGAGTTCTGCGAAACGGAGGGGCGCAGGTGGAAATTCTCGCTCATTGAAGAATCGAACTTCAAGTACCTGAAGGGCAAGGTTCGCGGCGAGGCGGTGGTGGGGGTGCAGTCCGACACGCTTACGATAGACCAGTACCACGAGCTTAAGAAGGTGCTGCCGGGCACGAAGTTTGTCCATCTGTCAAACGATGTCGCGAACATCTCCATAAGCAAGTCGGGCAGTGAGATAGAGCACATGCGGACCGCGGCGGCCGTGGGCGACAGGGCTTTTGAGGAGCTGCTGCCGCAGATAAAGGAGTTTATGACCGAACTGGAGCTGGCGCGCATACTTGAAAATATCTGCGCCGACTTAGGCTCAGAGAAGCCGGCGTTCGACACGATTGTCCTGTTCGGCGAGCGCAGCGCGCTCCCCCACGGGCGGCCAGGCGCACGCAGGCTCCACGCCGGCGATTTTATACTCATAGACTTCGGCTGCACCATCTGCGGCTTCCGCTCAGACATGACGCGCACGCTCATATTCGGCGCGGCGTCGGAGGAGCAGCGCAATATCTACGAAACGGTGCAGCGCGCGCAGCAGTGCGCGCGCGAGGCGGCCCGCGCGGGCATGATCTCCCGCGAGTTAGACGCCACCGCCCGCAGCGCAATAACCGATAGCGGATACGGCGAGCAGTTCGGCCACGCCACCGGGCACGGCGTGGGCCTGCGGATACACGAAAAGCCGCGCGTGGCAAAAACCGTAGACACGCCGCTGCCCGAAAACTGCGTCGTAACCATCGAACCGGGCATATACATCCCCGGCGTGGGCGGCGTTCGCATAGAAGATATGGTACTGCTTAAAAAAGACGGGGCGGAATCCCTTACACACTCATCAAGAAATTTAACGGAGCTGCCGTTATGAACAACATTCAAGCGCTTCTTAAAGCGATGGTAGACAAAAACTCCTCAGACCTGCATATGCGCTGCGGGGTCGTGCCCATCATGCGCGTCAACGGCGAGCTGTACAAGGTGGGGCAGGAGCCGCTCACCTACGAAGGCATGGACGCCATGCTGCGCTCCATGATCAAGCCGGAACAGTACCAGAAGTACCTGCGCGACGCCGAGATAGACTTCGCGGCCGCAATACCCGGCGTAGGGCGCTTCAGGGTCAACGCGTTCCGCCAGCGCGGCACGCCCGCCATGGCCATACGCTCCATCAAGGTGGAGATACCCAACTTCTCCGGCCTCGCGCTGCCAAGCGTAATCATGGACATCGCCATGAAAAAGCGCGGCATGATACTCGTAACCGGCACAACGGGAAGCGGCAAGTCCACGCTGCTCGCGTCTATGATCGACCACATCAACTCAAACGTATCGGCCAACATCATCACCATCGAAGACCCCATCGAATTTTTGCACCGCGACAAGCGCAGCATCATCGCGCAGCGCGAGATAGGCACAGACGCGCCGTCGTTCAACGCGGCCTTGCGCGCGAGCTTCCGCCAGGACCCCGACATCATCCTCATCGGCGAGATGCGCGACTGCGAAACGATCGAAACCGCCATGAGCGCCGCCGACACCGGGCACCTGGTGATGAGCACGCTGCACACTATGAACACGACCGAGACCATCACTCGAATAATCTCTTTCTTCCCGCCGCACCAGCACGACCAGATACGCCTTGTGCTGTCAAACGTTCTGGTGGCTATAATATCGCTGCGCCTGCTGCCGCGCAAAGACGGGCAGGGACGCATACCCGCGGCGGAAATACTCATAAACACCGCGTCGGTCTCGGAATACATTTTGGACCCTGAAAAGAGCCACATGATCCTTACCGCAATCACCGAAGGGTACACGCAATACGGATCGCAGTCGTTCGACCAGTCGCTGCTGCAGTTGTATAACGATGAGCTGATATCGCTTGACGTAGCAAGGCAGAGCGCGTCAAACCCAGACGACTTTGATCTGGCAATACGCGGAGTCTCGGGGACATCGGACAGAAGGTGGATGATGTGATTTTATAGTCGTTCCACCTCAAAACAATGCCTGTACTACACTGCTTTAGTGCAGTCGCCGGGCGGTATAGGCGCTGTTTTGAAGGAGTGCGGAGTTTTGAGTTTGGATACCTAACACCACTTTTTTATCCGGCGCAAAATTTTTTCAAACGTCTCTACGACGTCGCCCATCTCAGACTCGCGGTTACGCTCTAACCAAAGCTCTTTGAATTGTTTGAGGATGGCGCTGCCGCCCCTTATGCCGTCCCTGTCTTTAATTAACCGCCTGGGAGAAACGGGGATATCCGCCTCGTCAATCTCCTGATTATATTCGTACTTTTTCTTGACGATCAGCAACGCCAGTAACCACGCCGTCGCGCGCGCCCCCCATATATACTCTCTGTAATCTTCGCCCCAGCTACTTAGTTCCCGTTCCAATTCCGCGGCGCGGCTGTACCTGCGCAAAAGGTCTTTCGGGTCAGCCGACTTGACCTCTTCCTCCTTGTACCACAAACACTGCTTGCCATTAACCCAGGCGTACAGGTTGCCGAAGTGATAATCTGCGCTCAGCTCGCCGGCCTCACGCAGTATCTTCCCTAAACGGTCCGTAATATCGCCGCCGCCCCACTGCAAAAACGCGAACCGCTCATCAAAGTTATCATCAATCCCGTTAATACAAACAGCATCGCCATCCGCGCTGCCGCCGTCGCCGGCATTCCATGACAAATCCGCACCAAACGCCAGGCCGTGATAAGAGCTTGACAGCAGATTGACCTGCCCGCAGTCGCCCCAGTCCGTATTAAGGACGCCGGCGGCCCCAGCGTCCTTCCCGAAACGTATCATCCTATAGATATTTTTGCAGGCGCGGTTGACATCCGGCGCAAACCGGCTCCAGCCGTTGACCCCCGGACACACGTATTGCTTCACCCCCGCGTTCTTAAATGTCTGTACGGATTCGTTCGTAACCTCCGGCGTATACTCCCAATTGAGGAAAACCGTATCATCCCCGGCAAGCTCCGATATCAAATCCGGGTGCTTGAGGACAATATCCCCCCAAAGCATCGGCTTCTTATTTAATGACCTGACAACATCCATTATCTTGCGGACAAAATCGACATATAGCCGCCCCACCCCGGCCCTCTTAGCCCACGCCGCGTTCTTACCCTTGCCGAGGTCAAAGGTCTCATCACAGCATATGTTAAAATACCCGGACCTAAACAGCGGCGCGTACTCCTCTACCATCCCCCTGACCAGATCAAAACTTTCGGGGTTGCCTGCGTCAAGCGTATAGTGCGCCATCCGGTCCCACAAACAGCGCTTAGTCTTAGACGCCCTTACATCCAACTCGTTCAAACGCTCGAACCGCGGCAGGCGCAGCAACTCGTACATGTGCCCGAATGTTGACAGCGACGGAACAAGGTCAATATACCTCTCCGCGCAGTAATTGTCGAACTCGCGGATATCGTCGGCGGTCAGCGGGTCTTTGCCTTTCCATAACTGCCGGAGACCTTTGACCCCCGTGAACGCGAACGTATGCTCCACGTACAGCTGCAGGTGGTTGATCTTGTAGAACGCGAGGGTGTCGGCGAGACGCTTCAGAGTCTCAAGCTTGGGCACCCTGCCGCGCGTAACATCGTGGTAGAACCCGCGCACAGGGAAATCGGGCCAGTCGTTTATCTCCAGGCACGGTACCTCGCCGTGGCAATTCTTCATCAGCTGCCTGAGCGTCGTCCCTGCGCGGTAGAGCCCCTCTTTAGACGGGCTGAGGATCTTCACGCCGTGCGGTGTGACCGTGAGCGTGTACCGCTCCGGCGACCCCGGCAAATCATCCCCTGCGGTAACGAAATCAATCGGAATATTCTCCGTAACCTTCATCACCCCCGGCCGGACGGTCAACTCCTTAGGCATGGGGATCATTTTCAGCATATCGGCGGTGTATTCTTTCATATATACAATATACATTACGGGCGGGGACTGACGCTTGATTATCCGATTAAAGCATGGAAAACGCATTAATACTAAATTGGTATTGAGGTGGCCTCATACGATGCCCCCGTTTCCAGCCCCGGCGCCGGCGGTATCTTCGCATTTTTGGCATTTTTTAATCTTTTTTTCACTTTTTTAATCTTTTTTTCACTTTTTTGAACTTTTTCGCTAAAGTAATATGTATTTTAGCCGATATATATAATGGAAAGGTGTCTTTGAACCAAAAAAGGGTATTTTTATGCTGATCCGCAACATAGACAGAACGCTATTGCCGCGCACCATTGCCGATGCCAAGGGTAAGGACGCGAACCCCATGCGGAAGACCGCTGAGGGGCTCGGCACGTTCCTCAGCCGGCTTTCCGAGTCGGTACGGGAGTCGCGCGCCGCTCAGCTGGCCGCGTTGCGCGGTGAAGATTCTGTGGACAGCAACATCAAGGCGCAGCACCGCACCCCCATGCGCACATTCAAGTGGCCGGCCCCCTACGAAGAGGGCAAGGCGGCCGCCCCCGCCGTAGACATTAACCTGAGCGAGGAGCAGGCCGAGGCGCTCGACAAGCTCCGCGAGGCCAGGGGCATCGCCTCCGATGCCTCGTCGCCGGCGGTCTCCAACGACGAGCGGACGGTCGCGCAGGAGCGCATACAGACCCTTTTCAACGAACTCAGCGTCAGCCGCGCCTACACCCTATCGTCTATGCTTGATGGTACAAACGGCTCCGACAGTTCCCCCTTCTCCATCATAAATCCGGAGTCGGCGAGAGGCGCGTACAACGTGATAGACCAGATGATCATGCGGTACCTTGAAGTCGAAGCCGGCAGCGGCGCCAACAACGCCGAGGTGGCTAACTCCGAGCACGAAGCCGCGCTCAACGCCTCAGACCAGCTCAAAGAATTCCTGCTAAACGAGGGCCCCGCGCGGGCTTTTTCGAGATTCCGCGAGATCGACCGCAACAACGTACTCGGACTTGTACATCAGTAGCGGCCTGCCATGCCCCCGCCCAATGAACCAAACGTCGCGCGCCTTTACGAAAACATGAAGGTGAAGACCACGAGCTTTAAGGGCCTCATCTGCTTCATGCACGAGCAGACGCTTGCGTATATCAGAAAAGGGATTGAGGACGGGAGCAGAAAAGATATTGAAAAGGCGCAGAATCTGATATTTCAGTTGGAACTGTCGGTAACTAAGGACCGGGATGCGGCTTCTAAGGTTTTGGCTGATTTGTACACCTACTGCTATTATCTCTTAGAGAAGACTGACCCGCAGAGCATATTTGTGGCTAACAAGATATTAGAGACGCTGGCGAGCGCGTTTAATCAGATGGCGAGGCCTAAATATAGAAAATAGAATTGACATTGACACGCAACAACAAATTGGGGGTTGTTTATCAATGTGTTTTGATTTATCATTGAAGATCGCCCCTACAACGTTTTTTGCAAAAATTTGATGCAATCTTCGTGGGAGGGTTTTGGTTTGAAGGGGTGTAGCTCCCATTGCTGGTAGGCTTCCATTGATTCGCCGGGCTGGAGGGTTTTGTATGGGGCATGGTATTCCAGCTCTGTCAGGGCGTCGGATTTGGTGTGGTTGGTGTAGTTGTAGAACTCTACCAAGGCCTGTTCGGGGTGTATCAGTTTTGGTGAGTGCCTTTTGAATTTTATTATAAGGGCCTGTGATGACGCGAAAGCGGCCATTGCCCCTTTGCTTGCGGGGATAAAGGCTTTGGCCCAGCGCTCTTTTTTGTTTTTGGACGGGGCGCCCGGCTCTATCAGGCAGTAGCCGCGGTCGTGGGAGTAGACGCTCATGTCCTGCGTTTCAGTTTCCCGCCCGTCAATGCGAACCTTGCTCATGGACGATACCGGCGCATAACAGCGGGCGTAGCCGTCTACGCGGGTGTTCAGCCACAGGTCCCACGATACCGGCTCGTTTCTTATGTTTAGCGCGCTTACGCCGAATATCACCTTGCCGTTTTTGATTTTGACGGACTTGGTCAGCCGCACCCCGCTGAACTCGCTGTCGGGGCCTTTCATCACCAATTCAGTAGCGCCGCGTTCGATGATTTCGAAATATCCGTTATTAATATAGGGATCCGGCGGCCATACGGATTTTTCGCGGAGCTTTTTGGGGCTCTTTGCCTGATGCGCCCACCACTCGCTCTGCGGGCCGACCCACACGATGTGGCCGTTGTACGCCTTCCAGCGCGGGTCGGGGCCAAAGGTGCGGCGGATCACCGGGGGCTCGTCCCACAATGCCTTATCCGCCTTGAGGATATTGGGCTTGCCTATAATATGCAGCAGCGCCACCATCCCCCCCAAATCGGGAACAACGCCCACCTCGATGCTGCCGTCGGAAATTTTTATCAGTCGGTTCATAGTATCAATATACATCCTGCACTGTTGCCTATATCACTCCAACAAGCTTCCTGACTTTGCTCATAGTCGCCCCCGCTATCTCCCTCGCCTTGTCCGCCCCAAGTTTCCTCATCTCGTTGACGTAGTCCAAATTCGCGGCGAGATCGGCGCGCTTCTTGCGGTACGGCTCGAAGTAGGCCCAAAGCATCTCGAACAACTCCTTTTTCGCGTCGCCGTAACCGTATCCACCCGCCCGGAAACGTTCGGCCATTGCGGCTGCTTTATCATCGGCGGCGAACAGTTTGTATATATTGTAGATGATGCTCTTATCCGGGTCCTTAGGCTCCTCTACCGGCGTGGGGTCGGTTACTATGCTCATTATTTTTTTGCGCGTCGCCTTCTCCTCGCCGAAAATCTCCACGGTATTACCATATGATTTTGACATTTTTTGCCCGTCGACCCCCGATATCGTCGCGATCTCTTCGGCGATTTCCGGCTCCGGCAGCGTGAACGCCTCACCGTAGGCGGCGTTGAACTTTACCGCTATGTCGCGCGTTACCTCCACGTGCTGCTTCTGGTCTTTGCCTACCGGTACGAGGTTCGACTGGTACAAGAGGATATCGGCGGCCATGAGCACGGGGTAGGAGAACAGGCCGTGGTTGGGGGGTATGCCTTTGGCCTGCGCGTCTTTATAGGCGTGGCAGCGTTCGAGCAGCCCCACCGGGGTGATGTTGCAGAGGTACCACGTCAGTTCGGCGACTTCGGGCACATCGGACTGGAGCCAGAAGACGGAGCAGCGGGGGTCTATGCCCAGCGCCATCATGTCTATCAGAGCGTCTGTGGAGTTCTTAGCCATCTGCCTGCCGTCGAACAGTGTCGTCAGACTGTGCAGGTTGGCTACGAAGCAGAAGAGCTGCCCGCGCTCCTGCGACTCGACCATAGGGCGTATCATACCCAGATAATTGCCGATGTGCAGAGTGCCGGACGGTTTGATCCCGGAGAGGATTTTAAGCATCTAGGGCTTGCTCTCCTCGCTTACTGTGACCACCCCTTCCATCTCCAAATTGCCCAAAGGCTTTACCGGCACCCTGCCGCTGTCGCCTGAACTGTCGTCCAGTGCCAGATTTTCATCGGTACCGGTTTCGGCAGAGTTTTGGGACGGCAACGTTTCCGGCGTTGCCACAGCCGGCGGTGCCGAGTCTTCCGCTATCAACTTTGCCCTCAGGTCTCCCGCGCTCATCGAGTGGTATTTTACGTATCCCCCTACCGCAACCATAATGAGCATCAGTAATATGGGTACGGGGGCGTACCTCCTGATGAGCATCATGGGTGTAATGGCAGACGCCGCGACCATCTTCTTAGGATTCGCGCAGACCCTCAGAATCTCGTTGTCAACCGCTTCCGAAGGGTAGTCCCCCAATACCTCCGACGTGTAGAGAGAGGCGCGCTCTTTTTCGTACTCCTCCGTTTCGCGCCGGCACTCTTCGCACCCGTTGAGGTGTGTCTTGTAGGCCTCAGCCTCGCTTGCGTTCAGTTCACCCGAGAGATACAGCAAGCCCGCAACTTCAAATTTACTGCACGCCATCGATCCCCCTTTTTTTCAGTTCCTTCCGCATGTTTATCAGCGCGAGGCGCATGCGGCCCAGCGCCGTATTTATGGGACAATCCATCATCTCGGCGATCTCCTTGAACGGCACCCCGCCCAGCTCCCGCAGCAGGAATACCTCGCGCTGGGATGGCTCCAGCTGCGACACCGCCTCGTTCACCGCCTTGCGCAGGCGCTTGTAAGACAAGTCCTGGTCGGGCGAATCAATCTTGCTCCCCACCGACCCATCCGTGTCCCCCACGTGGTCGGACTCCACCTTGGCGTGGCGGTAGTAGTCGATCGTCCGCTTGTGCGCTATCCCGAACAGCCAGCTCAGAAAGCTGCGCGAGCGGTCGAACTGCGCGGCGTTCCGCATAGCCGCCAAAAACGTCTCCTGCAACATATCCTCGGCTATATCACGGTCGCCGGTCATGCGCAGCAGGAAACCAAACACCCGGCTCCTGTACCGCTCATAGAGCGCCGAAAAACCTCGTGAATCGCCAGCCAGCCACTTATCGAACAGTTGCCGGTCTTCTGTTTGCTGTTGCTGTTCCATAGCCCCTTATCGCGAACCTGTTAATAGTACGGTTACGGTGTTTACGATATTGTCTATAATACCATATTTATATGAAAATAATAAAAAAACTACAAAAAAACAAACCTCGGACGTCATTTTTTTGCGCCGGGGTCACAATAAAACGTTTACCAGAATCAAATTGCCTACCAAAACCAGCACCATCGCCGCCACAACCGCCTTTTTGGTGTACGTGCCCACCCCCACCGCGCCGCCCTTGGCGTAAAAGCCGTAATAACAGCCAGCGAGGGATATAACCATGCCGAAAACAAACGATTTTACCACGCAAATGACTATATCCTGCGTCTTGAACAGCAGCCGGACCCCCTTGTAAAACGCGGCGAAACTGAGGCCGAGGGCATATTCGGCAATTACCTGCGCGCTGATTATGGCCAGTGCGACCGCAAATATCGTGAGCACGGGGACCATAACGCAGGAGGCCACAAGGCGCGGGGTGAGCAGGTACGTGAACGGGTCGAGCGACAGGCAGACCATGGCATCGACCTGCTCGGTGACCTTCATTGTCCCCAGTTCCGCGGCGAGCTTGGCGCCTATCCGGCCGGTAATGACCAGCGCGGTGAGCACAGGCCCCAGCTCCGTGAAAACCGCCTTGCCCACCCCGGCGCCAAGGTAGGTGAGCGGAATAGCGTCGCCGAAAATGTACTGCACCTGCCACGCGCTCACCGCCCCCACGAATACGGAGGTCAAAAGCACGATGGGTATAGACTGCACGCCGAGGATGAGCATCTGCTCGGTAAGCAGGTGGGGGCGCCTGAACGAGGCCGGGAGCGACTTGAGCATCCTCATATAGAATATGGAAATGGAGCCCACAAGCTCCACCGCCTCACGGGCGGAGGAGCCAAAAGAGATCGCCACACGATCCAGCGCACTGATTTTTTGGGCCTTGGCCATTAATACCCCATACGGGCTATGAATTGTTTTTCACCATTACAATATAATATATGGCATAATAATATACGGCATAACGGCATAATGTATATTATAATTTTATAACCGTAGCCAATGGGGAACGCCCTGTGAACGAAGAGAAGAAAAAGCTGCGCGAGCATTATATGGCCGTCCGCCGGTCCGTCGCCCAATCCGAGGCGGAGCGCCTGAGCGCGCGCATTGCTATGAACATCTTCTCGCTGCCCCGCCTGTTAGAGTCCAACCTGATAATGCTCTACTGCACGATGGGCACCGAGGTAGACTCCGCCCCCCTTATCGACTTAGTCATAAGCTCAGGCCGCGGGGTCGCGCTCCCCTACTGCCGCAAAGACGGCTCCATAGGCATAGGGCGAATATTCACCCCGCGCGGTGAAGACCTGGCCATAGGGGCATACGGCATTCTGGAGCCGGTAGCGCGGCTGCGCGACAATGTAGGCACAGAGCAGCTCGGCGCGATAGTTTGCCCCGGGCTCGCTTTCGACGAAACCTGCACCCGCCTCGGCCACGGGGGCGGGATATACGACCGCTTCCTTAAACAGGCCAAAGGCAACGCGCTTATAGTAGGATGCGCCTTCGACTGCCAGATAAACGGGGAACCGCTGCCGCGCGAAGAGCACGATATCACCATGGACGTGGTAGTCACGGAAACAAGGGCGTTCCCGCAGGGCGCCTGCCCCGCCATAAAGGAGACGGACAGCCAAGACGACGAGGAAGGCAAAATCAGCGAGGACGGCGGCAAAGGGTTTGACAATAAGAGCGTGGTTATATGATTTGGACGGCATTGCTGTGGGCGATACTGGCTGCGGCGGCCCTCCTGCTGATAATAATCGCCGCGCCCATACGCTTCGGGGGGGCGCTTGCGTTCAGGAAAGAGGAGCGCGAGGAGCCTGAATACGAATTTTGGGTAACATATTTGCATCCCATAATCTTTAAATATGAATACGCTTCGGCGGGCGCACGGCAGCGTATGGTTATCTTGGGATTTGAGAAAAAAGATAAGGGTGTTGATGCTGGGGCGAATGATAAGGAGGAGGAGGACGCATCTGTCAACACAGGCAGAAAGAGCATAAATACAGGTGATAACACGCCGGTTAATGCTGATAATAATACAATCAATACTGATGATAATGCAATCAATGCCAATGGCGATAAATCAGTCAATACGGATAATAATGGCATTGATACGGATGATGACCCCGCTGTCAATACTAAGAATAATATCAATAACGATGATGACCCGCCAACCAGCCCGGATAACGGCAGTATCAATACCAATGACAATGACGCGCAGGTCAACACAGACAAAAACAAATCCGCAAATACCCGCAAATCAGCCAATAACGAAAAACGCAGCGAGCACCGCTCCTATAAAGGCATGCCAAAAGATTCTTCTCTCGTGTCAAAGATAAAAAAGCGCGTCAACCGCGTCAAAAAAAACAAAATATACAAGCTCGCCACCGACAAACCGCTGCGAAAAAAGGTTTACAGATGGCTCCGCCGCCTTCTGGCCTGCACATTCAAAATACTCCTCTTCGACCATCTCCGCCTGCGCGTGAGGGCGGGCTACCCCGACCCCGCCGCGCTCGGAAAGGCCTACGGCTATTTCATAGCGGCGCGAGAGGCGTTGCAACTGCGCAGCGCGTCTGTCGATCTTTCTATGGAACCTGTGTTCACCGAGAATTGTTTGAACATAGACGCCAGGGCGGCGGGCCGGACGACCTTGTCGATAATATTCTGGCATATAACCGTTGTGGTATTGACGTTTCCGTATTGGAGGGCGTACCGGGTGATACGTAAGAAAAAATCTTGATGCGGGATAAAATCTAACCGGGATGCAAAGTCAAAAGCATACGTTGGGGTTGATTATGACAGATGCCGCGCGGCACAGACGCTGCGGGCGGCCGGGGGCGGCCGCCCGTTCAGACAATTATCCGGCCACAGGCTCCGCTTCCTGATTTTTGCTTGGCTCCTGTACCTCTATGGGCTGATTGCTCAGTTCCATGCTGCCCAATTTTGAGGCTATGGATTCCAGTTCGGGACTTTTTATCCCCGCCTCCTGCATCGCCTTGACCTTGCCTTTTATGTCTAACAGGGTAGAGCGTATGTGTGTCCCCAGTTCGTTGCATCTTTGCGAGAGGTCTTTCATCTCCTCCTGCTCGCGGAACTTGAGCACCGCGGTCATCTGGCCGCGCAGGAGCATGGAGGTCCACTGCTCGATCTTGTAGATGGGCACCGCAAACTTGCGGGACGCGTACAGGCCTATGCCGAACGCCACCACAAGGCCCACCGCCGCGCTTATGAGGAGCGTGGGGAGTATCAGAAAGAGGATGCTCTCCTTCTGGAGGTTGTTGTTGTCCTGATTCCAGATGTAGATAGCAATGGAATTGTACTTCACCCAGTAGAGCCAGTACACGAGCAGCAACGAGGCGGCCGTGGCTACCAGCGACAGCACCGCAGCCGTCATGACCTTGAAAATCAAGCCGATCTGCAGGGATTTTTTGATGAAAAAATTGCCTACCGGCTTGCGGACGAATTTCGTTTTGTTGGGCATGAGCACAGACCTCTTTAACTTAAAATTGTGTTGAACCCCGCGTAAAACGGAGTATCCCACTATATAATATAGATTTACGGCAATGCAAAAATCAATTTTTTATTGTTGATTCTGCGGGGCGCCACTACCTTTTTTATCCATACACCCCCACAGGGCCTCCTTTTTGCCGCCGCATCCGGGTACTTTTTTGACCGTAAACCCCGCCGCCTCCAGACTCCGCCTTACGTGCCCGGCCACCGTAAATGTCGTAACCGTCCCCCCCTCCCTCGTCGCGGAACCGACCGCCAGCATCAGCTCCCCGCGCCAGATATCCGGGTTCTTTTTTGGGGAGTGCCCGTCCAAAAACCACGCGTCGCAGGGCCCGCTCAAAGACGATACCATATCCAGCGCCTCGCCTATGTACAGGCGCAAGGCTATAACCCCAAAGCCCCCGGTGATAACGGCATCATGCCACCCCGGAACCGATATGTCAATCTGCGAGTACGCGCTGACCACCTCTTTTATGTGCCGGCCGGCGCGGCCCCCAAACTCCCCCAGAATGCGTTCCATCCTGCCGGCATCCACCGGGTACAGCTCTACGGAGCGGTACTCTATCTCCGTCCCGCTTATGCCGCTCTCCTCAAGCGCCTCCATAAGCGCGACGACAAGGCGCCCGGCGCCAAACCCCGTCTCCCCTATCGCCACGCGCCTGCCACCGTCCGGCATCCGCTTCAAACGGTCAACTATACCGCTGTTGCCTATGTGTATCCGCTTCGCCTCATCAATCGCGTCTACCACGTCGAAGTACCGGTCGCCGTAACGCTCGTTAAGCAGATGCTCCGGTATGTTCATCGGCGGTAATTCACCCTCACGTCCTTCGAATACGAGCCGCTCCGCATCCTTACTATATACATACCCTGAGCGATGCCGCCTGCCCGCGAGGAGATGCTTACGTTATATATGCCGGGGTTCCTTACGCCGTCGTGCAGCACGGCGACCATCCTGCCCTTTATGTCGTACATCCTCAAACTCACGTGTTCAGACGACGGCACCGCGAACTTGATATTCCCGGAGGGCGCGGCCCTGAGGTCATACGTTAACGGCGCGCGGGCAGCGGCGGTGCGGACCGGCGACGATCGCATGAACTCCGCACCGATCGTGTCTATGGCGTAGTTACCGCCTAACGGCTCGAAGCGCCAGACCGCCTTGCCCTTGCTGAGGAACACGCCTTTCCCCTCAACCGCCTGCATGCGCGTACTGGTTGAGGTGGGGACGGCCACCGAGTCGATGGTGACGCCGCCGTTAGTCATGTCGCGGATGCGGAACACGCCCGCAGTCGCCGTACCCGTCTGTATGCCGTACGAGAGCTTGTAGATGCCGTCGTCCTGAATATCCACAACATACTCCGCAAACACGCTTGAGTCGCGGACCCGCGCCGCCCTGCCGCCCGATGTCCCGGTAATGTTCTGGCTGCCGGGGAACCCCTGCGCCAGACCGAACGTATCGGCCTCAATGTAGCCCGGCAGCACAAACGCGCGGGCGTAAACCGAGGCGACCGAGGAGGACGCGGCGCGCGTAGTAACCGTTGTCGTGCAGGCGTAGATGTCCGCTATCCGGCTTAGAGTGGCCGTGTCGGCGTCGTTCCAGCGCATAAACGAGCGCCCGGCGGCGTTCGCAGGCGGGGCGGCTATGGTGACGGTGGTATCGGCTATGTAGCTCCCGCTGCCGGTTCCGCCGGTAACGGTGAGGTCGTAGCGGCGTTCCCCGTTATCCGCCTGAATCCAGTCTATATTTATGTTGCCCGCAGCGGCGATAATCTCCAAACGCCACACCGACCTGCCCGCGCCAAGCGCCGCCGTCTTCCCCTCAACCGTCCTCAAGGCCGTGCCGCCGGTGGGGATGATAACGGTATCGAATACGATGTTGTTCGTCACATCTTTAAGCACAAACCTGCCTGGGCTCGTATTCCCGCTCGCCCCCGCCACCCTGTAGGAGAAGTGGTAATCCCCGGCGGCCGCCACATCCACGACATACTCCGCGAAATTGCCTGCGGCTGTACCTCTGGCAACCCTGCCGCCCGACGCGTTTGCGCTGCTCTGGCTCGTAATCCCACCCGCGAACCCGAACGTGTCGGCCTCGAACATCCCCGGCATGCTCACTACGCGGCCATAGTTGGCGGTAACGGAAACGTTTCTGGCGACTGTCCGCACCGTGGTCGTGCAGGCGTAGATATTTGCCGGTATGAGCGCCGGAGCGTCAGTATCTGCAGACCAGCGGACGAACCCGCGCCCGGCGGCGTTTGTGGGCAGCGCGCCGATGCGGACGGTGGTGTCGGCCGGGTAGAGCCCGGTACCGGTAGTCCCGTTCACAACGTCTAACAGGTACGTGGGCGGGCCGCTTACCGCGCTGCCTATACGAAACGACATTGTGGCGCCGAGCTGGCTCACCTCGGTAATCCTTATGGGCGAGTTCGTCCCGTCGTAGTACCGGGCGGGCGGCGAGGATGTACTGTGGAACTCCGTATTGTTGCTGCCGCCGCCGGCGCGGAAAGGCGCGTTAGCCGTTGGGGCCGCCGGGAACGCGACCGTTGTACTGGTGGCGAGGTTCGCCTGCACTACCTTTACGCGGGGAAACGGGTTGGTCGAGTTAAGGGCCGTGTTTACGCCTGACGCGTGGGTATGCCATATAATCAGCCCCTCGCCGGGAATGTTGGCGCTGCGGCCAACGCGGCGGCGCGCCTCTATATAGTATCCCTCGTTGTTATTCCGCCTGAAGTAATAGGCCTCTTCGGGGGTAGAGAGCGGCGCGGTAACCACATTGTGCGCGACGTTGGCGGTATGCGTGAGAACCGCGTTCATGTTGGTTATGTCTGTCACGTTTATCCACCCGGCCTGAGCCCTGAACATGGGGTTGGGCTGCTGGGGGTTCGAGCCGTTGGATGAACTCATTACGCAGTAGCTCGCAACTACGTTCGTGACGGTATTGTCATAATTGTACAGGTCGGGCCAGCGCATTATCATGTGGCCGTTCTCGTGGACGAACGTACCTATTCCGGGCGGGCTGTTGCCGGTGCCGAGGCTTGCCAGCTGGTAGCGGCTGAACCTTATGTTCTTGCCGGCGGCGGGGCCGGACCCGTTGGTTGCCGGCACGTTTATGGTAAGCGTACCGCCCGGCACCGCGCCGTTTACAACCGATTGGCTTGTGTTGCCCGGCGCGCGGTATGTCCCCTGATGCGGCCATATACCGTTGGACCACCCCTGAGACGCCGAACCGGCGTACATTATGTTGAGCGCGACCGCCGTGTTGTTGCTGCCCTCCGTGCTAAGGTGGCTGATGTCCAACTGGTTGGCCTCCACCCGCTTCTTTATCTCGTTGAGAGCGCTCTGTATAAGCTCAGGGACGAACTGGTAGTTGGTCAGCGTATCGTAATAGTTTTTGGGATAAGCTACCGTAACAAAGTCGGCGACGATGTTGGAGTAGTCTAAGGTAGCGTTCGACACATCCCAAAAATAGTCGCGGACCGAGCCCGACGCGGTGCTGCCGTTATAGCCGCCCACCCTGTTGGCGAAGTCTTCCATGGACTGCCGGGTAACATTGGACGACACGGCGGCGTTGGTCTGCCCTGTGCGCGGGTTCGTTCCGCCGGGGAAGTTTATCAGGACCGTGAGACCCACCCAGTTGGTAGGCTCATCCCCCGGTGCGGGGGCAAAGCCGGGGGCGGCCGCACCTCGGCGGCGGTCTTCAGGTATCATGGCGTCGTTGTCGTACCCCAGCGCCTCCCGGTTGCTGCGGTGCTTCTTTTCGAAAGACTCCCTGCTTATCCGCAGCCTCTTCTGCAGGGCGGGGGCGCGGGTCTGCGGCCCGGTGTAGCGCACGCCGGTGGAAACGTACTCGGACCCGTCGGCGGAAAGCTGCGCGTAGGTGATCCAGCCGTCGGCGTCGCGAACGAGGGTATAGCCGTCGGGGCTCTCGACCGTCTGATAGAACTCGTCGCCCCAAACCAGCACACGGACCTCGGATCCGTCGGGCTGGCGAAGCGCGAACTCCTCGCCGTCGTGCGGCGCGGCTGTGGCAAAATTAACCGCCAAAAGCACGACAGACAGCGCCATTACGGCAAAAAGGGCCCGACTGTTCATAAAACCTCCCATAAAAATTTTAGAAAACTATGTTTTTAGTACGCTCTTCATAATATAATATATGGAAAAACATGGGTGTACGCAAGATATATTTCAATTTTGACATTTATCCGCCCCAATATGTATATTTTGTTGTTGCCTGGCGTTATCTGCGATAAGTGTAAATTTGTTGCAATCAGCGGCATAGGCTCAGGATGCCGCCCGACGACTGCACGACCAGCGTGATGTCGCCGGACGGCATCCTGAGCCTATGCCTATAGCGTGTATACCAAATGGGAATTTAACGGTAACAGAAATAAAATCAATAAAGGAAATTAACCATTATGAGAGCAATAGTCTCGGTAGTAGGCAAGGATCGGATGGGCATCATCGCCAGAGTGTCGGGATTCCTGTTCTCCATAGATATCAATGTATTAGACATCAGCCAGTCCATACTGCAGGAGTACTTCCACATGATAATGCTGGTGGATGTGAGCAAGTGCTCAAAGAGGTTTTCGGAGATATCCGACGAACTCGACAAACTCGGTTCGGAGATAGGTATGTCCATAACGATCCAGCACGAGGATATCTTTAACGCAATGCATAAAATATGATTTCTGGCAGGGACGCCCGGCCCAGTCCGCCAGTCACGCGCGGGCGGCCATACATACGAAATAAGGATTTTTGACGATGATAGACAGAAATGAGATTTTAGAGACCATCGAGATGATCGAGAAGAACAACTTCGATGTTCGGACGATCACCATGGGCATCAGCCTGTTTGACTGCATAGACGGGGACAGCGGGCGGACCGCCGGCAATATACGCGCCAAGATCACTGGCGCCGCAAAGAACCTCGTGGCCGTGGGCGACGAGATTGAGAGCGAGTACGGCATACCCATTGTCAACAAGAGGATATCCGTAACCCCGGCTAGCCTGCTGGCTAAAGACGAAAAAGGTTTCCTGCTCGTCGCAAACGCCCTCGACAGGGCCGCAGTTGAGTGCGGCGTCAACTTCATAGGCGGGTACACCGCGCTGGTGCACAAGGGGGCGACCGCGGCGGAAGAGGCTTTTTTGAGGACGATACCCGAAGCGCTGTCGTCCACCGAGAGGCTGTGTTCATCCGTCAACGTGGCGTCTACAAGGTCCGGCATTAATATGGATGCTGTGAAGCTGATGGGCGCCGTCATCAGGGAGACCGCCGAGCTGACTAAGGACAAGGGCGCCATAGGGTGCGCCAAATTCGTTGTTTTCGCCAACGCCGTTGAGGACAACCCGTTCATGGCGGGCGCGTTCTGCGGCATCGGCGAGGGGGACCGGGTAATAAACGTGGGCGTGAGCGGCCCCGGCGCGGTCAAGAGTGCGGTTGACAGGATCGGCGCGGGGGCGGACTTCGGGGAGCTCGCGGAGTGCGTCAAAAAAACGGCGTTCAAAATCACCCGCGTTGGGCAGTTGGTCGCGCGGGAGGCGGCGAAGCGTCTGGGCGCGCAGCTTGGGATCATCGACCTCTCCCTCGCACCCACGCCGGCGGTGGGCGACAGTGTGGCGCATATCCTTGAGGATATGGGGCTCGAAAGCGTAGGGGCGCACGGCACAACCGCCGCGCTCGCCCTGCTCAACGACGCGGTAAAAAAAGGCGGGCTCATGGCCGGTATGTACGTGGGCGGCCTCAGCGGCGCGTTCATACCCGTCAGCGAAGACGCGGGGATGATCGACGCGGTCAGGAGGGGCAGCCTGTCATTAGAAAAACTTGAGGCCATGACCTCCGTATGCAGCGTGGGGCTCGACATGATCGCGGTGCCGGGCGATACACCCGCCGAAATTATAAGCGGCATCATAGCGGATGAGTGCGCCATAGGCGTAATCAACCACAAGACCACGGCGGTGCGGATAATACCGGCGCCGGGCAAGACGGTCGGCGACAGCATCGAGTTCGGGGGGCTTTTGGGGACGGCGCCGGTCATGGCTGTCAACCGGTTCTCGCCGGCGGTGTTTATCAACCGCGGCGGTAAGGTGCCCGCGCCGGTTATCAGCAACAGAAATTAAAGGTTCAGACTACCGGGGATTCCATGATTGCGCTGTCGTCATTGCCACGGCTATGAACGCCATCATAACTATGGCGAGGCGGGTCTGACGGCGGTAGTTGTGCTCGCGGCGGATTACGTCGGGCCTTAATACGATTGCTGTGTCCAAAGCTATTTCGGCAAGGATACGCTCGTCCTCATCCATATCATTCATATCATCATCAAACACAAACCAACCGGATTTGTCGATAAGGGTATCCGCAGGGATATCCGCCCTTGCGTCGCCGGAAGTATCCGCAGATATTTCCGGCGACGCAAGGGCGGATTTGTTTACAGCGGTATCAATGGCGCTGTCCGCCGCGATATCTGTTGATATGCGGGCGGAAGTGTCGGCACCCTGCGCCAGGATTGCCTGAGCGCACAGCGTTATTGCCAGTATGATGATAAAATTCCTCATTGACAAGCGTCACCCCAGCAGCCTGTTGAGGATTGCGCTGACCTCTTTGGGGTTCGCCGCGCCCTTCGAGGCCTTCATTATCTGGCCCATAAAGAAACTCGTGAGCTTCTTGTCCCCGCCCCTGTACCGCTGAACCTCGTCGGGGTGCGCGTCCACCACCTGCTTTACGACCGCTTCGAGGGCGGATGCGTCTGATACCTGCGAGAGGCCCTGCTCCTTAACGACGGCCTCCGGCTCCTTGCCCTCGGATTCCATCATGTCAAGCACCTTCTTCGCGGCTTTTGCGGACACGCCGCCGTCGTTTATCAGCTTTATCAGCCTGCCCAATCTCTCCGGCGTCGTCTTCAACTCAAACGGGCTCTCGATCTTCCCGTCGTTCATCATCCGCATGATATCCGTCATCACCCAGTTAGACGCCGTTTTGGCATCGGCGCACTTGTCAACGCACTGCTCAAAATAATCCGCCAGCGCGCGCGAGCCTGTCAATACTTCAGCGGCGTAGGCGGAAATTCCGTATTTATCCTCAAACCGCCTGCGGCGCACCCCCGGCAGTTCGGGCAGGGATTTTTTGACGCCCTCGACCCAGTCGGTTTCCACAACGAGCGGCAGCAGGTCGGGATCGGGGAAATACCTGTAATCGTGCGCGTCCTCTTTTGAACGCATGGGTATTGAGCGGTTCTCGCTTGGGTTCCAGAGATACGTCTGCTGTTCAACCGTCCCGCCCGAACGCAGTACCTCTTCCTGCCTGCGGGCCTCGTATTCCAGCGCTTTTTCGAGATTTTTGAAGCTGTTCATGTTTTTGATTTCTGTCTTCGTCCCGAACTTTTGCTGGCCTTTGGGGCGCAGCGATATGTTCCCGTCGCAGCGCAGGCTCCCCTCCTCCATGTTGCAGTCGCATACGCCCAAATATTCGAGTATCTGCTTGAGCGCGGCGAGATAGGCGTGCGCCTGCGCGGGGCTGCGCATATCGGGCTCGGAGACGATTTCTATAAGCGGCGAGCCGCTCCTGTTCACATCGAACAGCGAATCCGGATCCAAATCATGTATCAGCTTTCCGGCATCCTCTTCAAGATGCACGCGCGTTACGCCAATCGTGAATTCCTCCCCGTCAACCACAATGGGCAGCTTACCCGGCCCGCATACCGGCAACTCGTATTGCGATATCTGGTAGTTTTTGGTCAGGTCGGGATAAAAATAGTTTTTGCGCGCGAATATCGACTTGTTGTTGATCTCGCAGCCCAGCGCCAACCCGGCGCGCACGGCCATCTCCACCGCCGCGCGGTTTAGGACGGGCAGAGATCCGGGGAGGCCCAAGCAGACCGGGCAGCCGTGGGTGTTGGGCGGGTCGCCAAACGGGGTGGTGCAGCCGCAGAAGAGCTTTGTTTTTGTGGACAGCTGCGCGTGTACCTCCAAACCTATTACGATCTCGTATTCCAGCATACAGTCTCCTTGAATTATTGCCCGGTGATAAGAACCTTGGCCGCCAGACCGGTCTCCCTGTTCAGTTTAACGGCAAGCGCCTCCGCGTCTTCCCTCTTGTCAAACGCTCCCACCCTCACCCTGTACACAGTCTGCCCGCCTCCACTCGTAGCGGTGGAGACGTTTACGCCGCTGTACGCCGTGAGCTTTTTGGCAAGGTTGTCGGCGTTGACCTTTGAGCCGAACGCGCCGACCTGTACGGTGAAGGATTGCGGTATCATCCCCTGCGTATTTTTAGACGCCGATTCATACACATTTTGCGGCGGTGATGCAGGGGCCGGCTGAGGAGGTGTTGATACCGGCGCTGTTTGCGGAGTTGATACCGTGGCCGGCTGAGATGCCGGTCCCGGTACATTTTGCGGCGCCGGTACCCGCGTCTGCGCCGGCGCGGATGCCATATGCATCGATACGTCATACAATTCCCTGTATATCGCCGCCGTGTCGAGCGTCGTCGCCTGCCGGTAGAACTCCGCGGCGCCCTTATAGTCCTCGCGGGCGAACCTGTAATCCCCCAGCACCTTATTGCTCTGCGCCTTTACCGCCGGCGGCGTATTTTGCGCGCGGGCGAGGGAGTCGGCTATGCGCAGGGCGTCGGCGAGCGGCATGGTCAGCGCGGCGGAGATTTCGGGGGAAAGCGGCGGTGCGGCGGTGACAGGCGCAACGGCGGACAGGGTGACGGCAAGGAGCGCGGCGGCGGCCGTCATAACCCGCGCCGACATTATCCACCGAATAACATATATTACAGGCCTCATGCGAATATGTCCTTCTCCCCCACCGCCTTGAGCGACGCGGTGCCCTTCTCCAGCGTCTTTTCGATACCCTCCCGCATCTCTTCGACCTCGGCCACGGTATGCTCGCGCAGGCGCGCCAGCTCGGTTTCCATGGTTTTTACGGTCTCCTCAAGCCGCTTTATCTCCTTCTTCTTGCTGTGGATGCCCGCCTGCCCCGCTATATAGTAGTAGGCGGCGGCGAAAAAGCCCATCAAAAGCCCTATGGCGAAAGTCGCGGCGGTGAACAGGTAGAGCGGGAACTCCGGCGTCTCGGTAAAAATCAGCTTCACCGCCGCGGTCGCCTTGAACTCATCCTGCATAAACGTAAATATCAGCACGCACGCCACGGCGAAAGTCGCCGCTATCACCAAACCCCATTTAATGATCTTCATTGCCCAACCCTTTCCGCTATTAGTGTCATCCCGCTGCTTTTAACAGCCCTTACCTTAAAAATCATTCCTGCCACACCCTCTTCGCAACTAATTAATACTCTTTTACACCCGCGGTCCTGCCCCATCCACGCCCTGTCCCGCTTCTGCTGGCGGCCGGTAACCAGCACCTCCAGCTCCTCACCCACCGATTTTTCGTAGATTTCGCGGGTTATTTCGGTCTGCAGGGCTATAAGCTCCGAAAGCCGCGCCAGCTTTTCCGCCTTAGATATCCCCTCCCGCATAAGCGCGGCGGCGGTGCCCTCGCGCGGGGAGTAGGCGAACATGAAAGCGGCCGTGAAGCGGATGTCCCGCACAAGAGCGAGCGTCTCGCGGAACTCGGCGTCGGTCTCGGAGGGGAAGCCGACCATGATGTCGCTCGTCAGATCGACCCCCGGAACGCGCTTTTTCACCGTGTCGATAAACCCCCGGTACTGGGAAGCGGTGTACCTGCGGTTCATCAGCGCGAGGATTCGGTCGGACCCGGCCTGAAACGGGAGATGGAGGTGCGCGGCGATTTTGGGAGACGAAGCCATTACGTCTATCAGCCGCCCGGTGCAGTCTTTGGGGTGGCTCGTGGTGAACCGTATCCTCTCAAGCCCGTCCACCCCCGCCATCCTCGATAACAATTCGGGGAAATCAATCCCGCCGTGATTGTACGAGTTGACGTTCTGCCCCAAAAACGTTATCTCCCTTATCCCCGCGCCGACCTTTTGTTTTACGGCGGATTCGATAACGTCATAAGGCACCGACATCTCGCGCCCGCGCACATACGGCACCACGCAGTACGCGCAGTAGTTGTCGCACCCGCGCATCACCGGAACAAAATCCGTAACCGCCGTCTTTTGGAATATTGATGATGACGTCTTATCATCACCCTGACATTTGGGAAATTGCGATTCGATAACATCATCAATCCGCTCCATCTGTTTGGCGCCTATAATGTTGTCTATCCCCGGAATATCCTTTTTTAAAGCGTCCCCCAAACGTTCCGCCATGCACCCTATCACCCAGAGTTTTTGGCCGGGATGATTTTTTTTCCCGTTAGCGAACTCCGCGATACGCGCCAGCGCCCGCTTCTCCGCCGCTTCGCGTACGCTGCAGGTGTTGACGATTATCAAATCGCTGCCAACACAAGAGTCGTTAAGTACAAAGCCGCGCTGCGCCAGCAGCTGGTATATGGCGTCGGAGTCGGCTGTATTCATCTGGCAGCCGAACGTCTGGAAATATACGGATGGCATCGGGCAAGCCCTACAGTATGCTCGTATATTTATTTTCGGCGGCCGCGATAACCTCTACAAACGCCTCCGGCGTATCCGCCTCCATCAGTTTGCTCCTTACGTCCTCGTACGACATAACCTGCGACAGCGTCGACAGTACCTGCGTGTGCTCCGCCGAGGTGTTTTCGGGCGAGACCATCATGAATACGAGATTCACGGCCTGCCCGTCAAGCGAATCGAACTCTATTCCCTCCGCCGATCTCGCGGCGGCCATATAGAGGCGGTCGATCCCCGGCAGGCGCGCGTGCGGAATTGCTATGCCGTAGCCTATGCCGGTCGACATCTCCGTCTCGCGCTCAACAATCTTGCTCGAAACGACATCCGCGTTGGGAAGGCCGCTTACCGAGCAAAGAAAACGGGCAAGCGAGTCTATAACCTCTAACTTACCGGCCTGCTTAAGGTCTATTATGACGCAGTTCGTGCGGATCAAATCCTGTATCCTGATTTTCATAGATCGCCGTCCTTGTCATCTAATGAACGGCCGTAACGCGCCTGCCGCGTGACGCGGCGGCGCTCGGCTGCCACCGACAAACGCCCGGCTATGTAGATAACAACGCCAAGGGCAATCAGCGCAACAGAGCCATACGTCAGATACGCTAACGATTTCAATCTGGGTGAATGATCAATCGCCAAATAGCAGATCACGCCGGCGGTGAGAGTGAACATCCCAGTAAGCATAACAAGCATCCCGCGCTCTTTAACAAATTCAATCAGATTTTTCATCCGTTACCTCCCGTTATAAGGATTAATATATGCGATACCGCCTGAACCGTTAATAAACGGGCGTCCCTGCATAGTATCAAGCGTTATCAATAACAGTCAACACATCATCATACACCGCCAATGCCCGTCAATACATCAACAACAACCAGCCGCTACTTATTTATCATCGCGTGATACTCCTGCAGCGAATGTATCACCGTCTTCTTGCTCTTCATGTCCGCCACTCCCTCGGCGGCGGCGGCGGCGGCGGCGACCGTGGTGATGTATGGCAGCTTGTGCTTCACCGCCGCCTTGCGGATGTACGAATCGTCATGCTGGCTCTTCTTGCCCACCGGAGTGTTCACTATCAGCTGAATATCCTTGTTGGCAATCAAATCCAAAATATTAGGACGCCCCTCGTGCAATTTGCAAACCGGCCTGCTCTCTATGCCGCTCTTCTTAAGGAACTCGTGCGTGCCCTCCGTCGCGTATATCCCAAAGCCCAAATCAACAAACTTGCGTGCGACGCCGGCTACGCGGCCCTCCATAACCTCAGACTTCGAGATGCTCATTAACACATTGCCGGAAAGCGGCAATTGCTGATTGGCGGCCTCCTCCGCCTTGAAGAACGCGAGGCCGAACTCCTCCGCCATGCCAAGCACCTCGCCGGTCGAACGCATTTCCGGGCCGAGGATAGGGTCTACCTCCGGGAACATGTGGAACGGGAAGACCGCCTCCTTAACGCCGTAGAAGCTGACCTTGCTGCGCTTGAGGTTGAAATCGGCAAGCCGCTTGCCCATCATCACCTCGGTGGCCAAAGTGGCCATCTGTATATCGCAAACCTTTGACACCACAGGAACGGTACGCGACGCGCGCGGGTTGGCTTCGAGTACGTAAACTTTACCGTCGGCAATAGCGTACTGCATATTCATCAGCCCCACAACGCCAAGCTCTAATGCGATTCTGCTCGTGTAGGAGTAGATAGTCTCTACATGCTCCGCAGGAATGCTCACCGGCGGTATCACGCAAGCGGAATCGCCGGAGTGGATGCCGGCCTGCTCGATGTGCTCCATCACCGCGGGGATGAAAACATTCTTGCCGTCGCTCAACGCGTCCGCCTCAGCCTCAATTGCGTTCTCAAGGAATTTGTCGATAAGGATGGGACGTTCGGGGGTAACGTCAACAGCGAGGCCCATATACATCCTCAACATCTGGTCATCATGAACGACCTCCATACCGCGGCCGCCAAGGACGTATGAGGGGCGTACCATCACCGGATACCCGATTTTTTCCGCCACGGCAAGCGCCTCGTCTACCGTTACCGCCATACCGGATGCCGGCATGGGGATGCCGAGCTTGTCCATCATGCTGTTGAAGCGGTCTCGGTCCTCGGCAAGGTCAATGATATCTGGCGTAGTCCCCAAAATTTTCACGCCGGCCCCGGCGAGCTGGTTAGCCAGATTAAGCGGCGTCTGCCCGCCGAACTGCACGATAACGCCGTCCGGCTGCTCCATATCGTAAATGCTCAAAACATTCTCTACCGTCAACGGCTCGAAGTAAAGGCGCGACGACGTATCGTAATCCGTAGACACGGTTTCGGGGTTACAGTTGACCATAATCGTCTCGACCCCCATATCCCTCAGCGCAAACGCGGCGTGCACGCAGCAGTAGTCGAACTCTATCCCCTGCCCGATGCGGTTAGGCCCGCCGCCCAGAACCATCACCTTGCGCTTTGAACTCTTCGTATCAAGCCGGTTCCTGCTGTGGAACGTGGAGTAGTAGTAAAACGCCTTATCATCAACCCCGCTGACAGGCAGCGCCTCCCAGCCCTCTATGAGGCCCATATCCAAACGCTGCTTCCTTATCGCAGACTCCTTGACGCCGGTCAACACAGAGAGGTAACGGTCCGCGAACCCCCACTTCTTCGCTTTCTCAAGAACATCGTTCGGCATCGGCTTGTTCTGGTATTTGGCGATGATCTCCTCCTCAAAGTCGACCATCTCCTTCACCTCCTGCAAAAACCACGTCTTGATACTGGTAATATCGTGGACTTTCTCTACCGTAGCGCCTTTCCTGAACGCCTCGTAAATCATGAAATGCCTCTCGCTTGTCAGCTCCTTGAGCATGTCGAGCAGCTCGTCCTTAGACTTCCTGTTGAAATCTCTGGCAAAACCGAGCCCCATACGTCCGTTCTCAAGCGACCTTATAGCCTTCTGGAACGCCTCTTTGTAATTCTTGCCTATACTCATCACCTCGCCCACAGCCTTCATCTGCGTGCCCAGCTTGTCCTGCGAACCTTTGAACTTCTCAAACGCCCAGCGCGCGAACTTTACAACCACGTAATCGCCCGACGGCGTGTATTTGTCGAGCGTGCCGTCCCTCCAGTAGGGCATCTCGGCGAGCGTCATCCCCGCGGCCAGCTTCGCGGATACGAGCGCGATCGGAAAGCCGGTAGCCTTGGACGCCAGCGCCGACGAGCGCGACGTGCGCGGGTTAATCTCAATTACCACTATGCGGTCGGTCTTGGGGCAATGCGCCATCTGCACGTTGCAGCCGCCTATGATGTTCACGGAATCGACAATCGAATACGCGGCGTCCTGCAGGCGCTTCTGCAGCTCCTGCGGCACGGTCAGCATGGGCGCAACGCAAAACGAATCTCCGGTGTGTATGCCCATAGGATCCACGTTCTCTATGAAACAGACGGTGATCTTGCTGCCAGTCTTGTCGCGCACGATCTCAAGTTCAAGCTCCTCCCAGCCGAGCACCGACTCCTCTATGAGCACCTGATTGATAATGCTCGCGGCAATGCCCCTGCTCGCCACCGTCCTCAGTTCCTCTATGTTATAAACAATACCGCCGCCCGTCCCCCCCATTGTATACGCCGGACGTACAACTACGGGATAACCAAGCTCCGCGGCGACCTTCTCGGCATCCTCCACCGAATACACTGCCTCACTCTTCGCCATCTCAATCCCCAGCTTGTTCATCTCCTCCTTGAAGATGATACGGTCCTCGCCGCGCTCGATTGCGGGGATGTCGATACCTATAACCTCAACATTGTACTTTTTGAGGATTCCCTGCTTGTCAAGCTGTATCGACAGGTTGAGCGCAACCTGCCCGCCAAGATTAGGCAGCAGCGCGTCGGGGCGCTCCTTGGCGATGATGCGCTCAAGCGACGGGACATTGAGCGGCTCAATGTAAGTGATGTCCGCCGTCTCCGGGTCGGTCATGATCGTCGCCGGATTGGAGTTTACAAGCACTATCTGATACCCAAGCGAACGCAGGGCCTTGCACGCCTGCGTGCCGGAATAGTCGAATTCACAGGCCTGACCGATAATAATCGGACCAGAGCCTATGATCATTACTTTTTTGATGTCGCCGCGTTTTGGCATTTCAACCGCTCCTTATTTTATCGTTATATGTTATTGTTATCATTTACCGCACCCCGTACACCCCGTCCAGCAATACGTGCACATATTACCGCCGGGGATGTCTATCGCCTCTATCATATCATTCAGCCTCTGAAACGCCAGCGACGTAAGGCCCATCCCCGAACGGATATACTCTATCATCGCGTGGTGCTTATCAGACTCTTCGTTAACGTACTCCTCAATATTATACTTATCGCTCCCCTCCATCGTAACGATAGCCTTCCTCGTAGCCAGGTCCATTTCAGATTTCGACCTCGAAAAATTAAGATAATTGCATCCGAAGAATAACGGCGGGCAGGCAAGCCTCATGTGTATTTCTTCAGCGCCGTAAGCGTAAAGCCGCTGCAGCGTGTCCTTCAGCTGCGTGCCGCGGACTAAGGAGTCGTCGCAGAACAGAATCTTCTTCCCCTCCGTAAGCTTCTTTACAGGTATCAGCTTCATTTTGGCCACAAGCTCCCGCGCGGCCTGATTGGGGGGCAAAAACGACCGCGCCCACGTAGGCGTATATTTGACGAACGGACGGCTGTATGATATCTTCTTCTTCTGCGCGTACCCAAGCGCGTGCGCCACACCGGAGTCAGGTATCCCCGCGGCGAAATCGACTTCTACATTGTCCCTCGCGGCAAGCGCCGCACCGCAGCGGTAACGCGAGCGCTCCACGTTTATGCCTTCGTAGTCGGACGCCGGATAACCGTAGTATATCCATAAAAACGTGCATATCTGCATTTTATCGCCCGGCGCCACGCGCTGCTCATACCCGTCTTTGGTGATGAACACAACCTCCCCCGGCCCAAGCTCCTTCTCCACCTCGTACCCCAGATTATAGAACGCGCAGGTCTCCATAGTCACCGCGTAACCGCTCTCGCCTTTACCGATTACAACCGGCGTCCGCCCCAGCCTGTCCCTCACCGCGTAAATACCCTTAGGCGTGAGGATTAGCATAGACATCGACCCCTCTATCTTCTCCTGCGCGGCCCTGATACCCGCCTCAAAACTCTCCTCCTCGTTTATCAGCGTCGCCGTCAGCTCGGTAGCGTTGAGCTCGTTCCCGCTCATCTCCGAAAAATGCGTGAGGCGCTTATTAAACGCCCGCTGCGTAAGCTCCACGTCGTTCTTTATCGCTCCTACGGTCACTATGGCGTAAGTCCCCAGATGCGACCCTATGATCAGCGGCTGGTCCTCATAATCGCTTATGACCCCAATGCCCGCCTGCCCGTTCAGCTTGTCTAAATCCGAGTCGAACTTGCTCCTGAACTGCGTGTTGGTAATATCGTGGATAACGCGCGTGAACATCGAACCGCTCACGGTAACAAGCCCGCCCCTGCGAATACCCAAGTGGCAGTGGTAGTCGGTCCCGTAAAACAAGCGCGTAGCGCAAACTTCGCTGTCGTTGGTGATTACCCCAAAAAAACCGCCCATGATCAATCGCTCCTTTTTGCGAAATGGCGGGCGCGGTAAACCGCGTCCCCCGCAGCCTGCCATGCATATTCCGCCGCAATAATTTGCAGGGGCGGCATCATGCCGCCCGCTCTGCCTTATTCCGCCGCCCCGCAATAAAAGGAGCAGCGGGGCAAAAAATATTTATGTCACAAACAACGACTTAGTCGAAAAATCGGGGTCACTTGTCAAATTAACCCCCAGTTTCCTCAACCCCGCCTCGTCGCCCGGCGTGGGTATGTGCGTAATGTGCACCTCGCACCCCTTCAGCTCCTTGAGCTTCTTGAGCGCCATATCCGCCGCAGGATTGGAAATCGCGCTTATCCCCAGCGCAATCAGCGTCTCGTCCAAATCGAGGCTGACTTTCTTATCATGCAGGATCTCGCTCTTAAGCCGGCCTATAGACTCTGTAATATTCGGCGGCAGCAGATGCATATTGTCCGGGATACCCGCAAGCTCCTTGGCCGCGTTGAGCACAAGGCTCGACGCCGCGTGCATAAGCGGCGAGTTGCACCCGGTAATTATCCGCCCGTCCCTGAGCTCCAGCGCCGCGCCGCAAAACACCCCCTCGTTGCCCTTGCCGCGCTCCCGCGCCCGCTCCGCCGCAGCCCGCGCCGGAGATACCACGCAGCGGTCCTCAGGCCTGGCCTCCACATCATGCACCAGAAGCTCAACCCGCAAAAGCGCATCCTTCTCGCCGCCGCCCATCGCGTACTCGCACGCAGACCGAAAATACCGCCGCAAAATCTCCTGCCTGGCCGCCTCCCGCACCACCGCGTCGTCCGTAATCCCGCGTGATACCTGATTTACGCCCATATCGGTAGGAGATTTGTAAAAGGACTCGCGCCCCGTAATCTTCTCAATAATCCTCTTAACCACCGGAAACGCCTCGATATCCCTGTTATAGTTGACTGTCTTCTCGTTGTACGCCTCAAGGTGGAAGTGGTCAATCATGTTGACATCCTTCAAATCGGCGGTCGCGCTCTCGTAGGCGACATTGACCTCGTGCTTGAGCGGCAGGTCCCAAACGGGGAAAGTCTCGAACTTGGCGTACCCGGACTCCACCCCCCGCCGGTAGTCGTGGTAGAGCTGCGACAGGCAGGTGGCGAGCTTCCCGCTCCCCGGCCCCGGCCCCGTCACCACTACAATCGGCTTGGCGGTCGGAATGTAGGGATTGGCCCCGTACCCCTCCTCGGAGACGATCGCCTCCACATCGGTAGGATACCCCTTGGTCGCCCCGTGGGTATATACGGCCACCCCCCGCCGCTCCAACCGGCCCTTGAACGCCCGCGCGGCGGACTGCCCCTCGCTGTAGCGGGAAATCACCACCGCCGACACCGATATGCCCCACTCCCCAAGGTCGTCAATCAGCTTCAGGGCGTCGGAATCGTAGGTAATCCCGAAATCCGCCCGGATTTTGCGCCGCTCAATATCACCCGCATATATACATAATACAACCTCGGCATCGTCTTTCAGCTTCTGCAAAAGCCGCATTTTAACGTTGGGATCGAACCCCGGAAGCACCCGGGAGGCGTGATAATCATACAAAAGCTTGCCCCCGAACTCCAAATACAGCTTGTTTTGGAAACAACTGACCCTCTCCGCGATAGCGGCAGTCTGCCGCGCGAGATAAAGGTCGTTGTCGAATCCAGGTGTTAAGGGCATGCGGCGGTATCCTTAGGGGTTAAAGCCGTTTTCCAGTACCGCGCAATAAAATAAATCATGCGGCGGGCGGTGTCAAGAGCTAAAAATAAAAAATGCCCGGATGTACGCCTATACTGACAAATATAACATATTATAGTATATCAATGTCACAGTAACACGGCAATTAAGACCACCCGGTAAAAAACCTGCCCAGAGAAAACGTCAACCGTACAGGCAACAATAACTTACCACAGATTTAACAAAAACCGGACAACGCAGGGGATTCAGGATTATATTCATACGATTATAAACTACAATATGCCAATACCAAAGTCAAACCGCAACAGAAATCTCACCCCAGAGCCGCGCAGGCGAACAGCTTGTGCCGCAAATGAACCACCCTGTACCTGGGGTTCGCCTCCAAAATAATGTCCTCTAATACCCGCGGATCATCCGGCAGATGACAGGTGCAAATCGCAAGCTTTGGGGCAAAAGCCTTCAGCACGTTCGTTGCGCCCCGCAGCATATCCCTCTCCGCGCCCTCAATGTCCGCTTTTATGAAATCTACCCTCTTAATGCCGTTCCCGGATACAAAAGCGTCAAGGGTCGTTACGGCAACCTGCTCCCCAACCTTATCACTCAGAGCTTTTCTGACAGGATGTATCCCGCGAGGCCTGTTCAGCATTACCGTTTTCTCAAGTAAAGCGAATGTCGCAGACGCCGGCTCAAAAGCATAAACCTCCGCGCCCTTATTCGCGGCATACGCGCTAAAGCCGCCTATCCACGCACCGGCGTCTATAACCGTATCGCCCTCTTTAACCGTAACATCAAAATCACCGTCCGTATAGCCGTAAGGGCCCTCAGGCATATACAAATCCAGAATATCTACAAGCGTTCTGCCATAGTTATCACCGTGAAAAAGCGGAATTTGAAAAATATCGCTAAATACATCCATCAAAGCCCCTAAATCCGCCTCCTCCACATCCGGCAACAACGCCCCGCCAAAGTCAAAATAGCTCCCGCCCCGGCCATCATCCCGCAAATATTTATCCATAAACCTTACGTACCTGTTTGTAGCTTTATCACAATAGAACAGATTAGTGAACCGCATGCCCTTCAGATTCCCGGTTATCTGCCTGAAACCGTTAAGCGGCGTCACTACAACCGGCGTACGCCTGTCGTATTGCCGCAGCTCTTCAAGCGATACCACAGGCAGCCCCAGAATGCTCTTGCCGCGCTTATTGGGGTCAGCGTCCGCCACGCAGAGGATGTTAGCCTTTATACCACGCAAAAACAAACTCGCCAGAAACTTGACGCAGTGGTCCCCCGCCCCGTATACTATGATCCCGCCCTCGTATATATCAGGCTTGAGAACGTTTATGTTGAAATGGGGCGTGGTTCTCACATAATGGTAATCTTCGATACTAATGGGCTCTACAGAGTCAATAATCATTGCCTTAGCCTCCTTTTTGTTTATTTTCCAGGAACTATTACGTTGCCTTATCCTGTTCCAACAACTTCCGGCTTTACCGCATTTTCCGGCATTTTTATACCTGCCCAAACGACTCAACGTACGTTTTGTGGTAGGCTTCCGAATAAAGCGTGTCCACGTTTGCGGTAAATATGTTATTGTTCGAAAGCTCTTCTACAAGAAAACCAAACATCTCTTTTGCCCTAACAGAATCAAAATACTTGCTGTCAAGAAAACTGAATACCGGAGTTACAATGTCTACATTAAGTTCTGCGCAAATCTTAACAAATTCGTTAATATTCTCCTCATCATCATTAATTCCGGGTACAAAAAGATATTTGGGGTTCAAAGCAAAGAAAGACGCCTGACTGTAACGCCTGACATTCTCAAGCATTTTTGAGAAGCAGTTAATTCCCTTTATTTTTGCATAAGTCTCCGGCACCCCGGCATCAAACGATTTACGGGCAATAACGGGAGCCTTATGGGCTAACTCAAACAATGCCTTGTCAAACACGGAGCAATTTGTAAAAACATCAAGAAAATACTGCTTTTCTTCGCAATGCCTGTAAAGCGAAAATCTCTTCTCATTTAATGTCGGCTCTCCTACTGCGTAAAGTACTGAAAATATGTCGTTCAATATGCCGCGTTTTTCAATTTCAACTAAATACTCTTCCAAAGCGAATCTATTGTTGTAACCTTTAAAATCTGGGTGATTTGCAGAACAATAGTCGCACTTATAGTTACACCAACCCTTAAAAGAAAAATCAAAAGACGTAAGATTGCGCGAAGCATAAATATAAACATCTTTATTATTAAAACAGCCCTTACAGCCTTCCGGCAGTTCAATTCTGCCGTCAATTAAATCATTCCGCATTTTATCAATGTAATCAATCCCACGCACGACATCAAGATTTTGATTATCAAATTTCGGTTTGTACTCCTCTATACAGCAGCAAACAAAATTTTTATCCTCCACTATCCAATTCTGCGCAAATCTTGCGCAGGTCTTCCTTTTCTCAACAGGCTGATAATTTATGATTCTTGACGGCGAAACACCCCTTTCAAGCGTCAAGCCGCCTATTATTTCGGCGGAATGAAACGGTGAAGCTACAAAAAATTCGGACGCCTCATCCGCTAAAACATCATCGTAAGACAATATCTTTAAGCCGGAAAAAGAGTTAATACTTTTGTTATGTTTTTTTATATCATTGTCACAAAAGCCTGCAGGTAATACCGAAAACTTTTCTCTAAGCATTTTAGCCGCCAAAATGGTCTCAAATGAGGCCGGGCAAAACCACACCTTTATGTTGTTTTTCAGCCTGCCTGCAATGGCTTCAAGATAATCCAACAGCATTATTTTCTCTGCGCCCCCTCTAACTGCAATTTAGACAGCGCTTCGCTTGTATCCTTGAGTTTGGCCGCTATTTTCCTGATTTTCGACTTGACCGACGAAGTATACCACCCGTTATCAACCTTCTCCTGCGCTAATATAAAACTATACATCATGTCAACAAACCGCTTACGCTCAATAAAATTTCTCAGGTTGCCGTACTTATCACCGGCCTTATATTTTATAACCTCGTCGAATTTGTCGTTGAAAACAAATTCGCCAACGCGCTTTGCAAGCAGCTTCGTTTTTTGCGCTTCGAGAAAATTTCTTTGATAGAAATCATTAAACCAGCCGAAAAGCACCGCCTGCATATACTCATAAAGCTCATCACTTATTTCCCCGAACGAGCCTAAAAAAGCCATAAACGCATCGTAAGTGTTATATACCGAAAAAACCTGATTGTAGAGTATCTTCCTCAATGTGAGCATATTAAAGCTGTCTTGACGACACGCTACAGCGGCGTTTGCGATTTGGGTTGCATTATAAGCAGGGCGCTTCACAAAATGATAAAAACGGTGCGATGTTCCAGAAAGAACACCTATCCGCTTGCAATTTGACAAGGTATCAATCGTAAATAACGAATCCGGCAGGAAACGACCAAAAAACTTTTTGTAACAATGAGATTTGTTAAACTTCCCTTTACCCTGAAATAAATTCGTGCTGTAGAGCTTCCCCCACATCTCATTAAAAAACGGCTTATACCGGATAAAGTCTCCCGCGAAATTCTTGCTTTCCACTATTAAATCTTCATTAAGCTGCCTTTTTGACAATAAAGTTTTATCTTCCGAATCAACGGCTTCTTTAAGATAAATAGATGTCCCGCCGGCGACTATATCCAAACGGTTTTCCTCCGCAAATGCTGCTGCACGTTCAAAGAAATCGCTTTCGTATTCATCATCGCTGTCAAGACTGCAAATATAGCTGCCTGGATACATCTGAGAGAGATGATAGATATATTGAATATACATATCCAAATCATTCAACCTCTTATTAATAACAATAAACCTGCTGTCTTTCGCCGCAGCCGCTTTTATTACATCAAAAGAATTATTTATACAAGAATTGCCTGTAACTTTTTCATTGCCGTTTGACAAAACGAAACAAATCCAGTTTTCATACGTCTGTTCGAGTATACTCCGCATTGTCGCGGCAACGGTATCTTCGCAGGCGAACGCCTGAATATAGCAAATTATCTTCTTATTCATATCTACCACCACCAGTCCACATCGTCAGGTTTGTACAATACTTTAACATCTATGCCTTCCCCCCCTAAATATTTAATTTGTTCTTTGATTATATTGCCGTAATTGAAAGATGTTATCAATATACAGTCTACGCCAAGGCTTTTCGCTTCCTCTTTCGGCCTTACAATATAACCGAATTTTTCTTTACCGTGAAAATCGGCGTTTGAATCAAAAAGTTCCACTTCAAACGGGATTTTCCCAAAAATATTTTTATATATGTCGAGTATCTTAACCGTACCGCCGGAGGCCGGCCAGAACCCGACTTTTTTATAACAGCAACTGTTTATAAGTTCGTCGAACCTTTCTCTCCTTGAAACCTTATCGTATGAAACCTTACGGACAATTTTATATACCTCGGCTATCGACTCAACAATATTTAAGCGCTGTGTGCATTTTTCTTCGCACTGCCCGCAGCCAACGCAAGGATTTTCATAACTTTCAAATTCAATGCCGAACTTATCGTGCAGCGATTGAAAGAAGTTCTTTTCCGCCGCGTTTGCCGCTCTGCCGTCTTGCAGCGCCAATACATTCCTCGCGTTCATTATCTGCGGGACTGGTATTTTTTCAGGGCAGTCTGCGCAGTATTGGCAATAAGTACAAAAATTTTTACTTTCGGTAATATGTTTCTTGAGCTTTTCAACACGCTTAACTCTATCATCATCATAATTCGCAGCCAATAAATACTCGTCAAGCTGCGCACGGGTACCTGCGCCCGCCAAAACGCATTTAACCGCAGGATGCGCAAGAACCGCCCGTATCGCGGCCTGTACAACCGTCTCGCCTTTATCCATTCCGGCAAATTCAAACAAACTTTCATTCTGCGGTATCAAACCGCCGTAAAGCGGGTTCATTACCAGTATATCAACATTCTTCTCATACGCCCTGTCCAAAACCGCCTGCATCTCAAGAAAATTCAGCAAATTATACGATATCAGCACAAACTCAAACAAACCGCTTTCGACAACGTCAATTATCTCATTGTGCCGCATGTGCACGCTTGCGCCAATATGTTTTACCTTGCCCTCCGATTTGAGCCTGAGCGCCGCGTCGTATAATCCGCCTTTTTCGACCGCGCGCTTTAACTGAACGCCGTCCATCAAAGTCCACAGCAAAAAATGAGTGGCCCTGTCAAGCCCCATCTCATTTAATATGAATAAAGCCTCTTTATAGTAATCTTCCAGCGTCAGCTTTTCAAAACAATTAACCTTCACCGTAATATTGTAATCCCTGTCAGTACGCCTGAAAGCCTCCTTCAGCACCGAAAAAGCCTTGCCGTTGCTGTAACCCTTACCAACGTCAATGTAGTTCACACCGCGCTCCAATGCGTAAAGCACCAGATTTACGGCGGCTTCGAAGTCGGCGTTAAATGTTTCGGGACTTTTGAATGGGAATCGCCCTGTTCCTAAACCTATTGGGGAAATTCCGTTAAAAGCAGTATTCATAATTATCCTGTATTATAGCTGATAAACATAAAACAATATATCACTTGGCATAAGCCACAAATGTTTTTTATCATACCTGCACTCTTCAAAGAGTTTATCAACATAACTGTTAGCATTATATGCCGACACTATTACGTAAGTATCTTCATCAATCTTCATATCACTTGAATGTACTATCGGCTTGCCGAACGCATCTCCTTTTTTGAAAGAGTCCACAAAACCAAGAAAGTCCGCTTGAGGATAATGTCTTAATATATAATCAAGCATCAAACATTCGTTGCGCTCAATATATCTGTCAGATAATCCATACAGATAGAATTTAAACTCTGTTTTGTTTAGCTCAAGTAAAAATCGTTTATCTAAATAATAAGTAAATCCGAACATGTCCATTTTGGACTTATTTTTCTGAAAAACACCGTAGAACCGCTCTTTACTCGAAGTAAAGAATTTATTTGCCTCATTTTGGTAATTACATACCTCAACCGCATTTCTTATCCTTGAAATAATCAAGTCAACCATTACTTGTTTAAAGCCTTCAAAATCAACCGACTTTGGATCCCAGTCGATGTCCCCCCATTGCTCTTTTGTATAAAAGTGGATATACGGATTCATGGCGGGAAACCTTGAATCAAATGTCCAATGGTGCGTTGGATCGCAATTTTCAACCATTATCACAGGTATTCCCATTGCAACGCAGGGGTGAGCGATGTGATAACGACACGTTATCACAAGTTTTGCATTATCTTTTAAAAGTTCGTACCTCTCAGCACTCGCCATATAGTCGTCCTGTCCACATTTGTCATCTTTAGAATCATTATTTTCTTGCGAAAGACAGATAACATCGTTTTTAATTTCACATGGTATGTAACCCCAAAAAATTTTCGGTACATCTATAATATAAACCTTATCATAAACCTTATCATCACGCCGTGGAAATGTGTTTGTAATACACCCATTCACATAAGAGTTATATCCCAACGCCTCATACATTGATGCCGAGTCATAATCGCGGCATCCGATAGGCACTACAAATTTGTTTATGCATTGGCTGAATTTAGCTAACCTCGCCTCGTCTTTAAATGTCCAACGGGTTTGACCTAATGAAATAGGTATAAAGATAAAATGTTTGTCAATTTTCTTTTCAATAGTAAACATGATAAAATCATGATATATAATATCTGCAGTAACTAACGGTACAATAAATGTATCTCCGTTTTTAACAAGTTCTTCGACATTATATCGAGTAATAACAACAATATCTTCTTCTAAGATATTCATTCGCCTATAAATCTGATGCAACGCGTAAACCTGCGCGTTGTCTCCTAAATTTGCTCTTGGATGCACTAATAAAGCGTATTTCATAACAAATTCTCCTTGATATCAATCGTATGTTTTGTACGTTTGTTAAAACATAAACAAATACCGTCATTTTCCAATCTTTTGACATAATCGTCTGTTAAAGCAAGAATAGTATAAGGTATACCTTGCAATACGCATTGTTTCACTAGGTATAAAACAGCCGCATATACACAATCGGATATAGGAAACTGTATTGTAAGGATGTCTCGCGAAATTTGAACTTCTGCATTTACTCTTTTTGCAACAGCGATAAACCCATTAATGTCTGTTTTGTCACAATTAATTCCTTCCATAATAATGTATTTAAGTTGAATACTCCTATTGCTACCCCCCCCCTCCGCATATTTTGTAAGATTTTCTATAACTCTTTCAAAACAATCCACACCTTTCACGTTAGCGAATGTCTCTGCTGTACCTGCATCCAAACTACAGTTGATGACAAACGATTTTTCATGAAGTAAAACTCTTATCTCTTCCATATAAACAAGAGCGTTTGTGTATATGCGTCCTTGCCACTTTTTTTCTTTTATAAGTGCAAGAATATCTTGTCGATAAGGTGAAACCGTGAGTTCACCCGCTGTATAATCCAGAAATTCAAATCTTTCTGTTTCCGCCAAATATTGAATTATTTCCAATATGTCGCTATTTTGCTTGGGAGACGACGATAGTTTGTCCAGTTCGACATTGCAATAGATGCATTTGATATTACAGTTTGAACCATGTAACCCGCTGGATAAATTTACGTATGTTATTTTTAAAGGTTCTTCTGATTGCCCGGGCTGTAACGAGGGACAACCCAAACATGTTGTCAAATTACCTGAATTCAATGCATTCCTTAATTGCGTACAGTTCTCATAATATAACTCTATATCCCTTTTTACATTTCCGGTGGTTTCATAATCCCAGTTGCGTCCCGATGCGCAACAGGTGCTATTGTGCCAACCGCCTATACGTATATAATGTCCTAATTGGGTACAATGCTGCGGTTCACCACCAATGCGGGACGGTTGGACACCTTGCGCGATAAGATAATTGTAAGTACTCTGAAAAGACTGTGGCCCAACTGTTATATGGAGATTGGCTTCTGGATAACGCGTCAACGCTTCGTTGAGAGGCAATATCGCAAACTCACCTTGTACCTTTGGAGAAGGAATGCATATCTTTGTATCATGTTTACTATCGTCAGCAAAGCAAACAGGCACAATACCATCAAACAACCATCTCTTTAACTTAGTTTTCGTATGGATATCTGTGCCGTAAAAAATATATTTATTCCCTGTTGCGATTTTAGGCACAGTACCCACGCGAGATGGTGAGATACCTTGGGAGACAATATAATCGCATGTACAACTGATGGATCCCGGTGCAGACGCAATTATAATATCAGCATCTGGATAATGTCTATCTGCCTCTTGAAGTGAAAAAACATCAAATTCATTTGGTATCTCCTTACCCGGGAATGGAGATATTGTTGTATAGTGCTTACTTTTATCTGCATCCGCAAAACAGAGAGGAGTATACCCATTGATAAGCCATGCCTCAAGGTTCCATTTCGCCCAATTCCCCGCACCATAAAAAATAAGTTGCTTCTGCAATTTTTTCCTCTCAACTCTTCGCATTTTCATAAAACGCCAAAGTATCCAGCGCTTTCGACAGAAACGTGGAACCGGAAGTATAAGTCGTCTTCAAGCCGGCGCTTATCACCTTTTGGCACAGCAAGCGAGCCGTTTCAAAATCCTGTTCGCTCGTATTGTCGTTATCGGCGTAATCCCACTGGATAGCGCAATACTTAACATTCAAATCTTTGCATATACTCACAAAACCGTCAAAATCTTTCTCGTTATCGTTCATACCCTTTACGATTGAGTATTTGGGTACGATTGAAAGGCCGTCAAACACATCGGCCTTCCGATACTTATTTACGTTATCCAAAACTTTGCCGTAGATATTCTTTTTTCGTTTGATTTTTTCAAAAGTTTCCTCTGTCCCCGCGTCAAACGACCAGAACGCTTTTGCCGCGCCCTTTGCAAGCAGCGGTTCCAAATTTTCCCGGTAGGCATAACAGCAGGAGAAGAGATTTACGGTCTCAAACGCGTCTACGTTGTCGAGGCAAATTCTCATGCTTTCATCTATATCATCGTCTTTTGCCTTTTCGGTAGGGCATAGGTGCAAAACAAGCGATTCGCCGATAACGTTTGATTTAAGCAAAACGCTTAACCATTCGTGAAAATTTATCTTTCTGTTTTTACTGCCCATTCCAAGCTCCTGCAAAAAGCAGTAGACGCAGGCGAGTTCACAGTAATCAGAATTATAGTCGCCTATCAGGCGTATTTTAGGCTCTTTAGCGTAGTAATCGACTTTCCACAGCGGGCATTTTTCACGGCAATCGGATTTATTGCCGCTGTTGATGTAGGCGTTTTTGCGAAAATCTGTAAATTTGTTATCAAAGCCATCAAATGTATCGAGCGCCAGCGTGTTATTATTTTTATTATAATTAAATCCGCATTCATAGCATACATTGCACTTATGCCCGCCAATTCCGATTGACGTTTCGGCGATTAAGCACCCGTCGCGTTTTTCGACCGGCACATAGTTGATTATATTTTCCGGTTTAACGCCGTTTGAGAGCAAATCTCCGATTATGGTGTAGATGTAGGTGCTTCCCTGAATATAGTAATACAGGCCGCCGAATTTTTCTTTTGCCTCAATAAATGGCATAATCGGAACGCCAAATTCGGCAAAACCTTTCTTTTTAGTGTCGTTATCAATCACAACTGCAGGCTTCACGCCATAAAATTTTTCAAGATAGTGAAGGTTGGTATCACAAAATAAGCCGCTGCAATATAAGGCGACGTTCTTACCCTGTTTAATTAAGTTGGCGGCCTGCTTTCGGTATTTCACGATTTAGCCTCCAATTTCAACAGGTAATTCATATTTAATGATTCCGATATGACTTTGTTTATATTTTTATACTGCAAACGCATACCATAAGTAACCATGCTATTATAACATTCCTGAATAAATCTGACATCGTTAACTGCAGGTTCCACCGCAAAATCCCAGTCGAGAGAAATGTTTTCTACGCCGAGCCCTTTTACCAAATGCAGAAAGCAGTCAAATTCTTGCTTGTTATCGTTTATGCCTTTAACAATCAAATATTTAGCGCATATAAACTTTGCCCCAAAAACGCTTTTGCTGATGTATTTATTCGCGTTTTCTACGACTTTATCAAAAGCATCTACCTGTTTGATTTTTTTAAATGTTTCCCTTGTACCTGCGTCAAGAGACCAGATAATTATTCCCTTGCCTTCAGCGAGAATATTTGCAAGAGCTTCGCTATATGCCGAGAACCCGGAAAAAATATCGTAAATCAGGGTATCTACTCCGAATTCTTGAGCAATACTGCAAAAAGCCTGTAATCTGTCGTTAAAATACCTTTCAGACAAGACTATTCTTAAAATCGGGTTTTCATCAAGACGGTTGAGCGAAAAGAACTTCCGCAAATATTTTTCATAATCGGATCTGTCAAATTCAGATTCTTGACAGCCGCACTTCGTATTTAATTTTTTTGTTTTGCTCGAACAAAATACGCAATGAAACGAGCAATCGCTCCAACCGGTTTGGATTGCTCTTGCTACATCAAATTTACCATCGGTCCTGACATATTGCCGAAACTTCAGTTCGCAATTATCGCATTCCGTCACTCTGCCATTTGCATAATCATTTTTATATTCATCTATTTTTTGCCCTAAATCGTCATTCCCCTGAATGTCGGTAATTTGGTCAAAACCACTATGGCAGTTATCCAAATTACATGAAGAGAACGCACCTTTGCCATAAGTATAGAATAAATTTATCTGGTTTGAGATGTAAAAACAGCTATCTTTCTTCTCGACAGGACAATAATTAATAATTTTTACAGGGCTAACACCATTTTCTAATAGATTCCCGATTATAGCGTACTTAAAGTCATTGCTGCAAATAAAATAATTCAAATCATCAAACCGCTCTCTCGCCTCGGCAAACGACATAACAGGAACGCCGAACTCGGCGAAGCCTTTTTTTCTCGTGTCATTGTCAATAACAACAGCAGGCCTTACGCCGTAAAATTTATCGAGGTAGCAGAGCGTATGCGAGCAGTAAATGCCGTGGCAGTACAACGCAACGGTTTTACCGTTATTTATCATTTCCGCGATTATTTTTCTGTAATCCCTCATTTTAGCCCATTCTCCTGATATATCGCGTATAATACCGTTTCGGTATTAGAAAAAGAGTAATGACGTAAATATAGTTTATAGCCCGGCACAAAATCAAGTATTAATTTGGGAATTTCCCAAATATCCTGCGGTTTGTGATATACGGATATCGCGAGTTTCGGCTTTTGCTCCTTTATGATATTTTCGGCGCCTTTGAGGGCGTTCAGCTCCGCGCCCTCAATATCCATCTTGATAAACGTGACTTTTTTGCCTTTCAGCATATCATCAAGCGCGCGTACCTGTACTTCAATGTCACCGTGGTCACTTATTTTACAAGCCCCGGCCTCGCCCGTCATATCGTTTGATGTAAAACGGAGCGCTGCGTTTTCGTTCCATAACCCATACGGAAAAAATGTCGCGTTAGGGTAATTTTTCAAATTTTCCTTTGATATCTCATACTGTACGGGGTTTGGCTCAAATAAGTATGAGTGGCCATTCGGGCAAATTCTAAAAAACTCTTTCGTGGTATCGCCGTTCAAAGCGCCGGCGTCAACGAAATACTCCTCCTGTGAATAGTCGAAGTACGCCAAGTCGAAGTACGCTACGTCGAAGTACGCCAAACAGTACCGTAAATCATAATTTGACAAATTCCGCGTTATCTCTTCCCGGATACCGGTTTTGCCTACCGTTACTATAATCAGATATTCTTTACAGTCCGGCATCTTTAAGAAGTCCTCAAAAGTAATTATCGGATAGCCGCAAATTTCGCCTTTTTTATAATTATCAATAACAAACGGTAAGCGGAAGGTATTACGTTTAATAATTTCTTCGATAACGTAACAACACCCGCCTCCGGCGCCGTACAGGCATATTTTCTTTTCAGATGCGTCAAACAAAGACTTATACAGCGGATTTATCCCGCAAATCATCTCGGCGATCTCTTTTCTGTCGTTAAGCAGCGAGAAGAGCAGCCGGTGTTTGAATATGGCTTTTGAGGCATCGTCGCGCAAGGCATTGTATACTTCACGCATTTCTGTAATGTCTCTCGTATTCATATTCTTTCTATATCTCTCTAACATTGCCCGTTGTTACCGTTTAAAAAACGTAAACGGGTTTAAAGCTAAAAGTGACGGATAATAATATTTAACGCCTAAATCTTTTAACTGTTTTGCTATTCTCATAAAATGCGCCGAAGCCACAAGAACAATCGTGTTTTCGGGATCTTCCTTTTTTAATTCATCCGGAGACAACACCGGATACCCACCACCAATTTCTATCCTGCTATTCCATTTAGAAGGGTTATTATCTACAATATAAGCTATATTATTTTCTTTGATATAAGAGATATGGCAAACTGACTCAAATTCCGGGCCTGTGCCCCAAATAACCAATTTTTTGCCTCGCGCCGCTGCCAAAAAGTTGTTTCGATATTCATCGAGAACAGGCGGTAAACATTTATTCTGTGGTTTATTACTTTCATATACGTGCATACATGGACAATTTACGCATATTTCGGGTAAATTATCTACATCAAGCTCTTTATGCGCTTTTTCATATCTCAAGACCTTTTCAGATGTCATTATGTCAAAAAAAGATTGTCTGTTTACATTGCCGACCACCTCCATTACGTACTGGCAGCACGATAAAATCACATCGCCATTTGCTTGAACAATTATTTGCCCGAAACGTTCACATGGCCGATATGATAAAACTTTGCCGGCAGGATGAGCCGATTTCTTTAATGTTCCATCCCCAAGCCCGGAAACAAATATCTGATCTACGCCCTGCTCGCCCCAATATTTGACATAGGGGACAAATTCATCCATACTGGCGCCGCAAAGGATATATCTCACTTCGATGGTGGTATTTACACCCATTTCATTCTTCGTATTAATCAAGGTAATAACATTGTCTTTCACTCTTTGCAGATTTTTTTCGCAAACTCCGTCAGGGAGGTTTGAGCCTTGAAATTCGGAATACGTTTTCGGGCTTAAACCGGTCATACTTATATGGATGAACTGGGTATTGGTTAATAAACCGCGTGAAATATCCTCATTCATCAATACGCCATTTGTGATAATATCAAACAGCATCTCGGGCAATACGGTTTTACACTCCTGCAATACCCGTATGAGGTCTTTGGATACAAGTGGTTCTGAATTACCGTCAAATCGTATTCCGCGAAATGAGTTCGCCGGATTTTTTTCATTTAACTTGCGGACATCAGACAGGATTTCGACAACTTTATCAGTCGTGAGATTTTTCCCTGTCATATGTTCTCTATGCGGGCACATTTTGCAACGCAAGTTACATGAAGATATTAGCTCTAAGCATAATTGTTTAGGTGTCATACTAAGCCTCTTTATAAATTTATTTATAGCGCTCACCCATAATACGATTTTTAAAATTTTTCACTTTTTCACCCTCCGGCGCCGCAATCGCCGTTTTTGCGCGTAAAACGCACCGTGAACTGTTCCCCGTCGATATCGTTTTCCATCTCCAGGTCCGGCTGGTTGAGCAGCGCGCGGCGTACGCCTGAGCCTAAGCCGCTGTATGGCATGGTACGGCTGGCGAACAGCGCGATCTGGTTATTTCTTATGACCGGGTTTCCGTATTTTACCTCTTCCACCGTAAGGCTATTGGGCAATTTTCCAGGGCTTATTATTTCGACCCGGTTGTCGAAAATGAGCAGGCGCACCGGCGCATTCTTAAAATAGTCGCGGTGGACGAGGGCGTTTTGCAATATTTCCTCCAGCGCCGTAATGGAGATTTCGGGGATACCTGTGGAGTTGAACCCCTGTCCGTTCTGCAGGTATCTTATGCAGCTCTTCACGTACATCATGCCCTGCTTAAAAAGTTCCGGTATAGTCCCTTTCAGGTCTTCCGGCTTGCTCCGGTAGTTGCTGCCGCCGATATCGTTTCCTGCGTACATTACGGCCTTTATAGTAAATGACGGCCGCAGGGCCTGCGGTTCGTTTCCGAAAAACAGAAGTCCGGCGACAGTAAGGTGCCCGTTCCGCATAATTTTTTTGGCGGCCAGCGCCTGTTCGAGGGTCAGCCCTTTTTCTTCGTAGCCCATCCCAAACTCTTTGTTGAAATACTCCGCAAACAGGCGGGTATCTACGTCTTTAATATCCGAGTCAAAAACTTCCATCTCATCGGCGAGCAGACTCTTACTCCCCAGCAGGCGGGCGATTTCGTCGTTGGAGGTAACTTTCCGCTTGTCTGAGCCATTCTTGAGGTATATTGTCCCGTTTGAGTCTTTATAAGGTTTCGATAACCCCTCATCTACGAGCACGACAACTATCTGCTGGCCCTGCACGGAGACGGTTTCGGTCGAAATGTAGACCGGCGGGTGCACCTTTTGGGACGCGATATTGACGATCTGGCGGTTCAACTCCTGTATCTCGCCGAACGAGAGCCCGTTAAGGCCCCCGGTTTTGTCGTTGACGCCAAAAACAATCATCCCGCCGCGCGAATTCGAGAAGGCGATCAGCTCGTGCGCAAGGCTGTCCGGGTGCGGCATACGCTCCTTAAACTGCACCTTGCCGGACTCGCCCCCGGTTATGACTTGCATCAACTCCTGTTCATTCACCCTAAACACCTCTCTATATGGACGCAGGCGCAATCGCCTGATATGAAATATACTATAAGCCCAAAGTCCAAGCGCCGATTTTTAACAATTTTTCACCTCATCACCCTCCAGTACCCACCCCTGTCGGGCCCGACGCGTTCGATGAGGCCTTTGGATTTGAGTTTGGATATCCTATCTTTTGTGGCGGTTAGCCCTTTCGCAATTTTTTGGGCGATATTTGGAATGGAAATCTCGTTATTTTCTTCCATCAGGCCTAAAATCAGGCTATCGATTTCTTCTGCTTTCAGTCCGGTCTTCAGGCCGGTTTTCAAGTCGGTTTTCAGTCCGCTCTTCAGTCCGGTTTTCAGGTCGATTTTCAAGTCGGTTTTCAGGTCGGCGTTTTCTGCCCCCTTTTCAGCAGTGAAATATCTACCTTCTGCACCGGCAATAATCCTCCAGTACCCGCCCTTATCCGGCCCGACGCGTTCGATGAGGCCTTTGGATTTGAGTTTGGATATCCTATCTTTTGTGGCGGTTAGCCCTTTCGCAATTTTTTGGGCGATATTTGGAATGGAAATCTCGTTGTTTTCTTCCATCAGGCCTAAAATCAGGCTATCGATTTCTTCTGTTTTCAGGCCGGTTTTCAAGTCGGCTTTCAGGCCGGTTTTCAGGCCGGCTTCCAAGCCGGTTTTTAGGTCGGTTTTCAGGTCGGCGTTTTCTGTCCCCTTTTCAGCAGTGACCTCTTCAGTGACCCCTTCGGCGGCATTGGTAGGTACTGTGCCATTTTCAAGGGCGCTGTGCTCACGGATATCATTTTCGTTGTTGTTCCTGATGTAGAAACAGATTGAGAATCTGTCCGGCAGTATATTTAGCTCCGGTTCCGGCAAGTTGACGGCTATGCACCCGTTTCTCATTTTTTCGATGCCGCGACCCCATGCTTCGATCTGGCCGGAGCGGAAGAACGCGCCGGCGATGAGCGGGTTGTGGGGCATTGACCCGGTGCCCTTTAGCAGGTCCTCAAGAAGAACGTTTGCCGGCAGACGGCAATCGTTGTGGATTATTACCTTGTCATCATAAATTCTTATATGGATTGGGTTGCATGCACTGTAGTCCTTGTGGACTACGGCGTTCAGAACTGCCTCCCGCAGGACGTTTCGCGGCATGGGGTAGTTGTCTATCCGCTGGATCCCCTCGTAGCGGATCAGCCCTTTGAAGTATTTCGTGTAAATGGTATCCATCACGCGGTCCGCGATCCCGATGAGGGGGCCGCTTATTTCGTCCTGATAGAGCAGGTCCGCGTCATTCAGAAAATACCCTATTTTAACGAACGAGCCGAAGCACCACTGGTCGGGGTCCTGGTGGAAGAGCATCAGGGCGGCTTTAAGAAGGTAGTTATTTTCGGTCAGTTTCAGGGCTTTGAGAATCTGTTCATTGCTTACCGCCACATCTTCCGGGGTAAGGCGTTCGCTGGAAACGGCTTTTTTGCGGAATATGTCGAAGGCGTCGTTATAGAACTCGTTTACGCTAACGCGAGGCACCGGCGCAGAGTCCCACGTTCTGCCGTATTTGCGCAAGATGAGCTCGTCGAGGGCAAAACCGGTAAGTTCCTGATTGGTACTGCCGGAGCGCAGATAGTACTTGCCCCTGTAGCTTATGGCGTTCGGATGCGCGGCCACATCAATTACAATGTACTCGACCCCTTTTTGGCGGCGCAGATTAACATCCGCCACGATACCCATAGTTGTGCGGATTTTGTTGGGCAGCTCCTCCATAAGGCGTTTCGCGTCTGAAAGGCCGACGGGCGCGCCTTTGTCGTTGCGCCCGATCTCCAACCTGCCACCCTGCGCGTTGGCGAAGCCGCATATCCATTTCAGGTAGTCATCGCGCCACGACGTTTTCCATTCGATATTTTGGCTTTCCCGTGCCACAGCCCCTACCTCCTAAAAGCCTCTTTTATATATTCACGGGTTTTGGCGCCCGCCACGTCTATAAAATATACTATGTGCCTCCCGTGGGTCACAACGTACCTCTCACCTTTTGTCCGGCAGCCGAAAAGCGCTTTGCGTCCGCACCGTCTTTCCACGTACAAAACCTGCACGATTTACGCGGCGTTTTATAGAAATCCCCTATGATGGCGCGTTTTTCGGAAACGCTCAGACTGTTATCGCAAAGGTCGAGATAGTCTCTATCGTACGGCTCAAACAGCCCCAGCTCCATCATAAAAAGCGAGTTAGAGCAGCGGTGCAGCTTTCCCTGAAAGCAGTGCATATTTTCTAACCGTACCTGAGCGCAGGAGGCGGCTTTTTCCACCACTACGTTGTTCGGCTCTCCGTAATCGCGCAGGCCGGTGTTGTCTATCCATCCCCCAAAGTGCTGGTCTTCGCCGTAATATTTCTTTATAACGATCTCAATACCGGCCTTCTGTAAAATTTCTATAACCTTATCCCGCCTGGCCGACAGCTCTCCGTAGTCGCTTATCATCATTTTGCACGCGCTGCCGTATTCCCGCAAGACGGCTATTTCGTCCTCTCGCGGCAGCAGCGTGGCGTTTGTTTCGAGAATCAGCCTGTCGAATTTGCCTATGTACTTCCTGCAATGGGCGTATACCCGCGCCATATCCTTATGCAGAAATATCTCACCGCCCACAAACTGCAGCCACTCTATTTTGTCGAACAGGGCGAAGATGCTGTCTATATCGCGTTTCATATCTTCAGCCGGCGCGTCGTACGGTTTTTTAAAATCGGGCATGTGGTTGCTGCACAGAGCGCAGTTCAGCGTGCACCTGAGCGTTGGTACGATGCTGAGCCTTTTTGTTTGAAGCGGCTGCGGCTGTTCCATAAGGGCCCCTCAAGATTCCACTTTATTTTTATTTGTTGAGATTTTAGGGGCGCTCCTGTATTCATCTTCCGACATTTGCTCGCCGGGCGTAAAGCGCTTCATGTTTTCGAGCAGCCCTGTGCAGTAGCGGCACGCGGTCAGCGATTTTACGGTTTGAAACCCGGCCATTTTTTCCCTCTTTACCTCTATGGGCTCGTCATCGTCGAACAGGTCTATAAATTCATGCGGCTCCGGGGCGCAGATACCCTTGTCGTTCAGCTGGAACTGCAGGTGGCACGGCATTAAAAGCCCATTTATGATATTGCAGCAGTGCAGCAGTTTTTTTGCCTGCCCGCATCCGGCGTATATCTTTTCCGCCTCGGCCTGAGTGTGCTTAACTCCATCGGCCATAAAGTTCGCCCATCCGCCGTGGTGTTTGTTCTCGGTGTACATATCCCGCAACTCGCAGGGGATGCCCTCGTTTTTGATCATCTCGCAGACTTTTGGAGCGTTCGGAGACAAATCATGGCCGTAGTGGTCTATGATGCAGAAAAATTTGTCCCCGTATTTTTTCCATACCTTGAGCAATTCACGGTCAGGCAATTTCGTTCCGTTGGTTACCAATTTAAACCTTTCCGTGACGTTGTCCTTATAGCGCAGGGCATGCTCGAATATTTCTGGCAAGTCGTCACGCAAAAAAGGCTCCCCGCCGTTAAACTCGAATATTTGATAATCGCCGACGGCAAAGGCCCTGTCTGTAGTCTCTTTTATGTACTCCAGTGTGGGATGCCACTGCCTTGCGTAATAGGGCACGCACAGTATGCACAGGCGGCATTTGAGGTTACACGCCAGCGTGACTATTACGATAGCGTGCGGGTATATGGGTTTCATGACTGCCTCCGCAATAACCGGCTCATTTTATGTATTCCTCTATCCATTTTTTCTCAAACTCCAGCGCAAGGCCGCCGTCCAAAAATTCCTCCCTGTTTTCGCGCAGCTCATTCGTCATGGCGCCGAGATGCTTTTCGCACCCCTTAATTTTCAGCCTGTCGATCTTTTCCACCATGCTGACCATGAACGACCACCTGAAGTATCTCCACTCCGCCGCGCGATTTGGGAAACGTTCCGAGAGCATTATGGTACGCTCGCTGTATGCGCGCAGGTATTCGTCGAGTATGTCGGCGTTCAGCAGGGTGTGGTTGGCCGTCCAGGCGGAGTTGTTGTTGCTGTGCCTGTAGAACGTGTACTTAGGCAGGCCGTGGTAGGCTACGCGGTTTGCGGACGCCAGTATTCGCGGCGTCAGCTCTATGTCGTCGTATTTGGCGGTATTGGAGAAGCGGACGTTATCGAATAATTTGCGCCTGATAAGCTTGGTCGGGAACTGCGCGTTGAACCGCCTGCGCCAAAACAGCACAGACAGCGCTTCTTCGGCGGTGTATACGCATTTTTCTTCAAAGATTTTGTCGAACGCCCCGCAGATGGAAACGTCGGCATTGCTCTCTCTGGCCAGATTGTGCATAAACTCAAGGAAGTCCGGCTCGCACCAGTCGTCGTCATCGAAGAAGGCGATATATTCGCCTTTTGCCGCGCTCAGGCCGGTGTTGCGTCCGCTGCCAATGTTGCCGCGTTCGCGGTGGATTACCCGGATACGGCTGTCTTTTGCCGCGTATTCATCGGCAATGGCGCCGCTTTTGTCGGTGGACCCGTTGTTGACTATTATAAACTCAAAATCGCGGTATGTCTGCGCCAGTACGCTCTCAATGGCGCGCGCGACGAACGCCTCGCGGTTGTAGGTCAACATTATTACGGAAATTTCGGGTTTTTTGTCCATAAATATCAATATATATTACGCGCACCGGTTTGTACTGCTTTTTTTACGTATTCATGCACTTTTTTTCCGCAGGTCCCGTCGGCGTTAACGGCTATACGGCCTATGAGTTCTATCTGCCTTTCGCGGAGGTCTTTTTTCCAACAATAATCGTTGACTATGTAATTTAAAAATCCCGGCAGCCTGAAGAGAAGGCTTTCATAAAAAATGCACTGGCCGAAATCCGCGCACGACTTGATGTCTTTAGAGAACAGCAGCGGATAACTTTCAGCCAATTTCTGCGCGTTTTCTTCGGTAAAAGCGATCCCTTCGTCCCGTAATCGCCCTGTTTCGCGGTCGTACTCCATAAAGTGGTTGGTTCTTCCGTTGTGGAGGTATATCTTTTCTTCGATTACCCTTGAGGTGATGTACCCGTGCGGGAAAACCCTTTCGCCGTTAATTTCGCGTTCATCCGAAAAACCTTCCAATACCGCCATGCTTCCGTCTTTAATATCAACCTTGAGCGCCATATTGGCATTATTCGGGAATATCCAAAGGTATCCGCCCCAGATGTTCGCGGCGCCTATGCCCGGTTTGCCCTGTTCGCATTTGAAACCGGCGGGATAATTGTTATACTCTTTGTACTCTCTTGTAACGGGGTTCCACTTAACAATGGGGCCGTCAAACCGTGGCGGGAGCCAGCAATTCTCACCGTCGAAGCAGATGCCCCAATTCCTTCGTCCCCTGTTTCCGAGCCCGCATACCTCAGAAACGCAGGTTTCCATATCAAACACCACTACAGCGTTGGCGCTTAAGGACATAAGCATTACTTTATTTTCAAATACCGGGCCGCCAACCAAATGGAAGCCGTCGTTGGCAGATAGCTCTTTGAGGGGCTCAACCCAGTCTGTAAAATAGTCCAGCGCGCCGCTTTCGGTGTCGAGCCTCATAATGGCGGGATATGCGCAGCCTATAAAAAATATGTGCGTTTTGTATTTTATCGCCGCAGTGAATTTAGGTTTGGCGTAATAACCGTTTTTGTCTTCGACCTCCGGTTCCGTAAAACCTATTTTCTCAAAAACACCGGATTTCATGTCGTACACGGCAATTTCATTTGCGCGGCGCGGGGAGTAGTACAGCTTCCCGTTGTGTTCAGCGAATCCGCCGTACAATTCCGGCCGATTCTTTTCATCCGGAAAGCTCCCCATATACTCCGCCGCCCAGGTCTGCTTATTCATTTTAAAGAGCGCGTTGAAGTTCTGCGCCGTAAACCAAAAATTTTCACCATCGTCGTGCACGCCCCAAAAGTACAGGTTGCTGAATTGCCGCAAGGGAACACCGTCATCCAGCGCCATTATCGGCTTGCCGGCGAAACCGAACATATACATCAGGGATGACTCCCTGTCTCCGTAGTAGGCGTCGCTCCACGCGATTGCCCTGTGCAGGTCTGGGGTATCGTCGTAGACGCCTGCGCCTGAAGACTTGAATTCCTCCACGAAAGCGCGGTAGGCGTCGAGCATGTCAGGGTTGTGCACTTTGATATTGGCCTCGGTAGACGGATGGGGGCGCCACCACAGAACCGCGTCGCCGCGGCCCTTGAATACGCCCATTACGCTGCGCAGCCTGGCTAAAAAATCCCCTTTCCTGTCGTATGTGTTGGCAAGATGCGTGTTGTAAAGAATTACCTTTTTGTCTCCGATAATGTTCTTCCACCCCTCCGGCAGGGCGCAGTCCTCTTTTTTGGTGTTTACGATCTTGTCGATCTTGGGCGAACCCAGCCCGACATAGCTGTAGCAGGGAAACCCGTGCTGGGCCAGCGTCCCGAAAGAGCCGAACTGGTGAGTGCCTATGTCAACGCAATCGTGAATGGGAAATCTGGCAAACGGCTTGTTTGGCTGCGGGTTTTTTGGCGGTACATAAAGCCCGTACGGCACAAACACGAGCATATCCGTATGCTCTTTGAGGGCGCGCGAATGGTATTTGGGGTCAATGGGCGCTACGGTGTTGATATGGTCATACGGGTCGTTGATGTAGATGATATCCGGCATCCTCGCGCTGAGGTCGTACTCGTCGTAACGCGTAACGGGCACGTAATCCGGCAGGTCATTGCCATCCCACCTGAACTCGTCGCGCGTCTTCCTGTCTGCCTTGAGCGTGCTGTACGGCACCGGTATCACGTACACATCACAATCCGGATCGGCCTTGGCGGCGAGCCAGATGCTCTCAAGCGAGTCCCACGTGCTTGCCCTGTAGGGCATAATAACAATCTCTATCCTGTCCCGGTTCCTTTTCAGGAGTTTGGCTTTCCCCACCGCGTCAATAAACCCGCGGGTCTCCTCCGACAGACGCGGCGCGTTCCTCATTGCCGCGAATTGTTCGCCGTGCCGCTCCTTCAGGCGCCTCATATAGTGCGGGTAGGCAAGCAGCGTATGAGCTACATATTTTATGCTGCTGTCTAATGTGCGGGCCTTTTTGTTTACAGACGCGAATTCGGCGGGAATGGCCAGAACATTTTTTGAGATGAACGAGACGTGCTCGAAGAGCTCCGAAGCCGTGAGCTCGTAGTGGCTCAGCGACCCCTCGTCCCACTCCTTCACAAAATAGCTCTCCGACGCGCAAATCCCCATAGTGTCAGACACCGCGTAGAACCAGCGGCTGAAACACGTATCCTCGGAGTATTTCAGCGTTTCGGGGAAGTGTATGCCGAAGCGTTTGATCAGTTCCATGCGGAACAGCTTGCCCGCCGAGTAGTTGTCGGACGCGACGAGGACGCTCAAATCGCCGTAGCCGTCGAGCTTGATCTTCGCGAGGTCTTCGGTGAGCGACCTGAAGGCCGCAGCCGTTGTGCGCTGGGAAATTTTGGGTATCATCACCGCGTCGCACTCCCCCTGCCGCGCAATTTTCATCGCGCCGGAGAGCAAACCGGCGGAGATCATGTCGTCGCTGTCTATGAAGAGGGCGTACTCGCCGATTGCCTGAGACAACCCGTAGTTGCGGGGTTTCGAGGCGTGGCCGGAATTCTGTTCGAGGCGGTGGAAGCGGTAGTTCCTGATTTTCGAGTAAGCGCAAACGGAATCAATGTTTTCCGTTGAGCAATCGTCCACCACAATAACCTCGTATAATTCTTGCGGATAGTCATTGACGGCGATGGAATCGAGGCACATTGCCAGCAATCCGGCGCGATTGTAGTGCGGGATTATGATTGACACGGCAATACCGGAAGACGCGGCGTCGTTTTGATTGGGCGCGGCGGCAAGATCAGCGGATGGATGTACGGACACGTCCGCGCATCCGCCATTGCAATGTTGATTAAAAATATCCGCCCATTTCCGCATTACAACGCTTTCATCAAATTCAGCCGATTTCGCGAACGCGCTGTCCGAAAATTCGCGGTGCAAATCGGGGTCAGACAGCAGCATCAGCATCTTATCGGCCAGCTCATCAGCGGATTCCCCCGTTGTAAAGCCGGTATCGCCGTCATCAACCGCCCCGCTCAATTCATCCTTGACATTGTACACTACGGCGGGGATACCGTAGGCCGCAGCTTCCGCCAGCGCGGTGCGGGCGCCCTCCGACGCGCCGGAAATCACAAACAGCTTTGATGACGAATACTCTTCCGGCAGACCAGTCAGATAGCCGCGAAATTTTACCGAATCCTTCAATCCCAAATTGGAAGCCAAACTGATAACCTCCGCCTCGTCGGCGGTATCCTCACCGTACCCGAACAGATGAAGCGCAGCGTCGGGGACCTCCTTAACAACCTCCGCGAATGCGGTGATCAATATGCCTAATCGCTCCTTACCCGCGTACCGCGTCTCGGCGATTATCTTAGGCGCGTTGCCGGCGGGGATCTGTCGCGCGGTTTCGCGGAATTGTTTGGATATCGCGGCGGGTATTGGGTATGATGACGGCGCCGCGCGGCCCCACAACGCCGGCATGTCGTCAATCAAAATTTTATCATCAGGCAATCTGTCCAAATAAAACGCGAGGAATTCGCCCTCATCGGCAAAACAGCGCCACGTGCCTTCGTATTTCAGCTTTATCACCATTATGCCGGGCTTGCCGTTTTCGACCCTGTAACATTTTTCGAGCACCAGCTCCCCATCCGGCGAGGTAAACGTCTCCTCTATGAGCTGCGAGAATTTGCTTTCGCGGCTTTCGCGGTTGACAGCGCGGAAAAAATCGTAAACATTCCCGGTATCATCATCGGATAAACCAAGCGCTTTGGCGTTTTCACGTAAATTCGGATTATAGCGCGCGGTAACGATTTTCGATTTTATCCCGGCGGCCTCGAACATCTTTAATCGCGCTATGGACGCCCGTTCGATTGAAGTGGGGACGGGGCCGAGATCGGCGTTCAGGTGATATATCGCGTTTGGCAGTTTGGGGTGCGGAGTTTGGAGAGTGGAGTTTGGAGTTGGAACACCGCCGGATGTATTATCGGGGCGGGCAAATAAAAAACGGGCGGCCTCGCGGTCGCGGACCTTGAAATTGTGGCGGCGCAGGTACGCGCCGTACAACATCTTATCCGGCGAATCGAAAAACATCGCCATCTCCGGGAACATTACCGACGGCAGCAACCCGTAAAAACGCGCGGCGTCATCGCAGACAGACCGCGCGGCGCCTATCTTGCGGGCAATATCCGGCAGCTGTTCGGGATTCATCTTCCTGATCCCCTTGTGGTGCGACGCGGGGGATGATTCTATCTCCACATACTCCCCATCATCATAAAAAGCGCTCCTAACCTCGAAGAGTATGACGGGGCTGTCCGGCGCCGGCGCGGCGAACGTAAAACCGGTGCCGCGGCCACCCTGATCCATAAGAAAGTCTGTGATATTGGCGGTATGGAGCGTATATCCGCAGTTGCTGTACTTTATGAGCGAATTGGCGTGGACCTCCTGCTCCAGAAACGCGGTATTGTAGCGTGTGTCAAGCGCCAGCCCATAGCGCAAAAATCCCGGCTTTACCCGGCAGAGCACATCGTATAAGTCAGCGGCGGTGCAGGCTATCTCCTTCTCGACTATATCAACCATCACCCACGCGGGCAGCGCTTTTTTGCGCGAAACGAACTTTACGGCCTGCTCCCGCGCCGCCTCAAACGCCCCCTTAAGTGACGCGCCCACCCCCCGCACGACCCGCGCCCGCTGCGGCCCGTAGCAAAAGGAAACAAACACCTTCTGCGCCGCTCCGCCCGGCAATCCCGCGAAGCCGCCCGCGGCGTTTGTAAACAGGGCATCGGCGATGCTCTTAAATTCTGTGCGTATGTCGCTCATGCGCGATACCCCATTTTCACGATATTTCCTTGCCGGTACGCAGAATTTCTTTGACGAACGGGTTATCGTTGTATATTTCGGATGTCGGGAACGCGATCGGTTCGAAAAACGCCCCCTTGTAGCCGCTTGTAAGGCGGAGCAAGTCCCCTATGATATCCACCCGCCGCTTGCCGCCATAGTTGTCTAAGAAGAAGCAGATGTCTACATCACTGCACTTGTCGGCAGTGCCTTTAGCGTATGAGCCGAACAACATAACCTTATCGACAGGCATGACGCGCCGCACATCATCGGCGTAGCGCTTGGATGCCCGCATTACGGCATCAATCTCAACAGCATCAACCGGCACAGCCCGCCGCGTATCGTTGCCGGACATTCCGCATGACCGCATCAGGGCTTTAATGTCAACAGCCATAAAAACGCCTCCTTTGCTTTAGACAAAGTTGATTCCGCGTCGGATTCCGTTACCAGTAAACTCAATTTACTTATGAATTCCGGATACCGGTTACTCAGGTAGTATTGGGATAATTCGTCGAAAAAAGTATGCATTTCCGGCGGCACGCTGACCGGCAACATACCCTCGAATCGCCCTAACAGGATTTTGATATTATGCGTACGCGGGACATCGTCGTTCAAATATAGCGTGTACAGCCCCTTTACAAGCTTCTCCACAGCCTGCTGACACATAACCAAAACGTACAGCCACCGCCCGCTATCGTACATCGCGCCTGCGGCACCGAGGTCGTATTCGGCTATGTCGAGCCAGTATCCGTATTTATCTTCGGCGGTCATCATATCTCTAATATAGTATATACCTCTCCCAATGTCAAATTTTTACCCCTTTTTACAAAAAAAAGCGGGCCCGCTAAAGCCCGCCTTCTTTATACAGTTCTCAATCCTGTATGTCTCAATCCTATCCTTGTTGCGTATGCAGGGGACGGGCCTGAAACCCACCCCAACCGCATACCACAACCCTGTCTTTCCTATCGGCGACATCCTTACCGCCTACATTCTCTTTATCGGGATTTTTTTTGCGGACATTAGCACTTTTTGCCTGTTTGGGGGAAATTTTTGCCCGTTTCCGAACCCGGAATCAAGATGGTTTTCAGGATTCAGGCAGGGAGCAGGCAATTTTTACCTATATAAAAATATTGAATATAACAGGCGTTTTTGGGTGATATCGGGGTGGGCGCCAAATAAAAAACCGGGGACGCGGTTTCCCGCGCCCCCGGTTATACTTCTCCAGCCTGATCCCCTCACCTGAGCAGCTGCAACACGCTCTGCGGCGCCTGGTTCGCCTGGGCCAGCATCGCCTGGGAGGCCTGCTGCAGGATGGTGGTCTTCGTGAAGTTCATGATCTCACGCGCCATATCGACGTCGCGGATGCGGCTCTCGGCGGCCTGGAGGTTCTCGGCGGCCACGTCGAGGTTCTTCACCGTGTACTCGAGGCGGTTCTGAATCGCACCGAGGGAGGCACGCTGGCCCGATATGCGGTCAAGAGCGTTGTTCACGGTCTCAATAGCGGTGGCAGCGCCCCACTTGGTGGAAACGTCTACCTGATCGACACCGAGAGCGCGGGCCCTCATGTCGCCCATAGCTACGAACACAGTCTGACCGCTGTTGGCGCCGATTTGGGCCATTACGGAGTCGTTCAGCTCGCTTGAGGGCGGCTCGGCCCTTGAGAAAGAGAACGTGAATGTGTCACCCACCTGCATTTTCGCGAAGTCGACATCAAGATCAATAGCGGTCGTTATTGCACCGTTGGGATAATTAGAACCGGTAGGCACATTACCCGCAGCTTGCGAAAAACCAATCTTTACTGTTTGAGAGCCGGGTGATCCCGCTACCGTCAATGCGGCCTGCAACTCTATACCAGTAGTCATCATGGCGCCACCGCCCAACGTGCCTGTACCTACGGGTTGGGCAGTACCTGAAGCCCCAAATGTTATCTCTTTTCCGGCAGAATTAACCAGCTTGAAATCCGTCAAAAGGCTGGGAGTAGCGGCGTCGCTGGAATCATTGACCCTGACGAGCATATAGGCGCCGTCAAACGCCACATTTTTATTGCCGGAGATAGCTTTCGTGAACGTATCAAGCTTCGTCGGATCGACAACAACATCACCGGAGTTATTGGTAACCTTAACGGCAGCCGCAACAGCCGGCGTAACGCCCTTCGCACTACCGTCGAGCAACTTCCTCGTGTTGAACTCGGTGGTATTGCCGATACGGTCGATTTCCGTCTTCAACTGCTTGATCTCGTTATTGAGATGGTTGCGGTCGGAGTTGGTGTTGGTATCGGTGGCGGCCTGCACTGCGAGCTCGCGCATCCTCTGGATGATAGAGTGCGTCTCGCCCAGCGCGCCTTCGGCGGTCTGTATGAGGGAGATAGTGTCGGACGAGTTGCGCGAGGCCTGTGTGAGGCCGCGGATCTGCCCGCGCATTTTTTCCGAAATGGCAAGACCCGCCGCGTCGTCGCCGGCGCGGTTAATACGGAATCCGCTGGCGAGTTTTTCCATCGACTTCGCGCCGGCAAGCTGGTTGCCCGCAATCTGGCGATGGCTGTTGATGGCCGGCAGGTTGTTGTTAATACGCATACTTCCTCCTTGTAAAAGGTTGCTTTGCGGCATCCTGCCGCGTTTTTAAATTGGTTTCTCATTTACCGGTTTCTCAGGCCGGGAGTTCTCGCGGTTCTCAAGCCACAAGCACTCACTTTAATTTATCGGCGGGAACTTGATTATCTTTAGGAAAATTTTTCCAACCGGAGGAAAAAAATTCCGTAATCCCCCAAAAAACGCCCAAAATCGCGCATTTTCGGCGATTGCTACAATTTATTGTATGGAACTTTTTTCCTGTTATTTAACGATGATTCTCTCCGGTGAACACTTCGGGGTTAGCGGGGTTTGGGAGATTAAGAAGATTAAAAATCAAAGGTACCGGGTATGATATTATTTCTATTATTATTCTATAAATTATTATATATTATTATAGAGTATTATAGAGTACCGGCGGGAGAACCCCGGAGGTATCGTGGGAATTATTGATAATATATATTAGGGGGTAAAAAGGCAAAAAAAGGACGGGCCCGCTAAGGCCCGCCCCTCCAAACAACCCAACCCTATCCTTATTATAGGGGCGGGCTTTAAACCCGCCCCTAAACCTGTCCCGTTTACCTGAGCAGCTGCAGAACACTCTGCGGCGCCTGGTTCGCCTGGGCCAGCATCGCCTGGGAGGCCTGCTGGAGGATGTTGTTCTTCGTGAACGTCATGACCTCGCGGGCCATGTCAACGTCACGGATCCGGCTCTCGGCAGCCTGCAGGTTCTCTGCGGCTACGTCGAGGTTCTTCACCGTGTGCTCGAGGCGGTTCTGGATCGCACCGAGCGCGGCACGCTGGCTCGATATGCGGTCAAGAGCGTTGTTCACGGTCTCGATAGCGGTGGCGGCGCCCCACTTGCTGGAGATGTCGACCTGGTCCACGCCAAGGGCGCGGGCCCTCATGTCGTTCATCGCTACGAACACGGTCTGGCCGCTGTTGGCGCCAATCTGGGCCATGATCGAGTCGTTCAGCTCGCTGTTGGCCGGGGCCGACCTCGAGAAAATGAACGTGAAGGTGTCGCCGACTTTCATGTCTTCGAAGTTGGCTTCCAACTTCATAAGATCCGTAGAAGTCGTACTCGTTATACCAGTACCACTAACGAGATCAGCCGGGTTGGTAGACGTCGTAGGATTATAAGCCGCAGACGTAGCCCCAACGCCACCCGTTATGCCAGCGAACGTAATGGTGGACGTAGAAGCGCCGCCACTCTTACCTACTGCCAACACAGCCGTTAACGGGATGTCAACAGTCGCCTTCGCGCCAACGCCCAAAGAACCCGTGCCAACCTGACTAGTGCTTATCGTCTGATTATCAGAAGTTATAACGCCGCCAGCATCAAAAGTAAACTCTTTACCGGCAGTATTGATCAACTTGAAATCCGCCAGGTTTATAACACCCGGATTATTCTCATAATCAGTAGTATCATTGACCCTGACCAGCATATACGCGCCGTCAAACGCCGAATTCTTTTCTTTGCTGACGTTTTTCATGAACGTATCAAGCTTATTCGGGTCGATAATAACTTCGCCGGAATTGTTGTTGATCTTAACGGTAGCCGCAACAGCCGCCGTAACGCCTGTAGCGCTGCCATCAAGCAACTTCTTCGTGTTGAACTCGGTCGTGTTGCCGATACGGTCGATTTCGGTCTTCAGCTGCTTGACTTCGTTATTCAGGTGCTGACGGTCCGAGTCGGTGTTCGTGTCGTTGGCAGCCTGCACGGCCAGCTCACGCATCCTCTGGATGATGGCGTGTGTCTCTGTCAGCGCGCCTTCGGCGGTCTGGATCAGGGAGATCGTGTCGGACGAGTTCCGTGAGGCCTGGTTGAGGCCGCGGATCTGGCCGCGCATTTTTTCGGAAATCGCAAGGCCCGCGGCGTCGTCGCCGGCGCGGTTGATGCGGAATCCGCTAGAGAGTTTCTCCATCGATTTCGAACCGTCGAGCTGGCTAACGCCAATCTGTCGGTGGCTGTTGATGGCGGGCAGGTTGTTGTTGATACGCATACTTCCTCCTTGAAAAGGTTTTTATTGGTTTGACGGTATCCCTACCGCCGGTTTAACTTCTCAATCCTTTGTCTTTACGGTTTCTTCGGCGCCTTCCCTGACCCCTCCGAACCGCTCTCCTTAAACTTATCGGGATTTTTTTTTCGGGACATTAGGACTTTTTTGCCTGTTTTGCGGGAAAATTTTGCCCGTCGTATAAAAAACGGCGTTTTTGCGTGTATTTTGGGCTATTCGGCGGGATTTTGGGGGGAAAATTTTTCCCAATGTCAATTGCCGGAGCCGGAATCCGGGGGGATTTGCGGGAAATTTTGGGGGCAGTTTGGAGTTTGGAGAGTGGAGTTAAAGTCAAAATCAACGGATTCGGGGAGGGTGACGTTAACTCCACTCTCCACTCTCCAAACTCAACACTCACACAAATGGAACAATATCAGGTAAAATTTGGGAAATTCCACTAAATCTATTATATTTATATTAGGTGGGTTCGAATTTATAAGGGGTTGATATTGCACTGTTGGCATTTTTTGTTTATTTAATTATAATTTTTTTGCTAAATAGTCAATTTGGAGAATATTATGGCGACATTAGAGGATGTGGAAAAAACGTTAGACCGCATTACGCGCTCAATGGAGGAGAGCGATAAGGCGTGGAGGGAAAGCCGCGCCGAGAACGAGCGTGTGCTGGCCGAGAGCCGTGCCGAGAGGGAGCGAGTACGGGCCGAAACGGAGCGTGTATTGGCCGCGAGCCGCGCCGATACGGAGCGAGCACGTGCCGAGACGGAGCGCGCGCTGGCCGAGAAACTGGCTGCGAGCCGGGCCGAAACGGAGCGTATATTAGCCGAGAGCCGCGCCGATACGGAGCGCGCGATCAAGGCATGGGTAAGCCGTGTCGGGAACGATATCGGGTACATAGTTGAAGTTGTGCTTCTTCCGGGAATAAGGCAAAAGATGAACGACTTCGGGCATAACTTCAACAGGCTGTGCCCCCGGTATCAGTGTTACCGTAAAGACGGAAGACGTTTATTGGAAGTTGACGTGCTGCTCGAAAATGGGACTGAGACAATGGCGGTTGAAGTGAAAACGAGGCTGACGAAAGATGGGGTACAGGATCACGTTACGCGGTTAAAAACGATGAGAGATAATGAAGCGGCAACAAATTTAATCGGGAAGAAGCTGTATTCTGCGGTCGCCGGGTTGAATATTGACAGTGACGCTTCTAATATGGCGCTTGACCTTGGAATGTATGTTATAGAGATGCACGAGGATAAAAAGCTTATCCATGTGATAAAACCTGATGTTGAACTTAGAATCTGGTAGATATAGAAATAATTTTAACCATGAAAAAGACTCCGCTATACAACTCACACATTGCCCTTGGGGCTAAGATGTCGCCTTTTGCCGGGTTTGAGATGCCTTTGCAGTACGGGGGCATTATTAAGGAGCACGGGGCGGCGCGGGGCGGCGCGGCGGTGTTTGATACGTGCCATATGGGCGAATTCCGGGTTTGCGGGGGCGCGGCGGTGCGCGATTTGGAGCGGGTTTTGAGCTGCGACGTGGCGGATCTGCGGGTGGGGGCCTGCCGGTACGGGTTCATGTGCAACGCCGGCGGCGGGGTGATGGACGACCTTATTATATATAGAATGGCGGAGAGCGAGTTCATGCTCGTCGTAAACGCGGGCACGGCGGACGGGGACTTCGAGTGGTTAGCGGCCAACGTGACGGGCGGGACGAGCCTCGAAAACATCTCCGAAAAGACCGGCAAGATAGACATAAACGGCCCAGCGGCCCCAAAAATCGTGGCATCCATGATGAGCGGGCCAGTGACGGGGCTGAAATACTACGGTTTCGCCAAGAATTCCTGCAGGGGCGGGGAGGTTATAGTCAGCCGGACGGGGTACACGGGCGAAATCGGGTTTGAGATATACTGCGGCGCGGATACGGTGATGGACTTGTGGGACGATTGCATTGGGCGGGGCGCGGTCCCGGCGGGGCTGGGGGCGCGGGACGTTCTGCGGCTTGAGATGGGGTACCCGCTCTACGGCCACGAGCTGACGGCGGAGCGCTGCGCGGCGCAGGCGGGGTTCCCGCGGGCGGTATCGCGGAAAAAGGAGTTTATCGGGTCGGACCGCGTGCTCGACCCGGCGGCGGCGGGGCAGACTCTTGCGGGGATAGCGTTAGACGGCCGGCGCGCGGCGCGGCACGGGGACGCACTGGCGTCTCAGGACGGAAAAACCGTTGGAGTGGTAACCAGCGGCAGTTTTTCGCCGGCTTTGGGGTTTGCCGTGGCGCTGGCGTATGTCGATAATGTATTTTCCGATATTGGGACGGAGCTGAGGGTGATAAGCGGCAAGACCGAAATCCCCGGCAAAATCTGCGAGCTGCCGTTCTACAAAAACGCTACGGCGCGCAGTGATATTAATTTATATTTATAACATTGTTGATTGTACAAACATTACACGAACACGACATTGCGGGGGCGGCCGTCTCAGGCCGCCGGCAGCGCCGGAACCAAAGGAGAATGTTTAATGACGCCAGACGACCTCAAATACTCAAAAACCCACGAATGGGCGCGTGCCGACGGCGACGTCGCCACCGTCGGCATCACCGACCACGCGCAGGACACTTTGGGCGACATCACGTTCGTCGAGCCGCCCAAGGTGGGCGCGGCCCTCAGGAAGGGGGGCGAGGCGGGGGTTATCGAGTCGGTCAAGGCGGCCAGCGACCTGCTTTCGCCGGTATCGGGCGAGGTGCTGTCGGTAAACGGCGCGCTCTCGTCGGCGCCGGAGGCCATAAACAGCGAGCCGTACGGCGCGGGGTGGCTCTTTACGGTTAAAATGACCGACAAAGCGGAGCTCGGCACGCTGATGGACGCCGCGGCTTACAACAAATTCGTGGAGACCGAAGGGTGAGCTACATCCCCGCAACGCCGGAGCAGCAGCGGGATATGCTGCGCGCATGCGGAGCATCATCCATAAACGAGCTGTTCGCGGATATCCCAAGTCCGCTAACCCCGCCCAAAGACGATTTCTGGGAGGCGGACGGGATGTCCGAGTTCGAGGCGTTGACAAAATGCGAAAAATTGTCATCGCAAAACAACACGCGCCTTATATCGTTTTTGGGCGGCGGGTTTTACGACCACTACATCCCCGCCGCTGTAGACGCCATTGCGTCCCGCAGCGAGTTCTACACCGCGTACACGCCGTATCAGCCCGAATTATCGCAGGGCACGCTGCAGGCTATTTACGAGTATCAATCCCAAATATGCAGGCTGACGGGAATGGAGATGTCCAACGCGTCGCTCTACGACGGCGGGACGGCGGTATTTGAGGCTTGCAAGATGGCAATGGCCGCCACATCGCGAAAAAAAATCGTAGTTGACGACAGCGTCAATCCGATATATCTGAAGATGCTGCGCACGCACATTGCGAATTTGGGGGCGGAGGTTGTTATATCCGCAGACACGGCGATTGACGATACCGCGGCCGCCATAGTAATGCAGAACCCCGGCTATCTTGGGGTTATTGAAGATCATTCCGGCATAGTTGACAAATGCAAACAGTTTGGGGTAATGGCCATACAGTCCGTCAATCCCATAGCGCTGGCGCTGATAAAAACGCCGGCGGAGCAGGGGTTTGATATTGCCGTTGGGGAGGGGCAGGCGCTGGGCATTCCTTTATCGTTTGGCGGGCCGTATTTGGGGTTCATAGCCGTAAAAAAAGAGCTGTCGCGCAGGATGCCGGGGCGTATTGTCGCGCGGACTGTTGATGTAAGCGGCCAACAGGGATTTGTTTTGTCTTTACAGGCGAGAGAGCAGCATATACGCCGGGAGAAGGCAACGTCGAACATCTGTTCCAACGAGGCATTGTGCGCCCTGCGCGCGCATATTTATTTGTCTCTGATGGGAACGGAAGGGCTGCGTGAGACCGCGTCGCTATGCCATAACAAGGCCGTTTACATGAGGGAATCACTCAAGTCAATACCGGGTGTAAAGATAACGGACGAACCGGTATTTAACGAATTCGCCATAGAACTGCCGATTAACGCGGATGAACTGATAAAGCGGATGGCAAACCGCGGGTTTGCGGCGGGCATCCCCGCAGGCGCAAACCATCTGTTGATCGCCGTAACCGAAAAACGCACGAAAAACGAGATAGATAATTACATCTCGCAGCTGAGGGACGCGCTATGTCAATAATCTTCGAAAAATCCATACCGGGCCGCCGCGGCTCCGTACCGCCGCGAAACGATGTTCCGGTTGACGCGGACATCCCCGAAAATTGCCGGCGCCGGTCGCCGCTTAACCTGTGCGAATTATCCGAGCTTGACGTCGTACGCCATTTTACGGGGTTATCCAAAAAGAATTACGGGGTCGACACGAATTTTTATCCGCTTGGCTCGTGCACTATGAAGTACAATCCCAAGATATGCGAAAAAATCGCGGGCATGGACGGCTTCGCGCAGCTCCACCCGATGCTCGCGCAGCTGCCGGACGGGCATCAGTACGCGCAGGGGGCGTTGTCGGTCATACACCGCCTTGAGGAGCTGCTTTGCAAGATTACGGGCATGGACGCCTTCACGCTCCAGCCGCTGGCGGGGGCGCACGGCGAGTTCACGGGGCTGTCGCTCATAGCGGCGTACCACCGCAAAAAAGGGAATGTAAACAAAACCGAGGTGTTGATCCCCGACGAAGCGCACGGCACGAACCCGTCGAGCGCGGCGGCGGCGGGGTACGAGGTGCGGGCGGTGCCTACCGACCCGGCGACCGGGCTGCTGGATATGGAGGCGGTCAAGGCGGCGGTCAGCGGCAAGACGGCGGCGGTGATGATGACGAATCCCAACACTTTGGGGTTGTTCAACCCCCATATAAAGGAGATCGCGGGGATCGCCCATTCGCACGGGGCCCTTATGTACTACGACGGCGCGAACCTGAACGCCATAATGGGCAAGTTCCGTCCGGGCGACGGGGATTTCGACGTGGTGCACCTGAACCTGCACAAGACCTTCGCGACCCCGCACGGCGGCGGCGGGCCGGGGTCGGGGCCGGTGGGGGTCAAGGCGCTTCTGGAGCCGTTCCTGCCGGCGCCGCGGGTTGTCAGTGACAACGCCCTCAACGCCGGCAATATTTTTCTCCTGAACAGCGATTACCCCGATTCCATAGGCAAAATCGCCCCGTTCTACGGCAATTTTTCGGTCATCCTGAAGGCTTATGCCTATATATTGATGCTGGGCGGCAGGGGGCTTGCCGAAGTCAGCGAGCAGGCGGTCCTCAACGCCAACTACGTCATGCACTCCCTCAAAGACCACTATGATATCCCCTATCCCAAGACGTGTATGCACGAATGCGTGCTTACGGCAAAGCGGCAGGGCGCATTCGGGGTCAGGGCTTTGGACATCGCCAAGGGGCTTATCGACCGGGGCATCCACCCGCCTACCATCTACTTCCCGCTTATATTGAAGGAGGCGATGATGGTCGAGCCCACGGAGACGGAGTCCAAAGAGACGCTGGACGCTTTCGCCGCGGCGATGGCGGAGATCGCGAAATTGGCGGAAACGGACCCGGAATCGCTTCACCGGGCGCCTGTGGGGTCGCCGGTTGGGCGGTTGGACGAGGCTAAGGCGGCCAGGGGCATGGATGTGGCCTTTTTGTAGCCAAAAATATTTTATAAAAAATTTGCATACTTTGGCGGAATATATTACATTATATATTAGGACTGTGTAACAGCACCGGCCATAATGGTTGAAATCTATACTATAAGGAGCGTATTATGCGTAACAGTAAGCTGGTTAAGTTGGTACTGATTCTCGCCCTCGTGGCGGGCTTGGGTTTTGCGCAGAAAGCCGGCGACGCCATGCAGGCGAAGAAGGCCAACACCCAGATCTACGCCAACGAGGTCCGCGAGGCGTATGAGTCGCCTATCGGTTCCATCGGCACGAACGATGTCGTTACGGTGCTTACTGTTGGCCGCAACCACATCAAGATCCGCACGAACGCCGGCATTGAGGGCTTTGTGGAGAAGAGGGACCTGAACAAGGCCAGCGCCGCCGCCGCTAAGAACAGGGCTTTCGCTTTCGAAGCCGCCGAGGTTATAGGTTACCTTGACAACCCGACACCGGTCTACATTATCGACATGGACGACCCGAACGCCGACCCCATCTCCTTAGACAGGTCTTTCAAGGAAGCCCTCAAGGAGAACGTAGATAAAGAAACTATGGAGAGGCTTTCGCGGTAATTGGGATTTGGGTATTTATACCGTATAAAAAAGGCAGATCTGCGGATCTGCCTTTTTTTGTCTGAACCGGCTTTAAGTGGTTTTTTGACACCTGATCCCCATAAATGGCTACTCGAACACCTGGTCTTCCTTCTTCTTCATAAGAAGCCTGATGATTTTCTTGCTCAGTTCGCTGCCGCTGAACGGCTTTACTATGAAGTCGTCGGCGCCGCTTTCAAAACACTTTTGGATTTCGTCGTCCTGCGCGCCAGCGGAGAAGAAGGCTATGGGGATGTTTTTGGTCTCGGCCTGGGAGCGCAATATTTTGCATATCCGGTAGCCGTCGAGGCCCGGCAGGCGGGAGTCTAAAAGTATAAGTGACGGACGGTGGCTGAAAGCCATTATCAGTCCCTGTTCACCGCTTTCGGCTACTAAGAAATCGAACATATTTTCTACCACGGCGCTGGCCACCTCTATGGACTCCTTGTCGGTATCTATGAAGAGGATGACCGGCTTTCCGTATTCGCCGTCGTCGAACGCCTCAAGGCAGGCGGTGTCGTTGGCCTCTTTTAGCCTGCTTTCGGGAGTGGTTCTGGATTCGTCGTCGTCCCAGCTGATTTCTGAGCGCAGGGGCAGTATTACGTAAAATACGCTGCCGGGGAAGTTGCCGTCGCGGCCCGCGCCTTCACTCTCTACCCACACCCTGCCGCCGTGGCGCTGTACGATCCCCTTTACTATGGAGAGGCCCAGCCCGCTGCCGCCGCCCATGAACTTAGTGGTGTCGGACGTGTGGCGGTTGGCGTTGCCAACCTCGTAGAACGGGTCAAAAATGTTCTTGTGCTCACCCTTGTCTATGCCTATGCCGTGGTCGGCAATGGCAATACGGAAGCACTCCGCCTCCCCTTCCCCCTCTACCGCAATGCTCAACTGCACCGCCGAGCCGTCGGGCGAGAACTTTATGGCGTTGTTCAGGAGGTTGGTGAACATCTGCTGCATACGCCCCTTGTCGCCGTAGAACTGGGGCAGCGAGCCGGGCATATTTGTGGTTATCGTTATACCGCGCTTGTCGGCGATTTGGGAGATGTCCTCCGCGCAGTCGCTCATTACGGCGCCCAAATCTATGTGCTCCGGGCGCAGGCGCAGGCGGCCCTGCTCAATCTTGGTAACATCGAGGATATTGTTGACCACCCGGTGCAGGCGGTCGGCGGCGCGGCTTATGCTCTCTATCATGCGGAAAACGCTGGGGTCGACCTTGTCGCGCATATTGTCTATAATGATATCGGAATACCCCTTTATGGACGTAAGCGGCGTATTGAGCTCGTGCGAGGCTATGCTCAAAAAGTTGGATTTGAGCTCGGAGACCTTCTTGAGGTCGGAGTTGGTGCGCGCCAATTCCGTGTTTATCTTGGCCATTTCGACGTTTTTGGCCGCTATGAGGTCCGCCGACGCCTGCTCCTCGGTGATGTCGCGCAGCATGAGCGCGAAGCACTCAGGGTACGGGTCGACCTCCTCTATGCAGAACGAACTGAGCAGGCACACCATGTCGGGCCGCCCCGGCAGCGAAAGCGTGAGCCGGTAGCCGGAGAGCGTGTCGTCGAGGACGCCGTTGAATATCCCCTCGACGTCGACCCCTTCACCGCCCTTTTGGGCGGCCAGCTGGGCCAGGGTGTGGCCGACAAAATCCTCCCGTGTGCCCCCAAACAGGGCAAGAAGGTACTGATTGACAAAAACAATGGTCGAATCCTGCTGCAGAATAAGTATGCCTATGGGCGTGTGGTCAATCACATGCGCCAGCAAATGGCCATCTGAGTGTGTAGATTTTTCTTTTTCCATAATTATATATATACACTATTTCTATACGGTTTTAAGTTAGACTGCCTGATACTAATATTCTACAATTATGGTGCGGGAATTTCAATTTTTTTCGCATTTGATTGAAAAAAATGTATTTTATAGTAAATGTCTTACTTTGCCGCTATAATTTCGGGGATTCTGCTGACCGCGCTGGCCGGGGGTGCTTGGGCCGGCGGCGGTGCGTCTCCGCTTGTACCCGTAAGGGAGCAGAAGACCCCTTCCAGCAGCTGGATGATGATCCGCGCGGACAGCAGTCAGGTAATACCGGCGGACAGCGGGCAAACTGTCCACGCAGTCAGCGGGCAGGCAGCCGGCGCTGACACAGTACTTTCCAATAGCGGGATAACAGCAGACGATGGTGATAACGGCGCACAGGCAAACAGTACGGGTGTAACGGATATCCGCGATACATCATCAACGCGAATCGAACGGCAGCGCATAACCACATACGACCCGGCACGTCCCGACAGCGCGCGCGCGTTTAATCCATCGCAACACACCGCAGCCGACCTCTTCCGCAGCGACGGCGCAAGCCCGGCGGAGATGCTGCGGTACCGTGAACTGACATCCGTATATCTCCCGTTCACATTATCAGGCGCAATGAACCGCATATTGACATACGGCAATCCTGTCCCGGATGAATACGCGTCATTCCAGAGGACCGACTACTTTTATCATCCATATCCAAACGACATGACAGGCCCCGAACTGTTGATATTCTGGGAGAACGGCGTATTCAACCAGAACACGCTTAACCTGCGCCTCGTAAGGCCGCTCTCCGCAAACATTATGATGAGCCTCTTTTCCAACTACCGCTATCTGCGCGGACAGCGGTTCAACCACGAGGGCAACGACATCGTGAAGTTTTACGAGTTCTTTCACTACGACACGTCAACTATAATGAACTACGGCTACAATCCGCATACAGAAGAGCACATGATGGGCGGATCGTTTATGTGGAGCGGCGCCGACTCGTCAAAGATGCACGCGTCATTCTCATTCAGCAACCTGCAAAACGAATACGCACTCAACATTCCCGCACCGTCAACCGACAGATTGGAGTGGGCGCTGCTGGAGAGGCGGCTATTCAGGGCGGATGCCGAGCTTTTGGAAAAGACGCTGAGCAGGCGCTGGCGCACTAATATCAAGACCGCTTTTATAAGCGAGTCGGACTCATCATTTTACCGCGGCGCCGCAGCGGGCGCGAACGGCAGCGGCTCGTCCAACAATTTTATTATTGATGCCGACTTCTATATGATAAATAATCTTGGCGTGAACGTAAGCGGGATGCTGCGGGACATTGAGGATTACAACGGCGGCGAGTATTTTTTGCAGCACTACAGCGCCGAGCTATTCTACACACGCTACTTCGGACGCAAACATTCGGCAAACGGCAAAACCAACATCAAATTGCACGCGCGTTTGGGTACTATACTGCTGCCAAACGGCGATACCCCTACCATAACGGATAATTCGGGCGGGCAGCAGGTTGCCGGAGGCGACGGCATCGCCTATGTATCCCCCAAAGCCGCAGCCGGCTTCGAGTGGACGGCGAGCGACTCGAACGCGAGGTTTCGCGCATACGTCAAGTTAGACCCGCGGCCATTTTACGCCGGCTACGACACACTGCGCTACGGTGACTACCCGTATCCTTTCTGGTACGGGAACGACGGGGCGGCAGGCGCGGAGGGGTGGATGCGATGGGGGTATCTGGGGCTTCTTCTGGGCGCCGAGATGAACACGGCAGCCAATGTCCGGCCGGCGTGGCCGCAGGGGTATCCGCCATACGTCCAGCCGGGAAGTTCATTTATCATAGCGCCGTGGGTATCAAGGTATCAGGGTTTTTCCCTTCTGTCAAGATTTATCATAACCGACACAAAGCCGCGCCTCAAGGCATCCGCGAACCTGTCGTACATCATACAGCCAAAGTGGATGGAGTACACGTTTGAACCGGAGCTGGGTTTTGACTACTGGAGCGAGCGCGACCCGTTCTACTTCGCGGGCCACACCGCCTGGCATCATCCTGTATATGATCTGAATATGAAAATCACGGCGCACATAAGGTCATTCAGGCTGTTCTACAAGGTTGATAATTTATTGAATCTTAAACAGGCGTATGTTCCCGGATATTTTTCGCCGGGGCTGACGTTCAGATGGGGGTTGAACTGGTTCATTTAGCGATTATCACCCGTCCGCTGATTCGGTCTGTACCGTGGCGCACGGTTACGAAGTAGACACCCGCCGACACCATTCTCGACCTTTTTTTGCAGTCCCACAAGAACTCAGCGCTGCCGTCGGGGCGCAGAGTTATCTTTTCTTCCCAAACTTTCCGTCCGTCAAGCGTGTGTACAATAGCTGTCGCCGGAGCTGATAGGTTCGTAGTCGTGAAGTAGTATTTTCCCTTTACTACGCTGCTCTTTCTTACCACGCTCGGCCGCACCTTTAGCCCTGCGTCCCGCGATACGCCAAAGTCTATTGTGCCCTCAAAAGGCAGCGAACTTATGGTGTATGTGCTTACCGAGTCGCCGCGGAATATTATCCCCAGGTCTAACGGCAGCGAGTACGCGCGGGCCGAGATTAGCACACATCCAAATTCGTTCGCGGTATATATATTCCCGCCCGCTCTCACTTGCGCCCCGGCGAGCGGAGCGCCGAGGGTGTCTACCAGCCTTATGAATATCTCGTCGTCCTGCATTACGGCGCGCATGGCGTTGGGGATGCCGCGGCCATGCCTGTTATTTGCGAAAGTTTGCCCCGCCGCGAAAAAACACGATGCATAGAGCCGCTCGCGGGCTTCGGCGGCGCTTATGCCGGGGTTTGCCTGAAGTATGAGCGCGAATATCGAGCTGACTATGGGTGTGGAGAACGAAGTACCGTTGTTGCCGGTGTAAGTGTTCATGGAAATTTTATCGAGGACCGGCACCCAAACGCCGGGCGCGGAGAGATCCGGTTTCATGCGTCCGTCGGCCGTGGGGCCCACGCTGCTGAACGAGGCGAGGATGCGGCTGCGGTCCACCGCGCCAACGGCTGTTACGCCATCCACATCGGCGGGGGATGTAAGCGTTTGCGTGGGATTCGCGCCGATGGATTCGTTGCCCGCCGAGTTCACCACTATCACCCCGCGCTCAACCGCGCCGGCAGCGGCAAGCGCGACAACCGTGGTCCGGCCGTCCATATCTGACGGGCCGTAGTTCTCGTCCGGGTCAGTAAAGCCGTCGCGATAGCCAAGAGAACTCGAAACTATATCAACGCCCAAACTTTCCGCCCACACCATCGCGGCGGCCCAGTTGTCCTCCTCCACACGCGACTCAACCCCATCGTCCTCGGTGCGGGCTGCGGCGAACCGCGCACCCCACGCGCCGCCTATATAGTAGCCGGGGTGGTACCCCGCGACAAGCGCGACAACCTGCGTACCGTGCGAATCGTTGCCGTAGAAGCGGTGGGTGCTGTCGCTCACCACAGAGTCGGGATCGAAAACAGTAGAGTCATTGTCCACAAAATCCCACTCGGCGACAACCAACCCACTGTCCTTAACGCGCTGGAGCGCTACGTGCTCGAACCGGAACCCGCCGTCGAAAAACGCCAGAAATACGCCCTCGCCGGGGTTGCCCAGCCCCTTTATTCTGATATACTCGTGGGCAAGCGGAACGTTAACCATATCCATATGCCAGCCGTAACCGGGATCGAAAGCGGTAACCGGCGGCGCCGACGCCGCTGACTTGTACAAACCGGCAGCGGCAATATTTTTATCATTAACATAAACGGCCACAGGCGAAACGGATTTAACGAACGGCAACGCGGCAATATCGCTAAGGCGTGAAGCGTGCACGGAAAAACTCGCGGCGTTCCCCCACGGGAATTCGTTGCGCAGCCGGCCGCCGAGCCTCTCCACCTCGCTTATGTAGCGGCGGTGGACGGGCCGGTCGCCGTCGTCAGGTCTGTATCTGGCCAGCCGGCGCCGCTGCACAGCCCGCTCGGAGACCTTTTCGGCGTCTGACCGGGCCGGGCGATCATTAAAAAAGACCCAAACATTACAAACGGTATCAGACCCCGCCACAGCGCTCAAAGCCTTGCTCAACCCAGCCGCGGGCGACGAATAAGCGGGGGACGACAAGGCAAAGGCGCAAATCAGGGCCGCCAAAAGGTATATTGCGTTGTTTTTCTTCATAATAATAAAATACATTCCGCCACCCGCTACGAATCAAATACCTGTATCAAGTTTGGAGTTAGGAGTTTGGAGTGTGGAGTTAAAGTCAACATCAACAAAAAACTCCACACTCCAAACTCCTAACTATCACTCAATCATCATAAGGCACATCAACCAGCGTCTCCGGCCTCTCATCCCTCCATGCCAAAAGCTGCCTGACCCGGCTGGGGTGCTTCAGCTTACTCAAAGCCTTGGTCTCGATCTGCCGCACACGCTCGCGACTGATGTTGAACAACTCACCTATGTCCTTGAGCGTCTTGATGCGCCCGTCGTCGAGACCGAAACGCATCATCAGTATCTCCTTCTCTTTGGGCGCCAGTGAGTTGAGCACCTGCTTTATCTGCTCCCTAAGGTGCAACAGGGAGATTTTCTGCGTTGGGTCCACCACGTTCGCGTCTTCTATGTACTCCCCCACCGTTGCGCCGCTGTCGCCGCCTACCTCCATATCAAGGGAGATGGGGTCCATCGAGTATTCCATAGCCTGCTGGACCTTCGCCGGGGAACTGCCCAACTCGTCGGCTAACTCCTGGTAAGAGGGTTCGTAGCCGTACTCCATGACCCACTTGCGGCTCAGGCGGATAACCTTGTTGACGAGTTCCATGGTATTGGCGGGGATGCGTATCGCCTTCGATTTGTCGTTTATCGCCCGCAGGATGGCCTGACGAATCCACCATGTCGCGTAGGTCGAGAACTTGTACCCCTTGCGGTAGTCGAAGTTTTCCACCGCCTTTATGAGCCCGCGGTTACCCTCCTGTATAAGGTCGATGATCTCCATGCCACGCAAAATGTACTTCTTGGCGATGCTGACCACGAGCCTCACGTTGGCTCCTATAATCTCGCAACGGGTTTGGTTGCGCATATCTTCCCAGCGCCTGAACGCCTCCGCGTCGTCGTGGCGGCCAGCGGCTACGAGAGCAGCCTTGTATTTGTCCAAAATGCTCTCGACCTGCCTGATGTTCAGGCGCATACCCCTGCAAAGACCTATGATCTCGTCCCACTGCGCGGCGGCCCTCTTTTCGCCCTCCGGCGCGCCCGTGCGCAACGCTGCGGCTATGGCGTTCTGCTTCCTCTTTACGTTGGTGAGCGTGCGCAAAAAATCGGAACGCTTAGCCTCAAGATCAACAGACCCCCCCTCCGCCTGCACCTCGCCCTCCTCTATTCGAAGCACGTCCGCGACCTCAACCTCGCCGTTTTTCAGTTCCTCACCGAGTATGTAGAGGCTTTCTAACGCAAACTCCGAGCGAAAAGCCATATCAAAAAGCTTACTCTGCGCGAACTCCATTTGCATGGCGAACTCAGTCTCCTCCTCTTTGGAGAGGAGCGGAACCTTGCCCACGGTATTCAGATACGCCCACGTGGGGTCGGCGTAGTGCTGCGACAATCGCCCGGACGCCGCCATCCCCGGACGCGGCTTATCGATGTTGGCTGACGGAGCGAGACGCGCCTTAACCAGCGTGTTGATGGTGATATGCTCGCGCTCCAGTATCTCCCTGACGCGCTCAATATCATCCGCCATGCCGGCCGCTTCCTCGAACTGCTCCTCGGTAACGAAACCGCCCTGCAGGTTCGCGTGCTTGCGCAGCCGCGCCGTAACTCTGTCTACCGGCGGCGGGCCGCTCAGGACCGCCGCGCCTTTATTTTTGGTCATCATCATCCCTGTAACAGTACCTCCAGTTCCCTGAGCCGTTCCCCGCAACCTTTAAGCTCCCTCAAAAGCCGCCCCTTATCCAGTTCGGAACAGTTTCTGAGCTCATCGCTCAACCCGGCCATACGCGACTTATAAAACTTTCGCAGCAACAGAAGCCCCTTCTGCTCAAGCTCCTCGCCAATATTCTCCTCCGCCGCCGGTGTAACGGCCAGCATCGAAATCAGCCGCCCGGTCACCGGGTCGTCCGAACAAAAGGCAGAGAGCCCGCTCATGTCGCCTGTTTGGGCATACGCCTCCAATATAATTGAATATATATTAGCGGCAGGGGTGTCAATAAAAATTTCAGGTTTTATAAATTCTTTCATCTCGTTGATATGTTCTGGCGCGGTTATCAAAAGCCGCAAAAAACGCTCCTCAAGCGCCCCCAAAACTATCCGCCCCGCCCCATCCACCCCGCCGTCAACCCCGCCTGAGCCCGCGCCGCCACCGTACTGACCGCCTGCTGACGGGCGGGAAGGCGCGCTCTTGTTAAATCGGTCCGACACCTGATGCCGCTCAAGACGCAGCTTCACCGCGAGCGCAGACAAAAAGTCGGCGCGCACTATCTCGTCGGCCAACGCGTGAGCATACGGCATAAGTTCGTCCAAAACCCGGCTCTTGCCCAAAGACGAGCCGTCGTGATCGGCCATCGCCCTCTCTATCAGGAAATCGGACGCTGGATGGGCCGCCTGCAGCAGCGTGAGGAACGCCTCGGCCCCCTCCCGCTTGACGAACGAGTCGGGATCGTCATCTCCCGGCAGCGTAAGTATTTGCACCTCCAGCTTAAACGGCGCGAGTACGACCGCCGCACGGGCCGCCGCCGATACGCCCGCCCGGTCGCCGTCAAACACCAAAATCACCTTCTGCGTGAACCGCTTGATGATGTTCGCGTGCTCCTCCGTGAACGCCGTGCCCGATACCGCCGCAGCGTTGCGTATGCCGGCCTGATAGAGCGACAAATAGTCCATGTACCCCTCAACTATCATCATGTACCCCAGCTCCCTTACGGCATCCCGCGACTTGTGCATGCCGTAGAGCACGCCGCTCTTGCGGTACAGCGGGGTTTCCGGCGAATTGAGGTACTTGGGCTGCGCGTCGGCGTTGAGCCCCCGGCCCGCAAAGGCGATTACGCGGCCGCTCAAGTCAAATAGCGGGAAAATTATACGGTCCCTGAAACGGTCGTAGACCGCGCCGCTCTCCTTGCTCACCACGAGGCCGCACTCTGTGAGCCGCGCCTGCGGAACCTTGCGGCCCTTAAAATAGTCGTACAGCTCGGACCATCCGGGGGGGGCATAGCCCAAACGGAACTCTTTGACAATCTCGCCCGACAGCCCACGCGATTTGAAGTAGTCGATGGCCTGAGGGTGCTTCTTCATGCTCTGGTAGAAAAAGTTCGCCGCCTCGCCGTGTACGGAGAGCAGGTCAGTCTTCGCGGCCCTGCCGGCGGAGGGCGGGCGGGCGGGCGGCGGGGCCTGTGCGGACGTGGATGACCGGGAGGATTGGGATGGCTGGTATGACGGCTGGCTGTCGCGGCGCCAATCATCCAGCTCAATGCCAGCATCCTCGGCAAGCATCTTAAGGGCCTCCGGGAAGTCTACGTTTTCTATCTCCATGACGAAATTAAAGACATCGCCGCCCTTGTGGCAACCAAAGCAGTAGTAAACTCCCTGCGAGGGATTTACGGTGAACGACGGGGTCTTCTCCTTGTGAAACGGGCAAAGCCCGCTAAGGTTGTCGCCGCGGCCCTTGAGCGTGACATAGCGGCCTACGACCGCAGCCATGTCGGTGCGGGAGCGGATCTGTTCTTTTGCGTCATCTTTGAGCATATCACTTAATCCCCCGTAACATTACGATTAATTTCCGCCATTAATTAAAAATATAACAATATCCTGCCTCTCCCCGTAATTATTTTTATAATATATTGCGATGGGAGGATACTGTGGTAAGGATCTCCGAAATCATGGACCTGCGGTGCATTAAGCTGGAGCTGGCCGCTCGCAATAAGGAGGAGGCCGTGCGGGAGCTTGTGCGGATTTTGGCTGACGCCGGCAAGGTTGAGGCCGAGGAGCGGTGCGTTGCCGAGGTCATGGCGCGGGAGGGAATCGCGTCCACCGGCATCGGGCAGGGAATCGCCATTCCGCACCGGCTTATTGAGGGGGCGGGCGAGATTGTGCTGGCAGTCGGGCGCAGCGAATTCGGGGTACCGTTCAATTCTATTGACGGGAAACCCGCCCATTTAGTATTTTTGATAATAGGTCCTCAGGGGCGCAACAACGAGTACCTGAAAACCCTGAGCAGCCTGTCGCGGCTCCTGAACGAAAGGAAAATGTTTGTGGCGCTTATGCGGGCCCGCACCGCCGATGAGGTGATGGAACTCATCAGGGAGCGCGAAAACTGAATCCTGCGCCTTTGGCGCATTGCTGTCCCGGTGATTTTATTTTGAACCGAAGTTAACCTTTAGCCATAAACAATAACAGAAGGGATAATCCATTATGATGGGTTCCGCGTCGTCATCCACCATCGTTGTATTTCTGATAGCCATCCTCGCGATAGGCTTTCTGATATTCTTCTTCTTCATAGGCTCGGCCATACAACTTTGGCTGCAGGCTATATTCTCCGGAACCAAGGTCGGCCTCCTGAGCATCGTATTCATGCGCTTCCGCAAGGTGCCGCCCAAGCTCATAGTCGAGGCCAAGATCACGGCGGTCAAGGCGGGGATCGAGATATCCACCGACGAGCTTGAGTCGCACTACCTCGCCGGCGGCAATGTGCTGCGCGTGGTGCAGGCGCTCATCGCCGCCGACAAGGCGAACATCCCGCTCACCTTCAGGCGCTCCGCCGCCATAGACCTCGCGGGCCGAAATGTGCTTGAGGCGGTGCAGATGAGCGTCAACCCCAAGGTCATAGAGACCCCGAAGGTCTCGGCGGTCGCCAAAGACGGCATCCAGCTTATGGCGCTCACAAGGGTCACGGTGCGCGCGAACATCGACAGGCTCGTGGGCGGCGCCGGCGAGGAGACCATTTTGGCCCGCGTGGGCGAGGGCATCGTTACTACCATCGGCTCCGCAGCGTCGCACAAGATGGTGCTCGAAAACCCCGACTCCATATCCAAGCGCGTGCTTGAGAAGGGACTTGATTCGGGGACGGCGTACGAAATTCTGTCCATTGATATCGCCGACGTAGACGTAGGCAAGAACATAGGCGCCGACCTTGAGACCGACCGGGCCGAGGCCGACAAGAAGATCGCCCAGGCCAAGGCCGAGGAGCGCCGCGCAATGGCCATCGCCGCCGAGCAGGAGATGAAGGCGAGGGTGCAGGAAATGCGGGCCAAGGTCGTAGAGGCCGAGGCGCTGGTGCCGCAGGCTATGGCAGAGGCGTTCAGAAACGGAAATCTGGGGATTATGGACTACTATAAGATGAAAAACGTCGCGGCCGACACGCAGATGCGCGAGTCAATCGGCGGGCAGAACCCGCAGGCGCCCAAATCATAATTGTTTTGGGGGACGATTGTTTGTGATTGCCGGGGGATTATCAGGGATGATTATCCATATAATAACGGCGGACGATAGTTTGTGGGATGATTGTTCGGAATGATGGTGATTGAAGACCTTTGCGCCGGGCGGCTTTGCAGCCGCCCGTTATTTACGGAGCGATATGGACGCGATATTAAACAATCTCGAAGCGCTGCTGTTCTTACTGATCTTCTTAGCCTCGATCATAAGCAGCTTCATAAAACGGCGCAAACCGGCCGACATGGCGGACGACGATGGCGACACGCCCGCGCCGTCCGCCCCGCCGCCGTCAACCCAGCGCCGGCCCCAGGCGCCTCCGCCGGCCAGGCAGCCGCGCCCGCAGTCCGTGAACGTCGAAGAAGAGATGCGCAGGGCGCTGGACGACATTTTCGCGGCAAAACAGCCGCCGTCCTACGAAAACCGCAGGCAGGCGGCGGCATACGATGACAAAAAGAGCTTAGACGTCCGCACCCGCGCCAACGCGCAGCCGCAGGCCAATAAGAGATTAGTGCGGGCACCGGCAGCATCAGGCGGCGACGCCGACGCCGAGTGGACGCTGAAAGCGCTCAGGGCGCGCGACGCAAAGGAGGCAGCCAAGGCAGCGGCGAAAGAAAGGACGGATTATGAGGAGATACTGCTGCCGCCCACGCCAATAGCGGCATTCAACTGCGACCAGCCGATACTGGAACAGGCGCGCAACGGCGTAATATGGTCGGAAATCCTGCAACCGCCTGTGTCTATGAGATAAAATAGCATAATGCATTCCTTCAAGGATGCGGGAAATCTTTGGGAGGACGCGTTTTTCACCAATCCACAGATCACACCGGATGCCGAAACTCTTTTACGGGGATGCGTTTTCCGACGATATGCGCATCCATATTCCCTGCTAAATTGCTGGAATTACACTATTCTACGACAAACATAATCGTTTCCAACAGCGTCCCGTTAGTAGTCTCTACAACATCTATCTTCCAATTCCCCACCTTATCCGCGTCATCAGCAGAGGCCGAGAAATCGCGCTTGGTATTCGTGCGCCAACTTGCCGACTTTATCTCGCGGATGTGGGTCTGCACGTGCTTGCCGTTGCGGTACCAGCGGTGCTGGATCGTCACGGTGTCATACGCACCTATTACGTGCGTGAAGTAGTGGAGCTGTCTGACATTTTTGGAAGAGAACCTGCCGGGCATGATGCCCACGGGTTCCCTCTCCACAATGAGCGTGCAAATTGCCGAACGCTCGACCCTGACCCCCCTCCGCACCGGGCGGATGACGGTGACGGTGTCGGGAGCGGCGGCCTTAGCCGCTGATACCTGAACAGCAGGCGCCTGCTCGGCGGATGCCAGTACTGCGGGCGACGGCGTAAGGGGCGCCTGCTCCGGCATCGACGGCGGCGCGGCGACCGGGGCGGTTCCTGAAGACCTGGCCATCTTCCCTCCTGAGGGCTTGCCGCCCTTATCCTTGTGCGGCGGCGGCTGCTGGAGATCCTTCTGGGTAACCGCATGCTTGTCCGGGAACATAAGCTGGGCTACGAAAAAAGAGACCATACCCACAACTACGATAATAAGAACCGACTTTACTGTGTAACTCATAATTTTACCCCACTCCTGTCGCAATCTATTGCTTTATATATATGTTACAAATAATGCATATGTAAAATCAAGAAAAAAAGTAACAAATTTTGAAAATAAAAATAATATTTGCACACTGGTTTTATGTAAAATTTTCAAACGATGCAAATTCAAGCCGCAGACAACCGGAATACGGGCAACCCTGCGAAGCGTTTTTCGCCTTAAATCCACGCCCAAAATTCAACCGGCGGAACCGGGGATAATCAGGGAAATCCCTTAATCCCGCAACTCATGGTTCAGACATATAGATTCACCTGTTAAATATTGTATCCGCGCCGGCCGGCAACATCAAGTCTGTCGTGCAGTTGCAGGGCGGCGCGGGTACAATATTTAATCGTTTCTTCAATAATCAATTTCCCCACCCAAACCACGGCATAATGTATTTTATGGGTCTATTGACACTATCAATTTTTTCACGGCAGGATTGTTTATGATAAGGGTAGGATTTGTCGGCTGGCGCGGTATGGTCGGGTCTGTCCTCATGGACAGGATGCGGGCGGAGGGGGACTTCGCGGGGTACGAACCGGTGTTCTTCACCACGTCCCAGGTCGGTGATAACGGTCCGGACGTGGGCGGCGGCGCGGCCCCGCTCAAGGATGCCTTCAACATCGATGAGCTCAAGGGACTCGACATCATCGTCTCCTGTCAGGGCGGCGAGTACACAAACGACGTCCACCCGAAACTGCGGGGCGCGGGGTTCAAGGGGTACTGGATCGACGCGGCGTCGGCCCTGCGGATGCACGAGTCGTGCTTCATCGTGCTCGACCCCGTCAACAGAAACGTCATCAACAACGGCATCAAGGCCGGCATCCGCGACTTTGCCGGCGGCAACTGCACAGTCAGCTTAATGCTTATGGCGCTGGCCGGGCTCTTCGGGCGCGGGCTCATCGAGTGGATATCGAGCATGACCTATCAGGCGGCAAGCGGCGCCGGTGCCAAAAACATGATCGAGCTCGCGGCGCAGATGGCGCACTTGACAAACGCTACCGAATCGCTGCGCTCAAACCCGGCGGCAAGCGCGCTGGAAATTGACAGGGCGGTAACGGCGGAGCTGCGCGGGTCGTCAATCCCCACCGCCAACTTCGGCGCGCCCCTCGCGGCATCGCTTATACCGTGGATCGACAAACAGGTCTACGGCGGGCAGACGCGCGAGGAGTGGAAAGGCGTCGCGGAGACCAACAAGATTCTGGGTACGACAAAAACGATCCCGGTAGACGGCATCTGCGTGCGCGTAGGGGCAATGCGCTGCCACAGCCAGGGGCTAACGATAAAGATGACCAAAGACGTGCCCATGGACGAGATCAACGACATGCTGGTCGCGCACGAATGGGTCAAGGTCGTCCCCAACAACAAAGAGGACACGCTTAAGGGTCTGACCCCGGCGGCGGTCAGCGGGACATTGACCGTCCCCATCGGGCGCCTGCACAAAATGAACATCGGCAATGATTATCTGGCGGCATTCACCGTAGGCGACCAACTCCTGTGGGGTGCGGCGGAACCGGTTAGGCGAATGCTGAAAATCGCGTTGGAAAACATCGGTTGAGGGGGTTGGTGGCGGTATTCCATGCCGGGGCGTTACGGGGCGCGCAAAGCCCCGTCCCCCAAAAACCTAATACTAAACCTCCATTATTTCCTTTTCCTTCAAAGCAAGCTGCTCGTCAACCATCTTGATATACTTGTCCGTCACTTTCTGAACATCGTCTAACCCCTTCTTCTCCTGATCTTCCGTGACTAACTTATCTTTCTGCGCCTTCTTCAGCTTCTCGTTGGAATCGCGGCGTACGTTGCGCAGCGCGACCTTGCACTCCTCGCCTACCTTGCCGCAGCTCTTGAACAGGTCCTTGCGCCTCTCCTCTGAGAGCGGGGGGATGGGCAGACGGATCTGGTTCCCGTCGTTCTGCGGGTTCAGGCCCAGATTCGAGGCCTGCACGGCTTTCTCGATCTCCTTGAGCATACTCTTTTCCCACGGCTGGACCACGAGCATCCGCGCGTCGGGCACCGATATATTGGCGACCTGATTGAGCGGCGCCGGGTTGCCGTAGTACTCGACCATTATGCCGTCGAGCAGGGCCGGCGTCGCGCGGCCCGTCCGCACCTTGGCCAAGTCCTTCTTCAAACTGTCGATCGTCTTATGCATACGATCTTCGGTCTCTTTTTTGATGTCTTCCATCGCGCCCATATAACCGTCTCCTGTGTTAATTAATTATGCGGACAACCCCGTTGCCGTCCCCATATAATATTGATTTTAAAACGGACGACCGCGTTGCCGTCCCTGTAATGTCAATCCGTCAATCGCCGAATTTAACGACTGTCCCCACCGACTGACCTTCCAAACACCTCGCGAGGTTCCCGTCCTCCAGCAGCTTGAATACTATTATTGGAAGGCCCCACTCCATGCAGAACGAGAACGCGGTGGCGTCCATCACTTTCAATTTCCTCGACAGCGCTTCGGCGTGCGTTATCTCGTCAAACTTCTTCGCGGACGGGTTTTTCATTGGGTCGCTGTCGTAAATCCCGTCTACCTTCGTGGCTTTCATTATGATCTCGCCGCCAAGCTCCGCGCAGCGCAGGGCCGCCGCCGTGTCGGTCGTGAAGAACGGGCTGCCCGTACCCCCGCCAATCACCGCCACCGCCCCGGATTCCATCAACTCTACCGCGCGCGCCGGCGTGTAGTACTCCCCCCCCACCCTGTCAATCCGCGTCGCAGTCAGCACCCGCGCGTCAACGCCGCAGGCCTTGACCCGCTCGGCAAACGCTATCGAGTTGATGACCGTGGCAAGCATCCCCATCGCGTCGCCGGCAATCGCCGAAACGCCCTCGGTCGTCGCGCCCCGCAAAAAATTCCCGCCGCCAATGATGACCGCCGTCTGCACGCCGCCCTTAGCGACCTGCGCGACCTCGCCCGCTATTTTGGCGATGATCCCGGAATCAATACCAAAGCCGCGCTCCCCGGCAAGAGCCTCGCCAGAAAGTTTCAGTACAACGCGCTTATATTTATATGAATTTGACATACCGCAGCTCCACGCGTTACCGCACACATATTCGTAAAGGTATCACCACAACACCACATACACCCCATAATATACGGGCACGGCCAAAGACCGCGCCCTTCCATCAACAACCCATTTTCATCTTAGTCCGACTCGCCCAGCTCAAACCGGAAAAACTCCACCGGCTTAATCTCCGCGCCCACGGCCTTCGACACCTCGGCAATCATCTCCTTCACGCTCTTCTCGTAGCGGATGGAGGTCTGGTTGACGAGCGTGAACTCCTCGTAGTACTTCTGCAGCTTGCCGTCTATGATCTTCTCCCACACGGCCTCGGGCTTGCCCGACTCCTTAGCCTGCGCGGCGTAGATCTCCTTCTCCTTGGCGATGACATCGGCGGGGATGCTTGACGCGTCGACCGCCGACGGCCTCGCAGCCGCTACCTGCATAGCGAGGTCCTTGCCAAGCTCCGCCAACTCCGCCGACGCGAGCGCCGCAGGGGTTGAGGCCGAGAACTTGATCAGTACGCCAATCTTGCCGGCGCCGTGGATGTACGAGAAAAACTTCTCTTTCGACGGGTCGGCGACCATCTTCTTATAGCGGCGGAACTGGATCTTCTCGCCGATCTTGCCGATGAGCTCCGTAACCTTCGCCTCGACCGTGATAGAGCCGATGGACGGGTCGGAGAGCTGCATAGCGGCGGCGTGGTCGGCTGGCTTCTGCGCCGTAAGGATCTTGCCGAGGTTGTCGATGAACGCGACAAAGTCCTCGTTCTTCGCGACAAAGTCGGTCTCAGCGTTTACCTCGTATACCATGGCCGCGTCGCCTCCGGTTACTATGGAGACCTTGCCCTCCTTGGCGGCGCGGTCGGCGCGCTTGGCCGCGGTGGCCTGGCCCTGCTTGCGGAGGTCCTCGATGGCGAGGTTCATGTCGCCGTTGGCTTTAATGAGGGCCTCTTTGCAGATCATCATGCCGAGGCCGGTCTTTTCGCGCAACTCTTTTACCTGTGAAGCTGATATTTCCATTTTATTTTCTCCTGTATTGTAGGGCAGCCGCTTTGGCCGCCCGTGATTAAAAATTCAACATCAATCTCTAAAAAACCAACACATCTGATTAATCATCTTCCTCAGGGGTAACGACCTTGGCGATTTTTTTGTGGACTACGCGGTGACGCTTGGCCTTGCCGTCATCGCCGCTGCCGGACGCGCCGGACGACTCCTCCTCGGACGCGCCTTCGGGCTCGTCCTTGGCCGCCATCTCCTCCGCCGCCGCAGACGCTACCGCGTTCTCGAGGATGACGTCGCTTATCGCGCGGGTAATCAGCTGAACCGACTTTATCGCGTCGTCGTTGCCGGGAATCGGGTAGTCAACGACGTCGGGGTCGCAGTTGGTATCAACAATGGCGCCAATGGGAATGCCTAGGCGCTTACCCTCCGCGATAGCTATATGCTCCTTTATCGTGTCTACAACAAATATGATGGACGGCAGGCGGCGCATATGCCGGATGCCTGTGAGAATCGCGAGCAGCTTCTCCTTCTTCTTGGCTATGAGCAGGCGCTCCTTCTTAGGCAGCATCTCAATCGTACCGTCGGCCTCCATCTTCTCAATCTTGTCGAGCTTGGCGATACTCTGCTTGAGGGTCTGGAAATTGGTCAGCATACCGCCGAGCCAGCGCTCCGTAACATAGGGCATACCGCAGCGCGTGGCCTCCTCGCGGATGCAATCGCGCAACTGCTTCTTGGTCCCAACAAAAAGGACCTTGCCGCCCTTCTTCACCTCGTTCTTCACGCGCTCAATGAACTTGTCGAGCGTGACGATCGTCTTGTTGAGGTCAATAATGTAAATGCCGTTCTTGGGGCAAAGGATAAAGCGCTTCATCTTGGGATTCCAGCGCTTGGTCTGGTGGCCGAAATGGGTACCGGCGTCCAACAGTTCAGGCAACGTCAATGAAGACATGGTACTGCTCCTTCTGGTATGTATGGGTTATGGCTGCCACGGCTGTCACCGCGAAAAAATTACCATCCATTTGACAGGACAGCACCCGTTTCCCGCTCGGCCGTGTGATTAAATTTCAATATGTAACGATACGGCTGATATGGATGGGCGAGTTTCAAACCGGCCCATCCTAAAGCCGTCATTGTCATCAAAACATCCCCGTATAACAACCGGACATTAACGTTTCGAGAACTGGAAGCGGCGGCGCGCACCGGCCTGGCCGTACTTCTTGCGCTCGACAACGCGGGAGTCGCGAGTCAGCATGCCGCCCTTGCGCAAAACCTTGCGGTTGTCCTCGCTCATAAGCGCCAGCGCACGGGAGATGCCAAGGCGAATCGCGCCCGCCTGGCCGCTCAAACCGCCGCCGCGCACATTGGCCACGATGTCGAAACTGTCGGCCACGCTCAGCATCTGAAGGGGCTTCTCGGCGTCCATCACCAGCACATCGCTCTTGAGGTAGTCGAGCATCGTCTTGCCGTTAATCAACCGCTCGCCCTTGCCGGGCTTAATGATCACGCACGCGATAGCGTTCTTGCGCTTTCCTGTTCCAAAATACCTGTTTTCCAAATTACTGCTCCTTCTACTATATTAATTATGTTTAATCACCTTTACACACACAAGGATGACCACCCCCGCCCGCAACGCCTTAAACTTTCTGCACCACCGGCGTAGGGCCGACCGACAGTTTCAGCGCCTTGGGCTGCTGCGCCGCATGCGGGTGCTCCGCGCCACGGTAGACGTGCAGCTTCCTCATGATAGCCCGCCCGCGGGGGTTCTTGGAAACCATCCCCTTAACCGCGTGGATGACGACCTGCGTCGAATCAAGAGCCATCTGCTCCTCGTAAGGACGGTGCTTGTCGCCGCCCGCGTACTGCGAGTGGCGGAAGTACGTCTTGGTCTCCGGCTTGACGCCGGTAAGCCTGACCTTGTCGGAATTGATGACGATAAGATAGTCGCCATGATCCTGGTTGGGTGAATAGGCCGGCTTGCCCTTGCCTATAAGCACCTGAGCCGCCTTGCTGGCCAAACGGCCCAGCGTCAACTCCGCAGCGTCTACAATAAACCAGCCGCGCTCAATCTTCCTGCTGTCCACAACTACAGTTTTCATTCTGACCCTCACTGCCTGAAAATACGGTAAAAATGGCTAATCTACTAAAAATATGTCATGGCGGGAGCAAAGTCAATACTTTTTTTGATTTTTTTGGAATTTCACCGAAAATCGTCCCGCCACCCCCCTAAAACGTCCCTCCGGCGCGGAACAGGCGGACAAACTCCGCGGGGCCGACATCCACAGCCCCCAATGCCGCCTTGTACCCCATGGGCATCCCAAAGTCCCAAAAAGCGAACCCCCGGCCCTCCAAATAACGCGCGATACGGATGAGCAGCACCGTCCCGGCGTGCCCCTCATCGTAAAACCCCGAATAACTGGTGTACACCCCGCCGCAAACGACGCCGAAATCGCCGGCGGCAAGCGCCCCGTCACGGTAAAGCCCAAAAGCGGCGGGATAAACGCCCGGACCGGGGGATAGACCGCCGCTGCCGGCCCGCCCAGCCGCAACCGACCCGCGCCTTATATCCTTAATGCATTCCACAAGCGGCGGAGTCAGCCAGTCACCGCCGTGCTTCTCCACGCAACGCCCCAAAATACGCTCGAACTCCGCGTCCGGACGCAGCTCGTAGCGCCCCAAAAACCGGCGGACCGACCGCTTAACGTGCAAATTCCCAAACAAAAGCACCGAACGGACAAGGTGCAGCTTGGGCAGCAAAACATACCAGCACTCCCCCTCCCCATCATCCGCGATATCCGCCGACATAACCAAAAAGCCGGCCCCCATCAGCCGCGACACAAACTCCGGGCCGAAATCGGCGCCAAAACACCACTCCTCGCTGTAACCCGCCGCAAGCATAAAATCCACAATCACCCGGCAGTCATCCTCCGGGCCGATGTAAATGTAGCGGTCGTTCACGTATTTTACGGATATATCCATCAGCTGTTCTTTTTCAGGGATCATCCGCTGTCACTCCACCCCAACCAAAGCAGCCTGATCAAAATGATACAGGGCATCGTTGATCTCAATAATATCGTATCTGCCGTTTACAATGAAATACTCAATGATAACATCAAACAACATACTGCGCGACAGCGAATACCCGGCCCGGCAAAGAAGCGCGCGCGTTTCGTCAAGCGTCAGTTTCAAAGCAACCGCAAGAGCCAGCGCCGTCTTCTTGGCAGGCGAATACCCCTCGTTGCTGCGTATCTTCGAAAAGTGCCGCCGGTCAATACCCGCCCGCTTGTAAACCTCCGCGTCCTCAAGCCCCCTCGCCTGTATCAACTTAATCAGCGCAACCGAAAACGTATCCTCAAGCCGCGACGCGCGGTCAACAAGCCCGGCAGGCGGCTCCGCGACCTCCAAATCAATATTGCCGCAATTAATATCGTACCGATAATCACCCCCAACGGCAACATAATGCGCATCAACAAACCCCCGCAATTCGCCGCGCAGCCTCTCCCGGATCACCCGGTCAATATCATCAATAGCATTCTCCGTCCGCTGCGTGTGGTACGTGCAATACATCGAATATATATAATCAACAATCCCCCACCCCTCAAACAAATCAAGGGCATCAACGCCGGTAATGCCCTTGGCTAAGGCGTAGCGCTCAAGCAGGAAAATAAAATACCGCGACTCGTCGGACAAAATACCCAAATCAGCGCTTGCGTTCATTCATACCTCTTGCAAATGTTTAATCATATTCATATATATTTACGATACGGCTCTCGCCCAACTTCACAAACCTGCGCGTAAACCCCGCCGCCTGCCCCCTATCCGTGGCAGTGTAGAACCCCGTACCGAAATCAACCATATTCCTAACCGGCAAGTATCCGGGGGACCGGTACACCGGCATAACTTCCGTGGTATAGGGTCATTGGGTCCGGGTCCTTTTTTAGGTATCTGTACCTAAAATACATTCTAACAAGGCCAAAATCAAAATATCCGCCTTTTGAAATGTTCGTTAATTTTATAAATTATTTGCTAAACACAGAGGCAAATACTATATTTAAAAATATTCTGTGGTGGAGTTCCAAGGCTGAATTGGCAGTAATGACTATCATTTATATATTGCAAATACTATAGGAGGACAAGTGAAAAAGATTCTGGGGATAGATTTGGGAACCAAAAGTATAGGTTGGGCTCTGGTGAACGAAGCGGAAAACAATGATGAAAAATCATCTATTATTCGGTTGGGTGTCAGAGTTATAAGTTATGATAATTTTGTCAGTACAGATACCAGAAAAGAGTCGAAAGAACCAGAAAAGGATTTCGCGGGCGGCAAAGGAATTTCGCCAAACGCGGGAAGAACTCTTAAACGCTGTATGCGCCGTAATCTGCAGCGGTACAAACTTCGCCGGGAGAACCTGATAGAAATTCTGACGGAACACGCTTTTATCTCGGATGAAAGCATACTGTCGGAAAATGGCAACCATACTACATTCGAAACCTGCCGTTTAAGAGCCAAAGCAGCTACTGAAGAGATATCTTTGGAACAGTTTGCCCGTGTACTGTTAATGATAAATAAAAAGAGAGGGTATAAAAGCAGCCGCAAGGCTAAAAATCAGGACGACGGGCAAATAATTGACGGGATGGAAGTCGCCCAAAAATTATACAATGAGGAACTCACACCGGGGCAGCTTTGTTTACAATTATTGGAAAAAGGCCAAAAAACGCTTCCTGACTTCTACCGATCGGACCTCCAATCTGAGTTTGACCGAATTTGGACTAAACAAAAAGATTTTTACCCGGAAATTCTCACCAATGAGCTAAAGGGTGATCTCGTTGGAAAAAACAAAAAGCAAACATGGGCTGTTTTCGCAAAACCATTTCAACTGGTAGGAATTAAGCGGGAAACAAAATACGAAGACCAGAAAAAAGAAAACTACGCTTGGCGTGTCAATGCTCTTTCCGTGAAAATGGGGCCGGAAGAACTGGCAATTATCTTGCAGGAAATTAACGCTCAAATCAGTAATTCCAGCGGTTATTTGGGCAAAATCAGCGACCGGAGCAAAGAATTATTTTTCTACAAACAAACGGTTGGACAATACCAAATGGCCGTTTTGGATAAAAATCCGAACGCCAGTTTAAAAAATATGGTGTTTTACCGGCAGGACTATCTGGATGAATTTAATAAAATTTGGGACGTACAATCCAAATTTCACAAAGAATTGGATGAAACGCTGAAACAAGAAATTCGCGATGTCGTGATCTTTTACCAGCGAAAGCTTAAGAGTCAGAACGGGCTGATCGGATTCTGTGAATTTGAGAGCCGGAAAAAAGAATTTGAGGTTGACGGAAAAAAGAAGGTTAAAATCATTGGCAGCCGCGTGATACCTCGATCTTCACCGTTATTTCAAGAATTCAAAATTTGGCAAATCTTGAACAATATCGAACTTACTAATAAAAATACCGGCGAGATAAATTTATTATCACCCGAACAAAAAGTATCTTTATTCCAAAAGCTGCAAAATGTTGAAAGGCTCAGCGATAAAGAAGCCTTAAACGTATTATTTGATAAGTCTGCAAAAAACTATAAACTGAATTATGAGAAAATAGAAGGCAACAAAACGCGATCGGCAATATCCAATATATTGGGTGATTCAGACCTGTTGTCATTTGATTTCGAGAAAGAACAGGACAGCCAACCATTGTACAAACTCTGGCATTTGCTATACTCCTATGAGGATGACAACTCAGCGTCAGGAAATGACAGGTTGATAGAAATTTTAGGCCAGACATTTAAACTGTCAACGGAAATCGCAAAAAAACTGGCAAACATATCATTTCAAGATGACTACGGAAGCCTTTCCGCAAAGGCAATCCGTAAAATTTTACCCTTTCTTAAAGAAGGACACCAGTATGATGTGGCTTGCGAATACGCCGGTTACAAACATTCAGCGAGTTCGCTAACCAAAGAAGAAATTGAACATAAAACATTGAAAAACAAGTTGGAGATTTTACCTAAGAACGCCTTACGCAATCCGGTAGTAGAAAAAATACTGAATCAGATGGCCAATGTAACAAACGCTATTATCGAGACATACGGAAAACCGGATGAGATACGTATTGAACTGGCCCGAGAGCTAAAGAAATCTGCCAAAGAACGTGAACAAATGACACTAGCCATAAGTGAAAATACCAAAGACAGGGAAGAAATAGTAAAAAAGCTAAAGAATGAGTTCGGCCTCCATAATCCAAGCGGGAAAGACATCATTCGCTACAAGTTATACCGGGAGTTGGCTGCAAACGGCTATAAAACACTATATTCAGATACTTATATCGCACAAGAAGAGCTATTCAGCAAAAATTTCGACATTGAGCATATCATTCCGCAGGCACGGCTCTTTGACGACTCCTTTGCCAACAAAACACTGGAAAAACGAGACGTAAATATTAAAAAAGGAAGTACCACCGCCTACGATTTTGTCCGAAACGAGTATGGAGAGGACAAAGCAAAAGAGTATCTCTTAAAGGTTGAAAAGTTAATGAAAGACAAAAAGATATCCAAAACTAAATATAAACATTTAATATGGAGCGAAAAAGATATTCCGGATAGCTTCATTGACCGCGATATCCGTGAAACGCAATACATTGCAAAATACGCCAAAAGTATGCTAAACGATTTAGTAAAATACGTAGTGTCCACAACAGGCTCCATCACCGACCGCCTGCGCGAAGACTGGCAGTTGATAGACGTGATGAAAGAATTAAACTGGGATAAGTACCAAAATCTTGGCCTAACAGAAGAATATACCAATGAAGAAGGTCACAAAATCCGTAAAATTAAAGACTGGACAAAGCGCAACGACCACCGCCACCACGCGATGGACGCATTGACGGTTGCATTCTCAAAACGCAGTATTATCCAATATCTCAATAATTTAAGCGCACGAATCACCAGAAAATGCGGCTGCGGATACGAAAAATATGGACTTAACACGGAAGAATACACTGACTGGACTTGCCCGGAATGCGGTAAAAGATATTTTACCCGAAAAGACACTAACATAATATATGCCATCGAGCGAAATGAGCTATACCGTAACGACAAAGGTAAATTAATCTTTAAGCCGCCATTTGCCTTGAATGAATTCAGGGCAGAAGCAAAAAAACAATTGGAAAATACTTTGATCTCCATAAAAGCCAGAAACAAGGTCGTTACTCAAAATATAAATACAAGCAGGAAAAAAAGCGGAACAAACAAAAAAATACAACAAACCCCCCGCGGGCAATTGCATAACGAAACGATTTACGGAAGTCAAAAAATATATGTAGCAAATGAAGAAGCCGTAAACGCAAAATTCGATGAAACCAAAATCTCTACTGTATCAAGACCAGTCTATCGCGAAGCCTTGCTGAAACGTTTACGCGAAAACGGGAACGATCCTAAAAAGGCTTTCACAGGTAAAAACAGTTTAGCGAAAAATCCCATCTACTTAGACGGTACTCATACAAAGCAAGTGCCGGAAAAGGTGAAAACGGTGTCACTTGAGACCATTTATACTATACGCAAAGAGATTTCCCCGGACATGAAATTAGACAAGGTAATTGATGAAAAAATAAAACTCATTCTAAAGAAACGCCTTGAGGAATTCAATGGTGATGCCAAAAAGGCATTTACCAATTTAGACGAAAAACCGATATGGCAGAACGAAGAAAAAGGAATTGCTATAAAATGTGTGACAATCAAGGGCATCAGTAACGCTGAGCCATTGCACACGAAAAAAGATAAAGACGGCAACGACATACCAGACAAAAACGGTAATAAACAACCCATTGATTTCATCAGTACTGCAAACAATCACCACGTAGCAATTTACCGTGATTCCGACGGTAACTTAAAGGAAAAAATGGTGTCGTTCCTTGAAGCGGTCAGGCGAGCCAACGCTGGATTGCCGATTATCGACCGAGGATATAAACAAAGCGAAGGCTGGACATTCCTTTTTACCATGAAACAAAATGAATATTTCGTATTTCCGAATGAACAGACCGGATTTAATCCAAAAGAAATTGATCTGATGAATCCTGAAATTTACCATCTGATTAGCCCGAATTTGTTCAGGGTACAAAAAATTGCTACGAAAGACTATTGTTTTAGGCATCACTTGGAAACTTCTGTGGCAAACGATCTCAAAGATATAACATTCAAACGATTAGCATCACTATCTTTTACGGAAAATGTAGTCAAAGTTCGTATAAATCATATCGGCCAGATTATCCATGTCGGAGAATATTGAATGTATAAACTTACTCTACGTGGAAAATGATTATGATAAAACAAACATTATATTTCGGCAATCCGGCATACTTAAGCACCAAAAACGGACAAATTGTCATAAAAACAGATGACACGGTGACGACACGCCCGATAGAGGATATTGGCATCGTTATACTGGATGACACGCAAATAACAATAACGCAATCCACCATCACCAAACTATTAGAAAATAATGTTGCTTTTATCCACTGCAACGAAAAACATATGCCTGTCGGAATGCTGCTAAACTTAGACGGAAACACACTTCAACGTCAGAGATTCCAAAAACAAATAGAAGCAAGCGAACCGCTGAAAAAGCAGCTTTGGCTACAAACAGTCCAAGCAAAAATAAAAAATCAAGCCTCGCTCCTGTCTCACTTAGGCAAAGACATCAAGCGCATGAACTACCTGCAAAAAAGTGTTAAATCGGGCGACCCAAATAACCGCGAGGCACAGGCAGCGTCTTACTACTGGAAACACATCTTTGAAGACCATATCCCAGACTTTTCCCGCTCTCAAGACGGCCCCCCTCCAAACAACATACTGAATTACGGCTACGCAATTCTGCGTGCGGCAATGGCGCGGGCGCTCGTAGGCACCGGTCTCTTGCCTACGCTCGGCATTTTCCACAGAAATCAATACAACGCCTACTGCCTGGCCGACGATATTATGGAGCCATACCGCCCATGTGTTGACTATGCCGTCATAGAGTACATAGCCCAACATGGTATTCCTCCGGAGACCCTTTGCCCGAAATTTAGCAAACATTTCTTGACAGTCTTGCAAACTGATGTATATTTGGGAAAAGAACGTAGTCCACTATTGGTGGCACTAACCAGAACATCGGCGTCGCTACTGGCGTGCTTTCAGGGCAAAAAGCGCAAAATCCTGTATCCGGAACTAAACAATGCCTTTAAAAAGAATTAGCCAATATCGTGTTATGTGGATAATGGTACTCTTCGACCTACCAACCGAGACCAAAGCCGATCGGAAACGAGCCTCCCAGTTCCGTACAGATCTCCTTCAGGACGGCTTCGAAATGCTGCAATTTTCGGTCTACTGGCGCCACTGCACAAGCAAAGAAAACGCCGAAACCCACATAAAACGCGTAAAAGAAGCCCTGCCAAAGTACGGCAAGGTCGGAATTTTGTGTATCACAGACAAACAATTTGGCAATATGCAGCTATTTTTTAACGCAAACGCAGAAAAAAATAAAAAAATTCCGGAACAACTTGAACTTTTTTGAAAAATATATTATATTTATAGTAGACGAACCAATTCACAATAAGGATTATTCCGTTGTGAGAACATCTAGTACCTCGGCTACCTCTGGGGTGGAAGCCTCCCGCAAGGGAGGCTTTTTTATCTAAATAACCCACTTTAGACCTGTTTTTAACCTAAAAAACCTTGCCCACCCCCGCCAACCACCCCCTTTTAGTCCGTTTTCGGCCCTCTCGACGGTTGTACAGGGCATAGAAACGAAAAAGCGGCTTATCCGAGATATAATAGCTAAAAGATAGCTGGCGACACCCTAAAATGCCTCTACGAGCAGTCGCCAAGCCACCAAAACCATGTTTTTGCCATTTCTAATGAATGACGTAACATATTATATTATCAGGAGTTACAACGGATATGTTGCGAACCTCCCTATAATATAAATTTAGACGAAACCAATTCACAACACAACTCTACAATGACCGATAAGCAGCTTGTTGCGAACCTCCCTATAATATAAATTTAGACGAAACCAATTCACAACCGCTGCCGACGACGAACCCAAGGGCGAACCGTTGCGAACCTCCCTATAATATAAATTTAGACGAAACCAATTCACAACTTCAAGAGTTGTGGATTACGCTTCAAGGGAGTTGCGAACCTCCCTATAATATAAATTTAGACGAAACCAATTCACAACCTTATCGTATTTCGGGGCCGTCACTACGGGTTGCGAACCTCCCTATAATATAAATTTAGACGAAACCAATTCACAACAATATTCAGAAATATCACTGAAAAAGGCAAGTTGCGAACCTCCCTATAATATAAATTTAGACGAAACCAATTCACAACATCCGCTCCTCTTTGCCGCTCCACTTAGCCGTTGCGAACCTCCCTATAATATAAATTTAGACGAAACCAATTCACAACTACCGTTGCGGTTAATCGTTTCATGGGGCCGTTGCGAACCTCCCTATAATATAAATTTAGACGAAACCAATTCACAACCGCCAGAAAGGAATAGTAAATTTACATTGGTTGCGAACCTCCCTATAATATAAATTTAGACGAAACCAATTCACAACCGAAATTGTGGTTATGAGGCATAAGCTTCTGTTGCGAACCTCCCTATAATATAAATTTAGACGAAACCAATTCACAACTGTAAGGCCCGCTTCAGCTTAAATTTCTTTGTTGCGAACCTCCCTATAATATAAATTTAGACGAAACCAATTCACAACCTGCGGGCTGCGCACCGACAATCAATCCGGTTGCGAACCTCCCTATAATATAAATTTAGACGAAACCAATTCACAACTGGTTTTGATGTTTTGAGCTATCTCCCGAGTTGCGAACCTCCCTATAATATAAATTTAGACGAAACCAATTCACAACCTCTGTATAGTAAATTTACATTGTTTTGTGTTGCGAACCTCCCTATAATATAAATTTAGACGAAACCAATTCACAACCGCGCAGCTCGACACATGGTTCTCGCGGCGGTTGCGAACCTCCCTATAATATAAATTTAGACGAAACCAATTCACAACGCCGGCTGCAGATAGGGCTTGAGGGAATCGTTGCGAACCTCCCTATAATATAAATTTAGACGAAACCAATTCACAACCCGACATCCTGAAAACCTTTTCAAGCATAGTTGCGAACCTCCCTATAATATAAATTTAGACGAAACCAATTCACAACTAGGGTTCGCCGGGTATCAATTAATTAAAGTTGCGAACCTCCCTATAATATAAATTTAGACGAAACCAATTCACAACTAACCATAATGACATCCCCCACTTTCTAATTGTTGCGAACCTCCCTATAATATAAATTTAGACGAAACCAATTCACAACCAACCTGTCGGTGCATTGCGCAAGGTGTCGTTGCGAACCTCCCTATAATATAAATTTAGACGAAACCAATTCACAACAACCGGTAACTCGCGCTTCTGGTGTATACGTTGCGAACCTCCCTATAATATAAATTTAGACGAAACCAATTCACAACAATTTAACAAAACACTATATAATAAATTTAGTTGCGAACCTCCCTATAATATAAATTTAGACGAAACCAATTCACAACAGAAAAGGTAGACATCGCCGACGCTATTTGTTGCGAACCTCCCTATAATATAAATTTAGACGAAACCAATTCACAACTGGCATCCATCTTCAACTTAAAGTGTGCCTGTTGCGAACCTCCCTATAATATAAATTTAGACGAAACCAATTCACAACAAAATACGCCAACACGTTCAGCGGAAGGGTGGTTGCGAACCTCCCTATAATATAAATTTAGACGAAACCAATTCACAACTGATGTGCCATATAGTAATTTTACACCCGGTTGCGAACCTCCCTATAATATAAATTTAGACGAAACCAATTCACAACCGGCAACCATGAGAGGCGCGGGCGCTTTGGGTTGCGAACCTCCCTATAATATAAATTTAGACGAAACCAATTCACAACTACTGGCTAATTGACACGATATTCAGCCAGTTGCGAACCTCCCTATAATATAAATTTAGACGAAACCAATTCACAACATAAAGTCCGATGTACTGAATCGAAAGTAGTTGCGAACCTCCCTATAATATAAATTTAGACGAAACCAATTCACAACTAATCTGCTTCTTTCCCGGCGCGGGCGTTAGTTGCGAACCTCCCTATAATATAAATTTAGACGAAACCAATTCACAACTCAGAAACTCAAAGAAACCGCCGATGATTGTTGCGAACCTCCCTATAATATAAATTTAGACGAAACCAATTCACAACTGCCGAGGTAATTGCGTCGGTTATTGCTATGTTGCGAACCTCCCTATAATATAAATTTAGACGAAACCAATTCACAACTGTGCCGCCGCGTATTTGGCGGTTTGTGGTGTTGCGAACCTCCCTATAATATAAATTTAGACGAAACCAATTCACAACTGATTCGTAGCGCTTATTGCTCGCGCCGAGTTGCGAACCTCCCTATAATATAAATTTAGACGAAACCAATTCACAACAGCACCGTTGCGATACCGTTACCGCGCAGGTTGCGAACCTCCCTATAATATAAATTTAGACGAAACCAATTCACAACGGTAATGAGTAGCGGGACGCCGTGTGCATTGTTGCGAACCTCCCTATAATATAAATTTAGACGAAACCAATTCACAACAGCACCGTTGCGATACCGTTACCGCGCAGGTTGCGAACCTCCCTATAATATAAATTTAGACGAAACCAATTCACAACGGTAATGAGTAGCGGGACGCCGTGTGCATTGTTGCGAACCTCCCTATAATATAAATTTAGACGAAACCAATTCACAACTGCAGGAACGGGTGGTAGTAGTACCGGCAGGTTGCGAACCTCCCTATAATATAAATTTAGACGAAACCAATTCACAACGATGCCGTTAGTGCCGAGAAACAAGGTATTAGTTGCGAACCTCCCTATAATATAAATTTAGACGAAACCAATTCACAACATACAATACCTATCCCGAAAGGCGCTCACGGTTGCGAACCTCCCTATAATATAAATTTAGACGAAACCAATTCACAACCGCCGTCCGCCCATGTTACCTCGGCGTTTGTTGCGAACCTCCCTATAATATAAATTTAGACGAAACCAATTCACAACTACCTCTTGCAATGGCTCTATGTGGTGCCGTTGCGAACCTCCCTATAATATAAATTTAGACGAAACCAATTCACAACACCCCCTTCGCAAAAGCCGAGGGTTTCATGGTTGCGAACCTCCCTATAATATAAATTTAGACGAAACCAATTCACAACTAACCCGTATTTAATAGCCATTTCCTTTTGTTGCGAACCTCCCTATAATATAAATTTAGACGAAACCAATTCACAACTACGCACGTCCATACAGGGGCCGACCGACGGTTGCGAACCTCCCTATAATATAAATTTAGACGAAACCAATTCACAACATACGCTCCTCTTTGCCGCTCCACTTAGCCGTTGCGAACCTCCCTATAATATAAATTTAGACGAAACCAATTCACAACTAAAAACAAAAAAAATGGAGGGCGATTCCGTTGCGAACCTCCCTATAATATAAATTTAGACGAAACCAATTCACAACTAGCCCCGGTAGCTTCACAATTAATTTGAGGGTTGCGAACCTCCCTATAATATAAATTTAGACGAAACCAATTCACAACGGAACAATTCAGCCGCAAAATTGGTAGGCAGTTGCGAACCTCCCTATAATATAAATTTAGACGAAACCAATTCACAACTGTCCGGCTGTACACATTGGTGCCGCGCTGTTGCGAACCTCCCTATAATATAAATTTAGACGAAACCAATTCACAACGGCCGCGCTCTGCGCTCCTACCCATACGGAGTTGCGAACCTCCCTATAATATAAATTTAGACGAAACCAATTCACAACGTCCACAATGAAGCATTCTTTCCCTTTTTGTTGCGAACCTCCCTATAATATAAATTTAGACGAAACCAATTCACAACGCTTCGCATGATAATGTCTTCCGGCGAAAGTTGCGAACCTCCCTATAATATAAATTTAGACGAAACCAATTCACAACACTGTACCCGCATAGACGGTATGACTGTATGTTGCGAACCTCCCTATAATATAAATTTAGACGAAACCAATTCACAACCTCCGAGCGTGGCTCTTATGCTCAGGAATCGTTGCGAACCTCCCTATAATATAAATTTAGACGAAACCAATTCACAACAGCATACACGTACTAATCAACCGCGCCCGGTTGCGAACCTCCCTATAATATAAATTTAGACGAAACCAATTCACAACAGAACTCGGCAAATGAGGCTGAAAGAAGTGTTGCGAACCTCCCTATAATATAAATTTAGACGAAACCAATTCACAACATGGGGAATGTGTGACCCTATCGGGTACGTGTTGCGAACCTCCCTATAATATAAATTTAGACGAAACCAATTCACAACACTGCCGAAATCCTCGGACATGCCCCGGTGGTTGCGAACCTCCCTATAATATAAATTTAGACGAAACCAATTCACAACTATCGACGGCTGCGGGCGCGGCTACGCAACGTTGCGAACCTCCCTATAATATAAATTTAGACGAAACCAATTCACAACAGTATACATGTACTAATCAACCGCGCCCGAGTTGCGAACCTCCCTATAATATAAATTTAGACGAAACCAATTCACAACCTCTGCCATTTTTAGGTACCCGCAGCCGTGTTGCGAACCTCCCTATAATATAAATTTAGACGAAACCAATTCACAACTTCCCGGCCGATCTTGCAAACCCATGAGCGGTTGCGAACCTCCCTATAATATAAATTTAGACGAAACCAATTCACAACTAATCTGACTTAGACATGTTTTCGGGTTCAGTTGCGAACCTCCCTATAATATAAATTTAGACGAAACCAATTCACAACAGCTGCCCAATCCTACTTAAAAGGCCCGCGTTGCGAACCTCCCTATAATATAAATTTAGACGAAACCAATTCACAACGGTGTGGAAAAAGCCCCGAAGCAGCGTTGCCCGGTTTGGACCTTGCAGGCTGACAAGCGGGGTGGATAGCACCGCGTTGCGCAGTTGCGCCCGTGTCGGCAGATCGAAATCCACCCCTACCGCACTCTTGAGCGACCGAGCCGTCCAGTCGCTCTCGTAGTGGGCAAAATCTACCACCCCATCCCGGAGCTTGCGGTAGTAGTCGGCGTAAACGCCATTAAGGTCGTCTTGGATGAGGTCGGTGAGGGCCCGCGGCCGCCGATACATCCGAACTGCCGGAGTAGTACCACCATCCCCGTGCTTGACGAGGCGTTCGCCGGCCTGCGGGAGGGTGCTACTCGCCCTGGCAAAAGGGACGGACTGGACGGAGGTCGTGCCGGCAAACCAAACGTACTACGAATGGCTCAAGGGGCAGGACCCGGATTTTCAAAAAGAAGCGATAGGGAAGACGCGGGCGGAACTGCTGCGTAGCGGGGAGCTTTCGGCGGAACGGTTCGCGGAGCTGAACCTCAAAAACACGTTTGAGCCCCAGACGCTGGCGGAGATGAGGGCGTTGGATGAGGAGGACTTGAAGAGGGCTTTTGGCAGCATGGAGACCGCCGAAGAGAGCGTCGAACCGCTCTTTGGCATTCAGATTGTAATAGTTATCCAACACAGACAAAAACAGGCTCTTACCGAACCAGCGGGGGCGTAGGAGCGGCCGGTTCCACTGTTTTGGGGGCTACGACACGGGAGCGCTCGATAACTTTTCTGTGTCGGCGTTAGCAATGTACAACCGCGATATCCCCTTCTTTTCCCCACGAAATCCGCTCGTCCCATGATTTTTTCTTTGTTTCTTCCCGCCGGTCAAAGATCATGAGGTATGACGGGGCGCCGGGGGCGGCTTTGTCACGGTATTTGGCGATTTGGTCCAGCCCCTCCTCTAAAACCTCTTTTGGGGTGTCCCATGAGCGGAGAAGCTTGATTTCGATGATGAACTTGTCGCCCCGGTACTCTACGAACAGGTCCATCCTGCCACGGCCGGCGGCGGATTCCGGTTCTACCCTGCCGTTGCCGTTTGTGAGGCGCTGAAGAAAGGCGGTCAAGAGCAGGTGCGGAAACGCTTCGGTGTAGTCGGACTTTTCTTCCCATTTTTCTGAAAAACGCCGCCAAAACGTCTGGAACTCTTTGAGCAGGGAGTCCATGTCGAGCTTGCCGTCTGCGGTCTGCCAGCGCCAGTTTGAGGGCGGCGGCATCATGTTGTGGTAGCCGGAGTTCAGGTAGCGGGTCAGTATCTTTTCGTAAATAGGGTTTGAGATGGTGAACCCGGTCGCGGTATCCCACTTTATAAGCCCGAGGTCTTTGGACAGCTCTACCGCCGGGTCGGCTTCCCCGAAAGACGGGTCGCTGTCCCCGATCATGATTGTTTCTATGACGTGCCTGATTTTGGGGTCGTTTAGGCGCACGTTTAGGGCGTCGAGGTGCGTTTCGCGGGCAAGGATCATTTCTTCGCGCGCTTTTAGGATATGGTCGAGGGTGACGGTTTGGTAGTCATCCTCGTTGAGTATTGACGAGGTGGCGCGCTCGAAAAGCGAGTTGACTATCCAAGGCTGCCCCCAAGACTGCTGATAGACGTAATTCAGGGCCTCGGCGGTTATTTCCTGCCCGGTTTCGGCGGTTCGCTGCGCGAAAAGGGCGGCAACGTCCTGTTTGGAGAAGTTGGATATAAAAACCGACGCGCGCTTGATATTAAACGGCGACCCCGGATTCGGCGCGATGCCGTCTTTGGACGCGGTGATGTAGTCCCGCAAGTCTCTCATGCCGACCAAGACAACGGATACGGGGAAAGATCCCGGCCCTCGAACGGCAAAACCGCCTCGCAACTGGCGTAGAAAACTGATAAGTGGCTCCCCTTCCAACACATCAACCTCATCAAAGAGCACAACTAGCGGCTTGGGTAAAACCTGTTCCGACCACCGGTGCATAGTTTCATCCAACAACAGCGCAGGCTCGCCGAGGGACATCTCCGGTACGGGAAGTCCGGCTTTCTTCGCAAAAGCACAGACCGCCTTGTTAATAGTAATCATCGCTTTCGCCTGATCGGTTACCCCCTGACAGCTCTCAAGGCTGACATAGCAGGCTACCGCCTCACCACCGGCGTTGATCTCCCGCGCCCATGCCTGCAAGAACGTGGTCTTGCCCGTCTGCCGGGGGGCGTGGAGCACCCAGTAGAGCTTATCCCGGATGTACCGGCTCAGCTGGGCACCGACAAGCCTGTCGGCAGGGGGCAACATATAGTGATCCAGTGGGTTACATGGCCCTGTAGTGTTAAAAAAGCGTACGGGGCGCTTATCCAGATGATCTGTCATTATATTCTACTCCGCTCCGCTACATTGAACGGGTTCCTTTCCGGGGACATCCCCCTAAGGCATAATATAATTAATCGGCGGGGCTAACGCCCCAAAAATCGACCTCTGGCCGCAAATAGCAAGTACGTCGAAACGTCAGCTGGGGGGGCAACATCGGTTTTTAAACGGCCAGAAACGTGTTTTCGGCTATATTTAGGCGGTATAAAGAGCATCTGAGTTTATGCTTCTCGTTACCGGAGATTTTGGCCACCGCTTTGCCACCGGCGTTGATCTCTCCCGCCCTATTTGGCTTAGGAAGAGACCGCGTAACCTATTGTCGTTCGAGGAATTATGTGCATTTGTTGGCATCGCTTAAGATACCGGGATTGCCGATGCCAATCTTACTGAGCGGCATCTTTGCCCAACCGGATACCAGATAAAATGTATTCCAACGCAAATGTTCGAGCCGCGCCAAATTATTCCTTGGCGTATCGCAAATCATACCGTTTTCAGTATGAAGATAGTCAATAATAAGTTTTGTTCTCGCTGCTTCTGCTTCGTCGCGCTTTTTTTGGATTTCTCCCATTTCGATTGTCCATTTAAGCTCGAATATTATTGCTTTGCCCCGGCCACTACGGTGCGTCATTATTATATCGCACCGGCCTAAACCGGTTTCGCGATTGGATTTTACGGAGTATTTTTGCATTCCGGATAGAATGCCCAACATCACGCCATGATAAAAGTCTTCCTTGCCATCCATGTAGCTTATGGTGTCTAACATGAAGTCGCCAAGCTCCTCCTGCAGGACAGGCGCGTTGCCGGAGAGAATTGCCTCGTAAAGTTTGCTAAGATCCCGTTGTTTGACTTGCTCGCGGAACCACTCTTGGACTTTATTGTAAAAAATAATGTCTAATTCCTTGTTCGGAATCTTCATTTCAACGACGATTCTGCCTTTCTCATCGACTGACTCAGCGACTTTTTTCAAGTAGCCGGTAAAGAACATGAAGTTCCACAGGTTATCTGAATTTTTATATATGTCTTCGTAGGTTATGTCTTCGCAAACCGGTTTCGTTATTGTTCCACCGGCCATTAGTACTTCCAGTTCGGACCGTGTTTCATTATCCGCCACATCTATCAGTTTTCGGACAATATCGTTACCGCTGGTGTTTACCCAGTACGGTTTAGGAAATTCTTCGGCATAGACAAGCCAACTACCGACAACGAGAACGCTGCTGAATGGGTTATACACCTCGGTATTCCCAAACAGGTAGCCGTTGTACCAGTCTCGCAGGAGTTGACGCTTCTCCTCTAACCCGTAGTGTTTGAGCATAGCGTCGATCTCGCTCTGCGTGAACCCGAAATACTCGGAGTATTCTCTGTTCAGCACCGAGATCATGGTCGGGTTGTTGAGACCGGTGAAAATGCTCTCTTTTGATACACGCAGACAACCGGTTATTACGGCGAATTGCAGGGACGTGTTGTCCTTGAGAGCGCTGCTAAGGAGCGGACGGATAAAATTAATCATCTCTTCGTAATAATCGCTAAACCACGATTTTTGCAGGGGAACATCGTATTCGTCTATCAGAATTATGGCCTTTGTGCCATGATAGTTCGCCAAGCATTCACTAAGGAACTGAAGAGATCCGGAATAGTCGTCTTCGGAGGCTTTGCCGTTAGAGAGGTTTTTAAACAGCTCCCGGTCGTCCTTGTTCTGTAATTTTTCTACCGCGTACGCGTGGCGCTTAAATTCTCTGGATATGCCGGTTTTCAGCTTTTTGTACGATGCCTCAAATGTGTCCCGCTCGGCCTCTTTGAAACTCAGGAATATGACCGGATACTTCCCCTGGTGCGCCATATAATGGTCGCCGGCAGCCTCGATTTTAAGCCCTCGAAAGAGCGGACGCATATCCTTGCCGCCCACCTCGGCCGTATCCTCAAAAAAACACTTGAGCATAGTCTGGTTTATCGTCTTGCCAAACCGCCGGGGACGGGTGCATAGGGTGACCTTGGTTGGTTTATCAAGTAACTCCTTGATAAATAATGACTTATCGACATAATAGCAACCGTTCTCAATCAGCGAATCGAAAAACGACTCCCCTCTTGGCAACGGGGTTTGGATTTTTTCGGTAGTCATAGTAGTAATATACTCTTTTTTCAGCCTAAGAAGCAAACTTTTACAAAATTTAAGCCCCGGACGGGCTTATTTCCGAGCCGGATGGCAGGTCTTCGCTGCCAGTATCATCCGGGGCTTTTTCGGCCAAACGGCGCATGCCCGTGAGTGATTTTTCGTAGTACTGCCCTTGTTTTTCAAGGCATATCCTTAAAAACCATTTTTATATCCACTCGTAATCATACCTTTTCGATATCTCTTTCTGTGTTTCCTTATACACATTATCAAAATCGACATTACTGTTTATACATTTCCCATCTGCTTGTTTCATTATGTACTGCCAATACGCCCAATCGTATTGGGCAAATAATTTCATATATATTGCAAGATCTTTCTTTATCTTCTCAGCAATAACGTCATCTGCCTCTCCCATAAACATCGTCAAGCAGTTCCGTTCTATCACATTTATCAACTCAACCAATCTCTTCTCATACTGATAAAATGGTTTTAGCAATGTTATTAACAATCCCACAGATTCTGCAAGTTCTTTGGGGTAAACAAACAGGGCTGTATTTATTTTTTGCACACTATAGATTACTTCAGGATTTGCAACGCCAATGAACTTGGCGTTAGCATCTCTAAGCTGTTGCAAATATTTTATGCGTGTTTCAACTATAACTCGAATGATACTGTTTTTCTTAGCATTGCTATGACTTACTATAAGACTCATTATGCTGGTAGCACCCGCCATCCCAGCCGCTGTAAATGCTGCAATTACCGAGAAATCCATATAAAAAGTTCCTTAAAATTACTGTTTAGTTTTACGTTTTCCTTTGGCATCATAACTTAAAAGTTTGGCCAAGCGACCTGTTCCAATATAACGACTCGCAATACTAATAGTTACTATCGCAATGAAAATCGGCAGTAGAATTAGCGTAACGGCAACAATGGGTAAAAGTAAAAAATCAAAATATGTTGATACCTGCGAATAAATGGATACGAACGACTTGCCAATTGTCTTTTCCAAGATTCTCAGAGAAAAATCATACACCGCGACAAAAGCAACCAGTGGCCCAAATAGAGCCACCAAAACCTCTACTTTCTCTTTTCTGAACTTTTGCGCCTCATCCTCATAACTTTTTTTCCTTAGAATATAATCATCACAAATAGAAACTATACTATTAATATCAGCATTAAAACCATTGTAAATAGTATCTATTTCGTAAGTATCGCTTATCATATTGAAATATTTGTTAATATGTTCAATATTTGACGGGACTTTAAAAAACGCACGAAATTTTAAGGATGCGGATTGAGCATGGAGCTCTCTCGCACGCGTTAATTGCCTATTTATTTCTGAATATGTATCATCGTTTTCATCAGTCATTAATGGATGTATGGCGCAATCCAACTCTCCCATTTCTGCCAACAAACGCCGTACCGCATATTTTTGATGCAAAACGCTTAAAAACAAATGAAGATAGGATGATGGCAACCTGTTGTTTAAAAATTCAGCTTTAAAAAAATCGTTTGTTCTTTCATCATCTACCAAAAAGCTCACATTAACAACGCCATTATGAGATGTTGCCCAATATGAATTTTCAAACGTCTGATAGAGATATGGATTAGCATCAATATTATACTCACTTTGCGGAATTTTATAAGAACCTTTATAGTTTTTTCGTGCGGTAAACAATATCGTTTGTAAATCATCTGGCTTTTTATCTAACAACAAATAGGAATAAATAACAGGTTTTTTTTCACAAAATTCTTTACCGGCATTATCGAAAAACTCAATCCCATCCACGTATTTTAATATTCGTAACCACAGTTCTTTGACAGAAATTTTAATTTCGGTCTCCTCTGCGTTCGCACCACGTTTTGTAAACGTAAAATAATTTTTGTCCGATTTTATTTCACTAATAAAATAATTGCAATCGATGTAGTCAACCACACTGGAACTCTCATACTCACAAGTAATCTCGCCGAACCCAACTTCAGATTCAAAAAGATATAGGCGAACATCTGTAATTTTAACTTTATAGCCACATTCTCTATTAACTCGGCTTACAAAAGTCAAACGATCTTGTTCGTTATTGGGCAAACCTAAAGCAACTCGATATTTCAAACTATAACAATGGGCAATACGGGCGGAACATTCGTCCTCCGTTTTAGAAAAGAAATCAGAAATCCCTTCACGCAATTCATGCCCGTCAATACCGCAACGCTCCCATACTGGCATAACATTCCCTTTAGAAGTCGTTTCTGTAATTTCAATGCGATTTTGCGGATCATCTTTTTCATACTTAAACGGGTAAATAAATTTCGTAAACTGCTTGACTATCTTGCAATTATCCATCAATTAACTCCTTAAAAAGTGTCCCCTTAAATATTCTCTCTCCATGCAGCGCATCGTGCTATGGTATCTTTACGGGTTTGCGCACGATGAACATGTTTACTGCCCCTTGAAATAAGTATATTTTCACACCCCACCCCAAGTCCTTCCTCAATATATTTTGTTATATCTTTACAGTCAACAAAACTACAAGAAAATATATCTGCAAAAAAACTTTTTGAAGTGATATTATAGTGTAATGCAATATGACTTTGAGCAATCATTGTCATACCAGAGATGATATTGGGTGATTTAATCTTATCAGTTATTACTACAGGCCTCATAATGGGAGTCATATTTATTAATAGCGGAAGATTGTCCAAAAAAATGTAAATTTTCCCGATATCAAGGATTACGTTGTTCTCACGTTTATTGCGAATCAGATAATGTGGCCCAAAGTCGGTACTTACATCAATTTCCGCATCCTTTTGCTGTTGACTTTTTATATCAGACCTGCGATCTACGTAATTGATTATGCGTAATTTGAACGGCAACTCCTTTAAGAGAACGCTTTCGAATCTGTCTGCATTAAAGAAATCATTATAGAGTACATCAACAAAGTAACACTCCCTTTCCGGAAAGGTGTGTATCGTTAAGTGCCCTTCTCTCAGTAAAACGAACGCACTAATACCATCATCAGCCTGTGCTGTACCGTAATAGTACGGCACAACGATTGGCGGCATTATTGTGGCTACACCTAAAACGTTTGCTATTTTTGAAACAATGGCATAAACCGCACGTATATCATCTAACTTAGTATCTGTACATCCGTATGCGTCAAGCATAATATGAATCATTGTTCATTGTCCTCCTGAATATGATCTTCTGCATCTTCGTAACAGGAATGGATCAACCTGTCGTATTCGCTACAACTGATAAGAAAGGGCTCTATCCACCAGCGACCAGTGGACATACTTTTATTGGGGATACAGTAATATTTTTCATTAATTACATAGTCGCGTAGCGATAAAATTTTAACATCACAGGAGAGCGACTCCTCAAACGGGAAAACGGTAAAGCTGTTAACATCATAATAACCGTCACGGCTTTCACTTTTGGCACTATAGCGCACAACATAAGGATATATCGGGTTGAATGGAAGCTGCTGTCCACGCGTATTGCCATCGTTAAACATAAAAAATGACAGCAGCGCTCTTACCGAAGTACAAAACTCTTCAAATGCTAGCTTGTTGGCAAGTTTTGCATTATGCCCGCTAAAGTGTTTTTCCTTGTTGATGTAATTTACAATGTCTTTCGGCAATTTGATTTGCATTTCTTTCGCCTTCTCTGTTTTTTTTATTTTTAAGACAGCATCTATCGTTTTTTTTGATATTTTATCCCGTCCCAATGCACTTTTCAACAGTTTCCAGTTTTGTTCCCAATCCTGTTTGATAACTTCTTTTTTCCAACTGCCATATCCTTTTCTTTCAAAAATATTATCGTCGGAATCAATTTCTGGAACGGTCCGCTTTTTTCTTTTCTGACCATCTGATATTGATTCCCAAAGCCAGCGATACTCGCCTACTAAATCACCGAGTGACAGTTTGTGAATCCCGCCAATACATTTTTTTGCAGCCTCCTTAAATTTTTCCTGACATGCAAAAAACACCTCTTTTTCTTTATCAATGCGGGCAATATCAACTTCGTCCACAGTATAGAGTGTTCTCAGACGTTTTTCTTTTTCTTCTTGATATGCAAAAATACCATAATAGAACGGTATCACAAAACGAAATGTCCGTTCTAATACACCATTAATATCTACGGTTTTGCCTCCAAGCGGTTTATTTGAAATGATAATTTTTTCAACATCTTCGATATACATGGCAAAGCTCTTCACAAATAGTGATTCCGATCTGTTTTTGGAACAGCATTCCAAATCGGCAACCCCGTCAATAATACCTTTTACCATCAAGGAACGTGCGATCATATCCTCGTCATCTGTTTTTATGTTTCCGCAGGTATATTTATTTAACAGTTCTGACTGGCTTGCGAGTGCCTTTTCATAATCGCCCTTTATGGTTTCCACAAAGTTATTCTTGCGTTTCTTTAACTCATCGTGATAGCGTATCTCCAGATTTTTTAATACCAGATCAAAGTAAAAACCATCTGGGTCCAAAATAAATTCAAGTAGCTCTGTTGGACCTTCCTCTACTATTAAGAAGATCATTATATCGTCCCAGTTTAATTCGTTCTCTTTCTTAGATCCCAACTCAAATATATCATAGTACCTTTCTGAAAAATGCTTGATAAGCTTTCGCTTGGTTTGCGGTCTTATGGAATCAGAGAGTGCCAGCGCCAGATTGTTAATATACTTGAATCCCAGCGAGAATATTGATTTAGCTATAATTGGAGATAAGTGTCTGGCATTTCCGTTGATTCCTGCCATTTTAAAAAAATCGTTTTTCGGCAATAACCCGCAAAAATACATTGAGTCATTTAGAGAATAATATGAAAGTCGTGATTTGTCACCTATATTTTCATAATGTGAAAGATAGTAAAGTTTGTTTCCGTTTTTTACGAGCAATGCATGTGAATCTAAAAGTTCGTTATCTGAGCCTAAAATAATCTGTACATTTTCCGACTGAAGATCACCCTTTTTCAGACCAACTTTTTTCCCCTTCACTTCCGGTACGCTTTCTTCCTTTTTGTTTTCTTCTTCTTCTTTTTCAAAACACAATTTTTCTTCCTTAAACCGTATTTCAACATCCTTCAAAAAAGGCATTGCATTATAAAGCCCCAAAAGCTTTTCGGCCAAAATTTCTTCCCGGCTTTCTACACGCTTGGCGCTCTGGAACCACATTTTTACCAGTGGACGCAACGACGAAATCTGAACAGCAGAACACCCACCACTTATAATCCCATGAAAATATGATTCATCTTCATGGGCATATTCATCAAGCTGCATGTCGGTAAATGCGTAAATCACCAGATCAAGTCCCACGCTTTCGCCATTATATATACGATTAAAAAGGTCAAAAACACGCTTGGCATTTGGCGTTTGCGGAAAACTATATTGTTTTTTTGTATCATTTCTCCATTTTATAAACACCGTTAAAAAACCGAAATTCAACAACCCATTAATAACACTAATACAATCATCAAAAGCATATGCCTCCACATTATCCATGCCGAAAAGCATTTTTTTTAGTATCGGAGATTTGATTTCACTATTAATTTTTTTCGCCAAATCGTCATAATTGGTTATCATTACGCCCTCTTTATCGTTTCCGCCAACTTTCTATAGCGTTGGGCCGCTATTTGTTCGTCGGGAAGAAGTTTTCGTTCCTGTTCCATTTTGTAAAGCACACCCTCAAGCCATTTAAAGCGTTCAACTTCATTGATCCCCAAACATTCAACATCAACAAAATCAACATTTACGTTTTGCAACTTGAAAATACTTATCTTTCTTGTAATATCCTCTACGGTTGTCTGATATTGTGATTTGTCATTTATCATTCGGTCTTCTGGGATAACCGTTGGCAATAAGATCACCTTTTTTCTTGGATGGTCAGCCATAAGCTTTCTTAAATAATTAAAAGTACCTATACGAAACTGTGTTGTCGCACGCAAACAGCTTACTAACAAAGTAGCCGCTGTTACCGCCAATTTAGCTACATACTGGGTACCTGCAGCACTGTCTAAAACAATCGCTTTGAAGTTGTTGTTATTGCAAAAAGTCCTCAAATCCCGCCATTTATCACCCTGATGGCAGGAATATTGTTCAATATCAACGGGTTCACGATCATCGACTCCCAAAAATAATACAGCTTCGTTTTCAACGCCTAGCATCTCTCCCACCGGCACAAGTTTTTTATAAAACTCATGGTCTTCAAGATTTGTAGCCGGGCTATCCAACTCCAACAACGAGTCCTCGCTCTTTAAAAACTGTTTTACGTCCCATACATCCTTGTCCTTAAAATATTCGTCTTTTTCAAGCAGATAGGTCATACCCGCACTATCCAAATCCATATCCATAAGCAAAATTGGTGCGTTTTTGCTTGCCTCCAGAACGTCAAAAAGATGAGGTAACGTGTTAAGTGCAGTAGAACTGCGCCCAGCACCGCCCTTATATGAAAAAAAAGTAACGACCTCCATAGCTTATTTCCTCCTCATATTGTTTATGGTTGTTTTTAATTCATCAATGTCCTTTTGCATTTTTTGATGCTCTTTTATAACATTAAAAATTTCATTAAGTGATAACCTACTGTCACCTTTCCATGCATTTTCCGCGACAAACTGTAAAAAACCTTCTACTGCATCGTTAATATATTTTCTAGCGGCATCTTCCAGTTTTTTAGGTTCGACCTTGCTATTCTTGTCCACTACTATCCGAAACGACTCTGCAAAGCAACTTTCTATGTAACCGTGTAGTGTCTCCTGTAACTTCAATTCACGTTCATCTTTTTTCTCATTTTCGTTCTTATTTTCCAGTCGATTATACGTGCTTAGATTTTTTAGGGCATCGGTAACCGCATCAAGCGCCCTTTTTCTAATTTCTTCCCTGAGAATCTTTTCAACGGGATAATTCTTTGTTTCTTCGCTCTTCACATTTTCGATATCTTTCCTGTGTCGCTCGTCAACATCTCCTTTAATTTTGTCTTCCAGTAGTTTTTTTTCACACTGAACCCTATCCTCAACCATTTTCTCCAAATCATCCACATTTTTTACATACATAATTTCATACTTTTCGTAATAATCATAAAAATCAGCAATTGCCTCAAGATAGCGTTCGGTCGACAACAAATCAAACTTGTAGTTTTCCCACAACCATTCATTTTCAAATTTGGCAATCAACATTTTATCTAACAAACGCCCCATTTTTTGCTGCGGAAACCTGTAAACATAATATGCAATAAGGTTGTTGGCTTTAACAAGCATAGGAAGCAGTGTTGAAGCCAGTATTGACGCATCATTTAACTCTTTGTTAAAACGTTCATGGTGCTGATGTTTTTGGTCGAATGCAACTATATGCCTGTCAACAATACTCTCTTTACCAGCAGTCTCCAATTCATCATAAAGGGTTTGAATCATCTGCAACCCAAGCGACATCGCAGTCCGAACCTCTTCGTTATTTTTTTCATTTTTTCCACCCGGACGATTGTTTTTATATGTGTAAAACAAGATAAAAATAGCATACAAGTTATTAAACAGTACCGAAGATCGGGATGTTTTTTCAATTTCATCTCGTGATACTTTTTGGGGATTTATTAAGCTGTCTGTAAAAAGTTCCGTTTTCAATCCATCCTTAAATTTTTTCCACACTAAGTCACCTATTTTAAAACAGATATCCTTAAATCTGGTTGCCAACGGTTTGCTATCAGTATCTGCAACATTGTCATCAGCATTAATGTATTCCAACAACGCCTTATCCTTTTCAACTACATTCCCTTTTGTATCAAATGTTTCTATATGCATACACGCATCCTCAAAGTCAGAAAAGACTTCCGTAACAGAGTAGGTATAAAAAAGAGACGGCTCTTTCAATCCCTGATCGGTAGCATCTGTATATCCCCAACCCAGTTCCTCCCCACCAATTTTTATGACATTATCAACAAAAAACTCGACGTTGTCCTTGATGTTTTTCTTTATCAGCTTCATTTCACCGGTAAAATCAATTCCTATCTGATTGTATTTTTCCGGATCCTCAAGATGTTTTTCATAAAGCAAATGAGCCTTGCGAGCAGCAAGAAACAACGATAACCCCCACGTTCTAGCACCTATATACGAATACCTATCACCGTTACGCCTACGTTCCCTACTTCTAAAATAGTGATCATTAATTGAAGAATCCAAATATGGACTCAGGTCATAGCCATGTTTTTCAATATGCGCACAAACTATGCCAACACCTCTTTTAATAAACTCTTTCTGTTCATCATCGGGTTCGACATTAAAACGATTTATTAAACTTAACAGACCATTCAAGCCATACAGCCGACTCATCAGCCCGGCTTCTTTATCCTTGGATGTCAGATAAAAACCTTCGGACATACCATCACCATCAGTACCTTCTCGGTATTTCCATAAGGAATCAAATATTAGTTTGCCAACTACGCCACGATCTTTATACCTTCTGAGAATCTTATCCTGTGATGCTACGTCCGGTGTTTCTTCCAATATCTCCTTCCATGCTTTTTCCATCTTTTTGTCAATTTCACCTGCCATAATATCCTCCGCTTATAAATGGTTCATATATTCATAGCTATTATTAAACATTTCTGCTCACACAATGAATCCCGCCACCACCCAAGACAATTTCTCTGGCATCAAACGGAACGACCTTTCTTGTCCCAAATGTCCTTTTGAAAACATTCAGTGCCTCGTCGTCTTGTTTCAGTCCGAATTGCGGAACGATTACCGCGCCGTTCGCGAAAGCGAAATTTATATAGCTTGCCTGAATGGGCTCGCCGACTAAACGATTTTTACTGTCTTCGCGCAGTTCAATCCCATCGCAATCCTCTTCGGTTCTGTAAAAAATGTCGGGTATTGGGACTTTTACAATTTTGTACGCTTTCCCGTCCGCGTCTGAAGCCTGCTCAAGGACCTCCAATGCCTCTTTTACAACCGAGTATTGCGGATTGCTTTTGTCGTCAGTCCACGATAACAATGCAGTATTTTTGTCGGCCAAGACGCAAAGGTTGTCCACATGCCCACCAGTTTCGTCATAAACAAGCCCCCGTTCAAACCAGACAATACGACCTATATTCAGGACTCGTTTTAGTTCATTTTCAATTTCTTCGAGCGGCAAAGGGTTCCGCGACTGCAAGCATTCCTTTACAGCCAACAGCGTACCGTTACCGTCGGAAACCAAATTGCCCCCCTCGGTTACGATGGCGCTCTTTTTAGGCTTTAACTTGCAAAACTGCGCTATCGTTCCCGAAACAGACATATCTTTTGTAACACTTCCGTACAAACCACCCCATGCATCAAACCCAAAAATCACCAACTCATCATCACCTACGGGTATACCGCCTGTGTCTCTGGCCCAAATATCGTCGTATTCAATATCAACCGTTTTAAGTTGATCGGCAACCTGAAGTTTCGGAATATTTTGGCCGTTATAACCCAAAAATACGGGTTCGAACTCTGCAATCGTTTCCGCCAAACGCTCTACCGTCTCCCTTATAAGTTGTGCGCCTTTACGCCAAACATCCCGTCTCTCGGGATAGAGGAGTATGGTACATTTATGTTGTTCATATTCGGCTTTCATTTTGATGCCACCCTCTTGCCGCATAGACGCTTTTTTGACAATCTTAAGAATTAAATTACCCAAAAACCGGCCCGATATATGACACACTTGGGATTTTGATGCGATATTGGTGCTTTTACTGACAAAATGCGTAGAGAAAATATATTTGGGAGCACATTTTAGACCCAAATACTCTGCACAGCACCATCGCCCAAAAACTTCCGCCTACTATTACCAAAAGACCCCCGCCACGACGCCACGCTAACGCAAGTACTCTCGGCTGATAATCACAGACCGTAAGGCATTCCATATTATATAAATGTATTATGGCAAAACGGATGTCAAGAAAAAAATATTTTTAATCTACTTTTGTGGCAGAATTCCCACGCAATTACAACCGGATATCGCAGTAACAGTAGTGATATCAAGTACTTACACAATATACTCCTTCTTATTGCTAACAAGGATTGGTAAGTACTGATGGCCACGAAATCCGTCTAAATTGCGGATCGTGGCAACTCCAATAAACGTAACTACAGATTCACAGGAGAACTAATCTTGTTTTTAGTGTATCTACCAATCGAACAGACCCATTTTCGCAACTGCGACTTTATCATAATATCGGTCTTCCCCGTACACCTCGGCGTTGGTTTTTCTTTATTGTGTATCGATGCCATGATTTTATCAACGTCATAACACACAATTTTCGGCAATTCGCGCTCTTCGGTTTGGATTGGCGGGTAGTATATGAACTTATATTCTTCGATATGTTGATAAGGTTTTACTTGTTTGATGTTATCATTCCCACATCCACCGTTACCTTGGCACTTCCAAGGCCGTCTACCGACAGCACGACAGAGCGCACCTCATTTCGGGTATCTACCACTATCCCCATCGTCCCGCTGAGGGGGCCGGAGGTTATTTCGACCGACTCCCCTACCAAATACGGCATCTCTGCCGGAACCGGCTCAATCATGGCCCCCGCCGCTTGCGCTAAAAACAGGGCGTGGAGCTCTTTTTTGAATCGCTCCTGCATCTTGACCGGCAAAATAACCGAGATTCTATCTTTTTTAAGCAACTCGCTATGCGGCGCCCCGCAGATGAACGGGACGTACGACGGGAAAAGTACCAGCGTGGACTTCCTTAACTTTCCGTCGCTCCGCCTCACTTTCTTCTCGTAGTAGGGCAGCGCGTAGTCGATACCCTGCTCCAGAAGTTCGAAAGCGAACGCTTTTTCCTGGCGCGGCTTTACTTTGGCCACCCACCACATGCCCTCCGTTTTGAGGATCGATGAGTCGAACGACTTGGACGGGGGGTTGTCTTTGGCTGATAGTATCGGCATCGTATTTGACCGTTTCGTGAAATTTACATTTGTTGTACACCCAAGGGCGGCCACGCAGGGCCGCCCCTACAAATTGTTGACCTCGTCTACAGATAGTCCTGTTATTTTCGCGATTTTTTCTGCGGGCATGCCATCGTGCTTCAATTCTTTGGCGATTTCCGCTTTACCCTCGGCTTTACCCTTGGCATGGCCCTCGGCATGGCCCTTCGCACGCCCCCTCGCCCCTTCTTCCAGCATTAAGTTGTCGAGATCGCACTGATTATCCTTAAAACGGCGGTATGACTCTTTCTCCGCTGGCGTCATTCTGAGAAAATCCAGCTTTTCGGCGGCTTCCGTTATGCCGGCGGCGGAGAAATCCGGACGGATCGCGGAGTTTTTGAGCGCGTAGATCCACTCATCAAAACGGCCGCGCAGCTGATCGTCGAACATATTGGGCAGAATAAGGTAGTATTCCGGGTGGATATCTACCGTGGCGGCTCCGGAAACCGATGCCTGCGCGAACGGAATCTGCTCGTCCGCAAAATGAAGACCGCGGAACCCGCCGAATTTACCCGAAAAAAGGTACTCGCGCTTCGCGCCGAGGTCGTAATAGGCGATATTTATAGAGTATACCTTTTTTATATCGTACAGTTTGCCGGTGGAAACCTGCTCCACTATGGCCTTGCTGACGCCGAACAGAACCTTGCCGAAAAAGTCTATCAGCTGGTGGAACTGTATTTCAAATACGGCTATCTCGCCGGTGTCCATACGCGCCTTGGCCTTGAGGTCTAAGCGGTTGGTCTTGCCGCCCGGCTCATCCTTGTTGCTCTCGCTTTCGAGGATGGCATCGACTGTGACCTTCCGGCAGAGGAGTTCGCTGAGGAAGCCGCTCAGAATGCCGAAATCGGCCTTGTCGCGCGACATATACTTCATCGCGTAGTCGAGCGAGACGATTGTGCGTTCTTCCATGGCGTTTTATCCTTTTATTTACCGTTTTACGCCCATTTCAGGGCGGCCCTGCGTGGCCGCCCATACAAGGCAACCCATATTCCATATATAAATATAACATAAAACGTGGTTCGGCGGTAACTTTTATGTAAATTTTGACCGTTTTTGTGTACACCTTGACCCCGTGGGTGTCACCCACGCTTTTTTTGACGAAAACTGCGTTTACCGTATGGTACAGACGGAGAATTTAGGCGGCACTACTGTAAAATACCATCGCTAAGGTATACCCGCACCACGGCCAGCATCTAAGCTATTGCCATAAGTCTGCGAAAAACAACCAGTTACGAATGCTGACCCCACGATGCCGGGTAACTTCACCCCTAAGATAATATCCCCCAGCGCCCATCTCCATTGCACGTCTTTTTCCTACTTGCATATAATATAATTTTTTACATGTTATAATATACAAAAAAAATATTTTTTTAACCTATGTGGCCGAGAGCCGCGTTGCATCATAAAAAATGTAAATTTTTCGCAATAGGTATGGGTGCGGAGTGGGGCGGAGACGACATCACGCTGGTCGTGCAGTCGTCTCCGCCCCACTCCGTGCCCAGACCGCTGATTGATACATGACAAATGTTTATTTTGCTTGCTTTCACGGTCGCAACCGGCGAAAATCTACCCTATATACCTAATTATGGGCTTTTCTGTAAAAAGACTCCATACTAAATAAGAAACCCCCGCAAGCCGTTGATATTTATGGGCTTACGGAGGTTTGATTATGGCTGGTCAGGAGGGACTTGAACCCCCGACCCGGTGGTTAACAGGGAAAGGTACGCAACGCGTAACTCGTTGATATTTAAGGTGCAGTCATTCCCCAAAGACCTCCAGTCACTACAAAACCACCACACGTCATAACGCCGCATACACTTTTATTATCCCATTACCGTCTCGACATTATCCGCGCCGATAACGCCATATTACCTTTATTCCATGTTATTTGCTGAGTTTCAGGACTTCATCGACCGTAAGGTCGGTCAGGTTCGCGATATAGTCCACATCCTTGCCCTCGGCCAGTAGCTTTTTAGCGATTTTTTCCGCCTTTTCCTCCATACCCTCTTCAAATTTAACTTCCAACGCCGTATCCATGTTCCACTCTGATACCATCATATTGATAACCTCCTCCTTATGTTTTAATAAGAATTTTTTCAGCACATTTTTGTCGATACAGTCCACGACCGCCGTCTGGATAGCCTTTTCCAAGGGCATCGTCTTCCGGTACCCGTGGATCATACTTATAAATATACTACATTTGCGGAAGCCGAAAAAGCAAATAAAAATGCGCGGATACATAAACGACGCTTTTCAGAGGCGGGGCAGCCAGTTGGCGCTTACCCAACCTTGATTGGGGGATGGTTTGGATAACCGGTGGGCGCTCGCTGGCATCAAGGAAGAGTTGCAACCGTCTGGCGATTAGTAGGCGTCAAAACACGATATTAACGTGGTTTGGCTCTGCGCTTTGGTGTTTGTGCAAGGCGGGTTACGATGCCGGATATCCATTCTTGGTCGGTTGACACGAGCTGCCGGAACTCCTCCAACAGCTTCTCCTCAATGAGGGAACAGGGCTCTTTAGCAAAACCGCGCTCGATCAGCAAACGACGAACTTTATCGAGGACCCGTTTCGATGGCTGGCGGGCACCTGTTTCGTACTGCGAAAGTGTATCTTTGGTTGTGCCAATTAGCGGAGCAAATTGTTTTTGTAGCATTCCAGTACGAACCCGCGCTGCCGCGATAAATATGTTTTCTGGCGTTTTCTTGTGCATAAAATCTCCCAATTTATATAATTAGTATAGTATTTTCTACATAAAAGACTTGCGTTCTTGCATCGGTAAAAAAAGTTCAAAATATAAAAAAAGCTTGTTTTTGCTCTATCCATATATTATATTGATAGTGAATATGCAGGGAATATCCACAATAATCAAAGATAGGAAAAACAGAAATGGTAAAGGAAAAGGGTAAAAATTGGTGGTTCCTTCAGCTATCATTCGATAGAAACTCGGATTCCGGAGGAAATTGGTACAAGCGTCTTGCGGAGGAAAAAGGGATAGATTGCAAGGTATACTCTCCTAACGTCATAAAAAAGTGCCTTACCTCCTTCCTGCTTGCCGTCGGGCTTGTTGTTTTGGCCGGATGCGGCGGTAGTGACGCCTCAAACAATGTTTCCAAAAGCAAAATCCCTGGTGGAGACCTTTTCCTCCCATCTGGTGAGGCATGGGTTGCCCAAGTTTCAATTTCTAGACATGATCATGCCAGAGCCCCTAGCGGGATCATTTTTGAAAAAGATGGTAATGTTGTATTCCTTGAACATGATTATCCGTGCGTTTGGAGTATCGACAAAAATAGAAAAGGAAAGTGGTCTATCATGAAAGATTCAACTGCGGCCAAAAATCAATTGCATATAGAACATGAAAGTTCGGTAGTGTATGCACATAGTGAAAAATGGAATTCTCGTAGCACTTATAACGTAACAGAAAACATTCTTACTCTGGAAACTGGGATACGTTACGAATACTCTATGGAACAAAAATTTTTAAGAACTAAACTTTCTGCAAACCAATAAATAAAGGAGTTAGTACGTGAATATCAAAAACGAGAAGAGGCGATTTTCCATGAATAACAAGCATATTTCTATCAAAAATAACTGTTATGAGGAGGTGTTGATATGAACAATGCAAAAAAAAGCTTTACCGCCGTCCTACTTGCTGTCGGGCTTGCTGTTGTAGCTGGGTGCGGGAACGATAACGGAACCGGGCCGGGAACAGGCGGGGGCGGTATGCCAAATCAGTTTAACCCGGATGTAACGTATGGGACATACACGGATAAGCGTCAAGGAAAGACAACAACGTACCGAACGGTACGCATTGGGAATCTAACGTGGATGGCTGAAAATCTGAACATTTCAGGAGAGATGTATGGTTATCCAAGATTTTGCCATGATGATGATGAAAAGAATTGTGAGAAATATGGGGGGTTGTATGAATGGTGGGATGGCCTATGTCCTACCGAGGATGGGTGGAGGCTTCCTGATACCGCTGAATGGCATAGTCTCCGGCGGGCCGGGGGTGGTGATTGGATGTTCATTGGTTATGGAAATATATCTGCTGCCGTTTACGAGGAACTCGGCTATGATTTGATAGAAAATCCATATATAGATGGGATATATGTGAATGAAACTGGATTTTCAGCGTTTTTTAGTGCTAATAGTATGTTTGACGGATGGTGGACTATCAATTCCAATGGAACGATCTATGATAAATGGACACAGGCGTATGTTGTGTCAATGAGCGGAAATACAAGTTTCCGACCTATCTCGGATTTGTATTCTGTTCGGTGCGTAAAAGATTGAGAAAAACAAGAGATATTATTGCCTCAAAAAATCGCCCCCGCTACGGTCTCGGCGCATCTGTTTTGCGCTCGGTCAGTACTATGGACATAGGCCATAGTCGTTGCGATCGCGCCGTGCCGGGCGAACAGGTGAACCTCTTGCAGGGGCTGGCCGCCGTGCAGGGCGAGCGCGACAGCCGTGTTCCGCAGGGTTTGGGCGTTCACGCGGGTGGAGTCATACCCAGCCGCCTCTACCCGTGCCTTTATGATCCCGCAGACAGCGCGGATGGTTATACGCGCCCCGTGGCTGTTGTTGCTCGCGCTTGCAAACAAGGGGGAGTACGGATACTGACGCAGACGCAAGCGCAGATACTCCGAAATCGCCTCCTCTACCGGTGGCGGGATTTTCACGTAGTCCGTCTTTTCGCCTCCCGTTTTCGATTGCAGATACAGCACGGCGCTATCCCCAGCCTTGCCGATGTCACCAACGTCAGCCCTAACGACCTCAGCGCTCCGCAGTCCCGTAGTGATCATCAGCGACAGTATGGCATAATCCCTCAAACCTTGCACATCGCCTCGGTTGATCTTGGCCAAAATACCCTTAACCTGCTCCGCTGTTAGGCACTCCTTTGGGAAACCGCGCCCTACCTCCGCCCCTTTTACCTGCCCGGCGATATTTTCGTAGAGTTTTTCCCGCTCAAGCCACTTGAAAAAGTGCCGGAGCGCCATGACGTATAGCTGCACGGTGGCGGGCTTTTTCGATTCGGCGATAAAAAGCCGGTATGCCAAAATGTCCTCCCGGCGCGGTTGGGTGATCCCCTTGCCCTTCATCCATAATATAAACGGGCGGACGGCCCGGATGTAGGTCTGGGCGCTCTCCTCCTCCAACTGAGCGTCGAGATGGTCGGTCCACTGGCCGAAGAGTTCGTCGAATTGAATGGGCGACGGCACGGTTGCCGATGCCGGCGGGGATGCGGCGGTCTGCGGTGTCATGCTTGTTAAACCTTTATTCCTTCCCGCACCGGAATGCGCCCTTTGAGCATCTCCTCTATATCTTTCACGGCCTTCAAAACGCAGAAAAGGCTTATGTTTGGGATATGTGCATTATTGTTCAAATAGTTGCTCAGGTACTTCACCGACGGGTTTTTGAGGCCCATCCTCTCGCATACAAGCCAGGCGACGCTTTCGGCCTCAAACTCGACTTCATTTTTTTTGGTATACCGCCGGTCCGGCCATAGCTTGGGATCCGGGGTGCCCAGATGCCCGCAATGGAGGTGCGCGAGTTCGTGAAGGATAGTCGCGAACTTCTCCTCCAAAGGGAGGCCCGCCTGCACGCACATCTCGTATAAAATTTTCCCGTGAACATCCGCCCCCTCACGGTTCTTGCAGATAACCTGCGTTTTCTCCCCTGCACCTTTCCCAATCCGCCCAAGTACGCAGTTACATACGTTCGCCTCCTTGTAAAATATGCCATCGCAGGGAAGGTTCGCAAGCAATATGTTAAAATTATACATGGGAACCACCCCCACGCAGCCGGGCGGGTCAAGCAATTTTTCCGGAAACGGCTCGCCCTCGGTGTCATCAAGGTCAAAAACGTAGCCCACGGGCCCAAACGATACCAAAACGATAAGCGGCCGGGCATCGGGCTTAACGGTACGCCCAAACTCCTCCCGCCACGTTGAGGCGTATGTCGCGAACCGGCACTTGGGCTTCTGCACGTGCAGCAGATGGGCGTTGAACGGCGCGATATGGGGGCAGCGCCTGATAAAATTGAAGAGGCCGCGGAAGTCAGAGCTCTTTTTATAGGTGCCGACCTCAAGAAACAGCCTGTCGAGCATCTTGACCTTGCCGCGGTCCTGCTCGGTAAACCCGCCCGTGTCCAAACCATCCTTAGCCGTCTGCATAGGCCATCCCTCCTTTTTGCCGGTATAACTGTTAGTATACAATAAATTCCGATTTTTAAGATTTATAGACCGATCCGCACTCGTCCGGCCCATACTTCTATAAATTAACATTTACAGAAGTAAAATGCAAGAAAAAAATTATTTTTTTTCGGGGATGGGAGTGGCCGGGGCGGGTGTTTTGCCAAAATGCCGAAAATAATACGCCGGAATATTGACTTTTTCAGGAAAATTATGTATCTTATTAGTAGTGGGATTGATGAAATCCCGAATGTTTGACAAAGCCCTGACTTTGGCTCCATCTACAATTGAAACAGGCGATTGGTTAGAGACAAAGTTCAGGGCTTTCTCTTTATCTACCCAACGCTCTGAAACTTGTTCTTTTTATTGAGGACGATAATCCCGGCAGGAACACGTTAGTTGGTCGGGGGGCGGCGTTCACGGAGTCGCCGAGTACGTTTTGGGGGGCTCCGGGGAAAAAATCTCCCTATGTATTGACTTTTTTATCAAAATATGTTATCTTACTTATAGGGTCGGAGGTATTGGTTCTATCAGAGGGGAATTGTACCCCGACGCTCTGGAACCAATTATCGGCCCTTTTTTGATGGTATCAAGCCGTAACTGGTTTTATCTGAGGGCAATTGGAGCCCGAGGCCCTAGAACCGGTTATCGGCTTTCTTTTAATAGTTTCGAGCCGTAATTGGTTTTATCCGAGGGGAATTGTACCCCGACGCCCTGGAACCAGTTATTGGCTCTTTTTTATTAGAATACTCCCAGAAGAGGTATCGTGGCCGAGCTATAAGTTACTCCCTAAAACGTTAATAACTGAAAATTACTGTGATACTAATGGCAGCCAATAAAAGCCGTCCCCTTTCCTCACCGACCGCCGTTTCGGGCCGATGTTTGTCGGCCCGGTTGGGTCTCCGGCGGGACTAATCGGCGAGTATTCGGCTGCCGTCCCGGTACACAATCGGGCCGGAAAACGCTCTGTTATGGAGTCTTTTCAGGGCGTTTTTAGAGTCTAATGATACCCCCCAAATTGATTCAAACGATGATTTTATCGCTATTATTCAATCCCATTATTTGAAAATATACAACACTTTTTCCTTCTTTTATTTTTTTACTAAAAAGTCAATTGTGCTCTGAAGTCCCTCATTAACCTTGTCGTATATGTCCTTAAAAAACTTGGTGGAAAGCTTATCGGATTCCTCAGTCCGCTCCTTTATCTCGTCGGAAGGAGTTTTGAATTGAGTAAATAACAACCGTACAATAAGGTACATCGACCGTAATATCTGCTTGTTCGCGAAGTACCCAACTGCCAAATTCTTACTTGCTGCCGCCTTTAGCTCGTCCAATTTTACGTCTTGCCTGGCAATCCCAGACGCGATATATTTCAAATACTTCTCAAGCATGACGTCCTGATGGGCGCGGTGGCCGGACACATCCAGTACCCTGCCCTCGATATACGCCAGCTCATTTTCGATCAATCGCCGGAACAAATCCGTCTTATTTTCGCTCGTTTTGGAAAGAATCTTTTTGATTTTTACCTCGTATTCAGGTGAAAGCCGTAATTGAATTCGCGTTTCTTCCCGTCTATACTCTTGCGTTTTTCCCATATATTTTCTCCTTGGTTCAGGTTCATAATAAAATAGGATATGGGACGTATAAAAGTCAATTTTTTGACAAAAAAATCAGTACAAAATATCTGATTTAATGCTATTTAAGCTGTTTTGTCAGTACAGTTTCAGTACAAGATAGCGTTTTTGATGCTTTTTAAGCGGTTTTTTTCAGTACAAATTTACGCCGTAGGTGCGTCAGGTGTGGTAATTTATGGGCTACCTCTTCGGTACCTATCCGTCCCCCGTCATCCATTGCTTATACACATTATAACTAACTTTTAAAAAATATTATTTCTCTTATAACGCCCCCATTGTATATTTTATTAACCTCATTCCAGATTGTGCAGGGAGACGTAAATGGTATCCAACTTCAAAAAGAGATTTCAAACCGCTCTTGAAGTACGCGGGTTAACACAAGCCGATATCGCACGAATTACGGGATGGAGTACAGCCAAAATAAGCCATTATTACAATGGGCGTAATAAACCAAATCGGGATGCTGTCTCAAAACTGGCACAAGCGCTAAAAGTAGACGAGGCGTGGTTGCTTGGTTATGATACACCGGCTACGGTCCAATCTTCGGAGTGGAGTTTAACATCTGATTTTGTATCGCGATTCCATGAGGCAATGGAATTGCGGGGTATGACACCCAGAGATATTTCGTTGGGAACAAGCCTGCAACGACAACGTATATATGATTTTTATAACAATAAGGATGAGCCTAATAAAAATGAACTTGCTACCCTCGCCCGTGCGTTGCAAGTTGATTATGGGTGGTTATGCGGGTTCAATGTCCCTATGATACCTAAAGAAGTTGGTAAGATTGATCGTTTATTCAAATTGGTACGAGACAAAGGTTTTACGCTACCTGAATTCGCGCAGAAGATCGGTGTTACCGTTGATTCTATGTTGATGTGGAGTGAGAGGAACTTCCCACATAATTTGAAAGCGATATACGATGTTCTTGATACAAATACGTTGTACCTCATAACCGGAGAAGAACCGGATGATTATATTTGGTCCAGAATTAGTAATATATTTTTGGGATTGAATATTGAAGGCAGAAAAAAGCTTTTGGAACGCGCCGAAGAACTCGACGGGATGCCGAAATATACCGAAGAAAACACCTCCCATAATCCCGATTAAATAGGGGATTGGCGGACTATCTTATTTTTGCTCTATCCCCTACCCAATCACCCGCGTAATATCAGATTTTATGAATTAGCGCGTCTAAAAACATGCATAAAATTTTGTTCAAAGTCATACGCCATTAGATACCCCAACACAATACGCCTCAGACTCTCCTAAATATAATGTTGAATATCATAAAAAATCTAAAAAAATATTGACTTTTGGATTAGCACATTATATCTTAATCTTTATGTAAGTGTTGTTAGTAACATATTTAACCAAATGGAGTGTTTGTGCTAAAAATCCACATACCTGATACCAACATAGTGCCACCCGATGCTACTTTGATAGACGGCGCAGAACTGGCAAGACGGTTTTCCGTGTCCAAAAAGTGGGTTGATAAACACTATCGCCATATCGTCGGATCGCTGAAAATTGGCCGGCGGCGTCTGTATTGTTGGGAAATGATAGCAGCCCGCATAGCCCGTGGGCAGGATATTTTGGATTAGGAGCGTCCACAGATGTATATTATGTATAAGTGTATAGCGGCGTTTGTGACAGAAAGGATACTGTTATGAGCGTCACAAAAATCGGCCCGAACCTTTGGATGATCAAGGTTTCCGCCAGAGTACCCGGAAAACCGCACCCGGTAAAAAAGCAGGAGCGGTTCAAAGGCACGAAGGCTGAAGCCGAAGGCCGGCACGCCGAAATTATCACGCATTTGAGAAAATGCGGCTCTTTGATATGCTCAGTCGAGATAAGAACATTTAAGGACGCGGTAGACATCTACCGCGAGAAACTCCAAGCCGTGGGAAGCCTGTCGCCCGACCACGCCCGTAAGATCGACCGCACTTGCCGTGATTTCGGACATCTACCTTTAGGCACGGTAGCCGATCATCTTGAAGCTTGGCGGCGAAACGCGATGCGCCAGAAGCTCTCCCCCGCATCCCTCAACCGCCCGGTTGAGATCGTGAAGGCCGTATTCAACCATCTGGTAGCGCTTGAACGGGTCGAAAAGAACCCGATTACCAAAATCAGGTTTCCTAAGCACAAGGAACAGAAGAGGGATCGCTACCTTATGGAGGAGGAGCGGGTGAAGCTGGTCTCAGCCATCACCAAGCACCGTCCCGAAATGCTGCCCCTGATTCAGTATATGCTTTTGGTACCCTGTCGGACGAGCGAACTCGCCAAAGCCGAGCGCAAGCAGTTTTGTGAAGTCATCGAGAACGGCGAAACCATCAATGTCGTCTGGATACCAACTTCAAAGAACGGCAAGCCTATGTACAAACCTGTCCCGCAAGAGATGCGGAGGTACTTCGAAAACCTTCCAAAAGACTGTCCGTGGCTGTTCTACTGGACGGACTGGCGGGGGGCTTACCGGCAATGGAAGACGTTCAAGCGGACGTGGAAGACGTGCCTGAAAATCGCCGGGCTAACGGATGTCCAAATCCGCGACCTTCGGCACATCAGCGCCACCGACCTCTACTCTGCCGGGAACCCCGAAAGGATGATTATGGATATAGCGGGATGGGCAACCCCTATGCTTTCGCATTATCGCCACGTGAACAGTTTGGAGAGCGCCCGGAGAATCCAATTCGGGAAATCTATCAACCCTAACCCCGGCACGCCGCTTACTTCGGCCACGACGGGATGAACGCCGGAAAGGGGCGTTTTTCACAAAAGTCAGTTGCCACAAAGTCGCTACAAATTGTGGTAACCGGTAGTATTTCAGAGTATTTGAAGCCTTACAATCTCCTGCCGCCCAAAAATAAGAAACCCCCGCAAGCCGTTGATATTTATGGGCTTACGGAGGTTTGATTATGGCTGGTCAGGAGGGACTTGAACCCCCGACCCGGTGGTTAACAGCCACCTGCTCTGCCGACTGAGCTACTGACCAGTACAGCCATTATTTGCCGGTTTGGACGCTGATGCTGCCGCTTGCAGCGGTGTATCAACATAGTAAAGATAATATATTGCAGGCGCAATGTCAAATTTTTTATCAAAAAAATTATTGCGCGCGGGGGCGACACCCGCACGCTATATATCATTAACCGCCAATACCGCGCAAACTGCGGTACCTGCGTATACCTTATCGCAAGATATACATCAGCGCCCTTCCCAACGCCGGCGTGGTCTTTTCCTCCCACGGCTCCGTTACGTGCTCTACCGTGGCCGTTATAAGGTAGGTGCCGGTGCCAACCTTTCTGCCGGTTCTCTTAGCGGTTTTGGTTGTGCCGTCCCACTCGTATACCAAATCCTGCGAGCCTGGAGTCATGACCAGTTCGTCTACCACTACCCTGTTGCCCATTCTGTCGTATATAATGATAGAGCCTTTCAGGTTCATATCCGTGGCAGCCTTGCCCGGTCTTACGATGATACGCGCCTTTTGGCCGGCGTCCGCCCCGGTTACCTGTTTGAACGGGTTGGGGGCTGGAATGACCGTGATGGAGAGCGGGGGCGGTTTGATGCCCAACTTGACCTTGCGATTGTCGGCGTTACTCTGGATGTTGGCGGTCGTGTCGGCCACCACCACGTCTACGTTAATCCATACCGAATCTTCCGCGCCCGGGAAGCCGGCGCCGTTTTCTATGGTGTGGACTATAAACGTCTGCGTGTTGGACAGGGTCCGGGCCGGATTTTCGAGTAACATTTCGTAGACCGTACCATCGGGCTGCAGGAACTTGAACGGCCTGGCCGAGACAACCGTGAGGGGTTCCGAGAAATTGACTATTAGCGTGTCCTTGCCGTTTTCCGGCCCCGGCGCGTATTGGGCCCACCTGATGACCGGGGGCGCCCTGTCGACCACATTGGCGCGTAACGTATCACCGGGATGCGCGTTGTGGGTAGCCATAGCGCGGATTGCCCCCCCGGTTATTATCGAGTCGCCAATTAGCAAACTGTCGATATCGACCAAAACTGTGGTCGTAGCCTCCAAAACCGGGTTCTTCGAAAACCGGCGCTCCCAGCCATCAACGGCTATGAACTGCCCGTTACCCCAAGCAAGCCACAGAGACATACCCGTCACAAGCAACGGTTTGGAGAGGTTGAGCTCCACCTGGTCTATCCGCCCGTCGGCGTTGAGGTCTCTGTAGAACGCGTTGGTTATGCGCGGCGCGGATGACTTAAGCACCACGGGCACCTGTCTGGTCCCCAAACGCGCAGGGTTGCCGGCGCGGTCTGCGACCGGGCCTATCGGGTTGATGAACACCGAGTCGCCCTCGCGAAGCGCGCTGCCGGTGATGTCTATGAGCAGCGTGTAGGTGTTCGATATGAGGCTTGAATCGACCACACTTATTACGTTTATCCCCACCTGAGCGCCGCCGTCCCTAATGAAGACGAGCGCGTTGACGCCTGTCAGGTTTGTTGACGTCATAGGCTCGGAGACGACAATCTGCAGCGTATCGTAAACACCGCTGTTTCTCTCAAACAGCAGCGCCTGTTCGAGCAGCGCCGGGCCGGCGTTGTCCTGAACGGGTATAACCGCCTCCCTCACGGTTCCGCCGTAGCGCAAAAACGAGCGCGCGGTCATCTGCTCGTTGGCCCTGAAGCCGGTAATGTTCACGATGGGCTGGCCGAGGTGGAACCGTATCAAAGACGGGTCGCTCGGATCGGCGGAGATATTGCCGTTTGACGCCTTGACGACACGCGCGCCCGTTTCGCCGGGGATGGTTATGTGCAGCGAGTCTGGCAGTATGTCCGGCACCTTCGAGTACTTGACGTATACGGCATCTATCGCCCCCATGCCCGTGCTGTCCCTGAAGTAGGCGGAGATCGGCACCGCGAACTCGGCGCGGCTGGCGAGCGAAATCTGCGAGATGTCTTCCGGGTCGGTGGGGTCTGCATAAGTTATCCAGATGACCTGCCCGCCGTCCATTGTTATACGGTTGACCCCGCCCGGCGGGCTGACTACGCGGACCGGGCTTGCGCTGCGGAAATTGCCGGTGGAGTCGCCGGTCTCTATCAGCGCAACAACTAAGCTGTCGCCGAATACAGGGTTGACGACCGAGACATATACGGTATCGCGGCCCTTGCCGTTCAGGTTCCCGTTCATATCAACAACGTGGATGTAGAACGAGGTCTCGTCTATACGCGCGGAATCCCTCACGTCAAGATTCTGGTTCGCGGCGTCTATGAGCCTCATTGTGGACGGGTACGGCTCGGCGCCCTTGAACTCCATGTAGAAACTGTGGTTTGAGAACGCACAGCCGTAGCAGGTACCGCAGTCGGAAGGCGGGCCGCCGAAGATCGTAATATCCACATTATTGCCGCCGTTCCTCAGGGGGACGGGAACGGAGATGTCCCACCTGTCGGAAGCCGCGTTGTACTGCGCGACAGAGCTTACGTCGCGGACGCGGTTGCCGTTTACCCAAATATCGTTAACGATGCCGGTCTCGGTTACGTGCGCCCAGCCGTTCACCGTTATGGACGGCAGCACCTGCTCCATAAAGAAGTACTCTTCGGCAGGGTTGAGGATGGGCGCGGTTATCTGCGAGGTCAGCTCGTAGTGTGTCTTTTTCGTAAGCTGCTCCGAAGCCGACGGCGAGTAGCCCCACACGAACTCGTCTTTGCGGTAGACGGTTATGTACTGGTTGATCGGCGTATTCCAGTAATCGCGGTCCAAAATCTGGTCTTTGGTGCCTACCGGCGTTCCGGGATAGTCGACCGGGTCACCGTTCGCGCGGCTGTGGGGCATGAAGCTCCAGTCGACTTTGGGGTCGAGCAGCTTGAGCGGGGTCTGGTTCATAAGGTCCTGATACGGCGGCCAGGGGCTGCGCGACTCAAGCATAAGGTCGAGCCTGAAACGCGCGCCCGACTCCATACGCGCGGGGCCCATAGGAACGGGAATGTAAAATCCCCAGGTGTTATCCGCCGGATTGTAAGTATCCTCCATACGTATAGGGCGCGCGGACTGCACGTAGCTGTCTACAGCCCCCTTGAAGTGCGTATCCTGAAAACCGTCCGACCGGTACTTTATCCCTATGTCAACACGAAACGCGAAGTGGTCCCGGAAAGCGACCCTCCTGTTAGAACCCGGATTCATAGGGTCCGGAACCATGATACTGTCAACCGAGCGTACGTAAAGGCGCAGTTCAAGCGAATCGTAATCCTTCACATCCTGATTGATGACGTTGAGCCCGATAAAGTGGTGGCCGCCCTCATTGTAAAGCGCGGCGCGGATGTCGAACGCGACATGCTCGACCGGCGTAGTGAACTCGTAGAACTGCCCGCCGTTATCATCCCTAGTACCGTTATTCTCTACATAGAAATAGTACGTAGTCTTCTCTTTCAACCCGCCTATCTTGACATAGTGGAACTGCGAGGGGCGGCCGTATATATTCCCGTCCTTTACTGTAGCCGGCGGTTTGCGCTCGCCGTATACGACGCGGCTGTCGTAAGCGCCGTTGGGCGTGTACCAGAAAATTTCCGCAGAATCGCTCGTTACCCGGCAAACCTTGACGTTGGTTATCTCGGCTGTCCCCGGAGGCGTCCGCAGCGTAGTGAACGTGAAGTATTCCCCGCTCCTGTCCTTAATAACGTCGCTGTTCCCGAACATATCCGCAACGAGCGCGTCGAAGTTGTATCTGGTACCCGGTTTAAGCCCCGTAAGCGTGATACTGTGGAACACGCCGTTGCTGTCGGCACGCAGGCTTGTAAACGCGGTTACGCCGTCTTCGGCGTACCGTATGGCCGTCATGCCGAAGCGCGACTGCCGCACCTCTATTATCGCCCTGTCGACGCCTACGTACACTGTCCTTACGGTAGCGGTGGGCGGCTCGGTTATGGGGTCTTCCTTAGCGAGGCCCATAACGGGGATGATCATTGTAGCCGAGGCGTCTATGCCGGTTTCGGTGATGAAGTAGTCGTCGTAGTGCTCTTCGGTCGTGTAAAGCGGGTTGGTAAACGGGTTTGTGCCCGCGTGCAGGGCGCCTACTGGCGGCCTGTATTTGTAGAACGCACCGGGAACGTTTTTGCCCTCCGGGTTTGCCGCCCTGTGATGGGGGTGGTTGTGGTTTTTGGCGCCAACCCCATAAATCATGGACACATCCCACGGATTTACACCGAGCATATAATCCATCTGGCGGATCATAAGGCGGCGTGTCTCGGCCGCTTTCCAGTCATGCACCGGCCCCCCTCCCCCCTGCCACGCATTCTGCGAGTAGGGCAAAAATATCCCCCTGCCGACTAACGAGTCCTGCACGTATCTCGCCATATCGGAGTAGCAATAGAGGTCGAAGATGTTGCCGAACTGGTACCTGTTCCACATCCAGCTCATCTGTATCAGCATGGAGTTCCACACATCTTCATAGTACAGCGCGTCGCGGTTCCACAGGCCTGTGGCGGGGAGATCCAACCTCGCCGTACCGTTGCCGGATGCGGATGTTACGTCGAATATCATATTATAGATAGTCTTGCCCATCAACTTGAGCCGTTCCGTGGAGTCTATGCCGAGCGCGGCGCACATCTGCGGGTCTTTGAGTATCAGACGGAAAAAGCCCCATTTTACGGCCATATGCGGCGACGCCCAGTCGGTGTTCGCCGTCTGCTTGGAGAAGACAGGGTCATCATAAGTAAACCAGCCGCCCTCAAAAAGCGCGTGCCCGTTGCTCGCTACATCGCCCGCCTTGCTGCCGAGCGTTTTGTCGTAGCAAAGGTCGTTAAGATACCTGCGTTCACCCGTAGCGTAGGCCAAACCAAGGGCCGCGAAAGCCAGCTTCTCGGCAACTTTGGCGTTTCCGCTGTACGCCGGGGTCTGCGTGAACACATCGCGGTTCGCCTTTCCGTACTCGTAGAGCCTTTTGGCAATTGCGATGGATGTATCGGCGAATTGTTTGTCGAACACCGCGTAGTTTTTGGCCGTAAGCGCAAGGCCGGCGGCGAAATTGCCCAGTACGTTGGCACCCAGCTCTACACGGGCCTCCCGCGGCGGGCCGCCCCTGTCAACAGACATCCTGTCCTGCATCTCCGGCGCACCCCACCACTGGTGGTCGGGGCCGAACCCGCCAACCGCCGTCACCATCCTCGAAATATTCCCGCCGGCGTTGTTGAACGCACGAATGATGTAGTCGGAGCCGTGCTTCGCCTCGTAGAGCACATCGGGGACGCCGTCGGTCAACACCGTATTGTTGTGATTACGCCCGTAATTATCCGCATCGTGGTCCCGCAGCGCGGCGGAAGCCAGAGCGAGCATCGAGTGCAGGTAGCTCTGGGTAATGCTCTCTTTCAGGTGGTCGCCGCAGTCGTGCCATCCGCCGACGGTTGCGTCTTTAAGGTGGCAGGCCCCGTGGAACCACGACTCGGTATCGCCGCACCGGTTCACACCGGGGAACTTTATGGCCGCGTCGCGCACCCAGCTGTAGACATTTTCGTCTATCGTAAACGGCACCGATTCGTCGGAACCCACGCGCACCTTGTACCGCCCCGGCGCCGACACGTCTATACGCCCCTCAAACAGCGTCCCGGAGACGGTGGGGCTCTGCATGGTGTACCGGGTATCGCCGCCGGCCACGATCTGCGCGTTGTTGGACGCCCTGATGTTGAGCCGCCCGCTGACGGTGGTATTTTTGCTCGTGAGCGCCCCTGTGGCCACAGACGTCCCGGTATTGACATCAATAACGGAGAATGACGACGCGGAGCTGCCCACGTAGTAGAAGAACTTCTCGTCGTTTGGCCTGTACCCTGCCTGATTCACGCGCACCCGCCCCATTTTTATGGTTGCGCTGTCGCGATAGAGCTGGTCGAGCGTGTCTGGCAGCTGCACGGCGATGGGCGCGTAGGGCCGCGGGTCCTGGCGCTGGGGCAGAATCTGCTGGGCATGGGCGGATACGGTCATCCCGGCGGTAATAAATACCGCCGTAAACGCTAAACAGGCTATAATTTGGAACTTTCGGGCCATCTCTCCCCCAAGTGATTTACAGGTATAAATTAAGGCGTGAGTACCACCGATTATATATAATATATGAATTTTATTCAAAAAATCCAAACTTTTTATTATCTTTATATTGGAGACACGGTTAAATACCGCGCCCGCACCGCAGAAGCGGCTACACGGCAGCCGTTATGCCGCACTGCGGCGCAGGTATAATATTTTCAGATAATACGGGGACTATGAGAAAAGGAGCCTGCACATGGAAAACACACCCAAATCAATGCGGATGCAGATCGGGATATTCGGGCGGACCAATGTCGGCAAATCAAGCTTTCTCAACATGGTAACGTCTCAGGATGTCTCTATAGTATCGCCGCAGCCGGGCACTACAACCGACGTAGTGGAAAAGGCGATGGAGTTCAGGCCGGTCGGGCCGGTGGTTTTTCTGGATACGGCAGGGGTAGACGACGATTCGCAGCTCTCAGCCGACCGGCTCAGGCGCACCGCCGCAGTTTTTGAGCGGGCGGACGTGTTCGTAGTGCTTACGGAGCAGGGCAGGTGGGGCGAGTACGAGGCGAAGCTGTGCGACGCCGCGCTTTCGAGGCAGGCGCCGCTCATTGTGGTCATCAACAAGACGGACGTATGCGAGCCGACCGTCGATTTCAGGCGGCAGGTTGTGAACATCACCCCGTACATAATGGAATGCTCCTGCGCTGGGGGCGGCCCCGACGGGGTAGACTGGTCTATCCGCGAGACGATAGTCAGTACATTCAAAGACACCCTGACCCGCTGTCTGGCAGCCACCGAGCCTATGATGCAGCGGGATCTTCTGCACGATATGCTGCCGCCATGCGGGCTGGCGCTTTTGGTCGTGCCCATAGACGCCGGCGCGCCCAAGGGGAGGCTTATACTCCCGCAGGTGCAGACTATGCGCGACGCGCTTGACTGCGGCTGCCAGGTTATGGTAGTGCGCGACAGCGAATACGCCGACGCGCTCTCGGTGTTGAGCAAGCGCCCCGACATCGTGATATGCGACTCGCAGGCCATAAAGCACATCGCCGACACGACGCCGCCGGAGGTGCGCCTCACCACGTTCTCCGTACTCTTCGCCCGCTTCAAGGGCGACCTCGAAACGCTCACGCAGGGGGCCGCCGCCATAAGCAGGCTCAAAGCCGGCGACAGGGTGCTGATATCCGAGGCCTGCACCCACCACGCCGCGTCTGACGACATAGGCCGCGTAAAAATCCCCCATATGCTGAAAGAGCGCACCGGGCTTGGAGACTCAGTGACGATTGACATATGCGGCGGGCGGGACTACCCGCAAAACCTCTCCGACTACAGCCTGATAATCCACTGCGGCTCGTGCATGCTCACGCGGCGGGAGATGATGGCGAGAATAAGGGAGGCCGTAAATAAAAACGTGCCCATTACGAACTATGGTATGGCAATATCGTATTTTCAAGGCGTGCTCGACAGGGTGATCGAGCCTTTTAAGGAGATTTCATAGTATGTTAAACGATAGCAGTTCATGGATTGGGGAGCGCATACACCCCGGCCAGATAGAAAAATATTTGGACGCAAACGGAGACGACTTTATCCCCGACGGCGTTATCGCAGGCCAGCTTGCAAGCGAGGAGTGCATAAACGCCGCCGGCGACAAGGCGCGCGTGAGGGATATTATCGCCAAATCCCTCTCCATAAAAACCCTCGCGCCGGATGAGACTGCCACGCTGCTTAACGTGCGCGACCCGGAGATGTGGCAGGAGATGGAAGAGGCCGCGGGCAAGGTCAAGAAAGCGGTGTACGACAACCGCATAGTCACGTTCGCCCCGCTATACCTGAGCACGGCATGCGTCAACAACTGCCGATACTGCGGGCTGCGCACCGACAATCAATCCGTAACACACGGCGTACTCTCGCTCGACGAGGTTAAAAGCGAGATCGAAGTCCTCGCCGGCAAGATAGGGCACAAGCGCCTGGTAGTCGTGTACGGCGAGCATCCGAAATCGGGCATTGATTATATGGTGGAGACAATAGAGACCATCTACAAAACAAGGGTGCCCATCCCCCACCGCCCCGGCAGGGACACCGCTATACGCCGCGTGAACGTGAACGCCGCGCCGATGACAATCGAGGAGCTGACCGCGCTGGGCAAGGCTGGGCTGGGGACGTATCAGGTTTTTCAGGAGACGTATCACAAAGAGACATACAAGACGCTCCACCCGCACACGACGCTCAAAGGCAACTACCGCTGGCGGCTGTACTGCATGCACCGCGCTTTGGAAGCGGGAATCGACGACGTAGGCATTGGCGCGCTGTTCGGGCTGTATGACTGGCGGTTCGATGTGATGGGCCTGCTGTATCACTCAATAGAGCTGGAAAAGAGATTCGGCATAGGCCCGCACACGGTCTCATTCCCACGATTGGAACCCGCCGAGAACACGCCGTTTATCAGCCAGAGCAAATATATTGTTGATGATAAGGATTTCAGGAAAGCGCTTACGGTTATCCGCCTGTCAATAACGCACGCCGGAATGATACTGACGGCGAGGGAGAACGCCGCGCTGCGGAAATCATTAATACCGTTAGGCATCACGCAGACAGACGCGTCAAGCAATATAGGATTAGGCGCGTACAACAAGGCCAAGGGCAGGGAGATACAGGAGTCCACACGTCAACAGTTTATACTTGGAGACACGCGAAGCCTTGACGATGTGGTAAGGGAGTACGCGCAGATGGGGTACATTACGTCGTTCTGTACCGCAGGATACCGCTGCGGCAGGACAGGGGAATGCATAATGGATTCGCTGAGGACCGGGGCTGAAGGCAAGTTCTGCAAACTGAACGCCGTCGTAACATTCAGGGAGTGGCTCGACGACTTCGCGACTCCTGAGACGAAGGCCGCAGGCGAGACCGTCATAAACAAGGAGATCGGGGAGCTGCAGGAGAAAGTCCCCAAGGTCTTTGACACTTTTATGGACTACTATAACCGTACAGTCAACGGAGAGAGGGATTTGTACTTTTAGCCTATGTCAACTATCACCAGCATATTGTTGAAAGATGCCCTTGACCGGGACGATATCATAACGCTCCTTGGCGCGGATAATCCTACCGACATCGAATTAATCAGGTTGACCGCAGAAAAGATAATGCGGGACAAATGCGGCCCCGATGTTTTCTACCGCGGGCTGATTGAGTTCTCGAACCACTGCATATGCGACTGCTACTACTGCGGGATAAGAAAGAGCAACGCCGCAGTAAACCGCTACATCCTCCCCAAAGACGACATCGCCGCGTCTGCCAAATGGTGCGCGGACCAGGGCTACGGCTCGGTCGTCCTGCAATCCGGCGAGCGCCGGGACGAGGCTTTTATTGATTTTCTGGCTGACGTCATCGCCGAAATAAAATCATCAACAACATCCGAAAAGATGCCGGACGGCGTTGGGATAACGCTGAGCGTGGGCGAGCAGTCACCGGAAACATACAAGCGGCTGTACGATGCCGGCGCACACCGGTACCTGTTAAGGATAGAGTCCTCCAACCCGCATCTGTTCGCATCAATCCACCCGCCGGCGCAGGACCAGCAAACGCGCATCGACTGCCTGAAATCGCTGAGGGACACAGGCTTTCAGGTGGGGACGGGTGTAATGACAGGCATCCCGGGCCAGACGGTTGCCGACCTCGCCGACGACGTTTTGTTCTTCAGGGACATGGATGTCGACATGATAGGCATGGGCCCGTACATAGTCCACAAAGCAACGCCAATGAACATCTATTACGATTACTACAACTACGCGAAGGACGAGATATTCCAGACCGCGCTGTTGATGATAGCCGTATGCCGCATTGTACTTGGCGACGTCAACATCGCGTCGACAACGGCTTTGCAGGCAATGCGGGACAACGGGCGCGAGGAGGGGCTGCGTTACGGCGCAAACGTCATCATGCCGCAGACCACTCCTGTGAATGTGCGGCGGGATTACCTCTTGTACGAGGGCAAGCCCTGCCTTGATGAGGATGTCCGGCATTGCCGCACATGCCTGGAAAAGCGGATCCATTCGATCGGCAGGAAGATCGCCGTTGATGTGTGGGGCGATTCGAAAAGAGCGCTGCGCCGGCAATGTTGATCTCCGCACCCCGCTGGGGGCGCCTGCGGCATAGCTGCATATCCGGCAATCCCCATATGTTACGCCGTATTTTTTTAACGCCTGCGTATCAGCAATCCCAAATATTATATTAATATCATGGAACCGAAATTAATACAAATAGAACTGCCGGAGTGGATGCGTGAACCCCTTGCCCTCGCCACGGGGATTTTCGCCGCGCGCGAGGAGCGGATGGACTTCGCCATCAATCTGGCGCGTATGAACGTAAAATACAGCACCGGGGGCCCGTTCGCCGCCGCGGTGTTCGACACGGAATCAGGGCGGCTTATAGCGGCGGGGGTCAATCTGGTCACAAACATCGGCCTATCAATCGCCCACGCCGAAATGGTCGCGCTGATGCAGGCGCAGGCCGCCCTCGGCAGCTTCGACCTCGGCGCGAACGGCATGCCGCGCTGCGAGCTTGTCACCACCACCGCCCCCTGCGCAATGTGCCTCGGCGCGGTCCCGTGGTCGGGCGTGCGCGCGCTCGTATGCGGCGCGAGGGACGAAGACGCGCGGGCCGTGGGGTTCGACGAGGGGTCGAAGCGGCCGGACTGGGTTAAGGAGCTTGAGAACCGGGGGATCGAGGTGGCGCTTGATGTGCGGAGAGACGATGCCGCCGCGATTCTGCGGGATTACGTCAACGGGGGCGGGGTAGTTTACAACGGACGGCGCGGTTAGGACTGCATAGCTAAATATATAATTCCCAACTTTTTAGCTTACCTTCGTTACGGCCCCCTGTTAATATTGTACATTTTTACGGTCAATTCGAGGTCAACCACCCCGGCATCTGCCACCCCGTCCTCCGGCTTGGCGGGGGCAAACATATCCGAAAGACGGAGAATCCGCACGTCGTCCGGCATCTCGGAGGGGCCGTTGTAGAGGACTATGAATTTGGGGCGCTGAAGCGTGAACATCCGCTCGCGGTACTCATCCTTGTCCGCATGGAGCACTCTGTAGGTCTCGGCGATGTACTGAAACATCCGATAAGCCATATTGTTGTTCAGAGTTGACTGGTGCTCAACCAGCACGACCAACCTGTCGTCCAGTATGAATGAGAGGTCGTTTATCCTGCCTGTTGGCGGTACGGGTTCGATATCCTAATATAATATATGGAAAGGGGGCGAGAGCGGTTTTTGACGGATTGAGCGGGGAAGTCAAAACACCGCGTTATTGGCATGGCCGTGTTGCGTCCAACTGTTCATTTCGTACCGCCTTGAACGCAGCGTACGGAGAAAGCGGCGTCTTTACTGCTGATGTTCTCAGCCACGCTATCAATAAACGAATACATGCTCCGATTCCAGGGAGCGCGATCTTTATTCTCCGTAGCGCTCTGCCAATAAGCATTTATGCCAACATTGCCGAAGTTAGCCCGCTGGAAAAGATATAGGCGGAAACCGCCCGGCAGGGCTGAAAAACCAAAATCGTCTGCACCGTTGCCGCTGCTTCCATCATCATTATTGTCCCAACCGGTTTTTGATTTAAGCCTTATACCGGCAACATCACCGCCCGCTGCCTGAACCAGTTCATTCCAATCTTCACGCGCAGGCAAACGCCATCCGGCGGGGCAAGCCTTTATAGCGGCATTCCAGTTATACAATCTGCCGTATTTCTCGCAGTTGGAATTATCATCATTATAGCACCAACTGTCGGCTGTCTCATGGTTGAGATTTTGAGCCATCCATGTTAATTTTCCTATTTTGACTGTACGATACTTCTTCCCGTCCCGCGAATCGGTAAATGAGTTACCGGATGATGAACTCGCCACCGGCGTACTAACCGACTGCTGCCCCTGCGCAAAGACTATCATACAGACAGCCAACGCTACTATTACCATCAACACTTTTTTCACAGCGTCCCTCTACCTGCTACGTTTGAGGTGGTTCATTATTTTTGACAGTTTTTCATTTGCATTTATGGTGCATTCCGTCTTTATATAAAGATAAAACATTGTAAACTGCTATGTCAAGAGATTTGCCCTTTTTTAACGTTTGTTTCCACATGGCTTATGTCACCATAATCGCTCTTAATAATCCTAATGCAAAAGTTAAAGCCAATAAGTTACTTATGTATAACAAATCGACAGTTAGTTTATGTAAAACTCCATATCTCCCGTAACATCCTTAAAACCATACCTCTCATATAACCGTCTCCCCGCATCTGTTGCATAAAGGGTTATCTTTCTATAACCACGCTTTTCTGCCGTACTAATCGTTCGGTTAAGAAGCTCCATCGCTATGCCTTGTTTTCTATAATCGGGAAAGGTAAACATATTCATTATGTACGCGACTTTACCGTTTGGGCATTTGGAAGACGGAGGTACAACAAAAAAAGATAATCCGCTGGTCGCGACAATCCTGCCATCTTCAAGGGCAAGCCACGCCACAAAGCTATCATCCGCAAGAGCCGTTTCAAAATAGGTTTTGTTGGCGGCCTCCATTTTAAGACGTTCATCTTCTGAACTTATATCTGCCGCCTCTTGCAAGAAAATACTTCTGATTTTCGCAAGACTGTCTACATCACACAAGCCCGCTTTTCTATAAGTAAGCATTTTGATACCCAGCCTGTCTTTTTAAAGAATTTATTTTTATTGCATTGTTTTTTTCATTAAATCATTTACCCTAATTACATTTTTATTGCAGTAAACCAAAAACAAAATGCTGCAATTAATGACAAAGGAGTCATTACATATCTTTCCTTTTTACTTTTTGATGAAAAATTCATAAATATATTTATTGTAAGATATACAGCAAAGAAAAAACATATATATTTTGTAATATTATGTGAAAACCATAATGTAATATATTGACCCGCTTGCAAAATTATAATTATTGCGAATACCTGAATAAATAAAGAAGAAACAGCCATTATTCTATATTTATTTGGGAGAATTTTATTCTGCCCTCCCATTGTAAATTCACCTAAAGGTAATCCACAAGCCACCAAAAGTGTCATTACGACGATAATTGCAAACAATATAGCACCGATTAATGCAAACAATGTATACCTCCTATTTTCTTAAAATCTACCTTTATTATTTTATGAACATAATCACAAAAAGTCAATATACCTTGATCTTTATTTTCATTCACCAATATTTTTTATTATTTCTTTATATCGTTTTGTTGCCAATTCACTCGGTTCACCATTCTTGCAAAAAAATAATTTTTCGAGCTTTGATGAATTCCGTTCTACAATTATTTTATTATCTATAATTTTTGATTTTAAAACATCAAAAGCTTCTCTGAATCGTTTGTCTTTTTTTGCATGGTTATAAAATGACAAAACATAAACATAATTGAAGATATTGTAATCGGAAAGAGGATATTCAACTTGCATG